>Ga0209902_100060_pt1 | contig 228938 bp, 186 predicted proteins | sample FECB27metaG_FD_188304 | JGI IMG/M metagenome (GOLD analysis project Ga0209902, IMG submission 188304) | Cyanobacterial communities from the Joint Genome Institute, California, USA - FECB-27 (SPAdes) (version 2) | ecosystem: Environmental > Aquatic > Thermal springs > Hot (42-90C) > Microbial... | reverse complement strand
ATTTGAACGCTGCAATCAACTTATCGCGCAGGGCTTTGGCGTGAATGCTTTCTGAGGGATAACCGCTCCCATGCTCCCTATGAAGAAAGAAGTAAATGTCTAGACAAGTCTAGAATTTATATAGCAGCAAAGTACATTGTCACCGACGATAACGATCTGCTGGTGCTTAACCCATTTCGTGATGTGAAGATAGTCACAGTAGAAGAGTTTTTGAGAGCAGTTAGGCTTGAGTAATCTTTCACAGCGGCACAATAACGTTTGAATCCGGTTGGAATACGCGATCGCTTACTGGCTAGACAAAGTCAGCACGGGTAATTCAAAATGGTACAATTCCTGGCTGATCAAAATTTCAACGGATTTCCAAGAAATAAATTATTCATCTTGTGGGGTGGGCGTCGGGTTCCGCCCTCGGAACGCATGATGAGGTTTCTTAACTGCGTCGGTACTTCGGTCCCATAACAAGTCGCCACATGAGAATTACTGATGCAAAATTTTTTATCTTGTCATTCCATAGTTTTTATGATTGACTGTCCTTTGTCCCTAGTCATGTGTTCTGTGATGAATGACTAAGGACTAATGACTAAGGACTCATAACTCATGACTCATACTCTAGATTTTATTAGCGTACCTCCAAAAACAAACCAACCACCTAAGGGTTTAATTGTGATTTTGCACGGTTGGGGTGCAAATGCTAAAGATGTGGCATATTTGTTGCCGTATTTTAATTTGCCGGATTATCAGTTCCTGTTTCCCAATGCACCTTTTCCTTATCCCTATTCTGCTATTGGTAGAGCATGGTATGACCTCACCGTGGAAAATATGTATCAAGGATTAACAGAAAGTCGGCAACTGCTAACAGATTGGTTGCAATCTTTAGAGAGTAGCACTGGTGTACCTTTATCGCGGACAATTTTGAGCGGATTTTCTCAAGGTGGGGCTATGACTTTAGATATAGGATTAAAGTTACCCTTCGCTGGTTTAGTTTCTTTGAGTGGATATTTACATCCTGGTGCAGGAAATGTAGAAACCCAAAATTTGGCGTCTCTACCACCGGTTTTAATCATGCATGGTAGACAAGATACAGTTGTGCCATTGCAAGCAGCTGTTTTAGCACGGGAAACTCTTGAATCTTTGGGGGCTACGGTACAATACTATGAGTTTGATATGGGTCATGAAATTCGACCCGAAATGCTAGAGTTGTTAAGGAATTTTGTTGTTGCCAATGCATAAATACTAAGAATCTGTCTTTTGTTTAAACATGATTCAGTCTAAATTGCAAAATTTTTACACAGTTCGATAGAAATCCGGAAAAATTTCACGAAATTATTGCTTGCAAGTGAGTAATATATATTGGGTGGGTGCGCTCGACGCAACTCAACCCATGCTGGATGCGAATGCTGCAAAAGGGAGGGGCGAGGATAATGAAAACTCTAAGCATTTCTAAGACAGAAATTGCTGTCATGACTCCACAAGAGGTGGAAATGTTAGCTGTACGTCTGGAGCAAGATAATTACAGTAATGCTTTTGAGGGTTTGAATGATTGGCATTTACTGCGAGCGATCGCGTTTCAGCGTCCAGAGTTAGTTGAACCATACATCCACCTTTTAGATTTGGAACCCTACGATGAGGCGTAGATGTTTCCTAGTAGACGAGTTCTAATTGCAGTAGGCGGCGGCATCGCCGCCTATAAAATCTGTGAGGTTATTTCCACTTTGTTTAAAATGGGAGTGGAAGTAAGAGTCGTTCTCACGCGTTCGGCACAACAATTTATTACGCCTTTAACTTTGGCGACGCTTTCCCGCCATCCAGCTTATACAGATGAAAATTTTTGGCAACCAACTCACTCGCGTCCATTGCATATTGACTTAGGTGAGTGGGCAGATTTAATTGTTATTGCACCTCTAACAGCAAATACATTAGCAAAGTTAGCCTACGGTATGGCGGACAATTTGCTCACAAATACTGTTTTGGCTTCGACTTGTCCCGTGCTGCTAGCGCCAGCCATGAACACTGATATGTGGGAACAGCAGGCGGTGCAGCGCAATTGGCAACAGCTATTGACAGATAGGCGATTTCATGGGATGAATACGGGCTCGGGGTTGTTGGCGTGCGATCGCGTCGGTGCTGGTAGGATGGCAGAACCCCTGGAGATTATTGCTTACGTTCAATCGTTGTTACACACCACAGGTAAGCGAGATTTGCTAGGTAAGCGGGTGTTGATTAGTGCTGGAGGAACGCGAGAGCATCTTGATCCAGTCAGGTTTATCGGCAATCCTTCCACAGGGAAAATGGGGTTAGCTTTAGCACAAGCTGCACTGCATCGAGGAGCAAGCGTGACATTGGTACACACTCCAGCGAGTTGGGATGTCCCTTTGGGAGTGCAAGCAATTCCTGTTGTCAGTGCTGAAGAAATGCGAACCAGCATGGTGCAGAATCTACCGAGTGCGGATGTGATTGTTATGTCGGCAGCAGTAGCGGATGTGAAGCCACGGGAGTATAGTAACGAGAAGTTGGCAAAGAAATCGCTGCCGCAAGCCTTACCCCTAGAACCTGTACCAGATATCGTTGCCGAATTGGCACAACTCAAACAACCGCATCAGCGTTTAATTGGGTTTGCTGCACAGACAGGGGATATTGTCACACCAGCATTAGAGAAATTGCACAGAAAAAATCTGGATGCCATTGTTGCTAATCCTATAGATGAACCGAATAGCGGTTTTGGCAGTGATAATAATCAAGCGATATTTTTGGATAAGCAAGGACAAAAGATAGAAATTCCCCCTTGTTCCAAATTACAAATGGCTCATCATATTTTTGATTTGTTGGGAAATAAATAAAGTAGTAGCGTTCAAGAGAGTTTAATCAAGTCTTGGGCGTTTGGAGATAGCTGCAACAGCCAGATCTAGTGTGTCTTTAGGAAGATTCTGTGAACTTTTCCTTGTGTTTGAATTGGCTCACAGCTATATGTACTAAAGCAATAGCTGGCATACAAGGAGAAAAGATGTCAGAAAGTACGTCAAATTCAGAAATGCTATACCGAGTTCTCGGTAGCACAGGAGAGAGGGTTTCCGCGATCGGACTGGGTGGTTGGCACATCGGCTTGAAGTACGTTGATGAGCAACTGGGCATACGTATTGTTCGTACAGCGATTGATCGTGGCATCACCTTTATGGATAACTGTTGGGATTATAACGATGGAGTGAGCGAGATTCGCATGGGGAAAGCCCTCCGCGATGGCTACCGAGACAAAGTATTCCTGATGACGAAAATCGACGGTCGCTCCAAGAAAGAAGCAGCAAGACAGATAGACGAATCACTTCAACGCTTGCAAGTAGATTACATCGATCTCGTTCAGCACCACGAAATCCTCCGACACGAAGACCCGCATCGAGTTTTCGACGAAGAAGGGGCAAATGCCGCTTTCATTGAGGCGCGGGAAGCTGGTAAGCTCCGATACATTGGCTTCACCGGGCATAAAGACCCCTATGTTCATCTGCATATGCTTGAAGTTGCAGGCGATCGCGCGTTTAAGTTTGATACAGTGCAGATGCCGCTGAATGTGATGGATGCGCACTACCGCAGTTTCGCAAAGCTGGTTCTGCCAGAACTAGTCAAACAAAACATCGGCATTCTTGGGATGAAAAGCTTGGCAAACGGTATTCTTTTACGGTCAAATACTGTAACGGCAATTGAGTGTCTACACTATGCCCTGAATCTGCCCACATCAGTTGTAATTACGGGAATTGACAGCATGGAGATTCTCGATCAGGCGTTTGAAGCCGTGCGGACGTTCCAGCCGATGAACGAGCAGCAGGTGCAAGCATTGTTAGCAAAAACGGCTTTATCAGCATCACGCGGCGAATTTGAGCCATTCAAAACCTCATCAATTTTCGACGGTACTGCCCAAAATCCAGATTGGCTTGGAGAAGAGCCACAGCGCCTCCAGCAATTGATGCCAACATGATCAACAAAGCAGATCGCATTGATTGATGCTGTACTCTGGGCTAACGCATCCTACAAGATTGGCGATTGCGCAAAGCGCACCTGGAGGAGGCAATCGCGCAAACCCGAGTGCGTGTGCTCTGCCCTTAGCGCTCGCTGGAAACGATGGCGCTTGTCTTCCTCAGAACGTATCTTAGCCTGCACTTGGCTAAGGCTACGACTCATCGGCTTTAGGAATTGCCAAGTCCTGGGGTCGCACAATTGTAATGGCTGATGTGACTGCAAAATCGCTCGGATTAAAAGTTAGAAGATGTGTAATCTCATGTGCAAGCATAGTTGCAACAATACGAACATCATGGGTACGCTTACCCATGACTCCGTTGACTGTGACCAACTCTAACCAATTTGGAAAAATTTGTGATGATTCCTCTAGCAAGGGAAAACGATTGAGAAGCTGATCTATGGTGCTTCTCACGTGCTTTACAGCCCACCCTAGACCGTTCACTTCAACTGGTCGGGTAGCAACAACCCACAGTTCAACAAGCACTTGTGCTGTCAGGAAACATTCGTCTCCTTGTGTCAGTAAATAAGATATTGAATCTCTTGCAAGGCTATGCTGTATATCGGAGGGGTTGCAGAAACGCAAAACAACATTGGTATCAAGCAGGTATTTGGTCATTCCTCATAAATGCTTTCGCGGCTGAAGGCTTCATCAGAAAGGCTCACATTGGTTTTAGGAAGCTGAGAAACCCACTCGCGAAATTCCTTAGCCCGTTCCACTGGGGTTGTCCTTTGCCAAAAAGGAGTAGATGATTCGATTTGCTTAGCTTGAAACTCAATAAAGGCAATAAAATCAGCAATCTTCTTGAGTTGCTCCTCGTTCAGCTTGTCTAGTTCTTGCTTGAGCTTTTCTCGCAGCATAATCAATGGTTGTGCGAAAGCAGTTTTCTTCTATCGTAACCGATACAACTTCTTAACCAAGTATTTCAGTTGAAGCAGCATGTACGTTCCAGCCAATGAACGATCCTCTGGTGCGATCGCTCTTAGCAAAAACGGCTTTATCAGCATCACGCGGAGAGTTTGAGCCATTTAAAACCTCATCAATTTTTGACAGCACAGCCCAAAATCCAGATTGGCTGGGAAAGGAGCCACAGCGCATCCAGCAATTGATGCCAACATGAGCAAGAGAGCAGATCGGATTGATTGATGCTGTACTCTGGGCTAACGCATCCTACAAGATTGGCGATTGCGCAAAGCGCACCTGGAGGAGGCAATCGCGCTAATCCGTTGCTGGGCTGCTGTCCAGAACCGAAATCTTATTATTATTCATACGAAATGTAAAAATCATCTATAGCGTCACGAATCAAATCAATTGGATTTTGATTGGCTGCTTTGAGTTGAAGTAATTCAATCAAATGGTTGTCATCGAAAAGCAAAATAACTTTCTTTTCTTGTGAATAAATGCTATTTTGCATCCTGTAAGCATTACAATCGGCTCCCTTTCTGCTAAAAACGATACCAAGTCTTCCAATGGTTTCTTTCAAGTAATTTCTAGTTTGATTTACCTCATCTTTACTACATGGCTCGGTATAGTTTTTAAATTCGCAAAGTAGAAACCTAGAATCAAAATCTTTACATATTTTCGCCCATCCAATATCTGTATCTGCATCTCTTAGTGAGAAAAGTGCATCACGTCTTTCAAGCCCATTCAAAGTACGAGGCTGCCGCTTTGGGAATTTAAGGGGAGGAACGAAAACTTCAGTCAAGATTTCCGTGCAAATATCTTCAAAATCTTTCCATCCTTTCATTCCTGGAGGGCAATTCGACAAACGCTGTATCAGCGAAGAAGATGCCTGACTTTTAGCAGTAGATAAACTTAATGGGAAACCAGAGATAATTTGTTGATATTTTGCTTCTAGTTCTGGAAACCTTGCCAACAGATTAAGTAGTTTATCTCTGTCCCATATCTCAAGTCTTTTTTCAACGGAAGTATTAAATCTCTGGACATAATCCCAAGCGGAAGAAGTCAGATTACTTGAGGTAACAAGGAGAGCCTTGGCTCCGTGTTTGACATTGAGTATGGCTAATAGTTGTGCAATTGTGCTGGCGTTGACTTTGCTGTTGAGGTAATACTTAGTTTCTACAAGCCACAACTGAGAGATATTTTCACCAATTGGTGACTTTGTACTATAAGAAGCTTGAATATCCACACCCCAGTCCGTATCACCGAGCGTAGTTACATTTTCAAAACCCAAGGCACTCAATAACTCAGAAACTAGTTGCTCGAACTCGAATGCACTTTGGGCTATTGTGCTACTCATAACTTTTCAAACATGCTTGTCCAAGACAATATAGCGTTTCCTAAGCAACTGAGGTACACCCAAATCTTTCAGCATCATCGGCGGCAGATATCGCTCCAACGAAGCCAGAAGTTGCCAATCGTCCCGTGCAGGCGTCTATTATGCCGCATACCTCAACAACAGTACAAAATTACTAAAATGAGCGACCTTATCAAAACCTACGTTACAAAACACAGAACAAGCACCTTAGCAATTGATGCCAGCATTAATGACTCACGGCAAAAGCGGCAGGAAAGCAACCTCTGGCAGCGACGATTCTGGGAGGATTGGATTCGCGATCAGGCAGACTTTGTCCAGCATTGTGATTACATCCATTACAATCCAGTTAAACATGGATTGTGTTCTGCACCTAGTAAATGGGCATATTCCAGTTTTCATCGCTTTGTTGCACAGGGCATCTATGCGGCAGATTGGGGAGAGATGCAAGCACCGGAAATCGCAATAAATATTGAGGATGGGTGAGCGAGTTGGTTTGATAAATGCTGTACTCAAAGGCTAACGCATCCTACGCGACCGAAAAATATGTTCTGTTGGCTGACTGTTGGAACTTTGATCAGATTGCCACATTATGCCACATTAGAGTCAATTAACTTGAAGCCCCAAGGTTTTAGAGCCGCGATCGCTATTTCTCTATCTACACCTTCATAAACCTCCCATTCGGAGTGCGGATCTTTAGGATGTCCCTCGCTCACATGACCTGCAACTTTGATCACCGGAACGCCCACTAAGCGATCGCGCTCTATGCCTTTTGGGAGTGCTAGTTGAAGTTTGTGACCTACGAACTTCGATGCACTTGAATTAGCTACTGATTCACGGACTAAACAGATATCACCAGCAGTCCCCCAAGTCGTTGGGTAGATGTGGAGGAACGATATATAAAGTTCTGGTTTGATGGATCTTTTTAAAACTTGCATTATCTGTAATCCTTACACGTTTGCTCAAAAATAATACGAGTATTTTCTCTCACTGGCTGCAACTGTTTTAATAAGAGCAACGCCGATGAAAATACCGTTTATCTAAGTGACTGCTGCTATGTACACCTGTTCTTACAATTTTATTATGCGATCGCTCTTACGGTTATGTGTAGGGGTGACGGTTACCATTTCACCAACAAGTATTACAATCTTTCTTTAGTAATTGTGGTAATTAGAAATTATCAATTAGTTAATATGCAACATTTTAAATAAGTCTGAAAAGAAATGCGATTGCGCCGAGCGCAGTGCCCAAAGGGCAATCGCCGTAAGTCCTGCGGACAGGCACTCTCGGCGCGAAGCGTGTCCGACAGGACAAGGCGGGGCTTTGCCCATCGCCTGTTTCCAATGTTTTACCGTAGTTCACGGAAAAATGTCGTTTGGGCGATCGCGATTATTTAGGCTGTTACAGGCTGAGGATTGTTCTGTTGGTTGTGTTGCAGCATACCAGGGTCAATCTCAATATTTAATGCCTGAGCAACGCGCCGACCGTAATCTGCATCAGCCCGGAAGAAGTGACATAGTTGCCGCATTTGGATATCTTGCCGTGCTCCACTCAACGCTCCTGCGATTGCCCCTTGGGCACTGCGCTGCGCGCAATCGCTTGCGCTGTACGATTCTTCTCATCTTCAGAGAAGATCCGCCAGAGATTGCCTGCCTGGGTATAGTCATCCTGATCGCGAGAGTCATAGCGATCGGCAACTACATCACCAAGAGCTAGCCCAGGTTCGCGGTATTGCGGCGCTTCTTTGGGAGCGTTGCTGTCGCTGTTGGGATAATAATTGGGGCTACTGCCGCCGTAACCTGTGGACATAGCACCATCCCGTTGGTAGTGCATCACCGGGCAGCGAGGCTGGTTGACGGGCAACTGCTGGTAGTTTGTGCCGATGCGGTAACGCTGAGCATCAGGATAAGACATCAGTCGCGCCTGTAACACTTTGTCAGGGCTAGGACCAATTCCGGGTACAAATACTGAGGGACTAAACGCAGCTTGTTCTACTTCGGCAAAATAGTTTTCGGGATTGCGGTTTAGCTCCAGAATGCCAATCTCCATCAGCGGATAGTCGCTGTGGGGCCACACCTTAGTGAGGTCGAACGGGTTCCACTGGAAGGTCTTCGCTTGTTCCTCGGTCATCACCTGAACTTTGACTGTCCAACTCGGATACTCGCCCCGTTGAATCGCGTCAAATAGATCCCGCTGGTGGGATTCGCGGTCAATACCGATGAGATTGGCAGACTCTTCTCCGGTGAGATTCTTGATGCCCTGACGGGTCTTGAAATGGAACTTGCACCAGAACCGCTCACCTGCTGCATTCACAAAGGACAAGGTGTGGCTGCCATAGCCGTTCATGTGGCGGTAACTGGCGGGTAGACCGCGATCGCTAAACAGAATTGTAACTTGGTGCAGCGACTCAGGGTTCAGTGACCAAAAATCCCACTGCATATTAGCATCCCGCAGATTAGTTTGGGGATGACGCTTTTGTGTATGAATAAAATTAGCAAACTTATACGGATCGCGGATGAAGAAGACAGGTGTGTTGTTGCCCACCAGATCCCAGTTCCCTTCTTCAGTGTAGAATTTGACGGCAAAACCGCGTACATCGCGCTCAGCATCGGCGGCACCTTTTTCTCCAGCAACAGTGGAGAAACGCAAAAAGACTTCTGTTTGCTTGCCTACTTCTGAGAGAAACTTCGCTTTGGTATATTCAGGAATAGCACGAGTGACGGTGAACGTTCCATATGCACCAGAACCTTTGGCATGAACGACTCGTTCTGGAATCCGCTCTCGATTGAAGTGCTGCATCTGTTCCAAAAGCTGCACATCTTGCATCAACACAGGACCACGCGGACCAGCCGTGATTGAGTTCTGATTATCAAAAATCGGACAACCTGTTGCCGTCGTTAACTTCTTGTCTTCACTCATGCCGACAATGATTCCTTTGATTGAGGTTACGACTCATCCCAACGATGAGATATTTTAAGCGTAGTCGTAATGAGTATGACTTTGCAACTAAGTTTTAGATTTTTTTTAAATTTGAACGGTTCTGAGATGGGTGACGATTTGAACCAGTTGTAAAGTGGCGATGGTGCGGAACACTCGCCGGGGCGCGCCTGGTGGAAGTAATGCTCTGGAGGAGTTACCCTGCATGGCGATCGCCTCAAAGAGGTGGGCGCTCTGCGCCACCGCCCAAGGAGCAGTGGCAAAGCCAATCGCAACCCGCCAGAAAATAAAAAGCTGAGGTACGGCACCGCAGATACCTCAGTGCAACAGTTGGTACAAGTCGGTTGCAAAGTTTTGTTAGTAACTTGTCAAACTACCTAATACTAGATTTAGTTTATTTATTAGTAGTGGTGTACCACTTTTATTCAGCTTTCGTTGCAACGCTAGGAGAGGGTGTAATGTTTAGGTTGACTACTCGTTGGGCTTGGTTCTTAGGAATTGCAACAGGCAGCGCCTTTTCTTTCTGGTGCAATTGCGCTTCTGCTCAAGTCATCCCAGATAGCACTCTACCAAACAATTCTATCGTCAACATCAATGGGAACACCTTCAACATCATAGGCGGAACCCAAGCTGGCGGTAATCTGTTCCATAGTTTCAAGGATTTTTCTATCCGCAATGGCGAAACTGCTTTCTTTAACAATACGGTTGACATTGCGAACATCATTAGTCGTGTCACAGGTGGATCAGTTTCCAATATTGATGGGTTGATCCGCACCTTAGGGACGGCTAACCTATTTCTGATAAACCCGAATGGGATTGTCTTTGGACAAAATGCCAGTTTAAATGTTGGCGGTTCGTTTCTTGCATCCACTGCTAATGCAATTCAATTTGGGAATCAAGGGATTTTCAGTGCAACGAATCCGAATACTCCTCCACTGTTGACGGTCAATCCTTCCGCTTTATTATTCAATCAAATTGCCGCCTCTATTGAAAACAGGTCAAGATCTGACGCAGGATCAGATCCAGCAGGTAATTCTGGATATTTTGGCTTAAAAGTTCCAAATGGTCGAAGTCTACTATTAGTAGGCGGTGACGTAAAGGCTGATGGCGGTGGAATAGTCGCTTTTGGTGGTCGAATCGAATTAGGAGCAGTTGCAGGAGTTGGAACCGTAGGATTAAACCTGGATGAAAACAATCTTAGTTTAAGTTTTCCAGATGCTTTACCTAGAGCTAATGTATCCCTAACAAATGACGCTGGCTTTATTGTGGCTGGTGGCGGAAGTGGCGATATTACCATTACTGCTAAGAACATAAATTTGGATAATAGCTTTCTAGGTGCTGGAATCTTGAGAAATTTGGGTTCAGTTGACACTCAAGCAGGAGATATTACACTCAATGCAACAGAATCAGTTTCTCTAACCAATGCTGGTCAAATCAGTAACAGCACTAGTGGACGGGGGAATGCAGGTAAGATAAAGATTATGGCTGGTGGTACTGTTACTTTTGACGGACGGGACAGCACCGATAGCTTTCCTAGTGCGGCTTTGAGTAGAGTAGGATCTGGAGCTACAGGCAACAGTGGTGGTATTGAAATCACTACAGGCTCTCTTGTGATCGCTAATCGTGCTCAACTAGATAGCAGTACTTATGGAACAGGAAATTCCGGAAATATCGTTATACAGGCGAAAGACCAAGTTTCTTTATTCAACTCGATTATTCTTAGCGAGGTCAGTGAGCGAGGCGGTGTGGGCACCGGAGGTGATATCAACATTACAACAGGTTCTCTTGTGCTTAAGGATGGCTCAGCACTACTTGCTGATACGGAGAACCGGGGGAATGCAGGCAATATAAAAATTGTTGCTCGTGATTCTATCACTTTGGAAGGAGAAGGTCCTAGTGCTGCTAGGCAGAGTAGTCTGATAGTTCCCAATCAAATTACTACAACTGTCGAACCAAATGTAACGGGAGAGGGAGGGAATATCAGTATTTCTACAGGCTCTCTTTCCGTTAAAGATAGAGGATTTATCAGTGCCACTACCTTTGGTAGGGGGAATGCAGGCAATATCGATGTACAGGCATCAGGTTTGGTTTCGCTGGTCAATAGCAACATCCGTAGCCAGGTAAATCCCCAAGCCGTAGGGAAGGGGGGCAACATTCGGGTCAGCGCTAGCGCAGTTACCCTAACTGAAGGAGCGCAGCTGAGTGTTAGCACTTTTGGTCAAGGAGACGCAGGTAGTATAACAATAACTGTTCGGGATACCGTTTCCTTTGATGGTGTCAATAGCAACAATGCTTCCAGCGGTGCCTTTAGCAGAGTGGGCGCAGGATCTGTGGGCAATGGAGGCAGCATTAACATTCAAGCTCAGTCGCTTTCCTTAACCAATGGCGGAAAAGTGGATGCAATTGTAAGTCCAGCTTCCAATACCCTTGCTGGAGGTCAAGGTAGAGGTGGCGATGTGAACATTAATGTTCGTGATGCAGTTACAATCTCTGGCAAAAGTGCAAACGGTATAGAGAGTGGAGTGTTTACTCGCTTAGGTTCTGGGGCAGTAGGCCGTGGCGGCAGTATTAATATCTCCGGTAAATCATTATTTTTAGAGAATGATGCTCAATTGGCTGCCAGTTCCTTTGGTCAGGGAGATGCAGGTGATATAGCCATTACAACTGGGGATTCAATCCGCGTTGACCAAGGATTTATCACCGCTGAAACTGCTTCCGGTAAGGGTGGTGATATCAGACTCCAACCGGGAAATCTATTACTTTTACGCCGTGGTAGCCGCATCTCAGCCACTGCGGGTACTGATAGGGCTGGTGGAGGCGATGGCGGCAACATCAGTATCAATGCTCCCAATGGCTTGATTGTTGCAGTCCCTGGTGAAAACAGTGACATCACCGCTAATGCTTTCACTGGCAAAGGTGGTCAAATCGAGATCAACACATCTGGTCTGTTCGGAATCCAGCCTAGCTTTCAGTTAACGCCAGAAAATAACATCACTGCCTTTTCTGAAAGTGGAATCAGTGGCGAGATAACAATTAATAGAGCCGATGTTGAGCAGAGGTTGGAATCTGTTGAACTGCCCACAGTACTAGCCGATACATCAAACATCATAGACACTAGCTGTGCCGCCTTTGCTGATGGAGAGGGTAATAGCTTTACTGTTACCGGACGCGGTGGTTTGCCTCCCAGCCCTTACGACTTCCTCAGTACTGATGTCGTGTGGTCAGATAATCGTATACCAAATATCGCAACACAACAGCGACGTTCAGAAGGAAGCGCAGCTAAACCAGTGTCTAAAGCTAAAGCTGAAGCTGTACAGATTGTACCTGCTACGGGGTGGGTGTTCGACGGCAAGGGGAATGTTACCCTCATCTCCCATGCTTCCAATTCCAATAACTTGGGATCTACTCCTGCTAGCTGCCAAAACCGATGATTGGGACTTGTTTCCCCCTTCCAACAAAAAAAGTTTTTCCGCTTCCCTCCCCTAAAAGGGGAGGGTTAGGGAGAGGTGGGAAGGGGGCTAGGGGGTTAGGTCCTGTATTTGAGTCAACAGCAGAACCGCTATAATTCAGAAACAATCAAATTACAATTGTCCCTGAAATGCCGATGCACAAGGCTTTGGAATAAATGTGCCTGCGGTTCGGCTTTCTGTTGTTGGATAGGAAGTTTGGCAATATGTTGGACTTGAGAGAACTTTCTTATTTATGCTCCTTAACTATTGCGTCTCGCCAATGGTTTTTGACCCTTTCTAAGAAAGCAAACAGCAGTGCCAAACGCTAACATCCCCAGTATAGAGGTAGGTTCTGGAATCGTTTTTAGAGTTTGGTCTGTACCTTGCCGCACTTTCAGAGTTTGCAATTTCGCACTTGGCGAGTTTGTCGTTGACCGTGATTGAATAGGTATAGCAGAGGGGATCTTACCAGCAATTGCATCATCAATAAATGAGGCATAATTAGACACCCGTGTTGTTGCTGTAAGTTCACCAAAACTGCTGTTGGTTGTCTTATCCAAATCTGTGTGGACTCCGTTTGGGAAAAGAAATGAATCGCTAAAGCTGTAGGAAGCAATACCAGCAACCAAATCATTAATAAATGCAGGTCCACCAGAATCACCGCCAGCTATATTGCCTTCATTGGTTCCCAAGCCTAAATCGTTGATACCAAAGTGAGTGCCAAAAGCATCATTCGCAGATAAGCCACTATCGAAATCAAACAATAATTGACTTCCAGAGATGATGCCTGTAAATCCAGGAATTTGCTGCTGAAACAGCGAACTAGTAATATCAGCCAAGGCATCAAACTTATTTATTGCAGAGTAACCTAGATGGGAAAGATTACTCTGAGTATTTTCTCCTAGGTTTCCGCTACCAATGTAGCCGTATCCTACTTGCGTGAAAATTTTACCGACTTCATCTTGAGCACGATAAATGTCATATTGTTGAGCTTGGCTGGGTGCTGGCGTACTTAGTCGCAAAACAGCAATGTCGTTACCTTTGTAAAAAATACTATCGTACCCAGGATGCACAAAATAGTCAACAACGGGCATTGAGACTGAACCTGTAGGCAATTTGAAAGTTACGTTTGTTTTATTCAAAATACTGGTATTAAATTTACCATTTTTGTCTGTGATGCAGTGGGCTGCTGTGAGAATATGTAAACCCCCTTTTAACAAGGAACCAGTGCAGAGATCAAGTGAAGTATTTATTGGTACAACACCACTAAACTTTCCAGGGGCAACCTGGTAATTTTGTGGATCACCAGCAGTAACTATTGCCCCTGCTAATTCTGCTGTTCCCAAGGTAGAAAGCACCGCCCCAACTACGGCTATTGATTGATGTTTCAAAGTTGCCATGCACATCTGCCTCATCGTTTGGTTTGGTTGTTTTACGTTTCAAGTGTCGCAAATCGCGAAACTAAAAACCTATAAGGGTAACTTCCACCCAAAACCGGAAAATTCTCCAAAATTTACCATGATTTATTTTACTCAAATATTGGTATTATATTGAGTGCAATAAGTGAATCTACCTAAATACTCTCATTTTAATAATTTTTTTTTATTAAATTAACAAAAAAGAATATTTGTTTTTATCGTTATTTTGGCATACAAAGAAAGAAGAGGAATTTTATAGACAAGAGGTGGATTATGCAAGAGCAGATAGATAAACATACCTTTCTCTATCAGAAGCGAAGTTACCACGGTCAGTTCACGCCAGAGGCTCTGGTATTCAACGCTAACTTACAAGAATTTGCAACACGAGTTGGCTACATTTGCAACTTACAGACTCTGGGAAAGCTCTCCCAAGAAGACGCTTACCAGCAAATAAACGCGCTCTGGGAACAGTTACAACACAGCTATGCTGCACTTGGGATTGATTCCAACACAGAAAATTAGGGTTCTCTGGGGATTCAAATTGCTCCCGAACAGAAAACCCTAGAATATGAGTGGAAAATCGTCTATACGTAGGTCGAAGTGTTTATGTTGGCATATCGCTAAATAAAATATGAATTAATGCACCCTAATTAAATAATGTAGTTCTAATCACAGTCCCAGGGTACGACCTGGAAACCCAGCAACATCAAAGTAGCGAGTTTTTCCGACTGTTTGATATTTGAGGATTGTCTGCAAACCATTAGCAGCAGATGGGGATTTCAGGGTAAAAGACTTATACTGAACGTTGTCAGATCCACTGAGGAGCGCTTCACTTAACACTCGACCAACAAGCTTACCCTGAGGAGACAACTTTAGATTCAGTACCTTCGCCAAGGTTGGTGCTACATCTGCGTTACTCACCGGAGCCACATCTTCATAATCCTGTTTAAAGTCAGGTCCAATTGCTGCCATTGTGTTGTAAGTATCAGCACGACTAAAGCTTCCATGCATTCCTTGTCCCTGCTGCAAGGTTGTATCTGCTATTTCCACACCACACGCTGTGGGATTGCCGCAACCTGTGTCAAAGGAGCGAAAGTTTACTAAGATAGATGGCTTGGGAGTCTTTGCTGTTCCTCGAAGAGCGATCGCCTCTAAAGGTAAAGTCCCAGGAATTTTTCCCAAAGAATCATCCACAAACAAGCCGCTGATATAGTCTTGCTTTAGCAGCATATCTACAATCTTTTTCGCAGTGGCTTTTTTGTTTGCAGCATTAGGCAGATACAGCAAATCAGAACCACCATTACCGGCAACTATGACATCTGGTTTTCTCGGGTCTTTACCAATGATACTGTTTCTAGAAGTCTGCCCTTTACTAGAATTAAGTGGAGCATTGTTTTGATCTGGGTCAAACATAGATAGCTTTAACTCATGCGCTATGTCTATTCCCAAAAAACCAGTTGGTAAAAAACCTTTTGGCACATCCGGGTAAGAAAGTGTTGCCGCATAACTGGTTTTGCTCTCCTTACTAATAGTCGAAAATCCGTGGTCGGCAGTCAAGAATATATTTGTCGTCTCTTCCAAACCCAAATCCCTTAATGCAGTGCGAATTTGAGCCAGATTCTTGTCAACATTCTGGCGGGCTGCTTGCACAGTGGGACCATTGATACCAGGAACGAGTTGGTTGAGGCTGTCGCCGTGGTTATGCTGTGTACCGTCCGGGTCACGAGACCAATAGACGAGCACAAAGGGTTTTTGCCGCTGCTTGAAAAGTGGCAGGATTGCCTTAGTCGTCACATCAGCAAAATATTGCTGCTGAACTGTATTTGCAACTTTGGTACCTGGAGTCTTGCTGTCCCCATGATTACCGTTTTCTCCCCGCGATGGCGTTGCTGTTGGCAATGAGTTTTTGGCAAGCAGTTGTGTAACCTCAGAACTCAGAGAAATTTCCGTCGGCGTGCCGGTGGCGTCATCAAAAATGATTGTTGGTTCGCCCTTTTGCAACGTCACGTCTTGAATCAAAACTGGTCCGATTTTTCCGACAGCCGCTGTGCTGAAACCTGCTTTTCTTGCTGCTTGTAGCAGAGTTTGTTCGTTGAGGAAGTTGGCACCAAATTGTTTGTTAACTTCCTTGAGAACAGCATTGTTTTCTAGGAACGGAACTACGCTGTTTTTGGCACTTTTGACCGGAGCGCTGACTTGGATCGTATTGCTAAAATCACCTGTATCGCCCAAGTAGTGACCGGTGGCGATCGCCGAAGCGTTAGCGGTGGTGAAGGTCGGAAATAAAGAGTGACTGTTGGAAAACTTGACTCCTCGTTCCCGTATCTCGTTCATGGTTGGAGTATCGGTAGCATTTATCGAAGTCGGACGCAGCCCATCAGCAACGAAAATGACCACACTGTGTTGTATCGCTTGCTGAGCGCGTTTTCCAGGCATTGCCGTACACGCTGCGATAACTGCAATCACAAAAAGCGTCAGGAATAACCAGCGGCGACCATGTGTAAAAAACCGCATAAACTTCCGGATGTGAGGACACCAAGATTGTATTACTAGTTAGTCAAATTTCATCCTATGGATATACACCAAATGGCTGTTTTTTAAAGGTCATAACTTGACTTTTGTACCGTATTTTCTAGTGAAAGTGAATTTATGTTTGTCAGGTGGGAGCAGGTTAAGAAGTTCGCCAGAACCCTTCCGGTTGTGCTATTCCTTTACTTCCTTTGGTGCGGGATGGTAGGTAAGAACAATGACACCTGAACTAAACGTCTTGGTTTGGGCAAGTTTCAGAACCTTCTTATCGCTCCCATGTTGAAACAGACGCTTCCCGCTCCCCAGAACAATGGGGTAAACCATGAGCCGATACTCATCAATCAGGTCATGTTGCATCAGCATCTGGATAAGATCACCACTGCCAAAGACCAAAATGTCCTGACCAGGCTGCTGCTTCAGCTAGGCTACTTCTTGGGCAATATTCCCTTTGATCAAGCTTGCATTCCACTCAACCTCTTGCAAGGTTTACCGCTCACTGTAATTTTATAGACCAGTGCAGAGGAAAGCCCCCCTGTTAACAGTTCAATGCTTTCAACTGTTCTGGTATTGAACGTATATTGAAGTGCTTTCTCAACCGCTGCTAGTTTTATTTCTGGTATCGATGCTTTTAATATTTGTTTCATGCTACGTCACAAGGGTACTTAAATTCATGTCCTGATTTCAATGCTTCACGCGATAGTGCAGCAACATGAAACCGTTGTTGTAGATTTTGCTATCGGTGAGTTCCAGTGAAGTCTGCTTAACGACACCAGAAAAGAGTGGAATGCCTGAACCGAGCAGAATTGGATGCACTTTCAGAATCATCTCGTCGATCTCTGAAAAAAGCATTGTCGCTAAATCGCCACCACCGCAAAGCCAGATGTCCTTGCCCGTTTGCGTCTTCAATTCTCTGACTAGTGCCAGTGCGTTCTCTCTTACAAGCTCAACATTTTGATCTGGACTTTCTGTCAGGGTACGAGAGAAAAGGTACTGTTTCATCTGCGGGTAAGGGTTCGTAAAACCCTCCTTGAGTCCCACCTCGTAAGTCCTGCGTCCCATCAAAACGACATCAAAGCACTGATTGTCGGCACTGATGCCTAGTTTGTCCCGAAAGTGAGCCGGAATCGTTTCAGGAAAGGTTGTATGCAAATCGGCGACTTGCTCGCCTTCCATCAGAAAAAAGTCAAACGAACCGTCAGAACGGGCGATAAATCTATCGACGGTACAAGCTACGTAATATTTAAGTTCACGCATACTCAATGTCCTCTAAACAAAGTGAAGTTTGTTATACAATTCTGGGGAGTAACACTCGCCTTTTCTCTTGACTGTTTAAGCGCTGAAGGACAGCAATGAGCATCAACGACAAGAACCCCGCCCAAAACCTGCATTGACACCTAACTACTACATCATCAACAGTTGCGATTTCGCCTGTACCAAGGCAAGGTACTGCATCTGGCAGCAAAGCCGAACACTTGTTGCTTGATAATCGGGTTCTCTTATTATATTACCTTATACTACAAATGTAGTGTAAAAAAGCAAGAAAAGGGAATACTCGAAGAGCTTAAGGAGCGGCTGAATCGCCAGTTATCAGCTGTTTGAAGATAGCTTGGCGGTAGCGCAGGCGACACAGGATTGAGACGGTAATCTATAGGAGGCTTTATGGCAACCAGTAATCACTTGCTTTTCGCATTGAAGCTGTTCTCGGCACTAGGCTGTGGGCTGGTGGCTGGCGTCTTCTTTGCCTTTTCGACTTTCGTGATGAATGCCCTTACACGACTCCCGCCCAAGGAGGGTATTGCCGCCATGCAATCCATTAATATCACGGCGATCAATCCGTTGTTCATGGTGGCGCTCTTCGGAACGGCTGCGGCTTGCATCTTTCTAGCGGTTTCCTCGGTGTTAAAGTGGCATCAACATGGTGCTACCTACTTGCTTGTCGGCAGCCTGCTCTATCTCATTGGCACCGTTGGGGTGACACTCGTGTTCAATGTGCCGTTAAACAATGCGCTGGCGATCGCCAAACCGGACAGCACAGAGGGCGCAAACCTATGGGCTAGATACCTAATCAATTGGACGTTCTGGAACCACGTTCGGACAATAGCGGCACTTGCGGCAGCAGCAGCAGTTACCATCACACTCTGTGACTGAGCGGTGAAATAGCAATAATGAATACGTGTGATACCCTTTGATCAGTAAAATTAAGCTATATGAATGTTCAAGCAGCATACGATAATTGGTCAGCCACATACGATGCTGACGAAAATCTGACGCGCGATCTGGATCAAACCGTCACCAGAGAAACCTTGATGGGTTTGAGGTGTAAATCAGTAGTTGAAATTGGCTGTGGCACAGGTAAAAATACGCTTCTGCTTTCACAAATTGCTCTTGAAGTTTATGCGATCGATTTCTCAGCATACATGATCGAAAAGGCGAAAGAGAAAGTGAGTTCAGCTAATGTCGTGTTTATTACACAAGATATCACCAAGCAATGGACTTGTCGCAATGAGTCTGCTGATTTGATCAGCTGCAATCTCGTTCTAGAACACATAGAAGACCTCTCATTTATATTTTCACAAGCGGTTCGTGTGTTAGTCAAAGGAGGATACTTCTTCATCTGTGAACTCCATCCATTCAGGCAATATCAAGGAACACAAGCTAATTTTCAAAGAAATCAAGAGGTCATTGAAATCCCAGCATTTGTGCATCACATATCAGATTTTTTGTATGCAGCGAAAAATCATGGTTTCATGCTTGAGAACTTCAGAGAGTGGTGGCATGAACAAGATCAAAATAAACCACCCAGACTTGCATCATTCTTGTTCAGAAAGTGAAGACGATCTTGGCTGCTGTGAAGACACTCAGCGTTGTTAAACCACAGATAAACACAGATGCACACAGATAAATTATCTGCGTGGCGTGTATCTGCGGTTCCAAATACTCTTAAACCGGATTTTTGCAAGAAATCTAACGCCAAACATCTAAATTCTAAAATCAATCATTGTCTGGCGGTAGGTATCTGGCAATCCTGTATCAAAACACTTTCCTTTCACAAGATATCCTGTCATTCCCTCTTCTTCACGCAATCCATCCAGACAAGATGTTAACTGAAATTCCCCTCGTTCCCGAAAATTTTGATTGATGTGTTCTTCCAAAAAATCAAATATTTTCGGTGTCAGTACATACAGCCCAAACATACAGAGAAACTCATCATCTCTCATTCCCTCTACACGCAAATGTTGACGAGCATACTCAATGGAAGGTTTTTCGTAAACTTGCGTGAGTGAAAGAAGCGAATTGAATGAGTGCCAAATTCCTGTGACACAGCCAGCTAGATGGAGAATTTCTGCTGGCATTACTGTCAACCCAAGAACGCTTTGATGGACTTGTTCGTAAACATCTATAACTTGACTAGCACAGGATTTTTCAGTATCTGAGGCGTAGACATGATCACCTAGCATGAGCAAAAATGGCTCATCTTTCACCCATTCCTTGGCACAGAAAACAGCATGACCGTAGCCTTCTTGTTCTTCCTGCGTCAAAATAGTGATTTTGCTGCCTAATTCTTGAAGATATTTGCTGTATTCTTGATTTTGGGGTGAAAGTTTGTTGAAAAGTTCTTTTTTAGGTGGACTTTTAAAAAACTCTGCAAAAATTTCTTTATCTCCTGGTTGCACCACAATTCCAACTTCTTCGATTCCGGCACTGATCGCTTCTTCAACAATTGCCAGAATCACAGGTTTTGCCCTGCCATCTTTATCAATAATTGGGAAAAGTTCTTTTTTAACAACTTTAGTAGCTGGAAACAATCGAGTCCCAAAGCCAGCCGCTGGAATCACAGCTTTTCTTACTTTATTTTGTTGCATAAATTGTCAGTTTTAAACATTGCATTTGCGGAAAATTATGCTCAATAATATCTATAACTTTTTGTTGGCTTTCTGCGTCTTTAACAATAAACTGTGCAGTACCATCTCCTTGTGAACCCACGCCCTTGCCACCTAAAATATAAGGTTGGATGAGTTCATACTCAAGAAGTTGGTGCAGTACGGGAGCAGTTAACTCTTCTGGACAGGCGGGTATCAAATGTTTGTCAAATTCTGCCTGTGCTTGTTTCATGAGAATACCAATTTGTTCAGCGTCGCCTTTTTGTAAAGCATCAACCGCTGCTTGGGTTATTTGATAGCTGATGGAACCGAGATATTTCTGCACATTCGCTTGCACTTCGTTGGTAGCGAACGGATAACACTCATTGAGTTGAGTGAGAATTTTTTGAGTATTTTTGCTAGCACCGAGATCCACAATCACAAAAAATAAATCCTTCGGTACCTTTAACTCTATGATATGAGTGCAATCGCCATCAAATATTATAGCAATAGGACGATTACCGTAGGCACACGCCTGATCCATGCGCCCACATCGGGAAGGCGTAGTAATCTCGCCGAGATATGCAAATTCCATTTCCTCCTGGAGAGTCATCTTTAAGTCATACACCTGATTGAATGACCGGGCTACCAGTACACAAATCGCAGCACTGGACGATAGCCCTTTCTGAATTGGTAAATCTGTCAGGTAATTGTCAATCTCCAGCCCAGCGACAGGAAAGCTAGCGAGAAATTGGTAAGCAACGCCAGCCGCATAACTGAAAAAACCGCCCTTTTTGGCTTCCGATAGTAAAGCCTCCTTTTCCATTGGTATCAGGGTTTTGCAAGTTCCATCAGTGAGAGACGTGTGAAGAACAAGCTGAGTTGAATGAGCCTTCACCCTAGCATAAAGCCCCTGATTGGTACCTACAAGCAGCGTGTAACCTACTTCAACCTCACGATTGTGACGACGATATTCTCCCGCCCAATCGCTGTGTTCACCAAACAGACAAAGACGCCCAGGAACGAAAATTTGCATTTAGTCTACCCTGAAATCCTCCTGCTCTCCAGTCATAAATTACTATGACTTGGTCAAGTTGAAATAAATAGGTTAACACAGACACATAAATATGGAAAAAAAGTTATAAATTAAAAATTGAAAATTGAAAATAAGCAAATAAAATTCTTTCAGTAGGGTTTCATAATTCTCTTGACTTTCATGTCAAAAAAAGTATCAGAAGTCAATTCCGTAATCATTGCTAAATTAGCAACTCATCTACTAGGGTCAGTTGGCAAACTGTCACTCACCAGATTCCGCGTTTCATTCTAGAAGAGATATTCTTTATTAGTGCAAGGAGTGATACCATTTCACGATATGTTTGCCACAGCTTATATTCGCAATTCGTCTCACCGACAGAATGTTGCGGGTTTCAAATGTTGCATCAAAGCGGTGATTTGGTATAGCTTTATACAGAAGAAGCGCTGGGGTGAAGAAAGTCTCAAGCGCTTTTTTATGTACAAATAAAACAGACTCACTCTCTGGGCAAGAATAAATTGAAACCATACAGAGCAAGTGGAGACATTGTATAATTGCTTATACTTTAGTCAGAAATACTTCTGAAGCATCTTCTCCAACTGCTGTACCGTTGCTCTAGGAGAGGGACGGGGCAAGGGTAGTTCCTTTTCTTCCTCCTGTGTACCCTCTGTACCTCTGCGGTCTACTAGAAAAAGCACTGGTACCTCGTATTGATAAGCTTGAAACCAATCTTCACGAGTCGTAATATCCCGGATCTCTAGCTCAAACTTGAGATTTTGTATCTGTTCCAGCTTTTCCTGCAAGCCCTCACACAAATGGCAACCCGGCTTGCTATATAAGATGATTCGCATTTAGTTTAACCAAAATAGATCCGCGTGACCGCTCCACGCCAGTTGTTACAACGCGGGGCTTTGGGGTTCCCCACAAACGAGCCAGCCGCGTGGTAAGCGTAAGCTCTTGTATCTAACATATTTTGGCAACACCTTGATACACCCAGTGAACAATTTTAGGTTTGCTTTATATTATTAAATAATTCATCTAAAGCTGCTAATTCAGCCTGAGTTGCTGCATCAACTTCTGACAATGGTCGTTGCATGATTGAGTAGAGCGATCGCTTTTGCACTTTTGCAGCTTGCAAACCCAACTCCCGCAAGTGGTCTTTAATCCTTAATACCATCTTGGGACGGTCAGCTTTCGTCACATCAGAGCTACGGTAAATTGCCGTTTGAATAGCAGGCAAAAGAAATTGTTTTACTTTCTCATATTCCCCAGATAAAACAGCATCTTGGGCTTGAGTAACTAGCTCTTTTATACTTTTTAATGATTCCCAATCTTGCTGGAGGCGCTTTTCTATCCGAAACAACATATAGCTGTAACCTTTAAGAGGTTTGCTATCACGGACAAACACTTTAGTGTTTCCAGGAGAGCCATGTCTTAAGTTATCATTTACAACGCAAAGGTTTTCGCTATTAATTTCGTTCTCCTCCGCCAATATTACAGTAAAATATCCTGGTTTAAGAAAAGTACTACCACCTCCAAGAGCATCAGAGAAAGTTTGTTGATAGCCAAGCTCTAATCTACGCTCTCCTATGTCAAGTAAATCTTCAATTCCGCGATACACAGGTTCTGCTAAATTCAAAACACTTGATAGTTCCGGTACAGGTAACAATTTGGCAAATCTTCCCATTGTCTGGATAAATTTGCCGATGGAGTCACTAGCAGCGATACTGAACAAACCAGCTTGAAACTCCACCAGACCTTGATTAAATGGAAACAGGGGGGTCAGAGCATATCTATCTTGAATAACTTTATCCAAATTGTTTGTTCCTAAGTCCTTCAATTGACCAGGCGCTGCTAGATAGGGAATAGTCACTAACTCACCGCCGTGATTGAAACGGACAGCAGCATGAACTACTGGATAACGATGTTTGAACCACTCCACATCTTTGGCTATGTTCATATCTTCTAACCAGATACGACAATAGCCTTCACCTGGAAGAATGGGTGTGTCATCGTAGTCTACATCTACTCGATGTTTTGGCAAGAAAAGGGTTTTGTATTTCTTAGCTTCACGGCTGAAAGTTTCAGATACACTTTGGAAAATATTCATAAAATTATTACTCTATCAAATTAGTCCAAATATGATAAAATTTGATTCCAGATAGCACGGATAGGGATACCTCCTGTTGTCCCTGGTTCAGAGTTACGACCAATACCGACCTTTCCTTGATGAATAGCAATCAGTTCCCATTGGCTATTAAAAATCGGTGCGCCTGAGGAGCCATCATCAGTATTAACATTGTGGTCAATGTAATCTTCTCCAACTTGCATAATCTGCCCTAAGTCCGAAATTACCACATGTGTGCCTTGGGGATGATGGATGATGCGAATTTCTTGCCCTTCATCTAATATGGCATTATTATTTATAGAAGTAGCCTTCTGTTGTTCAGGTTGTCCCTTGATTTTGAGCAAAGCATAATCAGAGCGACTATGGTGACTGATAAAATCTAGTTCAAATATATCTTTGGCTGAGTCATGAGTTCCTGCTTTGTAGCCAAAGCGTACCCAAGCTTTTTGCACTTGACTTTTGCTAAAAATGTGATTACAAGTTAGTAAGAAATTGTTTTTAATTAGCACTCCTGTGCCTATGGCATTTCCTATAGGCGATTCGATTCTGCCCACAGCACTACGAGCAGCTAAAGCTTTGAAGTTCTCCTGACCTTTTTCTACTAATCGCGTGAATAATTCTACACTTTGGTCATTCAGTCCATAAACTGGAGCTAAGTCGCGTAGATACTCAAGTAATTTCACCATTGGGTGGTAATTCAAGCGCTGATTAGAGATAGGGTAACTTCTAAATGCTGCTACTAATCCTTGAGCAAAAATATTAGATTGTGTATCAAATCTCAAATTACTGAGGAAAGCAGAATCAATATCGGCACTTTCCAAAACATTGTAGCGATCGCTAGCAACGCTTACCTTAAGAGCAAATTGGTTTAAAGCAATCATTAACTGTGGAACATCTTTTTGTTCCAAGAATATTTCTGGGTTCATTACATTTTCATCTGTCCAAACTGAAATTAAGTTTACAGGAGAAGATTGAACAGCAATAGATTCCTCTTGTAAATTTGTATCAGCTAGGTTAGAGTTGTTGATAGCTTGAGGCGGTGATATCGGAGTAGAAGTGGAAGTATGAGCCGATGTTTGCTTCTTGAAGCGGCGCTTTAAATCTTCAACAAACTCTGCCGATGAGGTAGCTTTGCGTCGGTGATTATTCAAAGCTTTATTAATTGGCTCAACAACACTTGTATATAGTGCAAGGATGTGTTTCCGCCGTGAATCCCTTGTGAACAGTTGGTCTTGGCAGAAACTGTACCATTGCCAAAGAGACCTAAACTCGTTGGGATTTGAAACGTGTATATCTAATTCCCGAAGAATTCCTAACTGTAATGTAACCTCTCTGTAAAGCTTGCTGTAGTCTTCCTCTTCATACTGAATTTGAGAAGTTGGATCTCTTTGAGTTGCAACCTCAATCATGATTTTCTTGATATGTTCTATCTTTGCTATTAGTTCTTCTAATCGTGATACTTCTAACTCATGACCTAACGCTTCGGGTGAGGTTACTTTAACAAGGTGCTGGCACAAAGCAATATCAATTTGATTTAAAATGCTTGTGTATAGGTCATGAATAAATGCTCCCCGTGAAGCATATCCGTTTAAGTTAGGTTTCCAGTGGCGATGCCAAACCCAAAGTGACTGAAAGTTGTTTGGATTTTCGATCTTGTGTCCCTCGTCTTGAAGGTCTGCTATCTGTGATGCCACCTTAGGGTAAAGTTTCGTGTAGTCTTCCTCCTTATCCTGAATTCGACTTTCTCCAGTCGCAACATCTATCATGATTGATTGCAGCTTTTGAATATTTGTTAAAGTCTCTTCAAGTAGTTCTGGTTCCATAAGCAAAGTTCCCATATTCTGCTAGCGTCATCTTGAAAGGCTACACTAGCACTGCTGTCTATTCCTGATTACGGAGATGTTCTATCAGTGAAACGAGTCGGTTTATCTGACCGTTTCTATCGCGGAACCACTCACGAGACCAAATCCTGTGAATGCGCCAGCCAAGGTCTTGCAAAACTTTTTGCCGGAGGCGATCGCGATCGCGTGCCGTGGGATACTCTTTATAAGTAGCTCCATCACAGACAATCCCCAATAGAAACTCTTCTGTTTCTGGCCGGCGGTTATCTATCACTGCTAGGTCTATAGGATAAGCTGAACGACCTACCCGTTTCTTTACTGTGTATCCCCGCTCTGTAACAGCTTGATAGACATCTTCTTCAAAAAGTAAATCTGAGGACACATCATCATCAAGCTTGTCAGGCAATTTTTCACCACAACTTTCAGCGTAAGCAAAATAATCCTTGAGCAGCGCCACCTCTTCAAGTTTTCCTTCTGGTTTAAAATCCTCTGCTTTAATCGAAGCTACTAACACGAACTTATACAGTGCACGAGTTATTGCCACATTAAGGCGTCGCCTTCCTCCCTGTTTAGTCAGAGGACCAAAGAAGTGATACAGCTTGTCTCGGTCGTTTTCATAAAACCCATATCCAAAGCTGAGAAAAATTACATCTCGCTGATCGCCTTGAACCAGTTCAAGTGGTTTAATGAAAAACTTCTCTGAGTTCTCCTGACAAAATTCTTCTATTTCTGGATACTTAACAATAAGTTGATTGAGTTGTTCGCGGATAGCTTCTGATTGTTGTTTATTTAAGGCAATGATTCCTAGTGATTGGTCAGAGTTTTGCTGACAATGCTGTAGTGTCAACTCTGCCACTTTCTTTGCTTCAGGAATGTTGTGACGTTGCTGCTTACCAGCAGCATATATTCCGCCTTCAACATAATGGAAATGCACACCTCGACTAGCGTCTCTTACTGGGTTGGGGAAAGTCAGGAGTTCTGAATTGTAGAATTTCTGGTTTGAGAAGGCAATGAGGCTCTCGTCTTTGCTGCGATAGTGCCACCTCAGGGTAAAGTCTGGCAAGAAAGTCGAACACTCATTGAGCAAACTGTCATATACTTCTTGGTCTTCATCTTCCTCATCATCAGAAGCAGTGCTTTTAAAGAAAGAGGTTGGCGGTAGTTGCCGATCATCACCAACGACAATCACCTGCTTTGCCCGCATAATAGAGGGTACTGCGTCCTCAGTACGGACTTGGGACGCTTCATCAAAGATTATGACATCGAACTCCACTGCGTCTGGATCTACATATTGGCTGACTGCTAAAGGACTCATTAACCAACAAGGCTTGAGGGTAGTAACGAGTTCAGGAGCATTTTTGATGAACTCGCGGATTTTTTGATGTCCCTTTTTCTTTTCGCGCTCTCTCTTCAGCCTTTGTATTTGCTGCTTCGCCTGTGGTTGTGTAGACCACTCTCGCCACCGTTCAGTATGAAGTTGCTGGAGACGTTTGATTGCCTCTTGGTACTGTTGAGGATCAAGCTGGGAAAACTCTTCTATTTTCTGCTCATGGGAATTTTCGCGGAAGTGCTGTAGTTGAGAATTGTCTGATAATATATGTCTCAACCAGTTTTGGTAAATGCCCTTCTGTAATACTGAGAACCAAAATTTCGGTTGGATCTTAGACTCCCGCAGTTTTGACAAGAATTCTTTGGCTCCAATATCTTCGAGTTTCCGCACTTGTTGTCGGCAGTATAATGATTGCTGGAACAAATCCAGGCCAGCTTTGGCGCTATCAAGGAAATTTTTCACTTCATGTAAGAATGTTTTTTCCAACACACTTGGTGCTGTTATCCTATGCTGCCCAAAGTGTCGCCGTAGGAATTGAAACCCCTGTTTAACCAGGTTTTGGGAAGTTTCTAAATCTTCCTGTAGCGTCCTTAGTTCCTGTAAACGTTCATCTGAGGAGATGACGGCTGCTATTCCTTTGAAAGGAAGTCGAAGTTGATACTGTTGTAGCCCTTCTAACCAATTAAGCGCTCGTTCAATGCCATCTAAGTTCGGCATTTCTGTATCAAATAATGAGCCGAAAGCACGGCGGGCAGAATGCGTTGGCTCTTCCAGTTTCTTCAAAATATTTTTGCGCTCAATGGCATTTTCGATATCTGCAATTAATTCTTGATAGGAAACACCATTTCTTACTTGCCGAACGGCGAGGAGGCGTCGGCGATCGCGCCAATACCCAACAAATCGCAACCAGCGAAAAATTCCTCTGTACCTGCGGTAGCGTTCCTTAAGTTTCCTAAGTTCTGGTAGATTCCAGTTAAGAAACTCATTGAGGTATTTAGAACTCAAAGCAGAACTAATAGTTTGGATATTGCTGATATCGGTCTTAAGTTCAGTAAATAGCTGCCGCAAAGCATTGACATTTGTTCCCAAAGGCCACCCTCTTGGAACAGGAGGAACTGTGAGAACATGAGCTATTGCTGGTTGAAGCCTGTCTAAATCTGCTAAGGTGTTAGGGAGTTGTTGTATGCCAAATAACTGCCGCAAACGAGTTGCAGTCTTTTGGGCGAGTTGAACTCCCTGAGCCAGGTTTTCAAGATTCTGACGCAACTCTGTGTTAACATCAGATGACCAAGACTGCACCGGACTACTCGACCATATAGTTGTTTGGGTTCCCCGAAAAAATGGCTCAAATTTCCCAAGTTCGTCCAGTAAATTATTAGCTTCCAATAAGCGATATTCTGACCAATCTTGAATATTAGAAAGATGAAATTCGAGGGAGGGTACTTTTTCGCGTTCGAGTTTGAGCAGTTCGCCGTAGAGGTCGTAAGCTGATTTATTTAATGGTGGTTGATTCTCGTGTAGACTTGCTACATATTGATTAAGGGTTTGCCTACGGTCACACAGTTTTTGAAAGAATACGTCCCTGTTTTGCTGCTGTGACTCCTGACTTTGAGACAGCCGAGACATAGTTTTGTTGAGTTCTTCAAGCAAGTCTTTAGTATTAGTCGTGCCTTGATGATGGAGGTTGAGGCAGACATCCTCAAGACTACATTTCTGAAACTTTCCAGAGACAACTTCTAGGGCGGTTTGCTTCTCAGCAACCAGAAGCACTTTTTTATGTTTGCCGATTAACTCAGCCATGATGTTAGCAATGGTCTGGCTTTTGCCTGTTCCTGGCGGTCCTTGGACTACACAGCTAAGCCCCGCCTTTGCTGCTTCGATGACCACTTGTTGACTAGAGTCAGCATCACATATTTGATATAAGGATGATGGAGGGATTTGATCTAGTTCTTTTTCTTTGATAAGATTAGGAGAATTAAAATTATCGGGGATTTTTTTGAGAGCAAGCCCTTGTAGAATTGGGTGAGCAGTAATCCTCTCTTCATTTTGTTGCAGGTCTTGGATCATTGCTGCCTTTGTCTCTTGGAACAAGGTGATATGGGCAGTATCTTCAAGTTTCCAATTTGGCTTTTGGGCGATCGCACGAAGAACTGCATCTAGAAATTTCTCATAGCCTAATTCCTGAAGGCGATCGCTTTCAGGCAAGGTGATATCGAATTCAGCACGTAACTTGTTTACTAAAAGAAAGTTTAAGGAAATCTCCTCGTCAACAGGGTGCAGTGTGTACTCTGGTGGCTTTTTACCTTTCTTTTGTAATTGAACTGGAATCAGTAAAAGAGGATAGACAAACTTTTCCTTAGGCTTATCTGCATCGAACCATGTTAAAGTACCCAGTACTAAGAAAAGACTATTGAAACCCTTCTCCTCCAGGGTTGATTTAGCGTTTTGACGAAGCTTTTCGAGAAGCGTGGTGAGTTCAGCATCAGTTTGCTTGGTTCTCAACTCCCTGACTGGGACTGGGCGAGACTCATCTCCTGCAAGGTCTTTAAATAGGATTGAGGGTGGTGTATCAATGTCAACTCTGAGCTTTTCGCTTTTTTGGAAGTTGAGTAGCGGATTGCTGTTGCTGTCATCAGCAAGTTTATTTTTCCAATATTTGATTTTACCCTGGATTGCCTGAGTGATGGAGTTACTCATCCGCTTCCGATTTCAAATAGTTTATCAAGACAGGCTATTGTTTTGATACCTTGTATTATAAGTGTAATCGATTATGACAAAGCAAATTTTTTACAAAATGCACATACTTCTGCAACAACTATAAAATTATATAATTGTTTTTTCATCCTCTAGACGCTTGTCAGTATAGACGTTTTAGGAAATGAAACAACCCTGCTTCCCAGAAGATGTTCTGAATGATTTTCTTAGCCTGACTAGAAAATAGATTTCCATCGTTGGTAGTGAGCGATCATCCATAAGGGATAAGGACTGTTGGCAAAATACCTGTAAAAGTAGTTACTTACGTTGTTAAAGCAACACACTGTCGCTGAACCTTAATCTTTATTCCCACAAATCAAGTTCCAGAACAATAAGACCACCCCCAATGTAAAAACCCCTCTCAGTATTGAGAGGGGTTTTGTAAAGTTATTTTGCTAAAAATTGCAGTTGTTGCCCTAGAACAAATTCATGATAGTGATAACACCAGCACTGGTTAGCATGACCAAAGCGCCCATAACTATAGACTGGCTCAATGAATTTGGAGTTTTGAAATCGTTCATTTGTCGAATTTTTTAATTTTAAGGATTCTACTAACAATATCAGGATCACCATATATGTAAATGGAAACATAGTAAAAATTAAACAACCGTAAATAATCTTATTAAAAGCAATAGTATTTACTTACCTCAAGATAGAGACATTGGTAAAGTTGCTCAAATATAAAGTTTTGTAAAGAGGTTGTTGTACATTTAACTTGCCTAGTTCTCCATTTGTCCTGATTGCCGATTGCCCTTTGGGCACTGCGCTCCGCGCAATCGCCTGTCGCACGCCACTTGCAAGTCTCTCGGAAAGAACCTGGAGTTTTCCCCGAATCCCGCCCTCTTGGCAATGGTTCCCGGCGAATCACAGAATTCCGACCGATCTATGTGCCTTTGTAGTGTAAAATTAACTTTAATCAAGCAAGGAATTTATTGGACTGGAGAATAATTAATGACTGCTTCGACAGCAATTACACCCGAAAACGCCAGTTTTGACTTAGAGCAACTCAATCAGAAATTTGAGACTGCCCAACCAAGAGAGATACTGGCATGGTCTGTCGAGAATATTCCTACTGGACTGGTGCAAACTAGCGCCTTTAACGTAGATGACTTAATAATCACTGATATTTTCTACCGTGACCTTAAGCACCCAGTTCCTGTGGTATTTCTCGAAACGCTGCACCATTTTCCCCAAACTCTAGAACTGGTTGCTAAGGCTAAAGAAGTTTACAATCTGGATTTGAAAGTTTACAAAACTCCAGATGTAGACACTCGCGAAGCCTTTGCCGCAAAATACGGTGAAGCACTTTGGGACAAAGACATTGCCAAATTCCACGAACTCACCAAAATTGAACCATTGCAACGGAGTTTAGCTGAACTCAACACTGTCGCTTGGATCACTGGACGTCGCCGTGATCAAGCCGTCACCCGTGCCAATATGCCCGTATTTGAACTTGATAACAACAACCGCCTAAAAATCAATCCCTTAGCTAACTGGACACGCCAGAAAAGCTGGGAGTATGTAGCTGAACACGGCGTGATTTACAACCCATTGCATGACCAAGGTTATCCCAGCATTGGCGATGAACCGATCACGACACCAGTAGGCGAAGGTGAAGATGAACGCGCTGGACGTTGGCGGGGAACTGGTAAGACTGAGTGTGGAATTCATATTTAAGAGGGAGTAGAGAGTGGGGAGTGGAGGAAAAGAAGAATTTCCCATAACTCTCCCCCTCGCCCTCTCTCCTCCTCAGCTTACTCTGCGCCTCTGCGGTTAAATAAAACAATTTGTAAGCAACTTTAACGAGTATCTTTGTGAAAAAGCTGTTCCAAATCTGCTAATTCAGCCTCTGTTGCTGCATCAATTGGTGGCAAGCGTTGTTGCATAATTGAATAGAGCGATCGCTTCTGGACTTTTGTCGCTTGCAACCCTAACTTGCGTAAACATTCTTTAATCTTTAATACAATATTGCGTCGGTCGTTATTGAGGTCACAAGGGTCATGCAACTCTAACTCACCGTGCGAGGGGTCTGTTTCAAACACAGGCTCCTTTTGTTTTTATACTTGTACAAATACATAGCTTTTCTCAGGTTTGCACTTTTTAGGTGTATAATGCAGTACTTTAGGAAGATCTTGTATGAAGAGATCAGATAAGGCAAAACAAATCGTATCTCCCTGGTGGCGCTGGCCTCTTGAAGCTCTATTCCCTGATAAAAAATTTGATGGACAATTTCAAAATCCAGGTAACGAACAGGTTTTTGATTATGACTCGGTGATGGCATCACCTGACCCAATCACCACGATTGCATCTGACATCGTCTATTATCCAGAAAACGATAAGCGCGAACTTTTTGCAATATTTATCTCTGGGCTAGGACAACGTGAGTCAGAATCTTCAAAAAGGAGCCGTAGGTATGCTACTACTCTCTTAACTGGCATCGCCAATATGAACAACTCCACTTTTCTTAAACAACGTCCAATTATCGCTTTCCTTAACCGATACCTTGACTGGATTAATGCAGTTCTTGACTATCTAGGTTTATCTGGTAGTCCAGTCATTGAAAATGCGGCAACTTTGATTACTTATGCCGTAAACAACAGGGTAACTCTCAATATATCAGGCGATAGTCTTGGAACAATTTTCTTGGCTAGAGCTATTAAGGTTGCTAAAAGAAACTTTATCAGTGGACGCGCTAGGGTGTTTGACTTTACAGAACGACGAATTCAAGAACAGAAGTGGCAGCAGCGCACTAGTCAACTTATCAATGTCTTCACCTTCGGAAACGGCTATCGAAAATGGGTACGAGGTCCAAATTACATTATGGTTTTCATTCAAGGCGATCAATTACCAGAGAAATTTGGAATGACACCCCAAAGAGCTATTAAGCAAAAACGAGACGATATAAAGTTTTTGATATTTCCACGTTTGTTTCCTCAAGGCAGCTTTGAAGCCCATAACATGATGTTTACAATCGAACTTCTTCGCCAAACCTTTGAAAAAAATCAGATTCAAGTTGGTGATTTTGCTGGCTTATATAACAAACTCAATTCCAGCACCCTAGAAATTGCCACACCCAATGAAGTATCATGGCCAAGCGACATGAAAAACTACGTATGGTATCAAGACAGCCTTAATTCAATTCCATCTTTATCTTCACATTAAGAAGGCGATTGCAAAGGTGCCAGTGCCCTCGTGCCCAATCGCCCGTATGTGCAAAGCGCAGGCACTCTCGGTGCGCAGCGTGTCCGTAAGGACTCAGGGCACAGGCATTGCCAATCGCACCAGATGCTGACAAGGCACTGGTAAAACAGAATGTTATATACAGATATAAAATAATGGGGAAACAAAGTAGTTTCCTCCACCACTCCCCAATTCCCTTATGATTAAAATCCTCCACCTCTCCGACATCCACATGGGAAGCGGTTTCTCCCACGGACGCATCAATCCCGAAACTGGATTAAATACACGGTTGGAGGATTTTGTCAATAGTTTGTCCAAATGTATTGACCGAGCGCTAGCAGAACCAGTAGATTTGGTTCTATTTGGCGGTGATGCTTTTCCCGATGCGACACCGCCGCCCTACGTACAGGAAGCTTTTGCTGGTCAGTTTCGCCGCCTTGTAGATGCAAATATCCCCACAGTGCTGTTGGTGGGGAACCACGACCAACATTCCCAAGGACAAGGTGGAGCCAGTCTATGTATTTACCGCGCCTTGGGAGTTCCGGGAATTGTCGTCGGTGATACCTTAACCACTCATCGCATCCATACCCGCAATGGGTTGGTGCAGGTGATCACCCTCCCTTGGCTGACCCGTTCCACTTTGATGACTCGCCAGGAAACCGAAAGTTTATCTATGGTTGAAGTCAACCAGCTGCTTACTGAACGTCTGCGGATTGTCCTAGAAGGAGAAATTCGCCGCCTTGACCCCAACGTGCCCACTGTTCTTTTGGGTCACTTGATGACGGACAATGCTAGCTTGGGAGCCGAACGCTTTTTAGCAGTTGGTAAAGGTTTTACGCTTCCCCTATCTTTGCTGACGCGACCTTGCTTTGAGTATGTAGCGTTGGGACACGTTCATCGCCATCAAAACCTTAATAAATCTAATGACCCGCCAGTGATTTATCCAGGGAGTATTGAACGGGTAGATTTTAGCGAAGAAAAGGAAGACAAAGGCTATGTAATGGTAGAACTGGAAAAAGGTCGCGTTGATTGGGAATTTTGTGCTTTGCCAGTGCGGGCTTTCCATACAATTGAGGTGGATGTCTCTAAGGCTGAAGACCCGCAGGCGGCGATCATCAAAGCCTTAGCCAAACGCGATATCCAAGATGCGGTCGTGCGGCTGATTTACAAACTTCGCTCAGAGCAGTTGGATTTAATTGATAGCACTGAGGTGCATAGCGCTTTAAGTCCAGCGCATACTTACACCATTCAACCAGAATTGGTCAGCCAGTTGGCTCGACCCCGCATTCCTGAATTGAGCGCGAGTAACAGCATCGACCCAATGGAAGCGTTGAAAACATATTTGAACAACCGCGAAGATCTCAAGGACATTGCAGCATCAATGCTAGAAGCAGCGCACAAGTTGCTAGCGAATGATGTGGAAGTATGGTTAGAAGGAGCAACGAATGAGCAGGCGTCCCAGAATCATATATCGGTAGGCGGTAGAGATACTCAGCTCCCTCTACTGTAAATATTATTCCTGCTTTTGTGACTCGCAATTGGTGGGAAGGATTTTTGCACAACCAAACAACTTTGTTCTTGAAGACAGCTTTACGGGCTAACAAAAGCCGAGTTGTCAGCACTGTTAGGTATTACTTGTAGTATTTGTTAACGTGAGTTCGACGGGTTGAAAAAGGTACAAAAAAAGGCTGAGACTGAAAATTAACGTGAGTTCGACAAACCTCACACTCACTTCCTCCCTCTCATTTTAGAAGAGCGAGGAGCAACATTAGAATCAGGGTTTGAAGCCCCTCTCCTACTTTGGAGAGGGGTTTGGGGTCAAGTCTGCTTTGACTTCGTCGAACTCACGTTAAAATACAAAATTCGCGTTTGTTTTGGCATGGTAACCCTAAGAGCCTATTTATAAAGTAAATATTAAGTAGGGTGTCCTGCGGCGATGCTTGGATTTCGGAGTTTGAGAGAGTGAGGATTAGCCGCAGGGCACCATCTTTCTCGGTGTGTTAAGCGTTGCCATAACGCACCCTATAATTTAAGGTTTACTTTATAAATCATCTCTAACCCCAATGTGAGTGAGAGCGATCGCCAAAACTTGCTTCCATACATTTAAAGTATTTTCAGTAGACCGAAAACTTTTGTAAGTTGACGAAAGAATCAGGGTTTGAGCCGTCGTTTTTGGGACTGACGAGAGCGATTGCGCTCTGCGCAGTGCCCCTTGGGCAATCGCTTACCACAGCAGGAGAACTCATTTACAACCCTATTGCTCAAAAAGCAGATGATACATACGCGCATTCTGGCAGATTGTATGCAATCCGTCAAATGAACGGATGGTAAGCCTTCTAGAAATCTTTTCGGTCTACTGATAGTTGTTGGATATTACGCCATCTTGTGATTCCTCAATCATCTGCCTGTGACCGCTCAATGCAGATTGTCAGCTGTTTTGCTAAAACCTGAACGTGAGGTTCACTGAGCATTGTGAAATGGTCACCTGGAACAAGGTGGATATCCAGAGGTTGAGCAGAAAACTTGTCCCAGCCCAATCCTAGTTCATCTAAAATCTCAGAGTAGGCATGACTAACAGCATCTATCTCGCTAGCCTTGAAAAACGTAACCTGAGCAGGATAAATTGCCTGTGGCATATAAACACAAGCTGTTTGAAAGTTAGTTTTGAAAACCTGCATTATACCTTGAAGTTGCTTGATTCCAACATTGGGAGGCAGTAAATTCACCATTTGCAACCGCTCTTTGAAGTAGTTCAGTTGCTCCATAGGATCAAGAACTTTGAGAGCTTCTTCAGATACGTTTAAGCTCTTTCCGTAGATATTTTCATATATGCTGGCAATCATGTTCAGCCATCCAGCATCATCGCCATCAAAATCTAGTTCATTAGTTCTATAACCTGGTGCACGAGAGTCCAAAAGGGCTAGTAGAGCCACCTCATATCCCCGCTCGTGTAACTGAGTCGCCATCTCAAAAGCTACCATACCGCCAAAGGAATGACCACCCAAAAGGTACGGTCCAGAGGGTTGAATGGAGTGTATTGCTTCAATGTAATAAGCTGCCATGTCCTCGATGAGTGTGTGCGGCTTTGATTCCCCATCAAGACCGAGTGATTGCAATCCATAAAATGGTTGTTCTTTACCTAAATGATGTGCCAGGTTGTACAAGTAGATGGTATTGCCACCAGTTCCAGGCACGCAGAAGAAAGGTCGCTTAGAACCATTAGGCTGAATAGGTACTATTGGAGACCAATTTAAAGCATCTATCGGCTGGCGGAGAATAGTCGCTAGTTGTTCAATAGTTGAGTTTTGGAAGAGTGTCGCCAAGGGGAGATTTTTCTTGAATTGCTGCTCAATCCGTGCCATGAGTTGCACAGCTAAAAGAGAATGGCCACCGAGGTCAAAGAAGTTATCTTTTACTCCAACAGGGTAGACTTTCAGAACTTCTGCCCAAATTTGTGCCAGTTTCTGTTCTACGATATCAAGGGGTGGGACAAAGCTAGCTTGCATAGCGAGGTTGTTTGTATCAGGGTCCGGCAGGGCACGGCGGTCTACCTTACCGTTGGGCGTCAGGGGCAACGACTCCAGCATGACTATTGCAGATGGCACCATGTACTCTGGCAGCTTTGTTTTCAGGAATTGGCGCAACTTGCTCATTGTGGGTGCTGTGTGCTGTTGTGGCACGATGTAGGCGACTAAGCGCTGATCTCCAGGAGTGTCTACTCTGGTTGTGACCACAACTGAATGAACTGATGGGTGTTGACTCAATATTGCTTCTATCTCCCCCAATTCGATGCGGAAGCCGCGAATCTTTACTTGATTGTCGATACGTCCCAGGTATTCGATATTGCCATTGGGCAAATAGCGTGCTAGGTCTCCGGTTTTGTAGAGGCGGGAATTGGGGTCAGTGCTAAACGGGTTGGGGATGAATTTCTCTTGTGTTAACTCCCGACGGTTGAGGTAGCCTCGCGCTAAAGGGGCGCCACCGATGTGCAATTCTCCTGGTACGCCAATCGGCACTGGTTGCAGATTGCTGTCTAAGATGTAGATTTGCGTGTTGGCTATTGGGCGACCAATCGGGATAGTTTGCTGATGAATTCCGCTGTTGCAAGTCCAGTAAGTTGTATCAATGCAAGCTTCAGTCGGTCCGTAAAGATTGTGCAACTCTACATTCAAATTTGCAAACAAGCGCTCTTGAAGAGCGACAGGCAAAACTTCACCCCCGCAAAAGATTCGTCTTAAAGAGTCACAGGTTTCGATACCCCCTTGCTCTAGAAGGATTTGTAGCAAAGATGGGACAAGTTGAACAGCAGTGACCTTGCGATCAGCAATCTCTTTAATGAGATAAGCACTGTCCTGATGACCTCCGGGTCGAGCCATGACCAATTGCGCTCCCACAAGTAATGGCGCGTAAAACTCCCAAACTGAAGCATCAAAACTAAATGGAGTTTTCTGTAGGACTTTGTCTGCCTCAGTTAACGGGAAGGTTTCTTGCATCCAGAACATATGATTGCAAATGGCGCGGTGAGAAATCATTACCCCCTTGGGCTTACCTGTGGTTCCTGATGTATAAATTACGTAGGCTAGATTGTCAGCTACTACCTTGCTGATTAGGTTTTCCTTGCTCTGCTGGGCAATAATTTCCCAGTCGTTGTCTAGGTAGATTATCTGTGCTTGCTGTTTGGGAAGATTTTCTGAAAACCGCTGTTGAGTCAACAGCACAGGTACCTTGGCATCTGATAACATAAAAGCCAAGCGCTCTTTTGGATAGGCGGGGTCAAGCGGCACATAAGCCCCACCCGCCTTGAGAATTCCCAACAGTCCCACTACCATATCCAGTGAGCGTTCCACGCAAATGCCGACCAGTACCTCAACTCCAACACCCAAACTCTGCAAGTAATGTGCTAGTTGATTGGCACGACTATTTAATTCTCGGTATGTCAGTTGTTGCTCTTCAAACACAACTGCCACTGCATCTGGTGTCCATTCTACCTGCTGCTCAAATAATTCATGGATACATTTGTCTTGCGGATAGCTCACTTGTGTTTGATTCCACTCCACCAACAATTGATGGCGTTGTGCATCATCTAGCAATGGCAAATCAGATACTCGTTGAGAGGGATGACTCACAACTGCCTCTAACAGAGTTTGAAAATGTCCTGCCATTCGCTCAATAGTCGCCACATCAAACAGGTCTGTATTATACTTGAATGCACTCTTAAGCGATTCCTTTGTTTCAACCATTTCTAAGGTCAAATCAAACTGACCTTCTTGTTGCGCCATTTCAAATGGTTTCAGCAGTAAACTACCCCAATTAACTGGGATTCCTGTTTCGCTGTTGTTGAGTAAATCTACGACCTGATCTTGCTGTGGTTTTTGTAAGACAAACGATACTTGGAAAATTGGCGAATAGCTGATATCGCGATTCGACTGCAATTGTTTGACTAATAATGGAAAGGGATAATCTTGATGGGCGATCGCTCCTAATACCCTAGAACGGACTTGAGCTAGGAATGCTTTAAAAGTAGGATTACCCAAAAAATTTGCTCGCAGTACAACTGGATTGACAAAGTAACCAACAATGTTTGCAAACTCAGTCTTACTCCTACCTGTGGTTGAAGAACCCACTAAAATATCTGACTGCCCCGTGTAGCGATGGAGTAACACCCCAAAAGCTGCCAGAAGAATCATGTAAAGGGTTACTCCCTCAACTTGGGCTAACTCTTTAAGCTTTTGTACCACTTCTTTAGATAACTTAAAGGCATGGGAGGCTCCCTGATAAGTTTGTACTGATGGTCGAGGTCGGTCTGTTGGTAAATTTAGTAATGGCAACTCACCAGCTAATTGTTGTTGCCAGTATTTCCAAAGATCCTCTCCTTGAGAACCACCTAGTATTTGAGCCTGCCATTGAATAAAATCTTGATAGAAAAAATTTATTGCTGGTAAAGTTGCCTTGACTCTTTCTTTTTGGGCTGCATACAGCAACCGCAATTCGTTCACAAGTATCCAAAGAGACCATCCATCGCAAGCGATGTGGTGGATGGTTAGTAACAGAACATAGTCTTGTTCTGTGACACCAAACAAATTGAGCCGCATGACAGGTCCAGTTTCCAAATTAATTGGACGCTTGTACGCTTCAACAACCCGCTGCTTTAGTTCCTCCCCATTCCAAGTGGAAGCATCCACCTCTTCAAGCCAGACTTCCTGAAACTGATGAACTTCTTGAACTGGTTCACCGTTTTGCTCGCGAAAAGTGGTACGCAGCATTGGATGGCGAGCTATCAGCGTTCCAAAAGCCTGTCGCAAGGCTAGAACATCTAAATTGGAGCAGATGCGGGCTGTAAAGGCAACGTTATAAGCTGCGCTTTCAGGTGCCAACTTGTACAAAAACCATAGTGCTTGCTGACCGTGAGACAGAGGAATTGTATTAGGCGTTGCAGCACGCCTAATAAGAATATTTATAATTTCTAGTTTATGTTGCTTAATTTCGCTTAATAGTGCTGGAGTCAATACGTCCCGAGGTGATCGGTAGCACAGTTCGTTACCCTCAACCCACAGTTGTACATTTTTCGTCGAAAGATTGTGGAGGAACTGTGCTAAATTCATAATCTACCTTCAATCCAATTATCTAAGTTTGATGTCACTGCTAATTCGACAGATGTTTCTGTTGTAGATTTCACCTCTGTTAGTTGTTCGCTCACGTAGGCTGTTATACTCGCGACACTGAGTCCCTCCATAAATTTTACTATCGGGATGTCCACCCCGAAGTTATTTTGAACCCAGTTCCTTAGTTCTAGAGCCGTTAATGAGTCAAGTCCCATATTGTTCAAAGGCTTATCTACGTCCAGTTGGTTGGTTAAACCAAGAACTTTGGCAACTTGGGAACGAACATAGGTCATCAAAAGCGTTTGTTGTTCATGAGTGGTAGCATTCTTTAATTGCTCGAAAAACTCGTGTTGTTGAACCAATTGAGAATGCTGTTGTGCTAATTGCCCAGATGCTTGCTGAAAATCACTTAAGAAAGACCAGCGTGCAAATTGTTCGTCAAACTCGGACCAGTTAATCGGGACTATCCCAAATTGAACAGAGGATTGATTGAATAAATATTCTTCTAGCACCTCTAAAACCTGGTGGGGAGCAATAGTTCCTATTCCCCTCGTCTTGAGCCGATCGCCTATAGAGCGCCCAGCTGCTGCTCCTATCTCGCTAACAGCCCCCCAGTTAATGCTTAATCCTGGTAGCCCAAAACAGCGACGATAATATGCCAAGGCATCTAGAAAAGCATTGGCGGCTGCATGGTTGGCTTGACCAGGGGAGCCAAGTAACGAAGCAGAAGAAGATAACAACACAAAGAAGTCTAAAGGCAAATTTTGTGTTAATGTATGCAGATTCCAAGCTCCTAGAACTTTAGGAGCCATGACATTAGCAAAGCGTTGCCAACTCTGTTGTTGTAAAATTCCATCATCCAACACCCCCGCTGCATGAATCACTCCTGCTAAAGGTGGTAGAGATTCTTCAATTTGTGACAGTACTCGTCTGATTTGTTCAATATCAGATACATCTGTAGTTGCCACAATCACATTTGCGCCAGCTTGTTCTAACTCTTTCAACTGGTTATTTTGATTTGAACTAGCACCACTGCGCCCTACTAGTACCAAATACCGTGCTCCCTTGTTGACCATCCAGCGAGCTACCAGTAAACCCAAACCTCCGATACCACCTGTAATTAGGTAGGTACTATCTTCACGCAAGACTGGCAGCTTGTGGGGAGTTCTTTCAACAATTACAGAATCATTGATTTGTTGGCGGCGAACTAACCGAGCCACGTAACGTTCTTGGTCGCGAAAAGCAACTTGGTCTTCAGCATTTTCTGACCAGATTTCCTCAAACAGTTCTTGTACTTCATCTCCCACAGCCTCGGGGTCTAAATCCACCCGTACACAATTGAGTTCTGGATGTTCCAGAGCAATCACTTTTCCCATACCCCATAACGGAGATTGAACTATTCCTGGAACCTGAGAATTTGCACTTGTGACAGACTGCGCTCCTTTTGTCACTAACCACAAGCGTGGAAGCTCAGGAAATCCTGCCTGTGCTATTGCTTGAACTAGGTGCAAGGTACTACCGCATACAGATTGTAAAGCTGTTTGTAAATTATCGCTGCTTAAAGCTTGTGCTGTCACTGCATCTATACTCCAGCAGTTGACGATTCCGTACAGAGATTGGTTTGCTCCCACCGTCGTTAGTAGCTGGCTGAAGTCTTCTGGTTGAGTTGGGTCTATTCTAAATTCTTCTGAGCTTAGTTGTTCATACCCATTACCTTTAATGGCTTCTCCTTGCTTGTGCCAGAGTTTTTCTATTGCTTGGAACGATTCACCATAATCTATTCCTCGGCTGCGAAACTCTTGGTACAAATTAATCGGCGATATCTCTTGTGTGTCTTGTGTAATGAAAGACTCCCAATTTTCCGGCGAACTTTGACTACATTGGTCTGCTTTAAAGACTTTTCCACTAACATGCAGTGTCCAAACTGTTTGTTGGTCTTCTGACTCCTCTGTTAGACTAAAAATTTGGAAAGAGTAGGCTGAGTTTTCATCAGGTGTCAAAATTAACTGTATTGTCTTTTCTTGTTCATCATCCAGCATTAATGCTTGTTGGATGACGATATCTTCTAAAACTAAATCATCGGACTTCAAAACAGCAGCCCCAGCAGCCAAAGCCATTTCTATATAAGCACTAGCAGGCACTATCACTTTCTGATAAACGCGATGGTGCTGTAGATATGCTGGCGAATTCTGGCTAATTTGAGATGAAAACTGAATTTCTTTTAACTTTAATGGAGAATTGAGTCGCCGACCAAGGAGGGGATGTGTTTGCCGAAATTGATCTCTATTTGTGGATAATTTAACTATTTTATCAATTGTAACCTTTGTATTTTCCACCCAATAACGTTGGCGTTGGAATGGGTAAGTTGGCAATGCCACTCGCTTACGGTTATTGTCTCGGTTAAAACCTACCCAATCTACCTCGACTCCACGTACGTATAATCCCGCTAAACTCTGTAGCATCTGCTGCCAATCTGACACTCCTGGACGCAAACTGGGTAGCCAGACTCCCACTTGTTCGCTTAAGCAGTTGCGCCCCATCCCCAACAATGTCGGTTTGGCTCCGATCTCTACAAATACCTCATAACCTTTTGCATTCAGTGTCTTGATACTTTTGGCAAATTGTACAGGACGGCGTAAATGTTGACACCAGTAATCAGGCGAAATCTCTTGCGATGTCAGTTGTTCTCCTGTGAGGTTGGAGATGATCTCAATTTGGGGAGTGGCGTAGTTGACTGTAGCAGCAACCTCACGAAATTGAGCCAGTATTGGCTCCATCAGTGGTGAGTGGAAGGCATGCGATGTTTGTAGCTTTTTCGTTGTGATTCCTGCTGCTTCTAAGGAGGCACAGATGCTTCCGACTGTCTGCGCTTCACCAGATATCACTGTGTTTTCTGGTCCATTTAAGGCGGCAATCGCTACTTTATCAGTATATAGCTCCGTGATAGCACGTATGGTCTCCTCCGAGGCATACACTGCTACCATCTCACCACCAGCAGGTAAACTCTGCATCAGTTGGCTTCTTGCTGCAATCAGCTTGAGTCCATCTTCTAAACTCAATACTCCTGCTACACAAGCAGCAACGTATTCTCCTAAACTATGACCCATCACGGCAGTGGGTACAATACCCCAAGATTTCCATAACTCAGAGAGTGCATATTCAATGGCAAATAAAGCAGGTTGGGTGTAAGCTGTTTGGTCTAATGGCGAAGTCTCTCCCGCTTGGGGGTAAAGAACGCTTAGCAGTGACTTGTCCAGATAGGAACGTAAAATTTCATCACAACGGTCTAGGGTTTGGCGAAAGATGGGCGCAGTTTCGTAGAGTTGGCGTCCCATGCCTATATATTGCGAACCTTGCCCAGTGAATAAAAATGCGACTTTTGAACGCTTCTTGCTTTTTACCTGACCACTGACAACTGTGTTAGTCTCACCTGAAGCCGTAAAAGCAGATAGTTCTTTTTGCAACTGCACCTTAGATTCAGCGATAATAGCGAGGCGGTAGTCAAAATGGGATCGCCCCGTGTTAGCAGTAAAGCAAACATCTGCTAGCGACACCTCAGGATGTTTCAAAAGAAACTCCTGATAACTTTGCGCCATCTCTAAGAGTGCTTTCTCACTTTTAGCTGACAAGGTCAGAAGATGCAATTGACGTTCAATTGCTTTTTTCTTTTGACTTTTAGCTTTTGAATTTTGACTTAAGAGTGGTGCTTCTGCCAAAACCACATGAGCATTTGTGCCGCCAAAACCAAAGGAGCTTACCCCAGCTAGTGCCAAACCAGTTCCTTGCGGCCAAGGCGACAAAGTTTGTTGAACTCGTAGCGGCAGTTTATCAAAGGGAATATAAGGATTTGGCTTTTGGAAATGCAGGCTTGGTGGAATTTGTCGATGTTTAAGAGATAACGCCACTTTAATCAACCCAGCAATTCCCGCTGCTGCTTCTAGATGTCCTATATTGGTCTTGACCGAACCCACCTTACAATAGCTTCCTTGAAGGCGTCCTTCTGCTAGCACCTTTCCTAAAGCCTTCATCTCTATTGGATCGCCCAACTTTGTGCCAGTACCATGTGCTTCAATATACTGAATTTGTCCAGGGGAGACACCCGCCTTAAAGTAGGCTTCTCGCAGCACTGCCTCTTGTGCTTTGGGATTGGGAGCTGTCAGTCCATTGCTACGCCCGTCTTGGTTAACTGCACTCCCCTGGATAACTGCATAAATGCGATCGCCATCTGCCAGAGCTTGTGATAATGTCTTCAATACAACCATCCCAGCCCCTTCGCTGCGAACATAGCCATTCGCTCGAGCGTCAAAGGTTTTGCAACGACCATCGGGAGCTAAGAAACCCCCTTTGGCAAAGCCAACCGTAACCCAGGGTGATAACATCACATGCACGCCTCCCGCTAACGCCAAGCTGCACTCTCCACTCCATAAGCTTTGGCAAGCTAGATGAACTGCAACTAGAGAAGATGAGCAGGCAGTATCAATTGCTATGCTTGGCCCAGTAAAACCAAATATGTAGGAGATACGGTTAGCAGCAATGCAATTAGTATTACCTGTGGCTGCATAAGCATCAATGTTGCTGGGATTCCCTATTAAAAGCTCGTAGTAGTCGAAGCTAGAAACGCCAATAAAGACGCCTGTTGGTTTACCTGCCAAATGCTCCGGAATTTGTCCGGAATCTTCTAGAGCTTCCCAAGCCACTTCTAATAAAAGCCGCTGTTGCGGATCTATGCTCACAGCTTCTCGTGGAGCTATAGCAAAAAATTGGGGATCGAATAAATCTACCTGCTTGAGGAACCCACCCCAACGGATACTCATTTTTTCGGGCTTTTCTGTGTCCTGCTCGTAAAAAGTTTCTAAATTCCATCGCGAAGAAGGCACTTCTGTGATGGCATCCACACCACCATGCAACAATTGCCAGAAGCCTTCTGGATTCTCAGCACCAGGGAAACGGCATCCTATGCCAATAATTGCAATCGGTTCTCTATTTATCATGCTGTTCATGGGTTTTGACTTTGATCTCTCAATGTTGCAATTGATGGCTTGGTTTTATTCAGCAGTTTCTGGCGTAAAGGCAATGGGGAGAGCTTTCAGACCGCGTAAAGTGACATTATTTCGCCACTTCAGCTTGTCTGTAGATAGCTTCAGGGCAGGCAGTTGTTGCACAAGTGTGTTGATGGCAATTTCAGCTTCGAGCCTTGCGAGTGCTGCACCCAAACAATAGTGGATACCGTCGGCAAAAGACAAGTGAGTGTTATCTTGTCGTGTAATATCGAGGTGATCGGGATCAGTAAATCGGGCAGGATCGCGGTTTGCAGCTCCCAAGGAAACAAAAACTTTCTCACCTGCTCGAATGGTCACACCATTTATATCAACGTTTTCAGTTGCTACTCGTGTGGTGAGTTGGATTGGGCTATCGTAGCGCAGCAGTTCCTCCACAGCTCCTTGAATGAGCGTTGGTTGCTGTTTCAGCTTTTGCATCTGGTCCGGGTGACGCAACAGGGCAAGCATACCGTTGCCTATAAGATTTATTGTGGTTTCTTCACCAGCAACAAACAACAGCATACACACGGATACAATTTCTTCTTCACTGAGCTTCTTATCCTGTTCTTTAGCTGCAATCAGGGTACTCAGCAGATCCTGTTGAGGTTTTTTTTGTCGTTCTGCAATCAGGCTTTTGAAGTAATCCGTGAACTCCAAGGCAACTTTATTCATCCGCTCATAGTCTTCCAGAGACCTGAGTGGATCTAAAACAGAAGACAGTTCATCAGTCCAACGATGCAGCTTGGAGCAATCCTCAATCGGCAGACCCAGCATTGCGGCAATGACCTTGACAGGTAATGGGCAGGCAAAATCGGACATAATGTCCATAGAACCCTTGTCCCAAACTTTGCTAATCAGTTCGTCCGCTACTTCCTGGATTTGGGGACGCAAGCGTTTAACGCTTGCAGAAGAAAAGGCTTTGCTAACCAGACCTCGTAGCCTGGTATGGTCGGGCGGATTTAAATAGATTAACCATTTGCCAGTGGCTTGTACAAGTCCATTAAAATCCCCCTGCTCCAGGTAATGGCTTCTCTGTTTTATCTTTTTTGGTGTTGCACAAATGCAAAAGCGAGAATCGCGCAAAACTGCCTTGGCATCAGTGTAACGAGTAAGTAGCCACACACCCATAAAGGTTCGGTGTACAGGTTCAAAACAGCGGAGGTGGTGGTAAGTGGGATAGGGGTCAGCTTGAAACTCTGGGTCGAGAGGATTAAATTTGAACGCTTTTGCTGCTCCTGATTTTTCAGTCTCAAAAGAACTAATAGCTCGGTGGTTGAGATTGGTAATAGACTCCATTTTTTAGATTTCTCCTCAAACACCGATAAAAGAATCTTCACGCTGCTGGTGGCATTCTGCTTCTAGATATTGAGCTAGCACTTTGATATTGGGGTACTCCCAAAAAATAGTGGGTTCAAGTTGACAATCTAGCCATTCAGCTAATTCGCCCGTCAAGCTAATTGCTACTGCTGAATCTAAGCCATATGTGGCAAAAGGCTGTTGAATGTCTATCTCATCGGGAGATACTTTTAGATATAAGGCGAGATGAGAAACAACCCAGGTTGCGATTGGCTCCGCCAGTGCCCCTTGGGCAATCGCTTCTTCTGTAAAAGCTGGTTTGAACGATTTTCCATCGGTCTGCGACTCATCTTTTGAATGCATTGAGTCACATTGGGCTTCTGCTTCTTGTTGGAGTTGTAGTAAGTCTATTTGTTGAAGGCTTGCTGTCCAATCTCCGACAACATCCAAACTTCCATTCAAAAAACCATCCCGACAAGCTAGGCGCTGAATCTTACCACTGGATGTTTTCGGGATACTGGCTGTCTTCAGTAGCACAACAGCATAAACTTGTAGCTGGTGCTGCTCGGACACCGCTTGACGAATAGCCCTAACGACCTCATCTAGATCTAGCTTTTGTAAGTAACTCCGTTCTACCTCTTGAACAATGACTAACCGTTCAACACCTTCTACCTCCACAGAAAATGCAGCCCCGCAATTCGGTCGCAATGCTGAATGACTCTTTTGGATTGTCAATTCAATATCCTGGGGATAATGATTTTGCCCCCGGATGATAATCATGTCTTTGATACGACCCGTGACGAATAACTCGCCATCAAGTAAAAATCCTAAATCTCCCGTGCACAGAAACGGTCCTTCTGTTGTGTCTTGCAGTTGTGCATTAAAAGTCTGTTGAGTTTCCTGAGGTTTTTTCCAGTAGCCACCAGCCACACTCAGTCCCGAGACCCAGATTTCTCCTATTTGTCCATCTCGACACTTAGTTAATGACTCAGGGTGAGCAATGACAATTTTTTGGTCTAAGGGGCTTCTACCCACACCAACAATTGCCCTGGTATCCTCTTGGTCTGCTGTAGCAGTCTCTACCAAGTTTTGCTTTAAAGCTTTATCCTTAACGAAGCGAATAACTGGTGGATCTGTTTTCAAACCCCCAGACACAATTAAAGTTGTTTCAGCCATTCCGTAGCAGGGGTAAAAAGCACTTCTTTTAAAGCCGCAATCTTCAAAAGTGGCTGAAAACCGCTCAATAGTTTGGGCAAGCACAGGTTCCGAACCACTAAAAGCGACCTCCCAACTACTCAAATCCAGTTGAGATCGCTGTTCGTCCGTAATTTTGTCAACACACAGGTCGTAAGCAAAATTGGGTCCACCGCTGGTAGTCGCTTTATATTGAGAAATAGCTTTTAACCAGCGAAAAGGCTTTTGTAGGAAAGTCTCTGGTGACATCAGTGTCACCGGAAAAGCCCCATATAGGGGCTGTAGCACTCCACCAATCAATCCCATATCGTGGTATTGAGGAAGCCAGATGACACCATGACTGTCAGGCGTATGCCCAAAACACTTGTGAATTAAAGCAGAATTGTGCAACAAATTGCCATGACTGACCATCACTCCTTTGGGTTTCCCTGTCGAACCAGAAGTGTACTGGAGAAATGCCAGTGAGTTGCTGGTTATCTCTGGTTTCAACCAATTACTTGCAAGGTCGTTACTAATATCATCAGTTGCTATACATTGCAAAGCTGCTAATTCTGGTTCTTGTTTCCAGCTTTGCGCCAAGTTGGTAATCACGGATGTGGTGGTGAGTGCCAAAGTTGCCTGCGCGTCTTGTGCAATAGCTTGCAACCTTGTCATGCGCTGATTGCGGCGTGGTGGATATACAGGAACAGCAGTAACACCTGCATACAGACACCCGAAAAAAGCCGCAATAAATTCCAGTCCTGGCGGGTATAAAAGCAGCGCTCTTTCTCCAGTAGCTTTCATGCTCTGTAAGAAAGCAGCAAGCGATAAGCCGGAGGCTTGACGCAGAGCGTATCGCGCTTTTTGGTCTAATGCTTGATAAGTTAAGCTAACTTCTTGTGTTTCTCCATCTACCAAAAAGGTATATGCCACAAGCCAAGGTTGCTGTAGTGCTCTTTTGCGTAACAGGTCAACCAAAGTCGCTTCACTGAAAGTGGGTACTGAAAATAATGAAAATAAATTATTGTCCATCAACTCTCCTGCCTCGTTATAAGCATCAGTAAAGTGAGAATATTTGTACAAGCTCGAGCGGGTTTTTCTCGACACTCTTGAATTTGTGTAGATCAGTTAGTCCTAGTGCATACAAATAAAGAGTTTTTCGGCGTTGTTAGTCACAAAAAATTTCTGTAGCTTTCAGCGGTTTGGCAAAAGCCTGGAGTTTAGACTAGTTTCTGGTTACAAAAGCAAATGAGAGCGATTTTTAAAATTAGCGATCGCCTGAACAAGCAGAAGTCGTGATTCTCTCTATCGCTTACGCTATTTTCTCATTTTAATAGTAATTTATTTTACATTTATTCACGTAGATTTTTCTCGAACTGATGTGATTTTTTTGTACGCTTTATTCCCATACTCCTGGTTTATCCCCTAGGTGCAAGATCTAAGTAACCCCACTACCACTCTGAAGAAGTGTATTAGTTGAGTCGAAAATCGATAGGGACGTGGAATTGCTAAAATTCGCGCTGAATGCGAAATCGGCAGCCTGAGCGGATGAAACTGCAAACACAAAGGGAATCGATGAACAAGTCACCATCGCAAGCAATACAGGGAATTTTGGAAGTTTCATGAATAACACGTCGAATTCTTGAATAAATAAACGCGATTTCTCTAGAAATCTCTAGGTAGATGCCTATTCTTTCGTTAAATCCGGGAATCAGAATTTAGGGCTTCTGATCTCTGAATTTATCGTAGTATCGGTTATGAACCTTAACAAACTTGATTAGCAATCTCTACATAGGTAGTGACGCAAAGCTGATCGTTTGAAAAGTTAAAGTGTCAGAAGAATTCGGCCAATAATTAAGCTTTATTAATTCAGTGTTTATCTAGGCTGTAACTAATATGCATCAAGTTACAATATTGTAATAAAGCAGTCAACGATTGATACACAACTTCCTACTTTTTCCTACTTTTCCTACTTTTCCTACTTAAGCTAGAAAACTATAAAATAATCCTGCATTAAGAGATGATTTATAAAGTAAACCTTAAATTATAGGGTGCGTTATGGCAACGCTTAACACACCGAGAAAGATGGTGCCCTGCGGCTAATCCTCAATCTCTCAAACTCCGAAATCCTTGCATAGCCGCAGGACACCCTACTTAATATTTACTTTATAAATAGGCTCTAACAGTTAGCAAAAGCTATGTACTGAATCTTACGGGTAGTCGTTCAAGATGCATAATGTGAGTTTTGACAAATATTCTGTACAAGTTGCCCTTCTATTTTTGCAACCCAATGGCTACATCTGGTAATGTTTTTCCATCTCCATTCACAAAAGCCCAACGACTAATCACTCGTCCTCCGTTTTCTAAGCCTCCTGATAACCATTGTGGTACAAAGCCATAACCCCCTTCTTCCAATTGTCCTGATTCAATAGTCCAGAATTTTTTACCTTTATTTCCTCCATTGATACGCCATGCAAGGTTAGGGAAATAATAATCTCCTGATTTTAAGGAGTTTAATTGTGACTTTAATTCGGGGATTGCACTCAAAGAAATCGCTCCCTCATAAATCGTCTGATTACCAGAACGACTAAATTGTATCTTTCCTTCTGCTCCACCTGATGGAGTCGCATTCATTTTCATCAGAGGCGGATTCAGAGTTGCATTGGTTGGATAATATCCCTGATGATTTGTACCAGGAGCACGATATCTCCACAACTCACTGTTATTTCCCGTACTATACGTAGCAAAAAATTCATAATCTACATCTGCAGCCAAAGCCTTTTCATAAAGCAAGTGACCTTTTAGCAAGTCATCAGGATTATTTTTCGTGCAATCGATATTAAGAAATAATCCATCTCTATTATCATCACCTTTAGCACCATCAACTCGATTTTTTCTGAACCATTCAAAACTAGGATTAAATGGAGGAAATGGCGCATGATTATCGTCTGCAACTTCCCCAGCAAAATACAAGTTATTCGCATCCCATGCTACTTTGAACTTATATGCTCCATCGCCCATAGTTGTTGCAATGACATCAGACCAGTCATTCAAATTACCATCTACATTTATGGTCTTCTTTGGAGCATACGCTGATTGTATTTTCCAGGAACCTGTTTGCGGTGATGATTTTCCATTTATTGATAAGGAGTAGGTAATGTTGTAAGTATTATCGCTATTTGTAGAGAAGGAATTGATTGGGAAACTAATATTTTTTTGTTCGCCTGGTTGTAAATTTTCAAATCCTATACTGTTTGTCGCTAAATTCCATCCATTGGGAGGAGTTATTGTTAGTTTTCCGCTACGAGGTTTGTTGACAACATTTTCAACTTTTATATCAATTGTTCTACCTTTGATAACAGGCCCTGATAAAGATAATGGTGTGATTTTGACTTCCGTTTTTAATTGAAAATTCGCATTCTGCAATATCTGCTTTAACTTGGAAGCTGGCATATCAGCTACTATATATACAACTTCTACTGGATTCAAAGGAATGTTATTCAAATTGTTGATTTTATTTCCTCTGTAATCGTAGGCTTGTACATCTACGCCATTCATAGACATAGTCCCAGAATACTCATCAGAAGGAAGATTTCCTTTCGCCTGACTACCTCCATTGGGATTCCAAGGATTACCTATCTTACCATAAAATGGACCATTAACAAATACCGCTGCTCTCGCACGCTTATCTGCTGAATAATCGTTTTCAAAAACGATTCCCCACATTGATTTTGAATTAGGAAATACATCATCTACTATTTTGGTTCCTTCCAAAACCCGAGTCATAGTTTTATATGCATCCTTCGCAGGATTATTGTCTTTAATATCGTGCATTCCATGTCCACTCCAGTTAAACCAAAAAGCTCTTACGGGTCTTTGAGCATAATGACCAGCTAACATATGTAGGAGGTAACTGGAGGGTATCGTACGAGCTACCCAGATGTCTTTATCTGAGGAGAACATCTCAGTATATGTTCCAAACTCTGTTTGCCACGCTCCTGCCTTACCTTGTGTCTTAGAAAACTTTTGATCTAATTTTAATTGCATCAATGTACTATGGAAGGCACTCGGACCAGGAAAAGCATATGCATGGTTTATAGAGCCATCCACATACCCTATATCATTCCCCTGACCATACATAATATCTCTGCTATATGCTACAGAACCTCCACCAATTAAATTAACATTTGGAAAATCAGCTTTTACCTTTTTCCAAATTCGTTTAATCATGTCTCTGTATTCTTCCGCTGTTCCACCGTTCCATGCCCATTCATCAACCCACGGTTCATTCCAATGCTCATAATTAGGCATCAAATCATGAGTAGCGGCTACCCAGTCATAAAATTTTTGTATATAAGCATCCATGTTTTTTGGAGGACCTAATTTGTCCTCTTTCCAAGGAGATGGATAAAAAGGAGTTTGTAATGTAGATACCCCATAACTTTTTAAGGTATTTATTCTGTTTCTCAAGATTTTAGGATCACCATTCCAGCGGTCAAATTCTACTTGTATACCACGAACCCATTTGATTCCAAGCTCTTGAGATACTGGACCGACAATCTTTGGATCACTATAACCAAATGCTAAACCGAAGGGAGAATTGGGAGCTAAGCCAGTGTACCTTGGAGGTAATTGTGCATAGCTATAACTTTTTAGGCTCAATAATAAGCACAAAAATCCTACAAGTAAACTTTGCCCTAAGTACCTCAAGCAGACTTTTAAAGCAAGTGTTTTTTGTTTTTTCATAGAGATTAAATATTCAGTAAAATAATAAGTTTTTGCTTGCCTTTTTGTTGTATTGCAGTAAGCTTCTGCGTGGACTGGAGTGTTTTATTTTTCTATTTGTAGAAGATTAGTTGCAATTGCACTCTAAATATAGACTGAAATTGAGCCACTCCGCGCTCTAAAGAGACGCGGATTCAGGCAGAGGCATTTCTAACTTGTTGCTCTTTACAGCTATCTGGTTAGAGTTTCTGCCTTCGTTGGAGACCCGCTCCGAGGGAGAATCAGACTGCCTGCTTTGGGACGCGCTTACGGGAATTGCGGGTTAAATGACGTTGCCACGCCTCCAACAAGAGCGGTTCCACTCCTGGATACTCGTTTACAGCATCCTGCAATGACAACTTATCCTGATTTACGTACCTACTCAAAAATGCACTAAACAAATCTCGATGATGCTCTGGGATGCCCGTTACATCACGGTGAACTCGTTCAGACAATGACTTTTTGATGCGACTGCCGTCTAAATGAGTTTGAGACAGTGCTGTCTTTTGAGTAGAGAACTTGATGAACGAACCGCCAGCGTTTTCAGCTTTACGTTTCAGTTCTGATTGAACAAATCCAGGGGACTTAACAGCTATGGCTTTACCATATCGCTTTTGCCATCCCTTCACGCTAACGTTTTCTGTTTTGATGTTCTTGCCATGCCTCAAGATTTCGTTAACAACACGACGATTTTGAGACTTGGTATATGCTGTTTTACGACGCTCTAACTCACGTTTCTTCTGTGCGGTTTTACGATAATTACCAGACTTTTTCCACTGACGTTTACCTTTTTTGGGCTTACCTTTTTTGATAACAGTCTTACGTCCTTTACGTGCTTCAAAGTCCGATTCAAAGTTATCAGGATTTAAGCCACGTTGGGAGCGTTGCATCTGTCGTTGTAACCTGGTTATTTCCTTTGAAAAGGTCAGAACTTTATCCGCAAAGGGTAATAAATCAGCATGACTATCAGCAACAAACGCAATGTTAGAAACGTTCAAGTCAAGCCCAACTAATCCATCAGAAACATAGTTCTGTGGTTTCTGGTAGGAAATACCTTCCAAAACAATCTGTGCATACCATCGACGTTTCCCATTGAGTTCACGCCGAATGATGCGACAATATTTGACTGGGCAAGACAAACCATGCTTGATAACTTCATTGTTAAAATCAATAATTGCGCTTAATTCTAGTCCCGCCCAGACAACCCGGTCATCTTTCCATCTAATACCTTGCTTATTGGTCTTGCCTTCAACAGAACGAAACCGACTTTCGACCTTAAAACGCACATCTTTAGCTTTGCCAAATAAAACACGCTCAACAGCCTTAAATGCACGTGTCGCTATCTTCTGTTGAGTGTTAGAATCAACTTTTTCGGCTATCCACCTTGAGTCCTTTGCGGCTCTATTAGCGTAGGATTGTAAATCGTAATCCGTGAATCGGTATGCTTCACGTGCTTTGCTAAAAGCGTCACTGCGCTCTTTTTTCCTATCTCGCGAAATCTTTCTAGCTAGTTGATATGGCTCGGATTTGCGTACTAATCCCATCCTTGTTTTTGCTTCTCCAAGCACATTGTTGTACAACCTCATGGCTGCATTAAAACGTGCTTGCAATTCCGAATCTTGCTTGCTATCTACCTTTAAAGGTAGTTCTAAGACAAATGATGGTTTAGTACTTCGTGGCATAACTTGCAATCACCTCCTTTGTTTGTTAGTCTATATCTAGTTTAGTCATCACTTCTAAATATGTCAACAGGCAAAGGTAAAAAAAGAATTAGAAATGTACCGATACTGTACGATGAAGTCAAAAAAAGACACGGCATCCTGTTAACAGATACCGCGTGGGCATCGTTAGTTAGTGCAGCTAAAAAAAACAATGTTAGTGTTAGTGAATTAATTGAAGTTTGGGCAAGAAATTGTGACGCTGAATAAATGAGGGCGCGTCGCATTTGGGCCCCGATTTAAAAATGCGGGGCGTGACCTCGCTCCCGCGTTATTTTCGGTGTACTTTTGGGTGAAATGGTAACAGCGGTTTTCTTTTAAGTGGGCATTGACCAATATCTCAAATGTCCATAACATTGGCGATCGCCCCACGGCTATCCAAATAACGCGCTTCGCTCATTTTTGTGAAAAGCCGTGGAGTGGGCTTTCTGCTTTCTGCTTTCATTGTTATGAGCGCCAAAGTACAACCGCTCATATCGCAACAATAGACCGCTTCCGAGGTGAACTGCGTTCCAAAAATCTCTCCAAGTATAAATGCAAATGCTCGACTCAACCATCGACAATGGAAGCTGAAGTGATCGCTGCGGAAGATACGACGTGAACGGAGACGAGTTTGTTAAGCAGATTCAAGACTTGCAGAAACGCATGGCTGAACTGCAACAGAATGCCAGCCAATTACCTTTAAAGCAACAAAGTCAATTGACTCAAGACCTTGAGAGATTGAGCCATGCTTTGAGGGAATTGCAGGTAACTGAGGAAACTATCCGGCCTTTGCTGTCTGCGGTACAGCAATCCAAAGATTCAATTATCATTACTACAGCAAAACTCGATCCACCGCACCCTAAGATTGTCTTTGTCAATCCAGCCTTTAGCCAGATGACTGGTTACACGAGTGAGGAAGTGCTAGGCAAAACTCCACGTATACTGCAAGGTCCCAAAACTGATCGTGGGCTGCTAGACGATTTACGTCAACATCTATCTGAGGGAATACCTTTCCACGGCGAGGCAATTAACTATCACAAGGATGGCACGGAATTTTATATTGAATGGCATATTACCCCAATTCGTAATGTCAACCAGATGATCACGCATTTTGTTGCCATTCAACGAGACATTACCGCTCGCAAACTCATGGAGCAAGAACGCGATCGCCTGCTTGAACGGGAGCAAGCGACTCGTGCTGAAGCAGAAGCGGCAAACCGAATCAAAGATGAGTTCTTGGCAATGCTCTCACACGAATTGAGAACCCCGCTCACCCCAATTTTAGGCTGGTCAAAGCTGCTGCAAACAAACAAGCTATCGGAAGCGAAGCTTCAAGAAGCACTCGTCAAGATTGAGCAGCATGCCAAACGTCAGGCGCAACTGGTCGATGACCTGCTTGACCTCTCGCGGATCATACAAGGCAAATTAGCACTCAATTTGACTTCAGTCACACTAGTCGCGCCGATTGCTGCTGCTTTGGAAACGGTTCGTCTAGCGGCTGAAGCGAAGTCAATTCATATTAAGACGATGCTTGACGTGACTGTGGGACAAGTCATCGGCGATGCAAACAGACTGCAACAAGTCTTCTGGAACTTGCTTTCAAATGCGATAAAATTCACACCAGAGGGCGGTTGTATTAGGGTGGAATTAGAACGAGTGGATCGCTATGCTGAGATTGTAGTTAGCGACACGGGACAGGGTATTCATCCTGACTTCCTACCGTTTGTGTTTGACCGTTTCCGGCAGGAAGATGGTTCCATCACGCGCGAATTTGGGGGCTTGGGCTTGGGACTGGCTATCTCCCGGCAACTTGTGGAAGCTCATGGCGGAACGCTCGTGGCAGAAAGTCCTGGCGTTGGAGGTGGCGCAACCTTTACTATCAGACTACCTTTAATGACGAGTTCCCAACAAACAAACTTAAACAGCGAACTGCCCAAGCCATCCCTGGATTTGACTGACATAAAAGTCCTGGTGGTAGAGGATGACGCTGGTACGTGGGAATTTGTCGCCTTCGCACTCGAACAGTATAAGGCTGATGTCACCGCAGTGGCATCGGCAACTGAGGCGCTAGAAGTACTGGCAAACCAGAAGCCAGATATACTTGTGATCGATATTGGAATGCCAAAAGTGGATGGCTACACGCTGATACGTCAGATTCGAGCAATGACGCCAGAACAAGGAGGAATGATTGCGGCGATCGCCCTGACGGCTTATGTAAAGGAGCATGATCAGCAACAAGCACTTGCGGCTGGTTTTCAAAAGCATGTCCCTAAACCTGTTGAGCCAGCTCAATTAGTTGCAGTTGTTGCCCAACTTAGTGGCAAAGAGAATTCACGGAGACTAGGGACTAGGGATTAGGGACTAGGGATTAGGGATTAGGGACTCTTTACTGGAAGGAATTAAGGACGGGGATTGCAACAGTCCGCCCTATTCCAGAGATTGGAACAATTCTGCGGGGATTTTGGGTAAAGCCCCAATCCCTAATCCCCAATCCCTAATCCCCAATCCCCTGAGTTGGGCTACACAGGCAAGGAACACTTTAGGATTTGTGGTTTAATCATAAGAATCAGCGCTGTCATAAAAAAGTTTTTGCAACACAATCATTAGTTTCACACTGTGTTAGACCAATCCACGCCTGAATTTTCCCGTCTTCATCGACGACTACCTGATCAAAGGTGGCAAATTTCCCCTCAAAAAACAGAATTGGCGCAAAAGTTAGCCCAAACCACGAATTTACCGCCCTTAATCAACCAACTGTTGATAAACCGGGATATTGAAACAAAAGAACAAGCGCAAGCTTTTTTAAATTCAGGAGATTTGATCTTACCTTCGCCTTTGGACGACTTTCCTGATTTGGCAATGAGTTTGGAGTTGTTGGAGTGGGCGATCGCCTCTCAACAAAAAATCGCCATCTGCGGTGACTACGATGCTGATGGAATGACAAGCACTGCTTTACTTTTGCGTAGTCTGCGTTGGTTGGGCGCTCAAGTCGATTATGCTATTCCCAGTCGGATGCATGAAGGCTACGGTATCAATAAACGCATTATTGAAGAATTCCATAGCGAAGGCGTAGGATTGATTCTGACTGTGGATAATGGTATTTCAGCGTTTGAACCAATTGCCAGAGCCAGAGAACTTGGTTTAAAAGTTATTATCACCGACCACCACGACATTCCTCAACAATTACCCCCAGCTAACGCCATTCTCAATCCGAAACTTATACGAGAATCTTCACCTTATCGCGGTATTGCTGGTGTTGGCGTCGCCTATATTTTGGCTGTATCCCTCGCCCAAAAACTAGGACAGGCTAATGATGACATATTAGCTTCGATGCTGGAACTGTTTACGTTGGGAACCATCGCGGATTTAGCCCCCTTGACTGGCGTTAACCGCCATTGGGTAAAAAGTGGTTTGCAGCAGTTACCCAAATCTAAGCTTGCTGGAGTACAGGCGCTGATTCAGGTGTCTGGGGTGCAGGCGAGTCAAGGACAAGGGGAGCCAGCACTGCGGGAGGGTTTCCCTCCGCAGGTGTCTGGCGTGGACGAATCAATTCAAAATACCCTACGGGAAGCCGCCCAGGGGGCGTCTACAAAATCTAAAATTCAAAATTCAAAATCTCTCAAGCCGGAGGATATTGGCTTTCGATTGGGTCCGCGAATTAATGCAATTGGTCGGATTGCTGACCCACAAATTGTTATAGAATTGCTGACGACTGACGATATGGGAATAGCGCTGGAAAGGGCTATGCAGTGCGAAGCCATTAACCGCCAGCGTCGGGAAATGTGCGAGCAAATTGAGCAAGAGGCAATAGAAATCGTAGAAACAGAATACCTTGCTTGTCTACCACAAGACCGTGTACTAGTCATTGTGCAACATAACTGGCACCACGGTGTGATTGGTATTGTTGCTTCTCGTTTGGTGGAACGTTACGGTGTGCCGGTGTTTATTGGTACCTTTGAGGATGAAGAACACATTCGCGGTTCAGCGCGTGGAATTCCAGAGTTTCATGTATTTGATGCTTTGGAATATTGTCAGGACTTGCTTGGCAAATTCGGCGGACACAAAGCTGCTGGGGGATTTTCTTTACCATCAGAGAATTTGCAGGGCTTGCGATCGCGTCTGAGTGAGTTTGCGAACTTTTGTCTTGAACTCCAGCACCTCAAACCACTTTTGAAAATTGACACTCAAGCCAACCTCAATCAAATTCATTACCAGCTTTATCAACAGCTTAATGTTTTGCAGCCTTGTGGTATCGAAAACCCAGATCCAGTCTTTTGGACACCCAATGTTCAAATCCTTGAGCAACAAATTGTGGGCAAAGGTCATCTCAAGTTAACCGTATCACAAACTATTGATGATTCCCCGTCCAAAATTAAGGCGATCGCTTGGCGCTGGCGTGACTATTTTCCTCTACCACCGCGACTTGATATTGCTTACAAATTACGAGAAAATCACTTTAATGGCAACACGACTATAGAGTTGGAGTTAGTTGGCGTTAGGCTCCCAACTCAGTCTCACATTTTTTTTGCTTCACCAGCAACGCCGTTAAGAACCACCATTCAGTACAATCAACGGCACTACAACTGTGGTATCTATAAAAATGGCTCTGTACCAGAATTAAGAATTGGATATCCCGAAGGCAAAATCTTAGCTGTTGAGCTAGGACGTACTATCGCCTTGTTAGGAACCAATCGTCAAGAGGCTATAGAGGTTGATGTTTCTCAACCCGAATACAACATGATCATTCAAACTGCGCTTCAAGCTTTATCAGTTCTCAACAACGAGTACTGAGTTGCGAATCATTTCTATTCAATACGCACGGGCGCAATGGCGTGCGCCCCTACGTACTTCAGCCCTCTTATAGGTCGCCGTTGCGAAATGCCAGCACAAAAATGACCGCTGGACCGGCTAACATGATGAGTGCGACAGAAACGAGCTGGAAAATAACTTCCCAATGAATGTTGCCTAAAGTATTGGTTAAAGCTTCCATTTGTCCTCCCAAAGGAAATGATATAACTGCAAATCCCGCAATTGATCATATCCGGCGATCGCCCACTCTCTTTAATTTACTTAACAAAATTATAGAAAACACTATAAAAATTAAAAAAATAGTACCGTTTAGAACAGGTTTTAGTCATGGCAACTTGGCAATGTGTTAAGCAATGTGGAGCCTGCTGTCATCTTGATCCAGCAGATCGTCCAGACATATACGAGTATTTATCACCAGAGGAACTGGAATTGTATCTGAGTATGGTAGGTGAAGGAGGATGGTGTGTGAATTTCGACAAAGATTCGCGAGAATGTCGGATTTACCCAAACCGTCCGCGATTTTGCCGTGTGGAACCAGAGGTGTTTGAGGAGATGTACGGTATTTACCCGGAAGAGTTGAACGATTTTGCCATAGAGTGCTGTTATCAGCAGATAGAGGGGGTGTATGGTGATAGAAGTCTGGAAATGTTACGCTTCGACCAAGCAGTAGGTATTTGACAAGAATATCGGTTGTTTAGAGCAAGGTTGATGTTGTCAAGGATCTCTGGTGATAAATCGGATGAGAGAATTGGATGCGGCGGATCACCTTGCTTGGGCATTATTAACTAAACGCTAAATCATTCGTGAGAAACAAGATCCCCGACTTCTTTGAGAAGTCGGGGATCTGTGGCTTTCAATTCTCACAAATCTGCGGAGGAGTCCTATATATAACATTTAAATTAACGTGAGTTCGATAGACCTCTCCCACCCAACCTCCCTCTCCTGCAAGGAGAAGGAGGAGCTATGTAAAAATCAGAGTTTTAAGCCTCTCCCCTTGTAGGGGAGCCAGTGCGTTGCGGTGAACCAGCGCTGCAGGAGGGTTTCCCGACAGCCAGGCGACTGGTGAACCCGAAGGGGGGTTCCCCCCGTTGAAGCATCTGGCGTGAGAGGTTTGGAGAGGGGTCAAATCAAGATACATCGAACTCACGTTAAATTACATTATCGGCTGCAAAAACTCAATTCGCTTAATGTCTCTGAAATTCCACTCGTGCAAGTGGTTCATCCAATTGGGTGAATGCGAAATTGAGCTTGAGAATATAACCTGAAAAAAGAACTCGTTTTATAAAAATTTGTTCGGTGAATATGCAAATACAGGAAAACTACCAAAAAGCTGACAATAGTCTTTCCTGATACATGAATGACTTGTGAATAAAAAGCTTAGAGTGTGAATGAAACTGTGAAACTGCTGTATACACCCGATAGTCAACAAGGAACATTGCCGTTGCTGGAAAGAATTGCTGCCAATTTACCGGGGATGATTTTCCAGTTCTTGAAGCGCCATGATGGATCAGTGTGTGTTATCTACGCGAGTTCTGGCTGTAGGGAACTGTTTGAATTGGAACCAGAAGTGCTGCAAATAGACTTTCAAGCGTTGAACAAACTCATTCATCCGCAGGATGTTCAAGCTTTTGAAGAATCTATTGCCATCTCTTGTACTACGGGAGAACCTTGGCACTGGGAAGGTCGCATGATCACAAACAGTGGTAAACTCAAGTGGATTCAAGGGACTTCTCGCCCAGAACAACAACCATCAGGAGACATGATCTGGGATGGGTTGTTCACAGACATTACAGATCGGAAGTTAGCACAGGAGAAGTTGCAAGAAAGTGAGGCACACTACAAGGCAATTTTAGATGCTATCCCCGATTTGATGTTTCGCATTAGTCGTGATGGTGAATATCTCGACTTTAAAGGTGAGGGAGCAAATGTTACGATTCCCAGAAATGAAATCGTTGGAAAAAATTTGCAGGATTTATTACCTGTAGATGTAGCCTTAAAAAGCCAAAAGGCAATTGCGAAAACTTTAGATTCAAAAACTTTGCAAACTTGCGAATATCAACTGCCAACGCCTTTGGGAATGCGAGATTATGAGGCGCGGTTGGTTGTCAGTGGGCAAGACGAAGTTTTGGCAATTGTGCGCGATATCACAGAACGCAAACAAACGGAAGTCGCCTTGAGAAATTTGGCTCAAAAGTTTACCAAGGTTTTTCGTTCCAGTCCCAATCCTATATCCATTAGCACGCTGGCAGAAGGACGCTACATAGAAGTTAACGACAGTTTTGTGAAACAGGCGGGTTATGAACCACACGAAGCGATTGGTCGTACTGCTTTTGATTTAAATATTTGGGTGAACCAGAGCGATCGCACCACTGTGTTGCAAGAATTGCAAAAACATGGGGTGATTCGCAACATGGAATTTGAATTCCGCCGCAAGTCCGGTGAGATACGTACTGGGCTGTTTTCAGCGGAAGTCATTGATTTGGATGGGATTCCCTGCTTATTATCCGTGAATCATGATATCACCGAACGCAAAAAAGCAGAAGTTGCCCTACGCGAGTCCGAGGAAAAGTTTTCTAAAGCCTTTCGTTCCAGTCCTAACCCAATTACCATCCTGACTCTTAAGGATGCCCGCTATGTCGAAGTCAACGATACTTTTGTGCAAATCACCGGCTTTTCTCGGGAAGAAGTGATTGGTCGTACCCGCAACGAGTTGAATTCGTGGGTTAACCCATCTGATTGCGCCAGAGTAGAACAAATGCTGCAAGAGCAGGGATTTATTCGCAATTTAGAAACGGAACTTTACACAAAGACTGGTGAGGTCAGGGTGGTGCTGTTTTCAGCTGAGGTGATTACCTTGGGCGGCGAGCCTTGTATGCTTTGTGTGACTAATGATATCACAGAACGCAAGCAAGCGGAAGAATTATTGCGTCTCTCCTCAAAACGCGATCGCCTCTTGGCTCAAACGCTATCACGAATTCGTTCCTCACTCAACCTAGACGAAATTCTGCAAACTACTGTCAACGAAGTCCGGCAATTTTTGGAAACGGATCGAGTTTTCATAGCATCAAAGCAGGCTCATAACCCATCCGGAGTTCTTGCTGAATCAGTCAATCCTAAGTATCCATCAGTCCTCAATTGGAGAAATGAAGATAAAACTTTTTTGCAAGAAATCAAAACAGTCCTGAAAAGCAATCAGGTACGTATAGTTGAGGATACCACACAAATAGCAGCATCTCCTAAATTAAAAGCGGTCTATAAACAATTTCAAACCAGAGCAACCTTGGCTGTACCAATTATGCAAGGCGAGGAGTTGTTTGGTGCGTTAGTTGCCAACCAATGCAGCGAACCGCGCCATTGGACTGCTATAGAAATTGATTTACTCCAGCAAATGTCGCAACAGGTGGCGATCGCCATTCAGCAAGGACAACTTTATCAAGAATTGGGGCAACTTAACACTAACTTAGAACGTCAAGTAGAAGAGCGTACTGCACAGCTACAGCAGAAAATGCAGGAACTCCAAGAACTCAACAGGGTAAAAGATGTCGTTTTGCACACCGTTTCCCACGAACTGCGGACTTCTGTGATGGGTAACTTGATGGTGCTAAATAATTTGCTCAATCGGGGACTAGGGACTAGAGACTGGGGACTAGGGACTGGGCAAGAATCTAACATACAAACAAATCAACTAGCAAGCACTTCTTCCTCTTCAGCAATCGCCAATCGCCAATCGTTAATTCCTGTGCCTTGCTCAATCATCGAGCGAATGATTCAAGGGAACGATCGCCAACTGGAGATGATTGAATCACTGCTGGAACTTCATTCAACTGAAGCACAGGGAATTGTCCTGCATCGTGAGGTCGTTTCATTTAGCTCATTGGTTGGTACAATTATTAGAGATTTAGAGCCAATGCTGACACAACATCACTCAAGTGTGACAAATTTGGTTCCAGACGACTTACCCTTAGTGATTGCCGATCCGGCGCATCTGCAGAAAGTTTTTGTCAATTTGTTGGCTCATAGCTGGCAACACAATCCACCTGGAGTCAAGTTTACCTTGAAAGCCACAGTGGAAACAGGAATGATTCGCTGTAGCATTCAAAATGACGGTGTAGGTATGAGCAAGTTGGAGTGCGATCGCCTCTTCGATTTGTATGTGCGCGAACCGCAAGCCCGTTGTTCAACAAGGATTGGCTTAAAAATGTATCTTTGTCGGCAAATTATTAGGGCACAAGGTGGTGAAATTGGTGTCAGTTCCAACCGTAAGCGTGGGTTAACCTTCCACTTCACATTACCTCTGGCAACTCCACCCTAAGATGTTAATACCGAGTTGCGTTCAATATCAATTGTTGAAGCGACAAGGGAGATAAGGGAGATAAGGGGGACAGGGTAAGATGTATGAACGCAACTTCAGTAGACAGGGAGAAATAAATCGAGATGTATAAAGATTTGTAAAAACGCCGCAAACCCTTATTCATGACTAATGACTAATGACAAAGATGTACAGACGCGCTGAATGAAAGCGTCTCTACAATGACTAATATTTAATTTTATGGGGTGATAAGGAAAAGTTAGGCGTTGCTGAATTTAATCATGAAATATGATTGTAGTACGATGTTCAATTTCCAGCAAATCCCTGTAGAGACGTTGCATGCAACGTCTCTACATCAATGATAATTTTGAAATTCATATCTTGATTCAGCAACGCCAAAACTTAAATACGAGGGTGCGATGGCAAAGACGAAGAAGGTAAAAGCCTTCCTTGCTGTGGGAAAATTTGGTCAGAGGCTAATGGCGACCGTATTTAGAACAGTACAAAACTGTTTGAAACAAGCTTTTTCTGTCACCAGTTCTCATGGTGATGCCATTTCTGATTACGAAGCTTGGCGCGATTGGGCTTTAGCCCACTGCGCTCCGCGCAATCGCTTTTTGTGGCAAAGATTGAATTTGGCATTGTGGATCGCGTTAATCTTGGTCTTAAGCTTTACCTTTCGAGACATTTACGACGCTTTATTCCACCTGAAGGAGTTGGCACAAATTCCTCAGGAGCTGAAACGCCTTGTACTTGTTCTAGATGCTGCTATAATGCTAAGTCTACTTAGCTGCTTAGCGCTTCATAGAACTCAATTCGGTCGTCGTCATCCGGGGTTTGTCTTCCTTGGCTTATCTTGGTCAATAACTCTAGTTGAGCAAATTTGGGCAACACTTAACAATTTCGCCCTACCTGATATTACCGCTTGGTTCTTGGTGTTCCTCTCTCAAGCCACACTCATACCAGTTCGCTGGACTTTGCACCTTATATCTCAACTGGGTGTGCTGGTTTACTATTTCGGCGTGAATCCAGCACTGGGACTAAAGCTACCACCGCCGGATAGCGATAAGCCAATATACAATGTGACGATGATCTTAGCCGTGTTTTGGTTTTGTTTCATCTGTAACCTAGGCGTATATCTGTACGATCGCCTGCAACACTCTGAATTTTTCGCCCGCAGAGAACTGGAAACAGCATACCAGAAGCTAGGAGCTACGGAAGCGAAATACCGCAGTATTTTTGAAAACGCAGTTGAAGGTATTTTCCAAAGCACGCCCGATGGACGTTACATTACAGCAAATCCCGCCTTAGCACGTATTTATGGATACTCTTCTCCAGAAGAAGTCACGGCATTCACTGATATTGAACATCAACTGTATGTTGATCCCAATCGTCGCGCAGAGTTTATGCGCTTGATTGAAGAGTATGGCAGTGTAGATGAATTTGAATCCCAAATCTATCGCAAAGACGGCAGCATTGTTTGGATTTCTGAAAAAGCATACGCAGTCCGCGATGAAAACGGAAAACTTCTTTACTACGAAGGGCTGATTGAAGATATTACCAAGCGCAAGCAAGTAGAAGAAGCGCTACAAGAACAGTTAATTTTTCTACGAGTTTTAATTAATACTATACCAACTCCTGTTTATTATAAAAATGCCGAAGGCGTATACGAAGGGTGTAATAAGGCTTTTGAGGAAGACTTAGGTTTGAGTAAAGAGCAGATTCTCGGCAAGAGCGTGTATGATATTGCACCAGATGATTTGGCTGACAAATACCATCAAGCGGACATAGAGTTATTTAAGCAACGGGGAATTCAAAGTTATGAAGGTCCTGTTATTTATAAGGATGGCAGTAAGCATGATGTCATATTTTATAAAGCAACATTTTCCAAGGCAGATGGAACGCTTGGCGGTTTGGTGGGAGTGATTTTGGACATCAGCCAGCGTAAGCGCACAGAAGAAGCACTACGAGTATTTTTTCACGCAGTTTCCCATGACTTACGCAACCCAGTACTGGGAACTTTGATGGTTCTGAAGAATTTGCTTTCTCGTCCAGAGGAAAAAATCTTGCTTCCTCGGTCGATTTTAGAACGGATGGTGCAAAGTAGCGATCGCCAACTCAACTTAATTAACTCATTGATGGAGGCGCATGTCAGCGAAGTCCAAGGTGTTGTTTTGCAACGCCAAACCGTGCAGTTGCATACGGTGGTAGAAGCAGCGATCGCAGACTTAGAACCAATGCTGAGAGAAAATCAAGTTATTTTGACAAATTTAGTTGCAGCAGATTTACCCTCAGTCAATGCCGATTCCACACAACTGTGGCGAGTGTATTCTAACTTAATTGTCAATGCTGTCAAACATAATCCCCCAGGATTAAGCATCACCTTGGATGCTACTGTTGAAGGTGATAAGATGTGTTGCACTGTTTCTGATAATGGTGTGGGCATGAGTCAGCAACAGAGTGAGCATTTGTTTGACCTTTACTTTCGGGGTGGCAATGTCCGCAATTCTTTGAGTTTAGGATTGGGGTTGTATCTGTGTCGGCAAATTATCACAGCACACGGTGGTGAAATTGGTGTGAAAAGCGCCCAAGGAGAGGGGGCAACATTTTGGTTTACTTTGCCAGTGTAGGATATGGGTGAGAGGTTAAGGTTATGGCGCTTGTCAATCGGTATATTATTTGATCTCGCGCAAAGGCTTTTTGCACTCCCGAACTTTTTCTTAGTGTTCTTCTTTGCGTCTTCGCGCCTTTGCGCGAGACAAAATAATATTTATGCAATCTTGTCTATTGAAAAAGAAAGACCGTAAGGCGTATCGTTAAGAATGGCGATCGCCTAAACCACCGGATAAATTTTTACCATCAGTAATTAAATAAAATTGGGGCTTGCAAAGATAATCAACATACTTTTGACCATCAAATAGCCCCTCACACCAACGACTAAAACGTCTGCCCTGTATAAATCGAACGGACTTCACCGTTGCGGCGGATGGTGACTTCGCCTTTGGCAATCTTCACCAGAGTCCAACCGCTTGCGCCGATCGCTTCACCGACTTCGACACGACGAGTGACACCGTCTATTTTAAACAAGGCAGCAGATTTGTTTCCTAACTCAAATAATTTTTCTAAGGTATAGGAAGGAGCAGTAACATCACGAGTGGTTACTGTAGAAGCGACTTCCTGATTTTCAGATACTAGACTAGGCGATGCAGCTGCATCTGTCGCTCGTTTTGGTGATACAGCCTTAAGTTCTGGACGTACAGCAGCAAGCGCTTGCACAGTAGTCGTAGGCTGTGCCATTTTCACAGGCGCAGGTTTAGAAGCTTTCCCCAAGCTACTTTCAGGCACTGTAGCTGAGTTGGGAGTGTCAGCAGTAGGTGGAGGTGCGTAGCGCATGGGCTGCGGCGCTTGATACACGGGGATGTAGATGCGCTCAACAACTCTTGTAGACTGGCTAGGGGCACTTGCGATATTATTTCCACCTACGCGTTGAGGGGTAATATAAGCAAGGGCTGTTTGGTTCGCTGAAGACGCAGACCTGAGACTGCTTTTTGCTTCTTGTCTGTCAATGACACTTAGCGCTCCCAGCATATAATTAACCAAATCTGCCTCAATTTGGGCTTTTGTCGGCAATGGAGACTGCGCCTGCGGCTGAAGCAAGCTTTGCTGAAGTGATTTGGAAACGAGACGATTGAGCAGTCCGGAGTTGAAAACCCAAAGAATGCTAGCAGCAGCTAAACCTATCGTGACTGCAACCCAAAGCACTATGCTGTTTGTGCGTTGCGATTTTTGGGACGATTTGCTTGCTTGTCTGCTAACCCCTGGAGTACCGACTACTAGTGTACTCAATGGGTTGTTCCTAGCTTGGGCAACTTTCTGTATCTCTATAGGACGAAGCTGTGTTTCTGGAACGACAATTTCCGGTACTGTAACCGTTTGCACTTGACGAATGTCCTCTTGCAGTACAGTTTGGGAAGGCAAGTTATCATTACCATCCAGAATTCGGTCAATTTCGGCAAAGAGTTCATCCATCAAGTTATCAGCATAAGTTTCTATCGACCAGGGTTCGCTGGCGATTAACTCCTCTGATGGTTCTGGAAGAATGAGTTGCGTATTGGCTTTTTGTGACATGGCGTTCTTAATGTCTGGCTCCTGGGAAGATAAATGTCGTTTCCCCTGCCTGCAAACAAAGACTTTGGATCAAGTCTCCAATCTCTCGTTTTAATAAACGAGTGGATTGATAATTGATATGAAATTTTAGTTGAATTTGGGGTAGGAAACTGTAACTTAATTACTGGACATATCTATACATTTTTTGACATTTTGTACAGGTCTTGTTTTGCAAGACCTGCTTATATGGCATATTCTGCCAACCTGATTTCTCAGTTAAGTTTGCCTCGACAATGATTTAAGAGCTTATTGAGAAGGTAGCACTACAGCTATAAACCTGTTTACTGATTACTTAACTACCTTCGACAGAGCTACAAGCTGGCGTTCACTAGTAGGTGTCATGACTCAAAAATCGTAGACCTCTAAGATCTTAGTCTGCACGCTCCGACTTTGTACAGCTTTGTCTAAGTTTGACTAGTTCTGTATAGGTTTTTCGGAGCGGACTGTTGATGATGCCAGTTATGAATTTAATGTCATCTATCATACCAATCTCCTCAAATTTCACTTACTACTATACTCGCTCTTTTGGAGTTGTTTTCAAGCCAAGGCTGGAAATTCACTCAAGGTTTTAGTTTTACGCAATTCTAAATAAATGAGCAAGGCATTGATATCAGCTGGATTCACCCCCCCAATGCGAGCAGCTTGACCGATGGTTAATGGTTTGACCTTGGTCAGTTTTTCCCGTGCTTCTTTAGAAAGAGTATCAATAGCTTGGTAATCCAAGTCCGCAGGTAACTGGCGGTGTGCTTGACGGGCAATTTGGTCAATCTGATTTTGCTGTCTTTGCAGATAGCCAGAATACTTGATGTCAATTTCTGCGCCTTCTTTCTCAGCTTGGTTAAGATTGGGGTTTCCCAGTCCGTGCGTATCGAGGTCTACGTAATGCAACCCTGGACGGCGCAACAAGTCTGCTAGCGTAATTGAGCCTTTGATGACTTGCTGGGTGGCAAGGGCGATCGCCTGCCCAATGTCATCATGCTCTTTTACTCTAGTAGCATACAGCCGTTCTTTTTCTGCTGCAATTTTTTCTTGTTTGCGAGTAAATAACTCCCAACGTCGGTCATCAATCAAGCCGATTTCCCGTCCTAATGGTGTCAAACGTTGGTCAGAATTATCCGACCGAAGTATTAATCTATATTCAGAACGACTGGTCAGCACACGGTAAGGTTCCCGTAAGTCTTTCGTGCAGAGATCGTCAACCAACGTACCGATGTAACTTTGTTCACGAGCAAAAACAATCATTTCCTGACCGCGAACAAAGCGAGCCGCGTTAATTCCAGCAACAATGCCTTGAGCCGCAGCTTCTTCATAACCAGTTGTCCCGTTAATCTGTCCGGCACAGAATAGCCCTTCTACCTTCTTGGTCATCAGTGTCGGATAACACTGAGTCGCAGGTAAATAATCGTACTCTACAGCATACGCTGGACGCAGCATAGTGCAGTTTTCCATACCAGGAAGACTACGTAACAGTTGAAGTTGCAAATTTTCCGGCAACCCTGTAGAAAACCCTTGGATATAAAGTTCGGGGATATCGCGTCCTTCCGGTTCAATGAAAATTTGGTGGCTTTCCTTATCGGCAAAGCGTACAATCTTATCTTCTATACTGGGGCAATAACGCGGTCCTTTAGCGTCCACCCACCCCCCATAAACTGGGGATAGTTGGAGATTTTCCCGAATCAAGCGATGGGTTTCGCTTGTCGTGCGTGTCATGTAACAAGGGAGTTGTTCCCGTTCTACCCATACTTCTGGGTCAAAGCTAAACCAGCGGACTTCCTCATCTCCTGGCTGAGGTACCATCTTGCTATAGTCTACAGACCGCTTGTCTACCCGTGCAGGGGTTCCTGTTTTCAGTCGTCCTGTTTCAAATCCCAGGCGATTCAGGGTTTCTGTCAAACCCACAGCGGCAAATTCTCCAGCACGTCCCGCCGCCATAGACTTGTTACCAACCCAAATCCGTCCTCCCAAGAACGTACCCGTTGTTAAGATGACCGCCTTGCATTGGAACGCCACACCAAAATATGTCTCAACGCCAACGACTTCATCGTTTGCACCCAGAACCAAATCTGTGACCATTGACTCGCGAATTGTCAAGTTTTCTTGGTTCTCGACAATAGCCTTCATCACAGCTGCATATTCTCTCTTATCTGTTTGAGCACGCAACGCCCAAACTGCAGGTCCGCGCGAAGAGTTGAGAATGCGCTTTTGCAAATAAGTGCGATCCGCCATCTTGCCAATTTCCCCACCGAGTGCATCCACTTCATGAGTCAACTGGGATTTTGCCGGACCACCCACCGCTGGGTTACAGGGTTGCCAAGCAATTTTATCCAAGTTAAGTGTCAACAGCAGGGTACGACAACCAAGACGTGCGGTAGCAAGGGCTGCTTCACAACCGGAGTGACCTGCACCGACGACAATCACATCAAAAGCGTCTTGGAATTCAACGGAAGTGTGCATGGTCATACTTTAAGCAAGCATATAGTCATTTTGTATTTTAACCGATACAGTAGTTGCATTGCCGTAAATTTATGATAAAAAAGGTAAGCAAAATTACTATAATTCAGCCCATAAGAATTTCTTTTTTCTTTTGGGTTGGGTGATAGAGAGCAATATATTGAACTTTTCGTGAACAACAAGATTCCCGACTTCTTAAAGAAGTCGGGAATCTGAACCAATGGATTTTGATAAATCCAATAGGAATGCTGCATAACACTTGATAGTGTGATTGTCACAATCAAAACGTGATGATGTATTTACCACAAATATGAAAATGAGACGTTTTTTCAAAAAGGCTGTTTTTTTCGCTTTGATTGCTTTTATTTCTTTTGCCTTAGTCGCTAGTCATGGAATGACAAACCACAAGTTAATGGCGAATATTCAAAACCAACAAAATTGCTTGATGACTTATTCTTTAGGCAAGAACGGAGAATTAACCCAACGTTGTACAAATATTCCTCAAACAGTATCTCCCACTCCAAGCACCCAACTCACTCCCAACCTCAATTTAAGCGAAAAAGAGCGATTTTTGGCATTAATTACAAATAAATTACCAACAATTCCTGCTCCGAATACATATGAATACATACTACTGCGTGCTTATGGTTCTGCGTTTGTCAATCAAAAACCTGAGATTAAACTACCACCACAAGTTTTATTTAATAACGAGCAAGAAACAAAACAGTTTCAATCTACTTTAACAATGGGTAAAGTCAATGGTACGAGTAACTGTTATTTACAAAAGTCAGCAGCAGATGCCTTAAATATAGCAAAATCACAAGTACAAATACCCTTGAAATCAGGTTATGGTGCTAGTGATTGTACTCGCAATTTTGCTACAAATTTGAGATTTTGGCAGAAGTACGCAAACAATAATACTTTGGAACAAGTGCGCCAGGGTAAGGAAACAAAAATTCTCGGTCTTGTTGCACCACCAGGCGCATCGCAACATCTCTGGGGACTCGCAGTTGATTTAAGAGTATCAAATGAAGCGCAGAAACAAGCTCTGAATCAAAATGGTTGGTATCGAACTGTAGAGTATGATATACCTCATTGGACTTATGTAGGTTTAGCGCCAGACAAATTGGCTGAGTTTGGTTTTCAAAATAAAGTGGTTGAGGGGATTAACTATTGGGTAACACCGCTTTAGATCTGATTTATAAAGTGAAAATAAAGAAGTGTTCGCTGGACAGTTTCAAGTAAGTGGTAGAAGCGATCGCCCCCTTAGCTCGGCTCCCTCGGGGAGGATCGCGCTCCGTGGGTGCTGAGTTCTTACGGACACGCTGCTTTGAGCTTACGCACCATCGCATGAAGCGCAGCACTTCTTTAGGGGCGATCGCATCAATCCATCGTATATTTCCCTGCTTTGTTTGCACACAGTACCATCGATATTTTTGTTAAGCACATCGGTATCTTACTTTGTGAGCCTTTTATAATTTACATAAATACAAATTTGGTGAAAACTAATGTTGCAATCCATTGAAGGAGTTTATAAGCACGGTAAAATAGAACTCTATGAATTACCATGCGACGTATCAGAAAGCCGTGTTATTGTAACTTTTTTAGAACCAAAAAAAACTCCAGCCCAAAAGCAGATAATGCAGTTTTGTATGTTTTCTGGAAAGAAACAATCAACAGAAGAAGATTTTCAAATTGCTGAATTTCATGGAGATACCAAAGACGGCTTCGACTGGTCATAGGTAATTATGAAGTACGTCATTGATACTCATGCTCTCATCTGGTTTCTCGGTTGTATCACAGTAACATCGGTGTTTCCTACTCTGCTTTAGAAATGCGGTATTTTCATTTTGAGACTCTAATCTAGAGATAGCAAAATGGCTAAAGATGTTTTCCATCAACAGGTAAAAAATGCATTAATCAAAGATGGGTGGATAATCACTCACGACCCGTTTACAATTCGTATTAGTGAGGCAGTTAAATTACAAATTGATTTAGCGGCTGAAAATGCCATTGCCGCAGAACGCGATACCGAAAAAATAGCAGTTGAAATTAAGAGTTTTATTGCAGACTCAGATATCAGTGAATTTCATACTGCGCTTGGTCAATATCTTAACTACTGTCAAGCCATTGAAGAACAAGAACCAGACCGAATAGTTTATTTAGCCGTTCCTATCGAAACTTATCAAGATTTTTTTCAACTTGCCTTTGTCCAACGTGCCCTTCAACGTTACCAAGTTAAGTTAATAATTTACGATCCCAAAAAGGAAGAGATTCGGCAATGGATAAGATAGAACGCTATCGACAACTAATAAAACAAATCTTGACTGAACATGCACAAATCGGGTCTAACACCGATACAGTCAAGCCACAACTCATTATTGACAGCGAACACGACCATTATCAACTTGCTTATGTTGGTTGGCAAGGAGATAAGCGGGTATTTGGTCCCGTCATGCATTTTGATATTCAAAATGGGAAGATATGGATTCAGTATAACGGTACAGAAGATTCTGTTGCCGAACAATTGGTTGAGTTAGGCGTACCTCCCTCAGATATTGTTATTGGGTTTCATTCCCCATTTAAACGACAATTTACCTCTTATGCTGTGGAATAAGAGTCAACACGCGGCATCAACTCCTTGGCGATTGCCCAAGGGGCACTGGCGGAGGCAATCGCGCTGCAATACCATCGATATTCCTATAAAGTAAGTCGTTGTGGGTTTGGTGTGTTGGGTAGATGCGATCGCTGTAAAGCGGGCGCTTTGCGCCATCGCCTACGGCGGGGCTTTGCCCATCGCACGGAGTGCCTGCTACCCTGCGCCGTGGTTCCCGCCCAACTTTTGTGAATTTTGGCGTAGCCTTTTTATGTCTGCTTTATTCCAACCCGCCCAAATATCAATATCTGTGCGATTGCTCTTGAGTTTATTACAAGTGTCACACAAAAGTATGAAATTGTTTGTAGTATTCGATGTATATCCCCAGAGTTTATCTGGATTACCTGGAATTTTTTTGGGACTTAAAGGCTCTACATGATCAATAGTAAACGGATTATCATCACTAAAAAGGCACTGACATTTTTTGTTAAAGCAACGATTGTTTTGTACTTTTATTTGTTCTTGAATCCATTGATCATAAATTCCCGAACTTTTTAGATGGCGATAGAGAACGCGGGGAGAGCATTCGTTTTCCCATTGTTGATTGGCATTCTCAATAGCACTTATTGCTATGTCAGATTTTTTCTTGATTTCCTCTAGTTCGTTTCTCAGTTGGCTCAAGCTTTTCATACAGCCCCTCTAACACTTTGCAAAAATTCTTGCCGCGCTTTTGGCGATAGATGCTCCAAATACTCTTCCATCATTTTGCTGTGTTCTTCCAAGGCTTCAGAAATAGCTTGTATTGCCTGATCAGATCTTTTGCAAATCCCTGAATAATTTTTATTGAAATTACTGATTTCATCAACAACTTGCCCCATCTCCTCAGACTCTAGTATCTCAGCCCAAACATCTGGGGAGGAACCTTTTATTTTGCTAAGCAGATCCTGAAGAATCTGCACCGTTTTGTACTGAATTCGCAATGTATTATTTAAGGTGTCATCAATTTTCTTTGCTACGCCCTGACAAATATAGCCACGTTCCCTTTTAATTTTTGTATACATTACTCCAGTAGTGAGTTTGCGAGCCAGATAATCGGAGCATCCTAGTGTTTTTAATTGCTTTCTCGTAACAGTTTTCATAAATCTATTTTTTAATATTTTACTCATTAAGCAATATCTAAAAATTTCTTAATTTCTGATGGTATATATTTGAGCTTTGATATGATAAAATCTCTAATTTTCTTCAACGCCGTTTGCTGGGATTCAGACATTTCTCTTAAATACATATTCTCATCTTTGAGGATTTCTCCATTTTGTTGGAGCTTTTTAATTAAAATAGCGTTTTTATTTAAAAATTTCTGTTGTACTTCGATTTCTTTTTCTTGCCTCTCAATCTCTTGTTTTTGTTCCGCGATCGCCTTAAAGTGCTTCTCAATTGTCTTTTGTTGCTCTCCAATCTCTTTTTGATTAATCTCTATCTGCTTTCTATCTTTTCTGATCTGCTCCTCAAGAGCAGACATTTCTTCTTTGAGTCTGGTGATGTCCTTGTTTCGTTGAGTCACAAGGCCTTTTTGATATGCCTGTTGCCTTTGACGGGAGTTTGTCTCGGGACCTGCAAAGGAAGCAAGTCTAAGGGACAATTCGTTCCATTCTTCTTGGGAGAAGACGTTGAGAAGATCGTCAACAGTGAGTGATGGTTTGTTTGCGATCGCCCTTTCAACATCTGCTACCGTCCATCCTAAGGAGATCCGAAGGACTTTTTTCCTCTCCGCATCCAATTTGATGATAAATTTCGGTTCTTCTGCCATTTTTACCCCCCCAAAACACCAATCATTTAACAGTTACCAGTTACCAGTTATCAGTTATCAGTTATCAGTTATCAGTTATCAGTTTCATCGTTGGGGTAAACACCACACCAATTGGACCAGAGAGCGTTGGTGGCGGGTTTAAATCCCCCACCATAGCAGGCGTCACTGGTCACTGTTCACTGTTCACTGTTCACTGTTTTAAAGCCACCTTACTAGGCTTCAGTGCCAAATTGCTTCGTTCCGGAATGATTTTAATTTTATCAAAGTCTTTGCATACAGAAGGTTTAACCTTTTTCCGAAATCATTTTTCCCTAGTCATTGCAATCAGATTTTCTCAAAAAAATTATTTAAGGAAATATACCTTTTGCTGCCAAATGCTAAGACAAATGAACTTTGGGAGAATCTCTCAAAATCAAAAAGCGACCACTTTTGCAAGCGATTGGTGCCCAGTGCCGGAGGCAATCGCCCTCCCACCTGCAAGATGTTAATCTTCATCAAGTCAATTTAGCCCAAAAAGCTTCGACGACAATAATTTATGATGACGACAAAGAATCTGTGACTCGATAAGCCAGAGGCTTGATAAAATCTGTTTTCCGCCCAGGACAATAATTACTACAATAAAAAAGCACCTAACCTCTGGAGTTCTAGCAGTGGGCTTATTTGACGACTTTAACCGGTTTCTGGAAAACCGCTTGGAAGAATTCTTGCGTAATAATCCGCATTTGGAGCTAGAAGCGCTGTTGGAACAGCTGCGCGAGCAAGAGGAAGATACTTTGAAGCTGATTGCAGATTTACAATTGCAGGAGAAGCGATCGCAAGAGCAAGTTATGTCTACTGCTCAAGAAATCCAAAGGTGGCATATCCGTGTAGAAAAGGCAAAAACCGCTAATAGAGAGGATTTGGCGGCTGCTGCTGCACAGCGAGAAGCTGCACTGTTGCGTGAAGGAAATCAGCAATGGGGACAGATGCAAGGGGTGAAAGAACGCATTACCCAAGCTAAAGAGTTATTGCGGAAAATTCAACAACGGCGACAGGAAGTGCAAGCCAAAGCAACTGAAGCACAAACAGCGCGTGCTAAAGCTCAAGCGCAGCAACGCTTCGAGACGAGCGGCTGGGATGCTAGGAGCAGTTATTCTAGTGGGTATGACGATTTAGAGGAGAAGTTTCGCCGGTGGGAAACTCAAGATGAGTTGGAACAAATGAAGCGAAATATGGGGAAATAGTCATTTGTCCAAAGTCCAATTGTTAATGACTAATGACAAATGACCGATGACTAATAACCAATGACTTTTCCCGTATATTTTTGGTTGGGTTCGCTGCGGATTCATCCTCATTTTTTGTTTGAGTCTTTGGCTTATGCTGTGGCGTTGCGTTTAGTATTACGTAATGTCCGCAAGGATTCTATTGCACCAGCACAGCGCACCTCAGTCATTGTTGGTGGTATGGTGGGTGCGCTACTGGGTGCTAAAGCCCTGGTTTGGCTGCAACATATTGATTTACTCTGGCAAAATCCACAGCAATTACTATTCATCTTACTGCAAGGAAAAACAGTAGTAGGGGCGCTGTTGGGTGGAGTTATTGGTGTGGAAATTACCAAAAAAATGATTGGTGTCAATCGCTCTACTGGTGATGTCTTTGTTTATCCTTTGATTATAGGAACGGCTATTGGTAGAATTGGTTGCTTTCTGACAGGATTAAGTGACCAAACCTCCGGAATTCCTACAACATTACCTTGGGGAGTTGATTTTGGTGATGGTATTCCTCGTCATCCTACACAAGTGTATGAAATTATATTTCTGATGATTTTGATGCTATTTTTACACCTTCGCAGTCGCTATCAACGACAAGAGGGCGATTTCTTTAAATTTTATTTAATTTCCTATTTAGCCTTTCGTTTTTTGATAGATTTTATCAAACCGGATTTTCGTCCCTTGTTGGGACTAAGTGCAATTCAAGTTGCTTGTCTTATTGCTCTTTTTTGTTATCGTCGCAACATTCCCCAAATGTTCCAAATACGATAATGAGGCATGGAACAAAATATCCTTGTAGATGTTTGAACTAGCCTGCAACGGTTATTTGTTGGTTACATTCCAGCCGCTGTTGTGGGTATTTTTATTGGGCTTTTAATTAGAACTCTTGCAAAAGTATATTTTTTTATATAAGTAAGTAGGCGAGAAAAAATCAAACTATGTAAAGAAAAGTAAACATTGGAAACTACCTTGTAGTAAGCGCTTTAGCGCTAAAGCGCTTACTACATACCTTTAACGTGTTTGCCCCTCGTTAGCCATTCAACCCCTGGCATCGACTTCTAAAAGTAAGCGATAATATAGAGCATACCACTTCAGCAAGTATGCTCTGAGTATGTTCGATTCCGGGGTGATTAGCGGGGCTTTACTCAAGGCTACTCTAGCGAAAGTTGCAGAAGCAATTATTAAAAAGGTTAATAGCCAGTTAAACCCAACAGAGTTGGAGAAGGCTCTCAGAGATGGGATGACAGCGGCTATGAAGCAGTATGATAGCCCTGAGAGCCAAATAAATGACAAAGCGCTTTTTTTGCACTGCGATGATAAGCAGACTACTGATTTCTTATCTGAAGTCTTTAAGTATTCGGGGGTTCAGGAGGAATTAGAGAAACCGCTAAAAAATGCAGAAGCGCCAGATCCAGTCCACTTAATTGAGGCGTTTAAGCGGGTTGCAGAAAATCAAAAGATTAAATTAAATAAAGCTGATATTGAACTCTGGGTTAACAAGTTTGTTGAGATTTATTTTCAAAAAACGGACGCTTATTTAAAATATCAAATTACCAAAAATAATTACTTAAACCAACTTATTAGCTATTCAAATAAAGTCTATTTTTTAGGGATTAATGTGAGAGGGACGGAGGATGAAAAATCTGAACAATTAGAAAATATTTTTGTCATGCCGGATGTTGTAGAGGAGGTACAACCAAGCCAGAGAAAAGCAGAGTTTGAAAGAAATTTATTGTTAACTGATGAAGCTGAAACTCTAAGAACTGGGTCAGGAAAACTAAATGAGCGCCAGGCAGAATTAATTTATGAGCAACGTCAACGGGTGCAATGGGAAAGCGGCTCTGGAAAAAAGTTTTCTGCACAACAACTATTAAGTGAAATCACGTCTCCCAAATTCGTTTTGCTAGGCGCACCGGGTTCTGGTAAAACAACTTTGATGAGTTACTTTGCTGTGATGCTAGCTCAGAAAAAAGCACAAACCCTGGGTTTAGCACCAGACACAGACTTTCTGCCAATTCTGATTAGACTTCGGGATTTATCAAGACACCGAGACATCAGTATTTTAGACTATATAAACCAATTCGCGCGCAATCATTTATCTGTTAAAAAGCTACCACCTGGATTTTTTGAGTATTGGCTAGAAGATGGACGGGCGTTAATTTTACTAGATGGTTTGGATGAGATAGCAGAAACAGCCAAGGGCGATGTGGTGCAACGCATTGAGATGTTTCTCAAACAATTTCAGCAAAATCGAGCGATTATTACCTCTCGTCCTGCGGGATACAGGCGCGACTTTTTCCGCACGGAGGATTTTCCTCACTATCAACTCCAGTCATTTGACGATGCCAAAATTGAGGAGTTTATCAACCGTTGGTACGACAGCCGCGTTTCAGATCCAATAGAGGCGCAACGACGGAAAGATAGCCTGAGAAAGGCACTTTCGGAGAATGACAGAATTCAACTGCTGGCACGAAATCCACTGCTGTTAACGATTATTGCCCTGATTCACCGCTATCAAGCTTTTTTACCAAGAGAGCGTTATAAGCTTTTTGACATCCTCACCGTCCTATAAGAGCAGTGATTCCCAAGACTTACGACCTGGGTTTCTGTTTCCTTTCGTTTCCGATTTTTCGCAGTTGCCCTTTGGACTTATGCCCATCAGGTCTTACACTCGCTCCACAGACTGTAACGGTGTGTCCCACCGCCAAAATGTTTTGTGCTGCGTTGATGTCCCGGTCATGGTGCGTCCCGCAGTTGGGGCAGTTCCACTCCCGTACACTCAACGGCAAACGTTCAACAATGTGACCGCAACTTCCACAGCGTTTAGAACTGGGAAACCAGCGGTCAATTTTTACCAAGATCCGACCATACCATCTGGCTTTGTATTCCAACTGTCTAACAAACTCACCCCAGCTAGCATCACTGATAGCACGGGCAAGTTTCGGGTTTTTGACCATATTTTTAACGAGCCTTGCTCCTCAACTACTATCGTTTGGTTTTCACGTACCAGTCGAGTTGTCAGCTTGTGCAAATGGTCAATTCGTCCGTCAGAAATCTTGGCTTGAATTCGGGCAACTTTAAGTCTAGCTTTGTCTCGGTTTCGAGAGTCCTTCTTACGTCTTGTAAGAGTTTTTTGCGCTTTCCTAAGTTTGTGGTAGTGCTTATCAAAACCCTTGGGGTTAGCAATCTTCTCACCTGTGCTCAAGGTCACAAGGCTACTTATTCCAACATCCAATCCCACAGACTTGTCAACTGGCTGCAATCTTTCATCAGCCGGCGAATCAATCCGCAAACTAACAAACCAACGCCCAGAAGGTTCGAGCTTCACCGTAATAGTTGTGGGTTCACAACCGTCGGGAAGATTTCTCGACCACCTGACTGGCAATGGTTCAGAACACTTTGCCAGATAGACTTGTCCGTTTTTCCATTTAAATGCGGACTTCGTGAACTCTGCACTACCACCATTGCGCTTTTTCTTGAAGTTAGGGTATTTGGCTCTACCAACAAAAAAGTTAGCAAAGGCAGATTGCAGGTGTCTCAAAGTTTGCTGCAATGGTACGCAACTTACTTCATTCAAAAACTGGAGATTCTCTTCTTTTTTCCACAACGTAAGCAAAGCAGAAGTCTGAACGTAATCAACACGTTCTTGTCTTTCATACCAGGCTTCGGTTCTTGCTGCCAAAGCTTTGTTAAAAACCAACCGCACACAACCAATTGTTCGACGCAAGAGAGTTTCTTGCTCGATAGTTGGGTAAAAACGATAGCGGTAGGCTTTTTCCATGCTTTGCTTTTAATTTTCCATGTTTCACATTTTGGCACGTTTTCTGTAAAGCCGTCCTAGAAGGACGGGGTTTCTACCCAAAATTTTCGATGATATGAGCTACGAGCTTCCCAATATAAGATAAAAAATAAAATTCTTTAACTATGCCCACTCGCAACTACCTTTTTTATGCGCTCACGAATAGCGTTTGCTCGCAGTGCCTCGTCAAAGTAGAAGCAAAAATTATTTTTCAGGACGGTTGCGTCTACTTGGTGAAACACTGTCCCACCCACGGACGAGAAGAGGTTTTGATTGCCGACGATATCGAATACTATAAACAATCTCTGGAATTTATCAAACCAGGGGATATGCCTTTGAGGTTTAATACACCGATAAAATATGGCTGTCCTTATGATTGCGGGCTTTGCCCAGATCATGAACAACATAGCTGCTTAACTTTAATAGAAGTGACAGATAGGTGCAATCTTTCCTGTCCCATTTGCTACGCTGACTCTGGTGCAGAAGAAGTTTCCGCAATTTCGCATCAACCCCGCCGTCACCGCAGTTTAGCAGAAATTGAAAGAATGATTGATGCGGTGGTGGCGAATGAGGGTGAACCGCAGGTTGTACAACTCAGTGGCGGTGAACCAACACTTCACCCAGAGTTTTTTCAAATCATGGATATTGCCAAAAGCAAGCCAATTCAGCATTTGATGATTAATACGAATGGCGTGAGGATAGCAAAGGAGAAATCTTTTTGCGATCGCCTGAGCCAATATATGCCTGGAATTGAAGTTTACCTGCAATTTGACAGCTTTGAGGCGGAAGCTTTACGCGAATTGCGTGGCGCAGATTTACGCATTATTCGAGAACAGGCGATTGCCCAAGGGGCACTGCGCGGAGCGCAATCGCAAATCTCAATGAACACAATATCTCCACAACCTTAGTCGTCACCCTAAAAAAAGGGCTAAATGACCACGAAATCGGCAAAATTCTTGAGTATGCATTGCAACAGCGATGCGTACGCGGTGTCACGTTTCAACCCATCCAAGCTGCTGGACGGTTAGAGGGATTTAATCCCAAGCGAGACAGATATACTCTAACAGAAGTTCGCAGGGCAATTTTACAACAAAGTCCTTACTTTAAACCAGAAGATATTCTCCCAGTTCCTTGCCATCCCGACTGCTTAGCAATGGCGTACGCGCTGAAACTCAACGGTAAAGTGATACCGCTGACTGGGTTAATCAATCCAGATACGTTTGTAAAAATTATGCCCAACAGCGTACTTTACGAGCAAAATGAAGAACTAAAGCGCCACATTTTTCAGCTATTTTCTACGAGTCATTCACCCAGTTCGGCAGCAACTTCATTAAAGCAGTTGTTATGTTGTTTGCCAATGGTTCCCGTCCCTCAAGGTATTAGCTATTCCAATATCTTTCGGGTGATGATTGTCCAGTTTCTTGACCCTTTTAACTTTGATGTTCGTTCAGTGAAGCGTTCCTGTATTCATATTGTCCACCCCGATGGTAGGATTATTCCCTTTGATACTTTCAATATGTTTTACCGCGAGGGTAGCGCTGGCTATCACTTAGTTAATAATCGTTTGATTTAATTGAATACAGCTTGTCTGCGCTTATTAGGGTGTCAATTTATGTCACAAAGAAATGAAATTTTAGGTGTTTTTTTAGGCATACTCTTGTTAATTGGTATGCATATTTTAGCGATACTAGCAATAGTTTTACTTAGTTTTATTAGAGGTATTTACGGTGCCCAAATTTTGATTATTGGGGGTTTTGGCTTTTTCTTGTGGCAACTTCTCTATGTCATTCCAGTCACTCTTTGGCTAAAAAGACGGCGGCAAAATGGCTTAATGAAAGGAGTGATTATTGGTGCGGTTATTACCGCTTTATTGAATGGAGGTTGTTCTTTATTGTTTTCTTTTCAAGGATTTCGATAATATGCTCAGTTTAGAAATAGCTCTTGTGGGGTTGGTCTAGAAAGCCCTCTTTCATCTACAAAATAGGTGAAGACTTCTGTCCCACAAGAAATAGGTTAACTTTTTATTTCAGATTTTTGAGATTCTTTAACAGAACGCGAAATTGTGAAGGAAGGTGAATCATCAAGCAGGGGTTGTTCCAATGTTGCTTCACTCGTTGCATTACTCAAGTAGGAGCCAAAAAGCTTATCGTAGTTGGAAGCAACAGCCAGAAACGCCCCACCTAATATATATATCGGAAGTGGTAGGGTGAATTCTTTTACCCAATCAAACAGTTCCGCTAGGGCAAACAGCACCAAAAAGCAGGCTAGCCAAACTCTCATGTTTCTACCCCTGGGATTCAAACGACTTTATTAATTGTAGATAGGTTGGGGACACTTCATGTCTACCACAACAACAATTAGATGAAAACGGGGGTGATGTGTGCGTCTTTCACATCCTACATCCTTATATCATGTTCGGCTAATGACCCTTAATTCCCCAAGAACCCCACCCCGCCTTTGACTTACGTCAAAGTCTCCCCTCCCCGCTTGCGGGGAGGGGTAAGGGGTGGGGTGCAGTCAGCGTGGGAATTATGGGTAAGCAACCGGAGATGATATCACGCCTACTATTATTCTCCCTTGTTGGCAGACAAAGGAGGAATTTTTGCTAAGATTCCTTTTTTAAGCGGTTCTGGTCTTTCTGCCCAGGGTAACAATCCTTGAGGGTGAGTGTAATACTTACTAGCACACTCTAACACCCCGGCTATTTGTGAGGGTGACAAATCTGGCGACAAATCACCAAAAAGGTAAGTATATTTACCAACAGATGCAAAAGAAATTGTACAAGAGCGATCGCAAGCACTCATGCATTCTACTGGTTGAATAGCAAATTCTTCATGCAACTTCCAGTCTTGATACTGTTGTTGCAATCGCTTGAATAATGTTTCGCCACCACTTTCACCGACACGTTTTCCATCTTTCCACACACTTGAGCAACTGGTGCAGACAAATAAATGATGTTGCGCTTTCATCCAAACCTCGTAGACGTGCTAAAGCAGAAGTTAACTAGTCGGCGGGTATTCTGACTGACAAGGAAACCCTTGATTACAGCTGCGGGACAGCGCCGGACTTACACCAGACTTTCCCCGTTACCTCTGATGGCTGATCCCCATCAGAACCGTTTACCTTGTGATCATATAGCATTTAAGCAATTGTCGAAGGAAAAACCTTTTACCAAGAAAGAACTCAGGAATCAGAACTCAGGAGTCAGAATATTAAACGCGCTTTTCGAGCATGAATTAAGAGTAGAGACGCCCATAGAGCGCGTCTGTACTGAGTGTTGGTAACACAGCCCCCGGCTCCGTGGAGACCAAGAAAGTTTTTCCGCACTTATTTCCCCCGGATTCACTCGTTTTGGATATTCTGATTACTGTGTTCTGTGTTCTGCGTTCTTCTTAACCTTTGTCCTTTGCTTTCCTTCCCCCGTGAGTCAAGAGGTTTGACAGCCTGTCTTTTGACGACAAGCGGTGTGAACAAGAGAATTATGGAGGAAATTCTCTAGAATGCGTCGATTCATAGAGGGAACACGCGATGAAAAAGATTTTTTTAGTATTGTTGTTGGTCATAACAATTTTTACCTTTGCCTTCAATCGTCCAGCTTTTGCTGCAGATGCTGTTAAAGGAGCGAAAGTCTTCTCTGCCAATTGCGCTTCTTGTCATGCGGCTGGAAAGAATTTGGTTCAAGCTAACAAGAACCTGACAAAGGAGGCTTTGGAAAAGTATGGCATGTACTCTGAGGAAGCAATTATAGCTCAAGTGACAAATGGTAAAAATGCCATGCCCGCTTTCAAAGGTCGTTTAAAACCCGAGCAAATTGAAGACGTAGCTACATATGTGCTGGGAAAAGCCGATAAAAGCTGGAAGTAAAGCAAAATAAGGCTATCAAAGCATAGTGGGAGGGTGAGAACCCCTCGCTTTTAAGCAGGGGATGAAATCCGACTCAACAGGTTTTAACCTGTTGTTTCTTTATTCCGGAACTTTTGCAAAGCACGATTGTGTCATAGTAGATATAACGCGTTACAACGCGAAACCATTGTAGGAAAGTCTTCCGCTTCCATGCCCAGCGAACCGATAATGACACTGGCTTCTGGGAAAAAGACAAATAAACTAAATCTTTAGACCCATCTGAGGGGGGACGCCTCTTAGATGTAAAACCAAAATACCTGTTGAGACGGTGAGACCAGCGCTGCGGGAGGGTTTCCCTGCGCAGGCGACTGGCGAACCCGGAGGGTCTGGCGGGGAGTAAGTCAAAAGGCTGCTCTAGTTAAGAGTCTAAGAAACAGGAACAAAGGTGTAACAGCACGGCAATAGCTAAGCTGTGGAACAACTTTTAAGAAACAAGCGTGCATTTATGCCAGGGAGTACGTCAATGTTCAGCAAATAGTAGGTAGGGCAGATGCTTTACCTACTGCTATTTTTTTACCATCGAGTTATTTCTACCATGCACCACTAGTTTCAAGATGCACGTGGTGTTGGTGGCTTGATGGTCACGCCGTAACGTGATGCAATGCCGACAATATTTTTCATCTCTTCCGGTGTATATGGGGGCGGTGGTGTGTTTGGGTCAGTTACCGGACGACCCATTTCGTCGAACATATTTTCGATACCTGACGGTGAGAATGTCACCAAGAGAATGCCTTTCGTGTCGCCGGTGTTCTCAAAGTTGTGATATAGCCCTCTGGGCATATTCACGTAGTCACCTGTAGTGGCGTGGAAAATTTCTTCCCCGACTTGAAATTTGAAATCACCCGCAGCAATGTAGACACGTTCGTCTTCTAAGCTGTGAACGTGCAAGGGCGTTGAATAGTAGGGCGGAACGATGTCTTCCATGACACTGAACGCTCCACCTGTGTCTTTGCTCGTGACTTTGAACGTAACGAGAATGTCACCCCACCAAAGGCTTGAACCTTTTCCTTTGGCAATCAATGCAGAAGTTTTGTTTGTCATTGCTTTGCCCCTCATTTTTTTGTCAGTCCCTGTGAATCTTAGGACTTTGTTTTCAAGAAAGTATCGATATCATTCCAGATTTGTAGTTCGACTAGTTTTGAGTCAGATACAACTAAGCGATCGATAAATCGGATGCTTGAAAATGTGGTGCCATCCGGATACTCACCCGTTAGTGTACCGACGCAGTAGACGGCAATACCTTGCGGGGTGAAAGCTGCATCGAAATACTGGTAAGCTGTGGTTACTCGACTGTAATGACTTTTTGCCCAAGCAACGTGTTCAGATAATGTGCGGAAGGTGATACCACCCGGGACAATGATGCGAAATTCGGGAGCTAAAAAACTCTGTGCTAACTCCATCTCTCGCCGCTTAATTGCTTGGAGAAACGATTGGGCAAGGCTAATTGCCTTTTGACTCAAATCGCTTTCCGTATCTTTGGTTTGTTTTAGCATCGGAAGCTCGCTTCTAATCTTTGCTCTCCAGAGGGAACAGATAAATTTGTATTTCATTCAAACGAGAACCGCTATACTCTTTTCTGTTTTTGCGGAAATCTTCTAGTACATTAAGACACAAGGCAGGAGGGAGATAATGCTTATACCATCTGCTTTTTGACTTCTTTGTTAAGCGTGTGCTTTTTAAATGCAATCGATGATTTCAGCAATGTTGAGGAAAATATTAAATCTTTACCGACACCTGTGTCTTTTCGTTTTCTGCGAAACTTTCATGAATCCTGCTGTATATCCGTATTTTCTTATATTTATATAAATAAGTAACAAACAGTTGACTGCAACAATGATTTATGGTTAATTTTTCATGAACTACATGCACCAGAAATAGTGAATATTTATCTTGTCATTTGCTGTCGGTATTGCCTGGGAGAGATGTTCAAATGCTGATGAAATACAGTTGCAAAGCGTGACTGACATCTAAAGCCAACGCGGTAGGAAATCTCTAAAATTGATAAGTCAGTTGAACGTAGTAATTGCTTGGCAAGTTCTAGCCGCTGTTGAATGATGTAGGAATGAGGAGTTAGTCCTGTAGATTGTTTAAATAAGCGAATAAAGTAGTAGTAGCTCATATGTACTAGCCCAGCTAGTTCTGTGATACTCAATTCCCGGTCGAGATTATCGTTGATGTAATCAAGAACTTCTCGCAGTTTGCGTTTGCTCAGACCGTCCCCATAGTTTGGAAAAAATGATTTCCTGGTAGCATATCGCCGCAGCAAGTGGGCTGATAGCATCATTGCTGCTGCCTCAACATACAGCGAGTCTCCTTCTAGCCCAGATTGGGCTTTGGACTTGAGAGCCAACCCAATCTGTTGAATGAGTGGGTCGTGCAGCTTAAATTGTGGTGTGAGTTCAACACGGTCTGGGTTGACTGACTCATGGGCGATGTGACTCAGGAAATTAGGTTCCAAATACAGATGGATAAACTGAGCTTGCTGGGGCGATCGCATAATTCGCCACAAACCAGCTGGATTGATGCAGATGATATCGCCATCGACAAAGTGTTCGCCTTGAACGTGATTGTCCACAACTCGTTCGACAAAAGCTGGAGTTCCGACATGAATGCTAATCATGTGCGTTGAAAAGGTGTGTTCAGGGGACTCGCTCGGTGGTAGCTGATAGTGTGCGACGCGAATCTTATCCCACAATGCTTGCTTAGTAAACACAAGGGGTACTTGTGGAATGACCTGCTCTCGCTCTTTGTCCTTTGTTGGGTCAACTACCAAAGTCTGTTTTTCTTGCATGACTGATGCCGCACAATTAAGTAAATAAGATCAATTAAGCAACACTAGTGTGAAATCGCGATTTCGTCACAGTACTAGCTTTCTCTTCCAGGGGTGCTTTCACTACCTGCTATATATTCAGATTTGCACGGCTAAATAATTAAAGTTAGTTCTTTTAATAACCCTTAAATTAAATTTGTCGAAAATTGCATAGAGTAAAAACGATTCATGATTTGATTAAAAGTAACCTCACAGAAACTGGTTTGGAAATTGCCTTTGCGTCCGCTGCAGTTCTATTAGACGAGTCAAGGGCTATAGAACTATTGGTGACGGCTCAAAAAACTCCCAACTTTTTTACAACGAGTGGCGATCGCCCTTTGAGCGGGCACTTCGTGCGATCGCCTTTATACGGGGTTTTGCCCATCGCGCCTTTAAATCAATACGGGTTCAGTTAAGATTTTTTGTGATAGCGAACGCTCTTTGCGGCAGCGCATAGCACGAATGTGCCGCCCTTGTACACGTGCCTTGACGTTGCATATAACGCCTGTTCCATTGGTTATCATTTTTGCAAGTTGTCTTATCGGCAACTGTATTGCCCTATATTCCTCCACCAATACACCGCTCACTGCTATAATTTTGACTGCTTTAATTGAGGAAATATCGCTGAGGTAGGCTGATGAGCGTCTTCATCGCACTTTTTTTCATCAAGACAGTCCAGAGTTCTTCTTGAATTTTGAACAGCAGTTTGGAAAATGAAGGGGGAACTTCCAAGGGTGCAGTGGCTCATCTGCTGGAGCTTAGGTTTTGCAACCACTGCCTTCTCAACACTGTTAACTCCCCTTATGACGAACGATCCAAGATTATTTGTGTAACGTACTAACGCTTTATAACTGCTCTATAATGTTAAATTTAGCAAAAATTTTCTATCTGTAACGAGACGTTTGCGCTACCTAAATGGGAATGCTTTATTAGAGGAATTAACCAATGGGATATGTGATTGCTACTGCAAATATGAAGGGCGGAGTTGGCAAAACCACCCTTACTGTTAATATGGCTACTTGTTTAACGAAAAATTATGGCAAGCGGGTGCTTGTCCTTGACTTAGATAGCCAAATTAGCGCCACACTCAGTCTCATGTCTCCTGTAGACTTTGCTAAGCTGCGCAAACAAAGACGGACATTGAGATATCTGATAGATGATATTATCAACCCCTCGTCAAGGGCAAAATTGACAATTCGGGATATCATTCAGACCCAGGTTTGCAATCTCCCCGGATTGGATTTATTACCAGGAGATATTGACCTGTACGATGAATTTGTTGTCTCAGAAATGCTTCATCAACAAGCAGTGAATCTGGGTGAAAATGAATTTGAAACGATTTGGAATCGGTTTGAAAGAGTCTTGCTAGGTAAAATCTTAGAACCTATTCGGGAAGAATATGATTTTATTATCTTAGACTGCGCTCCTGGATATAATCTTTTGACGCGTAGCGCTTTGGCAACCAGTAATTTCTACATACTTCCTGCTAAACCGGAACCATTATCTGTGGTGGGTATTCAATTACTGGAAAGACGCATTGCTAAGTTAAAAGAAAGTCACGAGCATGAAGCAAAGATAGATATACAAATGCTGGGTATTGTCTTCACAATGTCGAACACCAACTTTCTTAGTGGAAGATACTACAAACAAGTTATGCAACGTGTTTATCAAGATTTTGGTGAAGGAAAAATTTGTCAGACACAAATACCAACTGATGTGAATGTTGCTAAAGCAGTTGACAGTTTTATGCCTGTTGTTTTAAACAATTCCGGCACAGCAGGGTCAAAAGCATTCCTTCAATTAACTCAAGAGTTGTTGCAAAAGCTAGAGTCTGCTGAGCGTGAAAAGCAACAAAGAACTAATTTAGAATTGGCCACACCGTAGAAGAGATTAGGGAGATGAGGGAGATGAGGGAGATGAGGGAGTGAGGGAGATGGGGGAGATGGGGGAGAAGTAGAAATTATCCCTGATCCTCCTTATCCTCCTCATCCTCCTCATCCTCCTCATCCTCTTTTCCCCTTGTCCTCTTAAAACTGCCCAGCCAACGCGGGAACACACCGTTCGCAAAGCAGGGGATGTTCAGCAAATTCTCCTACATGAGTTGAGTAGTTCCAGCAGCGATCGCACTTCTGCCCTTCTGCGTTCACGACTCCAATTTGCCACGTGTCGGACTGCAAGCTGTACTCCAACCCTTGCACCGCTTCAGGAGAATCCAACAAGTCCACCTGAGAGGTGATAAACAGGTAGCGCAGTTCGTCTATTCCATTCTGAGTAGCATTCAGTGATTTCACTGAAGAACGTAACTGCTCATCTGCTACATACAGCAATACCTTTGCTTCCAGGGAAGAACCAATCATTTTATTGACTCTTGCTTCTTCCAGCACTTTGTTAACTTCAGTACGCAGTTGTCGCAATTGTTGCCACAAGGTCGCTAATTCTGGATTTTGCCACTTTTGGTCTAACTGCACCCAGCCAGCTTCAAACACCGATTTGTAGGGTGTTTTGTACGGCAGAAATTGCCAGATATCTTCTGCCATATGGCACAGCACAGGGGCGATCGCTCGTGCTAAATTCTCTAAAGCAATTTTCAGCACCGTTTGACAGCTACGACGGCGGAAAGTATTTGGCGCACTGATGTACAGCCTGTCCTTAGCGATATCCAGATAAAAGTTGGATAAATCAACCACGCAGAAATTCTGCACTGTTTGGAAAAACCGGAAGAATTGGAAACTGTCAAACGCTTCGGTAACTTCCTTAAACACCTCCGTCATGCGGTGCAGCATATAACGGTCAAGCTGCGTCATTTCCTCAAATGGTACCGCGTCCTTTTCGGGGTCAAAATCGTGCAAGTTGCCCAACAAGAACCGCGCCGTATTGCGAATCTTGTTTCTGATATCCGTCAGTTGCTTAAGGATATTTTTACCGAGAGGCACATCTGAGGTGTAATCTACCGACGACACCCACAGACGCAACACGTCTACACCATAGCCAGGTTCTTGTTTTTGATTTTTCCCACCCTCGATAACGATTTTGGGGTCAATCACATTCCCCAGCGACTTACTTTGCTTGCGTCCTTGTTCGTCTAGGATAAAGCCGTGGGTCAACACCTTTTTATAGGGCGCACAGTCATTAACCGCCACGCTGGTGAGCAAACTCGACTGGAACCAACCGCGATGCTGATCTGAACCTTCCAAATACAAATCAACAGGATAGCCCAACTCTGGTCGCCGTTCTGCCACAGCTGCCCAGGATGAACCAGAATCAAACCACACATCCATCGTATCAGTCCCCTTACGGTAAGACCGACCGTTGTTGCGGTATTTTTCTGGCAACAATTCTAGGGCTGAAAGTTCCCACCAAGCATCAGAACCCTTTTCGGCAAATATTCCTTGCACGTGCGAAATAGTTTCTTCATTTAGCAGAGGTTCGCCAGTTTCTTCATCATAGAAAACAGGAATTGGCACACCCCAATTCCGCTGACGAGAAATACACCAGTCAGAACGTTCCGCAACCATTGGTCTGATGCGGTTTTCACCTTGTGCGGGAATCCATTTTACGGAGGCGATCGCCTTTAGCGCCTCATCCCGAAATCCTTCTACCGAAGCAAACCACTGTTCCGTTGCACGGAAAATCGTCGGTTTCTTCGTCCGCCAGTCATAAGGATACTTGTGTTGGTAGGGTTCCTCCTTCAGCAGAGAACCCGCCGCCGTCAGCGCATCAATGATCGCCTGATTTCCATCACCCAAGACATTCAACCCAGCAAACTGTCCCGCCTCTTCGGTAAAGTTGCCATTGTCATTTACTGGCGCAAGGATGGGTAAACCGTAACGCTGACCAACAATGTAGTCTTCTTGACCGTGACCCGGGGCAGTATGTACTAACCCTGTACCTGAGTCAGTCGTCACGTAATCACCGCCAATCACAATCGGGCTTTCGCGGTCAAATAAGGGATGACGGTAGGTGGAATGTTCTAAATCTTTCCCTTTGATTGTGGCTTTTACCGTTAGCTGAGTTCCCAGAACCTCAGATAGACGTTCCACCAAATCAGCCGCAACAATCAAGTAGCGGAACCTCACCCCCTCAGTCCCCCTCTCCCCAAGGAGAGAGGGGGAAGCAACTTCCTCACTCTCTCTTCCTGCTTGCACGGAGTCGGAAGCATTTTCTTCACTCCCCCTCTCCGCTTGCGGGGAGGGGGTTGGGGGGTGGGGTTCCACTTCCACCACCGCGTAGTTCAGAGATGGATTGAGAGCAACAGCCAAGTTACCGGGAATTGTCCAAGGCGTTGTTGTCCAAATAGCCACACCCAACTCAGGTAAAAATTCCCCAAGTACAGGTTTCACAGCTTCCGATAAACTTGTCATTGGGAAAGCTGCATAAATACTACGCGAAGTGTGACCTTCAGGATACTCCAACTCAGCTTCTGCCAATGCCGTTTTAGAACTGGGACTCCAGTGTACTGGCTTCAAACCACGATAGATGTATCCTTTCAACACCATCTGACCGAAAACACCAATTTGAGCCGCTTCGTATTGCGGTTTCATCGTCAGATACGGATGTTCCCAATCACCCCAAATGCCGTAACGTTTGAAACTTTCGCGCTGTTCATCAACTGTCGAAAGGGCAAATTCTTTCGCTTTTTGCCGTAGTTGCAAAGGCGTCAAGTTTTGCCGTTCTGCCGACTTCATATTCTGCAAAACTTTCAGTTCAATTGGCAAACCGTGGCAATCCCAACCAGGTACGTAACGAACTTTACGCCCGCGCAGCAGTTGATAGCGGTTAATAATGTCTTTAAGAATTTTATTTAAAGCATGACCGAGGTGGAGAGAACCATTAGCATAAGGTGGTCCATCGTGCAATATAAATAATTCGCCTGGATTATTCTGAGACAGGCGTTCATAAATCTTATTGTCTTCCCAAAACTTTTGGATTTCTGGCTCCCGCTTGACAGCGTTCGCTCGCATATCAAAGTTCGTTTTAGGCAGGTTTACAGTATCTTTGTATTTTCCAGTTTCTGTCACGATTTCATGCCAAGAAATAATAAGGTCGTATTCTCACTATTATCCGTGAGAAAGTCTTTAATGTGGATGCAAAGCATTTAAGCAGGCGGCGCGAGGTATGCCTGCTGAAATGGTCGAATATTAAACCTATGGTACTCTATCTTTGTTGTTGGGGGTCTTGTTCAGGGGGTTCCCTCCGTTCTAGGAACTGGCGTTGCGTTCAAGCCGAAAGTACAGCACCAGTGTTAGGCGGTGCCGTACTTTCGTTATCTCACTCTCTCAAACTCTCAAATCGTTACATAGCCGTAACACACCCTACTTAATATTTAGTTTATAAATGACCTCTTGTTGCATCATTAACTGTCATGACTCGGCAATTATTCTGGCGTTAAGCAAGGTAAAAATTCTGTCGAGTTCCAATATTCCTGTCAGTTCAGCCTCTTGTTCTGAAGTCAATAAACCAGCTTTTTTATTCTCTGAAAGTTCTTCAAGCCGAGACTGGAGTTCCTCGGTAAATTTGAACAGATAGAGATTCCTAACTTTGCTGATTTTGATTCCAGATTCTACCCAGAATGAAGGTTGGACCATCATTTGAGTAATCATGTTTTTGTCTTGCTTTGTGGGTGATGGTCGTATTGTAACAGTGAATCTTTGTCTTTCTGCTTCCTGGAAAGCCATTGCGCAGAGCGCAGCGCCGTTATGGACGATCGCCCCAAAAGAGCGATCGCCTCGTCCCGCATGATTTGCTACTTATGAACTTTGCCCTGGGGGATTTGGTGGTACTTCCCCAGGTGGTGCTTCTGCTGGGGGAGCAAGTGCAGCATCAGGAGCAATTTCCTCAACTGGAATTTTTGCTAATTCCTCTGCCACAGCCTCTCCTTCCGCAGCAGCTTCAATTGCGGCTTCTACCAATTCTGGAGATGGCGGATTGGGTGGAACGGCTTTTGGCACATTCTCAGTTTTAGCTTCTGTAGGGGCAGATGGAACTGCTTCTGCTGGTTGATCTAATGTCGGAGTTTTTGCTTCGATATCAGTCACGCTAGCAGAGGTCACTACTGATTGTTCTGTTACGGGTGTGCGATCATCAATAATTTCAACCGTAGGTTTACCTGTGGGTGCAGGAGGAGTCGCCTCTGTTTTAGGTTTTTCAGGTGTCTTTTTACCCACAGTTTGCACTCGGTCTTTCGCACCCGAAAAGGTTCTACCAATACTCTTTTGCACTTGAGCAAGCCTTTGGGGAAGCGATAACTTAGAAACTTGCTCCTGAATATTTGTTTTTACTGTTTCAGTGCTGGGTATTTGGGTTTGTTGTGCCTGTGGCGTCACTTGACGACGTAATGACAGTGTTTGCCAGCCAAACCAACCCAAAAGAGCGACACTAGCCACATGACCCAGCAAAAGACCTCCAGTAATGCGTTGGGCAAATATCCATAAGACCAAGGCGTAGAAGAGTCCTACACCACTCCAGATAAAATCATTCTTACGGTGGATTTCAGGGAAAAAGAAAGCTGCTAAATAAAGCGCTACACTTCCAAGACCGACAGTCAACGCCAGGACATATGCCAGCATTTTGTGGTTACTCCTTACTGTGTCATTTCACTAGGGATTTGAGATTGGGGATCAGAAGTTGGGAATTTTTCGCTGTCAGTGGCGGCTGTTAGTTGTCAACCCTCTAACCACTGAACAGTAGAAGTACTCACTCCCAAGTATCTACTCCCCAATCGCTTAACTAGATATCTCAATTTTGCAAATTTTGCCAGAAAGTTGTTGATTCAGATACAAATTAAAATTTTTTATGTGTGTAGCTTGGGTATCCTTGCTTTGTGCATGAACTCTTAATGTCTTCTTTAGGAGAGAAGCAGAAATCTCGGACTACCCTTAAAGATAAAGAGAATCTGCAAGAGTTAGCCAGAATTTTATGACACAGCAAAGCTTTGGTGTGATTGGTTTAGCTGTTATGGGTGAAAACATCGCTCTCAATGTGGAGCGTAACGGCTTTCCAATCGCAGTTTACAACCGCTCGCGTGACAAAACTGATAAATTCATGGCGGAGCGTGCCCCAGGAAGAAATGTCAAAGCCGCTTTTACTCTAGAAGACTTTGTTGCTTCCTTGGAACGTCCCAGAAGAATTCTCATCATGGTGCAAGCTGGTAAACCTGTAGACGCAGTGATTAATCAGCTCAAACCCTTGCTGGACGAAGGCGACATTATTATCGATGGTGGCAACTCTTGGTTTGAAGATACGGATCGCCGTACCCAAGAATTAGAACCTGCTGGGTTTCGGTTTATTGGTATGGGCGTCAGTGGTGGTGAAGAAGGAGCACTCAATGGTCCTTCACTCATGCCAGGAGGTACGCAAAGCTCCTACCAGTATCTGGAGCCAATTTTCACCAAAATTGCCGCCCAAGTCGATGATGGTCCCTGTGTGACATACATTGGTCCTGGTGGTTCTGGTCACTACGTCAAAATGGTACACAACGGTATTGAGTACGGCGATATGCAGCTCATTGCCGAGGCATACGATTTACTGAAAAATGCCGCTGGACTTGACCATAATCAACTCCATGAAGTTTTTGCGCAGTGGAACACCACGGACGAACTCAATTCGTTTTTGATTGAAATTACGGCAAATATTTTCCCTTACATTGACCCAGACACAAATTTACCTCTGGTGGATTTGATTGTTGACTCCGCAGGTCAAAAGGGAACTGGACGCTGGACGGTACAGACTGCTTTGGAATTGGGTGTTTCAATACCAACAATTATCGCAGCAGTCAATGGTCGCATCATCTCTTCTTACAAGCAAGAACGGGTAGCAGCATCTAAAATCCTTACAGGTCCCACTGGCAAGTATGAGGGAGATAGCAAAGAGTTTATTAACAAGGTGCGTGACGCCCTCTACTGCTCGAAAATCTGTTCTTATGCCCAGGGAATGGCGCTGCTTTCTAAAGCTTCCCAAACCTATAACTGGAATTTGCAGCTGGGTGAATTGGCTCGGATTTGGAAGGGCGGCTGTATCATTCGCGCTGGATTTTTGAATAAGATTAAGAATGCATTTGGCGAAAATCCATCACTGCCAAACCTCCTGTTAGCTCCTGAATTTAAGCAAACAATTCTTGATAGACAAACAGCTTGGCGTGAAGTGTTGGCAACAGCCGCTAAACTGGGAATTCCAGTGCCAGCATTTAGTGCATCTTTGGATTATTTCGACAGCTATCGTCGCGATCGCTTGCCTCAAAACCTCACACAAGCTCAACGCGACTACTTCGGTGCACACACCTACGAGCGTTTGGATAAGCCCGGTTCCTTCCACACAGAATGGGTACCCATTACTGAGAAGTCCTAGTCAACTTCAACGGCAGAATCACTGCCACATCAACAACCAACAACACCTTCAAGTTCTACGGTGAATTTTGAGTGACTCTGAAAACCTCAGAGTCACTTTTTTTGAATAGACAAGATTGCATCTCTTTGATTCCATCTGTGTCCATCTGTGTCCATCTGTGGTTCATTATTCTTTTTTGTGGAATGAATGCAAGAAGTCTAATCCTTAACTGAACCGTATTGCCATATAACGCTCTTCCATCACTTTGCTGAGAGAAAAATAAAAGCCAAAATCTGAAAGCCAGACACTGTTAGGGATTTGGACTTTAATTTCTCACATAAAGCCGGAAACATTGATTCTTACGTAAAGCCTTTCGCTGTAAGGATTTCAGAATATACTCTCTCGAGAGTGATGAAAGAGCGATAAGTAAGTAGGCGAGAAAAAATCAAACTATGTAAAGAAAAGTAAAGCTTTAAAACTAGTTCGTAGTACGCGCTAAGCGCGTTCGCCGCTCTTGCGTGCCGCAGGCTAGACAGCGCTTACTACATACCTTTAATTATTTACACCAACCTACTTAGTGGTTTTAAATTTCAGTAAAAATTAGTAACAATAAAGTTTTATAGTTTACACGCTAAAATTCACCGTTTTTATATTTAGCCTTTAATTCTTCCAATTCTGCATCTATTTCACTTTGACTAGAAGAAGGCTGGGGTGTTTGCGGCTGAGGCTGAAACTCAGTTTTCTTATTGCTTTTGGCATGACCACCTTGAAGAAATAGAGTTTTCATTTCCTCTAATTCTATATCTATTTGACTGGTAGTTTTATTGATAGAAACAGGTCTAGAGGTAGGTGGTGAAGTAACAGGTTTTACTGGTTGCCTGACAGGTGGTGTTGAAGCTAATTGCTGCCCCCCGTTTAAGTCTTGGAGAACTTCATCTACAGTTTGGTAACGCCTAACGGGAATGCTTTCTAGCATCTTGTCCAGAATACGACTCAACTGATTGCTCACCGGATTTTTTAGATATTGTCGCCAAATCCAAGTGTCGTTGTTAATGTCGTATAAGTCAAAAGGAGAAAGTTGGGTTAAGAGATGAACGCAGGTAACACCTAAGCTGTATATATCGCTGGCAAAAATAGCTCTTCCTCTAATTTGTTCGGGTGCTACATATTCCGGGCTACCAATACTGGTTCCTGTTCTGTTTAACGCTGTGTAGGTAGCTTCTTTAGCCGCACCAAAATCAACCAAAACTAGACCCCCCCCTGTCCCCCCCTTGGTAAGGGGGGGTGCCGAAGGCTGGGGAGTTATACGACGAATAATATTTTCCGGCTTAATATCTCGGTGAATGACTTGTCTTGCATGACAAAATTGCAGCACTAGCAATAAATCATTCAGCAGTTGGCGAATTTGAGTTTCATTGAAAGCACCTTTTTGTTCCAATTCTTGAGCTAAGTTCAATCCGTCGATAAATTCTTGTACAAGATATTGCCGATCATCTTGAGTAAAATAAGCCAAGAGTTCGGGAATTTGGGGATGCCTGCCCAATTCATCCAAGCGCATTGCCTCTTGGGTAAATAACTCTACTGCTTTCTGCACTGTGCTAGTCCCTTGAGCTTGGGGGTAGAATTGCTTAATCACGCAGCGCGGTTTAGAGGGTTTATCCTCATCTATTGCTAAGAAAGTTCTGCCAAAACCACCCTGCCCTATCGGTTTAATAGCACGGTAGCGTTCTTTGAGAAGTAACTTGGAACCACACGTCAGGCAAAAGTTTCCACCATTCGTGTTAACAGGCTTGGGACAATTGGGGTTTAAGCAATAGCTCATGTGACAAATAAAGGCTTTAGCGTAGCTCTTAATACACTGGGCTACGCTCTTATATGTTTTTATTTTGCCACGCCGAAAGATGAAGGCGAATTTTTGTAAGAAACAATTGTCAATTTTCAAGTGATGAACGCTGAGTTTTTTGCTGGAGGAGTCCTTTCCAATCTTGTAAAGCCTTCTCTGTCCACAGCCAATTTTTACCCAATTCTCTCATCTCAAAATTAATTGGATCTTCTTTTATGACCATTTGACGTAGCTTGATTGCTTCATTGAGATATTGCTCACGTTTTCCGCTAGGTTGATTACTTGCAGTTTTATACAAGCCAAGGGCTAACCCAGCATAAGCTGTTAAAGCATCCCGAGGCACTGGCTTTGAGGGAGAAAATGCTGTGGGAGAAGCAGCAGTTCTATTTTGCTCTCTAACTGCTAAACTCAATGCCTTGAACCAGGAGTCATTTGCCCGGTTGATATTACCTTGTGCGTAGTAAGCAAATCCTAATGCGTTGCTATACAAAACTGAGTCTGGTTGAGCCTTGAGTGCGCTTTCCCAGTAACGACGGGCGTCATCGACGCTGTATTTGTTGTCTCCTGTTTGGATAGATTGCCACGCCAATCGCCCTTTGAAAAAGTAGATAGATGGATTGTCTGCTGACGCTTGGGGAACGGCGTTCAGGGCTGATTCAGCGTTAGAAAGTACATTACGGTTGAGCAGTTCTTCCACAGCCTGAAGCCCTGCTTGCAAGTCACCCTGGCTCAATTTTTCGGTGGCGATCGCACTGACAGATTGGGTGTCAGCCGTTTTGAAATTGATTTGTGGGGTGTTAGAGTTTGGTTGAGACTGATGAATTGACACTACCGACGGCAGTTTCGACATTTGTTGATTCTGCGACCACCAGTTGAAACCGACAAAAGCTGCGATCGCACTTACTCCCACAGCGCCAACAACACCCAATAATTTGCGTCTTTTGCCTCGTTTTGCCTTCGCTGTTTGTGATGCAGGCGTGGTTCTTTGAGCTAACGACCCGGCATTTGAGTCGTCCCAACCTGCTTGGAATCCAGCTTCCTGACGAGTCAGTTCACTATTGGAGGGGTGTTCGCGACTTCCAGAACCGCCCAGCTTACCATAAGAAGCCGCTTTGCGGACTTCTTCCCACATCCTCACATCGTTTTCCAGCGAAGCTATTTCACCGGAAACTTCTGTTTCGTCAAGACCATCTTCCCCAAATTGCACGAGTTCAGCCTTCATGGAAGATTGCTCGGATGTCTTTTGTTTATCTAGTTGCCGAAACAAATCCGAAACAATCGCTGAATCTTCTTCGTAGCTTGGGTCATCGTACTCAATTTCATCAACAAGGTCGCCCCAGGTTTCTTCACCCAGCCAGTCTAAGTCAGAGGGTTCCCTTGTCAAATCTGAGGGTAACATATCCTCAATGGGTAATGCCATTTCGGCGTCATGTGCCGGGTCTGAATAAATTGTCGCTGTAGTTTTTAAAGAGGAATTATACTCATTAAATAACTCTTCATCTTCAGGTAAGAAAACTCCTGGGCTGAGATAGCCATCGAATTCTGGCTGGAGATATAAAATTGGCAATGCCCAGTAAAGTTGGTGAGAACCATAGCCAGCAACCAATCCTTGGCGCATCCGACTCACGCACAAATCCACAGAATATCCCTGAGATAAGTTGCGGTAAAACAATTGTGTCAGCAGCAGCGCCACTTCATCGGGGATGCGTTCTGACATTGCCAAAACGCTCCTAATCCCCCGCTTTACCAAGGTTTCTGTCAAATTGCGTTCGCCTGTGTCTCCTGTGGGATCCGAGGAGGTAGCTGCATATGTTCCCAAGCAGGAGTTAAACACTGCCATCTGGATGTTATTATTGACCAGCAAACCCGCCAAGTCATCGCCACTTAGGGTTTCCCTTAAACCAGTTCTGTTACTGACAAGATAAATTTCTCCGCCGTTGGAGGCGATGTTACTGTGACCAGAGTAGTGCAGAACGTGGTATCGTCCTTGTTCTAGGGCTTGTGTCAATTCTTCCCGCCCTGGTTGTTCGAGCAAGGTGAGTTCTATCTGCGGTAAATCATTGCCACCTTCTCCATCACGATGAAGTTCGGCTTGCAGTTTGATAGCTTCTTGTTTAAGGAGATCCAGACGCACAAGATCTGTAGGAGAAGCGATCGCCATCAGTACTTTTATCCCACCTTCGTCTGCTGGTATTGGCATACTTGTCGAAGGTAAACGAGAACCGCCGCCAATGCCACTTTGATAGCGAGAAAAAGCGATATACGGTCCTGTCGCGATCGGGCGATCGCCTGCATGCATCACTTCCCAAGGTAACCGCGCTAACCTTGTGTCTTTCAGTCCCAACCGCAGACGCAACACCTGTTGGTGGTTTTGGGCAATCCCTTGTGCCGTAATCCAACTATCTCTGAGGGTGCCTTGAAATAGTGCGTTATAAAATTGTTGACCCAACGCCACCAAGTTGACGGAGTTTCTTGCTAAAGCATCTCCCTGCAGCACCGACTTCAACGGGTCATTCATCAAATGTCCCGCAGCCGTCAACCAATCAGCTACAGGCCAAGTCACCAGTTCTTCTGCCAATGGCACCCCAGGCGCGACTTGTTCCGTCCGCACCAAGTAGTCATTTTGCCCTACTGGGGTTACGGAAATGTGAAATTCCTGGGTCACAACTGCTCCTGTTTGCCTCCTAAATTTGCTTTGAAACGCGATTCATTTTCAAGTCAATGTTTTGCTTCTTCTGATACCTTAGATGCATCCTGCCACTGATTGTTTCTGATTCACGTTGTTTTGCTCATACCTGTTTTACCTTTTTCCTCTTAAAACTCATAACCCACGAGTCAGAATTCATGCTGTATTCTCTACGACTTGGTTCTGAGTCCAGGTTCAAAGCTTTCTCATTTGAGCTATTGTGGAGAAAAAAATCTTCCTTCATAAAATTACATCCCATAGGCTGAGTTCTTCTAAAATTTTGAATTCAGCAATTCAATCTCCTTTCATCACTTTATCCGGATCTTGTTAGTTTCGCCCAGAACATTCTTAGTGGTAGATGCACCTTGATCTTCAACTCCCATGTTGGCTAACAACCCTGTGGGAGTTTTTCTGTCTTAACTGGTGAGCGATCTGGAGTTAGGGGTAGGGGTCTAAGGCTGTAAGGGAAAACAATTTCTTTACACCCCTACACCCAAATTTATGCTCTGGTGATCATCAACCTCTAACTTTTTTCCGTAGTTTACAAATTGCAACTCTTTCTGATATGCACAAAATCACTTGCAAGAGGGTAGTTATCTCTAAAACATAGGATTCGTAAATGCACTTTGATAACTGACTCCCCTGGTGAACATTCGGCTACTTAGGCTTTTCTTATTGTTAGATAAAATCAAAATATTTTTTACCTCCAAAATGGAGGATTTATCCGGAAGAAGGTAGTTATGTCTGGAACATAGTATTGGTAGATGCACCCTGATAACTGACCCCCTAGTGGACTTTCGGCTGCTGGGGGATTTTTTTGACTACTGACACAACTATAACTCCAATTTTCGCGTTTTTTGTCCGGAACAGCTTAGTTATTTATAAAACATAGTATTGGTAGATGCACCCTGATAACTAACGCCCCTGGCTAGCTACTAGCTACTTGGGGTTTTTTATTTTTTACACCAACATCCCCAGAATTCCCGCGTTTTTTATCCGGAACAGCCTAGTTATTTATAGAACATAGTATTGGTAGATGCACCCTGATAACTGACACCCCTGGCTAGCTACTAGCTACTTGGGGTTTTTTATTTTTTACACCAATTTCATGACAATTTTCGCGTTTTTTGTCCGGAACAGCCTAGTTATTCATAGAACATAGTATTGGTAGATGCACCCTGATAACTGACACCCCTGGCTAGCTACTAGCTACTTGGGGTTTTTTATTTTTTACACCAATCTCACGACAATTCCCGCGTTTTTTGTCCGGAACAGCGTAGTTATTCATAGAACATAGTATTGGTAGATGCACCCTGATAACTAACGCCCCTAGTTACCTACTAGTTACTAGGGGGTTTTTTATTTTTTACACCAATTTCACGACAATTCCCGCGTTTTTTGTCCGGAACAGCGTAGTTATTCATAGAACATAGTATTGGTAGATGCACCCTGATAACTAACGCCCCTAGTTACCTACTAGTTACTAGGGGGTTTTTTATTTTTTACACCAATTTCACGACAATTCCCGCGTTTTTTGTCCGGAACAGCGTAGTTATTCATAGAACATAGTATTGGTAGATGCACCCTGATAACTAACGCCCCTAGTTACCTACTAGTTACTAGGGGGTTTTTTATTTTTTACACCAATCTCACGACAATTCCCGCGTTTTTTGTCCGGAACAGCCTAGTTATTCATAGAACATAGTATTGGTAGATGCACCCTGATAACTGACACCCCTGGCTAGCTACTAGCTACTTGGGGTTTTTTATTTTTTACACCAACATCCCTAGAATTCCCGCGTTTTTTGTCCGGAACAGCGTAGTTATTCATAGAACATAGTATTGGTAGATGCACCCTGATAACTGACACCCCTGGCTAGCTACTAGCTACTTGGGGTTTTTTATTTTTTACACCAACATCCCCAGAATTCCCGCGCTTTTTGTCCGGAACAGGTTAGTTATTTATAGAACATAGTATTGGTAGATGCACCCTGATAACTGACACCCCTGGCTAGCTACTAGCTACTTGGGTGTTTTTTATTTTTACACCTATCTCACGATAATTTTCGCGCTTTTTGTCCGGAACCTACTGATTTTTTATAGAACATAGTATTGGTAGATGCACCCTGATAACTGACACCCCTGGCTAGCTACTAGCTACTTGGGGTTTTTTATTTTTTACACTAATCTCACGACAATTTTCCCGCTTTTTGTCCGGAACCTACTGATTTTTTATAGAACATAGTATTGGTAGATGCACCCTGATAACTGATACCCCTGGCTAGCTACTAGCTACTTGGGGTTTTTTATTTTTTACACACTATCTTACGACAATTTTCCCGCTTTTTGTCCGGAACAGCGTAGTTATTCATAGAACATAGTATTGGTAGATGCACCCTGATAACTGATACCCCTGGCTAGCTACTAGCTACTTGGGGTTTTTTATTTTTTACACACTATCTTACGACAATTTTCCCGCTTTTTGTCCGGAACAGCGTAGTTATTCATAGAACATAGTATTGGTAGATGCACCCTGATAACTGATACCCCTGGCTAGCTACTAGCTACTTGGGGTTTTTTATTTTTTACACACTATCTTACGACAATTTTCCCGCTTTTTGTCCGGAACAGCGTAGTTATTCATAGAACATAGTATTGGTAGATGCACCCTGATAACTAACGCCCCTGGCTAGCTACTAGCTACTTGGGGTTTTTTATTTTTTACACACTATCTTACGACAATTTTCCCGCTTTTTGTCCGGAACAGCGTAGTTATTCATAGAACATAGTATTGGTAGATGCACCCTGATAACTAACGCCCCTGGCTAGCTACTAGCTACTTGGGGTTTTTTATTTTGAACAAAATAACAACAGCTACAATTCTTAATATTTTTTCTATAATTTTTTGCTTTGTATACTGCTATGTTGTTGTTTGAGCCAAAAGCTAGTGTTAGTAGCTAGAGAGTTGCATATCCATGAATTTAGCTGTCATTAAGTTTTCTTCAGAAGATTGTGGTCTATGCCACAAGATGTCTTTCTATGACAAAAAGGTCGCTGAAGAACTGGGCTTGCAATTTATTGATGTGAAAATGCAGGATACAGCTACTTATCGTAAGTATCGTAAGATTCTGCTCACTCAGTATCCTGATAAATCAGAAATGGGATGGCCCACCTACATTGTTTGTGATTCGCCAGAAGGAGAATTTCAGATTTTGGGTGAGGTTAAAGGTGGTCATCCCAAAGGGGAATTTAGAAGTCGCCTGCAAGAAGTTCTGAATTCACAAGCGTCTAATCAGAACTAAGGACTTCAAAAGATTTGACTTCCAGCACTGGACCAATCATGGCAATGGTCATAACATCTTCACGCACCTGTCCAGTGACTTTTGCTTTTTGTCCTTGTTTGAGTAAGCTTTTGTCAGATTTTTTAGAGATTTCATAGGTCACACCATCATCAGTAACTAACGCCCAAGCGCCAGTACCAATGTCACGGCGTTCTACGGTACCTGTAACTGTAATGCTCATATTTAGTAACCTCCGGTGTTGAGGGGATGAGGGGGATGAGGGGGATGAGGGGGATGAGGAAGTAAATAAACAATGACTTCTTCCTTGTCTCCCCCTACTTCCACATCTCTCGTTAGGCTGGTTGTTCTTCGTTTTTGACTGCTAAACGAGCTAAACCGAAACATAGCACGGCATTAACGAGCAAGAACATACGAGCTAGGATACCACTGCCTAATCCCCAAACTGCGGGATCTGATACCGCACTTACCGCCAAACACGCTGCTACACCTAGCGATGAACCAATGGCAAACCACTTCCATTTAGGATTTCCTAGCAATAATGCCATTAAGACTAAGGGAATCAGCACGCTGGCAAACAGCGGATTAAAAGCATTTGTTCCTTGCAGGGTGTTGCCTAATTCAGGAATAGAACTGCCCAACAAGCGGAAGGGCCATTGTGGAAGGTCAAAGATAAAGATTCCTTTGAGGGGGAATAATCCTGAACTACCAGCAATCAAACCCCAAGATAAAGTCCAGCCCCAGCTGAACGGAAAGTAAACCCGTAAAAACCAAGCCAGCGCATAGGAACCGAGGATCATCAAAATCTTGGGTAACAGCGCCACAGCACCGCCATCAATCCAGAAACCGGGGTTGAGATAGCCGTTATCCCGTAACCAGCGGAAGAAATCTTGGAAACTGATTTGCCCTTGGGTAGCACGTTGTACTGCTGCATCTGCATTTAGTAGTCCAGCACCGTAATAGTTCAAACCATCATCTTGGACAGTTCGTGCTGACTGTTTAAGGACTTCGAGGATTTCATCTGGTTCTTTGACGCCAGAGGCTTTTACCAATGCAGCAACACCAGCAACGTGAGGCGCTGCCATGCTTGTACCTTGGAAGCCCATAAATACGTTTACACCCTTGTTTTCGGGGTCTATGGTTTCTTGCAGAATCTTGCCTGCATCACTGCCACCAGGGGCGGAGATATCGACTCCAGCACCAAAGTTAGAATAGGGTGCTCTTTCTCCATCTGGACCTAATGCCGAAACGCCAATAACATAGGGATAACGCGCTGGATAGGAAGCAGAATTCTGATTTTCATTACCCGCAGCGGCAATGATGACGACGCCTTTTCTATGGGCATAGTCAATCGCGTCTTTCATCAAATGGCTTTCACCGCCACCGCCCAAGCTCATATTAATCACATCTGCGCCATTATCAGCAGCAAATTTAATCGCTTCGGCAATATCGGCAACAGTCCCGCCGCCATAGTCACTAAGTACCTTGAGAGGCATCAGCTTGGCTTCGTAGGCAATACCAGCTACGCCATAGCTGTTGTTCGTGGATTGGGCGATGGTACCAGCAACGTGGGTGCCGTGTCCGTTGTCGTCGTCAGCTTTTACTGTGTCGTTGACAAAGTCGTAGCCAGGGACAAATTCTGTCTCTATGAGGTCGCGGACGCGAGTAATGCCAGTATCAATGACTGCAACCGTAATGTCTTTGCCTTTGGTTTGAGTCCACGCGCCTTCAATATTGATATTGTGCAGATTCCACTGCTTGCTGTAATAGGGGTCGTTGGGACCTTTTAATGTCGGTTTCGCTTCGTCAGCCTCTTGTGAGGGGTGCAATAATTCTGCTTCCCAAGAAACTTTACCTGGTTTTGGAATCTTGTAGATATAATTTGGCTCAATAAAATCCATTGCTTGGGCAAATGGCGACTTTTTCAGTTCTTTGAGTCGCTGTTTATCGCCCTTGATGATATAAACATTCTCCTTGGCGGAAAATTGATTATCTAATCGGGGAGTGACGTTGTACTGTTGAGCAATAGCTTGCAGATCCTGCTGCAATACCTCTTTGGGAAGATCTTCGCGGAAGTTTAGCACTATTGTCTCAAATTCGCCTTTGGTTGCCAGTCCCTGAAAATTAATAAAATTAAACAGGGCAACACCTAGCCCGATGACAAATAAGCAAAATAATATTAGCTTTCTCATCTCAAACCATTACAGCTTTTTGCCAGTTTGCTCACTACCATAACTCATACACGCGCCTTATTGGTGCGTTTAGGAGTAAACTTACAACTTTTACACAAAACTCAGGACAATTTATCAACGATGGAACGCGGTCTTTTATGGTTACCCCTGTTATTTGCATTTTTTTGGTTGGCTTGGCAAGGTTCCAAGGAGTATCAAAAAATTGAGGCATATCGCACTTGGGCGGAGCAATTTGAACGAGCTAAGTTTGATATCTATGCAGTTTTGGGTCAAAAAGGTAACAATATAACTTGGGGCAAACCAACGCCAAAAGGTCCAATTCAGCTAGAAACTTTTTCTTTGCTTGATGTCCAACAAGTTCGCCTTTTAGTAGATGACAAACCAGTAGAGATAGAACAGCCGCCACAAAAAGGTCGTACTATCGAGTTGGAATTTCTGTTTGCTGAATCTGGGAATTCAGTACGTGTTCCTTTTACAGAAATTCCCTTAGCCGCTGAATGGGGCAAGTTTTTGCACTCAAGAGTCATTAGTCATTAGTCATTAGCAATTTATTCTCATCTTCCCTGGCTTCTTCCACTTCCCTATCTCCCTTTTCCCTAAACTATGAACGCCGAAACAACACCTATGCCCGTTGCTTTAACTATCGCCGGATCTGATAGCGGTGGTGGTGCAGGTATTCAAGCCGATTTACGCACTTTTGCTTTTCACTGCGTCCACGGTACAAGCGCTATTACCTGCGTCACCGCACAAAATACTTTGGGGGTGAACCGGGTTGATGCTATGCCGCCAGAGGCTGTTGTGGCGCAAATTCGTGCGGTATATGAAGATATAGGTGTGCAAGCGGCGAAAACGGGAATGTTACTCAATCAGGAAATCATTGCCGCTGTTGCCCAACAGGTGAAGGCTTTAGAAATTCATAACTTAGTTGTCGATCCAGTGATGGTATCCCGCACGGGGGCGCAATTGATTGATGATGATGCCGTGAAAAGTCTGCGCAATCTCCTCATTCCCCTGGCAACTATCATTACACCAAACCGCTACGAAGCTCAGATTTTGAGCGGTTTACAAATTAACTGCTTAGATGATATGAGAGCAGCCGCGCAAATCATTCACCAGAATACACGGGCAAAGGTTGTTTTAGTCAAGGGTGGCGGTATGCAGGGGAGTGTGCGTGGTGTTGATATCTGGTTCGATGGGCATAAGATGGAAACTTTGACAACAAAACACGTAGATACAAAAAATTCCCATGGTACTGGTTGTACACTGTCAGCTGCGATCGCCGCTCATCTTGCACTGGGAACCGACTTGCTCACAGCAGTGCGAAAGGCAAAGGAATATGTCACTTCTGCACTCTCCTACTCTCTTGATATTGGCAAAGGACAAGGTCCTGTGGGACACTTCTTTCCACTCTTGATATCAGGGGAACGCCAGGTGTAAGCCTCTACCAAAGTCGTTCAGTAGTTACGCAAGGTGCAGAATATGCTGAACTCCTTTTCTACCTAAACTTCCAGTTAACCTCATACCTTTGGGATAAATATTCTATTATTGATTGACTTGTATCTTTTTGCCCTAAATTGTAAATTAATAATCTTTCCCCTATGCACACTTTTCCATTATTGTTGGGCATAGTTTCAGAGACTGCTAGTCTCTGATAGCAAATCCGCTTCGTTGACTTAAGTTCTATTTTGATGCTAATCCACCAATGCGAACAATCTCAGATTCTGTTCACAGCAATACACCCGTAGGAAATACCCAAGCCTATTCTCCCTCTGTACCCATCTCTGTTTATCGGGATTTGGCAACAGAGTTACATACTTCTCAAGCAAAGTTAGATAGTCTTACCGCCCAAAATCAACAACTGGTACAAGAAAATCAATTACTTCGCCAAGAAATAAAGAAAGCTGTTGAGTCTGTTTTGCGCCTGCAAAAGTTGGTTGATTCACAACCAAAGGTTAGTTCTCACACAGCTTCTCAAGCTATACCTGATGATAAATCTCAAACCAAACGACCAGTCACCCCAGTGTCTCCCAAAGAACAAGTTTTCCGTGGGCGTCCTTCCTCCGCAGAACCTTCTCCAACACCTGTCTTTCCTACAGAAATGGAAATTCCGAGTTCCATTCCCGAACCAGTGTTTATAGAAGAACAGGAAGTCAGTTATTATCCCTACAGTGAATCTGAGCCAACGCAAATTAAAGGCTGGTGGTTGATAATAGCTATCTTGTTAATTATTGTTCTAGGTTTTGGTGCTGGGTATTTGGTTGTACGCCCCTTATTGGAAAAACATAGTCGTTAGGTGAAACCATTCTCCCAGTCAATTGAGCGCAGATCACAATTCATCTTTTTTTTCAGTTAAATAAACTACGAAAAAATGATAAATTGAGCTATAAACCTCAAGTTATTACTTAAAAGACCATTCAGGTAGACAATGCTTACTAATTTGACTTTTATTTGATAAGCAGGGCATCTATCGTGATGCCATGTGCCAATTTCGTAGATATTTATTTGAGGTTGCGCTGCCTTTTTAGGCGTTACACCACTTTCAAGGCTTGTTCAAATTAAGCGCCAAAGGTTTCATCTTTGGCGTAAACGCACTGGCTTTTCAGCCTACACTTTTATAAACATAGAAGTCAGGAGACAAAAAATGAAAAAAGTAGAAGCTATTATCCGTCCCTTTAAGCTTGATGAGGTCAAAATTGCCCTAGTTAATGCTGGTATAGTTGGCATGACTGTTTCTGAAGTCCGGGGTTTTGGACGGCAGAAAGGTCAAACAGAACGCTATCGTGGTTCTGAGTACACTGTTGAGTTTTTGCAAAAACTTAAAGTGGAAATAGTTGTTGAAGACAACCAGGTTGATATGGTTGTTGACAAAATTATTGCAGCGGCTCGCACTGGTGAAATCGGTGATGGCAAAATTTTCATCTCCCCAGTTGAACAAGTTGTGCGGATTCGGACTGGGGAAAAGAATACAGAAGCAGTTTAGTCGTTAGTCGTTAGTTGTTAGTCGTTAGTCATAAACTCAACCAACAACTAACAACTCATAACTAACTATGAGTAATTTGTAAATGAGGCAACTTTTGAAGTAAGACTGCAAAAGCTTTGCCTCGATGACTAACAGAACGCTTCAATTCTGATGTCATTTCAGCAAATGTCAGTTGCATTTCGGGGACGTAAAAAATTGGATCGTAGCCGAAACCGCCACTACCACGAGGGGCATGGAGAATTTCCCCACGACAAACACCTTCTGATTCTAAAGCAATAGTACCATCTGGAGAAGCGATCGCCATTGCACAAACAAATTGCGCTTGCCGATTTGGTGTATCACCCAATTCGCTCAACAACCTGGCAATGCGATCGCTATCGGTTTTGCCATAACGTGCAGAATACACTCCAGGTGCGCCACCAAGGGCATCAACTTGCAAGCCAGAATCATCAGCGATCGCCCAATTTCCCGTTGCTTGTGCCACTTGGGATGCTTTCAAGCAGGCGTTGGCAGCAAAGGTGTCTCCCGTTTCTTCTATATCCAATTCTTCTGGTTTGAGGGTTAATTCCCAACCAGAATCAACCAGGTAAGCTTGCATTTCCTTCAACTTACCTGGATTTCCTGTGGCTACTACAAGTAATGTCATAAGTCAGTGAACAGTGAACAGTTAACAGTTAACAGTTAAGAGTGATAACTGACAACTGACAACTGATAAAGCACGTTGTTCGTGCATGAAGTACAATGCTCTTGTCTAAAAGCAAGACTAAGAGCAAATTTTACTTCTGAAGTCAGTGAACAGTGAACAGTTAACAGTTAACTGTGATAACTGACAACTGATAACTGATAACTGATAACTGATATTACTCTGCCCAGTCTTTCGCCCAAGCTAGAGTTTGATGCACTTGCTCTAGTGTAGGGGCTTCGCAGTACAAGCGTAAAACGGGTTCGGTACCGCTGAAACGAATCATTAACCAACTTTGATCTGCTAGGCGGAACTTGTAGCCGTCAATTGTTTGGCAATCAATGACTGCTTTTCCTGCTATTTCTGTTAAAGGTTGGCTTTGCAGTTGTTGCAAAAGACGCGATCGCACTTCCATACTCGCAAGGGGTAAATCGATGCGATCGTATGCGGAAGTGAAACCTGTTTGTTCTTGCAAGTGGCGATAATAATCACCTAAATCCAGCCCAGATTCCACGATAGCTTCTAGTACATACAATGCCGACAGAAGTGCATCCCGTTCCGGAATGTGGCTTCCGTAGCCAATTCCTCCCGACTCTTCGCCGCCCAACAACACCTGTGTTTCTAGCATTCTGTCAGCGATGTATTTATAACCTACGGGTGTTTCAAAAATCGACAAGTTGTGCAATGCTGCTACGCGAGGCATCAAGTCAGAACCACTCACAGTTTTGACGATTTCACCCTGAAAGCCGCGCCGTAACGTCAAGTGGTCGATTAATATTGGGATTAAGATTTGTGAACTTAGGAAGTTACCTTGTTTATCAACAGCGGCAATGCGATCGCTGTCTCCATCAAACACCAAAGCCACCGTTAAACCTGCTTGATTGGTTTCTCGGTGATTTCGCATCACCTCAAATAGATGCGAAAGATATTTAGGTAGTGGTTCGGGTGCGCCGCCACCAAACAGGGGATCGCGATTGCTGTTAATTTCTTTAACCTCATTGCCGAGTAGCATCGCCAGTCCGCCAGCAGCAGCGCCGTGCATCACATCGGCAAATACCGTGAGTTTACCTGTGCTTATCGCATCGCGGATTTTCGCTATATTGACTTTGCCTTCTAAACCTTCACAATAACTGCGCCAAGGGTTAAATATCTCTATCTTGCCTGGGATTGACGCGGGGGGTAGTGCCTCTGCTGATAAAAGTGCTTCTATTTGTTGAGTGACTTCTGGCGGTACGGAACCACCAAAAGCGCTTTTGACTTTTAAGCCCAAATATTTACCAGGATTGTGACTAGCAGTAATAACCAATGCGCCTAAAGCATTTTGTTGCTTTGCCGCCCAACTAAAAGCTGGGGTTGGGGCAAAGGTATCTGTCAGCAGTACATCAAACCCAGCCGCTGAGACAACCTCAGCAACTTTACGAGCAAAGTCTTCTGCCATAAATCGTCTGTCGTGTCCGACAACGATTGTCCGGCTGCCTACTTTTTCTCCATATGTATTAAGTAACACTTTTGCGGCAAGTGGAGCGACCAAGGCTACACGTTCAAATGTGAACTCATCGCCTATCACACCACGCCAGCCATCTGTACCAAACTTGATTGAGTTAGCTGCTACTGGCATTGAGGTATCCCTACTTCCTAACTGAGGATTCTAGCATTCACACAGGGCACCCGGTAAAAAAGGCATCTAGTATACAAAATGTAACAGTAATACCACGCTATTGATGACACCTTAGCAAACGAGTATGTTCCCTACTTACTTAATGCAAACTTATCTGTTGCCTCAATCAAAGCAGTGCGAATTCCTGGTTCACTCATCGAATGTCCAGCATCAGGAACAACAACAAATTCTGCTTCCTGCCAAGCACGATGTAATTCCCAAGCTGATATCATTGGACAAACGACATCGTAACGCCCTTGAACAATCACAGCAGGAATATGGCGGATGTGGTCAACATTTAAAAGTAATTGATTTTCTGTTTCAAAGAATCCCTTATTCACAAAGTAATGACACTCAATTCGCGCAAATGCTTCCGCAAAGTCATTCTCGCCAAACTTTTGGATAAGTTGTGTATCTGGAAACAATCGACTTGTACTAGCTTCCCAAATTGACCAAGCACGCGCTGCTTCTAACCTAATTTGTGAATCTGGACTGGTCAACCGTTTGTAATAAGCTGTGAGCAAATCGTCACGTTCAGCTCTTGGAATTGGTTTTAAATATTCTTCCCAAGTATCAGGAAAAATATAGCTAGCCCCCTCTTGGTAGAACCAGCGCAATTCTTTTTGCCTCAACATGAATATGCCGCGTAGAATCAGCCCCGTGCATGAAGTGGGATGAGTTTGACTGTAGGCTAATGATAAAGTACTGCCCCAACTGCCCCCGAATACTACCCACTTTTCTATCCCTAAATGCGATCGCAGCTTTTCAATATCACCGACCAAATCCCAAGTGGTGTTCTCGCGCAGTTCCGCATGAGGTGTACTTTGACCGCAACCGCGTTGGTCAAACATCACCAGACGCCATTTTTCTGGATGGAAATATTGTCGATAAAAAGGCGGACATCCACCACCAGGTCCTCCATGTAGCAAAACAATTGGCTTACCTTGCGGGTTGCCTGACTCTTCAAAATGAATCGTGTGGAGGTGGGAAACCTTAAGATTGCCTTTTTTGTAAGGTTCGATGGGTGGGTAAAGTTCTCGCATTGTGCCTATTTTATCGCCTTGGTTGGGAAAATTGTATAACAAATGACTTTGGCATAGGTTATTTTTGAGGCGATGGCGCAGAGCGCCCCTGAGTCCTATGCCTACGGTACCCTAGAGCGGCGTTAGCGCAAGTTCCTCCGGAGGAGGCACGGACACGCTACGCTTTGGCTGCGCCTGCGCTTTGCGCTTACGCGATCGCATTGTAGATGTACCAGGAAACAGGCGATTATGTCATTCTCAACCAGCGCTTACTGAGTATCTCATCGATACACCAAGACTAGCAGAGGATGATATAGAGTGTGATAAAAAGTACCTAGATTTGATAAAAGCTAGTGTTGATTTCACTAAAATTGACGTATTGATTTATATTTCACGGCTAGATGAAACACGATTTCGTCCTGACGAAAAGCGAACAATATGTCTTTTGACTGAAAAATTAGGAGCATTGATTTGGAATAAAGCTTGGCTAATATTTACTTTTGCGGCATCTGTACCTAATGAAAGTCGTCATGAGGTTTCAATTAATAGAAAGGAGCAAATTGAGAACTTTGTGAAAGCCATTACATCAGAGTATGGACTAAATCCGCCCTTTCAAGGGTTTCAGGTTAAGTTGCGAGTTGATAATACTTCAAAATGTTGGGCTTCAAAAAGTATTCCAATCATGTCAGTCTTAACCAAAGTAAGCTGATTCTAATCTCTTAGGGACTTCCAAATTAAAAAATATCCAACTTTTCTTGTGGGATGGGCTTCTAGCCCGTCCTAGAAACTGGAGGGAACCAGGATGCCATTGGTGTCAATTTAAGCCAAAACTCTTCTAAAATCTCGTTTCCAGGTGGAACCTGGAAATGCCCTTGAGGCGGCTCTGCCACAAGTAAGGCAGGCAGAGCCTCCCAATGGTATTCCCAGCCTCTGACTGGGAACAAGGCAAATTCACAAACATTAAACCTCCTTAACAGGAATTCCCGTTAAGGAGGTTTGACAGCAGCGAAACACTTTTACACCCTGAAATTTCCTTAGAAATCATCCAGAAATTGACTAATGCGGCTGATAACTGGGTCAACTTCAGCAGGAGGAGTCGCAGCAGCATTAGTAGGAGTAGAAGTATTATTTATAACTTCTAGCACTGGTGCAGGTTGGGGTGTTGGAGGGGGACTGGTTGATACATGATTGACCATGATAGCCAGTTGAGCCACTTGTTGACTAAGTTGCATCAGATGGTGTTCCATCATCTCCAACCGATTAGATTCCTTGGCAAAAAAACGTTCCTCAAGGTCAGCTATCTGACTTCTTAAGTCAGCAATTTGTTGTTCCACCCCTGGTGTTACTGTTGCTGCTGGTGGTTTTGGGGCTGGTCGTACAGATTCCGGTACGCACAAAGATTGCCATAAGGCTTCTTTACAGAGGTCGCTGAAAGTCTTTTGGGGATCTTTTTCCAAATGACTTTCGACGAGAGCTAACAGGCTTTCGTCAGCCACCCCTGGCTCGAACGAAACGGATTTAACGACTTTTTTTGACCATTGGAACATCAGTCTTAAGCTCTAGCGCGAGCGGAGGATAACTGTGCTTCTCCATAAATGTACTGCCCCAAAGCGTTTGCTTGCCGGGACGGTGAAGCTAGATGGGCATTAATTTTTGCTTCTTTGAGCAAGCGCTGAACATCTTCCCAGAAGAATTCTCCACCTCCTCCGGTGAGAATCACATCGGTAACGCGCTCTGGTAGCCATGCTAGCACGCGGTTACAGATTTCGCGAGAAAACATTTCTATGAGATTGGGGAGAAAATCATCCAGATTGGTGGGCTTACTGGCACCTCTAGGACGGTAGAAGCGATCGCTCTTGGGTCGGTTGACTGCGGCAATCAAAGAGAGAGATTGGCTATCTGCTCCCTCTATTTCGGCAGCAACCAGCTCATAAAACTTGCTCATACCAAAGTCTTCACTCTTGGAAGCACCTCGGGCAAAGCGGAAGTTATCAACCATCAAACAATCGGTCGTTTGATGTCCAATATCCACAATCGCCACAGAGACTTTCGTGAAATCGGGTAGTGCTGCGCCTTTTTTAGGTTGAGCCTCAGTCCAAAGCAAGCTGCCATAGCCTTCTGGCATCACCCAAACCTTGGTAACGTTCAGCGATACGGCTTCACCACGAAAATTCATCACATGAGGACCGCTCAGTTGGCTAATGAGCTGTGCTTTTTCCTTTTCAAATTGTTCTTGAGAAAGGTAAGGCAGACCCAGGATCACAGAGACCTCATCCTTGAGTTTAAAGTAGCCAGCGCAAGCCAAGACTTTTACCAATGCGTGTTCAACTTTAGATTGACCCACACCTAGGTTAGCCCCAAAATCTGCTGCGAGTTGACCAACAGCATATCCACTGCCTTGATATTCCAGCCACAAATCCATTAATGGGTCAGTAGCACGCGCTTCAAAAACACCCCCGCGCACCTGTTCCATTGACATTTCTTTGACGTTGGCAGACACGAACACCACATTGTTAGGCTCGCGGCTAATACAAGTTTTGGTGGAAGTTCTACCTAAGTCAACACTAAGAATCTTTTTTCCCGCACCGCCACCAACTGCTTGAGGAGGAGCGGCATTTATTGGGGTAGATGCCGAAACTCTATCTCTATTCATTGGGATAGCAGCGGCATTCATCGGAGTGGCGGCAGAAGGTTGGTCTGTCATGAAAGCTCCTAGTACTTACTTAGCTATAACAAGTTATCATGCCCATCTTACATAAAGGCGTGTATCAGAAAACCTTTATTGCGTCAACTGTACCAAGAAATATACAAACAATAACTTAGTTGTTGAGCAAAGCGCGATCGCCCCCAAGGGCGCGGCGCTTTGCGCCATCGCGCATGATTTTGGCTCTTTACCATAAAATAGTAAAGCAGGAGCGAGAGTGACATCGGTGATAACGCTTTGTTTTACCCAAAAAACGCTTGTTTTTCTGCGTTCGTTGGCGACAAGGTTTTTTTACTTTCTCCTGTTTTTTCGCCTCCGCTTCATCACCCAAACAACAAATGCCAGGACGAGAACTGCAAGCACAATTTTAGATACAGGAGCCAGGTACTTGTCCACTAGTTCATACTGACTACCCAACGCGTACCCTGCGTATGTTAGCAAACCAACCCATGCAGCGCTACCTAGAGTTGAGTAAATTAAAAATGGGAGCAAGTGCATATTGCTTATGCCTGCGGGAACCGAAATTAAAGTGCGGACTCCTGGTACAAGACGACCAATAAAAACTGCTTTGCCACCTTGCTGGTCAAACCACCGCTTTGCCTTCGTGATATCTTTGCTAGAGATACTCAACCACTTACCATATTTGTCAGCCCACGCTCGCAAGCGCTTTTCCCCCAAAATTTTACCGGGGTAGTACCAAACAAGTGCGCCTAGTACAGAACCGAGTAGTCCGGCAAAAAAGACTCCTATGACATTAAGTTTAGCCCCTGGCAGATTTGATGTATATCCTGCCAAGGGCATTATCAGTTCTGAAGGAATGGGAGGAAATAGGTTTTCGAGGAACATGAGAAAGGCGATTCCCCAATAGCCTAGGGATTCGATAATCTGTTTTATCCAATCCGTATCTATCATTAAGTCATTCCTGAAGTTACTACAGAAGTTTGTTGCTAAGTTATAGTTATTACTATATTAAATAAGCATTATCCGATACTTTTTCACTAATCTTGTTAAAAGAAACACTTTATAAAACGAATAGGGAACAAGGTATAGGTTGCACAAGAGAGGTGACAGGTTGTAGGTCACAAAAAAGTTTTCTTTTCTTGTCCCCTACAATCTATCCCTTTCTCCCGTTATGTACCCTATTCCTTATACCCTTAAACAGTAGGTGTCAATGATTGCACTCTTGTTGGTTCAGATTGCCAATCTAATGGGTTCCAAACACGGTCTTCTAGAGCCATTTGCTCGATTAAACTTGCCAATCTTAGGGCTTTGAGCGCTTGTTCACCACCGACGGAAGGTTGATTCCCACCGCGCACGCAGTTGACAAAATGCTCCAATTCTGCACCTAGTTTGTCAGTGTTGCTCGTACAAACTCTTTCAATCACACCATCCTGCTTGTACAATGCTTGTCGGTAGTCATTGGTATGTCGGTGAACCAAAATTTCATTTCTGAGAAAATCTGCTTCAGTAAACGAGTTTTTACAATGGGCAACAATGCGGCGGATTTTGCAGTGGGTAATTTTGCTGGCAGTCACAGTAGCAACAATACCATTGGCAAATCCCAAGGTAGCAGTCACATAATCTAAATAACCAGAGTCCAAAGTGCGATTACCACTAGCTGTTAACTTCTCTACTGGTGCTCCGGCTAATTCCAAAAGTAGGTCAATGTCGTGAATCATTAAATCCAAGACAACTGAGACATCGTTTGCCCGACTTGAGTACGGACTCATGCGATGTGCCTCTAGCGCCAGCACTTCTTCAGTTTTCAACACCTTGCTCAATTCTTGAAATGCTGGACTAAACCGTTCTATATGACCTACTTGTAGGATACATCCAGTTTCGGCAGCAGCATTTACTAGCGATTCTGCTTCAGATATACTTGCTGCAATTGGCTTTTCAATCAAAACATGAATTCCTGCCAAAAGACAGTTAATGCCCACGGCGTAATGCAAGCGGGTAGGGACAGCAACGCAAACTGCGTCTACATGAGGCAGCAGGTCGCAATAATCTTCAAAAAAGCGGACTTTATATTTGCTAGCAGTTTCCAACCCTCGCTCGACATTAATATCTGCTACACCGACCAGTTCAACGTCTTTCATCGAACTCAATACGCGGACATGATGCTGTCCCATATTACCCACCCCAATCACGCCTATGCGGATCGGTCGTGGATGGTTGCGCTGTACTTGACCATTTTGTTCCCCTACTGACAACATGCTTCTATTTTGCACTCTTATTCACTCCTCAACCACCAAATATAGAGACGCTACGGTCATTGGCTTTGATACTCAATTGCCAATCACCATGCGTCTAAAACCATCCAGATGGTAACATAGAGGTTCTATTTATGAAGAATTTCAAAGTTTCTTGTGAGTTCCCGTCATCTAGGTCACTTTTATGTGTTCTGTTCAAATTGATGTTTTTTTTACACTTTACAAAAACTATAATGAGTTTTTTTATGAACTCTAAGAAATAACTAAGACGTTAATAAAGTTCTCTTTGTTTCACAAAAAAAATAATTACTGAAAGCAAAATCTACATCAAGGTGTAGGGTGTAGGCAGGACATTTTTCGACAGAACATCATCCCAGTCGCACGCCAGTTGCACGCGCCTCGGGCGAATCCTCCGTATACGCTTCACGCATAAGCACGGTGAGCCAGCGCTGCAGGAGGTGAGACCAGCGCTGCAGGAGGGTCTCCCTCCGTAGGCGACTGGCGAACCCGAAGGGGTTTCCCGACCCAGGCGACTGGTGAGACCAGTCCTGTTGGCGCAGCCTGCCCGCAGGGCTTAGGCGGGTCTCCCAACAAGCGGGAACTGGCGAACCCCGAAGGGGCGCTGTCCTCCTCAACAAAGCACACCTCCGCAGCCGAAACGCTCTTTCACACCCTGTTTTTGTAAATGACTTTGTTTAAATAAAAACTACTTAGTATGAAAGCTGTCATTCTACTGTCTGGTGGATTAGATTCTTCCACAGTTCTTTACCAAGCGCAAGCTGATGGTTGTGAGTGCTATACCATCTGCTTTGATTACCAACAGCGACATCGGCGAGAGTTAAGCTCAGCTTTGGCGATCGCTCAAAAAGCTGACGTAGTAGACCATCAAGTGGTAAGGTTTGATTTAAGACAATGGGGCGGTTCGGCACTTACGGATGACGCTATTGATTTACCCCAAAAGCGTGAGCTAGAGGAAATGTCTCAAACTATCCCTGTCACCTATGTTCCTGCTCGTAATACCATCTTTTTAAGCTTTGCCCTTGCCTACGCCGAAACTATTGCCGCACAACGTATTTACATTGGTGTTAACGCCTTAGATTACTCTGGCTATCCTGATTGTCGCCCTGATTATATCCAGGCAATGCAGGAGGTGTTTCGTTTAGGAACAAAACAAGGACGTTCAGGGGAACCTATCTCGATTGTCACACCGCTGATTCATTTAAAGAAAACTGAAATTATCCAACTTGGCAACAAGCTGGGAGTTCCTTGGGAACTCACATGGTCTTGCTATGCAGGAGGCGATGTTGCTTGCGGTGTCTGTGATGCTTGCCGCTTGCGTCTTGCTGCTTTTGCGGAACTGGGATTGAAAGATCCTCTGGCTTACGCTGTGTAGGGGTTAGTAACTGTTAGCTAATATCTCCCCATATCTCTACAAAGCTCGACAGTTTGTACAGATATTTGGTTTTTTAGGGCGTTTGACGCAGCTCGGCTGCCCATTGCTGTAAAAATTCCCGAACCCATCTACTGTAGGTCATTTCAGGCGGTTTTACCTTATCTATCTCTTCTACAACCCAACCATCGATCACCACGGTGGCTTGGGTTTTGTCTTTAAGGTAATTTTGTTGATATTCTTTGACTTTTTCCGGGTGGGCATTTTGCCATAATTTCTCTGATTTTCTTTTCGGCATAGTTGACAACCTTTTTCATTTTAACTACTCTATTATAGTAGTTAAAACGTCGTGTCATGCAATTAGTAGAACGTCACGTAATTGATAGACAGCATAAGCACTGGCAAGAATGTGACAAACTAGCATTTCTATCTAAGAATTTATGGAATGCTGCTAATTACATCTGTCGTCAGCACTTCTTTGCTAATGGTGCAAAATTAGATTTTAATTCTCTGTACCATGCCACTAAAAATTTAGTTGATTATCAGGTACTGCCTACTAAAGTAAGTAAACAGATCATCAGGAGGCTTGAGCAAGGTTGGACAACATTTATAAAGGCAGAAAAAGCTTATTACAAAAATCCGTCTAAGTTTGTAGGCAAACCACGGATACCAGGTTATAAACACAAAACGCCCATGTAGAAACATTCTGCCTTATCCAGGCAAAGAGTCCATTGCCAAAAAGTTATTGGCGAGGGGAATTTGTAAGCTGTCAATGTCTAATATTGAATTCCCTACAAAGGCTTTAGATATTGCAGAAGTTAGGATTATTCCGTCATCTTGTTGTTATGTCATTGAAGTAGTTTACACTCGTCATCAACCTGAACATACAAAGAATACAGGCGTTGCTGGTGTAGATTTAGGTCTTAACAATTTGATGGCTGTAACCACTAACCAACCCGGTGTTAAGCCTCTGTTGGTAACAGGCAAGCCATTAAAAGCGATTAATACCTTCTATAACACTCATACGCGCTCAATACCAATCGGTTGAAGCCACCACTAAAATTAAACAAATTACTCATAAGCGAAATTGCCGTGTTGATAACTATCTTCACACTAGCAGCCGCCGGGTAATTGATTGGTGTGTTAGCAATTCCGTAGGTACTTTGATTATTGGTAAAAATGATGGAATCAAAAATGGTATTAAGTTAGGTAAGAAAAATAATCAGCAATTTGTTAACATTCCTCATACCACTCTCGTTGGAATGCTCACTTACAAAGCTGAGTTAGTAGGTATCAAAGTTGTCGTAACAGAAGAGTCATATACCTCAAAAGCAAGTGCTTTAGATAATGATGAAATTCCTGTTTACGCCCAAGTGAAAAAAGAGCCGAAATTCTCAGGTTATCGTGTCAAGCGTGGTTTGTATCGTACTGCTAAAAAACAGCTAATCAATGCTGACGTTAACGGCAGCATGAATATAATTCGCAAAGTAATCAGTAATGCTTTCAGCCAGGGAATAAAGGCATTGCCGTTTATGCCTTTAGTGGTAGACCCATTAAGAACCCAAAAACATACATATCTGCTCACACAAGCTTTTCAAGCTGTTGTATAGATTTGCATAGGTTTTTAGGAGCGGTAAGGCAAGAGATCTTAACATGAAGTGTTAACCGTTTTAACGCGCAACACCTGCTTGGTCGCTACATCTACTCAAGCTCAGCCTCTGCTGCTAGTGGATCAGGCGGATTTGGCAAAGGCTTGCGCTTAATACCGCTACCGGAACTTGGTGGAGGTGGATTCGTAGACTCATCGAGTATAAAGCGAACAAAACGACGAACCTGAATGTTTTCACCTAATTGAGCGATGCATAGCTTTATTAAATCCGCCACTGTAATGCTTTGATCCCGGATGTAGGGTTGAGCCAGCAAACACATTTCCTGAGTGTGCTTTTCAATCCGCCCTTGAACAATCTTTTCCGTAATAAAGTCTTGCTTGCCGCTTAAATCGTCCCGAGTCATTTCAATTGCTTTTTCTTTCTCGACAACGTCCGCCGGAATATCGCTCGCTTTTATGTACTTGACATTTGGGCAAGCAGCAACTTGCATTGCAATGTTTTTTGCCAAATCTCTCAGTTCTGAAGTTCGGGCAGTCCACTCAGTTTCGCAGTTAACCTCCACCAACACCCCAACGCGATTTCCAGTGTGGATATATGATTCGATGACTCCTGGCATTAGTAATACTCCCGGCGTGAAAATCATCTCCACAATTATTGTAGTATATGTAATACAAATCTTCTTTTGCGTCTTCCTCTCCCTCTACTCCTCCTCCAACCGTCGCACTTGAATCTGGTGCAAGCGCGGTCCACTGACTGACACGACTGTGAATTCTAGATTTTCATAGCAAAAGGTTTCGCCAAGCGGGGGAACTTTCTGCAACTGGTAAAGTAAGAAGCCCCCTAAAGTTTGGTATTCTTTCTTTAAGGGCAAATTAAGATGCAAAACCTCATTGAGGTCTTCTAAGTTGATCTGCGCCTGCACGAGAAAAATCTGCTCGTCTAAAATCTTGATCAGCAGGTCGTTAGTACCGTCTGGTTCGCCTAGGTTGCCGATAATTTGAGCGATAATGTCTTGGATGGTGACCAGTCCTACAGTACCACCAAATTCATCTACCACCATCACCATAGTTGGTTGCTCTCGCTGCATCATTGGCAAGATCTCGTTTAAGACGGTATGTTCTGGCACAAACCTTGCAGGACGCATCCACGGCTGGATTTGTGTTTCTAAAGTCAGTTTGCCCATAGCCAAGGGTTTTGCCAAGTCTTTGAAGTAAAGAATGCCACGAATATCGTCCAAAGATTCTCCAATAACAGGGTAGCAAGAGTGACCTGTAGCTACCATTTCTGCAAGAAAAGTCTGGAAGGTGGCGACTTTTGGCAACGCTACAATGCTGGTACGAGGAACCATGACTGCTTGAACTGTCTGGTAGCCAAACTCAAAGACCTTTTTGAGCAATTCTCTCTCTTTTGCCTGCAAGCCAATCGATTCACGTTCTGTGGAAATAATCAGTTGTAATTCTTCAGGTGTAACAGGTGATCTCCAGCTTTGACCAGCGTATTCGATACGAAAAAGTCGCAACAGCCAGCGAGTTGATTGGTTGAGAATCCAAATAAAGGGGCTAAAAAATCTGACAGTTGCTCTGACCGACGGTCCCAAAAACCTTGCCAGCTGTTCTGAATACAGCATAGCTACTGATTTAGGACAAAGTTCTCCCAAAACTATTTGCAAATAGGCTATGAAAAAAAAGGTGATCGGGATTGAGAAAGAATGAGCGATAACTGTACTCATTCCTTTAGGTAAAGGTAAAAATAGTAGCGATGCTTTAAAGAGCACAACTATCGTACCTTCTCCAATCCACCCTAATGCCAAACTAGAAAGGGTAATGCCCAATTGAGTTGTAGATAGCAATCGATCAATACTGCGTTGCAGCACCTCAACGGCGATCGCCTGAAGATCACCAGCCTGCACAAGCTGATGAATGCGCGATCGCCGCACTGTCACCATAGAAAACTCTGCTGTCACAAAAAAGGCATTGATAGCAATCAGCAGTAGCACTGACAACAATCGCAGCCCTACATCTGTCAAACTTAAGCTAGAAAAACCACTCACTGTCAAAGCTCGTGTAATACTGATGCCCCCAAATGGAAAAATAGTCTGGGAATTTTGGATTGGAAATAGTTAGTTGTTGGTTATTAGCTGTTAGTTGATTTTCCTTGACTGATAACCATTGATTACTAACCCTTGGGGTGAGCCAGTTGCTCACGGGGAGCCACTCCGTTGCGGGGGTTCCCCCCGTTGAAGGAAGTGGCGTGGAAACCCCCTGCGTACCCGTCACTGGCTCACCACTAACCAGTACCCAATCTCTCAATGCTCCAACCTACCTTTCTACAGGAATATTTGACACTTCTAGCCGCAGTCTTTGAGCGGGATAATCTGTCAGAGCAAGAGAAACGCGGTTGACATCATCAAGTAAAGCCGTAGGAATGCTCACCGTGCCAGAATAACTAGGTCCATTTGCTGGCAATTCTGATGGTAAGCCCTCTGTGCTAGCGCTCAAAGTCCGTCCTTTGTCATCAGAGACATCCAAAAAACTATATAGGAAGCGCACAGAATCTTTACCTTTGTTTTGCATTTTTACTTTTAACAGCAAAGCACCACCAGAAAAGCGAGCAGATTGCACGGAAATGCTGACACCCTCGCTTTCACTGTTAATGGGAAATCCTGCTTGAGGCTTTTCTTCTTCAGCCACTTGCAAGGGTTTTTCCTCTCGCTTCTTCTTGCTGTTGTTTGTCTCCTCGTCATCGTCGTCTTGTTTCTTTGATTTAGCAGCCTTGGTTTTGCCCTCAATGCGTGATTTGACAATTTTCAAGATTTCATCTTCCTTAAGTAGAGCAAGCCCTGTATGTTGCTCCTTCGCTGATTTACTGCTGGCAAATTTATTTGTGGGACGAGCATCTGGCGATGTGACGCCTTTGAGTGCTGCACTTCCCAAAGTAAATCCCCAAAACGCACTCACAGAACCAGATCCCAACATCAGGATTAACAAAATCAGAGTTAGAAGTACAGTAGAATTTAGTTTCATTGTCGCCAAGCCATTGCACAAGAATGCTGGTCTATTTAAAAGTATCGAAGCTGTTTACTTTAATTCCTAGAGGAACTTAATCAATATTAGTCTGCACTATCGCGTCCTCAAAGGTGTAGTCTAAAAATTAGATCTGATATCTTAGATTGTCAAACTGTGTGAACTTACGCTACAATTGATTCTCGACCAGGGTTGGCCGAGCGGTTGAGGCAGCGAACTCATAATTCGCGTTAGGCAGGTTCAACTCCTGCACCCTGGACTAATCATGAACAAAGAAAATAAAAGAAATAAGAAAGAATCTGGTTTTAGGGACTTTCAAATAAAAAATTATCCAACAACCTCTTGTAAAGGCAGACGATACGAGAGGCAAGCTGTCCGCCTCATCCCACAAGATGGATAATTTTTGTTGGAAATCCCTTGTATTGCTTCTTTTTTCTTTGCTTTCACCGAGATGGTGCAGCTTCAAATTGGAACTGAGTTCCTCCTTTAGGTTGATTCGCATTCATGCGAGGAGAGGCGAGTAGTGACGAGTTGTAAGGATTTGGTAAATCCCGGGTACGAATGTATTGATCATGACCAACCTGCTGATTTAGGACATCGCGATACACAATGTTAACTAACTCAGCATCTCGCGCAATTTTATTTTCCGGAAATGAGTTGCGCAAAATAGAACCAGATCCAAGTATTTCGTTAATTTGACTTTTCAAAGTCTGACTTCCATAAAAATTGGGGTCGTTTCTAAAAAAAGCACGTTCAAACACCTCATTCGGTGTTTCATAATTGGGTGTTTGCGCTTGGGCTACTCCAACTGCTGGAAAACTTATAGTAGCTACCAATAGCAATAAACCACCTATGGCTTTGAATTTTATACCCATATTCATTGCTCCTCAAGTATTTAGGCTAATCTTGACTTATGCTGGATTTCAGAACTCCCATAAAAGTGCTGAGTCGATTTCCACTGAACACTGAGGACTCATTGGTTAGGACTTTCTCAGTACCTCAGCACTGTTTTCGTGAGTTCAACCTTTTGTGTAGCATAAATTTTTACCAGTTCTAATGACGTATCAAGCGGAAAGCCTTACGAACTCTAGTGTCTGGGCAGCTACTAGTGATTTAGTAACCCTGCGCCAACACTTACTAGATTTATTTTGTCAACTAGCATATCAAGAAGGTGATTTTGTCCTGTCTTCCGGACAGCCTAGTTCTTACTATATCAATGGCAAGCAGGTAACACTGCATCCTCAAGGTGCTTTGGCAATTGGTCGTATTCTTCTATCACTGCTCCCTTTGGATACCCAAGCTGTTGCTGGGTTAACACTGGGCGCTGATCCAATTGTGACAGCAGTGAGTGTCGTTTCTACTTACGAAAACCGACCGATTCCGGCGCTGATTGTTCGCAAAGAGGCGAAAGGATACGGTACGAAGGCATATATTGAAGGTCCCAGTTTGCCCGAAGGTGCAAAAATCGTCGTTTTGGAAGATGTCGTCACCACTGGACAATCTGCTATGAAAGCAGTAGAACGGCTAAGAGCAGCAGGTTATAGCGTCAATCAAGTCATTGCACTAGTAGATCGCCAGCAAGGTGGAGCAGAGTTTTACCAACAAGCCGGGTTGCAGTTTGAGGCGGTGTTTCAAATTGACGAGATTCAACAGCGATATCGACAAATAGGAACAGCGAAGTAGGTAATGGATCATGGGTTAGTAGTAAGCGATCGCTTACCTAAAACAGCAAGAAGGCTCACGTCTCACCCGTTCGCGTAGCGTGCCAAAGGCATAGGGGAGCGTGAGGACGGACAGTTACCTACGGAGGGAAACCCTCCTGCAGTACTGTCCTCATGAATTGCTTTGTGAGTTGACGACGGTTCTCCGACCAAGCAGTCAACGGCGAGGGAGGAGAACAGGTCGGAAACGAACAGATTTGTATATTTAGACTTGCTGCAAGTTTTTGTGTTATCATGAATTTTGATACACGGTAAAAGGTCGATACCCTCCGGGTTCGCCAGTTTGGCGGGACGGAAACCGACACCGCCAACTGGACTCACCATGTACAGAGCAGTCAAAGTCAGAATCTATCCTACTAATGAGCAAGAGTCTTATCTAGCTCAATGTTTTGGCAATACTCGTTGGTTGTGGAACTATATGCTAAATGCTACAACCACAGCGTATAAAGAAACAGGGAAAGGGCTTTCCAAGGCTGCGATGGACAAGTTATTGCCAGGGTTAAAGAAAGAATATGAATGGTTAGGGCTTGCATATAGTCAGGTATTGCAACGAGTAACTTTTAATCTTTCTAGCGCATTCGTCAACTTCTTTGAAGGACGCGCTAAATATCCCAATTTCAAGTCTAAACATGGTAAACAATCGATTCAATATCCTCAAAACGTAAAACTTATGCCACAGGATTCTGTCATTAAGTTTCCTGGTAATTTGGGGATGGTTAAAGCCGTGTTTCACTCATATCTACCAGATGCAAAATTCACAACTGTAACCATATCGAAAAATGCAGATGGTAGATATTATGCATCTGTTCTATTCAATCAAGAGGATGAGCCAGTAGTTGCCGTTAACGAGGCTATTGGGATAGACCTTGGATTGAAAAATTTCGCTGTAACTTCTGACGGTTCAAAATATGATCTACCTAAGAAGCGACTAGCAAAGTTAGAGAAGAATAGAAAACGTAAACAAAAGAAATTATCTAGGAAAACCGACAAAACATCTAACAAGCGTCGTAAGGCTAAACAGTTAGTAGCAAAAGTTACGAGCATTCTAGCTAGAGTCAGAGAGGATTTTCTACACAAGCTATCTCGCAGTCCGGGCATACGAAAACCAAGTGATTTGTGTAGAAGATTTGGCAGTCAAGAACATGGTGAAAAATCCTAACCTTGCAAAAGCTATTAGTGACCAAGGTTGGGGAATGTTTTTAACCATGCTGAAATACAAGGCTGAGAGATTTGGGCATACTTATCTTGAAATAAATCGCTTCTTTCCATCTTCTCAACTTTGTAGTCAGACTCTACTACCAATCCCAATGTTACAAAATGGTTATGATTCATTGGCTATTAGGTTTGTAGATTGTCCACATTGTCAGAAACAGCATGATAGAGACATCAATGCTGCCATAAATATCAGAAATGAAGGTTTGCGATTATGGGCGTTAGGAACTAGCGCTTCTGCCCACCGAGGGGATGTAAGACCAAAGTCTTCTGGACGTAAAAAATCCACAAAAGACCGAGGCAATCCCCAATGAATTGGGAAGCCTACACTCACCGCTTGCGGGAGTGTAGGTAGTTCACTACCACCCAATAGGCAATTCTTAACTTTGAGTTACCACTTCCTTGTCCTTCGCCAAGAACTTCTCGAGTTCTGTCAGTGCATCAGCATCAACTTTGGTTTGCATTGGGCAGAACTTGGGACCGCACATCGAACAAAACTCAGCAGTTTTGTAAATGTCTGCTGGTAAAGTTTCATCGTGATATTCCCTCGCTCTTTCGGGGTCGAGTGATAATTCAAACTGACGGTTCCAGTCGAAGTTGTAACGCGCAGTAGACAGTTCATCGTCTCTGTCTCTTGCGCCTGGGCGGTGTCTGGCAATATCTGCTGCGTGAGCTGCTATTTTGTAGGCAATCAAACCGTTGCGTACGTCTTCGGAATTGGGCAAGCCTAAGTGTTCTTTCGGTGTGACGTAGCATAGCATGGCAGTACCGTACCAGCCAGCCATTGCTGCCCCAATTGCGGAAGTGATGTGGTCGTAACCGGGGGCGATGTCCGTTACCAATGGTCCTAGCACGTAGAAAGGAGCTTCAGAACACTCTTCCATCTGCTTTTTGACGTTGAACTCAATTTGGTCCATCGGGACGTGTCCAGGACCTTCTACCATGACCTGTACGTCATGCTCCCAAGCTTTGCGAGTGAGTTTTCCGAGAGTTTTAAGTTCAGCTAATTGTGCTTCATCAGAAGCATCATGGGTACAACCAGGACGCAGGGAGTCACCATAACTGAAGGAGACATCGTATTTCTTAAAAATTTCAATGATGTCGCGCAAGTGCGTATAAAGCGGGTTTTGCTTGTGATGGTGTAGCATCCATCTTGCCAGAATGCCGCCACCGCGAGACACAATGCCAGTGATGCGACTTCTCACTAAGGGCAAATGCTCAATTAAAATCCCGGCGTGGATAGTCATGTAATCGACACCCTGCTGGGCGTGTTTCTCGATAACATGAAGAAAATCATCTGGTGTCAGCTTTTCAATGTTGCCGTGGACACTTTCTAAAGCTTGGTAAACTGGTACTGTGCCAATTGGTACTGGTGAAGCTTTGATAATAGCAGTACGAATTTCATCCAAGTTACCGCCACCAGTGGACAAGTCCATTACGGTATCAGCGCCATACTTCACCGCTAAGTTCAGCTTTGCAACCTCTTCATCAAGATTGGAAGAGTTAGGACTCGCGCCAATATTAGCATTTACCTTACACTTGGAGGCGATACCAATACACATTGGCTCCAAGTTCGTGTGGTTGATGTTAGCAGGGATAATCATCCGTCCCCGTGCTACTTCGTCTCTAACGAGCTCAACGGGAAGGTTTTCCCGCTGAGCAACGTAATGGATTTCTTCGGTGATGACACCCTGACGGGCATAATGCATTTGAGTAACATTACTCTGCCCATGCCGCTTGGCGACCCATTCTGTCCGCATATTTGCTTTCCTCGATAAACAGCTTCCCTCCGCCGGTATTACCCGGATTCAGGTGTTAAGGGTGTAATCTCAGCCTATGCAGGCACCCCTAGCATGGGAATTGATTTTACCACCTTCGTTGTGGGTGCAAGCAAGAAGTTGACAAATTATGAAGAAAGTGAGGTGGAGGGGTTGGTTAAGCAGAAGGTAGAGTGCAAAGTCATTTTGTTATAAATTGGCTACATATAGTAAGTAAATACCCGCACAGAGGTGACGTTGAAAAGCTTATACTTCAAAAGCTTATAAGTAGCCATCATGAACTGCTTACACCCTTCGGGTTCAGCAGTCGCCTGGCTGTCGGGAAACCAACGCCAGTCACCTGGGCGTGGGAAACCCGCCTGCATGGCTAGCGCTCCTCCTGCAGCGCTGCTTCACCAGGACAGATGAAAATTTATTCTTTCTTCTGCATTCCTAGCTGCGGAGTTCTGAGTTGTATTTTCAAGTCAGGTCGGTGAGAATAACTCAAACTATGTTAACCAATGTAAAAAATATGGAAATTACTTCGTAGTGAGGGCTTCAGCCCTTAAAGTGGGGCTTTAGCCCTCACTACAAACTTTTAATTATTAAAGCACTCAGGGGGAAGCTGAGATTTAGGGATGGTAGAGGGCGATTGGCTTTGCCACTGCCCCGAATCGCGATCGCCCTTAAGCTCTGGTAAGCTGCAAACAAGGGGAGATGGGGAGATGGGGATCTGGGAAGCAATAACTAATGACTAATGACTAATGACTAATGACTAATGACTATTGACTATCGATATATTCTGTTTTATAAACCTTATGGCGTCCTAAGCCAATTTACAAAAGACTCGCCAACACGCAGCACCTTGAAAGATTACATCGAGGTTCCTGATGTGTATCCTGTGGGGCGTTTAGATTGGGACAGTGAAGGGTTACTCCTGTTGACTAACCACGGACAATTGCAACATCGCCTCTCGCATCCCCGGTTTGGACACGAACGTACTTACTGGGTACAGGTGGAACGAATTCCTGATGCTGCGGCTTTGACGCAGCTGCAAGAAGGTGTGATAATTCAAGATTACCGGACTCGACCAGCCTTGGTGCAGCTATTACCAACACCTTCTTTACCAGAACGGGATCCGCCGATTAGATTTCGCAAAAATGTGCCGACAGCGTGGTTGGAAATGACTTTAACAGAGGGGAAAAATCGTCAGGTACGGCGAATGACAGCGGCTGTAGGATTTCCGACTTTGCGCCTCATTAGGGTAGCGATCGCTCACCTACATTTAGATGGTCTCCAACCAGGTCAATGGCGTGATTTGACTCCTCGTGAACTCAAATTGTTACTTGATTTAGCTTTTGCAGGTCGAGGCGCGTAGTTCCCAGAAACGAGGTGTAGGGGTGTAGAAATTGCTGCGGCTCAATTATTAAGTATTTTTGAAAAATTTTACCAGATTCTTAGTAATGACTCTTGGAGACAAGCAAGCACAGGATGAGGAGTGACACTGATACAAAAACATACAAACTACATAGAAGGAACAATGGAAGTTGAAAGTCGGTCTTATAGCGCTTGCTTGGCTATTCAACTCCCTCTGCTGCTTGAGGGGTGATTGGAAAGATGAGGAAGAGAAAGAGAATAAGACAAATGTGACAGATGTGACAGATGTGATTTTTTTGACTTTATTATCTGCCTTATCTCCCCACGCCCTAAATTTCCTAAACCTAAAGATATGTGTTGGAATATGCCACAAAGTCTAGCTTTAATGGCAATTTATTGTGAGGAGATATGTTGCCGTATCTGAAATCTATCGTTAATATGCGTAACAATTAAGACTGCCACCAAAATTCGCCAGATGAACCACAATATTTTGTCGGTCTACTGTAGGCAGGTGCTAACAAATATGGCACTTTTGGATTCTAGTGGCTAGAAGCACCTTGGATCGGGAATTAAGGAACTTCCACAATGCTGATTTGCCCTCAGTGTAACTTTGAAAACCCCAATACCAACAAATTTTGTCAAAACTGTGGCGCTTCTCTGACCCAAAAGGTCTGTCCAGAGTGCAGTACTTATGTGGCTTTGAATGCACAACGATGTGATAACTGTGGCGCAGAATGCGGAACAGTTCTGTGGGCAATTATTACTCAGGAAGGAACTTTTGCGGCTGGGGAAAATAGGGGAGATAGGGAAGCAATATTTTCTTCCTCATCCTTCTTATCCTCCTCATCCTCCTCATCCTCCTCATCCTCCTTATCCCCTCTTCCCTCCACTTCCCCTCTGTCGGTAGGGTCGTATCTAGACCCACAGAAGCGCTATCAACTGCTAGAACCGCTACCAGCCTTAGGGGAAATTGCTGCTAATACTGAGGTGTGCGTTAGGGTTCTAGATTGCCAACCATACCAACTGTCGCTCCTTGAGGTCATGCTAGCAAATGAGCAACAGGGGTTAGCAACGCCATCAGTGGGGGAGCAGAAAATTCCCAGTCTCGCTAAACCTTATATTGCATTACAATCCTGGTGCCATTTGGGAATACCGCCGATTCATGATGCTTGGCAGGATGAAAATATACAGGTGATACTGATCGAAGACCGCTCAAACTGGCAAAAATTACTTGAACTGTGGCGAGAAGATACGACAAGTTCGCTACAAATTGTACACTTTTTTTACCAGATGACCCAACTATGGGCGGTGCTGGAAACAGTAAAGTGCCGTCAAAGTCTGTGGGAGTTGGGGAATCTCCGACTCGATGAAGACCTGTCGCTAGCACTACAGCGCTTGTATGTAGAATTACCAGGTAACCCATCGGCTGCTGAGTTATCAGAAGATTTAGAACCACAGCTAGAAGCACAGCCCTTTACAGTCCAAATTTTAGGACGAGTTTGGCAAGCGCTTTTTAGACAGTCTCAACGCACTCAATTTGGCTCTATTTTACACCTTATAGGAGAGTTGGAACTCGGAAAGATCCAAACGCTCGTGGAGCTGCAATCACGTTTGGAAGCTATAGCCTCTGAATTGCAAGGCAATTCCACAAGTGTTCCAATCACCCGAACAATGCCCTACAGTACCGCTACGCCCACTGTCTTGCAATTAGATGAGCCAGAGGATGACACTGAATTGAAAACCGATGATATGCCCACACTTGTTCTGCCGATGCAGTTAGTAAGTTTGGAAAATGCAGGGCTTACTGATGTAGGACGTCAACGTGACCATAACGAAGATTACTTTGGTATTGAAACAAAAATTCATAAGTTAGAATTGCCCAACAGCCGTACTTTGCAAGCGCGTGGTTTGTATGTTCTGTGCGATGGAATGGGCGGACACGCTGGTGGGGAGGTTGCTAGTGCCTTAGCTGTCAGTTCTTTGCGCCAGTACTTTCAAACCCACTGGACTTCTGACCAACTGCCCACAGAAGATGATATCCGAGAAGCGGTACGGCAAGCTAATCAAGCCATTTTCGATGTCAATCAACAAGATTCCCGTTCTGGGGTTGGGCGCATGGGTACCACCCTCATTATGGTTTTAATCCAAGATACTCATGTCGTGGTGGCTCATGTGGGAGATAGTCGTCTCTACCGGGTGACTCCCAAAAGAGGACTGGAACAAATCACGGTAGACCATGAAGTTGGTCAACGGGAAATTTCTCGGGGTGTGGAACCTAGTGTGGCATACTCGCGCCCTGATGCTTACCAACTTACCCAAGCCCTTGGTCCTCGCGATGAACACTTGATTATTCCCGATGTACAGTTTTTGGAGATAAATGAAGATTCCCTTTTTGTTCTTGCTTCGGATGGTTTGTCAGATAATGATTTGTTGAAAATTCATTGGCAAACTCACTTAGCGCCTCTGCTAAGTTCTAGTGCCAATTTGGAAAGTGGCGTTCAAGCTTTAATTGATTTGGCAAACCATTACAATGGTCATGACAATATTACTGCTGTAGTTATCCGGGCAAAAGTCCGCCCGCATTTAGAACAACAGCAATCAATTTTAGATTAGGGATTTATTTAAGGAGGATGAGCAAGTAAATGAATAATGGTTAGTCTTTCTCAATACTCGCTTGGCTGTCTACGCTCATCTCCTTAATCCCTAATCAAAAATCGTCTATGGTCACGCTGACCCTGTTAGAACCGCAACAAAAAACACCTCTTAGGCAGTGGCACTTTGACGACGAGTCCATTATACGGATTGGTCGTTCGGCAGATAATGACGTTGTTTTAAGTGACACTTTGGTTTCGCGGTATCATTTAGAACTCAAACAAATCAGTTCTGATAAAAATGGCGGTTCTTGGCAGGTGATTAGTCAAGGCATAAATGGTACTTTTCTCAATGGCGTCTTGGTGACTCAGGCTTTTTTGCCAGATAATTCCCTGCTGCAACTGGCACAGGGCGGTCCCATATTGAAATTCCAAATTGACCAGCAAACTGCTCCACAATATTCTCCCACCGCCTCACCCAACACTTGCACGCACCAAGGAAATTCGCCTAACAATTTGTTTTGCATCCACTGCGGTGAACCTCTGTCGGTGATACAGACGATTCGTCAATATCAGGTCTTGCAAATTCTGGGACAGGGAGGTATGGGGACTACCTATCTCGCTTGGGATAAACAAGGAAAAATTGCCGGACACGCACAACTGCTGGTGCTCAAGCAGATGAATGCTGATATGGCGAAAATTGCCAAGGCACAAGAATTATTTGAACGAGAAGCAAATACTCTCAAATCCCTCAGCCATGTTGGAATTCCTAAGTATTACGACTTCTTTGTTGAAGGTGGCAAGAAATATTTGGCGATGGAATTAGTCCACGGTCAAGATTTAGAAAAACTTATTTATTTAAAAGGACCAGTTACGCCAAATTTAGCGGTTAATTGGATGATTCAAACCTGCGATATTTTGGACTATCTCCATAGCAAAGAACCACCACTGATCCACCGCGATATTAAACCCGCTAACCTCATGGTGCGAAATTCTAATAATCGCATAGTGATGCTGGATTTTGGGGCGGTGAAAGAGATTGGCACCGCACCTGGAACTCGTATTGGTGCAGAGGGTTATTGTGCCCCCGAACAAGAACGGGGACAACCTCTGACTCAATCCGATTTATATGCCATTGGACCAACGCTTATTTTTCTGCTGACTGGCGAAAGCCCATTTAAGTTCTATCGCCAGAGGGGACGCAGTTTTCGCTTTGAAGTGGCCAATGTTCCCACTATTACTCCGCAGTTGCGCGAGGTGATTGACCGCGCTACAGAACCTCTGGCACGCGATCGCTACCAAACGGCTAAGGAATTAGCACAGGCTTTGGCTGCGTGCCAAGTTTAGGGAATAGGGGAACAGGGAATAGGTGACAAGGCAGAGGGGATAAGCTAGAAACTAGAGGCGACACACAAAAGCTTGAACCTTTTATCTGTAACCTGTAACCTATCACCTATCCCCTATTGCCACTTCAGCTGTCAGCTGTAACCTGTTTGCTACTGCCTATTCTTCATCCCAAGCTTCCACAGCTAGCAATTCGCTGACTGGATCTTGCATGCTAAACCCAAAGTCTAGCAGTTCTTGCTTCCAGTGTTGCCAGTCGTTTCCGAACAGCAAAGCGATTTTCCAAATGCTATCCGTGGGCTTGATAATATTAGAATCTACGAGTGAACTCACATTACGCTGCAACTTCACCATTGGGTGAATTACTTGCTGCTTACTCATAACCTCGATTAAATTCAGATTTGGTTTAGTAAATGCTTGATCAAAACTGCTTTCCGTTCCGGAATTTTTGACGACGCGTAGAGCCTTTTTCTTTGGCAAAGCAAGTCTTAACTTTTTAACTATATCATAACTTACTCAATTGGGTGATCATTAAATTCGGTTTTGTACGGTAATCCCCACAAAGCCAGGTAAGTTTCGCCCGTACAAGCCATTATTCTAAACTGATCTCAAACAAGTCTTGTCCTGTCTTTTGCACAAATAACACTTTTGAGCGATATATGCAAAACGTTATTTGTTTTTCCACCATAATGTATGCAAGTTTTAACAAATTTATATGACCGGAGCCTTTTTGAAGATTTTTGCCCAAAGGCAAACTGTGCAGTGAGATTGACTTATACACACTCTATTAAATGTTATATAGAATATCGCAAACATCTAATATTAGATAGAGAAAATATAAAAATTTATAAAAATTTAATTATTTAGTTAGAAACAAAATTATGAGAAAATACGGTCCTTAAGGAGGAAGGCAAAATTTTTATACGTAGTTGATGTTTAGGAAGCGGTATAAATTCATCTGTCGCGAAATTGTGAACAACAAGATTCCCGACTTCTTGAAGAAGTCGGGAATCTGAACCAATGGATTTATGGGCGAAGCGCAGACACTTTCACACAAAGAAGCGGTATAAATTCATCTGTCGCGAAATTGACCCGAAGATACAAAGTTTTATGCTGTCTACTGCAATTGGCTAGTGCATGACGGATAATTGAAATTTCAGTTGATTTTATTTACTTTATTTTTATTCCAAAAAAGTTTAAAAAGAAGTCATTAGCTTGGTTAAGGTTGCACTTGTTTAGCTCTGTTCGTAGTAAGCACGAAGAGTGCTTCTGAGCGCTGAAGCGCTCACTACAAACTACTTTTCCAACAGGCTCAAAGTGGATAGAATACTCTACCCACTTTGGCAAGATGTCTAACTTAGCTGAAAAAAATTACTATTTTAATTCAATGTTTGTCTAAAGTTGATTAGTCGTTTATTGCTCGCCTACTCACTCATTTCTTTACCTCGCTGTGTTGCCAATATATCTAGCTGGGCAGGTCAAGTTTGTCAAGTTTCTTGTAGAAGGAGTGACAGTTGTTGTACCATCATCCCCACCGTTTGCTTCAGATTTTTCAGCTTCACACAACACGGCTAGGGTTGTTGCTTCGTTTGTCGCACTTGCCTGTATCAGTGCAACAACACCAATATAAGCCTTAAGGGGAGCTTGATCTTGTAATGGTTGTGCTTGATTGGTGACGTTGGTAACACCACTACCACCACCTGTGATATTGTACCTGTAATTTTCAGTTTGTGTTGCGATACCAAGACCTAACTCACTGAGGCTACTTGCAAAGCTGTTATTTTCCAAGTAATAAGTTTGCTGCGCCCGGTTCATGGAACCTATATAGGTTTTACCTTCAGTCTGCTTGGCTTTATTCGCTTGATTGAGAAAAGATGGCAAAGCAATAGCAGAAAGAATACCAATAATAATAATGACTACTAACAGTTCAATAAGTGTGAAACCCTGCTCTTCCTGCTTTTTCTGAAGAATATATCGCATAAATTTAGCTTTTAGTTGAGTTTTCATGCGTATTTTCTAGGAGGTGGTGATGAGTTAAAAAGTTCTAAGTGTAACGTACCCACTTCACTTTGTTTTCATATCACCTTAGTAAAAAATTTTCTTGTTAATAAGATAAGGGCATGGAACTGTAACCTAAAAGCTATTCAAGCCTTATCAAAGGTCGTCAATTTTGAGCAGATATAGCGAAAAGATACTAGAATAGTCCTGATAGTACGGGTTAACAACCGTGCCGGAGCGAGGATAAACCTTCCAGCATAGACTGACGTTTGATAAACGTGCCACAGGCGAAGTGCAGGCGACCTAGACAGAGGGTCGTTAGTAGCGCCTCATAAGCGAAGTTTTTTGATAACTTCGACACATATAGCGGTCAGTTAGACCGTTCTCGCGTCTGTGGACTGGTTGATGCCGACATCTCCAGGATGAAACAGGAAGTATTAGCGTTGCCCAAGTTCAGTTGAATAGTTTTGATTAGCATTGACTAAACTTGAGCAGGATTTATGTAACGGCTGATAAGTTGTTGTGCCTTTATGGCAGTTTTCAAATGGCTGCAATACAGGTTGTTTGTAGGGGCTGAGAAATGCCCATGCGTGTCAACAACCACGTTTAAACCTTTATTCCACGTTGGCTTTACCCCACCCCCAACCCCTCCCCAAGGCATCGGGGAGGGGAGGTTTTGGCGCTCTTACAAACCGGGGTGGGGTCAAATCAACGTCGGCTAAAGGTCTGAATGTTAAATTGACACTAATGGGCTAGACGAAAGCCCCTACCGTGTGTATGTATTTTATGCAAGTGAGAATGGCAATATAGTGGTTCGGGAGTTGAGTGCAATACATCAAGAAATAAAAACCACAGATGGACACAGATGGACACAGATGGACACGAGATTTATCTGTACTGCATCCAAACGAGAAGCGTCATAGTCAGACTTACCGAAAATTTCCCATTTCTATCTCAAAAGTGCATAAGTTGATTTTGCTTACACTTAAATTAAAGAAGGAAGGAAACTAAACAAGATAATACACATAATCATATTTTTGTCAATATTTGAAACAGAGAATAAATTTTCTGGCAGATTGGCACCGAAATGCAATGACTCTGCCCTCCCCCTTCCCAAGCTCGGAAATAATTTGTTATATTAAGTCGTAGTCGTTATGAGTTTATATAAAGTATCATGACCAACGCGACAGTAGAAAACGTAGTGATTATAGGTTCTGGTCCAGCAGGGTACACGGCTGCTATCTACGCAGGACGAGCTAACCTCAAACCGGTTGTCTTTGAGGGTTTCCAAGCCGGGGGCTTACCAGGTGGTCAGCTGATGACAACGACTGAAGTGGAGAACTTTCCTGGGTTTCCCGAAGGAATTACCGGACCAGAACTGATGGATTTGATGAAGGCTCAAGCGGAACGCTGGGGAGCTGAGTTATATACAGAAGATGTTATTGAAGTTGATTTGACTCAGCGTCCTTTTACAGTTCGCTCTGAGGAACGGGAATTTAAAACTAATAGCGTTATCATCGCCACGGGTGCGACAGCAAAGCGCTTGGGTTTAGACAGTGAACATCAATTCTGGAGCCGAGGAATTTCTGCTTGTGCTATTTGCGACGGTGCTACGCCTATTTTCCACGGCGCGGAATTAGCTGTGGTGGGTGGCGGCGACTCGGCGGCGGAAGAAGCAATTTACCTGACCAAATACGGTTCTAAAGTGAATTTGCTGGTACGCTCTGAGAAGATGCGGGCTTCTAAAGCGATGCAAGACCGCGTTTTGAGTAACCCCAAAATCACAGTTCACTGGAACACAGAACCTCTGGATGTGTTTGGGAACGACAACCACATGGAAGGGATAAAAATCCGCAATACCAAAACTGGCGAAGAGAGCAAACTGCACGTTAAGGGGTTATTCTACGCCATTGGTCACAATCCCAATACATCTTTATTCAAGGGACAACTGGAACTGGATGAGGTGGGTTATGTTGTCACCAAGCCTGGTTCTCCAGAAACAAGCTTAGAAGGTGTTTTTGCCGCAGGCGACGTACAAGATCATGAGTACCGTCAAGCAATTACCGCTGCAGGTAGTGGTTGTGCGGCGGCGATGTTAGCAGAACGTTGGTTGTCTTCCACAGGTTTGATTCAGGAATTCCATCAAAAACCGGAAACTCCAGATAATGAACTAGAACACCCAGCCGAGAAGAAAACCGAGGAACAGCAAGCTGCGGAATTTGATTTGAGTACAACCCGCCATCACGGGGGTTATGCTTTGCGGAAGCTGTTCCATGATAGCGATCGCCTGATTATCGTCAAATACGTCTCTCCTGGCTGCGGTCCTTGCCATACCCTCAAGCCAATATTAAATAAAGTGGTGGATGAATTTGACGGCAAAATCCACTTTGTCGAAATTGACATCGATAAAGACCGCGACATCGCTGAAAATGCCGGTGTCACAGGAACACCCACAGTTCAGTTCTTCAAGGATAAGGATCTGTTGAAGGAACTCAAAGGCGTCAAGCAAAAGAGCGAGTATCGCCAATTGATTGAAAGCAATTTGTAAGTCTTTGCCGAAGAAGCTGCACTTGAGTCTAGAGGAGGACACTTTGCTTGCGTTCCCAAGTAACCTCAGCATGCAAGTGTCCTCGCTCATCGCTCAAGTTCCTAGCTCTTGGAGTTCTGACTACTTTACCTTGTCCATAGATGACTTTTGCAACAAGTCTATTCAAATGGACTGCAAAATTTGACCGAGTTTTATGCGTCGTAAGGAGTTTTGCTGTTAACCAGAGATTTTAATTTCTGGCTATTGCGGGCTAGTGCAAGATGTCATTTGTGTTGCACTGCGTTCATGCACCCTATGTTCTCTGCCAATACTCGCGCTCGTCGCAAAGCGTCCCGTGAGGGATACGCTCTTTACCCTATCAGCCTGAACGTCAGCAAATGACAAGCTTAACACCCATTGCCTTCTACCATCTCGAAAACGACTTCATGTTTACTATTGGGCTTTTGCTCACGCAATAACTGAAGGTATCCTTCTGCATCAATGCGACTCCGGTGGCGGCTGACGACTACCTTTTGTGAAGAGGACAGTGAATGAACAACTGCCCAGGGTTTGAGGCGCTCTTGATAAGCCATAATGAAATTATCTCCTTTGATAATTAGGAGCCAAAGCCAGCGCTGTCACTTTCCAGGGTTAGGTGCTGGCTTCTGACTACTTTAAATGATATTATTGCCCTGTTAAATATTGTTACAAATATTTATAAGTCTTTTTAACTAAAGCCAAGAATTTAAACCAAGGTAGTAAGGGCAAGGATGCTACTAGGTTCTCCGAAAGAAGCAGGAAATCTAAATCTTGAGGTTTAGAAGCCGTCGGTGTACCACAAAGTGGCGATCGCCGGGAGATGTCACTTATTTATAATGCAACACGTAAACATTGTAGCCGTTATCGGCTTTATGTCTTTGCGCGATGGTGCAAGAGCACCCGCATAATTGCGATCGCACGAAACTACCTGATAGGTAAAATGGTCATCTGTAGTTACGACCTTGCAACTCCTGACGCCTCGGTGTATTTATGACCATCACAAAAAGTCCCCCGATTCGATTTTTACGGTTTGCTAAAAACCCCACCCTTTCCCAACGACTGATGTTGATTGGGTTAACCATAACTTTGTTTTTCATCTTCCTGGCTTTATGCGCCCCCTTACTCCAGGCTTTCGGTTGGCTGCAAAACCCCCTAGATTCCTTGACTAACCCCATTCAAGAACCACCCTCACTCCAACATTGGTTTGGTACCAGTCGCGAAGGCTATGATGTATTTTCGCGGACACTATTTGGTGCTCAAGCTGCCTTGCAAGTGGTTTTATTAGCTACAGCGCTGAGTATGTTTATTGGTGTGCCTTTGGGCATGGTAAGTGGCTACCTAGGCGGTAGATTAGATAAAGCATTACTATTTGTTATGGATAGTATCTACACCCTACCAGGGTTGCTGCTTTCGGTAACGCTGGCATTTATAGTAGGACGTGGAATATTAAACGCCGCTCTTGCCATCAGCATTGCTTATGTTCCGCAATATTACCGTGTTGTCCGCAACCACACTGTGAGCGTTAAAACAGAAGTGTTCATCGAAGCAGCACAAGCAATGGGTGCTAACACTTGGCAAGTTCTTTCTCGGTACTTATTTTTCAATGTGATTCAAAGCGTACCCGTCCTTTTTACCCTCAACGCCGCTGATGCGATTTTGATTCTGGGGAGTTTGGGTTTTTTGGGCTTAGGGCTTCCAAGAGAAACGCCAGAATGGGGACGCGATTTACAACAAGCTTTGCAAGCACTACCTGTTGGTGTTTGGTGGACTGCCTTTTTCCCCGGATTAGGTATGACAATCATGGTTGTGGGGCTATCGCTACTCGGTGAGGGGTTAAATGAATTTATTAATCCCCGTTTACGCAAAGACATCCGGAAATAGTCAAGAGTTATTTGTTAATAATCATTAGTCATTGAGCCTATTTTCATTTGTCTAACGACAAATGAGAAACAATAACATAACCTAATTCAGTTTGCTACTCTAATATCTGTTGTACTTATCATTGAGAGATCTGTGTGAAAGATAATATTTCTTTAATTGCTGCCGCTGCTGGTGGCTTTATGCTTTCCGTTGCCCTGACTGGCATCTTAAGAGGTTCCCCAGTAGCATCTTTACAGGGTCAGCCTAGTTTTCATCCCCTGACTGTCGCTGCTTTACGAGCAGCACCAAATGACTCCGAGAATGTAGAATTTTTTGGTAGCGAAACTGGTAAAAAATGAAGTAGCAAATTTGCCAGCGTCTCTCTGCGTCCAATGGTATGTCCATCTGCGGTTTCCAATTCGCCCTAAACGGGATTTTTGCCAGAAATCTACTCATCTATAGCGCTTCTCGTTTGGATGAAGTCATTATTTATCTGTGTTCCATGAGTGTTCCATGAGTGGTTCTCCTAACTTGATATATTGCACTCAACACCAGAACCGCTATATTGCCTGCCAAATTTGTGCCTTTTTGTGAGGGGTTTGAAAGTGGGGAATTCTCAAGTAATTGGTATTGACTTGGGTGGAACAGCAATTAAGCTGGGGCGTTTTACCGCAGATGGCACTTGTTTACAATCCTTAACTGTGGCTACGCCGCAACCAGCGACACCAGAGGCGGTTGTGGCAAAAATGGTAGATGCGATCGCCCAAATTGACCTCGATAGAAATTGCATTGCCATTGGTGTTGGTACTCCCGGACCTGCGGACGCTCAAGGACGCATTGCCAAAATTGCCATTAACTTGCCAGGATGGTACGATGTCCCTTTAGCCGATGCTTTAGAAGCAAAAACAGGCAAACCTACGATTGTCGGTAACGATGCCAACTGTGCAGGGCTAGGGGAAGCTTGGCTGGGAGCAGGTCGCCGCTTTCAGAATCTGATTCTGCTGACTTTAGGAACTGGTGTCGGTGGCGCAATTATCCTAGATGGCGAACTGTTTACTGGTCCTCTAGGCGCAGCCGGTGAGCTGGGATTGATTACCCTCAAGCCAGATGGTCCAAGGTGTAATAGTGGCAATCAAGGCTCTTTGGAACAGTATGTATCAGTCACCGCAATTCGTCGCCGTACAGGCAAGGAACCAGCAGAACTCGGCGTTCTGGCAAAAGCCGGAGATGCTCAAGCGTTGACATTTTGGCAAGAATATGGTAAGGATTTGGGAATTGGATTGACCAGTTTGATTTACGTGCTGACGCCGCAAGCAGTTGTGATTGGTGGCGGCGTGAGTGGCAGTGCTGAGTTTTTTATACCATTTGTTAAAGCAGAAATTGAGCAGAGAGTTCTGCCTACTTCACGTCTTGGTTTACAAATATTGCCAGCAGAATTGGGTAACTTTGCGGGGATAGCAGGTGCCGCGAAGTTAGCTTTTTCAAAAGTAGGGGCTTAGGCGTTATCAATTGAACGTGATTGTGAATTACCAGAGCAGGAGATGAAGTGTGGGGTGTGGGGTGTGGTGAAAGAGGGAAATACCCATATCCTAAAAGGTATAAAGCCCCTGCTTTTACAGCGATTTTCGGCTAAATAGACCACATTGTAGAGACGCGCCATGGCGCGTCTCTACAGGAATTGAAATTTTGCTGCTGTAAGTATGGAAAAAGAAAAAGATGTGTTTCGAGACCAAAATGCTGAGAAACGCTAAGCCTCTTTGGGGCGGGTGTGGGGTGCGGGGTATGGGGTGTAGTGAGGAGGAAAAGAAGTTTGGCTAGGTTTGTCCAATTTTGTCGAGACGGGATGAAACGGCAAGTGCCAGATCCAAAAAACTTCTTCGGAACTAATAATATTGTTGAAAACAACTGCAAGTCACTCCACGTCAACCAAAAATGCTGACCGATGCCTATGATGCTTGTACAGACACCACAAGACCGATATGTCCAAGTTGGTCAAATCAATACACGTTACTGGACTTCAGGGGACAAGGGAACAACAGTTATCTTGCTCCACGGCATCGGCAGTAGTGTAGAGACTTGGGCGTACAATATTAGCGTTTTAGCACAACACCATCGTGTCTACGCTGTTGATTTAGTAGGCGCTGGTCGCTCCGAGAAGCCACCAGTAACCTATTCGCTCACCTACCTAGCCCAGTTCGTCAAAGATTTCATGGATGCCCTCAGTATCGAGTGCGCCAGCCTGATTGGAAATTCGCTGGGAGGCGGCGTTGCCTTGCAATTCGCACTGGATTTTCCACAAAAACTAGAGAAGTTGATCCTAGTGAACAGCTTGGGGTTAGGTAAAGAAATCACACTTACGCTTCGGTTAGCAACATTACCATTTGTTGGCAGATTATTCAAACCCACTCGCAGCGGTACAGCTTTGGCGTTGAAGCAGTCTGTGTATGACTCAACGCTTATTTCCAATGAGTGGGTTGAACTGTTTTACCAAATTGCGACTCTTCCTGGGGCATGGGAAGCAGTTGTAGGACTCATTAAAACAAACATCGACCTGTTTGGTGTTCGGACTGAAATTTATAATACGATTGTCGATAGATTGCCTACCATCACTGCGCCGACACTTGTGTTTTGGGGGCGACAGGATCGCGTACTGCCAGTTGCTCACGCTGCTGTTGCAACCTTAGGTTTGCCGAATGCCCGTCAACATATCTTCGACCCGTGTGGTCATTGGTCACAAGTTGAACATTCAGAGGAGTTTAATACTTTGGTTTTGGAGTTCTTAGCTTAATCCAAAAGAAGCCCCACATCTTACCCCGTTCGCGCAGCGTGCCGAAGGCATAGGGGAAGTGTGGGATGAATTTTGGGGTAATCAGGTTACGACCCCCGACCTATGTTTACCGTCGGTAGACAAAGGAAGTGGGGTCACTGACCTGATTACCTGTCTCTGGGATTTTTAACGAGTCAATAAGGTCTTCAATAACGTGAGTCATTGTCGTATCTTTGATTGCGGCGTATAACCGTAACTTATTCAATCTGCGTTCACTCATTCGCATCTTAAACCATTGTGTCTTCATTTATGTACCTACAATTTACCTACATTGGTTACACTAGTAGATAACAAGGAGGTGATTAAAAGTGTTGAAGGCAGTTAAGGTCAGACTATACCCAACAACTGAACAAGAAATAGCTCTAGCCAAATCATTTGGTTGTGCTAGATGGTATTGGAATTATGCCCTACAGCATTGCATTCAGCACTATCAAGAAACTGGAAAATCTCTGAGATTAAGTGTCTACAAAGCTTACTTACCCCAACTAAAACTAGATCATCCTTGGTTAAAAGAAGATTGTTATTCTGCCGTTTTGCAATGCGTAGCAATCAACTTGAATAAGGCTTACACTAATTTTTTTGAGGGTCGCGCTAAGTTTCCTAGATTTAAATCAAAGCATCATAAGCAATCAATTCAATACCCACAAAACGTTAAGATTGTGGGTGATTGTTTGGAGATTCCCAAAATTGGTGTTGTCAAAGCAGTTTTTCATAGACCAATCTTCGGGAAAGTTAAGACAGTTACTATCAGTAAAACACCTACAGATAAGTACTTTGCGTCTGTACTATGTGAAGTTGATGGTGATGTAAATCAATCAAGTGGCAATAAGGTACTAGGCATTGACCTTGGAATCAAAGACTTCGCTATTGTTCATGATGGCGAACAAGTTACCAAGCACTCAAATCCGAAACACTTGAAACGTCATGAGAAGAATCTAGCTCGCAAGCAGAAAAAGTTCGCTCGTAAGGTTAAAGGAAGTAATTCAAGAAACAAATACAGAAAACTAGTAGCTCTTGTTCACGAACGAGTGTCAAATTCCCGCTACTGACTTCCTACACAAACTAAGCAGGAAACTGGTAGACGAAAGCCAAGTCATCATTGTAGAAAATCTCAATGTGTTTTGGGAATGGTACTCAACCGCAAGCTATCAAAGGCAATATCCGATGTAGGGTGGGGAATGTTTGTTAACTTCCTGGACTACAAGTTAAAGCGTAAAGAAGGACAACTTGTGGAAATCGGAAGATTCTTCCCCAGTTCCAAAACCTGTTCATGTTGCGGTCACATTATTGATGAGTTAACACTCGATATCCGTGAATGGGATTGTCCCGAATGCAAGACTCACCATGACCGTGATGGTAATGCAGCACTGAATATAAGGAATGAAGGAATTCGGATATTATCTATGGACGGAGGGAACCCCGTTCTTGCCGTGCCGAGGCGGAGTAAGACCACCTATCCGCTCATGAAAAGGGGCATCTGTCAATGAAGCCGGAAGCCTACACCGACCCGCAAGGGCGGTGTAGGTAGTTCACCTAATTAGACGTTGCAGTAGCTTGTAATAACTAGAACTTAAAGCTTCAAGCGGCAAAAAGTTACGCGTCCTGACCTCTAATATCTGGATACAGGAACTGGTTGCGCTAGTTCCTGGTGGGAACAAATTGGCTTGAGTCCGAACAGAAATCTCGCCAGATTGTTTCGCCTGATGAATAACTCATAGAGGGCAACGGTTACGATTAGAGAGGTGGTGCTAATCACCCAAAATTTCTCCATCACGCCTGCATTCCAACGCACGACATAGAAACCAATTGCCACGAGGACTGTTTGGTGAAGCAGGTAGAATGGATATTGTGCAGCGCTTGCGTATTGCAGTAGCTTGCTATTGAAATTCAAGTACCTTCGACCTAACCCTACAAGGGTAACGATCCAGAACCAGGAGTCAACCCCCCGCAGTAATTGGTATAAAATGTATACCAGAGAGTAACCTCGCTCTGGCAGGCTATCAGTCTCCCACAAGCCAAAAAGAACTAACATACAGGCACATGCCAATACCAGAGCGATACTCTTATGCCTGTCTATAGCCTGCCCAAATCTTACGTCAGAACTTAGGAAGTAGCCGTAGATAAAGTACAAAAGGTATAAACAGAAGTTTGCCCAGTCGTCATAGAGGTTTTGGAAACCTGGCCATCTGGGTCGCAACGCTGCTTCAATGACAGCCAAGGGTAGAGCCAGCAGCAAAATTGCTCCAGGTTTTTCCATAGTAACTGAGAGCTTTGAGAGTAAATGCGCTCCTGCTCCTTTCAAATGTAGAAAGAGCGGTAGGGCAATCAATGAAAAGACGAAAAGATAGATCACAAACCACAGGTGTGACCACTCAAAATTCCCCTGAGGACGAATGCCATTGAAGAATTGGGGATAGAATTCCAGGTATGAGTCATGGTAGTTTGGATGACTCCGAAGGCGGTAGTAAACCTGAGGCGGAACAAGGATTAGAGTGCCAAACAAGAAAGGGATGAACAGCCGTTTGAATCGCTCCTGCACATACTCAAGGGTTGACCGAAATGACAGTGCAAACCAAGTGCCAGATCCTGACAACAGAAAAAAGAGCGGCATATGCCACTGATGGACGAATACGATGAAGCAACTCATCGCATGACTCAACTGGTCGTTCTTGATGTAAAACTCGCCAAGTTCACCAGCATAAAAGATGGCTGCGGTATGGAAATAAAGTAGGAGCAGCACTGCCAAAACCCTAAGCCAATCTAATTCGTAGCGTCGAGCGGGTTGACTTTTCGCTTTGGCTTGACACTCAACTTGTTCCATAAAACCGATAATTTGGGATAGTGCTTCAAGCAGCGATTGCGCAAAGCGCAGTGCCTTCGGCAATCGCACGGAGTACCCGCAATCATACAATATTCTTGACTTATAAAAGATACCCAGTTGTGTTCTGAATGTATTGCAAAACTTTTTGATAAGAATCTGGATTACTCACAGGGTTGATAACGATGGGAAGAGTACTATTTGGCAACCAAAAAGTTATCCTGCCGTTGGTTGGTTCATGACAAAAAGAACTAATGCTGTCGAGGTTAATAATATATTCATTCCTTTCGTAAAGAATTTTTACCCAATAAGATTTCTCAAACCCTAACCCCGTAACATGCTGTATATAATCCAGAATTTTTTGATAGTCTTCTAAGTTATTTTGGGAATTAACCACTATAGGGATAGCACAATCTGGCAACCAAAATGTAACCCTACCATTCCGTTCATGACAAAAAGCCGTAACCCGTTCAAAATTGACTACATATTCATTTCTCTCATAGTGAATTTTCACCCAGTAGGCCACAAAAATCCCTCAATTCACAAGTTTCACAGCAGCAAATTTCAGCGCTACACCCGTAAAAGATTTTGAGTTGTGTCATGAGTCTTTGGTACTTAAACCAAAGACTCATAACTGATGATTAATTAAGAGACTTGTGCTGGTGTTTGTGCAACAGAGGAAGGATTAGAACGAGCGATCGCAGCTTGGATGAAACCCTTAAATAGAGGATGAGGGATGCTGGGACTTGATTGAAATTCTGGGTGAAATTGGCAGGAAATAAAGAAGGGGTGGTTGGGAAATTCAATAATTTCCACTAAGCGTCCGTCAGGAGAAGTCCCACTAATCACATAACCAGAATCTACAAATATATTGCGGTAAGCGTTGTTGAACTCATAGCGATGTCGATGGCGTTCATAAACCACTTCTTCCTCATAGAGTTTGAAAGCCAATGTATTGGGAAGCAAGCGACAAGGATATAAACCTAAACGCATTGTTCCGCCCAAATCAACTATATCCTGCTGTTCTGGCAACAGGTTAATAACTGGATTTTCGGTATGGGGGTCAAATTCCGCGCTATTAGCATCTGTTAATCCAGCTATGTTCCTTGCCCATTCAATCACTGAACATTGCATTCCCAAACACAAACCTAAAAATGGGATTTGGCAATTTCGCGCGTATTTAATTGCGGCAATTTTGCCATCGACTCCCCGGACGCCAAAACCTCCTGGGACAACGATACCATCCACACCTTCAAGATAAGTTTCAACTCCTTCGGTTTCCAATTTTTCTGAATTTACCCAACGTAGGTGTAGTTCGCAACTCATAGCAATTGCTGCATGGCGCAGTGCTTCTACGACTGAAAGATAGGCATCGGACAAACGCACATACTTACCCACAATCGCAATTTCCAATCGATGAGTGGGACTGTACAATTTTTCCACCAAAGTTTGCCACTGCGCTAAATTTGGTTGACGTTGTTCCATGTTCAGCAACTCTAGCGTTTGCTGCGCCAGTCCTTCTCGTTCCAAAATCAGCGGGACTTCATAAATACTTTTAGCATCTTGCGATAAAATAACGCATTCTACAGGAACATCACAGAATTCCGATAATTTTTGTTTTATCCCTGTTGCTAGGGGACGTTCGCATCGACAAATTAAGATATCTGGTTGAATGCCAATCGATCTGAGTTCTTTGACTGAGTGTTGCGTTGGCTTAGTTTTCATCTCACCCGCTGAAGCAATCCACGGAACTAGTGTTACGTGCATATACAGCACATTTTGCCGCCCTACATCCTTACGGAATTGGCGAATTGCTTCCAAAAACGGCAGCGATTCAATATCTCCTACTGTACCGCCTATTTCTGTAATGACAACATCTGGATTAGTATCTTTAGCAACTCTGATAATCCGCTCTTTTATTTCATTTGTAATGTGCGGAATCACCTGTACTGTGCCGCCATTATAATCGCCACGTCGCTCTTTATTAATTACGGCTTGGTAAATTGAACCAGTCGTCACGCTGTTTAAACGCGACATGGAGGTATCCGTAAAGCGTTCGTAATGCCCCAAGTCCAAGTCTGTCTCAGCACCATCCTGAGTCACGAAGACTTCGCCATGCTGAAAGGGACTCATCGTTCCTGGATCAACATTAATATAGGGATCGAGTTTGAGAATTGACACAGAATAATCTCTTGACTTGAGCAATCGCCCCAGGCTTGCTGCTACAATTCCCTTACCAATACTAGAAACAACTCCGCCAGTAACAAATACAAACTTAGTCATATTATTTTTAACTTTGTGCAACTTCTAAAAATACACCCGTCATTGTGCCACAGTAATTGTTATTGGGTAATGACGGATGTAGGTTGTTAGTTGTCAATAAGTGTTAGTTGTTGTAATAACTACTAACTACTTACGACTTCCCCACTCCCGACTTTTTTGTAAATTATTCTTCTATTTTGACGTGAGACCACTTTTAGGATTAGTAATATTAAGCTTTATAATCACACCCTCGCTAGTTTTGGCTCAAGAGCAATCCCTCAAAGTTGTTTATCCTCGGGCAAATTCCCAGACAAGTGCAAAGAAAATTTTCTTTATTGGCACAGCACCATCAAGTGGAGAGGTTCTCATCAATGGTAAGCCAGTAAAGCGCAGCAAGTCTGGTCATTTTGCCCCGAGTTTTCCCTTGCAGGTGGGAGAAAACGTCTTTACTGTCCGCTACCAAAATCAAGAACTTCAGATTAAGGTGACAAGAGTTTCCACTCAACCGGAAGTACCACAGGGGTTAGCCTTTGCCAAAGATTCTCTCACACCAGCAGTGGACATTGCTAAACTTCCGGGGGAACCGATCTGTTTTAGGGCGATCGCCCCAGCGAATGCGGCTGTTTCCGTAAAGCTGGGAAATCAAACTGTTTCCCTAGCACGCCAGCCACAACAAGCACAACTCCCGGCAAATTCTGCCGCTTTAACAGGGCAAAATCAACCCTCTGCTGAGTCTAGCGCAAGCAATTATCAGGGGTGTACAACAGTCGAAACATCTGCCAATTTGGGACAACCCCAGTTTCAACTGACGCTCGATGGCAAAACGATAACTCAACCAGGAACTGGAAAAATTACCATCCTCTCACCTGCACAGTTGGAAGTTGTGGAGGTGACAGCAGATTCTGGTGTTGCTCGCACTGGTCCTACTACAGATTATTCTAGACTCACGCCTCTACCTAAAGGCACACGTGCAGCAGTCACAGGACGAGAAGGTGAGTGGTTGCGTTTGGACTATGGCGCTTGGATCAATAGTAAGGAAACTCGTACTTTGCCAGGAGCAATTCCCCCACACACGATTATCCGCAGTGTTGGATATCGGAAACTCCCGGGTGTGACGGAAATGGTTTTCCCGGTGCAAGTTCCGGTTCCTGTGAGTGTGCAGCAGAATGACCAGACTTTTACTCTCACCCTTTATAATACCACTGCCCAAACAGATATTATTCGCTTAGATGACAACGCTCTGATTTCTCGCCTAGATTGGCAACAACTCCCCGCCGCTACAGCAGGGGGACAGGGAGGAGTGCAATACACTTTTCACCTGAAAAAGGCTCAACAGTGGGGGTATAAGCTGAGATACGACGGAACGAGTCTGATTTTGGGTTTACGTGACTCACCCTTGAACTCGTCTGCAAGCAAGCGGGAAACAACGGGGTTATTCAAAAGACAAAAGCCGTTATCTGGTCTCAAAATTTTACTCGACCCAGGGCATGGGGGTAAAGAATCTGGTGCATCCGGACCAACAGGATATTTAGAAAAAGATGTCAATCTCGTGGTTTCTAAGTTGGTACGCGATGAGTTGGTGAGGCGAGGGGCGACAGTGGTGATGACACGGGAGAATGATACGGAAGTGTCGCTTCCTGATCGCGTCACAAGAATTGATCAAGAAGAACCAGCGATCGCCATTTCTATACATTACAACTCCCTACCCGATGAAGGTGATGCCGAAAACACCAAAGGAGTGGGAACGTTTTGGTATCATCCCCAAGCTCACAGCTTAGCAGTCTTTATGCACAACTATATAGTTAGCAAATTAGGACGACCATCCTACGGCGTATTTTGGGATAACTTAGCGCTTACACGTCCAGCAAGTGCGCCGTCAGTATTGCTGGAGTTGGGTTTTATGAGCAATCCAAATGAATTTGAGTGGGTGACAAATCCTCAAGAACAGAAGAAATTGGCAAGAGTCATAGCTGATGGAATTGTTGAGTGGTTCCGTAGTGTCCGCTGATTCGTAAGCTCAATAATTGCAACATTTTGAAACCCAGTTTCTTCCACAAACCAAGTTTTTTAACAGTTACCAGTTATCAGTTATCAGTTATCAGTTATCAAAAATCAGTTATCAGTTATCAGTTACCAGTTATCAAGATGTCCCAAGTCAATCTTCTCACTGGTCACTGTTCACTGGTCACTGTTCATTGGTCACTGGTCACTGTTCATTGGTCACTGTTCACTGTTCACTGTTCACTGTTCACTGTTTTAAATACTTCAGACTTTTGCTTTCTTTTCATACAAAGCATACTTTGCATCTTAAATTTTATAAGTCATAATATGAAAATTTTATAAAGTTATTATTTTAATTATAATTTTGTTACATTTTTTCGGCAAAATAACACAAGGTGCACAAAGTAGTCATTTTTAACACTATACTCGCTTTTGTGTTGTTCCTCTTGCGCGTAATTGCCAATACACTATTGCATCTCAGGACAGCCTAATTGCTGCGAGTATTCTTTTCTACAAGATTCTTGCCAAGTATAATTTCTTTCTTAGTAGCATCTACACCATAAGTGTTCTCTACAGCTAGCTGTGCAGTTCATCTCCAATCTTTCCTAAAACACTTTTTCCAAACAAAGGATAAGCCATGGTGCAGACTCTAACCGTTTCTGAAACAACTAACTACACAATTGGTGCTAGTCCCAAAGCTATTGCCCCCAATTTAAGTATTACTGACCCTAATAATGGCAACCTAAATGGTGCATCGGTCATCATCACTTCTAACTTCAACCCTAGTGAAGACCGCCTCGCTATTGCCGGACAAACTGGTACTAGTGGCACTATCGAAAATCTTAACTGGAACTACAACACGACAACAGGAGTTTTGTCCTTCACTGGTACGGCTACTAACGATGTTTACCAGAATGTGCTGCGCCAAGTCACTTACAACAATACCAATAACACCCCCTTAGCAGCAGCGCGTGGCATTGCATTCGCCCTAGGTAGTAACCTTGCAAATCCAGAAAACAACCACTTCTACGAGTTTGTCCCGGCTCAAGGTATTAGTTGGGGGGATGCTCAGCAGGTGGCTGGAACACGTAACTATTTTGGACTCCAAGGTTACCTAGCAACCATCACCTCTGGTACAGAACAAAACTTCATCCAAGGCAAAGTCCAAGGAAACGGATGGTTAGGAGGTAGTGATGCGACGACTGAAGGAGACTGGCGTTGGCTCACAGGACCAGAGGCTGGAACTGCCTTTTGGAGTGGAAATGCAACTGGTAGTGCTGTTAACAATCAGTACAACAACTGGTTATCTACTGAGCCGAACAACCTTGACAACCAGGAAGACTACGTCCACGTCATTGGCAACCCGAACCTTGGTCAAGGCGCACAAGGTAAATGGAACGACCTTGCCAATGTTGTGCAACCTGGAGACTTTGTGCCTCAAGGTTACCTTGTAGAGTACGGTGGCTTACAAGGCGACCCGACTTTACAAATTACTGGCAATGTCACGGTGACCTTGAATGCTACCTTGAATGCTGCAAGTAATGCTTCTAAGTTTGATTTTACTGGCGACGGCAGACCAGATATCCTTTGGCGCAACTATAGCACTGATGAAACTGCCGTCTGGGAGATGAACGGTACTACTTTGCAGCAGTCGATCCTGTTACCTCGAACCCAAGATACTCGTTGGGAAATCGAAGGTCAGGGAGACTTTACAGGTGATGGCAAACCAGAAATCCTCTGGCGCAACTACTCCACTGCTGAAACTGCCATCTGGCAATTGAATGGTACTACCTTACAACAATCAACCTTGCTGACCGCAGTCCCAGATACTGCTTGGAGAATCGAAGGGGTGTCAGACTTTACGGGTGATGGTAAAGCCGACATTCTCTGGCGCAACAATCGTAGTGGTGAGAATGGTATCTGGCAGATGAACGGTACTACCTTAGAACAATCAACTTTGCTGCCCACACTCGAGGATACTGCTTGGCAAATCAAAGGTCTAGCAGACTTTACAGGTGATGGCAAAGACGAAATTCTTTGGCGCAATAACCGTACTGGTGAGAATGCTATTTGGCAGTTGAACGGTACGACTCTACAACAGTCGATCTCGCTCACTCCACTTGCAGTAGATACTGGCTGGGATGTTGCGGGTGAAGCAGACTTTACAGGTGATGGCAAAACAGATATCCTCTGGCGGAACAATCGTACTGGTGATAATGCTGTCTGGCAGATGAATGGTACCACCTTTCAACAATCTATTTCGCTCACCCCAGTTCCTGATACTCGTTGGCAAATCAAAGGGCTAGGAGACTTTACAGGTGATGGTAAAGTTGACATCCTCTGGCGCAACGGCAGTGGCAATGGTACTGACGAGACTGCTATTTGGCGGCTGAATGGTACGAATTTAGAAGAGTCTATTCTACTCCCCAAAACTGGTAGTACTGCCTGGGAAGTCAACTTCCCGTCCTCGTTCGCGGTAGCAACGTAAGTTGCATAAGAGAAAACTATGGTGGGTTACGGCGCAATGCAAGTCCTGTATGTAAAACCTCAACACTCGTGCGCCGTCAGCCCCCCTACATAATGGATAATTTATTTTTTGGTACTCCCTAAGTAAAACTAGATTTACCCAACTGGTGGGTTTTTTCTTTTTTCACTCATTCTTAAGACAGATTTTTTGATAAATAATTTTGTGTTGACAAATTAGTCATTTTTGAGACAATACAGTTCGGATAAGGTGTTTTCTGCTTGTACAACTTACATAAAGGTGTTTCAAACAGCGCGTTCCTACGTGTATGAATTTTTTACATATAAAGCTTAATTGAACAATATTGATTTTTGACACTTGACCCCATAGTATCCCGTGTCCATGCCACGTAATTCTTGATACGTCATCTGATCCTAAGATAGAGTGTTTTGCCGACTGTAAGTGTTACTTTATACGATAGTTGAGACAAACAGAAATGCTTTTGTAGTAGTCTCTACAACATACGTGTTCCGGGTAACTCGGTAGTTCATCTCAAATTTTTCGTAAAACACTTTCTTCTGACACAAGGATGAACCGTGGCACAAGATCTTTCTGACCTTAATAATCAGGTTGCAACTAACTCTGCCTTAACCTCTACAAATTCTTCCCCTAACACTGATTCCTCCACACTCAATAGTCGCGTTGGTCAAGCTGCTAACGGTGCTACGCCAAGCCTGAATGTTTCTGGGACAACCAACTACGTGCCGAACGCTGAACCTCTAGAGGTTGCCTCGAATTTGAGTATTTCTGACTCTGATGGAGGCACCCTAAATGGTGCATCAGCGCTAATTTCCTCTAACTTCAACGCGAGTGAAGACCGTCTTGCTATTGATGGACAGAGTGGTACCAGTGGCAGTATCGATGGTTTGAACTGGAACTACGACACGACAACAGGAGTTCTGAGAATCACTGGTACAGCTTCCAACGAGGCTTACCAGGATGTGCTGCGTCAAGTTACCTACACTAATACGAGTGGCACTCCTTCAGGGGGAACACGTGGTATTCAATTTGCTCTAGGTACGAATTTGGCAAATCCAGGAAACAACCACTTCTATGAGGTTATCCCTAGTATAGGTCTTGCCTGGTCGCAAGCAGCTAGGGATGCAGCCAATCGTAACTACTTCGGACTCAAAGGTTACTTAGCAACTATCACTTCTGCTGAAGAACAAAACTTTGTCCAAAACGCAGCTAAAGGAAGAGGCTGGATAGGAGCGAGCAATATTAATGGTGAAGGGAACTGGCAATGGGTCACAGGACCAGAAGCTGGAACCCAATTTTGGAATGGATTTGAAGATGGTACCCCTGTAGAAGGTCAGTACAATAACTGGTTATCTGGCGAGCCAAAAGATAAAAACAACCTAGAAGAGCACGCCCATGTGATTGGCAACCCCGTCTATGGTGCTGCTGCACAAGGTAAATGGAATGACCTTGACCCTAATGTAGAAGATGGAAACTATAAGCCTATCGGGTACATAATAGAGTACGGTGGTGTACAAACCGACCCGAGTGTACAACTGGTAGGCAATGTCACGGTTGCTTTGAATGCTCAGGCAAATAGTTCTAGATCTGATTTCAGTGGCGACGGCAAACCGGATATTTTATTGCGGAATGCTAGCACTGATGAGACTGCTCTATGGCAGATGAATGGTACCACCAGAGAACAAGTCATCTCGTATCCTAAAACTAACGATACCAATTGGGAAATTGCAGGTCAGGCAGATTTTACAGGCGATAACAGACTAGACGTTCTCTGGCGGAACTATAAGACTGGCGAGAATGGTCTTTGGCAGATGAATGGTACTAGCTTTGCACTTGGACAGGAAAGCTTAATTCTGCCTACAGTTTTGGAGCCTGATTGGAAAATTGAAGGGGTGTCGGACTTTACAGGCGACGCCAGACCAGATATCCTCTGGCGCAACTATAGCACTGGTGAGAATGGTATCTGGCAGATGAACGGTAGTACCCTACAACAGTCAACTTTGCTGACGCGAGTCGAGGATACTGCTTGGGAAATCAAAAATGTAGCAGATTTTACAGGTGACGGCAATGACGAAATTCTCTGGCGGAACAACACTACTGGTGAGAATGCCATTTGGTTGTTGAACGGTACGACTCTACAAGAGTCCATCCCGCTCAGTCCAATTGCGGATACTGCTTGGGATGTTGCGGGTGTGGCAGACTTTACAGGCGATGACAAAGTAGGCATCCTCTGGCGGAACAATAGTACTGGCAAGAATCTTATTTGGCAGATGAATGGTACCACTGTTGAACAATTTGTTGACCTTACACCAATTGCGGATACTGATTGGAAAATTGAAGGTCTAGCAGATTTTACAGATGATGGTGTAGTTGATATTTTGTGGCGCAACAGTGGTACTGATGAGAGTTCTATTTGGCAGATGAATGGGACTACCCCAGGAGAGTCTATCTCACTGCCCGCAACTGGGAGTCCAGGTTGGGACATCAGTTTCCCGTCTTACTTCCCAGCAGGAGGCTAGTACCGCTGCGCGGAAGTCAAAAGTCAAAAGTCAAAAGTCAAAAGTCAAAAGTCAAAAGTCAAAAGGCTGATTCTGTGGGCTTTTCGCGCTATGAGTGAATGGTAGCTTTATTTCCGCCGTCGTGTGCTAGGCTGCATAGCTTTGCGTTGTGGTACTCAAGAGTCAAGAGTTATCTAACGCCTGAATTTTGCACTCTTGACGACCTTAAAGACAAAATATGTAGATGCTTGCAACCGCAGATGTACGCAAATGAATACAGATAGTTTATCTGTGTGTATCTGTGTGCATCTGTGGTTTGACATTCAAAAAACGGCGTGACTGATGCAATATCGGCATAGTAAATAAACCCCATGCCAAACCCGTAATTAATCCAAAAAGCGTTACAACCTGATTATGAAAACTCCACCAACCCAAAACTTCTGCGGCTAATTCTAATGGATAAGCCATCATCAATACAGTAGCGATCGCCACACCACTCCAACCATACTGACTTAACCAATAAAAACCTTTACCACCTGTCACTCCATACAATACACGCGTTATCAACAACCCGGTGACAGTACCGTAGCAACGCATACACACAGCCATCATATACGGTGGCACCAATTCTACCCCCATATGGGGCTGTGGGCATACATGAGCGCCCATAAAATAAATAATCTTTGCAATTACAGGTAACAATGGTAACCCAGATGCAGCTAAAAAAGGAGCAGCAAGCGGTCCAACGACCATCCCTGCTAATAAAAAGTCAGTGATTGCACTGAGCCAACGAATTTGTAGCTGTCTTTTGAAAACTACTCCTTCCATTCTGTCTCCCTTTCTTTACTCTGGGTTCTTGGCGTTTTGGCGGTAGCCTGCGGCACGCCCTTTGGGTTCGCAGTCGCCTGCGGAGGGAAACCCTCCTGCAGCGCTGCCTCACCGCTACGCGTCTACGTTATTTTAAACTTCGGGGATTGGTGCCCGTCCTATGAACTGGGCGGGCAGGATGCCCACCCCACTGGGATAATTTATTTTTTAGAAATCCCTAAACTACTTTACCAATATAAGGGCTTGTCAACTTCTGCAATTGCTGCATCAACAGACTCAAGAATAACCCCACATCTGTCACTACACCAACTGATTCTATTGAACCTCTGTCGCTTAACTTCGTCACCACAGCTGGATTGATATCCACACAAACCATCTTCACTCCCGCCGGAGTCATATTGCCGACGCCAATCGAGTGCAGCATACTAGACAACATCAAAATCATGTCCGCGCCTTTGAGCAGTCTGGCGTATTCGGTTTGTGCTTTGATCAAATCCATCTCGGTATCGGGTAAAGGACCATCGTCCCGAATCGAGCCAGCAAGACAGAATGGGACACCGTTGCTGACGCACTCATACATCACGCCACTTTTAATGATGCCAGCTTCAACAGCTTTGGCAATGCTACCATAACGACGCATAGTATTAATCACTTTTAGGTGATGGCGGTGTCCACCGCGTACAGCCACGCCGCGCTTCATGTCCACACCGAGAGAAGTCCCCATCATTGCTTGCTCGATGTCATGGACGGCGATCGCATTTCCACCCAAAAGCGCTTGTACGTATCCTTCTCGAATCAATTGTGCTAGATGTTCGCCGCCACCTGTATGAATCACCACAGGACCTGCTGTGACAGCAACTTTACCGCCTGCATCCCTAATTTTACGTAATTCCCATGCCACTTGTTCAACAACAAGTTCCACGCGTCGCTCACTGGAAACTCCCGATGACATAAAGCTGAATTCTTGAGAATTCCGTTGTTCGCGTGATTCGGTTTTGCGGATGGTACGGATACCTTGTACATCCACAACAACAGACTCACCCACTTCTAAATCACGTAATATTTTACACCTTGCTAAGATACCTGTGGGCGTTTGAGTGACAGCAATAGCGCCATCCATCCGCTGATTTTGCACTTTCACCCATGTACCATTAATTCTGATTTCAGTTGGATAAATCGTACTAACGTAGAAATCATCGGGAGCTACGCCTGGTTGAGTCACAGGTTCTAGCTTGACATCGCGCTCATCTTGAGGTAAATCCACCGCGCCCAAATCAATGAGATGCGATATGATGCTTTCCATCACCTCATGCGAGGGAGCCGACACCTTGACATCTGCTTGTGAGGTACTTTGCCGCTGCTCTCCCAATTGAAAATCGAGGACTTGGAAGCTACCACCGTTGTCAGTAATCAAATCCAAAGCGCGGTTAATCAAGCCGGAGTCCAGCAAGTGTCCTTGTATACGTAATACTCGGCTCTCCACCGACACATTCGCATGCAATTCTTCGCGTACTGGTTCTGTTACCCGCAGCGTCAAGCATTTAGCTGCACCGCCAGCTTTGAGAAATTCGGTCAAAGGTGTTTCCAGCACCCGGAAACCAGCATCTGCAAGACGTGCTTTGAGTTCTTCACTCGCCTTATTCATCACAACGATGTGATCCACATTCACCGCATTACAGGCGAAGTTCACTGCATCCGGTTCTGAGATTGCAATTCGCTTGTGTGCTGGTACCCGCATTTCAATAACGCGGTTGGAGTAGGAATCAAAAGCAGGTGGATAGTACAGCAAATAGCCGTCCTTGAGAGGACAGAAGCAGGTATCTAAGTGGTAAAAGCGCTCATCTATCAGGCGCAAAGACAACACCTCGATATCCAGCCATTTTGCCAGGTAGGGGTGAGAATCTAATTCTGTACGGAAACCGTATCCAGCCCAAAGCCAGCGTCCTTCCCGATCCAGCAGTGCGTCTCCTGCACCTTCAAACGGCAAATCTTTGGGTAGTTCGTGGACAGTGTAGCCATTGTCTTCAAACCACTGCTTGAAATAAGGCTCCTCTGCCTGACGCTCTTTGTGTAAAAAGCGACTGAGAACAACGGTTTTTCCCAGCAATAAGCCAGCATTGGCGGTAAATACCATATCTGGCACACCTTTGTGGGGTGATACCAAATCAACGATCGCGTGTTCTTTGAGGATGTGATGCAGTTGTTCCCACTGTTCTACAGCGCGATCGCGCGATGACTTGTGAATATTCCCTTCCATCCAGGGATTAATCACATAGTCTACATCATAGTGGTCAGGAGCACACATCAAAAAGCGAATTCGGGAATCCATAAAAATCACACTTAAGGTTAGATGCAATCAGCCTTTATGTTTAGACGCAATTTGCCTTTAGAAATCATAGATTTTTGTTGAATCGATTCTGTAAAATCTGCTACTAAATTTCTGGCTGTTTGTAAAAGGCGGCACAAAGGCTATGCTCTATTCTATCCTGGAGAGGGAAGACAAAATCCCCGCGCATTTATTTATGGGGATGCATTCCTTCGCGCTGTTTGTGACAACTGAGTTCTTCTTAAGGTGCAACAACGCTTCTCACCATTGGGTTGGGACGAAGGGCGAGCGTTGATGAGAGCATTTCACCGAAAATCGAAGGGCGGAAGCCCCTGGCTTTAGACATGGGGAGGAAGCCCGTAGGGGATTTTAATCCCCGTCCAATATCCGGGGCAAGGTGACAGTATCGTGCGACAATAAGTATATGCCGAAATAGGAAACGCACTGTTGACCCGACAGGAACGGCTCTCCAGTAGGCAAGAGACGGCGAGTTGTCTCGCAAATGGGTAGAACATATTGCTTGCTCAGACGGCAATCCAATGTGTTTCAGGGGCGTGGGGGTGAGTACACCCTCTGTGAATCGTAACCACGCCTGGAGGTTCGTGAGGTAGTGAGGCGGAACCTGAACAGGAACCACTCCGCTACTGAGCAGGGCTGCTAAAAGCCCCCGGCTTCTAGCCGTGGGGAATGCGTTACACAGCTTCTATAATGTAGGATTAACTAACATATTGATGTTTTTGTATACAGCACTATTGTGGAAGTACACTGGGCGCGTCCCTTTGGAGTTAAACCGATGATCACAAGTGAGATGAAGTCAAAGGTTGATCGCCTTCCGGGGTGTTTAAGCCTTATGCTGGGGTATCTAGGGCGGTGCTGATTTTTACCAAGACAGGGGCAGGGGGACGGATTACGTTTAGTTTTACGACATGGAGGCGGATGGTCTTTCCCTGGATGATAAGCGTCAACCTGTGGAAGAGAACGATATCCCGGATTTGTTGCAGCGGTGGAAAGCGCGAAATCCTCAACAGGATACAGACCGCACGGGCAAGGCGTTCTTTGTGTTGAAGGATGAGATTAAAGCCAATGGTTATGACCTTTCGATTAATCGCTACAAAGAAATTGAGTATCAGGAAGTGAACTATGAGCCGCCCAAGGTGATTTTGCAGAAGCTGCGAGATTTACCGAAAAGTTGGGTTTAAAGCCCCGTCGTTCTAGGACGGCTTTTTATTTCTTTTACCAAAGTGATATCAGTAAAGTCCGTCCAGGACAGCAGGTGCAGATAACTAGCGATGCTCTACCAGATGAGTTGCAAGGAACAGTCGATCGCATAGGCTTACAGGTGCGTCGGCAGAGTGTCGTCAACACTGACCCTAGTACCAATATTGACGGCAGAGTGGTTGAAGTTCATGTCCGACTAGATAAAGCCTCAAACCAAAAAGCTGCTCAGTTGACCAATTTGCAGGTTAAGGCAGTGATTGCAATATGATTGGATTCATACAACAGTTACAGCGAAGAACACCTCTGGGATGGCTGCAACTAAATCATGAAAAAAGTCGTTTGTTGGTAGCATTGTCAGGTATTGCCTTTGCCGATGTTCTGATATTCATGCAGCTTGGCTTTCAGAACGCACTGTATGACAGAAATACTCGCTTCAACACTGTTTGTATAATTATAAATATTGCTGGCGATCGCCCCTTAATAAGCGTCTCAACTCCAGTTCTTACATTCCTTGGCACCCACTTCACTACCACAACCCCTCTTCAAAATTGGCGAAGGTATTGTTCCGCAAACCAAGTTTTTTAACAGTTACCAGTTATCAGTTATCAGTTATCAGTTTCATCCTTTGCATGTTTCAGTCCCCCACCAAGAGCACCGTTCGTCGTCAGACGTGCCGTAGGCATAAGCGTTGGTGGTGAGCCACTGCGGTCTTGGGGTTTCCCCAAGTAGAGCAAGTGGCGAACCCGGAGGGCGGGTTTAAATCCCCCACCAGCCCGAGAAAGCGTCACTGCGTAGGTAGCTGTTCACTGTTCACTGTTTTAAATACTTCTACTGACGAATAAAGTCTGAAGGATAAGGAATAAAAAATGAAGGACTTGATATTTTAGGCTTTTGCTTTCTTTTCCTAGAAAACATACTTTATTCTTCAGACTTTTGCTTTCTTTTCCTAGAAAACATACTTTATTCTCTAGACTTTTGCTTTCTTTTCCTACAAAACATACTTTATTCTCTAGACTTTTGCTTTTTTTTCACACAAAACATACTTTGTGCTTCCCGCGTACTTCCCACTTTTGCTTTCTTTTCATACACAATAGACTTCATACTTGACTACTATAAGCAATATTATTAAGTTTTTATGAAGTTATTATTTTAATCATAATTTGGTTACATTTGTTCGGCAAAATAACACAAGGTACACAAACAAGTCATTTTTGACACTATACTCACTTTTGTCTTGTTCCTCTTGCGCGTAATTTCTGATACACTATTTCATCTCAGGATAGCCTGATTTGGTTCATGCAAGTATTCTTTTCTACAAGATTTTTGCCAAGTATAATTTCTTTATTAGTAGCATCTACACCATAAATGTTCTGTATAGCTAGCTGTGCAGTTCATTTCCAATCTTTCCTAAAACACTTTTTCCAAACAAAGGATAAGCCATGGTGCAGACAACCGTTTCTGGGACAACTAACTACACAATTGGTGATAGTCGTAAACCTATTACCCCCAATTTAAGTATTACTGACCCTAATAATGGCCGAAATGGTACATCGGTCATCATCACTTCCGATGCTAACCAGAATGTGCCGCCCCAAGTCACTTACAACAATGGCAATGTCACGGTGACCTTGAATGATTTTACTGGCGACGGCAGACCAGACATCCTCTGGCGCAACTATAGCAATGGTGAAACTGCCGTCTGGGAGATGAACGGTACCGCTTTGCAGCAGTCGATCCTGTTACCTCCAACCCAAGATACTCGTTGGGAAATCGAAGGTCAGGGAGACTTTACAGGTGATGGCAAACCAGAAATCCTCTGGCGCAACTACTCGAGTGGTGAAACTGCCATCTGGCAATTGAATGGTACAACCTTACAACAATCAACCTTGCTGACTGCAGTCCCAGATACTGCTTGGAGAATCGAAGGGGTATCAGACTTTACGGGTGATGGTAAAGCCGACATTCTCTGGCGCAACAATCGTAGTGGTGAGAATGGTATCTGGCAGATGAACGGTACTAGTTTAGAACAATCAACTTTGCTGCCCACACTCGAGGATACTGCTTGGCAAATCAAAGGTCTAGCAGACTTTACAGGTGATGGCAAAGACGAAATTCTTTGGCGCAATAACCGTACTGGTGAGAATTCGATTTGGCAGTTGAACGGTACGACTCTACAACAGTCGATCTCACTTACCCCACTTGCAGTAGATACTGGTTGGGATATTGCGGGTCAAGCAGACTTTACAGGTGATGGCAAAACAGATATCCTCTGGCGCAACTATAAGACTGGCGATAATGCTGTCTGGCAGATGGATGGTACCACCTTTGGGGAGTCTATTTCGCTCACCCCAATTGCTGATACTCGTTGGCAAGTCAAAGGGCTGGCAGACTTTACAGGTGATGGTAAAGTTGATATTCTGTGGCGCAACAACGGTACTGATGAGAGTACTATTTGGCGGATGAATGGTACTGCTTTAGCAGAGTCCATCTCACTCGCCACAACTGGAAGTACTGCTTGGGAAATCAACTTCCCGTCCTCGTTTGCAGTAGCAATATAAGCTGCATAACAGTAGACTTCTTGCACAAGTCGGCAAAAGGCAAAGAGCAAGTCGCACTCAAAGGCGACGCCTTTGAGTGCGACTCTGCCGCGTCAAGGAAGCTTCCCATGCTTCGATTTGTGTACTTTCCTGTTATTTCATATGCTCACAGGCTGGGTAAGTAAAACTACATTTACCCAGCCTGTGGGTTTTTTATTTTTTCACTCTTTTAACCATGTATATACAATTAACAAATCCTCAAGTAAGTTCACCATCACGAGCAATGATTTCGATCACCTCACTGCGGGTGAGTTGATTTTTAGCAGCGATCGCAGCTAATTTTTCCCAAGCTGTATCTGTGAGTCTCATAGATCTTAAACGTTTCGGCTCAGAATCGTAGTCTCGCTCAAATTTACCTGAATCGTTACGGTTGCGCCGAGGAGATTTTTGCTTTGTCCCTGAGTACTGAGGAGCGCTGACATCTTTTACAGTCTGATTAATAGTCTGATTAATAGTTAACAAGTAAATCAAGTTGTCAATTAGGCGATCGCGCTCCATTGGTAGAATGTCATTGCCATGCAGTATTTCCTGAATCAGGATGAAATGTACTAATGTTCCAACAAACACTCGCGCCGCGACTTCTGGATCAGGTAGGTTGAGTTCAGTACGAGATGCAAGGAATTGACACAAATCCTCCAAAAATGATTTTTCAAGGTTAAGAACAAAGGCTCGCGCTAACTCCGGAAAACGTCCAGACTCACCAACGATCAAGCGAATTAATCCTAACACCTGTTTGTCAGCTATAGAGTTGTCTAGCATACAGAACGCTAAATGGCGCAGGATTGTAGATGCTTCACCTTGCATCAATTGTGCTTTTTGGGGGTTAAATGCTGCGTAATACTTGGATACAATCAATTGCTGTATGAGAGCAGTAAACAGTCCTTCCTTGTCTTGAAAGTGATTGTAGACGGTTGTTTTAGACACACCTGCTGCTGCTGTCACCTGATCCATAGTTGTCGCAGCATAGCCATGTGCCAGAAACTCTTGCATTGCACCTGCCAGAATGGCATCCACTTTTTCTTCTGATGGCTTACGATCTAGATTATTTGTTTGTGTCTTTCTCATTTTTCGGTTCTTCTACTTTTACCAGGTTATAGCTATAAGGTTGGCTGTAGGGACACAACCATCCTTTCCTAACACCGGTGTATGACACCAAGCACTGGGGTGAAAATCTTTCTTGACATAATTGTACTGTACCGTCTAGTTTAGAATAAACAAACTAAACTGTATAGTTTATTTATGTCCCAATTGAATCAGGAGGCACCTTATGTACGCGATGCAACAGCTAACGGTTCTGCATCCTTGAAGCATAGCCGTCGCCCACTGATGATACTGGCAATTGCTACAGCTTTTATTGTTGCTGGGGTGACAACCTACAGATTCTGGCGATTACAATCACAGCAATCTAGTGTGACGCAAACGTCTAAGGTTAGCATCCCCAAAGTCACAAAAGTGGTTGCTTTAGGAAGACTAGAGCCACAGGGAGAGATCATTAAAGTTTCAGCTCCGACATCGAGCCAAGAGAATCGAGTTGAGCAATTGTTAGTCAAGGAGGGGCAAGAGGTAATAGCAGGGCAAGTGATTGCGATTCTTGATAGCAAAGACCGGCTCCAAGCTGCTGTCATGAAGGCACAAGAACAAGTGAGAGTCAAGCAAGCAAACCTCAAGAAAGTACAAGCAGGTGCAAAACGCGGTGAAATTGCCGCGCAACAAGCTCAAGTTGAGCGATTGAAGGCGCAGTGGCAAGGTGACAAGACAGCGCAAGCAGAAGCGATCGCCCGACTGAAAGCGCAGTGGGAAGGCGACAAGATAGCGCAACAGGCAACCATGAGAAAACTCTTAGCCCAACTCAACAATGCTCAAGCCGAATACAAGCGCTATCAGCAGTTATATTCTCAAGGTGCAATTTCTCTGTCTTTATTTGACAGTAAGCGCCTGAGTTTAGACACTGCAACACAGGAAGTCAGAGAAGCTCAAGCAGTCCTTAGCCGTATTGATGGTACGAGTAGCAGGCAAATCAGCGAGGCTCAAGCTGTTCTTGCGCGGATGAACGCGACTGGTAGCAAACAACTGGGCGAGGCTCAAGCGACACTCGAAAAGATAGCTGAGGTGCGTCCAGTGGATGTGGAAGTGGCAAAAGCAGAAGTTGATGATGCGATCGCCGAAGTGAATCAAGCTGCTAAAAATCTGGAACAAGCTTACGTGCGAACGCCTCAAAACGGACAAGTATTGGATATACATACACGTGCTGGTGAAGTGGTATCAAGTAATGGCATCGTTGAAATTGGGCAAACCAGTCAAATGTATGTAGTTGCAGAAGTTTACCAAAGTGATATCAGTAAAGTCCGTCGAGGACAGCAGGTGCAGATAACGAGCGATGGTCTACCAGATGAGTTGCAAGGAACAGTCGATCGCATAGGCTTACAGGTGCGTCGGCAGAGTGTCGTTAATACTGATCCTAGTACCAATATTGACGCCAGAGTGGTTGAAGTTCATGTCCGACTAGATAAAGCATCAAACCAGAAAGCTGCTCAGTTAACCAATTTGCAGGTTAAGGCAGTGATTGCAATATAGCGGTTATCAGTTGAGTGCAATACATCAAGAAATAAGAACCACAGATGGACACAGATGAACACAGATAAATAATTACTTGATCCAAACGAGAAGTGCTATATGATTGGATTCATACAACAGTTACAGCGACGAACACCTCTAGGATGGCTGCAACTAAATCATGAAAAAAGTCGTTTGTTGGTAGCATTGTCAGGTATTGCCTTTGCCGATGTTCTGATATTCATGCAGCTTGGGTTTCAGAACGCACTGTATGACAGTAATACTCGCCTCAACAGAGTTTTGCATACAGATATTGTTTTAATCAGTCCCAAAGCTCGTAATATGCAAAATTTGTCAACATTTTCGCGGCGGCGACTGTACCAAGCATCTTCTATATCAGGAGTGAAATCGGCAGAAGGACTGTATCTTAGTATGATCACCTGGAAAAATCCCCAAACCCGTAGCGAAACATCAATTCAAGTTATTGGGGTTAATCCTGACCAACCAGCTTTCCAGTTACCAGAAGTGAACCAACAGTTAGATAAGATTAAGCTGCCGGATACTTTGCTATTTGACCATGATTCTAAAGGAGATTATAAACAGACAATTGCCCAAATTGAACAAGGTAAAACTGTTACCACCGAAATAGAAAACCACACCATCACTCTCGGTGGCTTATTCAAGTTAGGAACTTCCTTTGGGGCTGATGGTAACTTGATTACCAGCGATCAGAATTTCTTACGGCTCTTTCCTGGACGACAAGCAGCCAGTATTAATTTGGGTATGATTTATCTTGAACCAGGGTATGACCGGAAGCAGGTCGCAATAGCATTACGAAGCTACTTACCTGATGATGTCAAAGTTCTCACCCATGAAGAATTTATCCAGTTTGAGGAAAACTACTGGCAGAAAGAAAGCCCCATCGGCTTTATCTTCGGTCTGGGCGTGTCGATGGGGTTTATAGTCGGCATCATTATCGTTTATCAAGTTCTTTCCACTGATGTGAATGCTCACATCAAAGAGTACGCTACCTTGAAGGCAATGGGGTATCACAATCTCTACTTCTTAGGAGTGATTTTTGAAGAAGCAGTTATTTTGGCATTTCTAGGCTTCATACCAGGAGCAGTAGTCCCGTTGGGACTTTACCATCTCACCAGAAATGCGACAAATTTGCCGATCTACATGACCTTAGCACGAGCCTTGTTGGTGCTGGTGCTGACCATCGTTATGTGTCTCATTTCCGGAGCGATCGCCACCCGCAAACTTCAAGCTGCTGACCCTGCTGATATGTTCTAGAAGCCAAAAGTATTTGACTGATGACTAATGACTAATGACTAAAATTAAGTCTGGGGTCGATTCGCTCGATGCCGATTTTTTCATGGGGATTTATATATGAAAACTCGGCAGTTAGGGAGTGCGATCGCGCTGTGCCAGTTGCGTAAGTCCTAATTCCGTGAAAACTTAAGTGTTATCTACCTAAAGACATAGATTTTTAAATTGTATTTTATTTAACTAGATTTTAATCATTTAGTTATGCAATTGTGAGTTCTATCACTGGATAAAAATTAGAGTAAGTAGGTCAACCTAATTAAGTAGGTCGGTACAAATAAAGTTAACTCGTCAAGGCAGTCATTAGTCTAAGGCCGGGGTTTTAGAGGCTTTTACATTTCTTAACATAGTTCGGTTTATTCCTACCTATCTACTTAAACCTAAGGGATTTCCAAGAAATAAATTATTCATCTTGTCTTGTGGGAGAGCAAGCGCTGCGGGAGGGTTTCCAACGACAGTTACCTACGGCGGGAGACCCCGAAGTTTGCCCGGAGGGAAACCAACGCCCAACGGGAGAGCCAGTTCCCTACGGCGGGAAACCCGCCGATGACTGACTGGACTCACCAGTCGCCTGGCTGTCGGGAAACCCTCCTGCATAGCGCTGGCTCCTCCTTGCAACTTCTCTCCGCCTTCAGTACTGTCTCCTCCGCAGGCGACTGGCGTTGGGCGTCGGGTGCCCGCCCTTGATTTGAACGGGCTTTCTGGCCTGTTCCACAAGAGATTTTTGGATACTTTTTTATTTGGAAGTCCCTAAGACCTCGCTTCCATTCCTGTCCCCTAGAAGGGGAGAGGCTTTGACTCTCCCCCTTCCCTTATAGGATGCAGCTGATCACACCTTTGGGAATTATGCCTTTTGAAGGCAAAACTTTTTGATCAAAGGAGTTGTTCAAGTTAATGAGTATTCCGATTCAGGTTTCACCTGCAACAAACGATCTGACCTTATCCATAGATCAAACGTTCGCCGAAGTGGTGAAAGTCACTATCCCAAAATCTGGGGTAGTCCCCAAAGTGGATGTTTATTTTCTCGCAGATACGACCAGTAGCATGAGGACGGCGATCGACGCCGTGAAAAATGGGATCTCGGATGTCCTAACCCAAATCGGAGAGCTAGGTGCCGATGTCTGGTTCGGGGTTGGCGAATACAAAGACTTTCCGGCTCCGGTTACTGGCGAACATCCCTACGCCTTCGCGCACCAGCATAGCCTGAGTGCCGACACCGCCGCGATCCAAGAAAAAGTAGCTAGCTGGACGACTACTTCTGGTAAGGACGTTCCAGAGGCTCAGTTCTACGCCCTTGATCAGGTTGCCGAACCACCAGGTGGCAACATTGGTTGGCGTGCAGATTCCAAGCGGATCATCGTCTGGTTTGGTGACGCCGCCGGTCACGACGCAGTCTGCAAGCAAATCTCCAATTTATCCTACGACATCACCGAGAAATCGGTTACCGATAAGCTAGTCGCAGAGAAAATCAAGGTGCTGGCCCTCAGCTTGAGAAGCGACGGCGCTCCGGCGGGGCTGGACGACGATCCGAAAACGAAAGCTACTGGGTATCAGCGATCCTGCGGCGATCCGGGCGGCACCGAGGGACAAGGGACAAGGATCGCCAAGGCCACAGGTGGCAAACTTGTCCAAGGTGTCAGTGCAAATACGATTGTGGAGACGATCGCTGCTGAATTGGCAGCACAGATCACCGCGCGAGGGAACGTCAGTCTGGTAGCCAGCGGTGCCACGGCACCTTTTGTGCAAGCGATCGCACCAGTCGGCGGTCACGGTCCCCTCAGCAGAGACCAAGACCATGAAATTAGCTTTAATGTTTCCTGGATTGGCACCGTACCAGCCACCTACGAGGATCAGGTCTTCAACGGCTCTCTCGATGTCATTGCCGATGGAGAAGTCGTTGGCGGCAAGACCGTCAAAATTACAGTACCACTCGATGAGGAAATTCCAATGCCACGCCCAGATGATGTTTCCGGTAACTGGATGTTGATTCACCACGTGACAGGTGCTTATTTAATAGCTGATCTTTACAGCCCCACTGACAACGATGGAGTCCATCTCTGGAGCCAAAATCCTCCTGTTACTACAACAGGGAACAAAGGACACCTGTGGGTTCTGGAGAAGCAAACCGATGGAACTTACCTCATCAAGACCTGGGAGAAACAATCGGATGGATCGGCAAAGTTCTATCTCGAAGCGCCAAAGCCACCTACAAGTGACTCCGGGCACACAAGATTGCAACCGCGCAGCGACAATAGTTTGCAGTCCTGGGTACTCGTTCCAGTCAGCAACGATCCCGACACTTACGCTATCCAACCAAAAGATTTTCCCGACTATGCCCTAGGGACTGTTAACAATGATTCTAGGTTTGTTGCCATGCTCCTCAAGCCGTTCGTGGGTATCAACCGCACCTGGGGAAAACCCACTTTCCACCACTATTGGCAAGTGAGCAAGCCTCCCGCTGATGCCCAGTGAAAAATTGTCAAAACTCTGTAGATTTGGTCACAAACCGCACCTGAGGAAAACCAACTTTGCATAACTATTGGCGACTGAGCAAGGATTACACTGGGGGGAACTAAATCTCTGTAAAGACGGCTATCTACCGTGATTTTTCGTCTTCTTCGCCCGTTTCATTAAAACCGGAAAAATCTGCCAGCCTCATTACAAGTTACTGGTTCTAAGCCTCGTCTTGACGTAAGATGCCCCTAACCCAAGATTTTGGGTGCCAAACTAGCGCTCTTTTAGGGGCGATTTTTCCTCTGGCTCGGCAGATTTTTACACGTTTAGACCCAACCCCTTTTTTCCACCTGCGGAATGCTGGTGGACACGTATGACCGTTCCATCAACGTAGTGAACCTCCCAATCGAGTTTTCCTTGTTCGTCTGCGTTAGCGTTCGCGCAGCGTGTCGCGATAGCGACTCAGCTCCTCCTTTAGGAGGCTCGCTTGCAGATGTTCCCAAATTTGATTCCAAACTCCGGCTTTTTGCCAGCGATAAAACCGTGTTGCGATACTTTCCCACAAACCATACCGTTCTGGCATATCGCGCCACGGTGCTCCAGTTCTTAATATCCATAGAATACCGTTAATCACCGTGCGGTGGTCATTATTCGGCTGTTCGCGGTTTTTGTGGTGGTAGTAACGGTTTTAACCGTTCCCACTGTTCGTTACTTAAGTCTCCAAAATTTGTATTGCACTCAAACGAGAACCTCAATAATACAGGACACGACGTTGTTCACAAGAGTCTCCATCGTATCCTGACTGATTGAAGGCTGAGAAAAAACAAAATTTAACAGCATTTTTCCCTGAAAAGTTGAGGCGTTCGTAGCGAAAATACCTGCATACAAAGAATTAGAGCCAGCGTAGCTGATTTCTTCTAGTTCAAATGAGCCGTAAACTTTGGGGATGTTGACTTTGCCAATATTGGAGACAGATACAGTGGCAGAGACTTCGTTGGGGACGGCGAGAAAAAACTTGATGAACTCCTTGGACATCAATATCATCTTAAAGATATCGCTGTGCTTGGTAACAGCTTCAAGGTGTTGTTTCACATCCCGAGCTAATTCCCAGAAGGATGTATTGATATGTATCGTGTGAAATCCCAAAATAGACGAAGCTAACACACCCATGTGCTCATCAGTGATTGCAGGTTCCAGGCGTTTCCTCAAATCAAAATATGACAAGCAGCTCACTCGTACATCTTTTCTCTGACCTTTAGCTATTTTTCCCGCTACTGTAAACAACAGTGCAGCGCACAAAGCACTCTGCACTGTGGTATTTTCCTGCCTGCAACGATTTATCAGCTGTTGGGTCAACTCAGGGTCAAGCTGTCTATGAATGATGCCACAACGACGCTTCGCAATGGGTGCATACTTTTCAAAACCTAGTGTTTGCGGTCGGTTCCAGATTTTCTGAAACCCAAGCCGTAAAAACAGGAGCACGCCACTTATCCTACCACTGAAACCCTTTGTCCATATGGGTAGTAGTTCTTCAATCGGTGGAAGCGCGTTTAAGCTAGCAACTGAGTTCATGAGGTCGCCGGACACAATTTTATGACAGTACTCCAATATTTCTGAGTGAAGTCGGACGCATGATAACGCGTCCGAAACCCCGTGGTGTACTGTTGTAATCAGGTAACTAACATGGTCTTCGCTTAAGGTATGAACAAGTACTGCTCGCAGTAGATTTTTGCTACTATCAATTTCCTCGTTCAGTTCTTCATGAACGACTTCTTGCCACTGGCAATTGTCCAAGTTCACAACACGCAAAGCAATCTTTGCTGTTCCTTCAGTTTGAAAGCGGAGATTATTAAGAGAACCGACAATCCGAGAATTAAGACGAGGATGACGATGCTGGATGAGATCTAGAGCCTGTTTGAGAATTTCTTCACTTAGAGGTCCCTTGATCCGACTAATAGTTACGACATTCCAAGTTTTGGCACAGCGATTTAAGATTTCCATAGCTTGCTCGACGCGTCCCAGTTTTCTGTTGGCAATCATGATGACTTCCGATTTCACATTCAAATCAACTTTACTTAGGACGCATCATTGGCTCAGATTCCCGACTTCTTCTAGAAGTCGGGAATCTTGTTGTGCAAATTTATATTCAGCTATCAGCTATCTTTGCCTTAAGAGAAGCAAAATGTTTTCCACCTAGTTCAATTTTTCCTTTTTCACACCCAGTCTTGACTCTTTCTACTAGATATTCCAAATCGTAAGCGATGATATTGGTTCCATGGTCTGGTTCTATCAAACTAGCTAAGGTAATATTTCCGCCATGTTGATTTACCAGGTTATAAATACTCAAAAAATTGAAAACTCCAGATTCATAGGTTCCACAAGGCACTGAAGGATTGTTAACTCCAGCATAATATTCATTCACCTGAAACCACTCAACTGTTGGGTATCCGTGGAAATGGATCATTGGCAGACCATTTCTCATTAAGTTTGGTGCATACAAAGCTGCGGACATAGCTATTCCCAGCATGACATAGACATCATAGGAAGGCTTGATATCTACGACTTGAGAATCAACTCCCTGTGGTAACTGTAGCAATAACCTTTCTGTCAAACCGATTCTAACTATGTCACTTTCAAGACTCAACTTAGTTTTGTTTGAGCCAGAACGAGCACTTAAAATCCAGATATCGGGAATCTGCTTAAATTTATATTCTGTTCCTATCTTAGTTTTTAAATATCGTCTACCTATTGAATTTTGGCGGACTTCATCAATACTGAATTCTTCAACAGGAGATAGATTTTTCCAATCTTGCTCAGTTATTTCAATTTCTCCAATGTAATGTGGTGGCTCTGCATACGCAACAAAGCCATAAGAAACACCTGTTCTGCCATTTACGATGACGTTGACGATATCTCTATAGGACTTTCTTTTAATTACCTCGCTTAGCTTTGAACCAGAAGGAAAGAGATTTGTTTCTGCCAGCTTATTACCCAAACTCAGTAATTGTTTTGCATAACTTGATTGCTGAGGCTCGAATTGTTGTATTTGAAATTTGCTCAATGGCAAAGGTAATATGGGAACGTATACCTTGGGAATGAGTGAATTTAAAACAAAACTATCTATCTCATTTATAGAAAATACGGAATCTGAAAGATTCATATTCAAAATTGAAAAATGGGAATTAGACACTCCAATCACAATTTCTGAAAATGTCCTGATGAGAGTATTCAACCCAATTTTTATCTTTTCTTGATACGGAGTTTTGGAATTCACAAACTCTTTATCTAATTCCGTGAGTACAATCACCTGAGTATTTGTTGGGTCTTCAATGTATTTAGCTGCACAATCTTCAGCCCAACCGATTAACTGAGCAATTCTCGTTACCGATATTTTTTGCCCCTTCACAATAAAACGAGAATAGATTTGATACAGATTTTCTGCTAAATTTTTATTAAATCGACTTATTAAAGAAGGTGGTCTATCTACATCAATGACAGCATTTATCCCAGACTTTACCACCCTGGTTTTGATACTTTTCTTCCAGTTAAGAAACGGGATATTAATTTCATAGCGAAACTCTGTTATAGCTTTTTCCCACGGTAAAACTTTCACCCCATATGAGTGCAGCTTCAGTTCTAGTTGTTCTCTAAATGTGAGAATTTCTTGATTTTTGTATCTATTCGGCACAGGTCTAAAGGTAACAGTTAGCCTTTGAGCCATCAATCTAGGATCGATAATCGGTTGCTTACAATCTGGATTTAATTTATCGCCTGTTTCCCCAATTAAATGACCGATTGTTTGCAGACTTAGATCATAATCCCGCGATACGGTATGAGAACTTATGGGAAGATTACCCTGACGTAGAAATGCTATAATTTCCAGCTTGTGTGCAGCTATTTCTGCCTGTAGATCTGGCGTTAATATTCCTTTGGGAGAACGGATCTTGAGTTTGTCATTCTCAACCCAGATCTGTACAGACTGTTGCCTGAGAGTTGCCAAAATTTCGGATGTATTCATAGTTTTTTGCAATCTCTTTAAAAACAACTGCAGCGTTCACATTTCAAAACTTATGTACCAAATACCAGAAAATCGGTTTATTCGTAGGTAGCTGATTGCTAAACCCACGATTTTTGCTCTTAACCGAGTTTCTTTGTGTAAAAACAACTGCAAACTTTAAATTTGAAAAAGTTCTGTCTCCGAACCTCCAAATTCTTCGGCTAAACGCTGGGAAAGCGATTCAATAGTGGGGTAATGCCACACCAGCAGGGGAGATAACTGAAATCCCAGCAATTTCTCCACTTTACTAGCAATAATCATCACCTGCGCTGAATCCAAACCGTAGCTGTCGAAAGGCTGTTGAATGTTTATCTCTGCTGGTTGCAGTCCTAGTAACTCAGCAAAAAAAGACGCCAGCCATACTTGAAGGTCTTTTGCGGTATAAGAAGGTTGTGGAGTTGAAGCGGGATTGGATAAACTCATAGAAATTCGTAAAATTTAGAAGGAACTCGGTGATATTAGTCTTTTGTCAAACAGGGAAAAGTCAAATCACACTTAATTTTCTTCTCGCAATGCTTTAAGCCCATTCGCAACTTCCAAGATTGACATACATAGGATAAAACCCAAAACCCTTTGCGTGTAGGCATTTTCAATTTCGTCTCGGCTAAGCTGACACGCATAGGGCTATGGCAATCTGATTGAGTTGAGAAAGGTAGAGCAAACTTGAAGATAGGCAGTTCTAAGCAGTAGAGGAAGCTAATCTGACAACCCTTCACCAAAAGCAATTTCCTCACTCAAAATTCAAATATATTTCCGCCTAGTTGTGTTGCCAAATTGGCAGAAATTGCTTATCGAGGAGAGGGCTGGAAAAAATCTGGAAGAGGAGCCATCAGTTAGGAGCATGTCAGATCCAATACTGTCACGCGAGAAGTAAAATAACACGAGCTTTGCTGGTGCTAGTGCTGACCATCATTATGTGTTTAATTTCCGCAGCGATCGCCACCCGCAAACTTCAAGCTGCTGACCCTACTGATATCTTCTATAGCAATCCGGTTTGATATTTGAAAAAATCTAAGTATCTTTCGGGTGAGCAATGCCTGCCGTATCTGGCTTATATCTAGATTTTGGTGAGCATTGCCCAACGCCCTTCGGGTTTGCCAGTCGCCTAGGTCGGGGAGACCCTTTCGGCAGAGCCGGCACGAGGGAAACCCTACCAAGAGCGCTGCCTCTTAATATCAACTTAAAAATCAACGCTGGTGAAATCATTATTTTACTCAGCTTCTTCTAGAAACCAAACTATAGATAATACCCCATCATCAAGGGTGGGGTATGGCAGCTAGCTATGCGTTTAGCACACCCAAAAATTGCTATTGCTACGCTGATTCGCTCCCGCAGATAACTTCGCTTACAGCCGTTAGCGTTTCATACTGCTTATCTGGTAACTGTTTCAAAGCCCGGAGGACTTGTTCGTCGGAACCTTGAATCTCAGCATACATAACCAAGTCTTTCTTGCTTGCTGGGTAGTGAATACCTGTCAAGTTTTTCTCTAGCTGCGCTGAGTTTACTTTAGACATGATTATTCTCCTAAAGGTTTAGCACCGTGTACATTTTTACCTTATAAAAACTAGCAGAGGAATAAAAGTAGGAAGTATACCCAATAAACAGGGTATATCTCCGTTTTTTTCAGTGTTAGCCAAATGCCCAACACAACTGATGGTCACTAAGTGATACCAGTGAACTATCTACACTGCCCTTGCGTGTTAGTGTAGGCTTCCCATGTACCCCTTTTAGGGGTACAGTAGTGGGTTGTTGACCCTCCGGGTATGCCCAGTGGGTACGGCCACGGCTATCGCCTGTACCGTGCAACCTCCGGAGGAGGCACGGCACGCTACGCACATGAAGGAGCCCGCGCTTTGCGCTTACGCCAGTTACCTAGGTCGGGAAACCCTCCTAATGCCTACGGCAACGCTGCGCGCCCTTCGTAGCTCCTCCGTAGCAGGCACAGTACTGGTCTGACCTATCACCTCTACAAATAGATAAACTCCAATCGACTTAACAAACTGTTTTTAATTGCCGATAGGCTTTTAATTGCCGATAGGTATCGAAAAAACTATGAGAAATATCAGTAACTTCTGAGCACAAAACCTTGTGAGCTTCAGGCAGCTTGTACCAGGGTATAATAGGGCAGAGATGGTGAACGTGATGGTATCCAATGTTATGCGCAAAATAATTCATCAGAAAACCGACGTTCGTTCGCGTTCCAGATTGAGTGCCATAATGCTGGTCTATACTTTGCCAGTAAAGAAAGGTACTAAAAGTCCATATCAGGGGAACAAACCAGTACAACAATAAGATGTGGAAAATACCTGTCCAATAAAACAAAGAAGCAACAGGTATCCAAAACAGAAAAATCTTTCGGTCAAAAAATCTATTGTAATCTGCATTATGAGTCAAGAATTGGAATTGAAAACCAGCATATCCAAGAATCGGCTTGACAAACCAGAGAAAGAAAAGGCTGTTTCGAGGATTTAAAAAGCCTAGATTCTCATAAGAAGGCGGTTTTGGATCTTCGGGTTCGCCAAAATATTTATGATGATGCGAGTGTAGTTCTCGATATTTAGGCACTCTAGTAAAAAAAGGAAGTGCATAGAGAAACTCTAAGTGGTCGTTCCACGAATGCTTCTTAAAAAGATTGTAGTGAGAAGCTTCGTGTACGAGAGCTTCTCCTAAGCCATACTGAAACGCTCCGATGATCCATATCGAAATGATATAAATCGGCAAACTATTTGCCCAAATACTGAAAGCAGTAATAAGGAAAATACCGCTCCAGCTCCTAAATAGCACAAGGAAGGCTCTATAATCACTGCGTTCGATAAAGTTTCTAGCGTGATTTACCATTACAGAAGTTCCCAATTGGTCAGCTATAATTATTCCACGACTTTGCAGCAGCTCAAAAACACGCCAATGTAACCGGGAATTACCAAACGCGATGCTGAGGCGGCTCCTCGGGAGCATCGCTATAGCTTAGGGAACTGGCTGGCGGCAGTAGAATGGCTTTCAAACGTCTGCGGCAACTGGACTCCAAGTACTACTACTCTTGTTGCCATCAATGCTGATGTAGCCAGCCACAAAAGATGGTTACTGTGAGCCAACCACCCCCAAATCGCCACAGGTGCAAATCCCAACAAAATTGCTGCTAAGGCAGCGTTACGCAGAGATTGCCCTTTTGCCAATCCCGCAAAATACCCCTCCAGAATCCAAGCAATTGAAAAACAACTCAAGACGACAAGTAACCAAGGAACATAGCTTTTCATTGGCTCTATAACTTCGGTGTGATTGGTTAACAACCCAAATACAGTCTCAGGTAACAGAATGCACGCACAAGAAGCGGTAACTCCCACCAGCAAGCTAGTGAACAGCGAAATTTGCAATAGGGGCAATAACTGATCATTTGTTTGTTGACCTTTAAAATTTCCGGTTAAAGTCTCGGTTGCGAATCCTATTCCGTCAACCAAAAACATGATCAGAAATACAACCTGTTGGAGCAAGGTATTTTCAGCTAATATCTCTGTGCCGAAAGTTGCACTCAAATTGAAAAAAATAGTCCAAGCGGACATATAGATTAAAGACTTAACGAATACGTCGCTATTGAGGATAAAAGTAGATTGAAAAGCCGACCAGTTCCAAAACTGCCGGGCTACGGTTCGCAACTGTTGCCACTCGATACACCGACTCGCTAAGAGCATACCTAGTAATAACGTTAAATACTCGCTAATAGCTTGAGACAGTCCAGCCCCGGTACTTCCCAAATCCCACCGCATAATTGAGAAGTAGTTCAGCACAATATTAGCGGCGTTGCCAACAGCAGTTAACAGCAATACTTTGCCACTTTGTTCCCGTCCCAGAAACCAGCCAATGATTACGAAATTGAGCAAAACTGCGGGTGCTCCCCAAATCCGGGCATTAAAGTAAGCCAGTCCGATAGACTCAACCTCTGGAGAGCCGTTCAATAGGGCAAATCCCAGCGCTCCTATAGGATACTGCAATATAAAAATAAGAACGCCCAGTACTAAAGCGATGAACCCATTCCGCAGGAACGTTTGTAACATCGCTTCTTCGTCGTTCCGTCCGACGGCTTGAGCTGTTAGTGCGGTAGTTGAAATTCGTAAAAAGAGCGAATTTTCGTAAATGTAGTTGAATAGAATTGTCGCTAAACTAACTCCTGCTAAATAACGGATTTCCGTGAGATGACCTAAGAAAGCAATGCCGATCAAACCCGCTAAAGGCTCTGTGAGATTGGAAAGAACATTGACAACCGTCAATCGGTAAAAACGACGTAAGAGGTCATGGTTGGCTTTTGCATAATCAAACATAGAAAGAGCATTTAATCCCTTCGCTTATATAGAAGGGGAGTCAGCCTCTCTCCTTATAGGAGAGAAGTTTGGAGAGAGGTTGTTGGTAACAAAACTTAATTTACCCTAATTTGGGGCTTAAGTGAATGGTATTGCTTTGTAGCTAAGGAAAGTAGGCAGTGCTTAGATTCGGCAATATGCGAAGTGCAGCAAGCTTCCGAAACTCATTTATGCTGGCAAAGTATAACGTTGTTCTATTGCCGCTTTAATTGCCTCACGACTTTCACTAGCCGAACCATTAGCAGTTTCCTCTATCTTTTGAACTTCCTCTGCCAAAGATTCGTCCTTAATTGCTTCTCGGAACCAGCGCGAGTAATCTCCTTGTTGCAGATGGTACAACCAAGTTTCCTCATCAACGCCCTCTGCAAGCTGAGTGAACAAAATCAGGTTCTGGGCGCGGAGATTTAGCTTACCTTCTGATCCTGTGAAGTAAAAGCTCTTGTCTTGTCCTAGTTCTCCTTCAGCATACTTGCGAACGTGACGACGGCGTTCAGTATGTCCTGGGGTGATGCGAAAGCGGAAAGGTTCGGTATCTGTTTTTCGGAACCATGCGATCGCTTCTCCTGGTTCCAGCTTTTGGGGCGCAAGTTCTGGCGGACAATGACCGACCACTGAGCAGAATTGCTTGATGTTTTCCTCTGGCGACTTACCGACGGTGAGCATAGTGTCTACTAAAGACAAGGCTGCGGGTGCCATCTGGTCGGGATGCACGGTAATAAACATTATGCCATCTAACTTTTGAGGCAATGTCACAGAGGCGGGGTTCCAAGAGGAAGGCATGAGATGGTGTGCTTCGTCTACCACTATCCAATGAGGATGACCGGTACGTACTCGCAATTCCTGCAATTGGGGTAGCAATTCGGCAAAGAATGCCGGACGATCCGCTAAAGCAATCCCTAGTAAATTTATAATGACATTCTGATCAGGTTGCTCAAGTAAATCCAAGACTTCCTCTACTCTGGGCGAACGGTTAGCATCACCTAGAACAACCGCACCTTCAAAGTTTTCGTAGTCGCCTTCCGGGTCAATGATGCAGAATTGGTATTTTTGTTCTGCGATGCGTTCCAGCATGGCTGTTGCCAGGGTAGATTTGCCGCCGCCGGAAGTGCCAGCCAGCAGTATACTTGAACCGTACGCCTTCATGTGTACTTCAGAATCATCTTCCCGCGTACCCAGCAAGATATTGTGTTGCAGTTGGGAATCTATTTCCGACAAATCTGAAGCAAGTAGCTTATCAATAAGTTCAACGACGCCAGCACTGCGACTGCCTTGTGTGACAAAATCCACACGTTCCTTCACCATTGGCAAGGCATTGGCAACGGCAACAGAACACTCGCACAATTCCAGGAAAGCATGGTCATTTTCGGCATCACCAACACCCACAACATTATGTGGCGATAACTTCATCTCATCCAACGCTGCTGTGAGTCCGGCTGCTTTGTTAATGCCTGAAGGCAGTATCATCACTGCACCTTTGTTAAAGATAACCTGCAATTCTAGTCCTAAATCGCGAATGGTTTCTAATACCGTGGTTTCATTAGGATGCCAGGTAGCAACAATGACTCGACCTACAGACAAAGGGTCAACATGGCGATCGCGCAATGCTTGAATAAACTGTTCGGGTGGTTGCGAACCCAATGGTTTCTCCTGACGTGTAGCAGGCGAATACAACAAAGCGCCGTTTTCCGCCACGACACAATCAAATAAATCTATTTGCGGAAATACGCGCTGCAAATCATCTAGCTCACGACCGGTGACTAAGATGAGTTTTCTCCCAGAAAGCCGCAGGCGTTCGAGCGCTGCTATAGTTTCATCATTCACACGACCGTCTGCGGCTAAAGTGCCATCATAGTCAGTGGCTAAGACAAAGTAGCGCATGGGCAATCAGAAACAAGATTATTTGTGAGACAACATTACATACATATATAAAATGACTTGAGCTAGCAGTTTAGGCTATCCAGCTTTGGATATAAAACGAAATTAGCCTGCTACATAAGTACAACGACAGAAAGATAACCAAGAAAATGCTAAAAATGGAGAGCTATAACTTGATACCTCTTCCGAATTTTTCAGGAAATATTAGCTTATGCCATACCTAACATCAGCAAGCGAAATCCGTTCTATTGTCGCTGAATATACCAAAGCTAGCATTTTGTGGATTGATACAGAAATCGCAGACTATAAAAGCCGCAATCCTAAACTGTCGCTGATTCAGGTATTGGACGATCCACAAGATTTGAGTGGCGATCGCATCTTTGTTTTGGATGTACTCAATTACCCTGATGTTGTGGCTGAATTTATTGACAAAATTATGGTCAATGCCAATATTGAAAAAGTTTTTCATAATGCTAGCTTTGACCTGAAATATCTGGGTAACAAGAAAGCAAAAAATATCACTTGCACTTTAGAAATGGCAAAAAAAATTCCTTACTATGCCTTGCCATTACCTAACTATCAACTCAAAACTCTAGCTGCAGAACTTTGTCATTTTAAGAATATAGATAAACAAGAACAAGGTAGTGATTGGGGAAGGCGACCCCTAAGCGAAGAACAAATCGAGTATGCTTATCTAGACTGCATTTATCTTGCTCAAGTCCATCAACGTTTGATAGAATTAAACCAAGAAATTAACCCAGAACCCGCAACGGAAAACTTAACATCACTGAATGCAAGATATGCTCAGCTTGAGGAACAGTGGAAACTGTTAGACTCAGAATTCGCAAATCTCCAAGAGCGAATAAAAAAAGCTATGCTTGCTCAAAATGTAACAGAAAGCTCTTATTTCAAGCTGAGTTCTTACGAGCGAAAAACAGTAAAAGTACCGTTTACACAACTTGCAAGGCTAGTACAAACTCAAGATATCGATTTAGATTTTCCAATCACATTGACTCAAAAACTACAAAAAGATTTAGGAGAAAACCTAGAACAACTGTCTGTAGATATTGAGCAAACCACGACTTGGCGACTGACTTCTAAAAATCAAGAAAGTGACGAAAACAGTGATCAGTGATGAATGATAAAGAATGAAAGCTGTCTGCAGAACTGCGCTTACTGTATTTATTGCTCTTGGAACCGTTTCCTGTAGTAACGCTAAGGATGTATTGGTTACAGAAATCGGAGTCCGTCCTGCTGGACGTCCAGCAGCACGACCTTCACAAGCGAGAGACTTTTATATTCAGGGTCAATATCAGCAAATTAAAGGAGACTCACAAGGGGCGATCGCTTCTTATTCCAGAGCAATTAACCTCAATCCCAACTATGGAACTGCTTACAATAGCCGGGGACTGGCTAAATTTGATTCTGGAGATCAGCAGGGGGCGATAGAAGATTACAACCAAGCGCTTAATATCAATTCCAATGATGCTCAAGCGTATAATAACCGAGGCAATGCTCGCGCCGCACAGGGAGACACAAACGGGGCGATTGAAGATTACAGCCAAGCAATTCGCCTCAATCCCAAATATGCTGAGGCGTACAATAATCGGGGAAATGCTTTTGCGGCAAAGGGAGACAGAAACGCGGCGATAGACGATTACAGCCAAGCTATTAATGTTAATTCTAACTTTGCCGTTGCTTACAATAACCGGGGAAACGCCCGCGCCGCCCAAGGAGATAGAGAGGGGGCGATCGCCGATTACAACGAAGCCATCCGTCTTGCTCCCAACTTTGCTGCAGCATACAATAACCGAGGAAATGCGTATGCTGCGCTAGGAGATAAACAAAAAGCTATAGAAGATTTGCAGCGAGCCGCAGAAATTTTTGAGAAACAGAATAATAAACAACTATATCAACAAGTGATGAACAATATCAAAGAGTTAGGGCAGTAACAAAAGATATATCTCAGGCGAAGTGGACTTATATAGAAGTACAAAATTGGCTATTGAAACAGTCCGTTTGGATAACCTACTCTGACAGTAACAGGCATTCTCGAAGAGAGTATATCTTATGACTGAGAAGCAAACTGTCAACGGCATTGTTGAATCCGTGCTGTATGTCGAAGACTTGGCACGCTCGCTTAAGTTCTACAAAGACCTATTCGGATTTGAGAAAGAGGTCATGGATGAGATGATCTGTGTACTCCGGGTGCCCAACCAACAAGCCCTGATCCTGTTCCCCAAGAGCATCGCTCAGGAGCCGGGGAGGACAACATCTCCCGTCGGTACGGTAGAAGGGGTGATTCCTCCTCATGGTGGAAGTGGTCGGTTGCACGTAGCATTCTCAATTGCGGCGTCCGAGCTAGAGTTTTGGGAACAACGACTGGCTGAGCGAGGTATCCCCATCGACAGCAAGGTTCATTGGAAACGGGGCGGCTGCAGCCTGTATTTCCGAGATCCGGATGAGCACCTCCTTGAATTGATCACCCCAGGATTGTGGACATTTTATTGAGGTTGTTATACCCATTTACCAAGAAAGAACCAGAGAACACAGTTGTCAGAACTTGGAATAAAAAAGTCTCATACGTTGGTCAGTATAAGTTCTGATAACTGGGTGGAGAGTATTGCTATAAAGAAAGCGAATTTATTGTCTACGACACAGACTTCGTCCTACGTGGAGACCAAAAAAGCTTTCCGTAATGAAACCCCCTGGATTCCATCCGTGGGATTATTCTGATTACTGCGTTCTGCGTTCTGTGTTCTTCTTAATGTCTTCATCGGCTGCTACTTTGTTAAGGCATAACAAATGCCTTTCTTTGCAAACTCACATTATTATTGATTAATCATTCAAAAATATGTATACTTGACAAATAGACGTAATTGGGAGAGTTCAATTACCCCGTGGTTCGGCAACGAGAATTTGATACGGACGAAGTTTTAAGGATCATTATGGATTTGTTTTGGCAGCGTGGTTATGCCAACACTTCCATGAAGGATATTGTGCAAGCGACGGGAATCCAGCCTGGAAGCTTATATGCTGCCTTTGGTGACAAAGAGAAGCTGTTTCAGCAAGCATTCAAAAAATACACGCAAGAATTCTTTCGCGCTTCTATGCCACGCCATTGTCCTCCCTTAGAATGTATTCAACAATGGTTTGACCATTTGGCTAAAGCAATGATAAACGACTCAAAACACAAGGGTTGTTTGATTATTAACACGGCGATAGAGCGTGAATCCCATTCACCCAGCACGATGGCAATTATTGAGGATCGTTTAGACGAGATTGAGTCATTCTTTCAGCAGAATCTTGCTCAGGCAGTTCAAGACGGAGATTTGCCGAACTCATTTGCGATCGAGGCGAATGCTAAAGCATTACTGGGATTAGTTGTGGGGATGTTAGCAGTTGCACGAATCCGACGTGATGCTAAAACGCTTAAAAGCATTGCAGCAGGAGCTACTACACTGCTTCAGATGAATTAATTTTGCGGTTTCCTCTTGACAAGCATTTTTTTTGGTTTTATCTTGAATGAGTATTCAACTTTAATGAACGTTCAAGAAACGCTGCTGACACTTTAGGGGTAAATCTTATGTCCAACTTAGTTGTACACGGCTTTTCAGTCAGTCCTTATGTCCGTTCTGCCCGCATTGCCTTAATTGAGAAAGGAGTTGACTACCAGTTCAACGAGATCGGATTTGACTACCTACCGACGGACGAATACGCTCAACTCAACCCGTTTCGGAAGATGCCTGTATTACAGGAGGGAGATTTCATCCTGTACGAAACTCCAGCGATTTTAGCCTACATAGATGAAGCTTTCGATGGGCCATCCTTGCAGCCCACTGATCCAAAAGCACGCGCCCAGGTGCGGAAATGGATTGGGATTGCGTCAAATTACTTATATCCCGTTGCGATCCAACTGTTTGTGCAGCGAATTATGAATCCGATTATGGGTGGTGCAGCTGATGAAGTTGTTGTTGCAGAGTCAACAAACATTATCAGTCAGCATCTGGATGTCCTCGAACGTGAGCTGACAACATCATTTCTTGTGGGTGATGCATTGAGCTTGGCTGACATCATAGCTGGGTCAATGGTGTACTACGTCAACATGACGAAGGAAGGATCAGCACTAGTTAAAGCTAGACCCAAAACAGCAGCGTGGTTAGATACTCTCAGCCAACGCAAGAGTTTTCAGCAAACTCTAGCAGGATTGCTAGAAGGAAAGGCACAAAGTTAGATATAAGTGGTCGGCTGATGCGCTTATCCAACTAGGGATAATTTGCAAATTTAAAATAACTGTCACACCCTGTTCTGAAGCCAAGCCGACCTTTTGTTTTAAGAATTAATCCTATCGCAACGACAATCATTGGAATGACTAAGTTGATTTCAGTCAGTAGATAAACTTTGGTACTATCTGACAAAATTTCGCCACCTAACCTGACTGAATCATTTGATAGCCCATGCATGGCGATCGCAATAATCGTAGTCCCACCAACTCGATTAAAGAAAAACGTCATGATGATTGAAAGTAAAACAAACTTAATCATCAGAATAGAAAAAATGGCTATGGCATTTCCAATTCCGTAAAAAAAAGTATCCACTTTAACAGGAATGTGCCACGCAAACCACATTAATCCTAGTATAATTGAGGCTTTGAGAGGGCTAAAACGGCTCTGTAGCAAAGGTAAAGCAAATCCTCGCCAACCGTTTTCCTCAAATAAACCACCCGCGTCTAAAAACATAGCAACGAAAAACTTGAACAAAAACACTATTGAGAAAAAATCAATATGCCAACCGAATTCCTTTTCAGTGAGCAGTAGTTTGTTGAGTGCAGCCGTCGCCAGATTCATCGCACTAAAGGTTAATATGCAGAATCCCCAAACTCTCAAGCCACGGTGCCAAAAAATATCTTTTCTCCAGAAGCGAAAGCGAGCTTTAAGGGTTGCAAAACCTTGTTGTCCATAAGCTATAGCAATAATAAATACGGCTACATCGACAGCAGCAACTTGCACAAGACTTAGGAAAATTCCCAAAAATGCTTCCGGTGCTGCCAATACAACTCGAAACGCAGTTACTAAATCCGTATTAAATTGTAAACCTGATTTCTCAAAGCCTTTGAGTAATCCGTTTTGTGCATCTGTAAAAAGGAAAATTGGAATGATACAAACTTCAATTAAAATTGAAAATACATAAAACCATACAAGCGGACGCTTTTTGATGTTCTTCTTGAAGCGCTGAATCATATTAGAAATTCTAAATACAACAGTGTGAAAAGACAAGAATCTATTTGGAAAAGCTACTGAGTGCATTCGGACAGTTAAAGTTAAATTCAGCAAAAGGTATGACTTGATTTGCTGTCTGTTGTACTTTCTCTCTAGCCTGATTTAAGACTCTATCAATCTCGGTTGGAGTCATTGCACCTTGCTGTTTGGCAATTTCACTTGTTAAACAGACTCCCATTGGTACACCATCGCCTATCGTCCAAACCGTCTTTCCCACGACTGTACCCCCTAGAAATCCTATCCCTCCACTCATCACGGCTGTAGTGAGAACCATCAAACCAACGTGAATTCGTTTCATGTTCGTAAAACACCAGTAACTTAGTTACTAAGGTGCCAAATCAAGTTTCTGCACACTATAGATTGGTGTCATGAATTAACATGACAAATGTCATAGAGAAATCCAAACGGAATACTATACTGTAGTTTCTAGTATCTTTTAGCTAATATTTCCTGCTTTAGTTGCTATGAAACTGAGTATGATCTCTTCTGCATCATTCCGCTCAAATTTGCGTTATAGCGAGTGGGTGATGATTGTTGGAGTGAGTTTAGGTTTTTTGCTGGATGGCTCGTTTCAAGCTTCAATCGCAGCATCTCTACAGGTTGTTTTCTGTCTTGTTGGATATGCGTTGTTGAGTTTAGTCTTTCCAATTAACCGTCCGCTTTGGCAAAGGCAAGTCTATGTCCTTGCAGGAATTCTATTAGCACTTTTCATGAGGGTAACAGGAATTGGAATAGAACTGTTTCTCTATTTATATATTGCTAAAAGCTGCTTCTTACTGAATCGTCAAAATCTGATATTGACTGTTACATTAACGGTAATTATAGGTTTATTAACCTTTGTATGGGCGCTTCCTAAATCTGCTCAAATGACTACAGCATTATGTGTAGAGCTAGGCGATCGCAACCAAATCCAACAGTTGATTTTAAGATATCTATCAGATAATCTCGTCGTCACTGTCTTCATAATTGCTTTTAGTTTTATGGTAATTGCAGAACAAAAAAGCCGAAAACGTGCAGAAGCCTTAGCTGAGCAAGTAGAAACGCTAGCTGCTACACTAGAGCGTACGCGGATTGCTCGCGATATTCATGATTCTTTAGGACATAGTCTGACGAACCTCAACAGTCGGTTAACAGTAGCCCAAAAAAAGCTGCAACAACACGATGTTAATGCAGTGTGTGAAGCTGTAGACACAGCTAAATTTTTGGCTAGTCAGTGTATTGAGGATGTCAATCACTCGCTGAAAACAATGCGTCAATCGGATTTTAATCTCAATCAAGCTTTAACCAATTTAGTCGAACAGCTTCGCTACAATCAAGCTTTGAGTGTGCAATGGGAGATAAACTTACCAAAATTGCCATTGCAAACCAGCCACCACATTTACTGCATTGTTAAAGAAGGATTGATTAACATTCAAAAATATGCTCATGCTTCTGCGGTTCGTTTCCGAGGTTTGTCTACGCCGGAAGGTATCCTGATAGAATTAGCAGATGATGGTCAAGGATTTGATCCGAAATTACCGCATTTGGGTTTGGGATTGCAAGGCATCGAAGAACGAGTCCAACTATTGAGAGGTCAATTGACGATCAACAGTACTCCAGGCTCAGGCACGCAGATTCAAATCATACTTCCGCTATGATTCGCCTGTTAGTTGTTGATGATCAGGATATTTTTCGGCAGGACTTAGCCATAGTGCTATCTGCTGAAGCGGACTTGGATGTGGTTGGACAAGCGAGTCATGGACGTGAGGCGATCGCCCTCACCCAACACCTACAACCCGATGTCATTTTGATGGATGTCCGAATGCCAATTTGCAATGGCGTTGTGGCTACTCGTGAGATTATTCAACGTTATCCTTGGATACGAATTTTAGTACTGACGACATTTGATGATGATGAGTATGTCTGGCAATCACTCCAAGCAGGCGCACTTGGTTACTTACTCAAACACACCCCAATTGAACAGATTGTCACAGCCATTCGTTCAGTTTATCTGGGATACTGTCAACTCGGACCATCGATTGTTCCGAAAGTCGTTGCTCAGTTAAAACCTAATTCCTCACGCCCAAAAGATGATTATGACTACCTGTTAAGTCAACGTGAACTGGAAATTTTGAAGTTAATGAAACAGGGAAAAAATAATCGTGAAATTGCTCAAGAACTGCACCTTACAGAAGGAACCGTGAGAAATTATGTCTCTCAAATTTTCAGCCAGTTAGGTGTTCGTGACCGGATTCAAGCTGTGCTTTGGGCACAACAACATTTGCCATAATTTTGTAGTCTCCTTACTCTTTAAGTTGGCGACAAGATTTTGCTCATTCCTTAGGCAGCAAGAAACTTGAGAGTAGCAGAATAGCTGCTGGTGGAATCATCCAGAAGGCGATCGCATTGAGGAGTGGAAAAGCCATGTCCCTTGCCCCAATCATCAGCGGCACTAGCTAGTTGGCAAGACCTGCCATGAACGGGATAATCCACAGGAAAATCATCACCGTGCCGTGTAGCGTGAATAAGCCAAGGAAGCTCAATCTTTCAAACGAGTTGTTCCTTTTTGTGCTTTGAGATTTGGGAAATTTCTCTTTTTTAGCAATCGCAAAATATTATTCAGATAGCATAAAAATTGATTTTTTATGATAATTTTCATGTTTTTTATTTCGTAAGACAGAAGAAATAACTTCACAAAATATTTAATTTAAATATATGAGTTTAAATCTTTTTTACTTCTTCACACCGTAAATTATACCATTTCACGCTTAAGCCTGATACAAATGATTGGTCTCTAATTCTTTCCCTCTGCAAAGCTGCAAGAGAACTGCCTATTTGTGTCAACCTTTAAGTGAAACGGTATTAGGGGCTTGCATCCTTTGTTTTTTTTAAATTTTGATAGCGTAGTCTGCCCTAGGGCATATTTTGAATTTGAGCAAAGTGAGGGTCATGGGATATCAGCCAATCCAAAACTACGGAATTATTGGGAACACGTACACAACAGCCTTGGTCGGGCTAAATGGATCTATCGACTGGTTTTGTTTTCCTTTTCATGACTCGCCCAGTGTCTTTGCGGCACTGCTCGACCATCAAAAGGGCGGGCATTTCAAGATTTCACCCAGGACTTGTGAGGTGACTCACAAGCAGTTCTACTGGCCTGAAACCAACGTCCTAGTAACCCGCTTCCTGACACCAGAAGGCGTTGGAGAAATCACCGACTTTATGCCTGTAGGGATGGCTGCACAAGAGGTTGGATCTCACTGGTTAATCCGGCGTGTTAAGGTGATTCGTGGCTTCATGGATTTCCTTATGGAATGCCGTCCTGCTTTCAACTATGCCCGAGATGAACATCAAATAATACTCAGTTCTGGGGGTGCGTGCTTTCACTCACCAAAACTCAGCCTCGAACTTTTAACAGATATCCCACTACAGCAAGAAGACAGTGGAGTTTTTGCCAAGTTTAACCTTCAGGCAACACAGACAGCGGTTTTTGTGGTGCGGGAAACTGAACCCAATCGTGGTTGTGGACATCCTCTCGACCAGTCACAAGCGGATGAGCTATTCAAGCAAACCGTTGATTACTGGCGTCACTGGCTTGAGGAATGCACTTACATGGGCCGGTGGCGCGAAATCGTTCACCGTTCAGCACTGGTGTTAAAGCTGCTGACCTACAAACCTACCGGAGCAATCATAGCAGCGCCTACCTGTAGTCTTCCAGAGAGTATTGGCGGTGAACGCAACTGGGACTACCGCTACACCTGGATCAGAGATGCAGCTTTCACGCTTTATGCGTTAATGCGTATTGGTTTCACCAAGGAAGCTGCTGAGTTCATGAATTGGATAGAGTCTCGTTGCCATCAGTGCAGTCCGAACGGCTTATTGCAAAATATATATGGAATTGACGGACGGCATGACCTGAGCGAAGAAATCTTAGATCATCTGGAGGGTTACAAAGGTTCAAGTCCGGTTCGTATCGGCAATGCTGCTTACAAACAGTTACAACTGGACATTTATGGCGAGTTGATGGACTCGGTGTATCTCTACAACAAGTATGGAGCACCAATCTCATATGATATGTGGATCAAAGTGCGCCATATGCTTAATTGGGTTTGTGACAACTGGCAGCGACCAGACTCAAGTATCTGGGAAGTGCGTAACGGACAACAACACTTTGTGTACTCAAAACTTATGTGTTGGGTGGCTTTGGATCGCGGCTTGCGTTTAGCAGACAAGCGCTCATTCCCGGCAGATCGAAAGCGGTGGATCGAGGTTCGAGACCAAATTTATGAGGAACTCATGTCCAAGGGATGGAATGCCTCACGTCAAGCTTTCGTGCAATATTACGGTAGTGATTCGCTAGACGCCGGAAGCTTAATTATGCCTCTGGTATTCTTCCTCTCGCCAGTAGATCCCCGTATGCTGGCTACTTTGGATGCCATCAATCAGCCTCCGAAATCAGGAGGGTTAGTCTCTGATAGTCTGGTATACCGATACAATGTGGAAGAAACGCCCGATGGTATAGAAGGAAATGAGGGCACCTTCAATATCTGCACGTTTTGGCTAGTTGAGGCACTAACCCGCGCCGGAGTTAAGAATAAGGAGAGTGCCCGACTCGATAAAGCCCGACTCCTATTTGAAGAAATGCTGGGCTATGCCAACCATCTGGGGCTTTATGCCGAGCAAACGGGATCGAGTGGCGATGCATTAGGGAATTTCCCCCAAGCTTTTACACATCTGGCTTTGATTAGTGCAGCTTGGAACTTAGATAAAGCCCTTGATGGTAAAGGCTAGCAATGAAGATAAGAAATTCCTGGATTTGGAATTTTTCTCAAATCATGATTTCTTGTTTTTTTCATCGTCTCCTAATATTTGAAGTAATTTTCTGGCAGCCAAAATTCCCACAGCTACACCACCAACTAATTCCACTGCCTGCACCACTTTCTTGCCCACATCGTGAGGGTCAAGGTGGCGGTGAAAAATCTCCTCATCTAGCCATTCTACAGTGGCTTTAAAGTCATGAATCGGCGTCGGCAAGAGCTCTAGATAAGTGCCTTGACGGATTAAATGACCGGCTTTGCCAGTCACTTCAAAAACGTTGTAAATGTTGGCAGCAGCATCGTTTAACCCAAGTTTTAGCAAAGTGCCACGTATGTTAACCCTAACAGGTTTGGGGTCATTTCCTAAAGCGATCGCTTTCAAATTCTGGGCAATTGTCGCTCCTTGTTGATATGCAACTTGTGCAGTCGGCGGAAAGGAACTGTCCTCCACAGCTGCACAATCTCCGCCTGCAAAAACTTCTGGAAAATCGGGCAGTTGTAAGGTTTTGCTGACTTTTAATCCACTGTGCTTGTCTCGGTGTTCATCTGGAATTGCCAAATCTTTAATCAGCGGATGGGTAGCAGTGCCAGCTGTCCAAATTGTGGTATAAGTTGGCAGTGTCTCAGACTTGCCATCGCGCTTATACTCGATTGCATTGGAACGGATAGCTGTGGCTTCTGCACCCAATACAATGACATCACTGTGGTCCTTTTCGGCACACTCCATCAATGCCTCAGGCACAGAACTGGCGCAGACTGAAGTAGCCATGACCTTACCCCTACACCGACATCACCTACTTCAGCAAACGTTGCACAAACCCCACCTTCATCCCTTAGTCCCTCTAGAGAGCAACCTGCCGTTTCTGCTTACTCGTCTGATACACTCCCTGAATCTAGTTCCTCTGACAAATCATCACCCACACCAGAAGGACTCCCCTTTAAAGCACCAGCTGCACCTGCTCTACGAAATTCATTGGCTTTAGCCAGAGCGCTTCGTCCACTCATGCGAAAAGTGCCATCCCGAACAGAATCGGTTTTGGATGAAGAAGGTACAGCTCGACAAATTGCAGAATATCAGGTTTGGTCGCCTGTTTTGCAACCTGCACGGGAACGCTGGTTGGAGTTGGTGTTGGTAGTGGAAGAAACCCGCACAACAGTTGTTTGGCAAGAAACCATTGCAGAATTCCAAAAATTAATGGAGCGACACGGGGCATTTCGCAACGTATACACTTGGAGTTTACAGACGAAAACAGATGGAACACCCCAGCTTTTCCCGTTTCAGCAAAAAAAGCCGCAAAAAGTACAAAGAAAACAACTCTCCCGTAGTCCAAAAGAGCTATTGGATGCCACAGGTAGACGATTGATATTGCTAATTAGCGACTGTATTTCACCGTTGTGGTGGCAAGGGGAAATACACAAACTCTTAGAGCTTTGGGGAAACCACGTTCCGGTTGCAGTACTGCAATTGTTACCAGAGCAACTGTGGGAGCGGACGGTGTTGGGATTAGGAACCTCAGTGCAATTGGGTGCGCTGGCTCCTGGTGTCCTCAATTCACAACTGATTGAAAGTGGGCTACCCATTTGGCAGGAAGAAAAACCGACAATGGCGTTGAAGTTTCCTGTGGTGACGTTAGAACCTGAGTCTTTAACAGAGTGGGCACGAGTCGTTGCGGGAGCAGGTAGTGTTCAGACGCTAGGTGTTCTGTTTGAGCAAAATTGGCAAGAACTTGTACCAAAATCTCCGTCTCCGACTCCTCAGCAACCAACAAAGCCGGACTTATTAGTTAAACGGTTTCATGCTACAGCTTCCCCTCTAGCCAGAAAATTAGCAGGCTTCATGGCGGCTGCACCTGTAAGTTTGCCTGTCATCCATCTCATTCAGCAAGAACTGTTGCCAGAATCCAGACAAATTCACTTAGCAGAGATTTTTATGAGTGGATTGCTGCAATTTGTTCAGAGTCATAAACCGAGTCAACCAGAACGCTGGCAATATAAATTTGTAGATGGAGTTCGGGAAATTTTGCTGAGTTCTGTAAGGATTACAGAAATTGATGCTGTGCTGGAAGCAGTTTCCCAATACATAGCTCGTAAGGCGGGGTTACAAATCAAGAGCTTTGCAGCATTACTCGCTCCTAACCCTAACTGGGATATCAGCACAAGACAAGAGGTTATCCCTTTTGCCAAGATTGCTATGCAGGTGTTGCGTCAACTAGGTGAAGACTATGCTGCTTTAGCAGAACAATTAGAACGAACATCTGAAGTTATTCCTGAGTTTTCGGAAGAATCTCATAATCCTCCTAAAATATTAACCTTTGAATTTGAAGTCGCAACCATCAGTATTGAAGCGGAGACGGAAACTCCTCTAGGTATCAACCTGCAACCTTTTGAATTTGAAGTCGCACTGATAGAGGTTAATCAATCTGCTCAAATCAGTACAGTTAGTTTTCCCGAGATTGTGGATGAGATGGTTTTTACTAAAACAGGAAAACATCTCAATGATATTGAACAGTTAATTCTACAGGGAACATTAGCCAATCAAACCTATGAGAAAATTTCAGAATCAACAAAATACTCTGTGCCTCATCTAAGCAATGTTGCTCTCAAGCTCTGGGAAGTTTTATCAGAAGTGCTTGGTGAAAAAGTTACCAAAAGAAATCTTCAAAATATCCTCAAGCAATGGGCTGATCGTCGTCGTTTAACCATTCATCGTCATCGTCAGCGAGCTACGGAGTTTATCGAAGATTTAGGGAATGGAATACAGCTAGAAATGGTAGCCATTCCTTCTGGAAGCTTTTTGATGGGTTCGCCAGAAGATGAACCTGAGCGCTCAAGCTCTGAAAGCCCTCAGCATACAGTAACGATTCAATCTTTCTTTATAGGCAAGTATCCTGTCACTCAAGCACAGTGGAAAGCAGTAGCCTCCCTTCCACAAGTCAACCGCGAACTTGACCCTGAACCATCTTATTTTAAAGGAGAAAATCGCCCTGTTGAAGGAGTTTCCTGGTATGATGCTATTGAGTTCTGCGTTCGGCTTAGCCGCTTCGTAGAAGGTCGGCTGTCTCAATACACTGGTAAACCCTACCGTTTACCGAGTGAAGCCGAATGGGAATATGCTTGTCGTGCGGGTACGACGACTCCCTTTCACTTTGGTGAGACAATTACATCTGAGTTGGCAAACTATAATGCTGACTACACATACGGTGCTGGTGTCAAAGGAGTTTATCGTGGAGAAACAACGCCTGTAGGCAGCTTTGGTGTAGCGAATGCCTTTGGGCTATACGATATGCATGGTCAGGTATGGGAATGGTGTGCTGACCATTGGCATAGTAATTATCAAGGAGCACCCACAGACGGAAGTCCATGGCTCGATGATAATGATAATGGTAGACAGATACTGCGGGGTGCTTCGTGGTACAACAATCCTGATTACTGTCGTTCTGCTAAGCGCGTCCAGTACAACCCCGCTGCTAAGCGCGTCTACAACCCCGACAGCGACTTCCACAGCCTCGGTTTTCGGGTGGTGTGCGGTGCTGCGGCGAGGACTGAGTAGCCCTTTATACTTTTACTCTTTTGTCCTTTACCCTTTTTTCTTTTTCCTTGCGAGCGGAGCGAGCCGAATTTTTTTAGAGAAATAACTGGCTCACTAAACTGCTAGGGTGCCAAGACGCAAAGTTTTTTTGGTGAATGAGTGCGATGCCTCAATAATAATATCATATTTTGGGAATAGCTCAATCATCACAAACAAAGTATTAGAGAGGGACAATCAAGCAGGTAAGAATTAATGCTAAAAATAGTCATTAACCGTTCAGCGCGGACAGCGCAATATTTTATAGAAGATTTGGGCGATAAAGTTGAACTAGAGATGGTGCTGATTCCTGGCGGTAGTTTTCTCATGGGTTCGCCAGAAGATGAACTTGAGCGCGGTGAATCGGAAAGTCCTCAGCATGAAGTAACCATTAAACCCTTTTGCATGGGTAAGTATCCTGTCACTCAAGCGCAATGGAAAGCAGTAGCTTCTTTCCCAAAAGTGAACAGCGAACTCGATGCTGATCCATCTCATTTTAAAGGAGAAAATCGCCCTGTTGAGCAAGTTTCTTGGCATGATGCTGTCGAATTTTGCGCTCGCCTCTCCTCACACACCAAAAGACCCTACCGTCTACCGAGTGAAGCTGAATGGGAATACGCTTGTCGTGCTGGAACTACGACTCCATTTCACTTTGGTGAGACGATTACGACGGATTTAGCGAATTATCGAGGTACAGATAACGAAGAATATAAATGGTCAGGTTCCTATGGTCAAGGTTCCAAAGGGATTTACCGGGAGGAAACAACACCTGTGGGTAGCTTTGGTGTAGCGAATGCCTTTGGGCTATATGATATGCATGGTCAGGTATGGGAATGGTGTGCTGACCATTGGCATAGTAATTATAAAGGAGCGCCCACAGACGGAAGTGCGTGGTTAGATGATAGTAATAATGATAATCGTCTGCTGCGTGGTGGTTCTTGGGACGTCAGTCCTGTCTTCTGCCGTTCGGCGTATCGCGGCGTCAACGATGCGGGCAACTGGTTCGACTTCCTCGGTTTTCGTGTTGTGTGTGCTGCTGCGTGGATTCAGTAGTTCAGATCTTGCACCATTCTCAAAACCCTTCGGGTGGGCACTGCCCACAACGTAAAAATAAGGTTTTGAGCGAATGCTAGGCAGTGCCCACCCTACAAAAATTGCAATAACGCAAGTGGTGCAAAATATCAGTAGCCCCTTCTCAATTGCATAGACTACACCGTAGGGGCTTTCGTCTAGCCGTGCCGTATCACCTGTTCGCTGTCCCCTACTCCTCTACCCCAACGACAACCTTCTTGGTGTAATACTCAGTCTTCCCATACACGCTGATAATACTCTCACCTACCTCAAAAAACGTCCCTTCTATCTCATCTTTAGAAAACTGCAAGTTTAGGTATTTTGCAGCAAGTTCCTCTGCAGTGGATGCTACGGCGTTCATTTCATCTGGCAAAAGCCCAGTAGAACCAATGTAGAACACCAAAGGACAAATCTTATCGCGGTAAATTCTCTCTCCATACGCCACCAATTTGGTATTCGCCGCTGTCAACGCGTCAACCATTTCCTCTTTGCTGACAGGTTTGCCATTCGACTTATCTTGCAACACCCTTACAAGATTCTCAGCACTAACTTTTGTAAGAATAGCTGTCACTCTACCGTTCTTTTCCAAACCAAGAAAGTCATCAAACATTGGTTTCATGAATTCATCGACTTTCGTGATTTTTGTACGGGATGACAATTGCTTGTGTCTGAAGGCAATATTTTCATTGAACGCCAAATCAAAAGCAGGTTTCTGGAAAATTTCCCCAGTTTCTTTGTCATAAAGCTGATACATCCTATCAAGGAATTTATTCGCTGTATGCAGTTTACTAAGGTTAAGTAGATCTTTGCTGCCAATGTCGATTTTATAGCTAACTCTTGAATCAAGAGTACCGTTGATTAACGCTTCCTTGATGTCGTCGTATTCGTTCGTTGTTGGAAAGTTGATGTAAAGGTTTTTTGAGATATAATGCTTCTTCAACTCTTCCAACTGTTCTGCTAAGAACATATCTGACTCTTCTTTCAGATGAGCAGAAATAATACTAGAGAGAACCTTGATTTCTGCTAGTTCAGAAAACAAACCATCAATGTTACTGTACTGTCCATCAAAAGGCACAAGAGGTAAATTTTCTAGCTTGATAGTATATTCACTGCGGAAGTCAAATTCCTCTGCTGGCGAACCATCTTTTTCCAATACACCTTTTGCTTTAAGTACATCAAAGGCTTTTTTACTACTAATTTTGACTTTGAGTGACTTCACATTGACTTCGCCATCACTAACAATAGTGTAATTATTAAAGGTAGCCAAGTCATTCATCAGCAAACCAGCAACCTCAATAATTCGGGTTTTGTCCTCAGCTTTGACAAGTCTCACTTTACGAGTGATAAGCATATTGATAGTGGCGGTATTGTGGTTAATCTCAAACGAACCCATGTCAACATAGCCACCTTTATCTATATATTCAGTTTTCAGCCAAGGTTTAATTAAGTTGCCATTTCCATCCCTGCAACCTTTAACTCTTTTGATTCCTTTTCTTTGATAATTATCCTGCAAGTGCTCGATGTTAACAATGATGCTGCTGTGATGTTCTTCCAAGATTTTGACGAGTTCTAGCAGAGAAACTCTCTCGTTCACCTTCACCTTATCTAGGATTTCATGCTCTCGCAAGATATTGGGATAGAACAGTGCAATGTCAATGTCTTGTGCAAAATCTGCGACTTGCTCATTTGTCAGCGCTTTGGCGTGTCTTTCTGTTAAAGTGGCATCAAAGGTACTAGCAATAGCATACTTGGCAGTATTCAAATTTCCTTCTACTAAATTTGCTTTGGCAAATGCATACACAGACTGATCATTTTGAGCTACAGGTACATTTAATTGCTCATAAGCTTCTTTAGTAATCTGCTTATACTTGTAAATGATAAATTCATCATCTGGCTTCAAACCAAAAATTTTTAATGTTCCCGCTGTACCATTAATTTTCTTCGCACTTGTTGAAAGTAAAACTTGATAGGTATAATCAGCAGCTAAAGGTTCTTCTATTGCTGGTGCGACTGAACCACCTAACAATTTTGCAGTGCTGTAAATAGCATCATAAACTTCTCTCACATCGCCAGCTTGAATGCAAAAACCAGAGACAGTGTTGGCAATTTTGGAAAGCAGCTTAAAGTCAGAAGCGTTAGAATAAGCGATGGTGTTGACAAAAACATCCATGCTTTTGAGTTCTTCACAAATCGCCTCTAAAGCTTTTGCTTCTGCCCTAGGGCTGGTATCATTTGCATAGCCGTCGCTGTGCAAAGTTATGGCGGTAAGTTCTCCCTCTTGAATCAGAGATTTTGCCATCTGCATTGCTTGAGATATGCAAGTTAGATAAGTAGCCTGAATTCGTTTAATTTCTTCTACGTAGGGAGAACTTGGTTTCATCACTTCTTGAATGGGAATTCGCTGGAAGTGACAGGTTACGTCGTCTTTAGAAGAATAGGATATTAAAGTGATGACTAGCTGGTAGTTGATGTATTCATCAAGAGTTAAAAGCTTAATCAAAGTTTCTTTCAATGCCTGGATATCACAAGACATTGAGCCAGAACGGTCAATGATAATAATACTGTGTGCTACTGCTTTTTGTGAAATATCACCCGGCTTTCTTTCTAAATCTACTCTATCTACTAAATAGTAAGCTTTTTCTTTACCAGCAAAGTTATAAAGGGTGAATTTTGTTCTAGTATTATTAGTAAATTTACTATTGATATTTTGAGAGCGGGCAACGTTATTTTTTGCAGCTTTTTTTGCCATATTTACACCTATTTTAATTAAGCTTAACCATCATGTTAATTCATGGTTTTTTGTTGCGTCACCCTCAACAAGAAAACCTTCTCACAAACGTTAAAATCTGAGGGTAAACACGCAAAATGCAATGCAAAAAGGTATACCAGCTTCTTGCTTACAGCGCTTTTCAAATGATGAGACACCCTACAGAAAATTGCTGTAAGGTGGCATTTCTATTATAGTATAGATGTACTATAAATAGTTCAAGGAGGCAAGGTGATCAGGTGATATCAAGTCCGGTTAAATACTTATCATTACCCTCAGAACCCCACCCCGGTAAAGCTGCGCTTTACCTCCCCTCCCCGCTTGCGGGGAGGGGATAAAGGGGTGGGGTGCAATTAACGTGGGAATCATAACTAATTAGCCGGACATGATATGAGAGTTCCTTCCCACTGTAAAATTACGGCGTTGCATATTTGCGGGATGAAAAGTTATGTCCTGCAGACACGCTGCTTTGTTGGGGGAACCTGTCTGCAAGACTTACACGCCAAAGAAGCGGCTTCAAGGGTTGCAAAGGCGTTTCTTGCGGGAAGCGAGTAGGAAGATAAAATAAAGACTAAAGCCCTGACTAGGAACTTGATTCAGGTTTCACCCTTTGAAATAATCTAAAAGGCGATCGCCATTTTCTCAACACCAAATTTTCTCCTGTAGCAATTTTAGGCGCAACCCTAGCTTACAGAGCAATTTACGACTTATTGGCGTTGCTCGTTGCAGCAAGTTTACTGGGATTCTATGAAATTAGATACGGTGCAAGAAATATAATGAACAAATAGATTTCCCAGGGACGATTGACTACATTAAGCTTATGCCGCTCATAGTTCAGAAATACGGTGGTACATCTGTCGGTTCAGTAGAACGTATTCAAGCTGTCGCACAGCGCGTGTGCAAAACTGTCAAAGCAGGAAACTCTGTTGTCGTTGTGGTTTCCGCAATGGGTAAAACCACCGATGGACTCGTTAAGCTAGCATACGAAATTTCAACGAATCCCAACAGCCGGGAAATGGATATGTTGCTTTCCACGGGTGAACAAGTCACCATTGCCTTAGTAAGTATGGCTTTGCAAGAACTTGGACAGCCAGCAATTTCTCTGACAGGAGCGCAAGTAGGAATTGTTACCGAAGCTGCACACACTCGAGCGCGAATTTTACATATCGAAACAGAGCGGGTCAAGCGACATCTTAATCAAAACAAAGTTATTGTTGTCGCTGGGTTCCAGGGTATTACCAGAACTGAGGAATTGGAAATTACAACCTTAGGACGTGGCGGTTCAGACACCTCAGCCGTGGCTTTAGCAGCAGCATTGCGAGCAGATTTTTGTGAAATTTATACCGATGTCCCAGGGATTTTAACGACAGATCCCCGTTTGGTTCCAGAAGCACAGCTAATAGATGAAATCACCAGCGATGAAATGCTGGAACTCGCCAGCTTGGGGGCAAAAGTCTTGCATCCCCGTGCTGTGGAAATTGCCCGGAACTATGGTGTTCCCTTGGTGGTTCGCTCTAGTTGGACAGATGATCCTGGAACTTGGGTGAATTCACCGACACCACGTCCCCGTTCACTCGTCAATTTGGAAATTGCCCGTCCCGTTGATGATATCGAATTTGATACCGAACAAGCAAAAGTGTCCATGTTACGTGTACCAGATAAACCAGGCGTTGCAGCACGGTTATTTGGGGAAATTGCCACTCAGGATGTGGATGTAGATTTAATTATTCAGTCAATTCACGAAGGTAATACAAATGACATTGCCTTTACCGTGATGACACCAATTTTAAAACGAGCGGAAGCCGTAGCGGCAGCGATTGCTCCTGTTCTGCGCTCTCACAAAGCTGCTGAAACTGAAGAAGCTGAAGTGATGGTACAACAGAATGTTGCCAAAGTCAGTATTGTAGGTGCGGGAATGATCGGGCGTCCCGGTGTTGCGGCAAAGATGTTCACCACCCTTGCAGAAGCTGGCGTCAACATCCAGATGATTTCCACCAGCGAAGTGAAAGTCAGTTGCGTAATTGACAACGCAGATTGCGATCGCGCCGTTGCAGCCCTCCACACCGCCTTTGAAATTGAACAGGACAAGGAGAATTTTACTCTCCCTCCCTCCCTCCCTCCCTCACTCCCTCCCTCATCCCCTGTCCGTGGTGTCGCCCTAGATATGAACCAGGCGCGTTTGGCAATTCGTCAAGTACCAGATCGTCCGGGAACAGCGGCGAAGCTGTTTGGACTGTTGGCAGAACACAACATCAGCGTAGACATGATTATTCAATCCCAGCGCTGTCATGTGATCAATGGCGTTCCCAGACGAGATATTGCCTTCACCGTTGCCAGGATGGATGCACAAGCAGCACAAAAAATGCTCCAGCAAGCAGCCGTAGAATATGGATGGGGTGAAGTGGTATTGGATAGTGCGATCGCCAAAGTCAGTGTTGTGGGAGCAGGCATGGTAGGACAACCAGGCATTGCGGCTACAATGTTTGAAGCGCTAGCACATCACCAAATTAATATCCAAATGATTGCCACTTCGGAAATCAAAATTAGCTGTGTTGTGGCGCAAGAGGAAGGTGTTAAGGCATTGCAAGCGATTCACACAGCATTTGGGCTGGCAGGTAGCCAGAGTATTCAAGTGCCTGCTTAATCATCGCTCTTGGAGGGTTTCAATACTGGCTCATCGGTGAATGTGCCAGTTACCCGCATGATTTTATTGTTCAGGAAAGGGCTTTATTGTTTACTGTTCTGCAAGAAACTTGTAAATCTCACGCTTTACCTGAACAAGCAGATCGCGTACTCGATTTGCTTGCTCCAAATTGCCACTGCGAGCAATTTGTGTGACCGCATCATTCAACTCGGTTAAAGTACGCCGCAATTCAATCAGTTCAGAAGGTTTACTTTCCGTAAAACTGTCGTGAACGTTTCTTAAATGAGATTGCTGGTTGCGATCGCTTAAGAATTGTCTACCACTCTCTGTAATCGTGTAAACACGCTTGCCATCGACTTGCTCACTGGTCAAATAACCGCCTTCTTCCAGCATCTGGAGTGTTGGATAGACAGAACCTGGACTAAGGCGGTGAAAGCCTCCTCGACGGGTTTCTAGTTCTTTAATCAGTTCATAACCGTGCTGGGGACGCTCAGATAGAACCCCAAGCAAAATGAATTTCATGTCACCGCGACGGGTGCGAGGCTCATCTCCCCAACCACCACTAGATGAACCTCTGCGTCCATGTCGCCCACTCATGAAAAATTGATTGCCAAATCCTTCTCCAGCATGGGCTGGTAGAGGAAAACGTGGATGAAATTGTCTAAACATATGTAACTTCTTGTGTTTCTTTGACGTATCACGATATATCGTTATTGCTAAATAAAATATAACGCGATATATCGAATCTGGCAATCACAAATTCTACCGAAAATTTTGGGGTTAGAGCCTCGCCCATAAGAGTGCGAGTTTATTCTAAAAAAGGGTATGAATGTAGGTTGCAGGGACAAGTCGCGATTGCCCGAAGGGCAGTGCCCTTCGGGCAATCGCTGAACCATAACGTTGAAGCCCTCTAAGATTACTGAGGCTGAAACAAATCATTTCCGATCCAATCAATACGATCGTTTGGAATTCGGGAAAGCATTACCCCGACAAAGTTTACGGCATCGTCAATGCTTCCTTTGCCGCTATATGTGGCTTGCATTGGGTAAGGAAATATCGGTCTTGTTCTGACAATGGTTGCATTGCTGCTCGTTGCTCTTTCTGTCGGATTGCTGAACCCACCACTTGCTGAGTCATCAGCCGTTTGGAATGCAATGATTTTAGTTGGGGGAGTGCCTTGTTCAACCCATGCCACAATCGGTGTGAGCCAATCCAGCAGGACTGAAAATACAAGGGCGATGAGCAAGAAGCGCAGAATGATCGAGCCATCTTGGAACAATGATTGCAGTCTTCGACATCTCACAACAAATCCCCCTGATTGTTTAGACATCTCCGAAAATAGACAATACTAATCTATAACTGACTTTCAGGCGTGCGATTGCGCGGAGCGCAGTGCCCAAAGGGCAATCGCCAAAACGCAAATTCATCAGTTTCTACGGTATAATGGGCTTTTGAGATAGTTACTATTAGTAACAAGTGAAAAAAAGTAGTTTCAGAAGAAATTTTGCGGAGCGAGTCTAGCCGGAAGCTGGTAATATTAGCGCTCCGATTCGTAACCTGACTAATCCACAAATAGTCAGAATCACCTGCTCATATTTTTGAGGATTCAATCGAAACCTTTCCTGAGCAATCCGAAATATTTTCATTAACCGAATCATATGCTCAACTAAGATTCTTTCTTGTGATAACTCTTTATTTTTTTGTTTTTGTTCGATGGTAAGTTCTCTACTTTTCGACTTCTTCTGCGGGGTTTTAATTGATGGTTCTCCTATATACCCCTTATCGCCGTTAAACCGTTGTTTTGAGTCAAATCCTTTTTGGCGCTCTCGGAATAAATTTATATCACTTTTTGGTCCTGGTTCACCGGCAACTACATCAACAATATCCCCTCCATCGGGTAAAACAATTAACTGATTTTTTAATGTATGATTTTTCTTTTTACCGGAGTAATACTTTTTTTGGTTCTCATACTCTTTTGGTCTTTCTCTGGGCTGCTCACAGCTATCTACTATTAACTCAAACTCGGTTAACAGTTCTTTAACAATTTCGTAGCAAGGAGCGTTTTTTTTACCTGTTCAAGCAAACTGCATGGTAGCAAGTCTCTCAAGAGTGGAAACCAGTAATTAAATGTATCATTGGCAGTCGTTTCACTCACTCCGCTCTTGTATACCTAACAATTGAAATGTAGTTAAATGCCGCAGATATATCAAAGTTAGGAGTACTTGCTCTTCGATAGATAGCTTGACTTTCCGACCACCACCTTTATTTATAATTCTAACTTTCTGCGCTTCCATTTCTGCAAGACGCTCCGCAGTGTAATGTGATTGCGCTCTGCGCAGTGCCCCTTGGGCAATCGCTTGCTTGATTAGTTGCTCTAGTTGCTCGTACTTTAGACCCACTAATCGTTGTGTATCCTGACGATTCTGTTCAATGTACGCAGATATAGAACTCATATTCTTGTTGTCATAAAAGATTGTTGATTCTTATTTTAGTTGAGTTTTTTATATTTCGGAGATGTCTTTTGCAGTCTAAACTCCCAGTATTCCGCATCTGCAAAGCGCAAAAATCAATTCAGATGTTTCAAATGGGCAGACGATTTACTAGTTTTTTAGTAGACAGTTCTAAAACTTTCCTCTCTCTACAGGACTAATCACCGCGCTGTCAAAGGAATTCAGTTAATTACCTTGTATTACACGGACTTATCGGGTAAATCTGTACCTGTTCGCCGGATACTTTCCAAACATCCTTTTAGACCGCGACCAACTTATTGAATATGCTACCTCACCTTTCATACTTCTCATACTTCTTCTTATACTCTTCCAACTTCTTCCGCACGGCTTTAATTGTCTGTTCAGAACCAATTTTGACTAGTTCATCTTGCTGATTTGCATTGTGGGAGAAGGAGTAATTCACCTCAATAACATTCGCACCACTTGTGTAGAGTGCAAATTGCTCTACACCATTTACAGAATCCCTGTTACCGTTAACGAGAGAGATATTTATATTGATAGTCTTTATCTGAAGATTCGTAATCTCTTTGTAGGGAAACTCTTGTGTACTATCACTCAATATTTGTCCGTGTATTAGAGTGTGTAGACATTGATAAGTTAAGATATTATGGTCGGTTAAATAAACAATCAGCACATTAAGATGTGAATATCGAAATTTGCCATCTTTACCGAGAACATATCGTGTTTCATTTGATTCTGCTGGACCTCCAATAACCAGGGGCTTTGCTTTATAATCTCCGTCCTCTAAGTCAAGTTTCCTCAATGACTCTTCAATGATGCTATTTATATCACTATTCATCCATTTATCTATCTGTTCATCTGATGGCTTTGGTTCTGCTTGTGCATAATCGTTTTTATATTGTTCCAAATCTCTTTTATACCTTTGCTTCTTCCTTGAATTCCTTGAAGACTTAACAAATCCATAGCTCAAAGCTATAAGACCAGAGTATCCTGCAACAACACTTAATTGCATGAGAAGCATTTGTCCAGAAATTAACATAAAAAATGCGATAACAAACAGGACACCTCCATAAATAATGGTGTTCTTAGCACGCGAATAATCAGGTTGAGCAGGCTTATTGGGACTTTCCGTGAAATATTTGCGTACTGCTTCAGAACGATTTAAGGAAATACTCATGGCAGTGATTTCTCCTCTTTACTAATTAGCTCTTCCAAATTTGTTATATAGGTGCATCCAATATGGATTTTTCTGGTCATCGAGATGATAAAGAATTTCTCTTGCATGTTCAGTCTCTATGAATTGACCTTGACTGAAAAGTTGGGCAGATGTAGGAGTCTTTTCTATGAATCCATTCATGACGTAATAACCATGCTTGACGATTGCCCAAAGCATATAGTATCTCGATGATTTGGCATCTCCACAAACTGCAGTATTCAGTTCTGATTCAATTCTTTCAATCGTCCATACGTCAATTTTTCTAGGTTTTTCACCACTCAATAGTGCAATTGCCAAATAATAGTGAGTGTCGGATATTGACGGATTAGTTTTTGTTGCATCAGTCAATACATCAATAGCCTGACGGTAAGCTCGTTGATTGAGAAGCTGAATTCCTTTGTGCAGTAACTCCTCTGCAGTTACTTGTGGACTTTGATAGATATCACCAACATGCCCAATACTGTCTGTTTTAATTTGATAATTTTTCCCGCCGTAATTGTTTTGCTCCATGTTTGTGTTCCAACAACAAACTACTTAGTGTAATCATCACCAATTCGTTCAATTCGATTCGCTTGAACTTGAAAACCTTTGGCATTGTCACGGTTCAATTGCTTCATTTCGCCAAACTGCACTTGTTCCTGGCTTATGTTCTGAATGTTGATAATCTGCTGTGCGAGTTGTCGCAAATCATGAGCAAAACTTGGTTCTTCCTCCATCTCGTCATCTAGGTAAGTGGTCAATTTGTTCAATGCTTCGAGTGAATGCTGTTCCTGAACTGCGGTAATTGCTTTTTCTGCCTTAAGATTCTGTCTATCCTTGAACCGTGACACAATCTTGTGACGTAATTCATTAGCTTTGTTTAAAGCCTCCGTTGTAAGCTTTTTGGCAGCTTCTCCTGCACTAGACTTAATGAACTCATTAAAAGCAAGCTTAAGAATTTCAGCAGCAGTCAAAGCAACAATTGGGTTAGTCATGCAATACTCCAGCAGATTAGTAGATTTACTTATATTTATATACTTTCAACAATGAAGTGCCACGACTTTTCTGTAACACCTCCAATCGAATAGCGAATACTCTACCAATACCCTCCAGCGGAAGGAATATGGCGCTGACAAGTGACACCGCTTTGGTTGTACCACTCGGCTTGCATAATCACTGATTATACATATTTTTCCGTATATCCACTTTACTTGTAAGGATATCAAGAATTTCTCTAGATATCATTTCATATCAGGATATTTCGTCCCTACTGGCTAGTCAGTATCACTTATAGTGCTTTTCATTGAGCGTGAGGTACACGGGTAGCGGAACGACGCGAGGAAGCCAAGCGGGAAGTGTACCCATGACGGTGGTTTTGATTGTTAGATAGCACTTTAGCTACAACTTCTCAACCCTAAAGAATAATAATGGATTGCCATTCACAATCCTTTCCTCTACTTCTCTCATTCCAATTCTTTCTGCTAATTTCCGTGACTCAAGGTTTGGCTTATCACAGCTTGCTAAAAGATACTGATAGCCAACTTCGTTAAAACAATACTCCAGTATTCTGGTTGCGGCTTCAGTAGCATAACCTTTTTTGGTTGCTTCAGGCAGCAAAGCATAAACTAATTGGGGCTGCTCCTCATCAAAGAAATACCACAAACCAACAAACCCAATAATTTCTTTCTCATCTTTAGTCTCAATAAACCAAAGACCAAACCTTCTTTCATCAAAGAGCTTTTGGCTCTCTATCAACATTTCTTTAACTTGTTGCAAAGGCAAAACTTTGTCGTCGCATAAATACTTTCTAACGTACGGATTAATAAAAATATTGTGTAGTGTGTTCAGTTCGCTCTCTAAAATTGCCTTCAATAGCAACCTGTGAGTTTCAAATATCAAGCTCATTCCATCTTCCCAAATTCAACTTTTCAATCTTCTCTTTAGCTATACCGTCTGTCCATTCGTTCCGAGGCATACACTGGGCTGCGATCGCACTTCGGTGCCCAACCTAGGCGATCGCCATCATTTATCCCTTGCTGACTCAATCTCTTGCAGTATAACCTACTGGGTAAGTAAATATACTTCAAGAGCTTGTCGCCAGACATCGCCCCCTTGCCAAAGTGAACAAAAAAGCGATAGTGCATACTTTCCGATCTACAACTCCAAACAATATCTTTACTGATATCCTTGAAGCGATCGCAAAAAAATTGTCCAGGCAAAAGTAAATTATGGAAAATGCAACACTGAAGGCTCCCCGCTGGTTTGTTCGCAGAGATATAGATGGTTTATTTGGGCTTTTTCTCGACAACTTGATTCAAATTTTGTTGATTGTTAATTTGTGTCAAGGAGTGCTTGGATTTCCTCCCTCCCTGGTATATGGGCGTATTTTGCCAGGAATTGCTTTAAGTTTAATTGTCGGTAACTTTTATTATGGTTGGTTAGCTTACCAAAAAGGTCAACAGGAGCAGCGAGATGATATCACTGCTTTACCCTATGGCATCAATACCGTGAGCCTTTTTGCTTATGTATTTTTGGTGATGTTACCTGTGCGGTTGACGGCGATCGCCCAAGGTGCATCTTTAGAACAAGCTGCTGAACTCGCGTGGCAAGCAGGTTTGGTAGCGTGTTTGGGTTCAGGTTTGATTGAATTAGTCGGTGCATGGATTGGGAATCCTCTGCGTCGCCTTGTTCCCCGTGCGGCAATGCTTTCAACTCTAGGTGGTATTGCCATCACCTTCATTGCCATTGGCTTTCTATTTCGGACTTTTGCCAATCCCGTGGTGGGTTTAGTTCCCTTAGGCGTGATTCTGATTACCTACTTTGGGCAGGTTCGATTTGCCATTCCTGGTGGTTTATTAGCAGTTCTTTTAGGAATTGGTTTGGCATGGGGAACAGGTTTGGTAAGTTGGGACAATGCCAAGTTCGTCACTGCACTACAACCGATTGGAGTTTACATACCAAGATTGTGGTTAGGGGAATTGTGGAATAGTCGCGCCGTCTTACTAGACTACTTCAGCATCATTTTACCAATGGGGCTTTTTAACCTTGTCGGTAGTCTGCAAAATTTAGAAAGTGCTGAAGCTGCCGGAGATACTTATCCTGCTACCCCAAGTCTTGCAGCTAATGGTATTGGTACGCTTGTTGCCGCTGTTTGTGGTTCTTGTTTCCCCACCACCATTTATATCGGACATCCTGGCTGGAAAGCTTTAGGGGCAAGAGTGGGCTACTCAATTCTCAATGGTATTTTTATGGGGTTGCTGTGCCTGACTGGAACCGTGGCAATGCTTGCCTATTTTGTCCCGATTGAAGCTGGAATGGCTATTGTGTTATGGATTGGTATTGTGATTGTGGCTCAAAGCTTCACAGCAACTCCTGCTCATCATGCACCTGCTGTCGTTGTCGGTTTGTTACCAGGAATTGCAGGCTGGGGTGCATTAATCGCCAAAAATGCACTACGGGCAGCAAGTCTAGGAACCCCAGAAAAACCTTTAACACCAGCCTTAATTGAGCAGTTTAAGCTCAGCGATACATATATTGATGGTGCTTTTGCTTTGGAACAGGGATTTATTTTTTCAGCTATGATTTTGGCTGCTATCACAGTTTATATTATTGAGCGTGACTTCAAAAAAGCTGCCTATTGGTCTATTGCAGCTGCTTTACTCTCTTGGGTGGGTTTGATGCACAGCTACCGTTGGACTGTAGCAGATACTGTTGTCAATTTAGGTTTTGGAACTGGAACCCCTTGGGCTGTCGGCTACATTTTGCTTGCCATTCTCTTTTTCTACACTCAATGGCAAACCCGTCATCAAAAAGGAAATCAAAAGGTTGTTCAATCTCCATCACAAGAGGCTTTTGATAGAAATTTAAATAAATGAGATTATGACAAACAACGATAACTATTAACCATATAAAAACATCAGAATTTCCTTGAGTGTAGTTACATATAGCAGTCCTACCTCAGGGCGAACGCATCTAAATTATTTTTGACAAAAAGCTACGTTTATCCATCTATACAAGAATCAGAATTGGTCGTTTGATTATTTTCCACCGCTCAAAGCGATTGGGCAAAGCCCACTGTCCTTCGGGCAATCGCCTTTTCAGCACTGCGCTGGTCGTGATGCCCATATTGTAATACATCTGTCATACAAAGTATGAAAAAGTTCGATTGACAACATCAAAGACTGCAAGCAACAATGCTATTAGCATGTTCTCATAAATACAAATAATAAATCAAATCAGCAGCAATATCCACATGGGCAAACACTACACTTTCTCAAAACCGATGAAAAGCTAACAATAGCTATCAATAATTTTGCTTTATTGGTGACAATACTGGAACCAGACTTTGGACTGAAAGCTTCTTCTATAAATAGACTTAAACGTTTAATCCGAAGATACAAAATATTCTTTCAAGTAGATCAATGAGTAACTTTTCCCGTAAGCAATCACGTCGTCATACCCAAAAAAATAAAAACATACCCTCGTTTTTTAAGAAACTGCAAGAACTTGGCGGAACTGTAAGTGAAGTCAGTTCTCAAATCAGCGAAGATATGGTTAGCGAGGTAACAAGGTTAAGGCAAGATATTGTCAAGTCAGTTAAGTCGGCTACAGACTTTGGACAAGACGTCGCTCAATCTACTATTGAACGAGGGAAAGCAGTACAACAGGGAACACGTCAGTTTTTTGGAGAGAAGCTGGAGCAGAATCAAGACTCTCTTAAGAAGAAACTAGAGGAGAACCAAACAGCAAAGGAAGCAGCTGCAAGAGCACAGATTGAACAGATTGATTTAGATGCAGTTGAGAAACTTGTAGCTGATCTTTGGACAAAATTTCCCAACGCAAAACCTGAACAAATTGCTCAACGTCTGCTTCGCCGACAGCTCCTGCGCGTAAGCAGAACTTCTGTAGTCATGAATGTTGTTCCGCCCAAAATGGCAGAGACTGTCGGGGTTGATTATGTTGAAATTGCTCTCATCCAAGCTGAAATTATTTTTCAGATCGCAGTTGCTTACGGTTTTGAACTACAGGTTCCAGAATGTCAAGATGAAGCGTTTGCAATTATTGATCGCGTACTTAGAGCCAATAGATTAGCAATAATTGGTCTAAGCGCAACACAAATGATTCCATTTGCTGGAGGATTTATTAATACAGGAACTGATACTTATTTAGTTTATCAAATTGGAAACACGGCTCAACAGTTTTATAAATCTCTAATTGAAGAAGAGGTTCCAGGGGAAATTTTAAACGCTTTTATACAAGAGACAGAAAGGCGATACAAGCAACGTTTATGGTAGCAAAAACTGACAAATTACAGCAAAATTTACCAGTCAGAAGTCAGGAGTCAGGAGTCAGAAGTAAAATTGGCTCTATTTCTGGCTCTTGAGTTGAAAACGTGTACCTTAATAAAGATGCAAATTGCTGTATCTCTAAAGCTTGAGGTTTTCTGTTAGCACCGCCTTGAACAAGTGAGAACACCAAATCACCAAAATCGCTTTAGTGTGTTCCCATCAATATTATTATCAATATTATTGTAAAAGGGATGAGCTAACTGCTCAGCACTGAACCCCAGTAAATTATCCGCTAAAACAGAGAGTTGAGTCGCTCTTTTTGACATGGCGGTGACGGTGCTAGTCAATGGCAAAGAAACTAGTCCTTGTGGGACACTAAGTGTAATACTCAGGGAATTTAGTACTGATGATAACTCTAGATCACAATTAGAAAGCAGCCCAAAGGTGAGATTATGGTTGATGACTTCAAACAAGTCAGCATAAGGGTAATCTCTTAGAGAATCTTTGACGAAGTCGGCGATAGGTTGCAGTGGCTTGAATCCACTAACGTCAAATCCATCAATATAATCGAGGCTGACAAAAACATCTGCTACACTGTCACACGCCGGAATTAAGATGTCTTCTAACTTAAACAAGACAAGTCCATTGCTCTCACCCATAGGGGTACACGTGATTGTGTTAGCAAACGGGAAAGGAAATTCCATCGATGCAACATCAAGTGTCACGCTCAACGAGCCGAGTTCTGATGACAAATTTAAATCAGAATAATAGAGTAGTCTAGAGACTAGATTAGCATTGATGACCTCAAACAAGTCAGGATGTGGATAATCTGTTAGATAATCTTTGATATAATCAATAATCGGTTGTAGTCGCTTGATTCCACTTGGGTCAGGTTGTTCAACATATTCCAAGCCAACGATCACATTGGCAACACGACTACGCTGTTTAATAAAGATGTCTCCTAATTCAAGCGAAACAAAGGTCGAGTTACCTATGAAGCTATCAAAAATGAATTGGTTTGACATAATTTAAATTTTATGATATTAAAAGTGTTTTTCAATACGATAAGGATTGCTTAGTATTCTCTCATCCTTATCTTGCAAACTTGGCGAGCGCAAGTTATACGGTAACGGCTATTGGCTACTCAAGCAAGATTTGAGTTAGTCATATTTCCATTGGGTGACACCATTATAAGTATCGACATAAACATACATAATATATTTACCAGGAGTAACGGTTTTTTATTGTGCTAATGCTGTTGTATCTTATGAACACGTTTGGGAGAATCCACTGAAACGATACAGTTGTTGAATTAATATTGCAAGAGCTTTTGCAGTGGTTTGAAGGCTACAAAATCAGGCTACACAAGAAAAGTCAGTTTTGTGGTATACTAGCAGCCTCAAGAAAATTAAGCACCAAAGAAGCCGGATGGATGCCCGCCGACTCCTAGTGCAGCGGGCGCAGAAATAACTAGACAGTTAGGAACAAGTAAAACCCTGGATGTGTAAGTACTTTTCTCTACTGACTCCTGACTCCTTGTACTAGCACGAGTTCAGGATAAAGAATATGCATTCCTTAAGTCGTTTTGAGCTTGCAGCAAGTAAAAATTCCAGATCTTAGCAGCCCGTGAATAGAAAGCAAAGAGTCCAAATCACGCAAAAGTAGACGAGAAAGTTACCTGTAAATGGTCAGTACAGTAGAACTAGAGATACTATTATTAAGATATGTTGATAAAACCTAAAGAGTGACGTAGCTCTATCTTGCCAAAAATATAAAGCAGAACATTTAGGAGGTTATGGTTCCAGTTTTACAAGTAGGCGATCGCGCCATTAGCAAGGACGAACTCATTCCCCTATTGAAGCAATACGGAATTCTGCCGCAGTTGCTGCGAGAGATTATCATCGACAGTGCGATCGCCAACGTTACCCTGACACAAGAAGAAAACAGTCAGGCATATAAGCAGTTTTACCAACAGCACCAGTTGAATTCTGAAGATGACCTACAAGCATGGTTACAAGCCCGTGGTTTAAACCGCCAACAAGTAGATTATCTAGCCACACGTAACATCAAACTGGAACAATTCAAGCGCAGCACTTGGGCAGACAAGTTACAGTCGTATTTTCTAACGCGTAAGGCAAAGTTAGATCGGGTTGTTTATGCTTTGATTCGGGTCAAAGATATTTGTATAGCCCAAGAGCTTTACTTCCGAATTCAAGAAGGGGAACAGTCTTTTAGCGAACTTGCTCGCGAGTATTCTCAAGGTCCTGAGGCTCAAACAGGCGGCTTAATAGGTCCAGTTGAGTTGGGAACTCCCCATCCAGCCCTGGCAAATATGCTGGCATCAGTTCAGCCTGGTCAGCTTTTACCACCAACACCATTAGGAGATTGGATTGTCATTGTACGGCTGGAAAAGTTACTGCCAGCTCAGTTAGATGAAGAAATGCGGCAGCGACTACTCAATGAACTCTTTGAATACTGGCTACAAACTCAGTTAAAAGAGAATTTACAAAACGTACAGCCTCAATCTCCACAACATCCAGATGAACAACAGGCGTTTGTCAGCTCAGATACGACTCCATAAGTTAGCTTAAAGAAATATAGCAATGCTAAATCATAAGCCTTACGGGCTGCCTTCGGCTACGTGAACAACAAGATTCCCGACTTCGCTTTTATTTGTCGGGAAGCTAACCCAATGGATTTCCACAAATCAAATAGGATGGCTATATTCATCTAAAAAGTAATGGCAATTATCCCACTTCCCCCAGTTAACTCATCTAGTTGGGTGAGGCAAGACTGCTATAACTCAGCGTATTTTAAGTACAGTGGGTTGACAGGAAAGAGGATTGCTATGTCTGCTTTGCTAAATATCGAAGCAAAAGTAAATGAGTATATTGATGCTAATGTAGAAGTTCACAAATTTAGTGGTTCAGTATTAATTGTTCAAAAAGATAAAGTTTTAGTGAGTAACGGCTATGGCATGGCAAACTATGAACTAGACGTGCCTAATACACCGCAAACAAAATTTCGTTTAGCCTCAATTACTAAACAATTTACTGCAATGGCAATCATGCAATTGCAAGAAAAAGGATTGCTCAACGTTGATGATTCTATAAATAAATATATACTTGACTATCCTGAAACAGGTAAACAGATTACTATCCATCATTTGTTAACTCATACTTCCGGGATACCTAATTTTACAAGTTTCCCAGATTATCTGGAAACTATGATGATACCTGCGCCTCTAGAAAAAATAATTGCCTCGCAAGGGAAAGCAGTGCCCCGAATCGCGATTGCCCGAAGGGCAGTGCCCTCGTGCCCAATCGCTGGCAAATTGCGCTCTGGGAAGCCCCTAGTGGTCCATCGCACAAACTTTGCGGGTTTGTAGTGAGCGATTTATCGCTCAAAGGCGCACTCTTCGTGCTTACTACGTACCCCTCAGGCGTTGTCTTGGCGGACTACTAGTGTAAAAGTGAACCCACAATTTCCGGCTGTTACACAGTATCATGTACTAAGCTGTGAAGAAATGTAAAGAATACGATGCAGGATAAAGTCGTTGTTGTTGTCGGTGCGACCGGTGGTATTGGTTCAGCTTTAACTCGCAAACTAGCCGCTACAGGCGCACAGTTAGTACTGGTAGCCAGAGATGCTGCTCGGTTGGCAACACTGGCATCTGAGTTACCGGGGCAAGTTTTGACAGTGGCTTGTGATATTACTAACTCCCAACAGGTAGACACACTGATATCCAAGGTTGTTGACCAAAGTGGTCAAATCGATGTTTTGGTGAATGCAGCTGGTGCTGGTATCCTTAAGCCCTACAACAACATAGAACCAGCTGATTTGGATAGGATGCTAGATGTGAACTTAAAAGGCAGCTTCTACACTTGTCAAAAAGCAGCTCAGGAGATGCAAAAGCGCAAGTCTGGTCACATCTGTAATGTAGTAGGAATTCTGGGCAAGCATTCAATGGCAATGGCAGCAGCTTACTCTGCTTCCAAATTTGGTGTCGTCGGTTTCAGCAAGTGCATGGCAGAGGAACTCAAGCGCTTTGGCATCAAGTTTACGTTATTCTACTTTGGTGGGGTAGATTCTCCTTTCTGGGACAATGTGAGCTTGAAGGTAGACCGGAAAAAAATGCTCAGCCCTGAAACTGCTGCCAATGCGATTTTCTTTGCCCTCTGTGCCGAACCCCAAGCCGTGCCAATGGAAATTAACATCCAGCCAGATAGTCATCTGTTTTTCTAATTTCCTGGTAAAAATGCTAAGCGTTGCTAGTTATTAGTTATTGCTTGTTCCAGTAACCACAAACCATTAACCAGTAGCAATTCACTATCTGCGAATCTAGATTCTTGCTTAGGAATGACCTGAAAATCCAGTAAAAAAGGCAAAATTTACAAACAGATAAGCAGTTGCGCTGGATTTTCACAGTATATGAAAATTGATCACGTTCACTTCTATGTGGAAGATGCGAAAGCGTGGCGCGATTGGTTTGTATACCATTTGGGTTTTCAAGTAGTCGCTGATTCTGCTATTCCGTCAACCTTCCTACAAAACGAAGACTGTATTGCCTTAGAAGGTAGGAATGACGCTCACACTTGGACGGAAGTGGTAAAAAGTGGTCGAGTCTACTTTTTGCTGTCTTCTGCCCTCTTACCCTCAAGCCCAGTGGCTGAGTTTTTACGCCAGCACCCGCCTGGTGTGGCAGATATTGCTTTTTGTGTTGAAAATGTAGAACAGGCTATTTCGCTTGCTCAAGTGCATGGGGCAAAAGTCCTGCAACCAGTTCAACAATACCAATGTGGTCAGAAATACATTAAATGGGGCAAAATTGCTGCTTGGGGTTCCCTGTCTCATACGTTGATAGAAAGGGAAGTGGGAGGAGATGAGGGAGATAAGGGAGATAAGGGAGATGAGGGAGATGAGGGAGATGAGGGAGCAATATTTTCTTCCTCATCCTCCTCATCCTCCTCATCCTCCTCATCCTCCTCATCCTCCTCATCCTCCTCATCCTCATCCTCATCTTCTTGGTTTGCTGCCATAGACCATATCGTGCTGAACGTCAATGCAGGTGATTTAGAACGTGCAGTGACTTGGTACCAAAAAATCCTTGATTTTCAACCCCAGCAAACGTTTAACATTCAAACTGCTCGCTCTGCTCTATATAGCCAGGTGATGGTTTCGGGCAACGGTGAAGTACAATTGCCAATTAATGAGCCAGCTTCAGCCAATTCTCAAATTCAAGAATTTTTGAACGTGAACCGAGGACCAGGAATTCAACATATCGCCCTGCGGACACGCAATATTGTTGATGCAATAGCCCAATTTCGTGCTACTGGTCTATCTTTACTCCCAGTTCCCAAAGGCTATTACTCACAGATTAGACAGCGAAAAGGACTTCCCCTGTCTACAGACGAGCTGAATGCTATTGCCCAACAGGAAATTTTGGTTGACTGGAAAGAAAATACTTTTTTTGGGTCGAAGAATATAATCCCCGTACTACTGCAAATTTTTACTCAGCCTATCTTTCGACAGCCGACCTTTTTCTTTGAGTTTATTGAGCGTCGTTACCAAGCTCAAGGTTTTGGCGAAGGAAACTTTCGCGCTTTATTTGCAGCAATTGAAAATGAACAAATCAAACGTGGTAGTCTCAAAGATTTTGGATGACAGATAAGAAATCCAAAACTGATTTATTAATTTTTTAAAAGTACACAGCAGCAGCATCTGGGATAACCTGTTAATAATTATTTACATTTAAAAAACCAATGTTAAGAATTATTACAGATTTCGACGGTCCCATTATTGATGTTTCCGAACGGTACTACCGTGTGTATCTATTCTGCTTGGAAAAGATTCGACGCCCAAACCAACAAGTACGGCAACTTGCTAAAGCGGAATTTTGGCAGTTAAAGCGATCGCGGATTCCGGAAAAACAAATCGCTGTTATTTCTGGTTTAGATGAGGCGCAAGCACAGGATTTTTCTCAATTGCGACGACAAACAGTGCATACAGAACCTTACTTTGAGTACGACACCCTTGCTCCTGGCGCTGTAGAAGCACTGTTAAAAATCCAACAGGCGGGTGTTGATTTGGTCGTCATGACGATGCGTCGGGTGAGGGAATTAGATTATGCCTTCAAAAAACACGATTTAGGTAGATTTTTTCCAGAAAATCGCTGTTACTGCCTAAGCAACGACTACGTGAAAACCCGTGACATCGACGATAAACCGTTGTTGATGGCACGGGCAATACAGGAACTCCCTCCTGCTTCTGATATTTGGATGGTGGGGGATACGGAAGCCGACATCATTTCTGCCACAAAACATGGTATTAAGGTCATAGCAGTAGAGTGTGGCATCCGCGATCGCACTCAACTAGAACCTTACCAGCCGGACTTAATTGTCTCTGATTTAAGTTCTGCTGTGGATTTAGTCCTAGAGACAGCGCTACAACAAACAACTTGAATTAGCAATAGGCAATAAGGAATCGGATGAACCTATTCCTTACTGCCCATTAACTAGCCGTCATGAACTGCGTACACAGGGGCATGAAAAATTTTATTATCTCCTCTGCTCGGGTGCTCGGGTGCTCCCTGCTTTTTCAAGCCAGGTCTTTCATTGTGCCTAGCTACTTAGCAAAAATCGATTTACTTTAAAAAACTAGTGATAAGCCATAACAATACGAAAGTTACCACCGTAGAAAATTGATTCTCTGTCCAACTCAAAAATTGTATTTGGGGTAGCAGCGAACTGGCGACTAGTCCCCCTGCGATTAACCCTGTAATTAGACCAATAAGCGTTAATAAAACGGCTCTACCAAACTTTCCTTCCTTACGATTAAGAACATAAATACTTACACCCACCCCAAGCACTAATGCCAATTGCAAAATCTGGTCGTTTCCAGCTGGTCCAGCTGGGTAAAACACGCTAATGGCACTCAATCCAACATACCAAGCTCCAGGCAACAGCAAATTGGCTGGAGTTGGCTTATCTAGGACTCGTTGCAGCCACGCAGGCGACTGCTTGCGAGGGGATGGACTTTCTTTTGAAGGCGGTTGCACGAGGCGCTCTGGAAATCGGATGCGTTCAGGCACTTTGATTTTGCCTTCTTGGCGCATCCTTAAGCGCTCCATTAAAATGGCGTCATAAGCTGCTTCTATAACTTCCAGACGTTTGGCATCGCCACTGTATTGCTCCAATAGGCGATTGCGAACATCCTGAATTTCATCGAAGCTAGCATCTTCTGATACCCCAAGTTTTTCGTAGGGATTGTGCTCGCTCATGGGAGTTTATCACTTTAGCCTCAGTCGGCGGCAATATCTTTCTAAAGAAAAAACGACTATAGTTTTATGTTGGTCGAAACGAATGTTTTGGTCAATTCGTATGTCTTACCCGGATAGTAGCATAGGTAAGCTGCATTAATTTGGTAATTTTAACTATAGTCACTTTAACATATAGCTAGAACTCCGTGTATACCCTCATGTCGTTCACTAAAGCGAGCTTTACTCTAGAATTTAAGCTAAAAATACCTAGAAGCCATTTTTATGAACAAATTTTTTTTTGTTTCAGATTTGACAATTTACTGCACCTTTGCCGAACTGGGAATAATTTAGCCGACTATGTCTTGTGCCATAAAGCCGCATATAGATTTAAAATTGAAGCGTTTTAAATTCTTGTGCAACTGGGACAAAGCTTGTATCCTAGTTTACTCAGTTGCCATAGCTAAGGTTACAGCATCTGCCTTTTGGACATAAAGTTAACAAGAAAAAGCCAGACAGACAACTCAGGGGTAGCATTACCAAAATATTTACGCCCTCATTGTTGAAAATCCTGATTACACTAGTATTTGAATAATCAGGGAAATCATGCCTTAGCCTTGTAGATACATATTGTCCCCAAAGCGAAAACCGCTTTTAAGACGGAATTCGCTTGTTAATCCTATAAATTTTTGTGCAAAGTGATGGTCATGGCTCCTGCCAAGATTCTTGTAGTTGATGACGACCCTGCGGTTCGGAATTTAATCCAACGCTTTTTAATCAAGCAAAACTATCAGGTAGAGGCTGCAGAAGATGGTAAGACTGCTCTAGCGCTGTTTGAGCAATTTAACCCAGATTTGGTGATTTTAGATGTAAATTTACCAGACGTCATTGGGTTTAACCTCTGCCAAGAGATGCAAAGCCGTAACGGAGTTTTTGTATTGATGCTAACTAGCCGTGCAGATGAAGCGGACAAGATTCGCGGCTTTTCTAAAGGTGCTGATGACTATCTCACCAAGCCATTTGGTTTGGGAGAACTGGAAGTCAGAGTGGCAGCAATTTTAAGGCGTCAGCGTGTTGTCACTACGGCAGAACAGAAGCGCCTGGTATTTGAAAAGCTGATGATTGACCCAGTACGCCGGGAGGTCACACTTAACAATCTACCCGTGCTGTTAACTGCTTTGGAATTTGACTTGTTGCATTTTTTAGCCAGCCATCCAGGTCGAGTTTGGCGACGCGCTGAACTGATTCAGGAGGTGTGGGACTACGAGTACGTCGGTGACCAAAGGGTTGTAGATGTACATATCGGTCAAATTCGTAAGAAGATTGAGGCTGACGCCACCCAACCAGCATTAATTCAAACGGTACGTGGGGTTGGGTATAAATTTGAATGCCCTTCTCAAGTCCAGCAGTCTGAAAAATCGCAATAGTAAGGAATATTGCCGCCAAAATCAGTGAATGACAATGGTTTTACTTAGAATTAAGGTTAAAAAATAACCTTAATACAAGCCCTTGAACCCAGTGACCGCACAATCAAAAGTCAGGCATTGCTTTGAGGTGTAGATTTGTTGAGTTCTAGAACTGGAGCATAACCATAACCATAATCAAGTCTAAAGGAGGAAGCATAAAGGATGAAGGATGAAACAGTTCATACTTTATATTTCATCCTTTAGTAGTATTTTTACCTGTTGACAGCCAAGCAAATTAAGTGCTGGCAAACACATCGGACTATTTCTGTTACGTTTAAGCTTGATAACTTCAAAAAAATTCGTGATGGTGCAAGCGATAATCTTGAGTGGCGACTACCGCCACTCAAGATTTTTGATTGCTGATATGCTGCATTAACGAAGGGAAACAAACGGACTGCTTAGCCGTTTAAGATGCTTATCACCTAAATGGCGCTCCTCATATTGTGCTTCAACTTCCTCACTTAAAAGCGCCGAAAAAAATAACCCTGATACATCAATACAAAGCCTTGAGGTTGTGCCGCCAACACAGCCTTTGCGGTGTTGGTGGTTATGGAACGCGCAAAGGCGTTATGCCCGCTTTGTGACCATTCCAGTAGATATTACGCAGCAACTGACGGTTCATCAATTCCAAGTTTTGCTTAAACCCCTGATTTGGGCAACGCATTTCTATTTAGCACTGATGAAACAAAGTTTCTAGATAAACCCGGGCAGCGCGGCGATCGCTATCTCCATTTTGAAGTAAAAACAATGACAGCGCTGCGGTCAGTACACGTTTTTGATCCCAGTCTGGATGTGTTTCCAAGTAGCTTTTGAGTGATTCATGAAGTGTTTCGGGAATTTCTGTAAATATGCTAACTGTTGCATTCATAAAATTCGTCTCCTTTGAAGTTTTCCAATGGGGAAACTTGCCTCTAATAAGCCATAGTGGGAACACACAGCCCTTAGGCTGTCCGACAATCTGCGGCAACAGCTTAGGTAATTCTACACAGCAGTTCAACGGACTAAAAAAGCAAGCCGCATCATTTTGCGTCAAAAGGGGGTGGGGTTGTCAATGCTGCGAAATATTAAGAAGGAGTTGAAAAAAAATAAATCATCACGAAAGAATCAGGATTTCAGTTGTTTTTTTTAATTTTTCTTAACAAAAACTCAGTTTCTCAAGACTCCTGCCCGCAACACAAAGAAATCCCCAGTAATAGGGCAAGACCTTGTAACAGCGTCAGGCAGCTGTGGAAAATAGGAAAGTGTCTGTGGAAACTCTGTGGAATCAGTGAGGAAAATTCCAGCAAATGATAAGAATTACAAAAAATTCTTAATTTTAGGTCTACTAGATGGGGATAAGGAGGGCAAAAAGACAAATCAATTCAAAATATGCCCTACAAAGCGTGTAACTCCAACCCAAGAGGCACAAAATTTGAAATCTCTCTCCATCGCCCCCCAGTTAGCCATTCTCCTCATACTCTGTACCCATCAATGACGGTCTGGTTACAGTCATACAGCGCTTTCTTTTAGGTGGGCATTGCTCACCAATATCTCAAATGTCCATCACCCATGCTTTTAGGGGCAATGCCCACCCTACGATTTGTGGTCTGGTTAGTAATTAATTGGGTGGGCGGTTTGACCAAGGTTGCCCGGCTTTGTCTAAGGTTCACCCGATCCCTACCTTTGGAATGAAAACGAGAAAGATGACAGTTAGAAAAAATGAGTCCAAAGAGGAGTGTACTCATTCCAATAGTTATTCTTACAATTAAGCATGTCAGCCAACTTGCCCTCATTTAACAGTTGGAGTGAAATTCTTGACAAGGTATAAATTAACCTTTCTGGCAAAGTTAAGTCCTCAAGTGTGGCTCTTAGCTATTGGTAGATTTCTCTCAGAACTTGGTACTGGGTTTACACTATTTTACGCTCCTATCTTTTTCGTTAACAAAGTAGGTTTATCTGCAACATCTGTTGGCATCGCCTTGGGCAGCGCCTCAGTTTCTGGGGTTTTAGGGCGGATTTTGAGCGGTGTTTTGTCTGATTCTCCTCAAATTGGGCGCCGCCGCACTTTGTTGCTTTCAGCAGCAGTTTCGGCAATTGGTTCTCTGGTGTTGGCGGCGGCTGGTAATTTTGTCAATCTAGTGATTGGTAACCTGATTTGTGGCTTAGGCTTAGGTTTATACTGGCCAGCAAATGAAGCGGTTGTTGGTGATGTCACACCACCTGAAAATCGTCGTGAAGCTTACGCCCTTACCCGACTTTTTGACAATCTTGGTATGGGAATGGGAATCGTGCTAGGAGGGGTTTTGATAGCAACAACAGGAAGTTATCGCTTGCTATTTATTATCGATACAGTCTCTTTTATACTATTTTTTACAGTTGTTTATTTAGTAATACAAGAAACCTATCAACCAAAAAAGACAAGACAAGAAGCAACTTCACAGACAGCTTCTTGGATAGCAGCATTACGCAATCCTCCTTTCAGGGTTTACGTCCTTGTGAATATCATCTTCACCATGTACGTTTCCCAACTACACAGCACCCTCCCCATCTACTTCAAAAACTTTGTATCAGTTGGAGAATCGGCAAAAGGATTTACTGAAACTACTATCAGTGCGCTTTTCGCTTGGCATCTAGCTGTTACAACTTTAGGTCAACTGCCGATTGCCCGTGTTTTAAGGCATTTCAATCATGCTCAAGTATTCACTATTTCTACAATGCTGTGTGCTGTGAGTTTCAGCCTCATTTGGGTAACAGGTATTGCTTCATCTCATCAATTGGTATGGGCAACTTTGGCATTGGGAGTTTTTGGCCTTGCTATTGCCTCCTACACCCCCTCTGCTTCATCCCTAGTCACCGACCTAGCCCCAGTTTCCCAACGCGGGGTTTATTTCTCCATTAGCTCCCTGTGCTGGGCTGCTGGCTATTTTATTGGTCCTCCCTTGGGCGGTTGGGTCTTAGACCAAGCTCAAATCGTAGTTGATAGCTTTTGGATAGGCTTAACTTTGAGTACTGTCATCGTCATCGCTACTTTGCAGTACCTCAATCGAATGCTGAGAACCAAACAGTGAACTAGCAAGCGAGTGGCTCATCAGCGACAAAAGACTGAAAACCGCTGTATATGTGAGGCTTGGCGGTTTATATCACTTCCGGCGTTCTTGCAACTTGCGATAAACCTCCTTTAAATCAACTTTGTGATGAGCTAAAGCGACCAAAGTGTGGTAAAACAAATCAGCAACTTCAGAAGCGATCGCCTCTAAAGCCAAATCCTTACAAGCCATCACTACTACCAAATCACTAGCATCACGGCAGGATTTTGGCAAATCACTGGCAACCCTAAATACCACAGGGAAAGTCATTTTCTAAGCGTTAGCGATGATGCACTCAAATCACAAAATCTTCTGTGAGGCTTTCATCGCCCAAGCCTACCTTAACACTAAACCGTTCTCCTGGTTCGCCACTAAACTCCAGTTGTATCCAGTTATCATCACTTTTAGCTTGAGCTTCCAGTTGCGGACAAGTAGCTCCGGATTCATCCAACACAATTAGTTGCAGACCAGGTGGCAGATAACGTTGCTTACCAGTTGGACAAACCCGTACGCGAATGTCCACTTCTTCATTTGCTCCTGGTGCGATCGTGACCATCAGCACAACTCGATGATAAGCAAGTTGCATTCCCAAGTCAAATTGCTTGCCTGCGCTAACGCTATTAGCTGGATGAAAAGGATCATTTTCTCGAAACGGTTCAGCGCTGCGAGTACTTAAAGCCATATTGGTGGCTTGTGTACTAAACAGTGCGTCCACAGTCTGCCAACCTGCGGTAAAAACCCCCTCAAACCATTGTCTCAAGTCTATCGCCACTGTCTGCGGCTGATTTTCCCTCAGATATCTTGGCAAATCTTCGAGCGATCGCAATTGGCTGAGGGGTAACTCTAACTTACCGAGAGCTTTTACTTCCAAATCAGCAACATCCATCAGCGACTGCATCGCCGGATTCCAACTATCGCTTTTCTCCAAATCAGTTTCAAATCCCAGACATTGTAAATAAAAATTTACGGCAGAAACTGCTAAAGTATTGTTATAAACCTGTTTAGCTTTCTGAGGATTAGATTGGTGACGTGCAAACTGTTTCGCTTTTGAGTGAGCTGACAAAGTAAGCGTTACTGTGAAGGTCAAAGGTTCAATTGTGTAGCTCATAATTAATTACTCCGCTCAGTCTAACTAGCTCTACAAATATTCTCGAAATTTGGGGGCAAAATGCCGACAACAACGCTGAAAAAAGTTACTCAGTGCTGCCACCTTAATTCTTCCGAATTGTGCTGAAATTTCTTCCCAGCTTTTCCCAGACATTGTTGCCAAGGCTATTGCCCGAAAGTTAGCGTCTGGCCGATTTCTCATCTGTTTTCGCTGGAAAATTTTGTCAGCATCTTCTTCTATGCATTCCCGAATTATTTCAAATAATGAAGGTTCTTCTTGAGGCGTCGGTAAATTGCCGATATCTTCTGAGGAAAGTGATTTCTCAGATTTTAAGAATTCACCCCAAACCTCTATAACTACCCTATCTAGTCGAAAATTGACCCATGTCATTAAACTACCTGTTCTCCCTCTATTAGGGTCATAATTGTTAATGTTTCGGCAGATATAAAGCAAGGTTTTATTAACTGCTTCCTCATAAATAAGTTGATAAAACTCAGCGGGAATTTTTCTGATATGCGGACGGCAAAGCTTGCCAGATAATCGAATTGCTTCCAGCAGTTCGATTAACGCATAATCACGTTCTTCAGTTTGGGGTTTAGACTCTTGGGCTATTAGAGCTAGTCTTTGAAGTCGTGCATCATCTAGTATCTTTTTACAAGCGCGCAATCGCAGGATATTTGCCCATTCTCTCACGGTTGTACGTTGCACGTTGTAACTGTCGAGAGCTTCGTCAACATCATGCAAAAGTTGCCGTCGTACTTGCTGGTAAATCTCTTGATAAACACCATATAGCGATTGACCTTTAGGCATACGGCAAATTTTGCGCGATCGCATAATTTCATCCACCATCTGGGTTAAAATTTTCTGTCGCTCCTGAGACTCAGCAGGATGCTTTTGCGCCTCTGTTATTAACTTTGTCAGTTGCTCATCCATTGTTGTAACAGCACTGCTGATATTGCTATCTGTTAAGAGAGCTACCATATGTTTTAACGCTTGTTTTCTCTAGCTAACTAGATGAAGTCCCTATTAACCAGGCTGTATTTGGTGCGCCAATTGTTAGGCTAAATGCCTGTTCACTGGGAAAATACCGGACTTCTGCTTTTTACTCTGCTTAAGTATCTAGCGATTATAAAAGTTGTTACAAAAAATAATTTTTGGGATTTTGTATAAAACTCTGGCTTTTGGGATGAGTAATAGACAAGAAGGCGATCGCACTGGGTTACAGTTTTTGTTTTGTATAAGTGCGATTCACCTACTCTTAACCCAAATAGGCTGCATAAGCCAAACTTAACCATAGATTAAGTTTAATTAAGACATTTTTACGGTGGTCAGACTGCTGTAAAGAAACCAATTACCACAAACAAAACAGAGAGAAATCATGAAAGCTTTGAAACTTTCTTCATTTGTACTGACTGCTTCTTTGTTATGCCAAGGTTCGGAACTGCAGCCTCGGTAGAGAAGGTCTTGCCAGATGTGACAGTAGATTTAAGGAGGATATGGATCGCAAATGCAACGAGGAACAGTCCACGCCACGACGAATAGCATGTAAGGGTGCTGCTACCGTGTATTACCGTTTTGTTCGAGAATATTCACGGAGAGTGAATATTTGAACTCATCTGCGCTACTACCAAACCACTGGCATCTGGGCAGGATTTTGAAAAATCACTGGCAACCAAGTTGCACAGGGAAAGTCATTTTCTAAGCCTTGTAGCATCTCCCGTGCTTGTCGTACTGCCACTATAGAGTTTAGGAATTTCTGGTGCTGGCAGCAATTTACCCATACGTTGGGTTTGTATCTTACCGCCTTCGCATATCTGAGCGGTGATAGATGGAAACCCACTTTCAAAATCACCATCCCCTAAGTTGAGGATAACCGAAGTCCCTGATAGAGATTGACGCGAAGTTACAGCGTTGATTTCAGGAAGATTAAGAGAAAAATTAATAGGTCTGCTAGCTAAAACATGAGCAATTTCTCTCCATTCTTCAGTCTGTCTTTGTTGACTTTGAAGTTGGGCTTGATATCTTTCTTCTATGGCTTTGAAAGCACTTTCGTAATACTGGGTAAAGTCAGCGTGAATTTTTTGCTTATTAGCAGTTGCTGATACATTCACTTTTACCAGTACAACACCATCACCAATATCTTCCACGCTACGAATAGAAAGTTCTGTACCTTCATTTTCAATTTTTAATTGCCAAAACCAATGTTCCAGCGCTGCTTTATTCAAGCCATTACGCAGAATTAAATCAACGGTATGCAAAGCTTTTTGAAATATTTTAGTAAATTCCCCTGGAGCAAATTTTCCACTGCTGGGGCGACGTTCTTGTTGATTATTTAAAAGATAAACATAGTCAGAAATTACCTCTGCTAACTGAGTAGTACTGTCAATATTCCACGCTTCTAAATAAGCTGCTGTCATCCGTGCTTTTTGAAAATTCGTTTTGAGCGCTTGAATTTTAGTTAAATTTGCTCCTTCTAAATTTGCCTGAAAAAATGTGGCTTCACTAACGTCTGCTTCTGTTAAATTAACATAACTTAAGTCTGCATTTGCAAGGTTTGCGCCTTTAAGATTACATCCCGCGTATGACTTATTTTTACCTCTTTTGCTAACGAGTAAATCTCGAACTTTAGCATTCATTAAAATTGTGTTACCTACTCTGGCACGGTCTAGATTTTTTGTTAAATGAAAGTTGGTAAGTGTTAGATTAGCGTTTCGTAAATCTGTACTTTTAAGCGTAGCTTGAGTAAAAATCGCATTGGTTAGATCAGCCGTATTGAAACTGGTGCCACCTATGGAAGCAAAGGCAATAGCTATTTTCCGAAGAAACAAGTACTTTTCTTGTGTGACTAACGCTTGCCAACCAATATTACCTCCCAACCACGCTCCAACTACTACTAGGGAAAGCAACCTGAACTTACTTCCTTCTGAAAACTTAACTACGGTTTGTAATCCTACAAAACTTGGGATCGTAATGGCTAGACGGCAGAACAGCAGACGGCACAGTGGGACTCGCTCCTGGTTATGAGGGAGTATATACGGGCACTAGATGGAGAATACAAGCTAAGACGTTTTGGGGAGTTGACTCCGTGCAATCCATCACGCAGTCGTTCCTCGACCAAATCCGCACGACTTACGGCAGTCCTGACTTCTTCGGCAGGTATCTCGGTGGTCGATATGGGATGACTGCTGATGAAGTAGCACTCGCCCAGCGAAATGGCATCAAGATTCTCGTCGTGGATCAAAGTTTCGGACCGACATATAACCCACTTACTGAATACAGCGCGGGTGAAGCAGCAGCCAGGAAAGCCATCAGTAACGCTGAGGCTCTGGGAATCCCTAATGGCGTGGCTATCTTCGCTGATATCGAGATACAGTCGAACATCGCCGCTCCATGGATTCAGGGCTGGTTCGATACCCTTGCGTCCAGCATCTACAAGCCGGGCTTCTACTCTGACACCATTGAAGGCGGCTTCTCAGATGCCTACTGCCAAGCCGTAAGAAACAACTCCAATGTGGGGACTTCCATCATTTGGTCCAATGAGCCACCACTTGACCGGACGACTAAGGCGAACGCCCCAGCCTTTGCGCCAACCGGTCCAGACTGCAACGCTCAGGTGTTGGGGTGGCAGTACGGCATTGCACCAAATGAAGACCCCCCTAATGTTGACACTAATCTAGTCCTGTCCTGGAGTCGTTGCATTGGAAAATCAGGGAAATATTAATGGTCCCAGATGGCTGGATGGTAGGACAGCAGACGGAACTGTGGGGTTAGCTCCTACTAAAGATGAGCCGTTTACTGGCACCAAATGGAGAGTTAATTTGGCTCTTTGAGCGACACCGCACCTAGTACTACTTAAATCCGGGAACTGTTTTCGTCCTTTGCGCCTTGGCGGTTCCTATCACTTCCTACGTTCTTGCAACTTGCGATAAACCTCCTTTAAATCAACTTTGTGATGAGCTAAAGCGACTAAAGTGTGGTAAAACAAATCAGCAACTTCAGAAGCGATCGCATCCGCATCATCATCCTTACACGCCATCACCACCTCAGCAGATTCCTCACCAATCTTTTTCAAAATCTTGTTATCTCCCCCTGCAAACAGCTTACAGGTGTAGGAACTTTCACTTGGGTTATCGCGGCGATCGCATATCACAGCAAACAATTGCGACAATGTATCCCCTGGTGGTGGAACAATTTTTTCATCAACTTGATGAAAGCAGCTGCGCTCACCAGTATGACAGGCAATATCTCCTACCTGTTCTACCCCAACTAGTAGCGCATCACTATCACAGTCATAACGGATGCTTTTTACTTTCTGAATATGCCCAGAAGTCGCTCCCTTATGCCACAACTCCTGACGGGAACGACTCCAAAACCAACTTTCTCCAGTTTCCAAAGTTTTTTCTAGCGACTTTCGATTCATCCACGCCATCATTAAAATAGTGCCATCCAGATGATCTTGGACAATCGCTGGCACTAGACCCTTTTCATCGTAACGAATTTTTTCCACAGGAATGGCGTGGTGTAGTGAGTGTAAATCGGAAGAAAACATACCAGATGCAATGTTGCTGTTAGAAATAGGTCTTTCGTTCACGATACCATTCTACATAGGGCATCTGATATGTTTTTTTACTCACTTTCTTTCCCAACTTTAAACGACACTTTTATGCATTGCGGATTGCATCCTCACAGCACTCAACGCCACTTTGTGAGCCTTTGCTGCTTCACCGTACCAGTCGATTGCCGAGTTAAAAGCAGCTCGGTACCAATCCTGGTATGCCTCGGATAAACGAGTGCGAATCTCAATTGGCAAGTCTTGATTGGACTTGTACAACATATTGTTATTTTCCTGGTTCAGCTAGTTTACTAGGATATAAGTTCTAGTATATTACTACGATATAACTTATAAGCAGTGTTTACCCCTATCCTAGGATAGAGCTTTTTATTCTCACTGTAGGAGAGAACTTTGGTAAATACAACGATTAAAACTACAAAATCACAAGAAATCTTTGCTGCTGCCCAAAATCTCATGCCAGGAGGAGTCAGTTCCCCTGTCCGAGCCTTCAAGTCCGTGGGTGGACAACCTATCGTTTTTGACCGTGTCAAAGGCGCGTACATTTGGGATGTGGATGACAACCAATACATTGACTATGTCGGCACTTGGGGACCAGCCATTTGCGGTCATGCTCATCCTGAGGTGATTGCAGCACTCCATGAAGCCTTGGAAAAAGGGACTAGCTTTGGTGCGCCCAGTGTGCTAGAAAATATACTGGCAGAAATGGTCATCGATGCCGTTCCTAGCATCGAAATGGTAAGATTTGTTAACTCCGGTACTGAAGCTTGTATGGCAGTGCTGCGGTTGATGCGAGCTTTCACCGGACGCGATAAACTTATCAAGTTTGAGGGCTGCTACCACGGTCACGCCGATATGTTCTTAGTAAAGGCAGGTTCTGGTGTAGCCACACTGGGCTTACCGGACTCTCCAGGCGTTCCTAAATCAGCTACTACCAACACCCTGACTGCTCCTTTCAATGACTTGGAAGCTGTCAAGGAACTGTTTGAACAAAACCGCGACGAAATTGCTGGTGTCATTCTAGAGCCAATTGTTGGCAATGCTGGGTTTATTGCTCCCGATGCTGGCTTTTTAGAAGGTCTACGAGAGCTAACTCACGAGCATGGGGCGTTATTGGTGTTTGACGAGGTGATGACGGGCTTCCGCATAGCCTACGGCGGCGCACAGGAGAAGTTTGGCATCACCCCTGATTTAACAACTTTAGGCAAGATTATCGGCGGTGGTTTGCCAGTAGGAGCTTACGGCGGTCGTCGCGATATCATGTCAATGGTTGCTCCCGCAGGTTCGGTGTATCAAGCTGGAACGCTTTCTGGTAACCCCTTGGCAATGACTGCTGGAATTAAAACGCTGGAATTGCTGCAAAAACCAGGTACATACGAGTATTTGGACAGCATAACTCAAAAGTTAGCTGATGGTTTGCTGCAAATTGCCAAAGAAACAGGTCACGCAGCTTGCGGCGGTCAAATCAGTGGGATGTTTGGTCTATTCTTCGCGAATGGACCTGTCCATAACTACGAGGATGCCAAAAAATCCGATACAGCTAAGTTTGGGCGGTTCCATCGCGGTATGTTGGAGCGTGGTATTTACTTAGCACCATCTCAATTTGAGGCAGGGTTTACTTCCATTGCCCACACAGAAGAAGATATTGAGCGGACGCTAAAAGCCGCACAAGATGTGATGTCTACTCTGTAAATTAGGTACTGGGAATTGAGGATTGGGTACTGGGGAAGAAAATTCCTAGTCCCCAGTCTCTAATCCCGAGTGCTTTTTTAACAGCCACAGCCGGTGTGACCACAACCTTGCATTGTTTGATGCCCTTCAGCACAGGCTTCTGAGCAGTAGTATTTACCGTCCTTTTGAATGGCATCCTCTAAGGAAACAACACATAAGCAAGGTTCACAGGCGCATTTTAATTGGGTTACGTTGGTCATAATTTTCTCCTGACTCGTTCTAAGATTCATCTATTATATATGAACAAATATTCATATATATTGGAAGAGAATTGAAATTTTTTATATGTTTTCTCCTGTAAAAAGCTATACCGCAAATAGCGTATTTATATTTAGATAAAGAGATTCCCCAATTCAAAATCTAAAATCAACAGGGTTTGACTGACAAAGCCTTTTGAGAATTTGAGCTTTTTATTTTTTGCAAAAAAATAGTCTTAGTGACCAAAACGCGCGGGTGTAGGGGTGTAGGGGCATAGGGGGTCTTCTTTGTGGTACACCTCTACCCCGGAACTAGAAGGACTCAAGCCCCTTAATTTATTAAAGCTTCGACACTTCGACAAACTCAGTGCAACGCTTCGCAACTCTTTAACCCCGAGCGAACTTGTGCTGAGCGGTGTCGAAGCAGCCGAGGGGTTAATGGAGAAATATAGAAAATCTGCATCCTTAATTCAAGCCCCTTAATTTATTAATGGGGTTCCCTACACCCTTACACCCTTACACCCTTACCCCCCTAGTTTGTTGACAGGAAAATACTTTGTTTTTCTAAGCTTGGCGAAATTTTTTAATAGAAACAAGAATGACTTCTTATTTGCAATACAGCGGTTTTCTTTCTTTGTATGCCTTGCCACAAATATCTCAAATGTCCATCACATAGCTTTTATAGCAGTCCTAAACGATTTTTGAAATCTGGCATACAGGGTGTTGACCGCCCTTGTGTTGACTGTCAACTGAAAACCCCGTCAATAGCCACCACGGATATTTTTCACAACTGAAATAGGATTGCTATATGGACAATTCCCACCCGAAGATTTGTGGTCTAATCATAAGAATAAGCGCTGTAAGAAAATTACCCAAATGTCAACTCGCCTCGTCTATGGCAATGGAATGAAACAATGAGTGACAAACAATTAGAGAGCAGCAAAATAGTGAATTATCGTAGATTTACGCTTGCTTCATGTAAAACTAGCTTAACTTTAGCAACTCTTCAATAGAATTTTAGAGAAAATTACCAGGTAAGAGATGATTTGCAATTTAATAATGAGATTAGAGTTAAACGCTCTTCGTTATTTTTCGTGCAGCGAGTTAAGAGTTCATGAGCTACTGCATAAATCCTACGTGTCCCAATCCGGAAAATTCCGCGTATAGCCAGAGGTGTCAGTCTTGTGGCTCGCAACTCCTGTTGCGCGATCGCTATCGAGTCATCAAACCATTAGGTCAAGGTGGTTTTGGAGCAACGTTTTTAGCTCAAGATCAAGCCTTACCTGGAGAACCGAGTTGCGTCATCAAGCAACTACGCCCTTCAGGAACAGCACCACAAGTTTTGCAAATGGGACGGGAACTCTTAGAGAGAGAAGCCGTAACTTTAGATCGGATTGGCAATCATCCTCAAATACCAAGGCTGCTGGACTATTTTGAAGACGGCGAACAACTTTACTTAGTTCAGGAATACATTTATGGTGCCACTTTACAACAAGAGCTCAAACGCAACGGAGTTTTCAGCGAAGCAAGAGTGAACCAATTCTTGAGCGAACTTTTACCATTGCTGCAATACATCCACGAGCGAAAAGTGATTCACCGTGATATCAAGCCTACCAATATCATTCGCCGCGCTCAAGATGGCACATTGGTTTTGATTGATTTTGGTGCCGTTAAAAATCAAGTTAGCCAAACATTCGCAAACCCTACCGAGCAAACAGCATTAACTACATATGCGATTGGGACTCCTGGTTTTGCTCCTCCAGAACAAATGGCAATGTGTCCTGTCTTCGCCAGCGATATCTATGCTCTAGGAGTGACATGCATTTATCTCCTCACTGGCAAACCTCCTAAAGATGTAGATTACAACCAGACAACGGGTAAAATGCTGTGGGAGCGACTGGTGCAAACGAGCAACCATTTAACCGTAGTGTTGCGGAAAATGCTGGAAATATCAGTTAGCAATCGCTACCAATCAGCACAGGAAGTCCTGGAAGCGTTGCAGCTAGAGCCTTATCTGGATAGTTTGGCACAAAGTATGTTGGTACAACCCTGCACCGTCAGCAAAGAACGAATGTGCCAAAATTGCGAAGAATCCGGTCTTTTCTCGATCAACCCTGCTGCTGTCTCAGGACTTGGGGTGGCACAGGTGAGATCTGCTATTCTGGCAAGACGAGCCAAGACAGGAGATACCACTGGCACATATGCAGTGGAAACAAAACCAACAGTTGTGACAAAACCAACAACTTTAGTCAGCACTCATACTGGCTGTAATACTGGTCAAAATTCAAAAACTTCCCGTCGGTTGGATACTCAGGGTCTGTTAAGAGACTACTTGAAAGGAAAACGGGATTTTGCCCTATACAATTTGAGTATGCTCAACCTGCAAGACGTTGACTTATCACAAACAAATTTTCATTCCTCACAATTGGTGAAAACTAATCTCCAAGGAGCCAATCTTTACAATAGCAATTTTACAAAAGCTAGTCTCAACCGAGCTAATCTTAGAGACGCTAATTTAAGCAAGGCTTATTTGAGTCATGCCGATTTAGAAGGGGCGGACTTGCGAGGTTCGGATCTCAGCTATGCTAATCTCAACAATGCCAATCTCCAGGGAGCTAATCTTTGTGGAGCTAATCTTACTGGTGCCAAAATTTCTCAGGAGCAGTTAGCACTAGCTAAGATGAACTGGATGACCGTGCGCCCTTGTGGTAGGCAAGGCTTGTTGTGATTTCAGTAGCTCGTCTAGATCTGTCGCCTATTTTATCACTTTAAGAAGAGAAAATCGCTCAACGACTCATTAATACTAAGTAAGTCGGCACGATAAAACTAATGTATGTTTAGTTTTGTAAAAACGGTGGAATGAGCTATTTTTAAAGTATTCGTTGGCTTTACATTTAGTTACATAGGTTGATTTTTTGAGGCCAACTTACTTATCGGTTTGTTTTTTTTATACCTGGAAGTAATACCAATTCTGTATGAAGATACGCTAAATCAAGCTTAGACTAGAATCTATGCTGCAACCTTTCTTCCGAAACAGAGTTTGGCGCAGCTTCATAAAGAAACGGTATAACAACAGCAGAAAAGCTTGTTTGGTAATGTCAACAGACTAAATGTTTAATACGGCGGCTCCCCTCTCATATCGTGTCCGCTGAAAGACCAGCCCTCTAAATATTGACAAATAACATATTTTATGATCTTGTTTCACGGGATAGCATCAAGAGTTGCTTTGTATTGCTTGAGCTTTCGAGCCGTGGAACAGTGGGGATGTTTGCCATCAACGGACAGTGGTGGTCGCTTCTTTTTGGGACTTCTGGGATGTTTGCGAATTTTCCATCAGGACTCGCATCATTACACTGACGGGGCTGGCTTCTACAAAAGCATCAAATATGGGAGATAGCATCAGCGCTGAAGTACAATTTTGGTCTTACCTCCTTAGAGAAATCACATAGTGTACTATTTGTCAATATTGAGAGGAATGACGTAAGCGACCTAACGACCAAGTTCAGCGGCGGCTAGTGACTTATGAATCCTGACAAGAACCTTTATTCCGCCGCTGCAACGACTTGTTGGGCTGCTGCCCCCGACCGCTGGCTTCGCGGTGTCAGTGATCTGAAAACCATAGAAGAATTTCTATGCATACAAAAACTTTTTTCTTGATCCCTCAGCAAGTATTACTACCCAGAGTAGCGTACAGTATAAGAATATCCAAATGATTTAACTATTACGATTTAGTTTTTCAGAGCTTGAAGTCGCTCGGCAATCATTCTCGGCAGTCTGTTGTTGAGACTTCTTTAGACTGCGCGAGCGCAGATGTTAGATTCCATTCTCCAGCCGACTTTTATCTATAACCCATCCTTTCTATGAAATGGGTGGCTTGTAGTTCGTTTGATCTACCGTTTATTTACCTCAGTTATGGCAATCACCAATCTCATCCGGTTTAATAACCTCCGGGGCGCTATCTTCAGCGGTGTCACGACTGCCGTTGTCTCATTACCCCTGGCTCTGGCCTTCGGCGTAGGGCTCCCTCGATAGACTCTATGGGGCAGCTTATGGCGGCTTTTTTGCCGCCCTGTTTGGCGGTATCCCAACGTTGATCTGTGAACCGACCGGGGCAATGACCGTAAGCCCTGTCTACAGGTTCTCGTGCAGCACCTGTGCTGTAGGGGTAAAGCGCATCACTCTTTAATAAATTTCATTTAGTTCATTTATTGTAATACTCCTCGTCAGAGGAGGCACAAGGAGGTATTCGTGGATTTTTTGTCCTTTTTTTTAATGGACTTCGTTAAGCAGTTGCAGTCCCCAACACTTGGTTTTTTGATTGGTGGTATGGTCATTGCCGCTCTCGGTAGCCAATTGGTAATTCCAGAGGCGATTTGTCAGATCATCGTCTTCATGTTGCTCACCAAAATCGGTCTGACCGGTGGTATTGCGATCCGCAATTCCAACCTGACGGAGATGGTGTTACCCGCAGCGTTTGCTGTAGCAGTAGGGATTCTTGTTGTATTCATCGCGCGCTATACGTTGGCCAAGCTGCCGAAGGTCCGCGTTAACGGCAACGAGTATCGGCATTACCTCTAAAGTGTTGTCAGAGTTAGGTCAACTCAAATCCAAAGAAGGGCAAATCATTGTTGGCGCGGCGGTGATTGATGATGTCCTCGGCATTATTGTCCTGGCTGTAGTCGCCAGCTTAGCCAAAACCGGTGAGATTGATG
>Ga0209902_100059_pt1 | contig 229769 bp, 212 predicted proteins | sample FECB27metaG_FD_188304 | JGI IMG/M metagenome (GOLD analysis project Ga0209902, IMG submission 188304) | Cyanobacterial communities from the Joint Genome Institute, California, USA - FECB-27 (SPAdes) (version 2) | ecosystem: Environmental > Aquatic > Thermal springs > Hot (42-90C) > Microbial... | reverse complement strand
AGGGCTGACGGAGGGGCCGACGCCGTCAGGCGTCGCGCGGCCTTGCGGCCCCTCCACCACTCGCTGCGCGAGCGGTCCCCCTCCCCATGGCCTGCGGCCACAGGGAGGATTTCCGATGTCCGCAAACGCTCGAAAGCGGTCATTGCGATCGGCGAAACTCGATCAGGTCCCATTTGTTGCCATAGAGGTCGAGGAACACCGCGACGGTACCGTAATCGGCTTCCATCGGCTCGCGCTCGATCCGTACGCCCTTGGCCAACAGATTTTGATAGTCGCGAGCGAAATCGTCGGTTCGCAGGAACAGGAAGACGCGTCCGCCCGACTGGTTGCCGATGAACGCGGCCTGCTCCGCATCGGCCGCCCGCGCGAGCAGGATCGTCGCGCCGCCCTCGGGGGCGCCCGGCGGTGCGACGAGCACCCAGCGCTTGTCCTGCGCCGGCTGATAGTCGTCGGCGACCAGCGTGAAGCCCAGCGTGCCGACATAGAAGTCGATCGCCTCGTCATAGTCGCGCACCACCAGCGCGACATGCGCGAGCGACTGGTGCGTCATTCGCGCAGGCCCCGCAGCGCCGCGCCCGCCGCGAAGGGGCCGATCACCGTCAGCAGCAGGCTGACCGCGCCGAGCAGCTTGATCGCGCCGCGTCCCGACGGATCGAGCATTCCTGCCCCGAAGATCAGCATCGGCACGGCGAGCGGCAGCACGAGCAAGCCGCCGATCGCATTGCCCCCTTTCAGCCCTGCGGTCAGCGCCGCGCTGAGCACCGCCAGCGAGGCGAGGGCGGGGATGGCGATGGCGAGCCCGGTGGCCAGAATCTGGACCCGCCCGGCGTCCTGCGCCAGCAGCGCCGCCGCCGGGAGCAGCGCAATCAGCAGCGGCAGGCCGAAGCCGATCGCATGGGCAGCGATCTTCACCGCCGCGATCACCTCGTCGGCGACACCGCGCACCGCGAGCTGGTCGAGCACGCCCGCGTCGAGGTCGGGTCGCACGAGCCGGTCGATCGGCAGCAGCGCGGCAAGCAGCGCGGCGACCCAGACCATGCCTCCGCCGGTCCGCGCCAGCAGCGGCGTGTCGGGACCGACCGAGAAGGGAAAGGCGGTCGCGACGAGCAGGAAGAACAGCACCGGCAGCCACAGCGCGCCGCTGCCCCACGCCCGCCTGAGGTCGCGCCAGAAAAGGGCGATCAGCATCGTCACGCCAGCGCGCTCATGTCGAGTTCGGCCAGATCGGGCACGCCGAGCGCGAAATGCGATGCCAGCAGCACCGCGCCGCCGTTCGCGCGGTGCGCCGCAACGGCGGCGACCAGCCGCGCCTGCGCCGCATCGTCCATCCCGTTGGCGGGTTCGTCGAGCAGCCAGACCGGCGCGCCGCTTGCGATCACGCGCACCATCGCCGCGCGCTTGCGCTGGCCGGTGGACAGCATCGCCACGGGGACTTCGGACAGCGGTTCCAGCGCCATCGCAGCCATCGCGCGATCGACCGTATGGCCGTCGACGGTATCGACCCGGGCCCAGAAATCGAGCGCGCGGCGCAGCGGCAGTTCGGTGTCGAGCGCCGCGGCCTCGTCGATCAGCGCGATGCGTCCGAAGCGTTCGACGCTGCCCGCCGCGGCGCGGAGCAGCCCCGCGGCGATCCGGATCAGGCTCGATTTCCCGGTGCCGTTGGGCCCGCGCAGCCACATCGCGTCGCCGGGAGCGAGCGCCAGCGACAGGCCTTCGAACAACAGGCGGTCGCCGCGGATGCAGGCGATGTCGGTCAGCCGCAGCAGCGCGCTCACGCCATATCTTCCAGCGCGTGCATGTCGTCGTCGGAAAAGCCGAAATGATGGCCGATCTCGTGGATCAGCACGTGGCGAACCAGCCAATCGAGTTTCTCGCCACCCTCGATCCACTCGACCAATATCGGGATGCGATAGAGGGTCACGCGGTCGGGCATGCCGCCGCTCGCATCGATGCTGCGTTCGGTCAGCGGGCGGCCTTCGTAAAGCCCGGTGAGGTCGTAGGGATGTTCGATGTCGAGCGATTTGAGGGTTTCGTCGTCGGCGAACTCCTCGATCGCGATCACGACGCCCTTCAGGTGCGGCTTGAACACGGCGGGCATCGTTTCGAAGGCCGCCTCGGCCATTGCGAACAGCGCATCGGCGTCGGGGGCGTGGCCGAGCGCGGCGGCGGGAAGGCCAAGGGGATTGCTGCTCTTGTCGCTCATCGCGCCCTTCCTTATGGGGAGCATCGCGCCATTACCAGCGGGGAGACGAAGCGGTGGTCCAGAAACTCGACGATGCGGCACGCGCCGGGCTGCTCGCGCGCTTTCCCGAATGGACGCACGAACCAGTGCGCGACGCGATCACCCGCCGTTTCCAGTTCGACGATTTTGCCCAGGCCTTCGGCTTCATGACCAGCGTCGCGATCCTCGCCGAGAAAATGGATCACCATCCCGAATGGTCGAACGTCTACAACCGCGTCGACATCCTGCTCACGACGCACGACGCCGACGGCCTTTCGGAGCGCGACGCGAAGCTCGCCGGCGCGATCGAGGCGCTGCTCTGACGCGATGATCCGCTTCGATCGGACCCATCAGCATTTGGCGGTCGGCATCGCGGTCCTTGCCGGCTTCGTCGATGCCATGGGCTTCGTCGAATCGGCGGGCTTTTTCGTTTCGTTCATGACGGGCAATTCGACGCGGCTCGCGGTCGGGCTCGCCGAATGGAGCGACGCGGCGATGATCGCGGGCGGCATCATCCTGCTGTTCGTCGCGGGCGTGGTTGCGGGGTCGCTGGCGGCGGCGCGGTGGACGCAGCGCCGGACGGCGGTCATCCTGCTGTTCGTCGCGCTGCTGCTCGCGCTTGCCGCTGGGCTGCGGCTCCTGTCGCCCGGCTGGCTTCCGGTCACCTGCCTGGCCTTTGCGATGGGCGTCGCCAACGCCGCGCTCGAGGGGCAGGACGGCGCCGTCGTCGGCGTCACCTACATGACCGGCACGCTGGTCCAGATGGGGCACAAGATGGCCAATGCGCTTCGCGGCACCGGCGATGGACGCTGGCGCGCGCATCTGTGGCTCTGGGCGGGGCTGGTGACCGGCGCGGTCGCCGGTGCGCGCGCGGTGCTCTGGTCCGCGCCGCTCGCCTATGCCGCGGCGGTGCTGCTCGCCGCAGGGCTTTCGCTGCGGGCTTTTGCGGTTGCCCGCGCGGCCTGACCGTTGCGCTTGCCTTCTCCCCGATCCCGTTTCACAAGCAGCGCCCATAACAAGGGGAGCCCGATTTGATGACCGACAGCCTGCTGCGCCGCAAGACCATCGTTCCGGACCAGCAGCACGGGGGGCAGGCCCTGGCGCGCACGCTCGGCTGGCCGCATCTCGTCGCGCTCGGCGTCGGGGCGATCGTCGGCACGGGCATTTTGACGCTGATCGGCGTCGGCGCCGACAAGGCAGGCCCCGCGGTCATCCTGTCCTTTGCCATCGCCGGGCTGATCTGCGCGTGCGCCGCGCTGGCCTACGCCGAAATGGCGACGATGATCCCCGCCTCGGGCAGCGCCTACACCTACAGCTATGTGGTGATCGGCGAATTGATCGCGTGGGTGGTCGGGTGGAGCCTGATCCTCGAATATTCGCTGGTGGTGAGCGCGGTCGCGGTCGGCTGGTCGGGCTATGCCGCGCCGCTGCTGGAGGCGTGGGCCGGGGTGCCGATGGCGCTGATGCAGGGCCCCGAGCTCGGCGGCATCGTCAACCTGCCGGCGATCGCGATCATCGCCATCGTCGCGGGCATGCTGCTGTTCGGCACGCGCGAGAGTGCGACGGTCAACGCGGTGCTGGTGATCGTGAAAGTCGTGGCGCTCGCGGTTTTCGTTGCGGTTGCGCTGCCGGCCTTCGACGCCGCCAACCTCGAACCCTTCAGCCCCTACGGCTTCGCCAAGCATATGGGCCCCGACGGGGTCGAGCGCGGCGTGATGGCGGCGGCGGCGATCATCTTCTTTGCCTTCTATGGTTTCGACGCGATCGCGACCGCGGCGGAAGAAGCCAAGAACCCCGACCGCGATCTCAAGATCGGAATCGTCGGATCGATGCTGGCGTGCGTCGTCATCTATATCGCGGTCGCGGTCGCGGCGGTCGGTGCGATCGCCTACAGCCGCTTCGCCAACAGCCCCGAACCGCTCGCGCTGATCCTGCGCGAACTCGGCCAGCCGCTTGCTGCGCACTATCTTGCCATCTCGGCGATCATCGCGCTGCCGACCGTGATCCTCGCCTTTTTCTATGGCCAGAGCCGCATCTTCTTCACGATGGCGCGCGACGGCCTGCTGCCAACCGCGCTCGCGCGGCTGTCGTCGCGCGGCACGCCGGTGCGCATCACGATCTTCACCGCGCTCGTCGTGGCCGTTCTCGCGGGCTTCATCCCGCTCGGCGAACTTGCGGCGCTTGCCAATGCGGGAACGCTTGCGGCCTTCACCGCGGTGTCGATCTGCATGCTGATCATGCGCCGCCGCGCGCCCGATGCGCCGCGCACCTTCCGCGCGCCGCTGCCCTGGCTGGTCGGCGGCGTCGCGGTGCTCGGCTGCATCTATCTTTTCTTCAGCCTGCCGGCGCAGACGCAGCTCTGGTTCGGCATCTGGAATCTTGGCGGGCTGGCGCTCTACTTCCTCTACTCGCGCCAGCGCGCCATCGTCGGTTGAGGCCCTAGTCGAACAGGTCGCTCAGGAAGCTCTTGTATTTCTTCTTGTGCGGCTTGCCGTAATGGCGGTCGTCATAGCCGTGTTCGCGATAACCCTGTTCGCGATACTGCGGCTGGGGCGGCGGGGGCGCCGCCTGCTGGCGCGGTGCGGGGGCATTGGCGGCCTCGCTGCGCTCGATAATCTTGTCGAGTTCGCCGCGGTCGAGCCAGACGCCGCGGCATTGCGGGCAATAGTCGATCTCGATCCCCTGGCGTTCCGACATGGTCAGGGTCACGCGGCAGGTCGGGCAGAGAAGCCCTTGGGCATCGGTCACGGAAATTCCTTTCTCGGATCATACGAAAGGCGGCCAACAGCGGCCGCCTTTCGCTTCTAACGCCCTTTTGACGATTTGCGTTCCTGAAATCAGCCGGGCTGCCAGTCGAACGCCAGCGGCGCCTCGCGAAAGGCAAAGCGGTCGAGGTGGCGCGCGACGGCATCCTTCAGCGTGTCGAGCTGCCCCGCCGCGCTTGCGTCGATCCGCACGTCCAGCGCCGCCGCCCGCGCGTCGAAGGTCACCAGCGCATCGTCCGGCCAGTCGGCACCGCGCGCATCCTTCGGAAAGGCGACGGTGCCATGGTCGGCGGTGAAGTCGACCGCCAGATTATGCTGCCAGTGCTTGCACAGCTGCTGCAGATATTTGCTCGCCTGCATGGTGGGCACGCGTGCGGTTGCCGAAAGGCTCATGGCGTCGCTCCTTACAGTCGTTCGATCTTCTGTGCCGCGTCGTCGATCAGCGCGACGACGTCGTGCAACGCCGCCTGGTCGATGCCGTCACCGCCGAGCTTGTCGAGCAGCACCTGGCGCAGATTGCCCATCGCGCGCCGCACCGACGCCGAGTCGGTGCGCTGGTGTTCGTCGCCGATCGCGGCAAGCCGGGCGACGAGCGCCTCGACCGTGTCGCGGTTCGCGTCGAGCTCGGCCACGCCCTCCGGGGTGATCGCGAACAATTTCTTCGCCCCCTCGCTTTGCTGCGCCGCGATCTGCCCCATGTCGTCGAGCAGGGTGAGGGTGGGGTAGATGACCCCCGGGCTCGGCGCATAGGCGCCGCCGGTCAGTTCCTCGATCCTGCGGATCAGGTCGTAGCCGTGGCGCGGTTCGTCGGCGATCAGCTTCAGCAGCACGAGCCGCAATTCGCCGCCATCGAACATCCGTCGTCGCGGGCCGCCGCGGCCATGCCCGCCATCGCGGTGGCGCCCGCCGAAGCCGCGCCCGAAACCTTCGCCAAAGCCGCGGCCGCCGCGGTGCATGCCGTGCCGCTTGCCGCAATCGCGGCCGCTCCTGTGTCCGTAAAAATGCATGATCATATCCTTAGAGTGATTCGTGATAGTTCTAAGATATATCTTATAGCGCGAGGCACAAGTCCCGGAGCGACAATTTTTCAGGACGTTCAGCCGGGCGGAGCGAAGCGCAGGTGGATCAGGGGATAGGGGCGACCCTGCCCGTCGCGTTCCGACCGTCCCGTCGCGACGAAGCCGAGGCGCTGATAGAAGCCCACGGCTTGGGCGTTTTGTTCGTTCACGTCGGTGGTGATCACAGGGTGCAGACCGAGGGCGTGCGTGACGAGCGCGCGGCCGACCCCCGCGCCGCGATGGGCGGGGTCGATGAACAGCGCCTCCATGCTGGTTCCGTCGAGCAGCATGAAGCCGACGGGACGGTCGCGGGTGTCGACGGCAAGCCAGAGCGGTGCGAAGGGCAGGAAGCCCTTGACCTCTTCCTCGATCGCCGCGCGGTCGGCGCGCGTCAGAAAGTCATGGGTCGCGTCGACCGCGTCGCGCCAGATATCGAGAACGCGCGCGCCGTCGGTGGGAGCGGAGGGGCGGATCGTGATCATTGTTCGGTTCATAGGAGGTCGGGGATCGTCCGCAAGCCGCGATGCGGCGCCGGGTTCGCCTTGACTCTGCCGCCGATCCCGCTAAGAGCGCCCCCGTGTTGTCACGGGTCCGGTTCCATCCGGGATCGCGGCAATTCCGTCCGAGACAGTTGGTGAAGGGACTATGCCCTTCTTAATTTCCAGCCGAGACGGGGAACAGTCTTTTTCGGTCGCCCGCCTGCTCGTCAGGCGTCCGCGGCTTGACCGACCCCATCGGACATCGTTGCGCAAGTTTCAGGCGGGATTCGTCCCGCGTGCGCTTGCGTCTGTTAGCCGCCCGGCGGCGCGTGTTCCCTCCGGGTGCGCGCGGTTCCGGGCACAGAGTGGAGAACAGGCATGGATCGTGCTGAAAAGGCCGAAGCCGTATCCTCGCTGAACGCTACGCTGTCGAATGCTGCCTCGGTTGTGGTCGTCCGCAACCTGGGTCTGACCGTCGCCCAGTCGACGGTGCTTCGCCAGCAGATGCGCGACGCGGGTGCGAGCTTCAAGGTCGCGAAGAACCGCCTTGCCAAAATCGCGCTCGAGGGCACGTCCTACACCGGACTCGGCGATCTGCTGACCGGGCCGACGGCCATCGCTTCGTCCACCGATCCGGTGGCGGCGGCGAAGGTCGCGGTGGAATTCGCCAAGACGAACGACAAGCTCGAAATCGTCGGCGGCGGCATGGGCGATACGCTTCTCGACGTCGATGGCGTCAAGGCCCTCGCTTCGCTTCCCTCGCTCGACGAGCTGCGCGCCAAGATCGTTGGTCTGGTGCAGGCTCCGGCCACCAAGCTGGCGCAGATTGCGGCAGCTCCGGCGGGCCAGCTGGCGCGGGTCTTTGGCGCTTACGCGGCCAAGGATGCGGCATAAACTACCGATTGAACGAAACTTATGCCGGGGTTGCCCGGTTCTGATGGAGAAATAACATGGCTGATCTTGCCAAGATCGTTGAAGACCTGTCGGCGCTGACCGTTCTGGAAGCTGCCGAGCTTTCGAAGATGCTCGAAGAAAAGTGGGGCGTTTCGGCCGCTGCTGCCGTTGCTGCCGCTCCGGCCGCTGCCGCCGCTGGCCCGGCTGCTGAAGAGCAGACCGAATTCGACGTCATCCTGACCGGTGACGGCGGCCAGAAGATCAACGTCATCAAGGAAGTCCGCGCGATCACCGGCCTGGGTCTTGGCGAAGCCAAGGCGCTCGTCGAAGGCGCGCCGAAGGCCGTCAAGGAAGGCGTTGCCAAGGCCGAAGCCGAAGAGCTGAAGAAGAAGCTCGAAGCGGCCGGTGCCACCGTCGAACTGAAGTAATTCGGTTCGCCGGTTCCGGCCCGATCGCGGGCCGGGCCTGGTGAGAAAAGAAAAGGGGCGGTGCCGTCAGGCGCCGCCCCTTTTTCGTTGGTGGTCCGGCCGCTCAGTCGCGGGCGAAGCCCGGACGACGGAAGCTGTGCGAGAGACCGCGCGCGACGGGTTCGGGGCGGCGCACCAGCTGCTCGGCGGGAACAGGGGCAGGACGCTGCGCAATTTCCCAGGCGCTGACCGGCTGGCGGTTGGCCGGCTGTTCGCCCGCGAGGGCCGCGTCATAGGCAAGCTGCTCCTTGCGATCGAGGAAGCGTGCGCGCTTGAGCCGCTTGGCGAGCGTGGCAAACGGATTGTCGGCGGTCGGTCCGACGAGTGCCATCGCCTCGTGACGCCCCATGCTGCCGCTCGGCGCGGCGGCAAAGGTGGGCGTGGTGCGGCGCACCGGCTCTTCGGCGGCACGCGGCGCGGGAATCGGTTCGGGATTTGCCAAGGGATCGGCGGTGCGGGCTGCGGTCGGCGCCGCGGGGACCCATTCGCTGTTTTCGGCGGTTTCGCTGAACTCCCAGGCATCGGCGTCGCGCAAGGTACGACGGCGCCGTGCGAAGACGAGACCGGCACCGCCGATCAGCAGCAACGCGGCGGCGCCGCCGGCGACCTCCCAGGGGACAGCGCTGCCGTTTGCGACACGCTCGGCGGGTGCTGCTGCAGGGGCGGGGTCAACCACCGGCGCAACCGGTGCAATCGCCGGCTCGGGGAGCTCGGGTGTCGCGGCGTCGCGGGGCAGGGCGGCGGCTGCGGCGGGCAGGGTGGCCGCCGATGCCGCGCGTTCGGCGGGGGCGGCGCGCGCGGCGGTCCTGGCCGGCGCGCGCGGGGTCGCCTTGGTCTCGGCCCGGGGCGCCGCGGCGGCGGCCGCGGGTTCAGGGGCGGCGGGTTCGGGCGCAATGTCGAGCGGGACGCGCAGCACGGGCGCCGGAGCGGGCGCGGACGCGGGAGCGCTTGCCGACGGCGCGGGGGCGGCCGTCGGGGCAACCGGCGGGACCATCACGGTCGGCGGTGCGGGCTGCGCCGCCGGGGCTTCCTGCGCGAAGGCGCTCGGGGTGGACAGGACCAGGAACGCGGCAATCGCGCTCGCGGCGGGGCGGGAGAGGGGCGTCGTTTTCGTCATAGTGACCGAAGAACGAGCGCCGCGTGAAAAGCGCTGCCGAAACACGCCTGTTTCCGCGATGAATCGTGGCGACCGGACGACGCGGCGAAGATTCTCCGTCGTTTTGCCGCTGAATCCGGTCAGGAAAACGATCGGGTGCCTTTGCTGGGCCGGCACTTACCCGGCAGCGTGCCCGATACATGTCTCCGCGTTGCGCCCATATCGTCGTTGAGCGGCATATGGGCGTGATCCATGCGTTCGCCGCTGTGCATGGGGCGATTTGGAAGGTGCGTCACTCTTGCCGATGCGGAGCGCTCGGCCTGACCGGCCGTCGGGCGAAGGCAAGCCACGTCGATGGCGAGTGGGCGACGAGCGGTCGCCGTTGGTGGCCGAAACGATCATGGAAAGGCACGGCGAGCGTGAATGCCTGTATCCAATCGGCCTATTGTTTACCCTTGATAACCCGAGCCGACTTAATCATGGCCTTGCCGATGCCTGCCTCGTTGGCCGACACGGTCAGGCAGTTGCCCTTGTATTTAGGTTTGTCGCACAATTCCCATACTTCGCCGGGGAAAACCGCGATGCTGCCTACCAGAAAATCATGCGGCAACGACGGATTGTCCTTGTCGATGCGATAGGAATCCCGATCATATTTTTGCCCCTCGAACAATGTGATTGTTCCGGCAATCGTTTTGGCGTCCTCCTGAGCGATAACGGCGGGGGCGAACAGGACGGCGCCGGCAGCTACGGTTGCAAGGCTGACGAAACGGATCATGCGAAGTTCTCCTTCTCCTGCTATTCATGCCGGAAGGAATGGGACGGCGTCAATGGGTCAGCTTGCCCCTGAAATCTGCATGTTTTTCCAGCTGCCGACTGCGGTCAGTCGGCCACCCAATTGCCGTGAAAGCCGGGCGGCACCCGGTGCGGCAGGTGCACGACGGCTTGCGGTGCCCCGGTAAAATCGTCGGCGTTGAGGATGACGAGGTCGGTGGTCTCGTCGTTCATGTCGACGACGAGGCCGATGAGCCAGCCATCGTCTTCGGCCCCCTGCCCGCCGCGCGGCACGAAGACGAATTCGCCGGGATGGCGGCCCGGGCCGAAATCGCGTTCGGCCGTGGTGCCGCTTTCGAGGTCGTGGCGGAACAGGCGGGTATCGGCGAGCTGCCATTCGGCGCGTTCACCGTCGGGGATCGCGACGCAATAGGCGTAGCGATAGGGCCGTGTCGTCAGCCGCTCGTCGTAGCGCGGGAACTCCTGCGCATGGTCGTGGATGACGGTGCGCGTCGTGGTGCCCGCGGCGGGATCGATCGTCCAGCGCTCCATGCGGGACCTTTCGCTGTCGGGGCCGCGTTTCGAGGTGGCGAACATCGTCTCGTGCGCGACGACATCGACGATCACCTTGCCGTCGGCACTCTCATGGGCGTTGGCGGGGTGAAAGACATAGCAGGGTTCGACCGGCACCCAGACGATGTTGTCACCGTTAGCATGGCGCGGCAGCAAGCCGACGCGCGCGGGGTGCGCGTCGTTCCACGCATAGGGGAAGCGATAGCCCGCAAGCAGCATCTTCATCGAGAAGGTCACGGGCAGGTCGAACACCAGCACGTAATTTTCGGTGATCGCGCAGTCGTGGATCGACGGGCCGTCGCTGACCGCGACCGCTTCCTCGCGCACGACATGGGCGTCCTTGTCGAGGACGACGTGCCAGACCTTGTTCGGTTCGTCGCCGCGATAGGTGATCGCGTGGGTTTCGCCGGTGAAGGGATCGTGGTGCGGGTGCGCGGTGTAGGGGCCCGCGAGGGTGCCGTCGAAGGGGTTGTGCGCGATCGTGCCCAGCTCATAGCCGAGCTCGACCGGCTTGCCGCCCGCTTCGACGATTGCGAAGGTGCGGCCGGCGAGCCCGACGACGTTGGTGTTGGGAGCATCGTTGCGATCCTCGCGCGGGCCCGGAGGCAGTTCTTCGCCCAGATGCGCGCACGCCTCGGTACCGCGCACCCAGCGGTTGCGATACCAGTCGGCCCTGCCGCCCTCGATGCGGATGCCGTGCACCATGCCGGCGCCGGTGAACCAGTGATAGCTCGCAGGATCGGGCGCGATCGCGGGATTGGGGCCGTTGCGCAGGTAGCGGCCGGTGAGGCCGGCGGGGATCTCGCCGTCGACGCGCAGCGCCTCGAGCGTGAATTCTTCGGTCATCGGGGTGTGGATGCCGGTGAGGAAGGGGTGTGCGTCGGTGGGGCGGGGGAGGCGCTTGCGGTTGAAATCGGCGACCTTGCCGATGCCCTTGGTGACGGCGCTGCGGATGATCGTTTCGACGTGGCTGGCCATGGTCATGCTCCCGGCGGAAGTTGGCGAAGGTACCGCGCGGCGTGGGGTTGCGCGGCCGACTCGAAATGTTTACGTCGTTATCATTGTGGCGATCGAAGGTAACAGTGTCAACATGAAAAGCGGGGCGGATGCGAAGGCGGCGGGCAAGGGCGGCGCCTATCACCACGGCGACCTGCGCGCGGCGGTGATCGCAGCGGGGCTGGAGCGGCTTGCGGCGGGCGAGGACGATCTGGGGCTGCGCGCGCTGGCGCGCGACGTGGGGGTGAGCGCGACCGCGCTCTATCGCCACTTCCCCGACAAGGAAGCGCTGCTCGATGCGCTTGCCGACGAAGGGTTGCGGCGGCTCGGCGCCCTGCAGGCGCAGGCCTGGCTCAAGGCCGGGGGCGGCTCGGCGGGGTTCAAGGCGACGGGGATCGCCTATGTCCGCTTCGCGCACGACGAGCCCGCGCTGTTCCGGCTGAGCTTCACGCGGCGGATGCCCGATCGCAAAGAAGAGGGCGACGGCGGCGAAGTCGCCTATAACCTGCTCCGCGCCGGGGTGGGCGAGGCGCTGCCCGGGGTGACCAATCCCGACGTGGCCGCGCTCCACGCCTGGTCGCTGGTCCACGGCCTCGCGATGCTGATCCTCGATCGCCGCATCGACTGGGACGAGGCGATGGTCGCCGATGTCGTCGGTCTGACTTTCGGCGGGGTCGCCTGAGCCTTCGCTTTGTCGCAAATCGGCGCTATCTGCCCATTATGTTAGCGCTTTCTTTGCCATTGTCGGCCAGCGTGCCGGCATGACGCGGTCGCAGTCCCCCCGGGTCGAGGCGCTCTTCTGGGCATTGCTGGTGGCGCTCGGCTATTTCCTGCTCGCCAGCCTGTCGCTCAACGCGACGAAGGGCGCCGACAATGTCGCCGCGGTCTGGGCGCCGAGCGGCTATTTCCTCGCGCTGCTGCTGCTGATGGCGCCGCGTGCGCGCGCGGCGGCCTTTGGCGGGATGATTCTCGCCAGCGGCGCCGCCAACCTGCTCAGCGGCGCACCGTTGCTGCCGTCGGTGGCCCTGACCACGGCCAACACGGTCGAAGGCGCGGTCGCGCTGTGGCTGATCAACGCCCGCGAAAAGGGCGTCCTGTCGTTCATGGTGCCACGTTCGGTGGTCAACTTCTGCGTCGGCACGATCACCGCAAGCTTCGTCAGCGCCAGCCTGGCGACCGTGCTGACGGGCGGCAGCTTCGATTTTTTCCGGTCGTGGCTGACGACCGTCGCGCTGGGCATGCTGATCGTCGCGCCGCCGATCGTGATGCTGGCGCGGCTCGCCGCCTCGGGCCTCCTGCGCCAGGCCGGCCGCGCGACGATCGCCGAGGCTGTGGTGATGCTGACGGGCGGTGCGGCGATCACCGTCGCCTGTTTCTCGCAGGCCGAATTCCCGGTGACATTCCTTCCCTGCGTCGCGGTCGTTATCGCCGCCTACCGCCTCGGTCCGTTCGGCGCCGCGGCGGGCGTGCTGATCGTCACCATCATCACCTCGTGGATGACGGGCCGCGGGATGGGGCCGATCGCGGGCATAGATGCGCGGCCCGAGGTGATCGTCCTCTTCCTGCAATTCTACCTGCTGACGCTGCTCGCAACGGCCTTGCCGCTCGCGGCGCTGCTCGTCGGGCGCCAGCGGCTCGCCAAGCGGCTCGAACAGAGCAACCGCTGGCTGCTCCAGGCCGAGGCGGCGGCGCTCGTCGGCCACTGGCGCGTCGACCTGGTGCGCGGGACGATCCAGTGGTCGGACCAGGCCTATCGCATCCACGGCATCGAACCCGGCACGCCGATGACGATCGAGAGCAGCCTCGACCTCTACGTACCCGAAGACGCGACGCGGATGCGCGCGATGCTGATGCAGGCGGTGGGCAGCGGCGGCGCGTTCGAATATCAGGGCCAGATCATCCGCCCCGACGACGAAGTGCGCGACATTTCCTCGCACGGGTCGGTCGAGTTCGGGCGCGGGGGCAAGCCGGTGGGCATTTTCGGCACGATTCAGGACGTCACCCAGAGCGTCGAGAATGCGCGCATGCTGGAAGCTGCGCGCAACGATGCCGAAGCGGCGGCGAACACCGATGCGCTGACCGGCTTGCCGAACCGGCGCTACACGCTGGCGGTGCTGGCCGACGCGATGGAGCGTGCAGCGCGCACCGGGGCGCCGCTCGCGGTCGGAATCTTCGACATCGACCATTTCAAGCGCGTCAACGACGTGCACGGGCATGCGGTCGGCGATCTGGTGATCCGCCGCGTCGGGCGACGCGCCAAGGCGTCGCTGCGCGAGGAGGATGTGGTCGGGCGTTTCGGCGGCGAGGAGTTCGTGTGCATCTTTCAGGGACCCAGCGCCCACGCCGCCGAACTGGTCGCCGAACGCGTCCGTGCGGCGATCGCGGCTGACGACGGCGCTGCCGACGGGGCGCCGGGGGCGACGGTCAGCATCGGGCTGGCGGTCTATTCGGGCGAGGCCGGCGTCGAGGAATTGCTCGAGCGCGCCGACGAGGCGCTTTACGCCGCCAAGCGCGCGGGACGGAACCGGCTGCGCATGGCGGCGTGATTCGCGGTCGTGGTCGCGGCGCCGGTCCAAAAGCGCGGAAATGGAGCATCGTCGTGCGGCAAAGGCCGGGCGGGCCCCGATCGCGGACACTATTGGGTGGTCCGTGATAACCATTTAATAGAAGGAATATTTTTCCATTTATTTGGGTGGGTTCCTTGATTTGAACCCTTGTTCCGCAATGGATATTTATTGGTGAAACAGATGCTTGATGTGAAATCGAAATGACGTAATCTGACGTGGTAAATATTGACCAGATGCTCCGGGGGGAAGCAATGACTGATCACGTTACCGGCACCGAAAATCATGTCTATTTGCCCGAGGATGAAGTTCCGCTTCCTCTCGCGGCGACGCTGGGTATCCAGCATGTTCTGGCGATGTTCGGAGCCACCGTTCTGGCCCCCATATTGATGGGTTTCGATCCGAATACGGCGATCTTCCTGTCGGGTATTGCAACGATCGTCTTCATTCTGGTCACGCGGAAGCGCGTTCCGAGTTATCTGGGGTCCTCCTTTGCCTTCATCGCCGCGGTTGCCGTGGCGTCGGGCTATTCGGGCAACGGGCCCAATCCCAACCTTCCCGTCGCGCTGGGCGGTATCGTCGTTGCCGGCATCCTGTACGGCATCGTCGCGATCGTCGTGATGCTGGCCGGGTACCGGTTCATCGAGCGGCTGTTTCCCGATGTGGTGAGCGGCACGATCGTCGGCATCATCGGCATCAGCCTGGCCGGGGTCGCGATCAACCAGATCGGTGCGGATCCCTTTGGTGTCATGGCCGCGCTGCTGACGCTGGGCGTCGTCGTGGCGTGGAGCGTCTATGCGCCGGGCCGCTTTGCGCGCGGCGCGCGCTCGGGCAATCCGATGCTGCGGATCTTCGAGATCGTGCCGATCATCATCGGCGGATTGGCCGGCTACACCTTTTACGTGGTCGGCGCGAACATGTTCGGCCGCGCGGATCCCGTGGACATGGGGGCGATCGCCGCCGCGCCATGGTTTGGCCTGCCGACCTTCACCGCGCCGGTCTTCAATCTCCAGGCGTGCCTGACCGTCGCGCCGGTGGTGATCGTGCTCGTCGCCGAAAACCTGGGGCATGTGAAGGCGATCGGCGCGATGATCGACCGCGATCTGAACGATCAGGTGGGGCGGACCTTTCTGGGCGACGCGATCGGCACGACCTTTTCGGGCATGCTCGGCGGTCCGGGGCTGACGACCTATGCCGAAAATATGGCGGTGATGCGCCTGTCCAACAATTTCGCGTCGGTGACCTTCGTCGTTGCGGGCCTCTTCGCGATGGTCCTCGGCTTCTCGCCCAAGTTCGGCGCGGTGATCCAGTCGATCCCGATGCCCGTCATCGGCGGGCTGTCGCTGGCGATGTTCGGCCTGATCACGGCGGCGGCCGGGTCGATCTGGCAGCGCGGCATCCGGCAGGGGACGATCAACTTCCTCGAAACCCGCACCTTGCTGGTCGTCGGCATCGGGCTGGTCGTCGGGGCCGGGAACCTGACCTTCAAATTCTATGGAGCGGAGATCAGTGGTGTCGTCAGCGCGACGCTGGTGACGGTCATCCTCTATCACCTCCTCCATATCGGCCGCCGTCCTGCCACGGCGCCGGTGGCGTCCTGACCCGCCCCCGGGGCATGCCATTGGGAGAGGGTTATGGCGGAAACGAACAATCGGCGCGCGGCCGGCGCAGAGGGCAAGGATGCGGTCGTCATCCCGAAGCGGGTCGAGCAGGTCATCACCGTGCTGTCGGGGGTTGTCGGCATATTCGGTCCGATCGTCACCTTTTTCTCGGGGGCGAGCACGCAGACCTTTCTGGTCATCGCGCTCGTCTCGTTCGTGCTGCTCGCGGTCACGGGAATCTTCTTTACTGGGCGCAACATCCTGCTGGCGCGCATCATCAACGTGCTGGCCGTGGTGGTCGTCACTGGTTCGGCGGCGATCTATTTCCTGCTCGGCGATTTTGCGACGGCCGAAGAGGTGCCGCGCCCGCCGCGGCTCGAGGTGAAGGCCTGGGTGGACCTGTCGGACATCGAGAAGCTGCCCGACGGCTCGGTGATGAAGATTCAGGGCGACGGCAAGAAGGGCGCGTTCGAGCAATATATCATGCCGGTCGAAGTCTATACGCCGAACGCGTCGGCTTCGACGCTGCTGCGCCGGATTCCCGGATATTTCGCCGATTTCGAGCCCGGTGAAACCGTCACCGCCAGCGTTTGCGGGCTCGAGTTCGAACTGGCGACCTATCCCAAGACCGATGAGCGCTATACCGACCAGATGTCCTTTCTGATCCCGGTGCCCGAATCGAGCGCCAAGAATTGTGACAAGTGAGAATGCGCCGCGTCGCGTTCGGGGCGGGGCCGTTGACTCGGCGCCCCCCCAATCCTATATCGCCGTCACACCCCATCGTCCGAGATAGAGCCTGACTTTGCGCAGCGGGCTGTACGGATAGGGCGGCGGGGATTTCGACAGGCGTTGGAAAGCTGCGGTAAACCGGCAACGGTTGCCTGCGGCTTTTTTCGCGTCGATGCGCTCGCGAGCTGAATTTTTTGAAGGCGAGACAATCACTTATGGCGACCAAGGCGAAGTCGGTGGGCAAGGCCCTCGAGGCAACCGCAAGCAAGCGAATCCGCAAGCTGTTCGGCAACATCCACGAAGCGGTGGAAATGCCCAACCTCATCGAGGTGCAGCGCGAATCCTATGAGCAGTTCCTGCGCTCGGATCCGGCGACGGGTTATGTCTCGGGCCTCGAAAAGACGCTGCGCAGCGTTTTCCCGATCCGCGACTTTGCCGGCACCGCCGAGCTCGACTTCGTCCACTACGAACTCGAAGACCCCAAGTACGACGTCGAGGAATGCCGTCAGCGCGGCATCACCTATGCGGCGCCGATGAAGGTCACGCTGCGCCTGATCGTCTTTGAAGTCGACAGCGAAACCGACACCCGTTCGGTCCTCGATATCAAGGAGCAGGACGTCTACATGGGCGACATGCCGCTCATGACCGAGAACGGCACCTTCTTCGTCAACGGCACCGAGCGCGTCATCGTGTCGCAGATGCACCGTTCGCCGGGTGTGCTCTTCGACCATGACCGCGGCAAGACCCACTCGTCGGGCAAGTTCCTGTTCGCCGCGCGCGTGATCCCGTATCGCGGGTCGTGGCTCGACTTCGAATTCGACGCCAAGGACATCGTCAACGTCCGCATCGACCGCAAGCGCAAGCTGCCGGTCACCAGCCTGCTCTATGCGCTGGGCATGTCGGGCGAGGAAATCCTCAATGATTTCTACGACCGCCTCGTCTTCGAGCGCGCCGAAAATGGCTGGAAGGTGCCGTTCGTCGTCGAAAACTGGCGCGGATCGAAGCCCGCGTTCGACGTCGTCGACGCCAAGACCGGCGAAGTCGTCTTCGCCGCCGGCCACAAGATCAGCCCGCGCCTCGCCAACAAGGCGGCGAAGGACGGTCTCGACACGCTGCTGATCCCGACCGAGGAAATCTTCGGCCGTTACAGCGCCTATGACCTGATCAACGAAGCGACCGGCGAGATCTACATCGAGGCCGGCGACGAAGTGAGCGCCGAAAATCTCGAGAAGATCGACGCTGCGGGCATCGACCAGCTCGTTCTGCTCGACATCGACCACAACAACACCGGTCCGTGGATCCGCAACACGCTGAAGGCCGACAAGGCCGAGGATCGCGACCAGGCGCTGAGCGACATCTACCGCGTCATGCGCCCCGGCGAACCGCCGACGCGTGAAACCGCCGAAGCCCTGTTCGGCGGCCTGTTCTTCGACGGCGAACGCTATGACCTGTCGGCCGTCGGCCGCGTCAAGCTCAACATGCGCCTTGGCCTCGACGCCGAGGACACGGTCACCACGCTGCGCAGCGAGGACATCCTCGCCGTCGTCAAGGAACTGGTGAACCTCAAGGACGGCAAGGGCGAAATCGACGATATCGACAACCTCGGTAACCGTCGTGTCCGTTCGGTCGGCGAGCTGCTCGAAAACCAGTATCGCGTCGGCCTGCTCCGCATGGAGCGCGCGGTGAAGGAGCGCATGAGCTCGGTCGACGTGTCGACCGTGATGCCGAACGACCTGATCAACGCGAAGCCCGCGGTCGCCGCGGTGCGCGAATTCTTCGGTTCGTCGCAGCTTTCGCAGTTCATGGACCAGACCAACCCGCTGTCCGAAGTCACCCACAAGCGCCGCGTGTCGGCGCTCGGGCCGGGCGGTCTGACCCGCGAGCGCGCGGGCTTCGAAGTCCGCGACGTCCACCCGACGCACTATGGCCGCATCTGCCCGATCGAAACGCCCGAAGGCCCGAACATCGGTCTGATCAACAGCCTCGCGACCTTTGCGCGCGTCAACAAGTACGGCTTCATCGAGACGCCGTACCGCCGCATCATCGACGGCAAGGTGACCAACGAGGTCGTCTATCTGTCGGCGATGGAGGAATCGAAGCACACCGTCGCGCAGGCGAACGCCGACCTCAACCCCGACGGCAGCTTCATCGAGGAGCTGATCTCGGCGCGCGAAGCCGGCGAATTCCTGATGGCGCCGCGCGAGCAGATCACGCTGATGGACGTGTCGCCGAAGCAGCTGGTTTCGGTCGCCGCCTCGCTCATCCCGTTCCTCGAGAACGACGACGCCAACCGCGCGCTGATGGGATCGAACATGCAGCGCCAGGCGGTTCCGCTGCTGCGCGCCGAGGCGCCGGTGGTCGGCACCGGCATGGAAGGCACCGTGGCGCGCGATTCGGGCGCCGCGATCGCGGCGCGCCGCGGCGGCATCATCGACCAGGTCGATGCGACGCGTATCGTCATCCGTGCGACCGACATGATCGAGCCCGGCAAGTCGGGCGTCGACATCTATCGCCTGCAGAAGTTCCAGCGTTCGAACCAGAACACCTGCATCAACCAGCGTCCGCTGGTGAAGGTGGGCGACGTCGTCCGCACCGGCGACATCATCGCCGACGGTCCGTCGACCGAGCTGGGCGAACTGGCGCTGGGCAAAAATGTGCTCGTCGCGTTCATGCCCTGGAACGGCTACAATTATGAGGACTCGATCCTCATCAGCGAACGCATCGTGAAGGACGACGTCTTCACCTCGATCCACATCGAGGAATTCGAAGTCACCGCGCGCGACACGCGCCTCGGGCCCGAAGACATCACCCGCGACATCCCGAACGTCGGCGAGGAAGCGCTCCGCAACCTCGACGAGGCGGGCATCGTCTACATCGGCGCCGAAGTCGGCCCGGGCGACATCCTGGCCGGCAAGATCACCCCCAAGGGTGAATCGCCGATGACGCCGGAAGAAAAGCTGCTGCGCGCGATCTTCGGCGAAAAGGCCAGCGACGTGCGCGACACCTCGCTCCGCCTGCCGCCGGGCGTGTCGGGCACCGTCGTCGAGGTCCGCGTCTTCAACCGTCACGGCATCGACAAGGACGAGCGCGCGATCGCGATCGAACGCGAGGAAATCGAACGGTTGAAGCAGGACGCCGACGACGAGCGCGCGATCCTCAACCGCGCGACCTTCTCGAGCCTGAAGGACCTGCTGGTCGGTCAGGTCACGAGCGCGGTGCCCAAGGGCCTGAAGAAGGGCGACACCGTCACCGAAGAGATGCTGGTCGAACTCGACCGCGCCGACTGGTGGAAGCTCGCGGTCGTCGAGGACAATGCGCAGACCGCATTGGAAGCGATCAAGGCGCAGTATGACGACGCGATCAAGCGGATCAACGCGAAGTATGAAGATCGCGTCGAGAAACTGCAGCGCGGCGACGAACTCGCCCCCGGCGTGCTCAAGATGGTCAAGGTCTTCGTTGCGGTGAAGCGCAAGCTGCAGCCGGGCGACAAGATGGCCGGCCGTCACGGCAACAAGGGCGTCATCAGCCGCATCCTGCCGAACGAGGACATGCCGTTCCTCGAAGACGGGACGCCGGTCGATATCGTGCTCAACCCGCTGGGCGTGCCGTCGCGCATGAACGTCGGGCAGATCCTCGAAACGCACCTCGGCTGGGCTTCGCGCGGCCTCGGGCGGCAGGTCACGCAGGCGCTGGAGGATTGGCGCGACGCCAACCCCGACGCGACCGGCGGCCAGATGCCCGAAGCGGTCAAGGAGTCGCTCGAGCACGTCTATGGCGCCGAATATCTCGATGATATCCGTGCGCGCGATGCCGACAGCATCGTCGAGCTGGCGTCGAACCTGAAGGTCGGCGTGCCGTTCGCGACCCCGGTGTTCGACGGCGCCAAGGAAGCCGACGTGTCGAACATGCTGACCCTCGCGGGGCTGCATGACTCGGGACAGTCGGACCTGTACGACGGCCGCACCGGCGACAAGTTCGATCGCAAGGTGACCGTGGGCTACATCTACATGCTGAAGCTCCACCACCTCGTCGACGACAAGATCCACGCGCGTTCGATCGGGCCGTACAGCCTCGTTACCCAGCAGCCGCTGGGCGGCAAGGCGCAGTTCGGCGGCCAGCGCTTCGGTGAAATGGAGGTCTGGGCGCTCCAGGCCTATGGCGCGGCGTACACGCTGCAGGAAATGCTGACGGTGAAGTCCGACGACGTGATCGGCCGCACCAAGGTCTACGAAGCGATCGTCAAGGGCGACGACACCTTCGAGGCGGGCATTCCCGAAAGCTTCAACGTGCTCGTCAAGGAAATGCGTTCGCTGGGCCTCAACGTCGAGCTTTCGTCCTACGCGGACGAAGATCCCGACGAAGGCCCGGACGCCCTTCCCGAAGCCGCCGAATAAGATCTTTTCCTCACCCTTCCCGCTTCGGCGGGAGGGGAAGATGGAGCCTGAAATATGAACCAGCTTACCAATTTCATGAACCCGGTCGCGAAGCCCGAAACCTTCGACATGATCAAGATCGGCATCGCGAGCCCCGAGCGCATCCGCTCGTGGTCGTTCGGCGAGATCAAGAAGCCCGAGACGATCAACTACCGCACGTTCAAGCCCGAGCGCGACGGCCTGTTCTGCGCGCGCATTTTCGGTCCGATCAAGGATTATGAGTGCCTGTGCGGCAAGTACAAGCGCATGAAATACAAGGGCATCGTCTGCGAGAAGTGCGGTGTCGAAGTCACGGTGACCAAGGTCCGCCGCGAGCGCATGGGCCATATCGAGCTCGCCGCGCCGGTCGCGCACATCTGGTTCCTGAAGTCGCTGCCGTCGCGCATCGGCCTGCTGCTCGACATGCAGCTCAAGCAGCTCGAGCGCGTCCTCTATTTCGAAGCCTATATCGTTCTTGAGCCGGGCCTGACGCCGCTGGAGAAGTTCCAGCTGCTGACCGAAGACGAACTGCTCGACGCGCAGGACGAATATGGCGAAGACGCGTTCAGCGCCGGGATCGGCGCCGAGGCGATCCGCGTGCTGCTCGAAAATCTCGATCTGGAGCAGGAACGCGTCGATCTGATGGAAGATCTCGCGACCACCAAGTCGGAGCTGAAGCCCAAGAAGATCATCAAGCGCCTGAAGGTCGTCGAGAGCTTCATCGAATCGGGCAACCGCCCCGAGTGGATGATCCTCGAAGTCGTCCCCGTGATCCCGCCCGAACTGCGCCCGCTGGTGCCGCTCGACGGCGGCCGTTTCGCGACGTCGGATCTCAACGACCTGTACCGCCGCGTGATCAACCGTAACAACCGTCTGAAAAGGCTGATGGAACTGCGCGCGCCGGACATCATCGTCCGCAACGAAAAGCGCATGCTGCAGGAAGCCGTCGACGCCTTGTTCGACAACGGCCGCCGTGGTCGCACGATCACGGGTGCCAACAAGCGTCCGCTCAAGTCGCTGTCCGACATGCTCAAGGGCAAGCAGGGCCGCTTCCGTCAGAACCTGCTCGGCAAGCGCGTCGACTATTCGGGCCGTTCGGTCATCGTGACCGGTCCCGAACTCAAGCTGCACCAGTGCGGCCTGCCCAAGAAGATGGCGCTCGAGCTGTTCAAGCCCTTCATCTACGCGCGCCTCGACGCCAAGGGTCTGTCGATGACCCTGAAGCAGGCGAAGAAGTGGGTCGAAAAGGAACGCAAGGAAGTCTGGGACATCCTCGACGAAGTCATTCGCGAGCACCCGGTTCTCCTGAACCGCGCCCCGACGCTCCACCGCCTCGGCATCCAGGCGTTCGAGCCCGTGCTGATCGAGGGCAAGGCGATCCAGCTTCACCCGCTGGTCTGCGCCGCGTTCAACGCCGACTTCGACGGTGACCAGATGGCGGTCCACGTGCCGCTGTCGCTGGAAGCCCAGCTCGAAGCGCGCGTGCTGATGATGTCGACCAACAACATCCTGAGCCCCGCGAACGGCAAGCCGATCATCGTGCCTTCGCAGGACATGGTGCTGGGTCTCTATTATCTCTCGCTGGAGCGCGAAGGCGAGCCGGGCGAGGGCATGCTGCTCGCCGACATGGCCGAAGTGCACCAGGCGCTGTTCACCGGTTCGGTGACGCTGCACACCAAGGTGGTGAGCCGCGTCCCGCAGACCGACGAGCAGGGCAATGAATATCTGAAGCGCTTCGAGACCACCCCGGGCCGCATGCTGATCGGCGAATGCCTGCCGAAGTCGCACACCGTGCCCTTCGATGTCGTCAACCGCCTTCTGACCAAGAAGGAAATCGGCGACGTGATCGACCAAGTCTATCGCCACACCGGCCAGAAGGAGACCGTGCTGTTCGCCGACGCCATCATGGCGCTGGGCTTCCGCAACGCTTTCAAGGCGGGCATTTCCTTCGGCAAGGACGACATGATCATCCCGGCGTCGAAGGAAGGCATGGTCGACGAGACCCGCGCCCTCGTGAAGGACTTCGAGCAGCAGTATCAGGATGGCCTGATCACGCAGCAGGAAAAGTACAACAAGGCGATCGACGCCTGGTCGCAGTGCGGCGACAAGGTCGCGAACGCGATGATGGACGAAATCCGTGCGACGCCGAAGCTCGACGACGGCCGTCTGGCCCCGATCAACTCGATCTACATGATGGCGCATTCGGGTGCGCGTGGTTCGCAGGCGCAGATGAAGCAGCTTGCCGGCATGCGCGGCCTGATGGCCAAGCCGTCGGGCGAGATCATCGAAACGCCGATCATCTCGAACTTCAAGGAAGGCCTGACCGTTCTCGAGTATTTCAACTCGACCCACGGTGCACGCAAGGGCCTTGCCGATACGGCGCTCAAGACGGCGAACTCGGGTTACCTGACCCGCCGTCTGGTCGACGTGTCGCAGGACTGCGTCGTGATCGAGGAAGATTGCGGCACCACCCGCGGTATGGAAATGCGTGCGATCGTGCAGGGCGGTTCGACGATCGCCTCGCTCGGCGAACGTATCCTCGGCCGCACGACGCTCGAAGATGTCTCCGACAAGGACGGCAACATCATCGCGCCGGTCGGCACGCTGCTCGACGAAGCGACGACGCAGCGGATCGAGGATGCCGAGGTGCAGTCGGTCAAGATCCGTTCGCCGCTGGTCTGCGAAGCGACGCTGGGTGTCTGCGGCAAATGCTATGGCCGCGACCTGGCTCGCGGTACGCCGGTGAACATCGGTGAAGCAGTCGGCGTCATCGCCGCGCAGTCGATCGGTGAACCCGGCACGCAGCTGACCATGCGTACCTTCCACATCGGTGGCGCGGCGCAGGTCAACGAGCAGTCGAACGCCGAAGCGATTTCGGACGGTACGATCGAATATCGCGACATGGCGACGATCGTCGATCAGCGCGGCCGCCGTCTGGCGCTGTCGCGTTCGGGCGAGATCGCGATCATCGACAGCGAAGGCCGTGAGCGCGCGTCGCACAAGCTGCCCTATGGTGCGCAGATCATGCACAAGGACGGCGAGAAGGTGAAGAAGGGCGACCGGATTGCCGAATGGGATCCGTTCACCATGCCGCTGATCACCGAAAAGCAGGGCGTCGTGAAGTATCAGGATCTGGCCGACGGCAAGACGCTGATCGAACAGGTCGACGAAGCGACGGGCATCGCCCAGCGCGTCGTGATCGAATATCGCTCGGCGGGCCGGTCGAAGAAGGAAGACCTGCAGCCGCGCCTGACCCTGCTCGACGACCAGTCGGGCGAAGCGGCGCGCTACCTGCTCGCGGTCGGCACGATGCTGTCGGTCGAGGACGGCCAGGAAGTGCAGGCGGGCGACGTGCTGGCGCGTGTCAGCCGCGAAGCGTCGAAGACGCGCGACATCACCGGCGGTCTGCCGCGTGTTGCCGAGCTGTTCGAAGCGCGTATTCCGAAGGACAACAGCGTCATCGCGAAGATCAGCGGCCGCATTGAATTCGTCAAGGATTACAAGGCGAAGCGCAAGATCGCGATCGTTCCGGAAGAAGGCGATCCGATCGAGTATCTGATCCCCAAGTCGAAGGTGCTCGAAGTGCAGGAAGGTGACCAGGTCAAGCGCGGCGACGCGCTGATCAGCGGCTCGCCGAACCCGCACGACATCCTCGACGTCATGGGCGTCGAGGCGCTGGCCGAATATCTGGTCGCGGAAATCCAGGAAGTCTATCGACTCCAGGGCGTGAAGATCAACGACAAGCACATCGAGGTGATCGTTCGCCAGATGCTGCAGAAGGTCGAGATCACCAGCGGCGGCGACACCACGTTGCTGCCCGGCGAGCAGCTCGATTATCTGGAGATGATGGAGTACAACGCCAAGCTGCCGAAGAACGGCGTGCCCGCGGAAGGCCGTCCGGTCCTCCTCGGCATCACCAAGGCGTCGCTGCAGACCCGCAGCTTCGTTTCGGCGGCGTCCTTCCAGGAGACGACCCGCGTCCTCACCGAGGCTTCGGTGCAGGGCAAGATCGACTCGCTGCAGGGCCTCAAGGAAAACGTCATCGTCGGCCGCCTGATCCCGGCGGGTACCGGCGCGGCGATGAACCGCGTCCGCGTGACCGCTTCGTCGAAGGATGCCGCGCTTCGCGCCGCGATGCGCGCCGCGAACCAGGAGCATCTGATCGCGCCGCAGACCGCCGCCGAGGAACATGCCGCCGAACTGGCGCAGGGTCCCGAAGCCGCGATCGGCGACGACCCGCTCGGCAAGGTGCAGGGCGAGGACTTCACCACCGACGATGTCGCGGTGATGGATCGCCCGGAGGATGAAGGCGAGGCCTAAGCGCCCCGGCTTCACCGCCTGAAGAAAAAGCCCCGCCGGAGCGATCCGGCGGGGCTTTTTCATGCGCGTGGCGGTGCGATGCGTACGCGCCGCGGCGCCGGTTTGATTTGAACGCGGGGTGGCGGCGGTGGTAGGGCGGCCGGCATGATCGATGTACCCTTGTTTCTCGCTTTTCTGGCCGCAGCCGCGATCCTGACGGTCACCCCCGGGGTCGATACCGCGATGGTGCTGCGCGCGGCGACCGTCGACGGCCGCCGGGCCGGCATCGCGGCTTCCGCCGGGATCATCTTGGGCTGCCTGATCTGGGGCGCTGCGGTGTCGCTGGGGCTGGGGGCGGTGCTGCAGGCATCGGAACTGGCCTATGCGGCCGTCAAATTTGCCGGTGCGGCCTATCTCGTCTGGCTGGGCGCGAAGCTTCTGCTGCATCCGCGCGCGGCGCTGGAAGGCGCCGCCGACGGCGCCGCGAGCAGTCGCCGCGATGCATTCGGCAAGGGCTTCCTGACGAACATGCTCAATCCGAAGATCGGTATATTCTATATTACCTTCCTGCCCCAGTTCGTGCCGGCGGGGGCGGATGTCGCCGGATATTCATTCTTCCTCGCGGGGGTGCACATCCTGCTGACCCTCGTCTGGTTCGCGGTGCTGATTGCGGCGACCGCGCCGCTCGGGAAGTTCCTGCGCAAACCGAGCGCAATCGGCGCGCTCGACCGGTTGACCGGAGGTATCTTTGTCGCGTTCGGGCTGAAGCTCGCGACATCGTCGGCCCGCTGAACGGCGGATCCCGACGACAAGGCCCGCCGGTCAGACCGGCGGGCCCCTGTGCGTGGAAATATGCGGGCCGGTGCGACGGCGCCTGAACGGCCGCCGGCCCGGGGCTGCGTTACGGCGCGAGGATCGCGACGGTGATATACAGCAGCAGCGGCAGGCCGAAGCCCAGAAGCGTCAGGCCGACGAAGCCGACGCGCGTCCACAAGACGTCGATGCCGAAGTGGTCGGCCATGCCGGCACAGACGCCGAAGACCATGCCATCGCGACGATTCTTGCGAAAACCCTGTTTCATTTCTGTCCTTTCCATCCCGGCCAGGGAGGCCGGCGTTTTAGGTGGCGTGGTGGCGGGGCCAGCCGATCAGACGATCAGCTGACCAACCTGCGCACCATTCTGACCGGCGATCGCGAGCAGCATGACCGACGCATAGAGCGAAGCGAAAGCGGCGAGCGCGTAGCTCTTGACGGCGTGGGCGTTGAAGTGGGCCATGGGTTTGTCCTTCCTGTATCCTTCCAGCCGGACCATCCGGTGGATGCCCGAAGTAATGCAGGAGGCGTGCCAATTTCATTCATTGGCGGTTAAGCGCGGTTTTTCCGTGCTGGAAACTTTATTTCAATGCGCAATTTCCCGCTAACATGGATTAATTACCATAAGGCGGTAAAAAATTATGATGCGGCCGACGAGCCTCGGGCTGGCGCGGTGCCGGGCGTTCAGCTAGTCGCGAAGATCGATGACGCTCGCCCGCCTTTCGCTGACCGATTTTCGCAACCATGCCGCTGCGGAGCTGGTCGCCGCGCCGGGGCTCGTCGCGCTGCACGGCGACAATGGCGCGGGCAAGACCAACATCCTGGAGGCGATCTCGCTGCTCGCGCCCGGGCGCGGGCTGCGCCGCGCGCCGCTGTCCGACATGGTGCGCGACGGCGCGGCCGGCGGGTTCGCGGTGTTCGCCGAGGTGCAGCCCGACGCCGCGCTGCCCCCCGTCGCGCTGGGCACCGGGATCGAGCCTGCGCATCCCAAACGGCGCATCGTGCGGATCAACGGCGCGGCGGCGGCGGCGACCGCGCTCGGCGACTGGCTGGCGATCCTATGGCTGACCCCGGCGATGGACCGGCTGTTCGTCGAGACCGCGGGCAACCGGCGGCGCTTCCTCGACCGGCTGGTGCTCGCGCTCGACCCGCGCCACGCGCAGCACGGCAATCGCTACGAAGCCGCGATGCGCGCGCGCGGCAAGTTGCTGACCGACCTCGCTGGCGCCGACCGCCAGTGGCTGGCGAGCCTCGAGGCGCAGCTCGCCGAGCATGGCGCGGCGATCGATGCGGCGCGGCAGCGGGCGCTGGCGGCGCTGTCGGCCGAACTGGCGGGGCAGCCCGACGCGCCGTTCGCGCGGCCGTTGCTGACGCTGGTCGATGCCGGGGGTGCGCCGCGCGATGCGCCGTGGACGGCCGAGGCGCTGCGCGAGCTGTTCGCCGAGCGCCGCCGCATCGACGCCGCCGCGGGCCGCGCGACCGCGGGGCCGCACCGCGACGATCTGGCCGCGATCCACGCCGCCTCGGGACGCGGCGCGGCGCGCTGTTCCACCGGCGAACAAAAGGCGATGCTGCTCTCGCTCGTCCTTGCGCACAGCGACTGCGTCGCGCGCGCGCGCGCGCAGCGCCCGCTGCTGCTGCTCGACGAGGTTGCCGCGCATCTCGACCCGATGCGCCGTGCCGCGCTCTACGAGCGCCTCGCCGGGCAGGGCGGGCAGGCGTGGCTGACCGGCACCGAGGCGGCGCTGTTCGAGGACATGCCGGGCCCGGTGACGCGCTTTCGTATCGCCGGCGGGCGGATCGCGCCGGGGTAACGCCCGGTAACGGCAAATTATCGCTTCGACGCTAACCCGTCCCGGAAAGGGGCGCTGCGATGGAACGACGGGGTGATCTGACGGGCGGCGGTTTCGGACGTCGCCGCGCGTCGCTGACGGATGCACCATCCCCGCCGCGCAGTGCGAATGCGTCGCCGGCTCACGTCGCCGCTGCCGATGACACGGGGCGACGCATCGCGCCGCTGCGGCTGGCGGGCTATGGCTTCGGCGGGCTGCTGGGGACGCTGTGCATCGAGGCTATGCTGTCGGGCACGTCGCTGATCACGCCGATCGACGAGACGCTCCGCAACGTCATGCGCGTGATCGGCCTGATCGTCGGGATCCTGCTGGCCCTGTTTGTCGTCGCGCGGCCCGCCGAACCGATGGGCGCTTTGAAGAAGTTCGCGATCCTGCTGTTTCTGCCGATCATGGCGGGCTTTGTCGGCGATCAGGCCGCGTGGCGCATCGCCGACTGGCACGCGTTCGGGCTGTCGTCGGCCGAATATCACCCGACCAGCTATCCCATCACATACGCCAGTCACGGCCGGCGGGGCCGGCGCGATTCGTTCGAGATCGACCCTTTCGACGTCAAGGGCGGCACCGATATCGCGGTTCCTGCGGCGCAGTTTGAGGCGATCTGGCCGCATCACGGCGATTATTGCATCACGGTGATGGCGCGGCGGTCGGCGTCGGGCGCGGTCGAGATATTGAACGACGGCGTCTTCACGCTGCGCGAGCCCGAACCCGCGGTGCTGACGCCCTGTCCCGCGGCGAAGGCCGGTGCGGCGGGCGATCGCGGGTCGCCGTGGGACAAGAAGGAATTCCGGCCCTGACAGGCTGGTCGGTGCGTACCGGCGAGCGGTCCCGCGCGGCTTGCCGCCCGCCGGCGGCTGTGCAATAGGCGCCGGCCCCGCGCAGCCCGACCGCACAGGAGCATCCCATGACCCGCGACGCGACCGCGAGCGCAACCGCGCTCGGCCTCGATTTCGGGACGACCAACAGCGTCGTCGCGCTCGCCGACGGATGCGGCGGGTCGGAACTGGTCGAATTCGCGGGCGACGACGCCACCGGCGCGGTGTTCCGCTCGGCGCTCTGCTTCTGGGAAGAGGAGCGCGCCTGGCAGGGGATCGCGCACGAGGCGGGCCCGTGGGCGATCGCCGAATATCTCCAGTCGCCGCTCGACAGCCGCTTTGTGCAATCGTTCAAGAGCGTCGCGGCGAGCGCGTCGTTCGAACGCGCGCTGATCTTCAACCGCCCCTATCGCTTCGAGGACATGGGGCGGCTGTTCCTCCAGCGGCTCGTCGCGCACGCGGGCGGGCGACTCGACACGCGCCCGCGCCGCGTGATCGTCGGGCGGCCGGTCGAATATGCCGGCGCGCGCCCCGACCCCGAGCTGGCGCGGCGGCGCTACGACGCGATGCTCGAAGCCTTCGGGGCCGAGATATATTATGTCCACGAACCGCTGGGTGCCGCGCACAGCTATGCCGCGCGGCTGACCGAGCCCGCGACGATCCTCGTCGCCGATTTCGGCGGCGGCACCACCGACTTTTCGATCGTCCGCGTCGCCGAACCCGGCGCGCCGCGGCGCTGCGTGCCGCTCGCCTCGTCGGGGATCGGCATCGCGGGCGACCGCTTCGACTACCGCATCGTCGACCGGCTGGTGCTGCCACTGCTCGGCAAGGGCGGCCGCTACCGCTCGTTCGACAAATTGCTCGAAATCCCGGGCGGCTATTTCGCCGACTTCGCCGACTGGTCGCGCCTCGCGCTGATGCGCAACCGCCGCACGCTCGACGAACTCCGGCGGTTGCAGCGCGACGCGGTCGATCCCGAACCGATCGGGCGGATGATCGCGCTTATCGAGCACGAGCAGGGTTTCCCGCTCTACGACGCGGTCGGGCGGCTCAAGCGCGCGCTGTCCGATGCCGAGGAGGCCGATTTCACCTTTCGCAGTGATGGGGTCGAAATTTCGGCGTCGGTGCGCCGCGCCGATTTCGAGCGCTGGATCGCCGACGATCTGCATCGCATCGAGGCGGCGATGGACGCGGCGCTGGCGCGGGCACAGGCCGCGCCCGAAACGATCGACCGGGTGTTCCTGACCGGCGGATCGTCGATGATCCCGGCGATCCGCGCGCTGTTCGCGCGGCGGTTCGGGAGCGAACGGATCGCGACCGGCGGCGAGCTGACCTCGATCGCGCACGGGCTGGCGCTGATCGGCGAGGAGGATGATCCGGCGGAGTGGGCAGCGTAGGGGGCCCGGCGAAGCGAACGCAAGGCCGCGCGGCGCCTGACGGCGTCGGCCCCTCCGTCAGCCCTGCGCGCTGCCACCTCCCCATCGCTGCGCGACAGGGAGGATTGGCGGGAAGCGCCCGGTTGCTGACGCTCTTCTCCCCTCCCGCTTGCGGGAGGGGTCGGGGGTGGGCCGCGGCGTCGCGATGGCCCACCCCGCTGCGGCTAGCCAGCAAGCTGGCAAGCCTCGCTGCCCCTCCCGCGTGCGGGAGGGGAAACCGGTTCGCCACTCAATCGGCAGCTTCCCACCCCAAAGCGGACGTTTCCACCCGGTCGCCGTCAAAGAATTTCGTGCACCTTGTCCTGCGGACGGCACAGCCGCGCGCCCTTGTCGGTTTCGACGAAGGGGCGTTCGACATAGGCGGGGTTGGCGGCCATCGCGGCGACGATCGTCGCTTCGTCGGCATCCTTCAGCCCGCGTTCCTCGGCGTCGGTGCCGCGCAGGCGCAGCGCGTCGCGGGCGCCGATGCCGGCGCTCTTGAACAGCTGTTCCAGCTTGCCGGCGGTGTAGGGCTGCTTCAGATATTCGACGACGGTGACCTCGACGCCCGGCGTCTCTTCGAGAATCGCCAGCGTCTTGCGCGAGGTGCCGCATGCGGGGTTGTGCCAGATGGTCGCTTTCATGCGGGCGGCTCTATCGTGCCGGGACCGGCGATGTAAACCCGCTGTTCATGGCGAATATGCCACAACTGGCGGCATGACGACGATGAAGCTGCTTGCCTTTCGGGGCGAAGCTGCGGCTAATGACCCCAAGAGGGATCGCCACGGGCGGCAGACGGGGTTGGGTTGCAAGTGAACAAGATGATCGATCGCCGATCGATGCTGGGTGCCGCGGCCGCCGGAGCGGGCGCGCTGGCGGCGATGCCGCTCCGCGCGCAGATGCCCGAATGGGTGCAGTCGCTGCCGGGCGCGCAGCCCGCGGTCGACTATCTCGCCGTCGCGAAGCGCCAGCTCGCGATGCAGGGGCGCAACATTCCGCAAGGCGACCGCGTCGGTATCGTCGATTTCGGCCTGCCGTCGTCGCGGCCGCGCTTCGCGCTGGTCGACATGGTCGCAGGGCGCGTCGACATGTACCCCGTCACCCACGGCCGCGGGTCGGACCCGCAGCACGACGGCTGGCTCAAGAGCTTTTCGAACCGCGTCGGCAGCCTCGCCACCTCGCGCGGCGCCTATCGCACCAGCGATTATTACTGGGGCGCCAACGGCTCGTCGATGCGCCTCGCGGGGCTGGAACCCGACAACAACAATGCCGACGTGCGGGCGATCGTCGTCCACGGCGCCTGGTACGCCGAACCGTCGCTGATCGCGACGCAGGGCAAGCTGGGGCGCAGCGAGGGCTGTTTCGTCTTCGGCGAGGAATTGCTGCCGCAGATCCTCTACAAGCTCGGCCCGGGGCGGCTGCTGTTCGCCGACAAGCTGAGCGTCGCGCCGCCGCCGCCGCCGCCGTTCGAGATTCCGGCGCCGGGGACCGAGAATATCATCCGTACCCACGCGCAGCAGGGCAGCCTTCCCAAGACCGCCGATTGAGCCGGCGCGGCTGTCGCGCGTCGGCCGGCGCGCTTGTGAATCCTCCGCATCGCTGCGCGGCAGGGAGGATCAGCGGCAGGCGACCGGAACCCGATCTTCCTTGATTTCGTCCCCGGACTTGATCCGGGGTCTCCTGCAGCGTTGAAGGAATGGATCCCGGATCAAGTCCGGGATGACGAAAATGGGTGGAGCAAGTTTCGCTCCCAGCCCGTTCCGGCCCTTCGCTTTCAGGATCGGCTCACTGTCCGCCGCTGGCCTTGCCCGCGGCGCTCGCGATCGTCGGCACCACGGTGGGGGCGATCATCGACGCGGCGGGGCGGCCGGGTTTGGCGAAGCTCGCGACGACGGGCGCGTCGCGGCCGTAGATGTCGGCGAGCTTCTTCACCCCGCCCTTGTCGCCCGGAATCGCCGTCCAATAGGCGACATAGACGGGGAAGGGGTCGTCGAAGCCGAAGCGCGTCGTTTCGCCGCTGGCGATCGCCTCGCCGAATTCCTCGGGCGATTTGCCCGCGAACATCACCGCCATCAGGCCCGAGAAGTGCAGCGCGCGCTCGGTGCGGATGCAGCCGTGGCTGAACGCGCGCGCGGCGGCGTTGAACGCGCCCTTCGACGGGGTGTCGTGCAGGTAGATGGCGTGCGGATTGAGCATTTCGAGCTTCATCACGCCGAGCGCGTTGTTCGGGCCGGCCTTTTGCACAACCGACAGCGTCTTGCCGCTGCCCGTCCAGGTGTAGCCCTGCGCGCGCGCCGAGGCGGGATTGTTCGCGATCGTAGCGCCGATGCCTTCGTTGATGATGCTGCGCGGCAGCGTCCAGGTCGGGTTGACGATGACGCCGGTCGCCATCGGATTGAGCTGCGGCGTCGGGGTCGATGCCTTGCCGACGACCGCCTTGTGCGTCGCGATGATCTTGCCGCTGTGGACGACGCGAGTCAGATATTCGGGGACGTTGCTGACGATATAGCGCTTGCCGAGGTCGCGCGGCATCCAGCGCCACCGTTCCATGTTGACACGGATCACATTGGCGTCGGCGGGGGTCTTGGCGGTGGCGAGCGCGGCCTTGAGCGCCGCGAAATCGGAGTGGACCGGATCGAAGGCGGCGAGCGTTTCGGCTACCGTGCCCGCGACCAGCGACTGGTTGAGCAGCGCGATCAGCGGCATGTGATCGGCGTCGCTGTCGACCATGAACCACTGCTTGCGCGCGGCGTTGGGGGTGCGGCCGTCGCGCAGGTGTGTCGCCAGCAGCAGGAAGGCGTCGGTGGCGGTGCGGTCGAGCCGCGCCTGATCGTCGCTGACGATCGCGGCGGCGAGACCTTCGGGATTGTAATCCTTGGCGAACAGCCCCTCGGCGCCGATGCCCTCGATCACGCGCAGCAGCGTTTCGGCGTTGCCCTTCGACCAGTTCGGCAGGTTGGCCTCGTCCGCGCTTTCGACCTCGGGCGCATCGTCGGTGACCTTGTCGGGCTGGAGGACGACCGAATCCTCCTTGACGTTGGTCTGGGCGAGCGCGGGGGCGGCGGCAAGCGTCAGCGAGAGCAGCAGGGGGGCGGCGAGGGGGGAGCGTTTGACCATAGGCCTAGGCCCATAGCCAAAAAGCCGCCCCAGTGAAAGTGAGCTGGGGCACAGCTCGTCGTGCCGGCGCGGACCCCGGCTCGTGCCGGGGTCGCGGGCGTGCAGCGAGGTTCAGGCGGCGGTTTCGTCCTGGCGCGCGAGCCATTCCTCGAGCCACTTGATCGTATAATCGCCGTGGATGACGTCGGGGTCGGCGAGCAGCGCCTGGTGGAGCGGGATGTTCGTCTTGACCCCGCCGACGACCATTTCCTCGAGCGCGCGGCGCATCCGCATCATGCAGCTTTCGCGGCTGCGGCCATAGACGATCAGCTTGCCGATCATGCTGTCGTAATAGGGCGGGATCGAATAGCCGGCGTAGAGCCCGCTATCGACGCGCACGTGCATGCCGCCCGCGGGATGATAGGCCGTGACCTTGCCGGGCGAGGGCAGGAAGCTGCGCGGATCCTCGGCATTGATGCGGCATTCGATCGCGTGGCCGCGGAATTCGAGATCCTCCTGCCGCACCGACAGCCCGCGGCCGTCGGCGATGCGGATCTGTTCGCGGACGAGGTCGAAACCGGTGATCATCTCGGTCACCGGATGCTCGACCTGGATGCGCGTGTTCATCTCGATGAAGAAGAATTCGCCATTTTCCCACAGGAATTCGATCGTCCCCGCGCCGCGATAGTGCATCTTCGCCATCGCGTCGGCGCAGACCTTGCCCATGCGTGCGCGTTCCTCGGCCGAGATGACGGGCGAGGGGGCTTCCTCGAGCACCTTCTGGTGGCGGCGCTGAAGCGAGCAGTCGCGCTCGCCGAGATGGATGGCGTTGCCGTTGCCGTCGCCGAACACCTGGAATTCGATGTGGCGCGGGTTGCCGAGATATTTTTCCATATAGACGGTCGGGTCGCCGAAGGCGGCCGCGGCCTCCGAAGAGGCCTGTCCCATCAGGCTTTCGAGGCTGTCGGCGTCGGCGACGACCTTCATCCCGCGCCCGCCGCCGCCCGAGGCGGCCTTGATCAGCACCGGATAGCCGATCGCTTCGGCGAGCGCCTTGGTTTCCTCGCTGAAGGTCACCGCACCGGGCGAACCCGGAACGACGGGCAGGCCCAGCGCGACCGCGGTGCGCTTCGCTTCGACCTTGTCGCCCATGGTGCGGATATGCTCGGGCTTCGGCCCGACGAAGATCAGGTTATGCGCCTCGATGATCTCGGCGAAGCGCGCGTTCTCCGACAGGAAGCCGTAGCCCGGATGGATCGCATTGGCGTTGGTGACCTCGGCGGCCGAAATGATCGCCGGGATGTTGAGATAGCTGTCCTTTGCCGCGGGCGGGCCGATGCAGACGGCCTCGTCCGCCAGCCGGACGTGCATCGCGTCGGCGTCGGCGGTCGAATGGACCGCGACGGTCCTGATGCCCATTTCGTGGCACGCGCGGTGGATGCGCAACGCGATCTCGCCGCGGTTGGCGATCAGCAGTTTCTCGATGGTCATGCCAAAATCTGCCTTCAGCCTCAGCCGATGGTGAACAGCGGCTGGTCATATTCGACCGGCTGGCTGTTCTCGACGTGCACGGCCTTGAGGGTGCCCGACGTCGGCGCGGTGATCGGGTTCATCACCTTCATCGCCTCGATGATCAGGATGGTGTCGCCGGCTTTGACGGTCGATCCGGCGGTCGCGAAATTGGGCGCCGAGGGTTCGGGGGCGAGGTAGACGGTGCCGACCATCGGCGATTTTACCGCATCGGCGAAGCTGTCGACGGCGGGCGCGGCCGGCGCGGCGGCGGCTGCCGCCGGGGCCGCGGCGGCCGGAGCTGCCACCGGGGCGGGGGCGTAGGCCAGCGGCGCGGCGGCGGCGGTCAGCGTGCGCGCGACGCGCACCTTGCGGTCGCCGTCCTCGACCTCGATCTCCGACAATTGCGTGTCGTCGAGAAGTTCCGCCAATGCGCGGACGAAGGCCGGATCGATGTTGATGCCGTGCTCTTTATGGTCACCCATGTGTCTGTTCCTGCTGTTGCGGCGCCGTGGCGACGGCGCTCGACCCCTGTTCTGATCGGCCTCTTGTCAGAGAGACGCGGCGGCGTCCAGCGCCAGCGTATAGCTCGCCGCGCCGTGACCGGCAAAATGCGCGGCCGCCGCCATGCCGATGTAGCTGATATGCCGAAAGGATTCGCGCTTCATCGGATCCGACAGATGGACCTCGATCACCGGCACCTTGATCGACTTGATCGCGTCGTGGAGCGCGATCGAGGTGTGCGTATAGCCCCCGGCGTTGAGCAGCACCGCCTTGGCGCCCGCAACATAAGCCTCGTGCAGCCAGTCGATCAGCACGCCTTCATGGTTGGTCTGGCGGCATTCGAGGCGAAGGCCAAGGCCGGCCGCCTGCGCCTCCAGCCGCGCATGAATGTCGTTCAGCGTGTCATGCCCGTAAATCTCCGGCTCGCGCGTGCCGAGCAGGTTGAGATTGGGGCCGGAGAGGACATAGACGGTGGGCAGGTCGGTCAAGTTGCGGGCTTTCGGTTGCGGCCTCGATGGCGCCCCCTATATGGGCTGCTCGGCAAAAGGCAAAGCGAGGTGGGTTTCAACGTGATCTCGATCATCCTCAACGGCGACCCGCGGCAGGTGCGCGAAGGCAGCATCGCCGATCTCGTCGCCTCGCTGGGGCTCGACGTGAAGAAGGTCGCGGTCGAACGCAACCGCGCGATCGTCCCGCGTTCGACGCTTGCCGACGTCGCGCTCGCCGAGGGCGATGCGCTCGAAATCGTTCATTTTGTAGGAGGCGGTTGTTGACCGACACTTGGAGCGTTGCCGGACGGACCTTTTCGTCGCGGCTGATTGTCGGGACCGGCAAGTATAAGGATTTCGAGCAGAACGCCGCCGCGGTCGAAGCGTCGGGGGCACAGATTGTCACCGTCGCGGTGCGGCGCGTCAATGTGTCGGACCCGACCGCACCGATGCTGACCGACTTCATCGATCCCAAAAAGATCACCTACCTCCCCAACACTGCGGGTTGCTTCAACGCCGACGACGCGATCCGCACGCTGCGGCTCGCGCGCGAGGCCGGCGGCTGGGACCTTGTGAAGCTCGAGGTGCTCGGCGAGGCGAAGACGCTCTATCCCAACATGCGCGAGACGCTCGAGGCGACCGAGGTGCTCGCGAAAGAGGGTTTTCTGCCGATGGTCTATTGCGTCGACGATCCGATCGCCGCGAAGCAGCTCGAGGATGCGGGCGCGGTCGCGATCATGCCGCTCGGTGCGCCGATCGGGTCCGGGCTGGGTATCCAGAACCGCGTGACGATCCGCCTGATCGTCGAGGGCGCGTCGGTGCCGGTGCTCGTCGACGCGGGCGTCGGGACCGCGAGCGATGCCGCGGTGGCGATGGAACTCGGCTGCGACGGCGTGCTGATGAACACCGCGATCGCCGAGGCGAAGGACCCGATCCTGATGGCGCGCGCGATGAAGCGCGCGGTCGAGGCGGGCCGCGACGCCTATCGCGCGGGGCGCATGGGGCTGCGCAAATATGCCGACCCTTCGAGCCCGCTCGCCGGGCTGATCTAGCCCGCACCGCCCTGGCGGTCGGCAGCCGGACTCTTGCCGGGTTTGGTTTCTCCATATATGATACGTATATGAATCATATATGGAGACCCGCATGGGCATCGTGAACATCGACGAGGATCTGCACGACCAGTTGCGCCGGGCGAGCCGGGTATCGTGCCGTTCGATCAATGCGCAGGCCGCTTACTGGATCCGGATCGGCCTGTTGTGCGAGACCAACCCGACGCTGAGTTTCGCCGAGATCGCCGCGCGCGAGCTGCGCGAGGCAGGGGTTTCGGCGGGGGGTTCGGCCGGGGCGACAACGGGGGCGCCGCGTGACGAAGCGGCCTGAGGAACTGGCGCTGATGGCCGAATCGGGCCGTTTGCTGGCGTCGGTGTTCGAATGGCTCGACCGGACTCCGCTCGTCGGCCTGTCAACGCTGGCGATCGACACGATGGTCGAGCGCTTCATCGTCGACGAGCTTGGCGCGCGCCCTGCGAGCAAGGGCCAATATGGCTATGGGTTCGTGCTCAACGCGTCGGCGAACCATGTCGTGTGCCACGGCGTGCCCTCGGCCGAGGAAGTGCTGCGTGACGGCGACATCGTCAACCTCGACATCACGCTGGAAAAGAACGGCTATATCGCCGATTCGAGCAAGACCTACCTGATCGGCGCGGTGAACGCCGCCGCGCGGCGGCTGGTGCGGACCACCTATGAGGCGATGTGGCTGGGCATCGCGGCGGTGCGCCCCGGCGCGCGGCTCGGCGATATCGGCTGGGCGATCGAGCGCCATGCGCGGCGGAACGGCTATTCGGTGGTGCGCGAATATTGCGGGCACGGCATCGGCCGCGAGATGCACGAGGAGCCCCAGATCCTCCATTTCGGAAGGCCGGGGACCGGGCTCGTGCTGCGCGAGGGCATGGTCTTCACGATCGAACCGATGCTCAACCGCGGGCGCCGGGCGGTGCGGACCGAGGCCGATGGCTGGACCGTGGTGACGCGCGACGGATCATTGTCGGCGCAATTCGAACATACTGTTGCGGTGACGGCTTCGGGCGTGTCGGTCCTGACGCTGCGCGCTGACGAGCAGGGCATGCCGGGCGCGATGAAGCGGGCTGCTTGAGCGGGCGACGCCGGCTTCCGGCCCCCGTCCGCCTGGCTCCTCCCTGTGGCTGCAGGCCTTGGGGGAGTCGAAGACGGCGCTCAGCGCCAGCTGATCGCTCGCGCAGCGGGTGGTGGAGGGGCTGAAAGGCCGCGCGGCGCCTGACGGCGCCGGCCCCTCGGTCAGTTCTGCGGGCTGCCACCTCCGCGGGAGGAGCGGCAGCAAGCGACCGTTAGTCGCCGCTAGAGATGTGCACCCCGGCGAAAGCCGGGGTCCAGAATGCCGACACGAACCTGGCGTGTTTTCTGCAATGGACCCCGGCTTTCGCCGGGGAGCGCGAAGGGCTGGATTCGGTCATGTTCCGTCATCCCGGCGAAGGCCGGGATCTCGCCGGTGCGTCATGGCTTGCAGGGCGGGCTCCCGGCCTTCGTCGGGATGACGACTGGAAATGGACACGGTTCGTTCATCACCCCATTCCGGTCTCCGAACCCTCCTTCGTCACCGCCAATCCTTCTCAAATTGACAATATAATTTGTCTATTATATCCAGCTCCCATGGACGAGACGCTTGCCATGCTGGACGATGCCGGCACCGCGCGGGTGGCGCTGTCGCCGCTGCGCCGCGAGTTGCTGGCGCGGCTGCGCGAACCCGCTTCGGCGGCGGGGCTCGCCGAGGCGCTGGGGGTGCCGCGCCAGAAGATCGGCTATCATCTGCGCGTGCTCGAAAAGGCGGGGCTGATTGGCGCCGTATCGACCCGCAAGCGCCGCGGTTTCACCGAAACATTGTTTGAGGCGCGCAGCGGCGCCTGGCTCATCGATCCGATGCTGCTCGTCCCGGCCGGCGCCGATGCGGCCGGCAAGCAGGACCGTTTCGCCGCCGCGCACCTCGTGCGCACCGCGGCGGGGATCGTCCGCGATGTATCGCGCATGCAGGAGGCGGCGGCCGACGAAGGCAGCCGTCTGCTGACCTTTACCGTCGAGGCCGATGTCGCCTTCGCGCGGCCGTCGGATATCGAGTGTTTCGCGGCGCGGGTGGCCGATGCGCTGGCGGCGATCGCCGCCGATTTTGCGTCGCCCGGCGAAGCGCGGCGCTACCGTGTCACCATCGCCGGCCATCCCGCCGCCGCAACCCGCGAGCCGCCCGCGATCAACTGAAAGGAGACGCAAGATGACCGAAGCTGCCGATCCGCCGACCGTCGACCGCATCCTCGTCGAAATGACGATCGCCGCGCCCGCCGCCGCGGTGTGGGACGCGCTGCGCGACCGCGACAAGCTGCTCCAATGGTTCGGCTGGGACGCACCGAGCCTCGCCGACGAGGTCGACTATATCTTCTTTCAGCACACCCGCCCCGACGAGGGTGCGGGCATCCTGTGGTTCGAGGGCGTGCCTGACCGTTTCGAGGTCGAGCCGCGCGGCGCCGATCACTGTATCCTGCGCGTCGTGCGCGCCTCCCCCGCGGGCGAGAGCTGGGACGGAATCTATGAGGATATGGTCGAGGGCTGGATCAGCTTCGTCCAGCAGCTCCGCCTTGCGATCGAGCGGCACGACATTGCTCCGCGGCGCACGCTCTATTTCGAGGGACATGCGAAACCCGGCGGATCGGGCCCGATCGCCGCGCTCGGGCTGGCGGGGCTCCGCGATGTCCCCGACGGCGCCGCCTTCGTCGCCGACCTGCCGACCGGCGAGGTCGTCGAAGGGATGGCGTGGCACCGTACTCCCTGGCAACTCGGCCTCACCGTGCCGCAATGGGGCGACGGGTTGCTGATCGCCACCGACAAGTCGGTGAAGGATACGGCGCCGCACGGGCGCGGGATGGTGATCCTGACCAGCTATGGCCTGTCCGACACCGCCTTTGCTGCGCTCGAGGCGCGCTGGAAGGCGTGGTGGGACGCGCACTATGACGCGCCGCCGCCGAGCACCGGGGCGTGCAGCTAGGGCGCGACACGTCCTTCGTCGCGCCCCGGCATCGGCGCGGCGAAACGCAATACCGGCACCGACAGCGCGAGCCAGCCGCCGCCCGCGAGCACCGCGGCGGGCAGCGACCACAGATCGGCGACCAGCCCGAACAGCCAGGCGCCGAGCGCCAGCGCGCCGAAGGTCACTGCCTGGTAGATCGACAGGCACCGCCCGAGGATCGCGTCGGGCGAACGGAGCTGCATCGCGACGTTGAGCGTCGTCAGCGTGCCGACCCACGCCATGCCCGCGACGAAGGCCGCGGCGAGCACCGCCGCAATCGCCTGTGTCAGCGCGACGGGGACCATCGCGGCGGCGAAGCCCAGCGTTGCGGTTCCGACCACCGCTTCGCTTCCCCAGCGCCGCCGCGCCGCGCTGACCCACAAGGCACAGACGATCGAGCCGAGCCCGAAGGCGCCGAGGCAGAGGCCATAGACCAGTTCGGTTCCCTTCAGCTGGTCGCGGACGAGCGACGGGAGCAGCGCCTGAAAGGCGGCCGCGCCCAGCCCGAAGGAAAAACCGCGCATCAGCACGCGGCGCACCGGGTCCGACTGCGCGCAGAACCGCAGCCCGGTCGCGATCGCGGCGAGCATCGGGGTCTTTTGGGGCGGGTCGGTCTCGGGCTTCCAGCGCAGCAGGACGATGATCAGCGCGAGGTAGCTCAATGTGTTGAGCGCAAAGGCGGCCGCGGGACCGGTGAGCGAGATGAGCAGCCCGCCGAGCGCGGGGCCGACGCTGCGCGCGAGGTTGAACGCGATGCTGTTGAGCGCGATCGCCTGCGGCAGGTGGGCGTGCCCGACCTGCTGGCGCACCGACGCTTGCCAGGCGGGCGAGTTGACCGCGGTGCCGCAGCCGACCGCGAGGGTGAAGAAGAGCAGCGAGAGCGGCCCGATGGCGCCGACCCAGGTCACGGCGGCGAGCCCCGCCGACATCAGCAGCATGAGGAGTTGCGCCGCGAGCATCACCCGGCGGCGGTCGTAATTGTCGGCGATCGCGCCGGCGAAGACGCCGAGCATCAGGATTGGGATCGTCGCGCCGGCGTTGACCAGCGCGATCAGCAGGTGCGACTGCGTCAGCTCGGTCATCAGCCAGGCGGCGCCGACCGACTGGATCATCGACCCCATGTTCGAGGCGAGGTTGGCGATCCAGATCGCGCGAAAGGCGGGAAAGCGGAACGGGGCGAGCGGCGAGGTGCGGGCAGGGGGCGGGGCGGACCCGCCCGCCATCAGTTGCGGCCCCCGGCGAGCCCGCGTGCGATCACCTGCGCCTGGATCTCCGCCGCGCCCTCGAAGATGTTGAGGATACGCGCGTCGCACAGGATGCGGCTGATCTCATATTCCATCGCATAGCCGTTGCCGCCGTGGATCTGGAGGCTCGCGTCGGCGTTCGACCAGGCAGCGCGCGCGCCGAGCAGCTTGGCCATGCCCGCCTCGATGTCGCAGCGCTTGCCGCCGTCCTTGGCGCGCGCCGCGGTATAGGAAAGCTCGCGCGCGGTGACGAAGTCGACGAGGCTCATCGCCAGCTTGTCGGCGACGCGCGGGAAGTGGACGATCGGCTGGCCAAACTGCTTGCGAGTCACCGCATAGTCGAGCCCGAGTTCGAGCGCGCGGCGCGCGACGCCGACCGCGCGCGCCGCAGTCTGGATGCGCGCGCCCTCGAAGGTGCGCATCAATTGCTTGAACCCCTGGCCTTCCTCGCCGCCGAGCAGCGCGTTGGCGGGTGCGGTCATGCCGTCGAACTGGAGCGCATATTCGCGCATGCCGCGATAGCCGAGCACCTCGATCTCGCTGCCGGTCATGCCAGCGGCGGGGAAGGGGCTTTCCTCGCTGCCGCGTGGCTTGGGCACCAGCAGCATCGACAGCCCGGCATAGCCCTTCGCATCAGGCAGGGTGCGCGCGAGCAGGGTCATCAGGTCCGATCGCGCGGCATGGGTGATCCAGTTCTTGGCGCCGTCGATGACCCAATGATCGCCGTCGCGGCGGGCGCGCGTCTGGAGCGAGCCGAGGTCCGATCCGACGTCGGGTTCGGTGAACACCGCGGTGGGCAATATCTCCCCGCTCGCGATGCGCGGCAGCCATTCGGCCTTCTGCGCGTCGGTGCCGCCGAGTACGATCAGTTCGCCCGCGATCTCCGATCTTGTGCCGAGCGAGCCCGTGCCGATCCAACCGCGCGACAATTCCTCGGTGACGATGCACATGACGAGCTTGCCGAGGCCGAGCCCCCCATATTCCTCGGGGATGCACACGCCGAAGGTGCCGAGGTCGGCCATTGCGGCGACGGTCGTATCGGGGATCAGCGCGTTGGCGAGGTGCCAGCCGTGCGCGTGCGGCAGAATCTCGGCATCGGTGAAGCGCCGGTACTGCTCGCGGATCGCGTCGAGGTCGGCGTCGTGGAGCGTCTCGCTCGGCCATTGCCCGGCTGCGAACAGCTGCGTCAGTTCGGCGCGCGCCGCGGCATGATCGGCCTCGACCAGCGCGGCGCAGGTATCAGCCAGCTTCGCCGCTTCGCGCATCAGTCCCAGGTCGGCGGGGCGGCTGATCTCGTTCTGGCCCATCGGCAGCCCGCCGACGAGCTGCGCGATTCCCTCGGCGAAGGCGAGCCGCGTGACCAGCGCGTCGACCCGGCTGGCATCGCCCGCGGCTTCGGCCCAGTCGAGCGTCGCTTCGAGCGCGGCGACCGTCGTGGCGATCCACGCAAAGCCGTGCGCTGCACGCTGTTCGCGGTCGATCGGCGCGTTCGCGAGCCGCGCCGCCAGCGCGGCCTGCGCCGCGGTCCGATAGTCCTGCGCGGCGCCCAGCGCCTGCCGATAGTCGATCATCCTGTCACCCCGTTCGTTGCAGGGGCGATGCACCGAACCGCGGCGCTCCGCAAGTCCAGTTAGTAAGCTATGTTAGGAAGTCGGCCCGGCTTGCTGCACCGCGAAATATTCGTGCGTCCCCCACTGGCGCGCCGCCGCCCGACTGGTTACATGGGCCGCCACTAAACGACTCGCGCGTGCCGCCCCTCCGCCCCGGGCAGGCGCCGCCAAAAGCAGAAAGTGGCAGCTCATGGAAATCATCACCGGCCTGACCTTCGACGACGTGCTGCTGGTCCCCGGCCCGTCGGACATCCTCCCGTCGGACGCCAATCTGTCGACCCAGCTGACCAGCGAGATCAGCCTGAACATCCCGATCCTCTCCTCGGCGATGGACACGGTGACCGAGGCCGACATGGCGATCCTGATGGCGCAGATCGGCGGCATCGGCGTGCTCCACCGCAACCTGACGATCGAGGAGCAGGCGGCGGCGGTGCGCCAGGTGAAGCGCTTCGAAAGCGGGATGATCGTCAACCCGATCACCATCACCCCCGACGCGCCGCTGTCCTATGCGACCGCGCTGATGGCGCAGCACAAGATTTCGGGCATTCCGGTCGTCGAGCCCGGCGGCAAGCTGGTCGGCATCCTGACCAACCGCGACGTGCGCTTCGCCGACAATCCCGGCCAGCCGGTGCGCGAACTGATGACCGCCGAGAATCTGGCGACCGTCCGCCCCGGCGTCGGGCAGGACGAGGCGCGCAAGCTGCTCCACCAGCGCCGCATCGAAAAGCTGCTCGTCGTCGACGATGATTACCGCTGCATCGGCCTGATCACCGTCAAGGACATGGAAAAGGCGGTCAACTATCCCGAGGCGACCAAGGACGCGGGCGGCCGGCTGCGCGTCGCGGCGGCGACGAACACCGGCGACAGCGGCATCGAACGCGCCGAGGCGCTGCTCGACGCCGAATGCGACCTGATCGTCGTCGACACCGCGCACGGCCACAGCAAGGGCGTCGGCGCGACGGTGGAGAAGATCAAGAAACTGTCGAACCGCGTCCAGGTTCTGGCGGGCAATGTCGCGACCGGCGACGCGACCCGGGCGCTGATCGATTGCGGCGCCGACGGCGTCAAGGTCGGCATCGGCCCCGGCTCGATCTGCACGACGCGCGTCGTGGCAGGCGTCGGCGTGCCGCAGCTCACCGCGATCCTCGACAGCGTCGAGGCGGCGTCGAAGCTGGGCGTTCCGGTGATCGCCGACGGCGGGCTGCGCACCTCGGGCGATATCGCCAAGGCGCTGGCCGCGGGCGCATCGAGCGTGATGGTCGGTTCGCTGCTCGCGGGCACCGCCGAGGCGCCGGGCGAGACCTTCCTGTTCCAGGGCCGGACGTACAAGAGCTATCGCGGCATGGGCAGCGTAGGCGCGATGGCGCGCGGCTCGGCCGACCGCTATTTCCAGCAGGATATCAAGGACCAGATGAAGCTGGTGCCCGAGGGGATCGAGGGGCAGGTGCCGTTCAAGGGACCCGCGAAGGACGTGATCCACCAACTCGTCGGCGGCGTGAAGGCTGCGATGGGCTATACCGGCAGCCGTACGCTGGGGGATCTGCGCGAGCGCGCCAAATTCGTGCGCATCACCAATGCGGGCCTGCGCGAAAGCCATGTCCACGACGTCGCGATCACCCGCGAGGCGCCGAACTATCCGGTGGGGTGATTGGGGCCGTCATTGCGAGCGTCGCGAAGCAATTTCCAGCTATCGCCCATTCGCAACGACAGCTGGAGATCGCTTCGTCGCTGCGCTCCTTGCAATGACGGGATAAGGGAAACCAATGACGCCCGCTGCGCGCATCCAGACCGCGATCGAGATTCTAGACGCCATCGCGCTTGCCGCGCGCGAGGGCGGGGCGCCGGCCGACGCGATCTTTGCCGAGGCGATGCGCGCGCGGCGCTATGCAGGGTCGAAGGACCGCCGCGCGATCCGCGGCCATGTCTATGACGCGATCCGCGCGGTGCGTTCGGCGCCGGTGTCGGGCCGGGCGGCGATGCTTGTCCTCGCCGATGCCGATCCCGATCTTGCTGCGCTGTTCGATGGCGCGGCCTATGGTCCCGCGGCCATCGATGCCGGTGAGCCGCGCGCCGAGACGGGGCTCGCGCCGCCGGCGCTCGTCGAGCTGTTCGACCCGCTGGTCGGCGACGGCGAGGCGGAAGCGATGCTCGCCCGCGCATCGCTCGATCTGCGCGCGAACCGGCTGAAGGCCAGCCGCGACGAGATTGCGGCGCTGTTTCCCGAAGGCGAAGCGATCGTGGGCGCCGCGGACGGCTGGCGCCTGCCCCCCGAAACCGCCGCGGCGCAGCACCCCACCTATGCCACGGGCGCTTTCGAGGTGCAGGACGCCGCGAGCCAATATGCGTCGGCGGCGCTCGATGCCGCGCCGGGGCAGACGATCGTCGATCTGTGCGCGGGCGGCGGCGGCAAGACGCTCGCCATCGCGTCGCTCACCGCGAACGACGCGGCGATCCTCGCTTGCGACACCAACCGCGCACGCCTCCAGCAGCTGGCCCCGCGCGCCGAACGCGCCGGCGCGACGCGCATCGAGACCCGGCTGCTCAACCCGGGGCAGGAGGCGGCGATGCTCGCCGACGCGATGGGCCGTGCCGACCGGGTCTTCGTCGATGCGCCCTGTTCGGGCAGCGGCACCTGGCGCCGCAGTCCCGAACTGCGCTGGCGGCTCACCCCCGCCCGGCTCGAACGCCACCTCGCCGATCAGGCGAAGCTGATCGACCTCGGCGCCGAACTGGTGGCGCCGGGCGGCAAACTCCTTTATGCTGTCTGCTCGATCATCGCACGCGAGGGGCGGGCACAGGTGGACGATTTTATCACCCGGCATCCGGGCTGGACCGCCGATTGCGGCTATCTTCCGGACGGCATCGGACGCGCCGCGGGCGCGGGATTCCTGCTCACGCCGGCGCACGACGGCTGCGACGGATTTTTCCTCGCACGGCTGACACGCCCATGTTAGCTTCGCCGGCAATCAAGCGATGGGAGAATGCGATGCGCATCAGTTTGCTGGCCCTCGGCGCGGGTCTTGTCCTTGCCAGCCTGCCCACGGCCTCCGATGCGCAGCGCGCCGACAACGACATTCTTCCGGTTTCGCTGGCGCTCCAGGAACAGGGCGTGAAGGCGCAGGCCGCGGGCGATCTCGACGGCGCGATCGACGCCTATGAAGCCGCACTCGCCGCCGATCCGCGCAACCGTTCGGCGATCGTCGCGCTGGCACAGGTCGCGCGCGCGCAGGGACTGCCGGGCAAGGCGATCGGCCTCTATCGCGAGGCGCTGAACCTCGATCCCAACGACGTGGTGGCGCTGACCGGGCAAGGCGAGGCGCTCGCCGACAAGGGAGCGCTCGAGCTGGCGCGCGAAAAGCTCGCCGAGGCCCAGCGCGCGTGCAAGGACAAATGCCCACAGGTCGCCGCACTCGAAAAGGCGATCGCCGCGAACGCCGAGAAGAAGGTCGTCGCCGCCGAGGCGCTGATCCCCAAGACGGTGGTTACGACAAGCCAGAACTGAGCGCTCGCCCGGCGAAGGCCGGGGTGGGCGGACGCCGCGTTCAGAACCCCAGGTTGCGGAAGGCGACCCGGAACGAGAAGCTGTTGCCGCGCTTCGCGTCGCCGGTGTCGATATAGTCGCGGCGCCATGTCAGAGCGATCGACAGGCATTCGTCGTCATAGGCGACGCCCAGCCGGTGGCGGATCGGTTCGAACCCGTCGGCCTGGCCCAGCGGGTCGTCGCGCTGGCCGGTGAGGTCGACGATCGCCGACCCGAAGACCGACCAGTTCTTTGCCACCGCGACGCGTCCGCCGACGCGGGCTTCCTCGCGGTCCTGCAGATCCTCGCCGAGCAGCAATATGTCGCGGTTGAGGCGCGAATAGCCGAGCACGGCATAGGTCGAGCGGCTGCCGATCGTCGCGTCGAATTCGTTGCGGCGAACCGCCAGATTGTCCTTGTCGAGCCGGAAGCGGTGCGTCAGGCGCAGGAAATCCTTGTACGCCACCGTGGTGCGGCCGACGATGTCCGAGGTGCGGTCGGTCAGCCCGGTGCCGTCGGGGAACAGGCTCGGCTTCTCCGACAGGCGATAGCTCTGGCCGACGATGCTGTTGATGTTGAACCCGGGGCGGCTGAAATTCCACTCGACGCCATAGGTGATGCGCGCGCCGTCCTCGAACCGGTCGTAACCGTTGAAGCGGTTGATCGCGAACAAATTGCTGTCCTCGAGGTCGAAGGCGCGCGAATCCTCGTTCGGGATGTCGAGATTCTTGATCTTCGGCGTCGCGACGATCTGGACGCGCGGGGTCAGCGTCTGGGTCCCGCCCATGAATTCGCCGATGAAGGGCCAGCGCATGTCGACCGCCGCGGCGGCGATGCCGCGGCCCTCCCAGCCCGATTTGCCGCGATAGCCGGCGATGTCGGTGAGCAGATTCTGGTCGCTGTGATAGATATCGCCGCGCACCAGTGCGGTGAAGGTGACTTCCTGCCCCAGCGTCGTCAGGCGCCGGAGGTCCCAGCGCACTCCGGCGAAGGCGCGCTGCGTGTCCTGTCCCGCGGTGCGGCCGATCGCGAGCGTGTTGAGCTGGAGTTCGAACTGGCCGCCGAAGACCGGGTCGGTCAGCCGCTGGCGATAATCGAGGATCGGGAGCGCGATCGGCTGCTGCCCCTGCTTGTCGCCCGCGCGCAGCGTCTGCGTCGCCCAGCCGGCGATCGACAGATAGCTCTGGCCGCCGATCCGCTCGACCTCGAAGGTCGAACGCAGCCGGTCGTCGCGGCTGATATCGTAACGGCGCAGGAAGGTGCGGTCGGTCGCGATGCGTCCCGAGTAGCTGGCGCTCCAGCGCGGGCTGAGCTGGAAGCGCCCGGCGCTTTCCAGATAGCCGCGGAAATCTTCGTCGCCGCGCACCTGCGGGCCGGTCAGCGGCACGACCGAACTATAGGTTGCATAGCCGTTGACGCGGAACGATCCGATGTCGGTCAGTGCGCGAAACTCGCCCTCGAGCATCGGCGCCGCGCCGGTGTAGAGGTGCGGGGTCAGCGTCAGGTCGCGGTCGGGTTCGATGCGCAGATAATAGGGCACCGCGATCTCGAAGCCGTTGGTGCGGTCGAAGCGGACCTCGGGGACGAGCAGGCCGCTGCTCGACTGGTTGTTGAGCGGATGGCTCAATCCGGGGAGCGGAATCAGCGGAAGCCCGAAAATCTCGACCCGCGCGCCCTTGTAGCGGACCTTGTTCTTTGCCTTGTCGTACATGACGCGCACGGCGCGGATCTGCCAGCTCGGCTTCTTGGGGCAGCCGTCTGCGGTCTCGACGGGGCAGGGGGTGTAGGCGGCGTTCTCCAGCTCGATATTGCCATTCTCGAAGCGCGTGCCCTTGACCGCGGCGAGGCGCGACCCGTTCTCGAGCACCACCAGCATATTCTGGACGACGCCGTCGCGCAGCGAGTCGGTCAGGACGATGCGGTCGCCATAGGCGGTGTCGCCTTCGGGATTCGTGATCGCGACGTCGCCCTCGGCGACGACCTCGCCGGTCTTGCGGTTCCACGTCACCTTGTCGGCCCGCAACCGGATCGCTTCGCGATTCATCTGCACATTGCCGTCGGCGACCACGACATCGGCGTCGCTGTCGTAATTCAGATTGTCGGCGGCAAAGCCCACCTGTTCGCTATTCGGGACCGCCGGGGCGTCGGCGGGGGCGGCCGGCACGTCGGGGGTCTGGAGGTCGGGTTCGCCCTGCGGTGCGGGAACGACCGGCGGCTGGACATCATCCTGCGCCGCCGCCGGGACGGCGATCAGCGCCGCGGCGCTGGCGGTCGCAAACCACAAGGGCCGGGCCGCGCGTCCCTGGAACAAAGTCCCCTTCATTTACCGCCTTTGTCCCATATATTGGTGCCTTCAGCCCGCTTGGACCGCCCGCTTTGTTTTTGCAACTCGCAAGCGAAACCCCTATCGGTCCGGCACGTTCCAATCAATCATCGCATAAGAGAGTCACAGGATGGACATTCAGTTTGTCGCGCAAGTCGACGCATCGGCCGACGTCGTCGCCTTTCCGGTCCGCAAGGGTGGCGCGGCGGCGCTCGGCGCGCTGCTCGGCGCCGCCGCGACGCAGGCGCGCTTCGACGGCGCGGCGGGTGCGGTCGCCGAAACCGCGGCGATCGACGGCGACAAGGCGAAGCGGCTGCTGCTCGTCGGCATCGGCGAGGGCAGCGTTCACGACCTCGAGCGCGGCGGCGCGGCGCTGACCGCGAAGCTCCAGACCAGCGGCGTCGCCACGGTCCATGTCGACTTCGCGAGCGCGGGCGAAAGCGACCCCGATGACGTGCTCGCCTTCGCGGCTGGCGCGCGCCTGCGCAACTGGCGCCTCGACACCTATCGCACCCGCCTCGCCGACACGGCGAAGCCCAGCCTGCGCAGCATCGTCATCGCGTCGCCGCACGGCACGCCGGCCGGCTGGGCCGAGGTGCAGGCGGTCGCCGACGGGGTCGCCTTCACCCAGACGCTCGTCGCCGAGCCGCCCAACATCCTGTACCCCGAAAGCTTCGTCGAACGCTGCCGCCACCTCGCCGATCTGGGCGTCGAGCTCGAAATCCTCGACGAACGCCAGATGCAGGCGCTCGGCATGGGCGCGCTGCTCGGCGTCGCGCAGGGTTCGACGCGCCCGCCGCGGTTGCTCGCCATGCGCTGGAACGGCGGCAAGGCGGGCGACAAGCCCGTCGCCTTCGTCGGCAAGGGCGTCACCTTCGACACCGGCGGCATCAGCCTCAAGCCCGGACCGGGCATGGACATGATGAAGTGGGACATGGGCGGCGCGGGCGCGGTCGCGGGCGCGATGAAGGCGATCGCGGGCCGCAAGGCGAAGGCGAATGTCGTCGGCGTCGTCGGCCTCGTCGAAAATATGCCCGACGGCAATGCGATGCGCCCCGGCGACATCGTCACCACCATGTCGGGCCAGACGGTCGAGGTGCTCAACACCGACGCCGAGGGCCGCCTCGTGCTGTGCGACGCGATCACCTGGACGCAGAAGGTGTACGAACCCGCGGTGATCGTCGATCTTGCGACGCTGACCGGCGCGATGGTGATCTCGCTCGGCCATGAATATGCGGGCATGTTCGCGAACGACGACGGCCTGGCGGCGCAACTGCTCGAGGCGGGCGACGCGTCGAACAACAAGCTGTGGCGTTTCCCGCTGTCGGCCGCCTACGACAAGCTGATCGACAGCCCGATCGCCGACATGAAGAATATCGGCCCGCGCGAAGGCGGATCGATCACCGCGGCACAATTCCTGAAGCGCTATGTCGACGAGGGCGTGCGGTGGGCGCACCTCGACATCGCGGGCATGGCATGGGCCGACAAGGACGGCCCGGTCTATGCCAAGGGCGCGACGGGTTATGGCGTGCGCCTGCTCGACCGCTTCGTCGCGGCCAACTTCGAGGGCTGATGTCTTTCACCTCGCCATTGCGAGCGAAGCGAAGCGATCCGGAGCGGGGCGCCGCCTGCTCCGGATTGCCGCGTCGCCTTCGGCTCCTCGCAATGACGACGATTTTGTAATCGATGCCCCGCGTCGACTTCTACCGGCTGACCCGCGACCCGGTCGAGCGCGTACTCCCCGCCATTGCGACGCGCATCCTGGGCAATGGCGACCGGCTGCTGGTCGTCGCCGGCCCCGCAATGCAGCGGCAGGCGATCGACGAGGCGCTGTGGTCGCTCGTTCCCGCCAGCTTCCTGCCACACGGCGCCGCGGGATCGCCCGACGAAGCGATCGAGCCGATCCTGTTGTCGGGCACGCTCGACGCCGCGCCGTCCAATGGTGCGCGCCTCGTCGCGCTTGCCGACGGCGAATGGCGCGAGGACGCGCTCGGCTTCGACCGCGCCTTCCTCTTCTTCGACAACAGCCGCATCGACGAGGCCCGCGCGACCTGGCGCGCGCTCGCGGCGCGTACAGAGGTCGACAACCGCTTCTGGAAACAGGATGAGAATGGCCGCTGGTCCGAAGGGCCATAGGCTGTGACCCCGGTCACCCCCGTCGCGCGCGGGCCTGCTAGGAACGGCGCGAACAGCAACAGGAGCCGATGATGACCAAATCCCGTCTTTCCCTTCTCGCCGCCACCGCCGCAACCGCGCTGCTGCTCGCCGCCTGCGGATCGAAATCGGAAAAGGAAGTCGCCAGCGGCACCTACACCGATCCCGAAACGGGCGAGACCGCCGACTACAAGGTCACGTCGAGCGGCGACGGCGAAGACGGCAATGTCAGCATCAAGACCGCCGATGGCGAGATGAACTTCGGCGGTGGCGCGGCGAGTGCAAAGCTGCCCGCGGGCTTTACCCCCTATCCCGGCGCGAAGATGACCGGCGGCATGTCGGCGTCGGGCAAGGACGGCGAGAGTGGCATGGCGAGCTTCGAGGCAAAGGGGCAGGCGGCCGACGTCATCGCCCATTTCAGGAAGCAGGCCGAGGCGGCGGGCATGAAGGTGACGAGCGAGGTCAAGGCCGGCGACACGATGATGCTGAGCGCCGAAAAGGGCGATGGCGGCAAGCGGGGCGTCCAGATCACCGCGACGCAGGAAGGCGGTACGGTGACCGGTGCGATCACCTACGGCACCGGCAGCTGACGCGCGCTGCGTGGGGGCGTTGCGCTCTCTCCTTGCGGTGCAGCAAAAGCGCCGCTAGAGGCGCGCGCATAGCAAAACACACCCACGCAGGAGCTTTCCCATGGCGGTCACCCGCACCTTTTCGATCATCAAGCCCGACGCGACGCGTCGCAACCTGACCGGCGCGGTCACCAAGATGCTGGAAGACGCCGGCCTGCGCGTCGTCGCGTCGAAGCGCATCCACATGAGCCGCGAACAGGCCGAAGGCTTCTACGCTGTCCACAAGGAACGCCCCTTCTTCGGCGAACTCGTTGATTTCATGATCAGCGGTCCGGTCGTCGTGCAGGTTCTCGAGGGCGAGAACGCCATGCAGGCGAACCGCGACATCATGGGCGCGACCAACCCCAAGGATGCGGCGCCGGGCACGATCCGCAAGGAACTGGCCGAAAGCATCGAAGCCAACACCGTCCACGGTTCGGACAGCGACGAAAATGCCGCGATCGAAATCGCCTATTTCTTCAAGCCCGAAGAAATCGTCGGCTGATCGCACTGCGATCGCGAAATGAAGAGGCCGCCGGAGCGATCCGGCGGCCTTTTTCGTCAATCCAGCGTCGCGCGCACCCAGCGGAAATCGGGAAGGTCGATCGAGGCCGGCGGGCGGCTCGCTGCGGCGGCATCGCGCAGGACCTGCATCGATGCGGGCCGGCATTTTTCGTCGAAACCGGGAAAACGTACCAGCGTGCCAGCCTCGTCTTCGCTGCCGCGCTCTTCGTAACGGCCGCACATCACGATCCAGAAACGGATCGATCGCAGCTTGTCCGTCGCCGCCGGGCGGTTGTCGAATGCGACGAAGCTGTAGGGCAGCGGATCGACCGTTGCGTCGTCGTCGGTCGACTTGTCCGATTCGAGCTGGACGATCGCGATGTCGCCGTTCGACACGGTAATCGCCGGGGGCGGCACCGCCCTGGTCGCGACGCCGCTCTCGCCCGCTCGTGCGAACCATTGTCCGTCCTGATGCACGGCCCAGGCCGCGCAATCGGGCCATGTCGAAACCGGCCGCGCGGGATCGACGGCGCAGCCCTTATCCTCGTCGAGTTCGGACAGCAGCCAGACGCCATCCGCGAATTGGGGCGCACCGACGATATCGGCCGTTTCGAGGATCGGCTTGTCGGAAACGGCCATGCTGCAAGCGCCGAGGGCCAGAAGCAACGGGCCGGCCATCCACCGCATCGTCAAAACTCCTCGGCGACCCCCATCAGGCCCGCCAGCTTCTTCGGCGCCACCGCGAGCCAGCTCTTGCGCAGCCACTCGCCGATCGCGTCCCAGTCGGTATCGCCGAGGTCGAGCCTTATGCCGACCCAGCCGTCGCCGAAATAGGCGGGGCGATAATAGCGTTCCGCGTCCATCTCGATCAACGCCGCCTGTTCGTCGGCGCCGCTGATCTTCACCAGCAGCGCGATCTTGCCGTCGCCGTGATGATCCTCGGTGAAATAGGCGAATTTCTTGCCCTTCGCGATGCCGAAGCACGGCATGCCGTGCGAGGTCACCTCGTCGGCCTCGGGCAGCGCCATCGCGAGCTCGCGCACCCGGTCGCGCAGCCAGTCGGGCGAGCGTTCGCGCATCACGAAAGCGGCGAGCGTCGCGGGGTAAAGCTGATGTTCGGCGAACTGCACGCGCCGGGCGAGGCTTTCGGCATCATCCCCCGGGGCGATCGCCACCGGGGTCTGCGCGAGCACAGGCCCGTCGTCGAGCGCGGGGGTGACGACATGGACGCTGCATCCGCCATGCGAGTCGCCGGCGCCGATCGCCTGCGCGTGCGTGTTCAGCCCCTTGTATCGGGGCAGCAGGCTGGGGTGGATGTTGAGCATCCGGCCCGCCCAGCGCGCGACGAAATCGTCGCTGAGGATGCGCATATAACCCGCCAGCGCGACGAACTCGGCGCCCGCTGCGCGCAATTGTTCGTCGACCAGCGCGTCGAACGCGTCGCGGTCCAGTCCCTTGTGCGAATGCGCCCAGGTCGCGATGCCCTCGGCCTTCGCGATGGCGAGCCCCGCCGCGCCCGGAACATTGCTTGCGACCAGCACCAGTTCATAAGGGCAGTCGGCGGCTTTCGCGGCATAGAGCAGCGCCGCCATGTTGGTCCCGGCGCCCGAGATCAGGACGGCGACTTTGGCTTTCACGCCAATCCTCCCTGCGCGAAGCGTGGGGAGGGGGACCGCACCCAAAGGGCGTGGTGGAGGGGCGGAAACGTCGCGCGCCTTGCCCCTCCGTCAACCCCTGCGGGGCTGCCACCTCCCCATTGCTGTGCAACAGGGAGGATTTCATGCATTGTGCGTGGCACTCCACGCGCCCATCGCGCTCCACGTCTCGGCACCGCCGGTGACGGTGCAGCCCTTTGGCCCCTCGGCGATATGGCCGATGCGCTGGACGGTCTCGCCCGCTTCGGTCAGCGCCGCGGTAACGCTGTCGACATCGCCCTCGGCGACGACCATCGCCATCCCGATCCCGCAGTTGAAGGTGCGCGCCATTTCCTCGGGCTCGATATTGCCCTGCGCCTGCAGGAACGCCATCAGCCGCGGCTGGTCCCAGGCGTCGGCGTCGATATGCGCGTGCAGCGTCGCGGGCAGGATGCGCGGGATATTCTCGAGCAGCCCGCCGCCGGTGATGTGGGCGAGCGCGTGCACCTTGCCGGTCTTCACCAGCGGGAGCAGGCTTTTCACATAGATGCGCGTCGGCGCCATCAGCGCGTCGATCAGGCGGATATTCTGGTCGAACAGGGCGGGGCGGTCGAGTTTCCACCCCTTGTCGGCAGCGAGCCGCCGGACGAGCGAAAAGCCGTTCGAATGCACCCCCGACGAGGCGAGGCCTAGGATGACGTCGCCCGCCGCGACCTTGTCGGCGGTGAGCACCTGATCGCGCTCGACCGCACCGACGCAGAAGCCCGCAAGGTCATAGTCGCCTTCGCTGTACATGCCCGGCATTTCGGCGGTCTCGCCGCCGATCAGCGCGCAGCCGGCCTGCTTGCACCCCTCGGCGATGCTCGCGACCACGGCGGTCGCGACGTCGTTGTCGAGCTTTCCGGTCGCATAATAGTCGAGGAAAAACAGCGGCTCTGCGCCCTGGACGATCAGATCGTTCACGCACATCGCGACAAGGTCGATCCCGACCCCGTCATGCTGCCCCGAATCGATCGCGAGCTTGAGCTTGGTGCCGACGCCGTCGTTGGCGGCGACGAGCAGCGGGTCGTTGAACCCGGCCGCCTTCAGGTCGAAGAAGCCGCCGAATCCGCCGAGGTCGGCATCGGCGCCGGGGCGGCGCGTCGCACGGGCGAGCGGAGCAATGGCACGGACCAGCGCATTGCCGGCGTCGATCGAGACACCGGCCTGCGCATAAGTATAGGCGGCGGGTTGGTTGTGCTTGGAATCCATGGCACGCGCGACTAACGGTTTCAGCCGACAAATGCCATGATTTCCTTGCCCGCGCCCCCCGGTTCGGGGCAAAGCACAGAGACGAGATGACTTCCGCCGCTTTCCCCCGCTCGCTTTCGCGTTTCGACCCGGCCGGCCTGCTGCGCCGCGACTGGCGGATCGCCGCGCTTCTCGGCGTGATCGCCCTCGCGCTCGTCGTCGGCGTGGTGCAGGGCCAGATCGCGCGCGGCGACCGCGGCATCACGCCGATCAACAGCAGCGGCGACTTCCTGACCGGCGGCATCCAGGTCGACGTGACCGGCGACAATGCCGACGATGCGCGCGAAAAGGGCTGGCGCGAGGCACAGCGCAAGGCGTGGGCGCAGCTCTATCGCAAGACCAACGGCAGCGATGGCCCGGCGCTCGGCGATTCGGTGCTCGACGGCATCGTCACCGCGATCGTCGTCGAACGGGAACAGATCGGGCCGCGCCGCTATGTCGCGACATTGGGCGTCCAGTTCGACCGCGTCCGCGCGGGCCAGATCCTGGGGGTCAGCGGCCGCACGCTGCGCTCGCCGCCCTTGCTCGTCATCCCCGTCTATTCGATCGACGGCCTGCCGCAGGTGTTCGAACATCGCAGCGCGTGGCAGCGCGCCTGGGCCGAATATAACACCGGACAGAGCGCGATCGACTATGTCCGCACCGCGGGCACGGGCGTCGATACGCTGTTGCTCAATGCGGGGCAGACCGGTCGCCGCGGCCGCGTCTGGTGGCGCGTGATCCTCGACCAATATGGCGCCGCCGACGTGCTGACGCCGATCGCGCGCGTCGAATATAGCTATCCGGGCGGGCCGGTCACCGGCCATTTCACCGCGCGCTTCGGACCCGACAACAAGCTGATTTCCAGCTTCACCATGACCGGGCCGAGCCCGCGCGCGCTGCCCGACATGATGGAAAAGGCGGTCGCGCGGATGGACGAAATCTACACGCAGGCGCTCGCCGCCGGCGTGCTGCGCACCGACACCTATCTGGTGCTCGAAAAACCCGTGGCGGTCGAGGAACTGCCCGAGGCACCGGCCGACGGCGACGCGCTGCCCGCCGAAACCGACAGCAGCACGGCGGCGACGACGCCCTCGGCTGGCGCGCAGAGCTTCACCGTCCAGTATAATTCGCCCGACGTCGAATCGGTATCGTCGACCGAACGCGCGGTCGCGGGGGTATCGGGCGTCCAGTCGGCGTCGACCTCCAGCCTCGCGCTCGGCGGCACGTCGGTGATGCGCGTGACCTTCCGCGGCGACGGCGCCGCGCTCAAGGCGGCGCTCGAGGCGCGCGGCTTCAAGGTTCAGGGAAGCGGCAACACGTTCAGGATCAGCCGCTGATGGCACGCGCCTCGGGACAGATCGCGCTCCCGCTCGACTGGAGCGCGGGGGGCAGCAACGACGGTCCGCTGATCGTCGGCACCAGCAATGCCGATGCCGTGCGCTATCTGCGCCACGTCTCGACCTGGCCGGTGCGCACCGCGGTGCTCACCGGTCCGCGCGGATCGGGGCGCAGCCTGATGGGCCGGCTCTTCGTGCGCGAGACCGGCGGGCGCGTGATCGACGGCCCGGCGAGCGTGTCCGAAGAGGCGATGTTCCATGCCTGGAACGCCGCGCAGGCGAGCGGCGCGCCGCTGCTGATCATCGCCGATGCGCCGCCTGCCGACTGGGGCATCGGGCTTCCCGATCTGGCCTCGCGGCTGCGCGCGGTGCCGGTGCTCGCGATCGGCGAGCCCGACGACTGCCTTGCGCGCGACCTGATCGAGGCGCTGTTCGCGCAGCGCGGCATGGCGCTCGCGCCCGAGGTCGCCGCCTATATCGTGCCGCGCATGGAGCGCAGCTATGCGATGCTCCACCGCGTCGTCGCCGCGCTCGACGCCGCGTCGCTCGAACGCGGGCGCGGCATCGGAATCCGTCTTACGCGTGAAACATTACTGTCACAGGGGCTGATCGATCCCGATCTCCTGGAGCGCGACTGAACGCTCCGCAACGACAGGACGAAGAAAGAATGTCGACAGCCGGCGGACCCTTGCGTGCAGACAATGATGCCGATGCCGGGCAGCCCCGCTTCGGCCCCGAACGCTTCTTCAACCGCGAACTCAGCTGGCTCGCCTTCAACCGGCGGGTGATGGAGGAGGCGCTCAATCCCGCGCATCCGCTGCTCGAACGGCTGCGCTTCCTGTCGATCTCGGGCAGCAACCTCGACGAATTCTTCATGGTCCGCGTCGCCGGGCTCAAGGGGCAGCAGCTCCAGGGAATCGACGATCCCAGCGCCGACGGGCGCTCGCCGGGGCAACAGCTTGCCGAAATCGAGGCCGAGGTGAACCGCCTCGTCGACCAGCAGCAGGGCGAGTGGCAGCGGCTCCACGACCTGCTCGGCGAACAGGGGATCATCGTCCATGGCGAGGGCTCCGACGTCGAGGCGCTGCGCACCCGGCTGCGCCAATATTTCATCGACCAGATCTTCCCGATCCTGACCCCGCAGGTGCTCGACCCCGCGCACCCCTTTCCCTTCATCCCCAACCGCGGGCTCGGCGTCATCTTCGACCTCGAACGCCGCACCGACGGCGAAACGGTCCGCGAACTGGTGATGATCCCGCCGTCGCTCGCGCGCTTCGTTCCCGTCCCGGGCGAGGCGGGGGCGTTCGTGCCGATCGAATATCTGATCGAAATCTTCGCCGACGTGCTCTTCCCCGGCTTTCGCGTCCGCTCGCGCGGGGTGTTCCGCATCATCCGCGACAGCGACATCGAACTCGAGGAAGAGGCCGAGGATCTCGTCCGCCTGTTCCGCACCGCGATCCGCCGCCGCCGCCGCGGGCGCGTCATCCTGCTCGAACTCGAAGCCGACATGCCCGGCGAACTCGCTGCGGTGCTCAATGCCGATATCCAGGGCCATGAGGCGATCGTCGCCAAGATCGACGGCTTCGTCGGGCTCGCGGCGCTGTCGGCGCTGGTCGAGGTCGACCGTCCCGACCTCAAATTCCCCGCCTTTTCGGCGCGCTTTCCCGAACGCATCCGCGAGCATGGCGGCGATTGTTTTGCGGCGATCCGCTCGAAGGACATTCTCGTCCACCATCCTTACGAAAGCTTCGACGTCGTGCTCGCCTTCCTGCGGCAGGCGGCGGCCGATCCCGACGTCGTTGCGATCAAGCAGACGCTCTATCGCGCCGGCGACCAGTCGCCGGTGATCCGCGCGCTGATCGAGGCGGCCGAGGCGGGCAAGTCGGTGACCGCGGTGGTCGAACTCAAGGCGCGCTTCGACGAGGAGCAGAATCTGCTCTGGGCGAACCAGCTCGAACGCGCCGGGGTGCAGGTCGTCTACGGCTTCATCGAGTGGAAGACGCACGCCAAGATCTCGATGGTCGTGCGCCGCGAGGGACAGCGGTATCGCACCTACTGCCACTTCGGCACCGGCAATTATCACCCCGTCACCGCGCGCATCTATACCGACCTCAGCTTTTTCACCGCCGACCCGCGCGCCGGGCGCGATGCGGCGCAGCTGTTCAATTACATCACCGGCTATGTCGAACCCGAGCGGCTCGACATGATCACCATGTCGCCGCTCAACATGCGCCAGCACCTGTGTCAGCTGATCGACGCCGAGATCGCGGCGGCCGGGGCAGGGCGTCCGTCGGGGCTGTGGGCCAAGATGAACAGCCTCGTCGATCCCGACATCATCGACAAGCTCTATGAGGCGAGCGCGGCGGGGGTTCCCGTCGAGCTCATCGTGCGCGGCATCTGCTGCCTGCGTCCGGGCGTGCCCGGCCTGTCGGAGACGATCCGCGTCAAATCGGTCGTCGGCCGCTTCCTCGAACACAGCCGCATCTGGGCCTTCGCCAATGGCGCGCGCCTGCCGCACAGCGCAGCAAAACTCTATATCTCCAGCGCCGACTGGATGCCGCGCAACTTCGACCGCCGCGTCGAATATATGATCCCGATCGAGAACCCGACCGTCCACGACCAGATATTGGACCAGGTTCTCGTCGCGAACCTGATCGACAATGAACAAAGCTGGGTATTGCAACCCGATGGAACCTATGTGCGCCTGACCCCGAGTGACAAGCCGTTCAACCTGCATCGCTATTTCATGACCAATCCGTCGCTCTCGGGCCGCGGCACCGCGCTGCACCAGCGCCAGGATGTGCCGACTTTGCTCCTCAACATGCGCGAAGACTGAAACCTTGCGCCGTACCCCCGCTCCGAAAGTCCACCGTTCGGCCGTCATCGACATCGGGTCCAACTCGGTGCGTCTCGTCGTCTATGAAGGTCCGCCGCGCGCGCCCGCGGTGATCTTCAATGAAAAGGTCGCCGCGGGTCTTGGCCGCGGGCTGGCGATCGATGGCCGCATCGCGCCCGAGGACGCCGAGCGCGGCCTCTATGCGCTGCGCCGCTACGCGCTGCTCGCGAGGCATATGGAGGTCGCGGACCTGCAATGTGTCGCGACCGCCGCGGTCCGCGACGCGACCAACGGCCCCGACTTCATCGCCGGTGCCGCCGATGCGGGGCTCGATATCCGCCTCCTGTCGGGACAGGAAGAGGCCGAGGCCGCGGGACACGGCGTGCTGGCGGCGATTCCCGACGCGCGGGGTATCGCGATCGACCTTGGCGGCGGCAGCCTCGAACTCGCGCAGGTCGCGGACGGACAGGTCGGACGCCGCAACAGCTTCCCGCTCGGCGTGCTGCGCCTTCCGGTGCTCCGCAAGGGCGGTCCGCAGGCGTTCGAACGCACGCTGCGCAAGATGCTGCGCGAAAAGGGCTGGCCGGGCGATTGTGCGGGGCAGCCGCTCTATCTGGTCGGTGGCTCGTGGCGCGCGCTCGCGCGCCTTGATCTCGAACTGACGAAGGACCCGCTCGCGGTGCTCGATCAGCACGCGCTGCCGCGTACCGCGCTCCGCCGCCTGCTCCGGGCGACCAAGCGACTGAGTTTCGAGGAACTGCGGGCGATCCCCGGCATGGCCTCGAACCGCGCCGCGACGCTGCCCGACGCGGCCGCGCTGCTCGCCAGCCTCGCCAACATCATCGACGCGCCCGAAATGACGGTCTCCTCGTCGGGGCTGCGCGAAGGCTTGCTCTACCAGGCGCTCGATGCCGCGACGCGCGCGCAGGACCCGCTGATCGTCGCCGCCGAGTTCGAGGGACGCCGCCTCGCGCGCTTCGCGCCGCACGGTCCCGCCATCGCCGGGTGGATCGCGCCGCTCTTCGCGTCGGAGGCCGAATCCGACAGCCGCATCCGGCTCGCCGCGAGCCTGCTCAGCGATGTCGCCTGGTCGGCGAACCCCGATTTCCGAGCCGAACGCGGCACCGAGATCGGTCTTCACGGCAATTGGCGCGGCATCGACATCCCCGGCCGCATCCTGCTCGCGCGCGCGCTGCACGCCGGCTTCGGCGGCGCCGACGCCGATTTCCCGGCGATGGGGACGCTGGTTTCGGAAGTGCGCCTTGCGCGGGCGCGCCAATGGGGACTTGCGATCCGTCTTGCGCAGCGCCTGACCGGCGGCCTCGAGGCGCCGCTTCAGGCGAGCCGCATCGCGCACGTCGACGGCAAGCTGGTCCTCGGCCTCGAGTCCGGCTGGCACCATCTGGCGGGCGAGTCGGTCGATCGCCGCTTGCGCGCGCTCGCGCAGACGCTCGACGCCAAGCCCGAACTGGTCCTGCTTTAGGATATCGTGCGTTGCATATGCACCGTTCGCCCCGAGCCTGTCGCGGGGCGTTCTTTCTTCCAACGGTGAAGGAAGAGGAACGGGGGTAGGCCTGCGACCGCCCTCGGCCCGACAGGCTCAGCACAAACGGGCCCGGGGATGAAGCGAATTTACCGCATGATGCTCTAGGAGGCGGCGTCGACCGGGGTTGCGGCAGCGGTGTCGATCTCGCTCATCACCAGCTTGCCGTTCTTGACCGCAAAGCCCATGCGTCCTTCGACCAGGTCGAGCGCGGCATGGCCGAACACCTCGTTGCGCCAGCCCTGCAGCATCGGAATGCCGTCGCGGCGGCCGGCGGCGAGCGCTTCGAGATCGTCGCTGCGCGCGATCAGCCGGGCAGCGACATTGAGTTCGCGCGCGCGAATCTTGAGCAGCAGCTTGAGCAGGTCGGCGACGAGCACGCCTTCCTTGCCGAGCCCGGGGCCGCGCGGCGCGCGGTCGGGCATGTCGTCGCGGCCGAGCGGCTGGGCATGGTCGAGCGCGTCCATCAGGCGGCCGCCGATGTCGTTCGATTTCCACGTCGCCGACAACCCGCGAACGCGGCCGAGCCCGTCCTGGTCCTTTGGCGGATGCGCGGCGAGATCGGCGAGCGTCTCATCCTTGACGATGCGGCCGCGCGGCAGATTCTTGTTCCGCGCCTCGCGTTCGCGCCACGCCGCCAGCGCCTTCAGCCGCCCGAGGACGTCGGGCTTGCGCGAGGGGATCTTGATCCGGTGCCAGGCCTCTTCGGGGTCGACATTATAGTTCGACGGATCGGCCAGCTTTTCCATCTCCTCGTCGAGCCAGTGGCCGCGGCCCGTCTTGACGAGTTTCTTGAGCATCATCGGAAAGATCTTCGCGAGATGCGTGACGTCGCCGATCGCATAATCGATCTGGCGCTTGTCGAGCGGGCGGCGGCTCCAGTCGGTGAAGCGCGCACCCTTGTCGAGGTGCAGCCCGAGCCATGCCTCGACAAGGTTCGAATAGCCGACCTGTTCGGCCTGTCCCAGCGCCATCTGGCCGATCTGCGTGTCGAAGATCGGGTGCGGCGTCTTGCCGGTCATGTTGAAGATGATTTCGACATCCTGTCCGCCGGCGTGGAAGACCTTGAGGATATCCTCATTGTCGACGAGCATCGCGAGCAGCGGCTGGAGGTCGATCCCGGGCGCCATCGGATCGATCGCGGCGGCATGTGCGCTGTCGGCGACCTGGATCAGGCAGAGTTCGGGCCAGAAGGTGTTCTCGCGCATGAACTCGGTATCGACCGCGATGAAATCGCTGTTCTTGATGAGGTCGCAGAATTCGACGAGCGCGGCGCTGGTTTCGATGAGCGGATGGACTTGCATGCCGCGCCTATACAGCTAGTTGACGTATACTGGCAGGAAAAATTGCCTGTACTCTTCGGGTCGCGGAGCCGGAATGCCGGCGGGGGAAAGACGAAGGGGATTTGGATATGATGTGGGCCGGCTGGGCGCTTGCGGCGCTCGCTATCATCCTGCTTTTCGGCCAGTATCTGGCGGGGCAGGCGGATGTTTTCGTATCGATCGCCAATCCGCGGCCGCTCGACGAGCACCACATGGTCGTCACGCTGCGCTGGTGGGGGCTCGCGGCGGAGGCGCGACAGCCCTTCGTGACCCCCGAATCCGACCACGGGCTTTGCGACGTGCGGGTCTATGCGACGCGGCGCCAGATTCTCGTGGCGCTCGCGACCGCGGGGCTCGTGCGACCGGTCACCGTCGCATGGCGCGCGCATGCCGGCATCCTGCCGCTGGGAGACGCGTGATGCCGATCGTGCAGCTTGGCGAACCCGGCGACTGGACCAATTATCACGGCACCGGCGTGTGCGAGGGCGCGACGCGCTTTGCGCTGCGCAGCGGCGATGCCGCGCGCGGACGCGACGAACTGGCGGCGGCGGCGGCGGCGGTGCACGACTGGCTCGCGCGTGCGCAGCAGCAGGGCCGGCGCGTGCGGCCGCTGGGGGCTGGCTGGTCGCCGTCGAACGTCAACATCTGCGCCGACGCCTGGCTGCTCCACACGCGCCGCTTCAACCGCTGCTTCCGCATCGGGGCTGCGGATGTGCGGCCGGGCATCGACGCGTCGGGGCTGATGCTGGTCGAGGCCGGGGCGCTCGTCGACGAGGTGTCCGACAAGCTCGAGGAACAGGGGCGTTCGCTGTGGACCAGCGGCGCGGGCAACGGCCAGACCTTCGCGGGCGCCGCCGCGACGGGCACGCACGGGTCGATGGTCGCGCACGGCGGCATTCAGGATCATATCCGCGCGGTGCAGGTCGTGACGCCGGCTGGCATCCACTGGGTCGAACCCGCGGCGGGGGTGATGGGCGACGCCTTCATCGCCGCGACCGGATCGGTCGCGCTGCGCGACGACGACGTCTTTGCCGCGGTTCAGTTGCCGGTCGGCGCGCTCGGCATCATCACCGCGCTCGTCGTCGACAGCGTGCCGAAATTCCTCGTGCGCCCGATCCAGAATCTGCGGCGCGTCGACTGCGCCGCGCTCGACTGGCTCGCGGCGGGCGATTTCCGGCGCTTCTCGGCGGCCTATGCGCTCGACCGCGATCCCGACTTCGTCCAGATGATCGTCAACCCGTACAAGCCGTTCAAGCGGCCGGCGATGCTGCGCTTTCTCTACCGCGAGCCCTGGCGGCCCGATTATCCCCACGCGACGCCGGGCGAGCTCGGCGCGGGCTATGACGCGCTCAGCCTGCTCGGACGCCTGCTCGACGACTGGCCGTGGGCGCGCGGCGCGTTGCTGCAATTCGCGATGAAGCAGGGCTATGCCGCGGGTCCCGATGTTGACGATCCGCCGGTCCTCGGCACCTGGGGCGAGGGGCTCGACACGCATCGTCCGCTCGCCGACCTGTTCAACGCCTCGGTGACGATCGACCGCGCCGATCTTGCGCATGTGTTCGAACTGATCTGCGCCGTCTTTACCCGCCACGGCGGGTCGACCGCGGTCACGGTACGGTTCATGGAACGCGCGGAGGGGCTGCTCGCGCCCGCGCGTTTCGCGCACAATGCGGTGATCGACTTCGACGGTCCGCGCAGCCAGCGCACCGCCGACGCCTATGCGCGCGTCGTCGAACGGCTCGATCGCGAGGGGGTGGCCTTCACGCGCCATTGGGCCAAGAGCTGCCGCCTCGACGCCGCCCGCATCGCCGCCGACTATGGGGCGGATCTCGGGCGCTGGCGCGCCGCGCGCGACCGGCTGCTGCCCGATCCGTCGCATCGCGCGCTGTTCGGCAGCGCGGTGCTCGACGGCTTCGGCCTGACGGTCTGAATCCGCCTCGACCCTTGACAAATGGCGCGCCGACCTGCCTTAGGCGCGGCCATATCGGCGCGTATTTCCCGCGCGCCTTCCCGGACATTGAAAGACCCTGAAATGCACGCCTATCGTACCCATACATGCGCCGATCTTCGCGCCGCCAACGTCGGTGAGGAAGTTCGTCTCTCTGGCTGGGTGCACCGGACGCGCGAGCATGCGAATGTGCTCTTCGTCGATCTGCGCGACCATTATGGCATCACCCAGATCGTCGTGGAGACGGGGTCGGACCTCTATCCGACGGTCAATGCCCTCGGCCCCGAATCGGTTCTGACCTTCACCGGCAAGGTCGCGGCGCGCTCGCCCGAGACGCTCAACCCGAAGCTCGCGACCGGCGAGATCGAAATCTATCCGAGTGCGGTGACCGTCCAGTCGGCCGCCGACCGCCTGCCGCTCCCGGTGTTCGGCGAGACCGAATATCCCGAGGAAATCCGCCTCACCAACCGCTTCCTCGACCTGCGCCGCGAGCGGCTGCACAAGAATATCGTGCTGCGGTCGAACGTGATTTCGTCGCTGCGCCGCCGCATGATCGATCAGGGCTTCACCGAATTCCAGACGCCGATCCTGACCGCGTCGAGCCCCGAGGGCGCACGCGACTATCTGGTGCCGAGCCGCGTCCATCCGGGCAAATTCTATGCGCTGCCGCAGGCGCCGCAGATGTTCAAGCAGCTGCTGATGGTCGCGGGCTTCGACCGCTATTTCCAGATCGCGCCTTGCTTCCGCGACGAGGATGCGCGCGCCGACCGCAGCCCCGGCGAATTCTACCAGCTCGATTTCGAAATGAGCTTCGTCACACAGGACGACGTTTTCAACGCCATCGAACCCGTGCTGCACGGCGTGTTCGAGGAGTTCGCCGATTTCGACGGCAAGGGCCGCACCGTGTCGCCGCTGCCGTTCAAGCGCATCCCGTACCGCGAATCGATGCTCAAATACGGCAGCGACAAGCCCGACCTGCGCAACCCGCTGCTCGTCCATGACGTCGGCGCCTTCTTCAAGGGATCGGGCTTCGGCCGCTTCGCCTCGATGGTCGAGGAAGGGCAGGTCGTCCGCGCCGTCGCCGCCCCCGAAACGCACGAGAAGAGCCGCAAATTCTTCGACGAGATGAACAGCTGGGCGCAGTCGGAAGGCTTCCCGGGGCTCGGCTATGCGACGCAGAAGGACGGCGTGTTCGGCGGCCCGATCGCCAACAACCATGGCCAGGACGGCATGAAGGCGATCGCCGACGCGATGGGTCTCGGCCCGAACGACGGCATCTTCTTCGCCGCGGGCGCCGAAGCCAAGGCGGCGAAGCTTGCCGGTCTCGCGCGTACCCGCGTCGCCGATCAGCTCGATCTCATCGACAAGAGCCGCTTCGAATTCTGCTGGATCGTCGACTTCCCGATGTTCGAGGCCGACGAGGACACCGGCAAGATCGATTTCAGCCACAACCCCTTCTCGATGCCGCAGGGCGAGATGGACGCGCTGACGAACAAGGATCCGCTCGACATCCTCGCCTATCAGTACGACATCGTCTGCAACGGCGTCGAACTGTCGTCGGGTGCGATCCGCAACCATCGCCCCGACATCATGTACAAGGCGTTCGAGATCGCGGGCTATTCGCAGGCTGACGTCGACGCGAACTTCAGCGGCATGATCAATGCCTTCAAGTTCGGCGCGCCGCCGCACGGCGGGTCGGCGCCGGGCGTCGACCGCATCGTGATGCTGCTCGCCGACGAACCGAACATCCGCGAAGTCATCGTCTTCCCGATGACGCAGAAGGCCGAAGACCTGATGATGGGCGCGCCCGCGCCGGTCAGCGAAAAGCAGCTCAAGGAACTGAGCATCCGCATCGTGGACGGCCCGAAGGGCTGAGCATGAGCGACGCGCCGCGCGAGCACCGGCTGGAAACGCCGGCGGGCGAGATCGGCTGGTTCGAATGGGGCACCCCATCGGACCGGCCCTCGGTGCTGCTGCTCCACGCGACGGGTTTTCATGCGCGGCTGTGGGACCGGGTTGTCGCGGCCTTGCCCGCGGGGACGCATGTCATCGCGCCCGACAGCCTCGGCCACGGGCGCAGCGCCAAGCCGCCGGCATTGTTCGACTGGTCGGTCACCGCCGATTTCCTGCTGCCGCTCGTCGACCGCTTCGCGGGCACGCCGCTCGTCGGCTGCGGGCACAGCATGGGCGGCTATCTGCTCACCCGGCTCGCCGCCGAACGGCCGCAAGCCTTCCGGCATCTCTTCCTGATCGATCCGGTGATCATGGAGCCGGGCTTTTATGCGGGCGCCGCCGATGCGCCGCTGCCCGACCCCGCCGAGCATCCGGTCGCGCGGCGCCGTGCGCATTGGGAGGGGGCCGAGGCGATGCGCGCGCATTTCGCGCAGCGGCCGCCTTACATGCACTGGCAGCCCGAGGTGCTCGTCGACTATTGCCGCCACGGCCTGCTGCCCGCCGCGGATGGCGAGGGATGGGACCTCGCATGCCCGCCCGCGGTCGAGGCGTCGGTCTATCTGAGCGCGCTGCGCACCGATCCGCACGGCTGGTTCGGACGGATCGCGGCGCCGGTCAGCGTGATCCGCGCGCGGACGGGCGAGCGCGCGAACGGCCTCGATTTCTCGGTCAGCCCGACATGGCCCGGGCTTGGCGCCGCGCTGAACGCTGTGCGCGACGAACATTGGGCCGAACGCAGCCACTTCATCCCGATGGAAGACCCCGGGCGCATCGCCGCACTCATCGCCACGGCGCTTTGACAGGCGCGCCCGCGTGCGATAGCCCCATCGGCCATCGACGGGGCATCGAGGGGGAAAGATGAGCCATTTGCGATGGATGCTGGCCGCGGTTCTGGTCGTGGCGGCGGTGCCTGCGGGCGCCGAAACGCTGAAGATCGCCGCCGCGGACCCGGCGGGCAGCCCCAATGTCAACGACCTGCTCAGCATCGCGGTCGAGCGCTTTGACGGCGAGGATGGCGGTGCGTTCGCACAGGCGCTCGAGGCCGAGCTGGCCGCCGCCCGCTTTGGCGGCGAACCCTGGTTTCGCGTCGTCGCGCCCGAAGCGGGGGTGCCGACCGACGCGCTGGTGACGGGCACCATACGCACCGGGGTCGAGGAAAGCGGCGTCACCGAAAAGCGCAAACGCTGCGTCGAACCCGACCCGAAGGACAAGGACAAGTGCCTGAAGGAGGCCGATGTCGACATCCGGTGCCGGCGCCGCGTCGTCACGGTCGCGACCAGCGTCCGCCTCGTCGCGATGCGCGACGGCAGCGTCCGCTACACACGTCCGCTCGGTGCGCGCGACGAGCAGAGCTTTTGCCCCGACCGCAAGGCAAACCGCACGGTCGAGGATTTCGTCGACACGGCGATCCGCAATCAGGTCGGGGCGATCCGCCGCGACCTTGCGCCCGTCGACTATTGGCTCGACGTGCGCGTCGACGAGAATCGCAAGGGCCTGCCGAAACCCGCCGCCGAGGCGTTCAAGGCGGCGATCCGTCAGACCAAGGGTGACGAGGCGGGGGCGTGCGACAGCTGGGCGGCGATCGCGCGCGATGCCGAGCCGACCGCGGCGCTTGCCTTCAATCTTGGCCTCTGCGCCGAGGCGCGGGGCGACTTCGTCGCCGCGACCGACTGGTACGGGCAGGCGCAGCGACTGGGGTCGCGCAACCGCGACGTCGGCGAGGGACTGGCGCGCATCGAACGCCATCGCCGCGCGCTCGCAGACCGCGACGCGCGCCGCGAACGCTGAGCCGTCCGTCCGTCCTGTCCCAAAGGGCGACAGGCGGCGATCTCGGCCTTGGTCTTCGGCCGTCCCATCGGTTAGGGTGCGGCATGACCATTTCGCTCTCCGACTTCGAATCCGGCGCCAGATATGACGGCGCCTACGCCGACGACCTTGCTGCGTTGCAGGGCCGTCTCGAACGGTTGCAGGCGGCGCATATCGCGCACCGGCAACGCAGCGTCATCATGCTCGAAGGCTGGGATGCGGCGGGCAAGGGCGGAATCATCCAGCGGCTGACCGCGTCGCTCGACGCGCGCTTTTTCGAAGTGTGGCCGATCGGCGCCCCGAGCGAGGAGGAAAAGGCGCGCCATTTCCTCTGGCGCTTCTGGAAACGGCTGCCGGGCAACCGCGAAATCTCGATCTTCGACCGCAGCTGGTACGGCCGCGTGCTCGTCGAGCGCGTCGAGGGTTTCGCGAGCGAGGGCGAGTGGCGCAAGGGGTATGACGAGATCAACGAATTCGAGGCGCAGCTGACCGGCAGCGGCACGCATCTGGTCAAGCTGTTCGTGCACGTCACGCAGGCGGAGCAGGACAAGCGCTTTGCCGACCGGCTCGACGATCCGTGGAAGCGGTGGAAGACGGGCGCCGAGGATTATCGCAACCGGTCGAAGCGCAAGGCGTATCTGGCCGCGATGCACGACATGTTCGAACAGACCGATACGCGCTGGGCGCCGTGGAAGGTGATCGACGGCAACAACAAGAAGGCGGCGCGGATCGCCGCGCTGACGCATATCGCTGCCACGCTCGAGGCGGCGGTGCCGATGACCCCGCCCGATCGCGACCCGGCGGTGGTCAAGCTGGCGCACAAGGCGTTCGGATACGCGCCGAAGGACTAGCGGCGGCGGATTTTCGGTCCGCTCGGCTAGCCATTGCGACACCCGCTCGCTACATGGGGGGCATGAGCCGCGCCAAGAGATCCGACGACTGGGGTTTCCCTCGCTGGCGCCCCTATGGGGCGTCGCGCGAGGCGCAGAAAGTGCGGCTTTGCGACCGGCACGGCTGCACAAATCCCGGAAACTGCCCCGCGCCCAAATCGCCGAACAGCCCCGAACGCTGGTATTTCTGCGAGACGCACGCCGCCGAATACAACCGCGGCTGGGACTATTTCGCCGGCCTGTCGGCCGAGGATGCGGCGGCGCGCGCCGAAGAGGAAGCGCGCGGCGCGCGCAGCTATGCCAAGGCGCAGCATTATGCGTGGGGCGGCTCGGGCGACGGCTCCCGCAGCGCCGACGAGATGCGCGCGCTCGAAGTGCTCGACCTCGAACCCGATGCCGATTTCGAGGCGGCAAAAAAGGCGTGGCGCGCCCTGGCCAAGGAAACGCACCCCGACGTGAAGCCAGGCGATGCCGAGGCGGCGAAGCGTTTCGCGGCGGGGCAGGCGGCGTTCGAGGTGCTCAAGCAGGCCGAAGAGCGCAAGAGCTGGAAGCCGTCCTAGCATCCCGGCCCGCATCCGGCGACCGTCGCCGCTCGATCGGTCCGCCGATCATTCGATCGAAACCTCCAGCCCCATTGCGGCGAGCAGCGCCGATTGCTGGTCGGCCGACACCATAATTCCCTCGGTGCTCGCGGGGGTCTTGAGGTCGAACCCGGCCAGATCGGCGCCGCGCAGGTCGGCGCGTGCGAGTTTGGCGCCCGCGACCAGCGCATGGACGAGGTCGCAGCCGCGCAGGTCCGCGCCCTCCAGATCGGCATCGAACAGCACCGCTTCGCGCAGGATCGAGCCCGACAGGTCGCAACCGGGCATCCGGACGCCGTTCAGATCGGCATATTCGAGGTTGCAGCCGCGCAAGGTCGCCGCCGTCATGACCTGCTTGCGTCCGAAGATACGGCTGAAATCCGCCTTGTGGAATGCCGCGCCGCGCAGGTTGCACGCGTCGAATTCGATCCCGAACAGCGCCGACCGGTCGAATTTGGCGAACGACAGGTCGCAGCGGACGAACCGTGCCTGCTCGAGGCGTGCGAAGGCGAATTGCGCGCCGGCGTGACCCTCGTCGTCGAGGAAGGAACAAGCGTCGAAAAGCGCGTCGCGCAGGTCGGCGTTGGCGAAGCGGCAGCGGATGAAGCGGCACTCGGTCAGGCGGGCATCCTGGAGGCAGCTGCCGGTAAAATGGACGCCGCGCATCACGCAGCCGCTCAGCGTCGCGCCCGCCAGATCGACGTCGGTGAAATCGTGCCCCGACAGGTCCAGGTCGCGAAGGCGGCATCCGGGTTCGAAAATCGTCATCGCTTTCCTCCGTTGCGCCGCCGCGCCGCGCCGATCCCGTGGGTGGGCGATGAATGAGGACATATCAAGAACATTTCCTGCGCTGCGCCGGTGAACCGCGCCAGCGAACGGCTCGTCCCATGCATCGGAACGGTCGTGCTGCCGCTTCGTTGGTTGGAGGAGAGGCGGTCGCGCCTCTGTCTCAAGCCCCAATGCCCCAGCCAAGGAGATGTCCCATGGGTGAATTCACGGAAAAGGCCAAAGGCCTCGCCAACGAAGCCGCCGGCAACGCCAAGCAGGCGATCGGCAAGGCGACCGACAATGAACGGCTGCGCGCCGAAGGCGCGGCACAGGAGCGCAAGGGCGAGGCCCAGAATCTCAAGGGCAAGGTCGCGGGCGCGCTCGGCGACAAAATCTGACACGGCGGTTCGTTTCGTCCCGCACGGAAAAGGCCCCGGAGCGATCCGGGGCCTTTTTCGATGGAGCTATCGGGCATGCCCGACGCGGTGCGAACAGCCACTTCTGGATGGGAAGCAGGCACCGGCAACCCTCCTTGTGGCCGGAGAGCCGGGGAGGGATGCTCTATGCCCGCATCCCTCTTCTACCGCCGTCAGCGGCCGCCCGATGCCACCAGGTCGACGTCGGTCATGCCGCCGTCGCGGCGCGCCATCACGACATAGGCAAGCTCGCCCTTGGTGCCGCCGAGCATATGCTCGTTGCCGTTGAGCCGGTGGTCGCTCGAATAGCCCGCGCGCACCGCCATGGTGTGATAATAGTCGAGCACCGCCTGCAGCGACGCGGCGGTCTGGAAATTGACGACGCGGATGTTGCACTGGCCGCCCGCGATGCCCGCGGCCTCGCGCAGCGTCGCGCGCGGATAGAGTTTGAAGGCCGGGGGCAGGCGGTTCGCCCAGTCGTTGCCATAGGTCAGCTTGCCGTCGCACGCGCCCTTCGCCTGTTCCTTCGCCAGCGCGCCGATGGTCACCGGGCGCTTCGCCTCGCAGCCGTCGCAGCCCGCCTCGAAGGGCAGCGCCCGGGGCGCGGCGAGCAGCTTGCCCGCCTTGAGCGCGGCTTCGGCTTCGGCCGCGGTCGCCGCCTTGGCCCCCGCGATGCCGGGGACGCCGCCGTCGACCGGCTTGTTGCCCGGCGTGACGGCATTCTGGTTGGCCTGCCCGGTCAGCTTGGGATCGACCATGATCTTGTCTTCGAGCGAGCTTTTGACCGCCGGGTCGGCGTTGGTCAGCCCGTCGTCGAGCGGCGACAGTTCGGCCTTGGCGTTGGGATTGTCACGGCACCCCGCGAGCGGTGCCGCCGCCATCATCAGGCCCGCGACCAGCCATTTTCCGCGCAAGATCATCGCTAACACTCCCTTAACATATCCGCAGGGATGCCCGATCCTGGTTAAAAAGGGGCAAAGAAAGAGCGTTAATCCGCCGCCTTTGTCAGGCGAAACCTGTCCCGTCCTGAGACGCATTCGGCGCGCAGCGGATCAGGCGCGAGGTCTCGACCGCCGCCTGGCGATGCTTCACCGCCTGCCGGTAGGCGGGGTCGGTGACCATGTCCATGAAGGCGCCGCCGGTCGGATATTCGGCGATGAACATCGCATCCCAGCGTTCGCCGTCGGGGCCGATCACCATCGCCTCCATCGCCGCGCGCCAGACGATGCGGCCGCCGACGCGGCGAAAGGTCGCGGCGCTGTCGCGGCCATAGAGCGCATAGGCTTCGGCGCCGCTCAGCCCCTGGCCCGCGAGCTCGTGATCGTCGGCATAGTCGGCCCTGTCCCTGAAGCGGACGAGGTTGAGCATGTGGATGACGCGGTCGCGCGGGAGCGCCTTGAACGCGTCGAACTGCGTGCGATCGGGATCGACATGGCGATCGGTCATGCCGCGAACCCCTTGCGGTTGATGCGCCATTGCTCGGCGCTTTGCGTCCATGCCTCGACGGGGGCCTCGTGAAAGGGTTCGGGCAGGCGCGTCGGACCGCTGTTCGTCGCGCCGAGCCGCTTCGCCAGCGCCTGCGAGCGCGTGTTGGCGGGGTCGATCGTGTGGAGCAGGCTCGGCCATTTGAGGAAGTCGACCGCAAAGTCGCACGCCGCGACCACGCCTTCGAAGGCATAGCCCTTGCCCGCGAATCTGGCGCGCACGCCATAGCCGATCTCGAGCCCCGGCCAGCCGTCGGGCTCCCACGGGCCGAGCCGGCCGACCCATTCGCCGCTGTCGCGCTCGATCACCGAGAACATCGAAAAGCCGCGGATGTGCCATGCGCCGGCGAGCGTGCACCACATCCGCCACGCCTGCGGGCGCGGACAGGTGCCGCCGATGAAGCGCATCGTGTCCTCTTCGGTGCACATGGCCGCGAAGGCGTCGAAATCCTCGGCGGCGGGCGGGCGCAGGATCAGCCGTTCGGTGACGAGCAACGGGCCGTTGAGCATCGCAAATCCCTCCCTTGGCGACAGCGCGACGCTTCTGCGGCATGACGCGCGGCAGGGCAAGCCAAACCGCCGGGGCCGCGTCCGCCCGCGGCCGCCCGGCCTTGCCAACCGTCCCGATTTTCCCCACATCACCCGCCATGAACGCTCCCAATCCCCCGATGCGCGCCGCGATCGTGCCCGTCACCGCCTTTCAGCAGAATTGCACCCTCCTCTGGTGCACCGAGACCAACAAGGCGGCCTTCATCGATCCCGGCGGCGACCTCGACAAGCTGCGCGAGGCGGTCCGCCAGGCGGGGGTCGAGGTCGAGAAGATCCTCGTCACCCACGGCCATATGGACCATTGCGGGCTCGCCGGAGTGTTCGCGAAGGAGCTCGGCGTGCCCGTCGAGGGACCGCACGAGGACGACCGCTTCTGGATCGAGGGGCTGGCGACCGCGGGCGAGCGCTTCGGCATGGAGGGCGAGCCCTTCGAGCCCGACCGCTGGCTGGTCGATGGCGACACGGTGAGCGTCGGCAACCTGACGATCGACGTCATCCATTGCCCGGGGCACACGCCCGGCCATGTCGTATTCTATCACGAGCCGTCGAAGCTCGCGATCGTCGGCGACGTTTTGTTCCAGGGGTCGATCGGCCGCACCGACTTCCCGCGCGGCAACCACCAGCAATTGCTCGATTCGATCACGCAGAAATTGTGGCCGCTCGGCGACGACACCGTCTTTCTGCCCGGGCACGGCCCGCACAGCAAGTTCGGCACCGAACGGCGCACCAATCCCTATGTCAGCGACATGGCGATGGGCGCCTGATCGCGCCCTCGGACGCAGAGCGGACGGGCGAGGGGCCTACCGGTCGACCAGCACGGTTTCCTCGACGAGCGTCGCGGTGGTTCCCACCGGCGTCGAATAGACGAGGAACAGCGCATAGCCCGCAAGGCCGAGCTGGGTGAGCATGGTGATGATCGTGCCCGCCATGCGGCCCCACATCATCCCGTCCATGCCGATCGCGTGCAGCACGCGCCCGACGAGATAGAGCGCTCCGATCGCCCACAGCCAGGTCGACGGGCCGGCGCCGAGTTCGACGAGCGCGAGCAGGATCAGGACGAAGGCGGTGTTTTCGACGAAATTGCTGTGCGCGCGCATCCGGCGCGTCACCATCTCGTTGCCGCCGTCGCCGATAAAGACCTTTTCCTTGGTCCGCACCCGGCCGACGCGCATCGACAGCCACAGGTTGAGCAGCGCCGCCCCCGCGGCGATCGTCAGGCTTACCGGCAACATGATCATTTTGCTTCCCCTCTTTCCGGCCGTTGTCCGGCCCCGGCGGAGATGTGGCATCGCCGGGGAAGCAGGGCAAGCCGCCGTTTCGCGGGCGCCGGCCGCGAACCCGTCCCGCGCCCGCCGCACCGCCGGCAGAAGCGAAGGCGCCGGGGCGCGGTGCGGCGCGCGGCGGAGTCGCGCCCGTCCATTTTGCCATGCGCCACGGGGCTTGCCTTTGCGGGCAAAAACGCTATAGCCGCGCCCGATCCGGCACCCGACACCTTCTGGCGTTGAGGCACCTTCCGGCGGAAGATTTTCGGCCCTTATCCAAGGCAGGAACCCATCTTCGGCGCGGCGGGCGGGCCAGTCATTCCCGGCGACGGGGGCGACAAATCCGGGTTTGCCGATTCGTATAAACATTTGAATAAGCAGGAAATATCATGGCCGTCCCCAAGCGAAAAACCTCGCCCTCGAAGCGCGGCATGCGTCGCAGCCACGACAGCCTGAAGGTCGAAGCCTTTCAGGAATGCCCCAATTGCGGCGAGCTGAAGCGTCCGCACAACCTCTGCAACGCTTGCGGCCACTACAACGGCCGTGAAGTGGTGTCGGTCGGCGCCTGATTCCCGAGCGAAGGGCAGTTTGATGGGCCTGGCACCGCGAATCGCGATCGATGCGATGGGCGGTGACGTCGGCGTGCGCGTGATGATCGCCGGCGCGGCGATGGCACGCCATCGCCACGACGGCCTGCGTTTCCTCCTCGTCGGCGACGAGGAGCGGATCAAGGCTGCCCTCGACAACCACCCGAACCTGCGCGCGGCGTCGGATATCATCCACACCGACGGCGTCGTTTCGGGCGAGGACAAGCCGAGTCAGGCGCTGCGCAAGGCGCGCAACAGCTCGATGGGGCTGGCGATCGACGCGGTGAAACGCGGCGATGCCGGCGGCGCGCTGTCGGCGGGCAACACCGGCGCGCTGATGGCGATGGCCAAGGTCGCGCTGCGCACCATGCCCGGCATCGACCGGCCGGCGCTCGCCGCGCTGTTGCCGTCGCTCGGCGACAACGACGTGGTCATGCTCGACCTCGGCGCGAATACCGAGTGCGACGCCAACAATCTGACGCAGTTCGCGGTCATGGGTGCCGCCTATGCGCGCACCGCGATGGGGCTCGAGCGCCCGCGCGTCGCGCTGCTCAATATCGGCACCGAAGAACTCAAGGGCACCGACGAGATTCGCGATGCGGCGGCGCTGCTGCGCACCGCGACGCATCTGCCGATGGAGTTCACCGGTTTCATCGAAGGCGACAAATTGTCGCGCGGCGACGTCGATGTCGTCGTTCACGACGGCTTTTCGGGCAATATCGCGCTCAAGACGATCGAGGGCACCGCGCGCTTCGTCACCGACCTCCTGCGCCGTGCCTTCACGTCGTCGGTGCGTTCGAAGATCGGTTTCCTGATCTCGCGCCCCGCGACCGAACTGCTGCGCCACCATCTCGATCCGAACAATCACAATGGCGCGGTCTTCCTCGGCCTCAACGGTGTCGTGCTCAAGAGCCACGGCAGCGCCGATGCCAAGGGCGTCGCCAATGCGGTGCATCTGTGCGCCGAACTCGTCGAAAAGGATATCACGCGTCAGGTGACCGAGGATCTTGCCAATTTCCGCCGGGACACCGCGGCATGATGCTGCGTGCCATCCTTGCCGGCACCGGGTCGGCGCTGCCGCGCACGCGCGTGTCGAACGCCGAACTCGCGGCGCGCGTCGATACCAGCGACGAATGGATCGTCGAGCGGACGGGCATCCGTTTCCGCCACATCGCCGAACCCGACGAGACGACCGCGACGCTCGGCGCCGATGCCGCAAAGGCTGCGCTGGGGGCGGCGGGGCTCGAACCGTCCGATATCGGGCTGATCATCGTCGCCACCGCGACCCCCGACAACACCTTCCCCGCGAGCGCGACCAAGGTTCAGGCGCTGATCGGCGCCCCCGACTGCATCGCCTTCGACGTCGCCGCGGTCTGTTCGGGTTTTCTCTACGCCGTGTCGGTCGCCGACTCGATGCTGCGCACCGGCGCCGCCAAACATGCACTCGTCATCGGCAGCGAAACCTTCAGCCGCATCCTCGACTGGGAGGATCGCACGACCTGCGTCCTCTTCGGCGACGGCGCCGGCGCGGTGGTGCTGTCGGCCGAGGAGGTCGACGACGATCGCGGCATCCTCGCGACGCGGCTCCATGCCGAGGGCCAATATTGCGACATGCTCTACGTCGACGGCGGGCCGTCGACCACGGGCACCGTCGGCCATGTCCGCATGCAGGGGCGCGAGGTCTTCCGCCACGCCGTCACCAACCTTGCCTCGGTGCTCGGCGAGGTGATGGCCGACGTCGGCCTGTCGGCCGACCAGATCGACTGGGTCGTCCCGCACCAGGCGAACAAGCGCATCATCGACGCGACCGCAAAGAAGCTGGGCCTGCCCGCCGACCGCGTCGTGCTGACGGTCGACCAGCACGCCAACACCTCGGCGGCATCGGTGCCGCTCGCGCTCGACCTCGCGGTCCGCGACGGGCGCATCAAGCGCGGCGACCTCGTCGTGCTCGAGGCGATGGGCGGCGGTTTCACCTGGGGCGCCGCGGTCCTGCGCGTCTGATCCGGCCGCTTCCGCGCTGAGGCGCGGGGCGCGCCAGACGTCCACCGCATGAACTCCACGCTCCATCCGTTTCAGTTTGGCGGATTAATTCGCTTTTGTTACATATGGGTCCGGGACTCGCACTGGTGGGGGACCAGCGAGACCCGATAGCGATTTGCTTTGTCATGGGAGGGACTGGTTATGGCAGCAGGCACGCTCACCCGCGCGGATATCGCGGCCCGGATCAATCATCAGATTGGCCTGTCGCGCAACGAGTCGGCGGCGATCGTCGAATCGATTCTCGCGCACATGTCCGACGCGCTCGCGGCGGGACAGAATGTAAAGATATCGGGGTTCGGGACCTTTGTGCTGCGCGACAAGGCGGAGCGCATCGGCCGCAATCCCAAGACGGGCGTCGAGGTGCCGATCCTCCCGCGCCGGGTAATGACCTTCCGTGCCAGCCAGTCGATGCGCGGGCGGGTCGCGGGCGGATAGCGATGGCAGAAAACGACGGCTCCAAGGCCGATGGCGCGATGCTCGCCATCGGCGAGCTGGCGGACCGCATCGGCGTGCCGACGCACGTCCTGCGCTATTGGGAGACGCGCTTTCCCGAACTGAAGCCGCTGCAGCGTTCGGGGCGCCGTCGTTATTACCGGGCCGGGGATGTCGCGCTCGCCGAGCGGATCCACATGCTGCTGCACGTGGAGGGCTATACGGTCGACGGCGCGCGCAAGGCGCTCGCCGACGGCGCGGCGCCTCCGGTGGCTGCACCCGCCGCCGCCGATGCGCCCGGCACCGCGGCGACCGGGCAGGGGGGCGTGCCCGTCGAAGCGCTGATCCGGCTTCGCCAGCGCCTCGCGGCGGCGATCGGAGTGCTGGTCTGAACCGTTCGCCGGGCGCGCCCGGTCTACGCTCTCGGCGCCCACAAACACGCCGCAGAATCTGGGGATACATATGACAATATCTCTCTCCAGCATTTTGCTCGTGACCGCCCTCGCTCAGCAGGCGGCATTGGTGCCCACAACGGCACCCCGTAATGAATTGGAACGACTCATCTTGCTGCCTGGGAACGACGCAATGAGCGGCGTTCAAGCATGGCTTGATGCCCACGCCGACGATCCCGACGCACTACAAGGAGCCATGACGCTGGCCGGATTTGGGCCGCGTCGCGATGACCCGGAATGTTGGTTTCGTCGCTACGAAAGAGTCGTGGCAACCGATGGGCTGCGAATAATGGCATCAATTAGATTCTGCGATGGCCAGAAACCGTTTGCCTTCGTTTTGAAGGGCTATCCGTATCCTGTGCGAGCGCCTGGACCGGGTAAGCCTTCGGGTATCCTCGATCCCACCACGAAGAAATGAATTGTCTGTCTCTCATGGGGTGGAAAGCGGACCGCGTCCTTTTTCCGTCGTTATCCCGGCGAAGGCCGGGATCTCACCGGTGCATCATGGCTTGCAGGGCGGGATCCCGGCCTTCGCCGGGATGACGGAACATGACCGAATCCAGCCCTTCGTGCGCCCCGGCGAACGCCGGGGTCCATTGCAGAAACACGCCGGCTTCGTGTCGGCATTCTGGGCCCCGGCTTTCGCCGGGGTGCACATCTCTAGCGGCGACTAACGGTCGTTAGTGGATATCCAGATCCTCCCTGTCGCGCAGCGATGGGGAGGGGGACCGTCCGCGAAGCGGATGGTGGAGGGGCCAGCAACGCTGCGTCCTTCGCCCCTCCGTCAGCGCTGCGCGCTGCCACCTCCCCATGGCCTGCGGCCACAGGGAGGATCCAAGTCGTCAACCGGTCGAAAACCGCCGCCGCGCCTCGCGTTCGCGCCGCCGTCGCCTGCCAGGATTCAGTCGATCGCCGGACCCAGCGTCGGGTCGAGATCGCGCGGACGGATGAACTGGACGAAGCGCGCCTGCCGCGTGTCGAGGTCGCGCCAGTCGGCGATGTCGAGTTCGAGCCGTGCCATCGCCGACGTCGGCAGTTTTTCCTCGACCCGCGCGCGCAGTTCGTCGCCGGCACTTTCGGGGACGAGTTCGAGGATCAGGTCCTCGAGCCCCGGATTATGTCCGGCGATCAGCAGGTGCGTCGCGTCCTTGCCGGTGTCGCGGATCACGTCGATGAGGGTTGCCGCCGAGGCGAGATAGATGCGGCGGTCCCAGTGGGGTTCGATCGCGTCGAGCCCGGCGGCGGGCTGGAACAGGTCGAGCGTTTCGGTCACGCGGACCGCGGGCGAGGCGATGATGCGCTCGACGGGCAGCCCCTGCCGCTTCAGCCATTGGCCGATCAGTTCGGCGCCGCGCCGGCCGCGGGGGTTGATCGGACGGTCGAAATCGCGTTCGACCTGTGCGTCCCAACCCGATTTCGCATGGCGCAGGATCGTCAGCGTCTTCAAATCATCTCCCCGCGCGTGTCGCGCCATCCCCTGTGTTCGCAGGCCTTGTGGCCCAAACTCATGACGGTGAAAAGGCGGGATATGCGCTTTTGCGCCTTTCGACATTCGCCGCCTGGACGTGATGGACCGCCTCGTCGAGCGGCAGGCGGCGGATCGGGGTCCCGGCCGGAAAGGCCGAGAGCAGCCGCGAGGGCACGCTGGGTGACAGCATCACGAACTGGCCATAATCGTCGGTGCGGCGGATCAGCCGTCCGAACGCCTGTGCGATGCGGCCGCGGATGACCATGTCGTCGTAGCGCGCGCCGCCCTGCGCCGCGCGCCGCGCCGCATGGAGGATCGTCGGGCGCGGCCAGGGCACGCCCTCCATGACGACGAGGCGCAGCGAATCGCCGGGGACGTCGACCCCGTCGCGCAGCGCATCGGTGCCGAGCAGCGAGGCGTGCGGGTCGGCGCGGAAGATGTCGACGAGCGTGCCGGTGTCGAGCGGGTCGACATGCTGGGCATAGAGCGGAAGGCCCGCGCGCGCGAGGCGGTCGGCGATGCGCGCGTGGACGATGCGCAGGCGGCGGATCGCGCTGAACAGCCCGAGCGCGCCGCCCCCCGACGCCTCGATCAGCCGGCTGTAGGCGCCCGCGAGCGCGGGCAGGTCGCCGCGCGCGATGTCGGTGACGATCAGCACCTCCGACTGGCGCGCATAGTCGAACGGGCTCGGCACCGCGAAATGCTGCACCCCGCCGTCCATGTGGCGCGCGCCGGTGCGGACGTCGGCGTCGTGCCAGCCGCCTTCGCCGCGCCCGCCGTGGCCCAGCGTCGCCGAGGTGACGAGCACGCCGTGCGCGGGGCGATAGACGATGTCGGCGACCGGCCGTGCGGGGTCGAGCCAGTGGCGATGCAGCCCGGCATCGACCTCGCGCCCGTCGATCCGGTTCACCGCCAGCCAGTCGACGAAATCGGGGTCGGCGGGTCCGCCGACGCGCCCGAGCAGCGACAGCCACGCGCCGAGCGTGTCGATGCGGTTGCCGAGGCTGTGGCGCGCGCCGTCGACGCGCGCGCGCGCCTGTCCGTCGAGCCAGTCGGGCGGGTCCTCGATCAGCGCCTCGAGCCGCTTGCCGAGCGCCATCAGCGGGCGCAGCAGCGCTTCGACCGCATCGCCCGCGCCCGCGGCTGCCGCGACGAGGTCGGCGTCGGGGTCGGCGAGTTCGGTTTCGAGACCATAGCCCGCGTCGGCATTCTTCGGGTCGGTGCCGCGCGCATAGACCTGTCCGCGCACCGCCGCGAGCAACACCTCGACCGCGCCCCACGGCTGCCCCTCGGCGAGCCGGCCGAGCCAGCCGTCGCCGGGCAGCTCGCCCGCGGCGTGGATCGCCGCCTGGATCGCCTTGTCGCCCGCCTCGTCATAGCTCGCGACGTCGGCGAGCCTTGCGGCGAGCCCGCGGCGCCGCCCGCGCGCCTTGCCCTCGGGGCCGAGCACCCAGCGGCGGATCTCGATCGCCTCCTGCCCGGTCAGCGCCGCGGCGAACATGCTGTCGGCGGCGTCCCACAGATGGTGGCCCTCGTCGAAGATCAGCCGCGTCGCGGGTGCGCCACCATCGCGCGGGCGCGCCGCCTGGACCATCGTCAGCGCATGGTTGGCGATGACGATGTCGGCCTGCCCCGCGGCGCGCGCCGAGCGTTCGATGAAGCATTTGCGGAAATGCGGGCAGCCCGCATAGATGCACTCGCCGCGCCGGTCGGTGAGCGCGGTGGTGCCGTTGCGGCGGAACAGCGCGGGCAGCCAGCCGGGCAGGTCGCCGCCGACCATGTCGCCGTCGCGGCTGTACGCCGCCCAGCGCGCGACGAGCTGTGCGAGGATCGCGGCGCGCCCCGAAAAGCCGCCCTGCAACGCATCCTCGAGGTTGAGCAGGCACAGATAGTTTTCGCGCCCCTTGCGCACCACCACCTTTTCGCGGTGCGTCGCGGGGTCGGGATAGAGCTTCTCGGTCTCGCGCGCGAGCTGGCGTTGCAGCGCCTTGGTGAAGGTCGAGATGCACACCGCCCCCGCCGACTGGTCGATCCATTGTTTCGCGGGGGCGAGATAGCCGAGCGTCTTGCCGATCCCGGTCCCTGCCTCGGCGACGAGCATCTGCGGTGCGTCGCGGCGTTCGCGCGCGGCAAAGATCGCCGCGACGGCGCGCGCATAATCCTGCTGCCCCGGGCGCTGTTCGGCCCCGTCGCCGGTCAGCCGGGCGAGCCGTGCGGTGACGTCGGCCTCGGCGATCGTCACCTGCCGCGGCTGCGGGCGCGGCGGGGCTTCCTCCCACTCGGGCAGCCGCGCGAACAGCCAGCGTTCGTCGCCCGCCGGCGCGGGCAGGCGCGGCTGGACGAGCGGCGCCCACGGCCAGCGCTGGCGTGCCAGCGCCTGCATCCCGTGCCACGCGCCCTCGCGTTCGGGCCAGGCGGGATCGTCGAGGCAGTCGAGCATCGCGGCCGCGATCTGCGGCAGGAAGGCGGCGACCGCGGGTTCGTTCGCGGGCGCGGCCAGCCCCAGCGCGGCGGCCATGCCCGCCGGGGTCGGCACCGCGAAGCGCGCGGGGAAGAGGAAGGCGAAAAGCTCGAGCAGGTCGAGCCCCGACAGATCCGGGTAGCCGAGCCGGTCGCCGGTCAGCGGCGCGTTGAGGAACAGGTGCGGGGTCGCCGCGACCGCCGCGATCGCCTCGCCGCGATCGACGCGCCGCGCCGTACCGCGCGCGTCGGACAGCCAGATGCCGACATGGCTCGCATGGATCGCGGGCAGGGTCGGGGGAGGCGGAGTGTCGGGGCGCACGCGCGGTCCCTATCGCATTTCGCCGCCGCCGGGAACAGGTCATGAACGAAAATGGCGGCGAAGCGAGGTCCGCGCATCGCCGCCGTTCGCGCTCAGATCAGCATTTGCCGAAGCTCTTTTCGACGATCGTCTGTCCGGCGACCGACACGGTGACCTTGACCCCGGTCGGGAAGCCCCACGTCGTGCAGATGCTGAGGCACGCCTGCGCGACGGTGCCGTCGGGGAAGGAGATCGGGATCGGGATGCACACGCTGCCGATCCCGAGCGGCAGGTTGAGGCACACGCGGCCGCCGCTCACCGTCACGCTGACGCATTCGGCGAGCACCGCGAATTCGCCGCCGCCAGCGATATTGGGCGAACCGTCGGCCGCCTTCAGCCCGACGGTGTCATTGTGCATCCGCGCCGTATCGAGCGCCTGCTGGACCGCCTGTGCACTGAACTCATGATAGGTCGTCATCGTCTCTCTCCCATGCAGTGACCGCCCCGGTTCGGGGCAGGCCTGCATAGGGGACCGGGGCGGCGGGCGGCGGCGGTCCTCGTCCGAAGGGGGGCCACTGTGGAGCGAAGCCGGCGGGTCGCCGGGCGCCTGTGCGCAAAGCGGCACGATTCGGCCGACTGGCCGGGCGGTCCGGTCCGGAATGAACCAATATGTGGCGATTTCCTCGCGGCGCCGGGCTTACGCCGGGCAGGGGCAGGCGGCGCGAACTCAGTTCAGCCCGCGTCGTCCGAAGCTTGCCGGCCGCATCGTGCGAAAGATCTGCGCGGGTTCGGTGGGCCAGGCGTCGCGCGCGCGTTCGAGCGCCTTGTACAGCGGGCCGTCGACCAGCTCATAGGGGAAGCGCACCCCCATGCGGTCGATTTCGGCCCACATCACCGTGGCATAGACCGTCTGTCCCGCATAATGGATCTCGCAGCGCGAGCGCACCGGCAGGATCGCGCCGCCCTCGATCCGTGCGCCGCCCTCCGACAGGTCGGTGATGCGCCCCTCGACGACGTTGAGCACGCCGTTGACGGTGACGTCGATCGATACGGCGGCGCGCTTGTGCTGGCGCGGGTTGCGGAAAGGGGTGCTGGTCATGCTCCCGGACATAGGCCCGGCATGGTAAATTTCCGGTAACCATGATTTCCGGTACGGCGCGCGCGGCGATGATGCGGCGCCGGCGGGGGCTGCTGCGCAAATTTGGCTTTCGATTCGTCGCCGCTTGCCGCTATGGCGCGCGGCATGACCGACTTGCATCTCGACCCTTCGCTGCGCGAACCCGCGCAAACGTCCAAGGCCTGGCCGTTCGAGGAAGCGCGCAAGCTGGTCAAACGCTATCCGCAGGGCAAGCCCGGTGGCGATCCGGTGCTGTTCGAGACCGGCTATGGTCCCTCGGGCCTACCGCACATCGGCACCTTCAACGAAGTGCTGCGCACGACGATGGTCCGCCGCGCCTATGAGGCGTTGACCGGTGGCGCGCCGACGCGCCTTGTCGCGTTCAGCGACGACATGGACGGACTGCGCAAGGTCCCCGACAATGTCCCGAACAAGGAGATGCTCGCGAGCCATCTCGGCAAGCCGCTGACCGCAATCCCCGATCCCTTCGGAAAGTATGAAAGCTTTGCGCATCACAACAATGCGATGCTGCGCGAATTTCTCGACCGCTTCGGCTTCGACTATGAATTCGTCAGCTCGACCGAGCGCTACAAGTCCGGCGCCTTCGACGAGGCGCTGAAGAATGTCCTGCGCCACAATCAGGACATCCTCGACATCATGCTGCCGACGCTGCGCGCCGAGCGCGCTGCGACCTATTCGCCGGTCCTGCCGGTCAGCCCCAGATCGGGCATCGTGCTGCAGGTACCGGTGACCGTTGTCGACGCCGACACGGGGCTGGTGTCGTTCGAGGACGAGGGCGAGACGATCACCCACTCGATCCTCGGTGGCGGCGCCAAGCTGCAATGGAAGGTCGACTGGGCGATGCGCTGGGTCGCATTGGGCGTCGATTACGAAATGTACGGCAAGGATCTGACCGACAGCGGCACGCAGTCGGGCAAGATCGCGCGCGCGCTGGGCGGGCAAAAGCCCGAAGGTCTGATCTACGAAATGTTCCTCGACGAAAAGGGCGAGAAGATTTCGAAGTCGAAGGGCAATGGCCTCAGCCTCGAACAATGGCTGTCGTACGGCAGCGAGGAAAGCCTCGCCTTTTTCGCGTACCGCGAGCCCAAGGCGGCGAAGCAGCTCCACATCGGCGTCATTCCCAAGGCGGTCGACGAATATCTCCAGATGCGCGGCAATTATCCGGCGCAGGAAGGCGACAAGAAGCTCGGCAACCCCGTGCATCATGTCCATGTCGCGCGCGGCGAGGATGTGCCGGCGGCGGCGCTGCCGGTGACCTTCGGTCTGCTGCTCAACCTTGTCGGGGTGATGGGCGCCGACGCGTCGAAGGAGCAGATATGGCGCTATCTCGGCCAATATGTCGAGGGCGCCGATGCCGCCACATATCCCGAACTCGATCGCCTGATCGACAATGCGATGGCGTATAACCGCGACTATGTCGCGCCGACGCTCAAGCGCCGCAAGCCGCAGGGCGGCGAGGGCGCGGCGCTGAGGACGCTCGACGAGCGGCTCGCGGCGCTGCCCGCCGACGCCTCGGCCGACGATATCCAGAATATCGTCTACGAGATCGGCAAGGACGAGGCCTATGGCTTCGCCGCGCTGCGCGACTGGTTCAAGGCGCTCTACGAAACGCTGCTCGGGTCGAGCGCGGGCCCGCGCATGGGCAGCTTCATCGCGCTGTTCGGGATCGACAACACGCGGCGGCTGATTGCCGAGGCTTTGGCGTAACCGACCCTTGTTTCCCGTTCGTGTCGAGCGAAGTCGAGACACCCGTCGGGATAGCGCTTGGTCGATGGGTGTCTCGACTTCGCTCGACACGAACGGAAATTGAGGTGGGCTTTATATGATCGACATCTTCACCACCGGCGGAACGATCGACAAGGTCTATTTCGACGCGCTCAGCGAGTTCCAGATCGGGCCCGCGGCGATCCCCGACATGCTGCGTGAGAATAATGTCCATGTTGCGCACCGCGTGACGCAGCTGATGCGCAAGGACAGCCTCGAACTCGACGACGCCGATCGCGAGACGATCCGCGCTGCGGTCGCGGCGAGCGACGCGGCGCATATCCTCGTCACCCATGGCACCGACACGATGGTCGTCACCGGGCGGGTGCTGGCGGGAATCGCGGGCAAGACGATCGTATTGACCGGCGCGATGCAGCCCGCGTCGGTGCGCGCGAGCGACGCCGAATTCAACGTCGGTTTCGCGCTCGCCGCGGTGCAGACGCTGCCGCCGGGCGTCTATGTCGCGATGAACGGCATGATCTTCGACCCCGCGACGACGACCAAGGACCGCGCGGCGGGCCGGTTTCGCTCGGACGGGCAGGGGCAATAGCCACTTCGGGCCGAACGACGCTTGGTCGCGAGGCCGCTTCGCCGGGCCCGGGCCTGTGTTCTCGGGGCCGGCCGAATATTGTTTCGCCTGTGATCGCGATCATGCCACTATGCCCCGGGCTCGTGTGAAAAAAGACCGGGGAACGGTGAGTCGCCGCTCCACCTTGATTGGACAACCAAAGGGAAGGGAAATTTCATGACCAGCAACAAGCTTGCCGGGCTGATCGCCGCATCGGCGACCGCCATCGCGCTTTCGAGCGCCGCGATTGCCGCCGACGCTTCGGCCGCCGGCGGCGCCTATTATGATGCCAACAGCTGCAAGGGCGACGCGGCGAAGACCGATGCGGCCAAAACCGACGCGACGAAAACCGATGCGGCAAAAACCGACGCGAACAGCTGCAAGGGCGCTTCGGGTTGCAAGGCCGACGCGAAGAAGACCGACGCGAACAGCTGCAAGGGTGCTTCGGGCTGCAAGGCCGACGCGAAGAAGACCGATGCGAACAGCTGCAAGGGCGCTTCGGGCTGCAAGGCCGACGCGACGAAGACCGATGCGAACAGCTGCAAGGGCGCCGCGGGCTGCAAGGCCGACGCGAAAAAGACCGACGCCAACAGCTGCAAGGGCAAGGCCGACGCCAAGGAAGACGCGAGCAGCTGCAAGGCCGGGGGCGGCTGCGGCGCTTCGGGCTTCAAGACGATCGCGAGCCTCTGAACGCGGCGATCGATGATCGAGGGGGACCCCGGCGTTCGCGAGGCGGCCGCCGGGGTCCCCGTTCGAACGGAACAGGCCATGCGTGACGCCGATTGCAGGACCCTCGCCTCGCCCGGTTTCGGGCTGGGATTGCGCCCCGTCCATTATCCCGACTTCCTCGCGGGCCCGCAGCGGGTCGAGTGGCTCGAGGTCATCTCCGAAAATTACATGGTTCCCGGCGGCCGGCCGATGGCGATGCTCGACCGCATCCGCTGCGACTATCCGATCGCGCTGCACGGCGTGTCGCTGTCGATCGGCTCGGACGAGCCGCTCGACATGACCTATCTCGCCGACCTCAAGGCGCTGGCCGACCGGGTCGAGCCGCTGTGGGTGTCCGACCATCTGTGCTGGACGGGGCTCAACGCGCACAACACGCACGACCTTCTGCCGCTGCCCTATGATGCCCCTGCGCTTGCCTGCGTCGTCGACAATGTCGCGCGCGTGCAGGATATCCTCGGCCGGCGGATCCTCATCGAAAACCCGTCGAGTTACGTCACCTTCCGTTCGTCGGACCGCACCGAATGGGATTTCCTCGCCGACATGGCCGAACGCGCCGACTGCCTGCTGCTGCTCGACGTCAACAATATCTACGTCAGCGCGCGCAATCACGGCTTCGATCCGGTCGACTATCTCGCCGGGCTGCCCGCGGGCCGCATCCAGCAGGTGCATCTCGCGGGACACAGCGACATGGGCGATTATGTCATCGACACCCACGATCATGATGTGTGCGACGCGGTGTGGGACCTCTATGCGCGCGCGATCGCGATGTTCGGGCCGGTCGCGACGATGATCGAGCGCGACGACGATATCCCGCCGCTCGCCGAGGTCGTCGCCGAACTCGACCGCGCGCGCGCCGTGGCCGACGAAGCGCTGCGCAGCCCGGCGACCGCGCATGGCTGAGGCGCTGCGCGACATGCAGGCGCTGTTCCTTGCCGGGGTGATGCGCGGCGACGCGGAGGCCGAACGGCTGATCGTCGACGACAATCGCGTCGGTGCGGCGCGGCGGCTCGACATCTACCGCAACAATTACCGCGCCAGCGTCACCGGCATTCTCGCCGACCATTACGAGCGGCTGCATCTCTATCTCGGCGAAGAGCAGTTCGGACGGCTCGCCGGCGCCTTCGTCGATGCCCATCCGTCGACGACGCGCAATCTGCGCTATTATGGCGGTGGTTTCGCCGATTTCCTCGCGCTTCGCTATCCGGGCGACGGCGAACTCGCCGAACTGGCGCGGCTCGACTGGGCGTTGCGCGACGCCTTCGATGCGCCCGATGCCGATCCGCTCGATGCCGCAGCCGTCGGCGCGCTCGGCGACCGCTGGATCGACGCGCCGCTGGCGCTCGTCCCGTCGGCGCAGGTCGTGGGCGTCTCCTTCAATATCGCGGCGATCTGGAACGCGCTCGAGGCGGGCGAGGAGCCGCCCGCAGCGGCGCGCCTCGGCGAACCCGCGACGATCCTCGTCTGGCGGCACGCGGACCAGTCGCAGTTCCGCAGCCTGTCCGGCGACGAGGCCGATGCGCTCGCGCTGGTCGCGGCTGGCGCCAGCTTCACCGGGCTCAGCGAGGCCGTGCTCGGCCGTCTGGGCGAGGCGGCGGCGATGGCGGCGCTGGGCGGCTGGCTTGGATGCTGGCTCGCCGAAGGGCTGCTGCGCCGCGCCGGTCAGGCGGGGGCGGGGACCGCGGTCACCTGACGCAGCACCGCGGCGTAGCTTGGCGCGATCGTCATCGCGCCGTGCTTGCCCGCGCGCCCGAGCGCGGCGTGCACCGCGGGCAGGCGATAGCAGGGCACGCCCATGAACAGATGATGCTCGGCGTGGTAATTGACCCAGTAGGGCGCGACCGTCGCGCGCGCCAGCCAGCCGGCGCGCGTCGTGCGCGCGTGGCTGAACGGATCGCCGCTGCCCGTCGTCGTGCACGCATGCTCGGCGATGTTGCGGATCCGCAGGTAAAGCTGGAACGTCGTCACCAGCCCGGCGAGCCACAACAAATACGGCGCCCAGCCGTAAAGCGCGAGCGAGAGCGCCAGCAGCACCGCCTGCACGACCAGGAACCGCCCGACCGCGCGCGTCACAGCGATCGCGCCCGCGGCATCGACCGTCGGCGCGGTGACGCCGTCGTCCGACTGTTTGTTGAACGGCGTGCCGGCGCGCGTGCTCGCGCCCTTTTTATCGGCCTTTTCGCCGCGCAGCATCGCTTTCAGCCCGATGATGGCAAAGCCGAACTGCGCGACGCGCTGCTTGAAAAAGGTCTGGCCGGTCAGGTCGCGCAGCACCTTGCGTCCCAGGCTGGCGCGGGTGGTGGGGAAGGGTTTCGAGAGCGCGAGGTCGGGATCTTCGGCCTGCTGGGTGAATTTGTGGTGCTGGAGGTGATAGGTGCGATAGGCGATCAGGTCCGATCCCACCGCCGCGCCGGTCAGCCAGTCGCCGAGGAAATTATTGACCTTGCGATTCGGGTGCAGCGCGCCATGCGCCGCGTCGTGCATCAGGATGGCGAAGCCGAGCTGCCGCCCGCCGACGAGGATGACTGCCGCCAGCCAGCCGAGCGGATTCGCCAGCCAGGCCGCGACGCCGACCACCGCGATGCTGACGATCCAGCCGTGCGCGACGAGCCATATGCCGCGCCATGGCGACACGCGCGTGATCGCGGCCCATTCGTCACGGTCGAAAAACTGGTTCGGCGGCAAGAGGCGTACGGCTGGCATATGGCGAGCATAACCCGTTTCGAAGAAAAACCCAATCCCTCCCATTATGGAGCAATCGCGGGATTTTACGGGGTGGGCGGGATAAGGTTTTGGAAACCACTGTCTGACACAGAATCGCACGAAGACCGAGATGACGGGAATGGCGGGATTGGGGTTGAAGCGGGTCATAGTGCGGCCGGTGGTCAGCGATGCGCAAGCCGATGAATCGCTTTTCGATTCGCCGGAATTTGTCGCGCGCCTGACGCGCGTCGCCGAACTCTGGCACTATGTCCTCGTCAGTCGTGTCGTCGTCTATTTCGCCTGCGCTTTCTTTCCGGGGCTCCCCGGCTTTTTTGACCGGCCGTCGCAATGGCTGCTGCTCGGCTTCGGCATTGCCTGCGACCTGATATTGACGGTGATGGGACAGTTGTCGCGCGCCCGGCGGCGCGGTCCGCCGGGGCGCATCGGACTCTGGTGTCTTGCCGCGATGCTGCTGATTGCGGCCGGAACGCTGGCGACCAGCATTGCAATGTTCACGACCTCGGGGCTCGACGACGGCATACCTTATCTCGATGCCTTTTCGGCGATCCGGGTCGGTGCGATCCTCGTTGCGGCGGCGGCGGTCGCGATCGCGCGTCCCGCCTTCTTCGCCTTTGCGGGCGCCACCGCGCTCGGCGGGGCGATCGGCAAGGGCTCGGTGCCTTTCGCACTCGCCGCGATGATCTTTCTTGCGCTTCTGATCGTGATGGTGCGCGAGGATACGCGGCATCAGCAGCGTTCGCGGCGTGCGCAGCGGAAGCTGGTCAGCGACCAGCAGCGCGCGCTCAACCTCGTCCGCGATTTCGAGCGTGCCGGGCGCGGCTGGTTCTGGGAAACCGACCGCCACGGCCACCTCGTCTATCTTTCGCCGACCGTCGCTGCGAAGCTTGGCCGGACGTCGGGCGAGCTGATCGGCAAGCCTTTCACCGACCTCATCCGCAAGCGCGTCGGCAACGACGAGAGCGAGGAGCGCACGCTCGGCTTCAGCCTGTCGTCGCGCACGCCCTTCAAGGAGCTGACGGTGCAGGCGGCCTTGTCCGACGAGGAGCGCTGGTGGTCGATCTCGGGCCATCCGATCAGCAACGAGCTCGGCAATTTCCAGGGCTTCCGCGGCAGCGGCACCGACCTCACCGAAAAGAAGAAGTCCGAGCGCGAGATCAACCAGCTCGCGCGCTACGACGTCCTCACCGGGCTCGCCAACCGGCTCCACATCACCGACCTGCTCGAACGTGCGCTCAAGGGACACATCGGCCAGCCGCAGCCCTGCGCGCTGCTGCTGATGGACCTCGATCGCTTCAAGGCGGTTAACGACACGCTCGGTCACCCGGTCGGCGACCAGCTGCTCCGGCAGGTCGCGGGCCGGTTGACGCAGGTCATCGGCGACACGGGGCAGGTCGGGCGCCTCGGCGGCGATGAATTCCAGATCGTGCTGCCGCAGGTCACTCACCCCGACCGGCTGGGCGCGATCGCCAATGCGATCATCCTCAGCCTTGCGCAGCCCTTTGCGATCGAAGGCGAGCAGGTGCGCATCGGGTCGTCGATCGGCATCGCGGTGTCGGACGGAGCAGGCGTGTCCGCATCGGCGCTCGTGCGCAACGCCGACCTCGCGCTCTATGCGGCCAAGGATGCTGGACGCGGGGTCTATCGTTTCTTCGCCGATGCGATGCACGATCAGGCGAGCGAGCGAAGGGCGATCGAGGATGCCCTGCGCGAAGCGCTGGCAAGGGACGAGCTGAAGCTCGCCTATCAGCCGATCGTCGACGTCGCGAGCGAGCGCATCACGGGGTTCGAGGCGCTGATCCGCTGGCAACGGGGGAACGAGGCCGTGATCAGCCCGTCGAAGTTCATCCCGGTGGCGGAGGATTCGAACCTGATCGTACCGATCGGCGAATGGATCATCCGCTCGGCCTGCGCGGCGATCGCGCAGCTGGGGCCGGGGTACCGCGTCGCGGTCAACGTCTCGCCGCGCCAGTTTGCCAACGACAAGCTGCCCGCGACGATCATGAGCGCGGTGTCGGCGGCGGGCATCCGCCCCGAACAGCTCGAACTGGAGATTACCGAGGGGGTGTTCCTCGATGAAAGTCCCGAGAATCTGGAGATGTTCCAGCGACTGAAGCGCACCGGCGTGCGGCTCGCGCTCGACGATTTCGGCACCGGCTATTCAGCGCTCGGCTATCTGAAAAAGGCGCCGTTCGACAAGATCAAGATCGACCAGAGCTTCGTGCGCGGCGCCGCCGATCCGGGTGGCATGAATGCCGCGATCATCTCTTCGATCGTCAGCCTCGCGGCCGCGCTCAGGATGGAGACGACTGCCGAGGGGGTGGAGACCCACGACGATCTTGAGCTGATCCGCGGTCTGGGGTGCAGCCATGTTCAGGGCTATATCTATGGAAAGCCGATGGATCTTGTCGAAGCAAGGGCGTTGCTCCGTACGGGTGAGGGGCGCGCCATCGCACAGGGGTACAAGAGCGCGCGCGAGCCGCGCAGCCGGACCTTTCGCGCGATCCACGCCGAAAGCGGCGGACATCGCTATGAAGTGATCGTGCGCAATGTGTCGACGCGCGGTGCGCTGATCGAAGGGCTGTGGAACGTGCCCGAAGGGACGGGATTCCGCCTCGAATTCGCACCCGATCTGGTGCTGGATGCCGAGGCGCGCTGGTCCGAGCAGCACCGCGTCGGCGTCCGCTTTGCCGAAACGGTCGAGATCGCGGCGCTGATCGGCGGGGTGCCGCCGCCGCGTCCCGGCACGACACTGCCGCAGCGGATCGACCGCGCTGCCTGACGATTCCTCCTCGTTCCAAACCCGTTGGGCCTCGTCCTTCGCCGCCGAAAGCTAATCGGCGATGCGGCCGCGCGCCATCACCCAGTCGACCTTTTCAAGCGTCGTGACGTCGCTCAGCGGATCGCCCGCCACGGCGATCATGTCGGCCGACATGCCGGGTGCGATGCGCCCGATCTCGTTTTCCATCGACAGCGCGCGCGCCGCCACGGTGGTCGCGGCAGCGACGGCTTCACGCGGGGTCAGGCCGTTCTTGACGAGCAGCGCAAATTCCCCTCCGTTGCGGCCGTGCTCGAACACTCCGGCGTCCGTGCCGAAGGCGACGGGGACGCCGAGCGCCTTTGCCTTGCCTACCGCCTGGCCGACGATGCCCATTGTCATGCGGACCTTTTCCTCGACCGTCGGGGTATAGATGCCCTTGCCGAGGCGCTCGCGAACGCCCTCGAATGCCATCAGCGTCGGGACGAGATAGGTGCCCTTGGCCTTCATCACCTTGAGCGCCGCGTCGTCGGCAAAGGTGCCATGATCGATCGTGTCGATCCCTGCCGCGGCTGCATCCTCGATTCCTCGTGCCCCGTGGGCGTGTGCCATCACCTTGAGCCCGAGCGAATGCGCGGTGGCCGCGATGCTTTCGAGTTCGGGCTTGCTGAAATGGCCGCCGAGCCCGCGACCCTGCTGCGACAGTACCCCGCCGGTTGCGGTGATCTTGATGATGTCGGCGCCGGCGCGCGAGGCCTTGCGCACCTTTTCGGCGCATTCGACCGGCCCGGTGCAGGTATAGCCTTGATCGAGCACGTCGTGGACGTCCTCGCGAAAGCCGGTGACGTCGCCGTGCCCGCCGACGATCGACAGCGCCGGGCCCGCGGCGATGATGCGCGGTCCTTCGATAAAGCCGGCGGCGGTGCCGCGGCGCAGCGAGAAGGCACTATATTGCGCCGATCCTGCCTCGCGCACGGTGGTGAAGCCCGCGCGCAGCGTGATCGCGGCGTTTTTGACGCCGACGACGACACCCCATTCGTCGGGGTCGACCGCTTCGCTGCGGAAATCGCCCCCGGGATCGCCGGTCAGATGGACGTGGAGGTCGATCAGCCCGGGGAGCAGTGTCCTGTCGCCGAGGTCGACGATCTCGGTGCCCGCGGGCGCTGGCGTCCGGCCTGCGTCGATCGAGACGATGCGGTCGTCGGTGACGGTCACGGTCGAGGCGCCGAGCGCCGGCTTGTCAGGATCGACGATCACGCGGCCGGCGTAGATGACGGTGGTCTTGGCATCGGCCTCGCTGCCAAGCAGCGCCAGCGTCGCCGCGGCGGCCAGTCCCAGTTTGCGCATGGAATTCTCCCCTGTCTTGTCGCGCCATGGTGGCGCGGCACGCGGGGGAGGGCAAGCGCATAAAAAGAGGGGCCGGCGAACCGGCCCCTTCAGTTTGTCGTCTGGTAACCGAAAGGAATTACCAGAAGAAATCGTAGATCACGTCGACCACCTGGCCCGAGTAGACGTCGACCAGCAGGGCGTCGTCATAGTAGCGGATCCAGCGGTAGTTGCCGTAGGCCGGCGGCAGGCGATAGTACCCGGGATCGTTGATCCAGTAACGCTGGCCATAGTAGAGCGAGCCGAGCGTGAAGCCGATGCTGAAGCGCGAATAGCCACGGCCGCGATAGGGGTTGTAATAGCGCGGTAGGCGGTAATAGCTGTGGTTCCGGTCGCGGTAATTGCGCCAGTCATAGCGGCGATCGCTGCGCCAGTCGCGGTTCCAGTGATTGCCGCGGTTGTTGTCGCGATAGCGGCGATCGACATAGCCATTGCGATCGCGGTCCCAGCGGCGGTCGACGCGGTTGTCGTTGTTGCGATCCCAGCGTCGGTCGAGGTTGCCGTTGCGGTTGCGGTCATAGCGGCGATCGACCTGACCGTTGCGGTTGCGGTCCCACTGGCGATCGACCTGACCGTTGCGGTTGCGATCCCATTGGCGGTCGACCCGGCCGTCGCGGTTGCGATCATAGGTGCGGTTGCGGTCGCGCTGCCACTGCTGGCGTTGCGCCTGCTGACGCTGAACCTCGCCGCTGCGGTCGCGGCGCACCTGCGGCGCGGCGCGGTCACGATTGTCGGACCAGTCGCGGCGCGGTTGCTGCTGGCCTTGCTGGCGTTGCACCTGCTGTCGCTCGGTGCGCGGCTGGCGCTGCGCGCGCGGTTCGCCCCCGCGGTTGCTGCGGTCGGCGTTGGGGCCGCGATTGCCGCGATCCCCGCGGTCACCGCGTTGGGCATATTGCTGGCCTTCGCGCGCTTGTGCGAGCACCGGCGTGATCGGGGTCAGCATCGTCGCTGCGATCAGCAGCCCTCCGATAATCTTCTTCATCGTCATTCTCCGAACACGGGTCCCATGGGCGGCGGGCGGCCGACCGGGAAGATGAAGGGAAAATTACCGCGGACAAGATGAGTCACCGCTGAACCGCGATGTTGCCTGCGGTTCAGCTAGATGAACGGCAATGGTCAGCGTTCCGGGGGCGCCCGCATCGCAGGCACGGCGCCGGCGGCATCCTGCGGACGGATACCCGGTGGCGGCGCGGCGGCGATCCGCTCTTCTCCGCGCAGGACGCGCCCGGCGCGCCTGATCGCGCCGCGAATACGCGGATAGGTGCCGCAGCGGCAGATGTTCGTCATCGCCGCGTCGATTTCGGCATCGCTGGGGCTGCTGTTGGTGCGCAGCAGGGCGGCGGCGGCCATGATCATACCCGATTGGCAGAAGCCGCATTGCGGCACCTGTTCGGCCACCCACGCCTGCTGCACCGGGTGGCTGCGGTCGCGGGCAAGGCCTTCGATCGTCGTGACGAAACGTCCCTCGCACTCGGCGATGGTGACGAGGCAACTTCGGATCGCCTCGCCGTCGATGTCGACGGTGCAGGCGCCGCATTCGCCGGTGCCGCAGCCATATTTGGTGCCGGTCAGGTTCGACGCATCGCGCAGCGCCCACAGCAGGGGCGTTTCGGGGTCCATGCGATATTCGACCGGGCGGTCGTTGACCGAAAAGCGCGTCATGCAGCCGCTCTAGTCGAAGGTCGATGCAAAAGCACGCCTCTCCTCTTCCACCGGGTCATTGCGAGCGAAGCGACGCGATCGAAGGGCCCCGGGCGTTGCACCGCTCCGGATTGTTTCATCGGCTGCGCTCGCAGTAACGCGGTGAAGATTTCAATCGCGCCAGCTCGTGTCGATCTTGTCGACCTTGCGTACCATCGCGTCGAATTCGGCCTTGCCCGACTGACGCCCAGGGATTTGCGCCATGTAGAGGTCGCGCTGGTGGACCTTGACCACGTCGTCGCTGATCAGGATCGGCTTTCCCATGCTCATCGTCGCGAGCTGAATCTCGCACGCGCGCTGCAGCGCCCAATATTTGATGAAGGCGTCGGACAGCGATTTGCCCATCACGACGGGGCCATGGTTGCGCAGCATCAGGATGCGTTTGTCGCCCAGATGCTCGACGAGCCGCACCCCTTCTTCCTCGCGCACCGTGATGCCTTCGAAGTCATGATAGGCGAGCTGGCCCATGAAGTTGCAGGCATAGAAGTTCGTCGGCTGCAACCCGCCCTCGAGCCCGCACACCGCCATCGTCGCGGTGGTATGGGTGTGGATGATCGCATGCGCGTCGGGCAGGACGCGGTGGAACAGGCTGTGCTGGACGAAGCCTGCCTTGTTGACGTGCCAGGGATTGTCCTCGTCCAGCTTGTTCCCGTCGATGTCGATCTTGATCAGGCTCGACGCGGTGACTTCGCTGAAATGCATGCCATAGGGATTGATCAGGAAGGCGCCTTCCTGATCCTCCAGCTTCACCGTGATATGGTTGAAGATCATCTCGTCCCAGCCCATCATCGCAAAGATGCGGTAACAGGCGGCGAGTTCCTGCCGTGCGGTCCATTCGGCTTCGCTATATTTGCTGTTGCGCTTGAGCTGAGTCGCCATCGCCTGATCCTCTGTCCATGGTCTGTCGGTTTCGTTCCGCTACCTATGCCACAGTCGCGGGGGCTCGCACAATCCCGCTGCGCACGGCGGGTCGCGCGCGACGAATTGGTCGAGAATGTCGATAAAGCGTTGACGCGCGGGACGTTAGCGGCCACCATCGAATCAGGGTCGAAGCTGCGGGACCACATCATTTGTCCGAACAGAGGCAAAGTGGTCCGCCGACATGCGTCTGTGCGTGGTCCGACCCGGCCATTCTCGCCATATCGGTAATGCGGCGCATCGGATTTCACGGTGCAGCCCTCTTGCTGCCCGTGTTTATGGGGAGTGTGGGAAATGCGTTATATGGTAAAACTGTCCGCGTCGGCGATGGCGCTGGCGGCCTATGCGGCTTTCGCGGCGGCGCCCGCGCAGGCGGCCGAATGTTTGCTCGATACCGACGGCGACGGCGTCGCGTCGGCGGGCGATACCGACGGCGGGGCGTCATCCAGCAACAATACGCAGCTGGCTTGCGGCGTGAATGCGTCGGTCACCGGCAACGGTTCGACCGCTGTGGGTTCGAACGCATCGGCGACCAACACCGGCTCGACCGCGGTCGGTCAGAACGCGACCGCCGACAATCGCAGCACTGCGGTTGGCCGCAACACGACCGCGACCGGCCAGACCAGCGTCGCGATCGGCAGCGGTGCATCGGCGACGGACGAAGATGCTGTCGCGATCGGCGATCTCGCCCAAGCGACGGGTTTTCACTCGACCGCGGTTGGCGGGGAATCGGCGGCTTCGGGCCGTGGCGCGCAGGCGTTTGGCTGGCAGTCGGTCGCCTCGGGCGACTTCAGTGTCGCGACGGGGCGTCAGGCGGTCGCATCGGGAGCGCGCGCGGTCGCCGTGGGTGACAATGCGCAGGCGACCGGTCAGGACGACACGGCAACCGGTGCTGGCGCTGTGGCTTCGGGTTCGTTCAGCGTGGCGAACGGCAGCGGCGCGCAGGCGACCGGCCTTGCGTCGACCGCCGTCGGCTCCTTCTCGACCGCATCGGGTGCCTTTGCTGGCGCGTTCGGCGAACTGGCCTCGGCGACCGGCGATCTGTCGACGGCTGTCGGCTCGAATTCGTCGGCATCGGGGGCAGGAGCCACTGCCGTCGGTGTGACCGCCAATGCGAGCGGCGTGGGCGCTTCGGCAGTCGGTGTCGGCGCGCAGGCGACCGACGAAGACGCCACCGCCTTTGGTCAGCTGGCCAATGCCTCGGGCTTCCACTCGACCGCCGTTGGCGCCGAATCGGTGGCTTCGGGCCGCGGTGCGCAGGCCTTCGGCTGGCAGGCTTCCGCCACCGGGGCGCTGAGCGTGGCGTCGGGGCATCAGGCGAGCGCGTCGGGCGATAACAGCTCGGCGTTCGGCAAGAGCGCGAGCGCGTCGGGTCTGACCTCGACCGCGATCGGCAATTTCGCCGTCGCGTCGGATGAGGACGCCGTCGCCGTCGGCGACAATGCGGTTGCCTCGGGCTTCCACTCGACCGCCGTCGGCGGCGAATCGGTGGCTTCGGGCCGCGGTGCGCAGGCCTTCGGCTGGCAGGCGGTCGCCTCGGGCAACCTCAGCCTTGCCGCCGGTCATCAGGCGAATGCCGCCGGCGTCAACGCGACGGCGGTGGGCAAGAATGCCAATGCGGCGTTCGACAATTCGACCGCGCTTGGTTTCGGAGCCACCGCAACTGCGGCGAACCAGGTCGCACTCGGCGGCGCGGGCAGCGCGGTTCGCGTCGGCGACATCGCCGCCAGCACCGCCGCGCAGACCGGCGCGACCGATGTGATGACCGTCGATGCCAACGGCGTCGTCGGCCGCGACCCGACGGTGCGGACCGCCATTGCGGCGAACACTGCGGGCGTTGCCGCCAACAGCGCCGCCATCACGGCGATCCAGGGGGTCAACGCGACGCAGAACGCCAATATCGCGGCGCTGCAGACGCTGACCGCGACGCACACCAGCCAGATTGGCACGCTGTTCGCGCAGTCGGACGAGAACCGCCGCCAGGCGCGCCTCGCCAACGAAGGCGTCGCGCTGGCGCTGTCGATGGAAACCCCGGCGCTGCCCGCCGACGCCAAGTTCGGCATGTCGGGCGGAATCGGTTATTACAACGACCGGACCGCGGGCTCGATCGCGATGACCGCGCGCATCAGCGAGAAGGCGACCTTCTCGGCCGGTGTCGGCGCGGGCTTCGACTCGGGCGAGATCGGCGCACGCGGCGGCTTCCAGGTCGTCTGGTAAGCCACGAATGAAGACGGGCGATGCTCCTTGCCAAGGGAGCATCGCCCTTTCATGATGGAATTTATGGACAGCATCATTCTTTCGGCTCGCGCTTTGAAGCGGGCCGCCTTTTCGCTGTCCGGCGTTGCGCTGCTGGCGCTTGCCGGGCCGGTGCAGGCGCAGACCGGGGCCGCCGCCGCGCCGCCCGCTGCGGCGATGCCCGTTCCGGGCGACCTCGAACTGGCGAAGCTGATCTGGTCGACGATCGCCGCGATCGACCATGCCAACCAGTCGGGCAATTATTCGGTGCTGCGCGACATCAGTTCGCCGGCGTTCCAGATCGCCAACGATCCCGCGCGGCTGGCACAGATCTTCGGTTCGCTGCGCGAGAATCGCGTCGACCTGTCGAACAGCCTGCTGCTTGCCCCCGTGTACAACGGACCGGCGCAGGTGGGGGCAGGGAACGTCCTCCGGGTGCGCGGAAGCTTTGGCCTGCGTCCGACGGCGATTGCCTTCGATTTCGAATTTCAATGGTTTAACGGCAAGTGGCGGCTGTTCGGCGTGGGAATCTCGCCGCTGCCGCTCGCGACCCAGCAGCCGGGCGCCGCCCCCGAGGTGCCCGACGCGCGCCGTCGCGGGGGGCAATAGGCCGGTTTTGCGCCCCTGCCGCCGCGCAGGGGCTTGCATTCGGCCGCGAATCCCTCTAGTGGCGCTCCATCGGAACGTCGCTTGCTTGCGGCGCTCTTTTTATTGCCCGAATATCGGCGACCTATGGCGAACCGGATACGAGCCGGGGATGTAGGCCGTTTGACGAACAGGAGACGACACGGCGTATGCAGATCATCGTTCGCGACAATAATGTCGACCAGGCCCTTCGCGCGCTCAAGAAGAAGCTGCAGCGTGAGGGCGTGTATCGCGAGATGAAGCTGCGCCGTCACTACGAGAAGCCGAGCGAGAAGCGTGCGCGCGAGCGCGCCGCCGCCGTTCGCCGCGCCCGCAAGATGGAGCGCAAGCGGATGGAGCGCGACGGCATCAAGTAAGCCGTCCATCCCGTTCGGGATCCTGATCGAAAAGGGGCGCTGCGGCAACGCGGCGCCCCTTTTCGTTTCACCGGGGCGCAGAATGTCTCTGGACCGCTCCGCGCCGCTCCGCCTATAGGCGAGCGCGATATTTGCTCCGCCGGAAATCTTGCGGGGGCAGGGGAAGGATCAGACGATGAGCGTGACGACGGTTCCATTGCGTCCGGTGAGCAAGAGCGGGTTGTGGCTGATGTGGTTCGGCGTTGCGGCGCTGATCGTCGCGGCGATCGGCTTCGCGGTCAAATCGACCCCGCGCATCGGCTTCGAGGTCGTCAAGGAAGGCACCGGCAACAGCCCGACGCGCGCCGATGTCGTGCTCGTGAAATATGAAGGCAAGCTCGACGACGGTACCGTCTTCGACGCCAACGAGCAGGCACCGATGCAGGTGTCGCAGGTCGTTCCCGGCTTTTCCGAAGCGCTGACGCGGATGAAGAAGGGCGGCAAGTACAAGATCGTGATTCCGGCGGCGCTGGGCTATGGCGACAGGGACAATGGCCCGATCCCGGCCGGCAGCACGCTGCACTTCGACGTCGAACTGATCGACTTCAAGACCGAAGCCGAAGTTCGTGCGATGCAGCAGATGATGCAGCAACAGCAGATGATGATGCAGCAGCAGCAGGGCGCGCCCGGGGCGCCGCCGCCGGGCGCGGTTCCGCCGCAGCCCTGAGCAGCATTCGCAAGACTTGAAAAAGAAAGCGGCGGCAGGATCGATCGATCCTGTCGCCGCTTTCTTTTGTTTGGCAATCGCCCCGGTTGCGGGCTGCCGGGCTTTATGCGGCCGCCGCCCTGGTTCCGGCCCCCGATCGCGCGTTGCGCTCGGCTTCGCGTTCGAGCGCGACCTTGATCATCGCGACGATCGGGTCGGCGAGCGCGAGGCCGAGCAGCCCGAGCAGCGCGCCGAGCAGGATCTGCGCGCCGAGCACCAGCGCGGGGGCGAGGTCGACCGTCTGCTTGGCGACCATCGGCACGATCAGGTAGCCGTCGACGGTCTGGACGACGAAATAGATGGCGATCGCCCAGAAGCCCGTGTCGGTCCCTGCCGAGAAACCGACGAGCACGAGCAGGATGCCCGAGACGATCGCACCGATATTGGGGATGAAGGCGAGCAGGCCGGTGAGCAGCCCCATCAGCGCCGCCATCGGGATGCCAACCGCAAGGCACGCGAGCCATGTTCCGACCCCCTCGACCGCCATGCCGAGCAGTCGCCCCGCCATCAACCGGCGAAGCGTAAACCCCATGCGTGCGGTCGTGATGTAGAAATTCTCGCGGCTTTTCAGCGGCAGCATCCACGCGACCCCGCGTTCGTAGAGCCGCGGTTCGATCGCGATGAAGATGCCCAGCACGACGATCATCACCAGGCTGGTCAGCGCGCCGACCACCGATCCGACCGCGGCGGTGACGCGCCCGACGGTGCCGGCCAGATTTTCGGTGATCGTCTTGGCGTCGAGTTGGACATTGCCCATGCCGTGCTCGCTGGCCCAGGCGGCGATGCGTTCGACCTGCGCCATGATGACGGTCTGCAGCGTCGCGGCCTGGTCGGCGATCTGTGATCCGGCGAACAATATCGTCCAGCCGAGGAAGGCGACGAGCGAAAGGCAGACCAGTGCGAGTCGCCAGCCGCGTCCGATCGGAAGGATGCGCCCGAGCAGCCGCGTGCCGCCATCGAGCATCGCGGCCACGACGATACCGGCGAAGATCAGCAGGATCGGCTGGATCAGGACGATGCAGATGCCGATCAGCAGCGCGAGGCCGAGCCACGCGCTGGCCTTCAGCAATTCGGTGCGGACGAGCTGGCTGCGGATCTCGGTCGGGCCGGGGGCTTCGGCGCTTGCCCTGGCTTTCGCGTCGCTCTCCGCCATGGCCTCACTCCCTGCTGGTCGTCTCCTGACGCGCGGGGCGCAGATCGGTTCCCGCGCGCCCCGACCGAAGCGCCTGGAACCAGCTCAGCGGATTATACCATCGGGCGGTGCCGTCGGTCGAGAAGGTGACGATTTCGGCGCGGCCCGCGATCGTGTCGAAGGGCACCGGACCGCCGAGGCCGAGCATCTCGCTGGGCACGCGGCTGTCGGCGCTGCCGTCGCGGTTGTCGCCCATCAGGAAGAGATGGTCCGCGGGCACCTTCTTCGGTCCATATTCGTCGTTGCTCGTCGGGCCCATGTCGATCGTGTCGTAACTCGCGCCGCCGGGGAGCGTTTCGCGCACGATCGGCAGCGCCAGCGTTTCGCGACCCTGCGTATCGCGCGTGATAAAGCGATCGAGCGCGCTGAAGCCGCGGTCGCCGTGCGAGGGCGTATTGGGGTCGACGGGGATCAGCAGGTCGGGCTGCTGTTCGCGCTTCACCGGCTTGCCGTTGATGATCAGCACGCCGCGGCGCATCTCGATCGTGTCGCCGGGCAGGCCGATCACGCGCTTGATATAGTCGACCCGCGTTTCGGGATGCTCGAGCACGACGATGTCGCCGCGCTCGGGAAGCTTGCCGAACAGGCGGCCCTCGATCTTCGGCGCAAGGTGGAAGCTGACCGAGGCGTAGGACCAGCCATAGGGATATTTGCTCACCAGCAGGCGGTCGCCGTTGCGCAGCACCGGCATCATCGAATCGGACGGAATATAGAAGGGCTTGGCCGCGCAGCTGTGAATGCCCAGCACGAGCAGCAGGATTACCGCAATGTCGCGGATCAATTTGCCCCAGCTGCCTTCGTCCTTGCTTGTGCCCTTCGCCATGTCAGTCCCTGATTGCTTCGATGATGACGAAGGCCTGCGCCCACGGATGGTCGTCGGTCAGCGTCAGATGGATGTGCGCAATGTGTCCCGCCGGGATTATCGCCGCCAGCCGTTCGGCGGCGCCGCCGGTCAGCGCCAGCGTCGGCGCGCCCGAAGGCGCGTTGACGACCCCGATGTCCTTCATGAACACCCCGCGCTTGAACCCGGTGCCAACGGCTTTTGAAAAAGCCTCTTTCGCGGCAAAGCGCTTGGCATAGGTTCCTGCGCGGGTGAACGGTCGTCGCGCCGCCTTGGCGCGCTCGACGTCGGTGAAGACGCGTTGCTCGAAACGTTCGCCAAAGCGGTCGAGCGAATTCTGGATCCGCTCGATGTTACACAGGTCGGAGCCGAGGCCGATGATCACCCGCGCGCCTCGTCCATCAGGTCGCGCATCTGGCGCACCGCGTCTTCGAGGCCTGTAAAGATCGCCTCGCCGATAAGATAATGGCCGATGTTGAGTTCGGCGAGTTGCGGGATCGCAGCGATGGGGATGACATTGTCATAGGTGAGCCCGTGCCCGGCGTGCGGCTCGATACCATTCTTCCACGCGAGCGCGGCCGCGTCGGCGATGCGGCGGAGTTCGGCGGCGCGCTCCTCGCCCTCGACGTGCGCGTAGCGGCCGGTGTGGAACTCGACCACCGGCGCGCGCAGCCGCATCGCCGCCTCGATCTGGCGCGGGTCGGGTTCGATGAACAGGCTGACGCGAATGCCCGCGTCGGACAGCCGGGCGACGATCGGCGCGAGGTGATTATGCTGCCCCGCGGCATCAAGCCCGCCCTCGGTCGTGCGCTCTTCGCGCTTTTCGGGGACGATGCATGCCGCGTGCGGCATATGGCGCAGCGCGATCGCGAGCATTTCGTCGGTCGCCGCCATTTCGAGGTTGAGCGGCAGGTCGGTCGCGGCCTGGATGCGCGCAAGATCGTCGTCGCGGATGTGGCGCCGGTCCTCGCGCAGGTGCGCGGTGATGCCGTCGCCGCCGACCGCGGCGACGATCTCGGCCGCACGCACCGGATCGGGATGCTCGCCGCCGCGTGCGTTGCGGATCGTCGCGACATGGTCGATGTTGACCCCGAGGCGAAGGCGCCGGGTCAAGCGGCACGGCTCCCCGGTTTGATCGCGGCGGTCCCGGCGAGATGGTCGGGCAGATCGTCCGCGTCATATGTCGGGAAATTGATCGCGACGAGCGGATAGAAGGGGACGCCGAGTTCGACCTTGCCGGCCGAACGGTCGACGAGCGCGGCTTCGGCGACCACTTCGCCCCCGGCCGCGGCGACACACGCCATCGCTTCGCGCGACGACAGGCCGGTGGTGACGACATCCTCGACCATCAGCACCTTCGCGCCCGGTGCGATCGTGAAGCCGCGGCGCAGTTCGAACGTTCCGGTCGGACGCTCGACGAAGATCGCGGGCTTGCCGAGCGCGCGGCCCATTTCATGGCCGATGATGACGCCCCCCATCGCGGGCGAGACCACGATGTCGATCGCCTGCTTGAGGTCGCGCGGCAGTTTCGCGGCGAGGGCGATCGCGAGGCGGCCGGCGCGCTCGGTGTCCATCAGCACGCGCGCGCACTGGAGATAATATTCACTGTGCCGCCCCGAAGAGAGCAGGAAATGCCCCTGGAGCAGGGCGTCCGCGGCGCGGAATTCGGCGAGGATTTCGTCGTCGGTCATGGGAGAATGGGTCTTTTGCAGAAGGAGCCGTCCGCACGGAACGGTCGCGTTTGGGGCGGGCAGATTTGCCAGCCGCAAAATAGTGTTAGAGATGCTTGAGGCAAGCGGCAAGCGGGTCTATAGCGCCCGCGAGATTCAGCCCGCCGAAGGGCTGCCGCGACGCATGTCCGGCACTTCGGAGCGGTGGGTTGAGGCATCGAGATAACAACAGGCAACGGGCGGCACTATCCTTATGAAGAGCTTGAAAACCCTTGTAATCGCGGCGGCTTTGTCGCTCGGCGCGCTCGGCGCCGTTCAGGCGCAGGCACCCGCGGCGGCGCCCGCCGCGACGGCCCCGGCGAATCCGGCTCCGGCCGCCGCCGATGCGGCTGTTCCGGCGGCGGCCACGGCGGCTCCGGCACCCGCGACCGCCGATGCGGCCGCTCCGGCGGTTCCCGCGGGCGACGCGACCTATGTGCCGATGAAGCCGACGCCGGGCATCGGCCAGCCGGTCGACGCAGGGGTCAACTTCCAGCCGCAGGTCAGCCCGATCGGCGAGCAGGCTTACAGCTTCAACCACTATATCCTGCTGCCGATCATCACGGTGATCTCGCTCTTCGTGCTCGGCCTGCTGCTCTGGGTCGTCGTCCGCTACCGCGCCAAGGCGAACCCGGTGCCCTCGAAGACGACGCACAACACCTTCATCGAAATCATCTGGACCGCGATCCCGGTGCTGATCCTCGCGGTCGTCGCGGTGCCGTCGATCCGCCTGCTCGCCGCGCAGTACGAGCCGCCGAAGGCCGACGCGCTGACGATCAAGGTCACCGGATACCAGTGGTACTGGGGCTATGCCTATCCCGACCAGGGCATCGGCGAATATGTCTCGAAGATTCTGACCGAAGAACAGGCGAAGGTCGCGGGCGAGCCCTATCACCTCGCCGTCGACAACCGCATGGTCGTCCCGGTCGGCCGTCAGGTGAAGCTGATCATCACCGGTGCCGACGTGATCCACAGCTTTGCGGTTCCCGCCTTCTGGACCAAGATGGACGCGGTCCCCGGCCGCGCCAACGAAACGACCTTCACCGCCAACAAGGTCGGCGTCTATTACGGCCAGTGCTCGGAGCTCTGCGGCGTCGATCACGGCTATATGCCGATCGCGGTCGAAGTGCTGCCGGTCGACAAGTGGGAAGCCTGGGTCCGCTCGAAGGGCGGCAACCCCGCGGGCACCGGCAAGGCGGACGCCGCCGCGCCGGCTCCCGCCGCCGCACCCGCTCCCGCGACGGCTGCTCCGGCTGCCGCCACGACCGAAGCCGCTCCGGCGGCGGCGCCTGCCGCCGCGCCGGCCGCCAAGAATTAACAAGGGGTCCGATAGATGACCGATATCGCAGCGACTGCACCCGCGCACGGCCACGGCCATGTGCACGATGATCACGATCATGACACGCCGGGCTTCTTTGTCCGCTGGTTCATGTCGACGAACCACAAGGACATCGGGACCCTCTACCTGATCTTCGCGATCATCGCGGGGATCGTCGGTGGTATCCTGTCGGGCATGATGCGTCTCGAGCTCGCCGAGCCGGGCGTGCAATATCTGACCGGCTGGGCACAGATTCTCGACCCCGCCGCGGGCGAGGTCCAGGGCAAGCATTTCTGGAACGTCATGATCACCGCGCACGGCCTGATCATGGTCTTCTTCATGGTCATGCCCGCGATGATCGGCGGTTTCGGCAACTGGTTCGTGCCGCTGATGATCGGCGCGCCCGACATGGCCTTCCCGCGTCTGAACAACATCAGCCTGTGGCTCACGACGGTTGCGTTCGTGCTGCTCGTGAGCTCGATGTTCGTTCCGGGCGGCAGCGGCCTCGGCGCCGGCACCGGCTGGACGGTCTACGCGCCGCTGTCGACCAGCGGGTCGGCGGGGCCGGCGGTCGATCTCGCGATCTTCTCGCTCCACCTTGCGGGTGCAGCGTCGATTCTCGGTGCGATCAACTTCATCACCACCATCTTCAACATGCGCGCTCCGGGCATGACGCTGCACAAGATGCCGCTGTTCGTGTGGTCGGTGCTCGTGACCGCCTTCCTGCTGCTGCTCGCGCTGCCGGTTCTCGCCGCTGCGATCACCATGCTCATCACCGACCGCAACTTCGGCACCACCTTCTATGATGCGACGGGCGGCGGCGATCCGGTGCTCTACCAGCACCTCTTCTGGTTCTTCGGCCACCCCGAAGTGTACATCATGATTCTGCCGGGCTTCGGCATCGTCAGCCAGATCATCTCGACCTTCAGCAAGAAGCCGGTCTTCGGCTACCTCGGCATGGCCTATGCCATGGTCGCGATCGGCGTCGTCGGCTTCATCGTGTGGGCGCACCACATGTTCACGGTCGGCATGAGCGTAAACCTCAAGATGTACTTCACCGCCGCGACGATGGTCATCGCGGTTCCGACCGGCATCAAGATCTTCAGCTGGATCGCCACCATGTGGGGCGGCTCGATGACCTTCAAGACCCCGATGGTCTGGGCGCTCGGCTTCATCTTCATGTTCACCGTCGGCGGCGTGACGGGCGTCGTGCTCGCCAACGGCGGCGTCGATACTGCGCTGCACGACACCTATTACGTCGTTGCACACTTCCACTATGTGCTGTCGCTGGGCGCGGTCTTCTCGCTCTTCGCCGGCTTCTATTACTGGTTCCCGAAGATGTCGGGCCGGATGTACAGCGAGTTCCTCGGCCAGCTGCACTTCTGGATCTTCTTCATCGGCGTCAACATCCTGTTCTTCCCCCAGCACTTCCTGGGCCAGCAGGGCATGCCGCGTCGTTATCCCGACTATCCGGAAGCCTATGCCTTCTGGCACCTGATCTCCTCCTATGGCTATGTCATCATGGCGGTCGGCGTGCTCGTGTTCTTCGTGAACATCCTGTGGTCGCTCGTCGCCGGCAAGAAGGCCGCCGACAATCCGTGGGGCGAAGGCGCGACGACGCTCGAATGGACGCTGTCGAGCCCGCCGCCGTTCCACCAGTTCAACGAACTGCCGCGTATCGCCTGACCGGATTGCGCCCCTCGCTGATCGTCAGCGGGGGGCGCTTCCCGTACGGCCGGAGTTATCATGGCGCAGAGCCTGACCCATGGCGAAACGTCGCTTCCCGCCGACTGGCGCGACCTGTTCGCGCTGACCAAGCCGCGCGTCATGTCGCTCGTCGTGTTCACGGCGCTTTGCGGCCTGCTCGCCGCGCCGGGTGCGGTGAACCCGATCCTCGCTTTTTCCTCGATTCTCGCGATCACCCTGGGGGCAGGGGCGTCGGGCGCTCTCAACCAATGGTATGAGGCCGGCCTCGACGCCAAGATGAAGCGCACCGCCGGGCGTCCGCTGCCCGCCGGTCGCCTCGACCCGCAGACCGCGTTGCAGTTCGGCGTCGGACTCGCCGCCTTCTCGGTCTTCCTCATGCTGTTCGCGTCGAACTGGCAGGCGGCGCTGCTGCTGCTCGTCTCGATCCTCTTCTACGTCTTCGTTTACACGATGTGGCTCAAGCCGCGCACGCCGCAGAATATCGTCATCGGCGGCGCCGCCGGCGCCTTTCCGCCGCTGATCGGCTGGGTCGCCGCGACGGGCAGTGTCGCGCCGCTGCCGGTGCTGCTGTTCCTCCTCATCTTCCTTTGGACGCCGCCGCATTTCTGGGCGCTCGCGCTGTTCGTGCGCTCGGATTACGCCGCCGCGGGCATTCCGATGATGCCCGTCGTCGCGGGCGAAACCTCGACGCGGCGCCAGATCCTCTTCTACGCGCTGATCATGGCGGTCGCGGCGATCGCGCCCTGGCCGCTCGGCTACACCGGCGCGCTCTACGGCTGGACGGCGACGATCCTGTCGGCGGTCTTCGTGCTGCTGTCGGCACAGGTCGGCACGCGCCGCGCGGGCGAGGGCGACCGGATGCAGCCCGAAAAGCGGCTCTTCGCCTTCTCGATCGCCTATCTTTTCATTCTGTTCGGCGCGGTCGTCGCCGACCATTGGTGGCCCCTATGACTGACGAATCGCCGCAGGAACCGTTCGACGAGGCGGAATATCGCCGCCGCCAGCGCAGCCGCGCCAACATGATGGCGTGGATGCTCGGCGGGCTCGCCATTCTCTTTTTCCTGATCACTATCGCGAAGATGCAGATCTACCAATGATGTCGCGCATGTCTCCCAACGCGAAGACCGCCACCATGGCAGGTCTGCTCGCGCTTTCGATGGTTGGCCTCGGCTTTGCCGCGGTGCCGCTCTACGATCTCTTCTGCCGCGTGACCGGGTTTGGCGGCACGACGCAGCGCTACGATCCGGTCGCCGCGGCGGCCGAGCCGCAGGTGCTGAGCAACACGATGTCGATCCGCTTCGACGCCAACGTCTCGCCGAAGCTGCCGTGGAAATTCTATCCCGAACATCCGCGCGACACGGTCAGCGTCGGTGCGCGCGACATGGCGATCTTCATCGCCGAGAACAACTCGCCCAATGCGGTGGTCGGGACGGCGAGCTTCAACGTCACCCCCGACGCCGCGGGCAAATATTTTACCAAGATCCAGTGCTTCTGCTTCACCGAACAACGGCTGGAGCCGGGGCAGCAAATGCGCATGCCGGTGCTCTTCTTCGTCGATCCCAAGATCATGGACGACCCCGACGCGCGCGACATCCAGGAAATCACGCTCAGCTACACCTTCCACCCTGTAGACGAGGGTAAAAAGGCGAGCTAAGGCCGCGATCAAGAGTCTAATCAAGGACCGGCTGGCGATGGGGAATCGCGATGCTGGGGCTGCAAAACGGGAATAGCGATATGGCTGGTGCCAAAAATCATGATTATCACCTCGTAAATCCCAGTATCTGGCCGATGGTCGGATCGATCGCGGCGATGGTGATGTTCTTTGGCCTCGTCATGTGGATGCACGACGATTATTTCGGCGCATCGGGCAAGTGGGTCTTCGGCCTCGGCGTCGCGGGCGTCATCGCCACCTTCTTCAGCTGGTGGTCGGACGTGATCGCGGAGGCGCATGCCGGCGATCACACCCCGGTGGTGCAGCTGCACATGCGTTACGGCATGATCCTGTTCATCGCGTCCGAAGTCATGTTCTTCGTCGGCTGGTTCTGGGCGTGGTTCGACTTCTCGCTGTTCCCGGTGCCGATCGAAATCACGCCCGAGGGCGTGACGTCGCTCTTCGGACAGGACGGCGCCAACGCGATCACCATGTGGCCGCCGAAGGGGCTCGAAGTGATCGACGCCTTCTCGCTGCCGCTGCTCAACACGCTGATCCTGCTCTGCTCGGGCACCACGATCACCTGGGCGCACCACGCGCTGATCCACGGCGACCGCGAAGGCCTCAAAAAGGGTCTGTGGGCGACCATCATCCTCGGCGTGGTCTTCTCGACGATCCAGGCCTATGAATATGGCGTCGCGCCGTTCCCCTTCGGCCAGAGCAACTATAGCTCGGCCTTCTACATGGCGACCGGCTTCCACGGTTTCCACGTCCTCGTCGGCACGATCTTCCTGATCGTCTGCCTCGTCCGCACCTACAAGGGTCACTTCACCCCGAAGCAGCATTTCGGCTTCGAAGCGGCCGCCTGGTACTGGCACTTCGTCGACGTGGTGTGGCTGTTCCTCTTCGCCGTCGTCTACGTCTGGGGCGGCTGGGGCGCACCTGTCGCCGCGCACTGAGTTGGCCGCGACCAACCCGAATCAAAAGGGGCAGCCGCCAATCTGGCGTGCTGCCCTTTTTGCACTCTGTCCCGAATGCGGGGCACCGGGGCTGTTCGAGGACGCAGCGCGGTTTCGCGACCGGTGCCCCGCGTGCGGGCTCGATACCGGGCGCTACAATGTCGGCGACGGCCCCGCGGCTTTTCTGACGATGATCATCGGCGCGCTGCTGATCGTCGCGGCGCTGCTGCTCGACTTCGCGCTCAACCCGCCCCTCTGGGTGCATGTGATCCTGTGGGTGCCGCTCACCGTCGCGGCGGTGATCTACGGTCTCAGGCTCGCCAAGGCGGCGCTGCTGGCGAGCGAGCATCAGCGGCAGGCGGCCGAGGGACGAGAGACGGAGACGGGCGATGAATGATGCAGCAACTTCGGCGTCGCGCCGCTGGCCGGTGATCCCGACGATCCTCGTCCTCGCCGCGGTCGCGACGATGGTTGCGCTCGGCGTCTGGCAGCTCCAGCGCAAGGCGGAGAAAGAGGCCCTCATTGTGCTCTTTCAGCGCAACATGGCGATGTCGGCCACGGTCGCCTATCCCGAACTGCCGCCGGTGCCCGACGCGATGCTCTATCGCAAGAGCAGCGTCACCTGCCTCGAACCCGTGCGCTGGGACCCGCGCAGCGGCAGCGACCGGAAGGGACAGCCGGGCTTTCGCATGATCGCCGACTGCCGCACCGGTGCCGAAGGCCCGGGAGTGCTGGTCGATGTCGGTTCGTCGGACGACTTCAAGCCGCCGGTGTGGAAGGGCGGCATCGTGCAGGGGACGATCGTACCCGGCCCCGAACAGCCGACGCTGGTCGAGCGGCTGACCGGGAGGGCGATGCCCGCGCGCGCGATGCTGGTCGCCGACGTGCCCGTTCCAGGGCTGCGCCCCAGCGCGGTGCCGTCGGCCGCCGACACGCCGAACAACCATCTCGCCTATGCCGGGCAATGGTTCCTCTTCGCCGCGGCGGCGCTGATTATCTATATCCTCGCGGTCCGCCGCCGCTTGCAGCGATGACGGCGCGCCGCTAGGCGCTTTTCCGTCATGCAATATATCAGCACCCGCGGCTCCGCGCCGACCCTCGACTTTCGTGCCGCGACGCTCGCCGGGCTCGCCGGCGACGGCGGGCTCTATGTCCCCGCGGCCTGGCCGCAGATGGCCGAGAGCGAGATTCGCGCGCTCGCGGGGCTGGACTATGTCGAGACCGCGGTACGGGTGATGGCCCCGTTCGTCGCGGGCGTGCTGACCGAGGATGAATTGCGCGGCCTGTGCAAGGCCGCCTATGGCCGTTTCGGCCACGACGCAGTGACGCCGCTGGTCCAGCTTGATCATCGCCACTGGCTGCTCGAACTGTTCCACGGCCCGACACTGGCGTTCAAGGACGTCGCGCTGCAACTGCTCGGCCAGCTGTTCGAGAAATTCCTGAGCGGCGGCGACACCGACATCACGATCGTCGGCGCGACGTCGGGCGACACCGGATCGGCGGCGATCGAGGCGGTCGCCGGGCGCGAACATATCCAGATCTTCATGCTCCACCCCGAAGGCCGCGTCAGCGACGTCCAGCGCCGCCAGATGACGACGGTGCTGGCGCCCAACGTTCACAATATCGCGATCGACGGCAGCTTCGACGACGCGCAGGCGATGGTGAAGCGGCTGTTCGGCGACGCGGAAGCGCGTAGCCAGATCACGCTGTCGGCGGTGAACAGCATCAACTGGGCGCGGCTGATGGCGCAGGTCGTCTATTATTTCTATGCCGCGGTCCGCCTCGGCGCGCCCGATCGCCCGGTTGCGTTCAGCGTGCCCACGGGCAATTTCGGCGACGTCTTCGCGGGCTATGTCGCGGCGCGCATGGGGCTGCCGATCGCGCGCCTCGTCGTCGCGACCAACGTCAACGACATCCTCCACCGCGCGCTGACCAGCGGCGATTACAGCGCGGGCAGCGTCACCCCGACGGCGACGCCGAGCATGGACATCCAGGTCAGCAGCAATTTCGAACGGCTGCTCTTCGATCTGTCGGGTCGCGACGGCGCGGCGATCACCGCGATGATGGACGAATTCGACGCGAAGCGCGCGATGACGATCCCGGCGGACATGCTCGCGGGTGCGCGCGACCTGTTCTCGAGCGCCAGCATCGACGGCGACTCGATGGCGCTCGCGCTGCGCTGGGCGCAGGAAAGGGGCGGGCAGGTCATCGATCCGCACAGCGCGGTCGGGCTTGCCGCCGCGCGCGCGCTCGAGATCGACGCCGACATTCCCGTCGTGACGCTCGCCACCGCGCACCCCGCAAAGTTCCGCGAAGCGGTCGAGCGCGCCACCGGCGTGCGCCCGGCGCTGCCCGCGCGCCTCGGCAATCTTTTCGAGCGCGAAGAGCGCTACACCAAGCTGCCCGGCGACTATGACGCGGTGAAGGCGTTCATCCTCGCGGAAGCGGCGCGTGGCTGAGCTCCAGCCCCTCGTTACGCTCGTCGGCGAGGCATGGGACGATTACGGGCTGGTCGACTGCGGGAGCGGGCGCAAGCTCGAACGCTATGGGCCGTACCGCTTCATCCGCCCCGAACCGCAGGCGATGTGGGCACCCGCGCTGCCGCAGGACGAGTGGGACAAGGCCGACGGCGAGTTCATTCCGGCATCGGACGACGACGGCGGCGGGCGCTGGTATTATAGCAAGCCCGTGCCGCAGGATGGCTGGCCGCTCGGCTGGCGCGAGACGCGCTTCACCGCACAATGCACCCCCTTCCGTCACCTCGGTTTCTTCCCCGACATGGCACCGGTGTGGGACTGGCTGCGCGGTCAGGTCGCCGACAAGCCCGACCCCGCCTTTCTCAATCTTTTCGGCTACACCGGCGTCGGCAGTCAGGCGCTTGCCGCCGCGGGGGCGTCGGTGACGCATGTTGACGCCTCGAAGAAATCGGTGGCGCAGGCACGCGAGAACGCCGCGCTGGCGGGGATGGCCGACAAGCCGGTGCGCTGGATCGTCGACGATGCGGGCAAGTTCACCGCGCGCGAGGTGCGGCGTGAGAAACGCTATGATGCGATCCTGCTCGATCCGCCCAAGTTCGGGCGCGGGCCGGGGGGCGAGCGCTGGCAGATCGAGGAAGGGCTCGCGCCGCTGCTCGCCGACTGCCGCCGGCTGCTCGATGCCGACAGCCGCGCCTTGTTCCTCACCGTCTATGCGGTGCGCATGTCGGCGCTGGCGATCGGCGAACTGCTCGGCCAGCTTTTTGCCGACCTGCCGGGCAAGGTCGAATGCGGCGAGCTTGCGGTGCGCGAAGAGGCGCGCGGGCTGTTGCTCCCGACCGCGATCTTTGCCCGCTGGAGCCGCTAGCGTCCGTCCGGGTCAAATTACACCGCAGCCCTGAGCTTGTCGAAGGGCGCTTCTCAGACAGGGGCTCAGGGCTGCGGTGACAAATGTTCCTTCAAGCCCGCCGGACGATCCCCTGCGGTGAGCGGAGCAACCCCGCGCTGCGTCTTCCGTTGTCCTGGCATGGGGGCGGCGCGGCCGGCTCCTCCGGCTCTGCGGTCCGCCTCCGACTTACAGGAGCGACTGTCATGGCCGATACCCTCGAAAGAACCGAAACCCACCGCCTGATCGCATCGGACAAGGTCGAAGGCACCGCGGTCTACAACCCGCAGGACGAAAAGCTCGGATCGATCGCCAATGTCATGATCGACAAATATTCGGGTAAGGCGGATTATGCCGTGCTCCAGTTCGGTGGCCTGTTCGGCCTCGGCAGCGATCATTATCCGATCCCGTGGGATATGCTGACCTATGACACCGACAAGGGTGGCTATGTCGTCAATCTGACCAAAGAGCAGATCGAAGGTGCGCCGCGCCATGCGCGCGACGACAGCCCGGAATATACCGACGAATATGGCCGTACCATCTATGGCTATTACGGACTGAGCTATCCGATGCTCTGATCGGTCGGGTATCGGGGACGCGCGGGAGGCCGCCGTCCCCGATCCTCAGCCCCCGATCCTCAGCCTTGGGCCGCGTTCCACCGCGTGAACAGCCACGCGGCGAGGATCAGCTCGGCGGCACCCACCGCCAGCGTGATGTGAAAGGGCAGGGCGCCCTCCTTGATCGCGAAGCCCGTACCGATGGCAAACAGCAGCGCGCCGAGCAGCCAGTAGAGCCGCTCGCGATAGAGCGTCGCGAAGGCGAAATAGCGCGCGCCGACCACGACCGCGAGCGCCGCAAAGCCGAAGGTTTCGGAAAAGGGCAGCAGCGCGAAGGCGATCAGCAGTCCGGCAAAGAGCGGGACGGTGGTCTCGAAGCCGAGCGCGTTCAGCGGATTGCCCCTGGTCGCCTTCGGCGCGCGGAAGGCGCGCGCGATCGCGAAGGCCAGCGGAACGATCAGCACGCCGCCGATGACCAGTGCAGCAAAGGCATAGAGCGGTCCGCCGATATACCAGGCGGCGTCGGCCGCGAGCCACGCGAGCCCCGACACGAAGACCCCCGGTGCGCCGCCTTGCCATGCTGCGCGCAATTCATCCTGTGCCTGCCCGATGTCGATGACTGCCTCCCATTGCGTGAACGTCCCGTCCCGGCCATGGGCGAGCATGCCGGGGTCCGGCATGGCATCTTGTGCGCGGGGAGCGGTCGGCTGTCCAGCCGGAATCAGGCGATGCGTTCGATCACCATCGCCGCGCCCACTCCCATCGCCCCGGTCAGGACGACGAGGCCGAAGCGGCCGCCGCAGGCGTCGAGCGCATCAAGCAGCGACGAGGTCAGGATCGCGCCGCTTGCCCCCATCGGGTGCCCCTTGGCGAGATGCCCCCCGCTCACATTGACCCGCGCCGGGTCGGCGTCACGGTCGCGGAGGAATTTGGCGATGGTGACGGCGAACGCCTCCATAAACTCGATGCGGTCGATATCGGTGAGCGCCAGCCCGGCACGCGCGAGCACCTTGTCCATCGCCGCGAAGCCCGCGGTCAGCGATGCTGCCGGATCGTCACCGCTTTCGGCAAAGGCAATGACGCGCGCCCGCGGCTTGGGTCCGAGCCCTTCGCCGCCGACGAGTGCGAGCCCCGCGCCGTCGCATATCGGCGGGGCATGCGCGATGCTGTGGAGCGCCTCGAAGGTCGCCCCTTCGAGCGCGCCCGCATATTGCGCCTGCAATTCGCCGAACGCGGCCGGCGCGGCGGCGAGCGATTCTGCGGTGGTTTGCGGACGGATGCATTCCTCGCCGCTCAGCGTGCCGGTGGCGATCCGCGAGCGCTGGAGCGCAGGGTCGGTTTCCGCTGCGGCAGCCTTTCGCTGCGAGGCGAGGGCGACCCTGTCGAGTTCGCTGCGCGCGATCCCTTCGCCGTGTGCCAGCCGATCGGCGGCGAGCACCGGCGGCACGAAACGCGTGCGCGGCGGCAGGTCGTCGCTGGTATAAAAGCCTGCGCGGTCGCCGAGGAAGGGCGCGCTGCTCATCGACTCGACCCCGCCCGCGAGTGCGACCGCAATCTCGCCGCTCGCGACTTTCGCGACCGCCTGGCCGATCGCCGACAGGCCGGAGGCGCAATAATTGTTAAGGCTGTGCGCGGCGCAGGCGTCGGGCAGGCCGGCGTGGAGTTTCGACACCAGCGCGACATGGCCGCCCTGCGTACCGCTTTGCGTCACGCAGCCGAGGATCAGTGCTTCGGGGGCGAAGGCGCCGCAGCGTTCCGCGAGCGCCGCTGCCTGTCCGCGCACCAGTTCCTGCGGGCTCAGGGCCGCGAGCCCGCCGTCGGGCCGCGCCTTGCCGCGCGGGGTGCGCACGGCGTCGTACAGATAGACCGGATGCCGCAAATCAGGTGCCGACCACGAAGCTGACCGCGGTCGTCGCGCTGCCTCCGACATTGAAGGTCGCGAAATTCTTCGCACCTTCGACCTGATAGTCGCCGGCATTGCCCGTCACCTGCCGCCAGCTGTCGAGCAGCATGCGCACGCCGGTGGCTCCCACGGGGTGCCCCAGTCCGATCAGCCCGCCTGACGGATTGACCGGCAGCTTGCCGCCGAGCGCAATCGTGCCGTCCTCGATCGCGCGCCAGCTTTCGCCAGGCTGGGTGATGCCGAAATGGTCGATCGCCATATATTCGGTGATCGAGAAACAGTCGTGCACCTCGACCCCGTCGCAGGCGTAAATGTCTGGCATGGCGGCCCGGCGCAGGGCATCCATCATCGCCTTGCGCACGCTCGGGAAGACATAGTCTCCGCCGCGGCTCTCCGCGACCTTGGTCGAATAGAGCAGGGGGGCGGTGGCATGGCCCCAGCCCTTGATGCGCGGGATGCTGTCGAGCGGGATGCCGCGGCGCTTTGCATAGGCTTCGGCGACCTCGCGCGAGGCGAGGAAGATCGCCGCCCCCCCGTCGGTAACCTGCCCGCAATCGGACTTGCGCAGGCTGCCCTCGATCAGCGGATTGACCTCGTCATTCTCGCCCAGATGATCGCTGGTGACCGCCCAGCCGCGCGTCTGCGAATTGGGGTTCTTCTTCGCATTGGCGAAGTTGTTCGCCGAAATTCCGCGCAGATGTGCGCGGTCGAGGCCGAAGCGCTCGTCATATTCCTCGGCGACGCGCGCGAACATATACGGCCAGAGGTAACGCGCCTCCTGCGCTTCGCGCCCGGCCCATGCCGCGGCGCCGAGATATTCGGCGGCGCGCTGGCCGGGGACGTTGCGCATGAGCTCGATCCCGAGCACGAGCGCGAGGCCGTAGCGCTCGGCCTCGATCTCCGCCGCCGCGGCCAGGATCGCGATGCTGCCCGACGCGCAGGCGGCTTCGTGGCGCGAGGCGGGGACGCCTGCGAGGTCGGGATGGACATGGCCGAAGAAGCCACCGAGCTGGCCTTGTCCGGCAAAGAGTTCGCCGACGAAATTGCCGACATGCGCGGTCTCGACTTCCTTCGGTTCGATCCCGGTCGCGGCGAATGCCGCTTCGGCAACGTCGCGGAACAGTTCGAAGAGCCCGCCACCTTCGCGCTCGAGGTTGCGTGCAAAGTCGGTCTGCGCGCCGCCGAGGATGAAGACGTCTTTCGCCATGTCAGGCTTCCTTTTCGAGGGTTGCGAGCGCCATGTCGCGCACTTCGCTGCGCATCACCTTGTTGGTGACGTTGCGCGGCAGCGCGTCGAAGCGGAACAGGCGTTCGGGCAGTTTGAACACCGCGAGGTCGTGCCCGCGCAGATACTCGGCGACCTCGCCGATCCCGACTTCTTCCGCCCCGCGCGGGACATAGGCGAGGCCGATACGCTCGCCCATCGTCGGATCGGGAAGCGAGAAGACGCATGCCTCGGCGAGCAGCGGGTGGCCGCCGAGCAACTGGTCGATCTCCTCGGGCGAAATATTGACCCCGCCGCGGATGATCAGGTCCTTGCAGCGCCCGACGAAGCGATAGAAATCGCCGCCCTCGGCGATCTCGAACAGATCGCCGGTGCGGAACCAGCCGTCGTCGGTGAAGGCCTCGGCGGTGCGGTCGGGGGCGTTGTGATAGCCCTCGAACAGGGTTGGCCCGCGGATCTGGAGTTCGCCCGACACGCCGTCCGCCTCGATCGGATCGCCGCCGCCGGGGGGGACGAGGCGGCTTTCGATATTCGGCGCGCGGCCCTCGCCATAGGGGCGCCGATAGGTGCCGCGGCGCGGGAACAGGCTCGCGCGCTTGTCGGGATCGGGCATGTCGCCGTCGCCGGTGATGAAGCTCATCCCCTCGTTCGACCCGAAGACGTTGACGATGATGATGCCGAGTTTTTCCTGAAAGCCGCGCACCATTGCGGGTGCGAGCGGTGCCGAGCCCGAGGCGATGACGCGCAGGCTGGAAAGATCGACCGACGCGAGCAGCGCCTCGTTCTGGAGCAGCATGTTGAGCACGGCGGGCGGGGCGATCGTCAGGCTCGGCCGCTCGGTCGCGATCTGCTTGAGGTACACGCCGGGGTCGAAAGGATGGTGCAGCACCATCGTCCCCGCGCTGGTCAGCCAGCACATGGTGATGCCGCCGATGCTCGCCATGTTGATCAGCGGGAAGGGGTTGAGCAGCACATCGCCCGGCCCGACCTTCATCGCCTCATAGCCCGCGCCCGCGACCGCGATCCAATGGTTGTGGCTGCGCGGCACGCCCTTGGGGACGCCGGTGGTGCCCGAGGTCCAGCAGATGGTGAAGATGTCGTCGGCATCGACCGGGTTCGCCGCGACGTGCGCGGCCAGCGCTGCGGCGTCGCCTTCGGCGGTCGAGAGGTCGAGCGCTCCGGCCGGGGCGTCCGGGCCGAAGGTCATCAACTGGATGTCCCCCAGCAACGGCGCTGCGACCCCGATATGGTCGCAGCCCTTCACCCGCGTCGCGCAGACGAAGGCCTTGGGTTCGACAACGCCGATCATGCCCTTCAGTTCATGGCTGCGATATTGCACCGCCGCCGGGCTGATGATCGCGCCGATCTTTGCGGCCGCGAAATAGAGCGCGACGAACTCGCTGATATTGGGGAGCTGAACGAGCAGCACATCGTCCTTGGCGATTCCCGCAGCGATCAGGGCTCCGGCGAGGCGATCGATCTCGGCTGCGAGCGCCGCATAGCTCAGTCGCCGCGGTTCCCCGAAAGCGAAATCACCGCGGTTCGGCGCGTCGACGAGCGCGAGCCGCCCGGGATGCGCCGCCGCATTGGCCGCGAACAGATCGGCAAAGCTCTTGTCGCCCCACCAGCCGCTTGTCCGATGCTGCCGTCGTTTTTCCTCTCCCGCGGCGATCATCTCAGGCAGCCAATATGCTGTTGGGACCCATACCGATCTCGTCGCCGCTCGCCCAGACGGTGTGCGTGCCCGAACAGATGCGCTCGGGCAGGATGATCCGGCAGACTGGCCCCGCCGCGATATTCTTCGCGTCGATCAGCACGCATTCGCTCGTATCGGTTTCAAGGTCGGCGATGAAGGAAACGAGATAGCCGTCATCCTCGTCCTTCGCATCGATGCGGGGCGCGAAGGGCGCTTCGCTGCCGAAGCGGCCGGGGCCGAACTGATATTCCTCGCTCGTCCGCGCGTTCAAATCATGCTTCACCAGCCCGCGGAACAGGAACCAGCCCGGCTCGGGGATCGCGCTGTACGCGTAGCGATAGGGTTTGCCCGCATAGCGATGGTTGAACATGCCGAATTCGAGGTCGCGGTCGTCGAGCCGCTGCTCCTTGGTCTCGCCCGTCTTCAGATTGAAACGCCAGCGGTGGAGGCGTGGCTTGAGCAGTCCCTGGTCGAGATACGCCATCATCCGCTCCAAGCCCTCCGGGGCATTGGGGTAGGATTTGGGCATCGGCTCTTCCTGATAATAGCCGTCGAGGATGATCTCGTCGCCTTCCTCCCACGCGTTGAGCCAGTGGAGCGTGTAGGTGGGCTCGGCCTCGAACCAGCGGATATCCTCGGGCTGCCCATGCCGCGGGATGATCGCGAAGCGCGTCTTTTCGTCCGGGTGGAACTGGACGACGTGGAGCCGCTTTTCGAGCAGTTCCGGGTTCCAGTAGAGCGGCATGTCGTTGAGGATCGTGTAATTTTCGGTGAACGCCATGTCGTGCGGCAGTCGGGGCCCCGGCAGCGGGACCGGGACATAATGTTTCAGCCGGTTGTCGGCGCCGACGACGCCATAGTGCATGTAGGGCGCGTGCTTCGAATAGTTGAAGAACATCAGCTCGCCGGTCGCGAGGTCGACCTTGCAATGCGCCGAAATGCCGTCGAGCGGCACCCAGCTTTCGGTGCCGAACTGTTCGAGCGTGAAGGGGTCGAGCCGATAGGCTTCGCCGCACTGGTAGAAGGTCGAGATGATCTTGCCCGCGTGGATCGCGACGTCGGTCGAGCTTGAATCCTTGAGCCATTCCTGAGCGCCCCAGCCGTGGCGCGTCGATTTGTGCGGGGGCTCCATCAGCCCCGCCCACAGCGAGCGGCCGGCTTCCTTCTCGGCCTCGAACCCCTTGGTGCGCACGAAACGGCTGCGATAGCTCGCGCGGCCGCCCTTGAAGCTGATCGAATGGATGAAACCGTCTCCATCGAACGGATGATAGCGGCCGATCGGTTCGTGGATCTGGTTTTCGCCGGTGCGCACGTAAACGCCATCGATGTCGGCCGGGATCGTCCCGATCACCTCGGCATCGCCGTTGGCGAAAATCGCGTTCCATTCATTGTACGTCGGCCGCCACGCGTCCTTCATATAGGGATGGTCGTTCGGCTGGATCGTGGTCCGGATCGTGTCGACGAGTTCGGCGGTCATGCGGGGACTCCTTCGGCGGCTGCAAAGCGCGGCCTCGCGGCGGCGGCATCATATTCGACAATCAGGCGGTCGACGATCGCGGCGACGGGTTCGACCCCGCGCACCGCACCGACGCCTTGCCCGGCGGACCAGACATTCTTCCAGGCCTTGGCATCGTCCTGCGCGTCCGAGAAATTGGGGCGCTTGTCCTCGGGCATGTTCGCGGGGTCATAGCCCGCCGCGATCAGGCTCGATTTCAGCCAGTTGGCGGTCACCCCGGTGATGCCCTTCGACGGCACGATATCCTCGGCGCCCGCGGCGACGACCATCTCCTTGTAGCCGGGAACCGCCATGCTTTCGCTGCAAGCGATCAGCGAAGTGCCGAGATAGGCAAGGTCGGCGCCTAGGATTTCGGCCGCGCGCACCGCATGGCCGGTCGAGATTGCGCCGCCGAGTACGAGCGGGCCGTCCCAGAATTGCCGTACCTCCTCGACGAAGGCGAAGCCGGCGGTTGCGCCGGTGTGGCCGCCCGCGCCGGCCGCGACGAGCACCAGCCCGTCGACCCCGGCCGCGGCGGCCTTGCGCGCGAAGCCGACCGAATTGACGTCGGCGAAGACGAGGCCGCCATAGCTGTGGATTGCCTCGACCACCCGCGCCGGACTGCCGAGCGCTGTGATCACCAGCGGCACCTTGTGCCGCACGACGCAGGCGAGGTCTTCGGCAAGGCGGCTGTTCGAAGGATGGACGACCAGATTGACCGCCCAGGGCGCGGCTTCGGCATCGTTCGACAGTGCCGAGTCGATCCGGCCGACCCAATCCTCGAGGTCCGCCGACGTGCGGGCGTTGGGGGCGGGGAAGCTGCCGATCACCCCCGAGCGCGACGCCGCGATCACCATCTCCGGACCCGACACGAGGAACATCGGCGCGGCGATCGCGGGCAGTCGCATATTGCGCGTCAGCGCTGGTGGAAGGCCGTTTTTCGGCACCGTTGATCCTCTCCGAATTATCTGACTTGCATAACGATACTTAACGACGATAAGAGTCGCAAGGCCAGAAAAACATCGCGGGGCGAACCCGACGATGGTGGGAGGGAGAGAGATTATGAAGACCGGCTTTGCCATGCTGTTCGCCGCGACCGCGCTCACCGCGCCCGGACTCGCATTCGCGCAGGATGCCGCCGCACCGCAGGATCAGGGCGGACTCGAGGAGATCATCGTCACGGCGCAGAAGCGCGCCGAGGGGCTGTCGGACGTGCCGATCTCGATCTCGGCGGTGAGCGGCAAACAGATCGAGAATTACGGCCAGACCAACCTCGAACAGATCAGCTCGTCGGTTCCGAACCTGAAGATCACCCAGACTGCGATCGCCAACCGCATCGCGATCCGCGGCATCGCCTCGGGCGACAACAAGGGGTTCGAACAGTCGGTCGCGATGTTCGTCGACGGCGTCTATTACGGCCGCGACCAGCTGTCGCGCCTGCCGCTGATCGACATGGAGCGCGTCGAGGTGCTGCGCGGGCCGCAGCCGACCCTGTTCGGCAAGAATGCGATCGCCGGCGCGGTCAACATCACGACGCGCAGCCCGACCGACGAATTCGAAGGATCGGTGAGCGGCCTCTATGAGTTCAACCACAAGGAATTGCAGCTGACCGGCGTATTGTCGGGGCCGCTGAGCGAGGGCGTCGAAGCGCGTGTCGTCGGCTATTATCGCAAGATGGACGGCTATTTCTACAACGCGAAGCTCGACCGCGACGAGCCGAACGTCGACGAGAAATATGTCCGCGGCAAGCTGGAGTTCGATCAGGGCGGGCCGTTCGCGGCCGAACTCAAGCTCGAATATGCCGACTTCGAGGCGAAGGGGCAGCCGCGCGACGTGTTCGGTGCGGTCGGCAATTACAACACGGTCTTTCAGGGGCCCTTTTTCGTCAGCACCGACCCCGATTATGTCCGCGAGGATAATGGCTATGAAAGCCGCAACAAGGTGTTCGGCGCGACGCTCAACATGGACCTCGAACTCGGCGACCATACGCTGACGTCGACCTCGTCGCTGCTCGATTACAAGACGCGCGAGATCGTCGACGTCGACTTTTCGGGCATCAGCTTCCTCGACGGCACCAATTTGCGCGAAGATTATCGCCAGTTCAGCCAGGAGCTGCGGCTCGCGTCGCCGGGCGGCGAGGCGTTCAACTATATCGCGGGCGTCTATTATCAGCATGCCAAGCTCGACGTGCAGGACTTCACCCGCTTCAATGCGACCTTCCTCGCGCTGGGCGCGCCGTTCAACGCGCTCGGCGACACCCGTAACGATCGCGACTATGCGCAGAAATCGGACCTGATCTCGGCCTTCGCGCAGGGCGAAGTGTCGCTGACCGACCAGTTGCGCGTCACGGCGGGCGCGCGCTTCAATCACGAGAAGAAAAGCGGCAGCCGTACCCTCGCGATCGTCCAGGGGCCGCTCAACAGCTTCAATCCGCTGGTGGTCGCGGCCACATTTCGCGCGCTCAACATCGAGGCGCACAGCATCTCGGGCAAGCTCAGCGAGGACAGCTTCAACCCGATGGTGAACGTCCAGTACGACGCGACCGACGACCTGATGCTTTACGCCTCCTATGCCAAGGGGACGAAAGCGGGGGGCTTCGACATCCGCTCGAACTCGCTTCCGACCTCCAAGACCGTCGCCAAACCCGGTGCCTTCATGTTCGAGGACGAAAGCGCCGACAATTTCGAGGCGGGGCTGAAATACAAGGGGCGCAACGTCGCGTTCAACCTGTCGCTCTATCGCACCAAATATCACGATCTTCAGGTCAACATCTTCGACGGCACGCTGAACTTCAACGTCCGCAACGCCGCGGGCGCAAAGACGCAGGGAGTCGAAGCCGACTTCCGCGCCGCGGTCGCCGACGGGCTCACGATCAGCGGCGCGGTCGCCTATCTCGACTTCAAGTTCACCAACTTCACCGACGGCCAATGCTATTATTTGCAGACACCCGGGGCGGGGGGCTTCTGCGACTATACGGGCAAGCGCAACGCGCTGAGCCCCAAATGGTCGGGCAACCTCAATCTCGACTACACGACGCCGGTCTCGTCGGACATGAAGGTGGCGGTCAATCTGAATGCCGACTTCTCCTCATCCTATATCGCCTCAGCGAACCTTGATCCGCGCACGCGACAGGACAGCTATGCCAAGCTGGGTGCGCGCCTTGCGCTGGCACAGGTCGATGATCGCTGGGAAGTCGCGCTGATCGGTCGCAACCTGACCAACCAGCGCATCCTGCAGACGGCGAGTTCGATGCCGCTCGCGACGACCATCACCCGCAACGCCGGCAATGCCTATAACGGCATCGTCGACCGGCCGCGGACGATCGCGGTGCAGCTGACCGGCCGCTTTTGAGGGGATCCTCCGAGAAGGGGAGGCGCAGGCACCGCGCTTCCTCGCTCTCCGACCCGATCGCCCGGCTTCGCCTGTCTTGTCGCCGCCGCGCTGCCGGGTTAGGGGCGAGGTGAAGCAAGGAATGGCGGAGCTTTGAAACACGACCGCACGATCAGGGCCTGTTCGATATGGCGCGCGCTCGACGTCGTTGGCGACGTGCCGGTGCTGCTGATCATGGAGCAGGCCTTTCTCGGCACCCACGGCTTCGATGAGTTCGTCGCTCGCACCGGCCTCGCGCGCTCGGTAGTCAACGGGCGACTCAAGAAGCTGGTCGAGGAGGATTGCCTCGCGAAAAAGCCCAAACAGGGCGGGCGCGGTTTCCATTATGTCCTGACCCAGAAGGGGCGCGACCAGTTCCCCAACGCGCTGATGATGCTGCGCTGGCAGCATCGGTGGGAAGCGGCGGAGCGCGATTTCCAGGTCCGGCTACGCCATGCGACCTGCGGTCATGCCACCGAACCCGTGCCCGCATGCGGCCATTGCGGGGTAGAGATCGACCCGCGCGACGTCGCCTGGCGCGAGGGGCCGGGGCTCGCGCAGGTGATCCCGCATTACGAGCGCCGCCGCTTCAACGGCGATGTCCGGCGCCCCGGCGGCCGCCCGCTCGTCGACACGATGATCGAGCTGTTCGGCGATCGCTGGGCGACGCTCGTCGTCCGCGCGATGTTCACACAGATCAACCGCTTCGACGACATCCAGCGCGACACGTTGATGGCGACGAATATCCTGACCGGCCGGCTCGAGCGGCTGGTGCGGCAGGGCATATTGAAAACCGTTCCCTATTCGGCGCACGCCGATCGCGTCGAATATCGGCTCACGGCCAAGGGACGCGATCTCTACCCGGTGCTGCTCGCGCTGCTGCAATGGGGTGACCGCTGGTTTGCCGACGAGCGCGGCCCGCCGTTGCTCCTCACCCACAGTCCATGCGGTCACGATCTTCATATGATCGCCGCGTGCAGCCATTGCGGGGACGAACTGCTGCTTTCGAACAGCGGGTTCACGGTCGAAATGGCGGGTGAGGGCGACGCCTGAAACCGTGCCCTCGAGCCTGTCGAAGGTTGAGGTCACGGCGATTGGTCAATTCGTCCAGTAGATATAATCCTGTCCGTCCTGCCAAGGCGCGTTGAGCGGTACGTCGATCCGTACCGGTCCTTCGACCAGCCCTGGCCAGATCGGTTTCGCCATATCCCTGTTCTGCGCTTCGAGCATCGCCCTCAGCTGCGCGACGCGCTGCGGTTCCGTGGCCGCCAAATCGTGGCGCTCGGTGGGATCCGCCGAGAGATTGTAGAGACGCGCCTTTTCGGGGCGTTTCGTCACCTGCAGTTTCCAGTCGCCCGCGCGCACTGCGCGATAGTCGCCCGAGCGCCAGAAGAGCGCCTGTCGCTTCGCGGGCCCTGCCAATATGTCCTCGCTGTCGATGATCCGCCCCGCCGGCAGCTTCGCGCCCGCCACCGCCGCGATGGTCGAAAAGATGTCGATATGTCCGGTCATGTCGGCGCGCGTCGACCCCGCCGCGATCTTTGCAGGCCAGCGCATGAAGAAGGGCGTGCGGATACCCCCCTCGAAGAAGGTCGCCTTCCATCCGCGGTACGGTTTGTTGAGATCGGCCATGCCATTGTACCAGGCGCCGCCATTGTCGCTGGTGAAGATGACGAGCGTGTTGTCGTCGATCCCCGCTTCTTTCAGCTTTGCCATCACGTCGCCGATCCGCCGGTCGAGCTGCGCGATCATCGCGCCATAGACGCGCGTCTTGTGATCCTTGATCTGCGGGTATCGCGCGTAATCCTCCTTCGTCGCCTGCAACGGCGTGTGCGGCGCGTTGAACGCAAGATACATGAAGAAGGGGCGGTTCTTGTTCGCCTCGATCGCCGCGATCGCCTGGTCGGCGAAATAGTCGGTCATATGGCCCTTGGGATGAAAGCGCTTGCTGCCGTTGAAAGTCACCGCATGGCGCAAATTCGCCCACAGGAAGCGATCAATCGGATCCCACGGCAGTTTGGCGTTGACCGTGTCGGGATCATCCTCGGGCAGGAACATGGCGGCGCCGCCGAGCACCGCGAGGCTCTCGTCGAAACCCTGCGCATGCGGTTGCAGTTTCGGCGCCTCGCCCAGGTGCCATTTGCCGATATGCAGCGTGTGATAGCCGGCGGTCTTCACTGCCTCGGCGATCGTCACCTCGCTCGCGGGCACGCCCATGTCGGGATAATCCGGGATATCGGGGGTGATCAGTTCCTTGTGGAACACCGCCTTCAGCGGGCCGACCCCGTCGCCGTGCGCGAGGTTTTCGGAGAATTGCACCGGCACCGCCGTATATTCGAAGCCGAAACGCGTCGCGTAGCGCCCCGTCATCATCGCTGCGCGCGAGGGCGAGCAGGTCGCGTTGGCGGCATAGGCGGTGGTGAAGTTCATACCTTCGCGCGCCAATGCGTCGATGTTGGGTGTCTTCACCGTGCCGTCCGCGACGCCGCCGCCGTTCAGGCTGATATCGTTCCATCCCAGGTCATCGGCGACGATCAGGATGATGTTGGGCGGCCGGTTGCCCGCGGGAGCCGCCGCGGGTCCCGCCTGCCACGCGACGGGGCGGTTGGGCTGCACCGGATCGTTCCAGTCCTGCATCAGGCCCGGAACGCGATATTTGTTTGCTTCCCAGCCCCAATATCCTGCGGCACCCATCAGCGCGACGACGCCCAGTGCGATCCAGCGCTTCTTCATTCCGCCCCCGATTCCATATTATGTAGTGGCACTATGTGTGTCATTATAATCGGGCCGGCGCAAGATCGTTCGGTGCGGCATTGACCCCGGCGCGAAGCTGGGCCAGCGGAGTGGTCATGGTACCGAAAGCGAAAGCAAAGTCCGAAGGCGCAACGTCCGCACGCGTCGACGGCCGGCGCGAGCGCAGCCGGTCGAGCCGGGCGCGGATCGTCGCGGCGATGCTCGAACTGATCGAGCGCGGCGACCTGACGCCCAGCGCGGCACGCGTCGCCGAGGAGGCGGGCGTCGGCCTGCGGACGGTGTTTCGCCAGTTCGACGACATGGATACGCTGTACCGGAAAATGTCCGAAACCATCGCCGAGCGGGTCATGCCGATCATCGCGGCTCCTTACGCCGGATCGGACTGGCGCGCCGACGTTCGCGATCTTGTGGGGCGGCGCGTGCGCGTGTTCGAGACGATGCTGCCCTTTCGGCTCGCCGCGAACATCAAGCGTTACCAGTCGCCCTTCCTGATGGGGCAATATGGCCAGGTGGTCGCGCTCGAGCGCGATTTTCTGATGCGGTTGCTTCCCGAGGCGGTGCGGGCCGATCGCGTCGGAGTCGAGGCGTTGTGCGTCGCGTTGAGTTTCCAGACGTGGCGCGCGCTGCGTCACGACCAGGGGCTCGATTCCGGCGAGGCCGGCGCTGCGGTCGCGCACATGGTTGAAACGTTGCTCGCCGTCGCGCCCGGCTGATCGACGCAAATCTTGCGTCAGCCGGGCGGTGCCGCGGCCCTGGTTCGGCGCTTGCGGCGCCAGCCCCAGATGAGCAGCGCCAGGGCCGCGACGATCGCACCCGCCCACAGTCCGGCCTGGATCGCCCGCTTCCGACCCTGCTGTTTCCACGCATAGGCGTTGATTTGCGCATCGGCGGTGTAGCCGGGGGGCATGTCGAGCACGCCGTTCGCCTTGGCGTAGGCGCGGTAGTCGGCCATCATCGCGGCGAAACGGTCGGGCATCGCCGCCGCGAGGTCGTGTGTTTCGCCCGGGTCGGACTTGAGATCGTAGAGCCGCCACCGGCCGTCGCCCGTCGGGGGCAGGTTGCGCACCAGCTTGTAGTCGCCGCGGAACAGCGCCGCGTTGCCCGACAGTTCGTAACCGAGCGGCGCGTCGCCGTGGACGCTGCCGCTTCCGCCTTCGAGCATCGGGACGAGGCTGCGGCCGGTCACGGGCTCGGAGGGGCGTTCCTGCCAGCGTCCGCCGTGGATCGAAACGCCCGCCAGTTCGGCCAGCGTCGGAACGATGTCGGTGACATGTGCGAAGCCATGGCTGATGGACCCCGCGCGGATCGCCCGGTTGCCCGGCCAGGCGACGATCAGCGGCACGCGCAGCCCGCCCTCGGTGGCGCTGAACTTATACCCCGACAACGGCGAGGCCGCAGCGCTCGCCCAGCCGGGGCCGATCGCGCTGAAGCTGCCGCGCCGGCCGATGTTCGCCGTCGACGTGTCGTACTGCATGTTCAGAAACAGGCGGTTGCGGCGGATGCTGTAAGGATTGGTCGGCTCGGCGCCATTGTCCGACAGAAAGACGAAGATCGTATTGTCATAGTCGCCGGTGGCCTTGAGATGCGCGACGAGGCGGCCGACCTCGCGGTCCATCGCGGTCGCCATGCCGGCATAGGCCTGCATCACCCGCACCTGCGCCGCGCGTTCCTCGGCATCGAGACGCAGCCAGTCGGGAGTCGTCTTCATCGTGACCATCGGCGCGCCGGCGGGCATGATGCCGAGCGCCGCCGCTCGCCTTGCGCGCGCCTCGCGCAATTTCGTCCAGCCATCCTTGTACATCGCCGAATAGCGCGCGATGTCGCTGTCGGGCGCCTGCACCGGAATGTGATTGGCCAGGAAGTTGATCGACGCGAAAAAGGGTTTGCCGCTCGGCCGGTCCTTTTCGATATAGTCGATCATCTTCCCGACGACGAAGGTCGAGGAATAATAATCCTTCGGCAGTGTTGCCGGTTTGCCGTTCTCGGTCCACGCCGCGGTGTCGTACATGCCCTCGATCGGACGTTGCTCGAAATTGTCGGCGCCCGCATCGGCCAGGCTGAAGGCGCGATCGTAACCGCGCGCTTCGGGAAGGCGCTTCGCGTCGCTGCCGAGATGCCATTTGCCCGTCAGATAGGTGCGATAGCCCGCGGCGCCGAGCCGTTCGGCGATCGTCACGACGCGAAAGTTCATCACCGTGTCATAGCCCGGCTTGCCGCGGTGCGCGTCGGGGATCGTTTCGGGCATGTTGCCCAGCCCCGCGCGGTGGTTCATCACCCCCGTCTGCAACATCGCGCGCGTGGGCGAACAGGATCCTGCGACATGGAAATTGGCGAAGCGCACCCCCGCGTGCGCGAGCGCGTCGATATGGGGCGTCGCGAATTCGGCCCCGAAGGCGCCGACATCGGAAAAGCCCCAGTCGTCGGCGAGCAGGATGACGATATTGGGCTGGCGCGGCGCTGCCGACGCAGGCGCCGCATGGAGCGGCGTCACGACCGAGAGGGCGAGGAGGGCCGCAATCCGCCGCGCGATGCGGGGACGCGCGCCCGTGCTTTCAGCCGATATCGTCATAGCCCCTCCGCCGGATATAATGGCATATGCTATGTCAATATATCCGGTAGCGCAATGGGGCGCGTCGGCCGGAGCGCGTGCCGTCGCCGTTCCGGTTCGAGGTTAGCGTTCCTCGCGGAACCGGACGGCGAGCGGCATCGCGGCGATCTTTTCGCGGATGATCGACACGGCCGCGGCGTCGATGTCGCCCGGATCGATCGCAAGATCGTAGCCGCCGCCACCAAGCTTGAGGGCGACCGATTGGGGTGCCAGTCCGCGCTGCGCAAAGAGGTTGAGGATGCGCAGCGCGCTGGCGAGATCGCCGTCGCCCGACAGCGAAAAGCGGCCGCTCATGCCGCGCGGCGCCGCGACCAGCCATCGGCGACCCGCGTGCGCGCGAGATGGTCGGCCAGCCGGGCGGGTGTTTCGCCTGTCGCTTCGGCATCGCGGATCAGCGCCGCCAGCCGCGGCCCGATCGCCTCGACCGCGCGTTCGACCGACGCGAGGTCGCCGTCGCCATATTCGGCGCAGACCGCGATGATGCCGCCGGCATTGACCAGATAGTCGGGCGCATAGAGAATCCCGCGCCGTGCCAGTTCGGCCGCGAGCCCGGGGTGTTCGAGCTGGTTGTTTGCGGCGCCGCAGACAAGGCGCGCCTGCAGCTTGTGGACGGTTGCCGGATTGATCGCGCCGCCGAGCGCGCAGGGGGCCAATATGTCCATCGGCGCGGTGACGATCGCGTCTGCGGCGACCGGCTCGGCATCGAAGCGCCGCACCGCCTCCGCCACCCTGCCGTTGTCGACATCGGCGACGAGCAGCCTTGCGCCGGTGCGGTGGAGCAGGCCCGCAAGTGCCATGCCGACGTGGCCGAGGCCCTGCACGCCGACCGTCATGCCGGCGAGGGCTCTATCGTCGCGCTCCGCCACGGCGGCCTGCATTGCGGCGAACACGCCGCGGGCGGTCCAGGGGGATGGATCGCCGCCGACACCATCGGCGCGGCGTGGCAGCCCGGCGACGTGCGATGTGGATCGCGCCGCCGCCTGCATGTCGGCGACGCCGCTTCCCGCGTCCTCGGCGGTGACGAAGCGCCCGCCGAGCGAGTGGACGCAGCGGCCGAAGGCTTCGAACAGCCGGGCGCGGTCGGCCACGCCGTGTTCGGGCCACAGGATGACCGCTTTGCCGCCGCCGAAGGGGAGGCCGGCGAGTGCGTTCTTCCAGGTCATTGCTTCCGACAGACGTAGCGCGTCCTGCGTGGCCGCGGTCTCGCTCGCATAGCGCTGGACGCGGCACCCGCCGATCGCCGGACCCAGCGCGGTCGAATGAATCGCGATGACCGCGCGCAGTCCCGTTTCGTCGTCGTGGAACAGGTGCACGGCTTCGTGCGGCAATTCGGGCAGCGGGCGAGAGGACATCGATCGGCTCCGGCAAGGGACAGGGAGCGCATCAATGCCGGAAATTTCGCGGAAGATATGGTCGCATTTCCGCGCGATCCGTGTATTTTTCGAGAAAATTTTTCTGCCTTTCGCAATTTTGGGGATGTTTTATGCAACTCGACCGCCATGAGAAGGCGATCCTGACCGTTCTGCAGGACGATGCCGACATCTCGATCGCCGAACTGGCGGAGCGCGTCGGATTGTCGCAATCGCCGTGCTGGCGCCGCGTCGCGGCGCTCGAACAGGCGGGGATCATCCGCAAGCGCGTCGCCTTGGTCGATCGCCGCAAGGTCGGACTCAGCGCGCAGATCTTTGCGCAGGTCCGGCTGTCGGCACACGGCCGTGCGCACCTTGCCGATTTCGAAACCGCAATAGCCGATATTCCGGAAGTCATCGAATGCCATGTGCTGATGGGGACGGTCGATTTCCTGCTGCGTATCGTCGCGGCCAACGTCGAAGCCTATGAGAAGCTCTTCTTCGAAAAATTGTCGCGGCTCCCGGGGGTGCAGGAGATCAACTCGGCGATCGCGCTGTCCGAAATCAAGAGCACGACCGCGCTGCCCATCGCCTGACCGCGCGCCTTGGCGCCGCTGCCCGGGTGGAAGTCGGGGCCCGCGGCGACGCCGGTCGTCTTGGCCTTTCCGATCTGCATCGGCGGGGGCTATGGTAGGCGCGGGGCGCATCGACGCCTTGCCGACCGATAACAGGATGCGCCGTGAAACTTCGCCAGATTGAAATTTTCCACGCCGTCTATGTCACGGGCTCGGTGAGCGCGGCCGCGCGTCTCCTCAACATTTCGCAGCCGTCGGTGACGAAGATCTTGCGCTATGCCGAATCGAGCCTCGGCCTGTCGCTGTTCGAGCGGACCAAGGGGCGGCTGGTGCCGACCGAGGATGCGCACGAGCTGTTCGTCGAGGTGGAAGAGGTCCAGAAGCGCGTCGAGCAGCTGCGACGGGCCAGCCGCAATCTGCGCTTCGGACAGGGGCGGACCTTGCGCGTCTCGGTCCTTCCGTCGCTGGGGCTCGGCGCGATCCCGGAGGCGGTGTCGGCGTTTCTGGCCAAGCACGAAGGTGTGTCGCTCGAACTCCACACCGCGCATCACGAGGATATGGTGCGCAAGCTGTACGAGCGCGAAACCGACATCGTGATCAGCTACGACGTGCCGTCGACCGCGCCCGTCGGTTTCAGCTGGCTGGGCAAGGGCGAACTCGTCGCGATGTACGCCAGGGGCGCTATCGAATGCGATGCACCGCGCCTGCCGCTGGCGGCGCTGGAGGGGCATCGCTTCATCACGACCGTCAAGAGCGGGCCGATGGGGCGGCTCCTTTCCGAAGAACTCGACAAGTCGGGTGTCATGCTGAACGACATCGTGTCGTCGCAGACCTTTTTCGTCGCGGCGGCGCTTGTCCGGTCGGGTGTCGGGGTGTCGATCGTCGACAATTTCACGGCGCAGGCGACCGCCGCGCCCGACATCGCCTTCAAGCCGCTGCAGCCCGCGATCCCGTTCAACGTCCATGCCGTCTATTTGCAGAACCGTCCGCTTTCCAAGCTCGCGACGGTCTTTCTCAAGCATCTCAAGACCGCTTTCGAGGCGTATAGACTTTCTCTATAGACGAATCTCCGATCTATATTGTTCGATCGGCCCGGGGGGAGCTAATCGAATGGCCATGTCGGATATCGAAAGCGGTTCGTTGCGCCCGTCGTCCATTTCCCTTGATAGATTCATCGCCGGCGACCCGGTCGGACGCGGCAAGGCGCGCCGAATGCCGCCACTTGCTGCTGCGGTGCTGGTGGCGCTGGCCGCCGCCGGGGGAACGGGAAGTGCGGGGGATCTGGCGGCACAGGTTGCCGAGCCGCCCCGCGTCCACGCCCGCGATCTCGGCATCGCCCCCGGCATCTTCCGGCCCGGCCCGCTCAACGCGATTACCGATGTCGGCGATGTCCGTGTCGGACAGGTCACGCGGATCGAGGGCGCCGACGTCCGGACCGGGGTGACCGTCATTCTGCCGCACGGCGGCAATTTGTTTCAGGACAAGGTGCCTGCGGGCGTGGTCGTCGCCAACGGCTTCGGCAAATTCGCGGGCACCACGCAGGTCGCCGAACTCGGCGAGGTCGAAACGCCGATCGTCCTGACCAACACGCTGAGTGTCGCGCCGGCGATCGACGGTATCCTCGACTGGACCCTGGCGCAGCCGGGCAATTCCGAGGTGCGGTCGGTCAATGCGGTCGTGGGTGAGACCAATGATTCGGTGCTCAACAACATCCGCAAGCGTGTGATCGGTCGCCAGGACATTCTCGCCGCCATCGCGAATGCGACCGGCGGCCGCGTGGCCGAGGGCAGCGTGGGGGCGGGGACGGGCACCATGGCCTTTGGCTGGAAGGGCGGCATCGGCACCAGTTCGCGCGTGCTGCCGCAGGCGCTGGGCGGTTATCGGGTCGGGGTGCTTGTCCAGTCGAACTACGGCGGCGTGCTGACGATGGACGGCGTCCCGGTCGGCCAGGCGCTGGGTCGATATTATCTGCGCGAGCACAGCGATCGCGGATCGGCCGACGGCTCGATCATATTGGTCGTGGCGACCGATGCGCCGCTGAGTGACCGGAACCTCACGCGGCTGGCGCATCGCGCGATTGCCGGACTGGCGCGGACAGGCGCTGCCTTTTCCAACGGATCGGGCGATTATGCGATCGCCTTTTCAACCGCCGACGATGTGCGGCGTACGGCCGAACGGCGCGGCGCGGTGACCGCCTATCCCGAGATAGCCAATGATGCGATGTCGCCGCTGTTCGTGGCTGTCGCCGAAGCCGCCGAGGAGGCGATCTACAATTCGCTGTTGATGGCGACGACCATCGAGCGACAGGCGACCCCGGACGCGGGAGCTGCGCGCGGCGACGCGCTCGACATCGCAGCGGTCAAAGGCGTGATCGCGCGCCATCGGCCACAACCGTCGTCGCCCCGGCAAGCGCCCAAAAAGGGGACGCAGCGTTGAAACAGGTCGACATTCTGGTGATCGGTGGCGGCATTGCCGGCGTTTCGGCGGCGGCGCGGTTCGCGCAGCGCGCGAGTACGGTGCTGCTCGAACGCGAAAGCGCGCTCGGCTATCATTCTTCGGGGCGCAGCGCGACCTTCTATCATTTCGGGATCGGCGACGATGCCGTGCGCGGCCTGACCGCCGCCAGCCGCTTCTTTTTCGCCAATCCGCCGGGCGAGGAGGCGGGGCCGCCCCTGTGGCAGGAAAAATCCGCCCTATTCTTTGCCACCTCCGAAACGATGGATCAGCTGGAAGCGCTCGAAACCGAGATGCGCCGCTTTTCGGACAATATCTCGCGGGTCGGTCCGGCCGAGATGCAGGCGATCGTGCCCGTCATGAAGGTCGGGGACGACGGTGCGGTGGCGGGGCTGGTCGACACCGGCGGGCGCAAGCTCGACGCCGACCTGCTGCTCCAGAAGAACATGCGCCTGCTCCGCGCGGCGGGCGGCGAGGTCATGTTCAACGCCTGCGTGACAGGCATCGTGCGCGAAGGCGATCGCTGGATCGTCGATACCCCCGATCAGCGCTACGCGGCGCGAACCGTCGTCAATGCCGCCGGGGCCTGGGCCGACGAACTGGCGGTGATGGCGGGTGTTCGGCCGCTGGGGCTGACGCCGCTTCGCCGGACCATTATCGGCTTCGATCCGCCGCAGGGGCTGGACGTGTCCGGCTGGCCCTTCCTCAAGACCGTCTTCGACGACGGTTTCTACATGCTTCCCGACGCCGGACTGCTGCTGGCGTCGCCGATGGACGTCACGCCCTCGCCGCCGTGCGATGTCCAGCCGGACGACTATGAAATGGCGTTGGCCGCCTGGCGGGTCGAGGAAGCGACGACGCTGTCGGTGCAACGGATCGCGGCTCGCTGGGCGGGACTGCGGACGTTCGTCGCCGACAAGGTCCCGACGGCGGGTTTCGCGCCCGATGCGCCGGGTTTCTTCTGGCTCGCGGGGCAGGGGGGCTATGGCCTCCAGACGTCGCCCGCGATGGCGCTGGCGGCCGAGGCGCTGCTGTTCGACCTGCCCTGGCCCGAACTGCTTTCGGAGCATGGCGTCGAACCGCACCAGATTCGCCCCGAGCGACTGTTCGGTTGAAGTCCGGGAGGCGAAGGGCGGTGCTTCGTATCGCCGCCGCATGCCCGAACTTCCGGCGAACGGATGGACTGGCCGGTGCCGCGCGGTGGCGGCTGTTTGAATCCCTTGAGTCAGGAGGTTTCTGATGCGTTTCCTGTCATTGTTCGGCGCGCTTTGTCTCGCCGCCATTCCCGTCGCTCATGCCGAGCCGACGTGGACCATCGTGATCCACGGCGGCGCCGGCGGCATGGAGCGCGATCGCCTTACGCCCGAGCAAGACAAGGCCTTTCGCGACGGTTTGAACGCGGCGCTCGATGCCGGGTCCGGGGTTCTCGCGGCGAACGGCAGCGCGCTCGACGCGGTCGAGGCGGCGGTGCGGGTGCTCGAGGATAATCCGCGCTTCAACGCCGGTCGCGGCGCGGTGTTCACCTGGGAAGGGCGCAACGAACTCGACGCCGCGATCATGGACGGGCGGACGCGTGCGGCGGGAGCGGTCGCGGGGGTGACGCGGACACGCAATCCGGTCGGCCTCGCGCGTGCGGTCATGGAGGACAGCCCGCATGTGTTCCTGGCGGGTGAAGGCGCCGACCGCTTTTCGCTGGAACAGGGCCTGCCCCAGGTCGACCCGAGCTGGTTCGCGACCCCCGAACGGTTGCAGCAACTCGAGCGGATGAAGGCGGAAAAGCTGAGCTTCTATGACGTAGACCAGAAATATGGCACGGTGGGTGCGGTCGCGATCGACGCGGCCGGCCATGTCGCTGCGGCAACCTCGACCGGCGGCCGGACGGGAAAGCGCTGGGGGCGGATCGGCGACGCGCCGGTCATCGGTGCCGGCACCTATGCCGACGACCGGGCCTGCGCGGTTTCCGCCACGGGCGCCGGCGAATATTTCATCCGCGTCGCCGCCGCGCACGAAATTTGCGTCCGCGTCCGCCTGAAAGGCGAAACTCCGAAACAGGCGGCGGACGGCGTGATGGCCGAAATCGGACAGCTGGGCGGCACCGGCGGAGTGATCGTGACCGGACCGGGCGGCACCGCCGACTGGTCGTTCAACACGCCGGGTATGCATCGTGGTAAGGCCTCCAGCACGGGCGAACGAGAAGTCGCGATCTACAAGGACGAGGACTGACCGCCGGCGGGGCGCCCCGCCGAACGAGGGCGGTCGCACCGGTTCCCGCATGACAGGCGATCGCTGTGCGCGGCCGTCGGACTATGTCCGGCGGCCGTCTGCGTTTGGATCGCGGGCGGCGTGAAGCGAATGGAGCGTGGCAGGCGGCGATGGGGTTTGGGTCAGGCCCGATGCCGCGATGCTCGGGTGCCGGAGAAGCATGATCGGCAGGAGGTCATATAGAAGCCTTCTATATGTTGGGGAAGCCTTGATATTGGCCTTGCCCTGCTTCCGCGGGTCAAACTCCTGTGATCGGTCGCCCTGTTCTGCTCGGTCGGCCAGCAGCTGTTTCACGCTCCGACTGTCGCGGACGGATTGGCGGGTTGCCCGCTCCATTCGCGATACATCCGGAGCCGACCAGAAAGGAGCGCGGAGCAACGCGGTCGCTGCCTGTTTCCAGGATTTTTGCCGGTTCGCGAGTTGCGGGCGCCAAAAAGCGCCGGTTCCGGCCGTCAATGAATCAGGCGGAGCTTCGCGGGCATTTCGCATGGCAGTCGAGAATGGGGTTTTGTTGCCGGAACGAACGAATTTTCGTGTGAAATATCCGAATATTCTTTGGTTCTGGACGGCTTTTTTTTTCTGGAGGAACGGGATGATTCAAAGGGCGGAATAACGCCTGTTTCATCCCATAATTGATGCGCAACGTCGCCCGTAGGACGGGGAATAGGGGGTTAAGGTGGTAAGTCTCAGGAAATCTTTTGCGGTCGCGCTGATGACGATGGTGTCGAGCACGGCGATGGCGCAGGATCTCGCGTCGGGTACCGGCGCTGACGCGGTGGACGAGGGCGAGAGCATCGTCGTCACCGGCACGCGCATCAAGCAGGACGGTTTTTCGGCGACGGTGCCGATCAGCGTGCTCGGCGGTGAGGAACTGGAAGCGTCGGGCAAGACCGACCTCGGCCAGATCCTGGCCGAAATGCCGGGCGTCAACCTGGTCGACACGACCGTCGGCCAGCCGAACGGGACGATCCAGAACGCGGGTACCAGCACGGTCGCGCTGCGCGGGCTGTCGAGTTCGCGCACGCTGACCCTGATCAACGGCCGCCGCACGGTCGCCAACGCCGCCAACCGCAGCGTGGTCAGCCTCAACACCATCCCCGTCGACTTCATCGAACGCGTTGACGTGATCACCGGCGCCGCGTCGGCGGTCTATGGTTCGGACGCGATCGCGGGCGTGGTCAACGTCATCACCGAATCGAAGCTCGAAGGGCTGCGCCTGCGCGGCCGTATCGGTTCGGCGCTGACCGGCGGCGGTGGCGCCGAAGAGGCGATGGTCGCGGCGACCTTCGGCACCAAATTCGGCGACGGACGCGGCTATTTCGCGATCAGCGGCAGCTGGGATGACGATGGCGGCCTGCTGGCGCGCGACCGCTTGGCCCGCGCGACGAAGAATTGGACCTTCGCAGCGGGGACCAACACGATCACCGATCCCGCACTCAGCACCGATACGCCCGGTGGTCGCTTCCGCGGCGGTGCTTTCTTCTACGACGATGCCGGCACGCTGCAGCGCAACTTCGTCACCAACCGCGACGGCTATAATGACCGGTTCGACGACACGCTGCGCCTGCCGCGGACGGTCACCGCGGTCGCGGCTAAGGCCAGCTTCGAATTTTCGGATGCCTTCGTTCCCTATGTCGAGGTCCAGTTTTCGGACCTCGACACCTTCTACACCCGCGCGCCCTATGGCTATCGCGATTCGAGCACGGTCTTCCTGCGCGATGAGATCGGGGTGCCGCTTCCCGGCCTGCCGACCTTCGCCATTGGCCGCATCTCGCGCGACAACCCCTTCGTTCCCGCCGAAATCCGTGCGGGTGCGCCTGCCAGCGGCATCGACTGGCGCCGCCGGTTCGACGAACTGGGCAACCGCGACACGATCAGCGACCGCGACACGCTGCGCGTCTGGGGCGGTGTTCGCGGCAAGCTCGGCGGCGACTGGACCTATGACGCCACCTATACCTACGGCACCTTCGATCAGGTCCAGCAGCGGCTCAACAACATCAACCTGCAGAATCTGAAATACGCCCTCGATGCCGAGCGTCTGCCGAGCGGTGCGATCCAGTGCCGCGATGCGACCGCGCGCGCGGCAGGCTGCGTTCCGATCAACCTGTTCGGGGTCGGTACGATCACGTCGGATGCCGCGAATTATATCCGGCTCGATTCGACCTTTACGACCAAATTGCGCCAGGACGTGTTCCAGGCCTTTGCGACCGGTTCGATCTTCGAGCTCCCGGCGGGCAAGGTGCAACTCGCGGTCGGCGGCGAATATCGCCGCGAAAAAGGCACGTCGGGCAGCGATGCGCTGACGCTGTCGAGCATCTCGAACGTCGCAGCGGTGCCGAGCTTCAGCGGCAGCTTCAACGTCAAGGAAGCCTTTGCCGAACTGTCGGTTCCGGTGCTCAGCGGCAAACCCTTCTTCGAAGAGTTGAAGGTCGATTTCGCGGGCCGCATCTCCGACTATAGCCAGAAGAATGTCGGTACCGTGTACAGCTATCACGCGGGGGCGGACTGGATGCCGGTCGAGGGGCTGCGCATTCGCACCCAATATGGCACGGCGCAGCGCGCGCCGAGCCTTCCCGAACTCTATTCGCCGCCGCGCGACGATACCGACACCGTCGTCGACATCTGTTCGGGCATCACCGCTGCGACGACGGGGACGGTCGCGGTCAACTGCCGCAGCAACGCGGGCATCGCCGCGGCGATCGCCTCGAACGGTGTGTTCACCCAGTCGACGACGTCGATCCAGTCGCCGAACATGGGCAGCCTCGCGTTGCGCGAGGAAAAGGGCACGACCTTCACGCTCGGTGCGGTGCTGTCGCCGCGCGCGCTGCCGGGTCTCAACCTGTCGGTCGACTATTATAACATCAAGGTCACGAACGCGATCTCGGCGCTGGATAATGAAATCCTGCTGCGTCAATGCTATTCGGACGCTGCGAATTTCGCCGGCAACGAATTCTGCCAGTCGGTGATCCGCGGCGCCGATGGCCAGATCTTGCAGATCAACCAGGTCCCGCAGAACCTCGATCGAATCTCGACCTCGGGTATCGACACTTCGCTCGCCTATCGCCTGCCGCTCACGGGCGTCGGGGTGACGGGTGACCTGCGCTTCGATGTCAACTGGACGCATGTCATCAAGAAGGAAACCCAGTATCAGGGGATCAACGGCACCGAGATTTCGGACAACAACGGCCAGATCTCCTCACCGGCCGACGTTGTCCGCGCGCGCGTCGGTTATACGAACAAGCTGTGGAACATCGACTGGCGCGTTCGCTACATCGGTCCGATGGTGTCGTCGAACGATCGCGTCGCGGCGGCCAAGGCGGCGGGTTTCGCCAATCCGCTCTACCTCAACTACAAGGCCTATTGGCGCCACGACATAGGTGCCAGCATCCGTCCGGAGTTCGGCGGTGGCAAATGGCGCCTGTCGGTGGGCATCACCAACCTGTTCAACAAGACGGGGCCGAACGTGCCCGAAGGCGCTACCCCCTATGACGACAACGGCTATATCCTCGATTATGGCGTCGTCGGACGGTCGGGTTTCGCCTCGATCGAGGTGAAGTTCTGATGCCCGCGCGGCAAGCCGTCGCACGCACGCTCGGTCTTGCGACGCTTGCTCTGACGGTGGCGGGGGGCGTTTTTCTGCCCTCCGCCCCGGCCGGGGCGGCACCCGCGGCGGCGAAGGGCAGCAAGGCGCCGGCCTTGCCTGACCTAAAGCCCGGGACGGGAAGCTTTCTCTTCACGAGCTGGGCCGGCAAGCCGCTGCGCGTCCATTACTATCGGCCCGACAAGGTAACCGAGACGACGCGCATCCTGTTCGTCATCCACGGCGCCGGTCGCAACGCCGACGGCTATCGCGACGCCTGGGTCCCCTATGCCACCGAAGGGCAATATATCGTCCTGACCCCCGAATATTCGATGGCCGATTTCCCGACCTCGCTGACCTACAATGTCGGCCATATCGTCGACGAAACGGGGCATCCGCGGCCGCGCGAGCAATGGTCGTTCGCGTCGATCGAGCCGATGTTCGACCTCGTTCGCAAGGCGACGGGAACCAAGGTTCCGCAATATGCGATCTACGGCCACTCGGCGGGCGGGCAGTTCGTGCACCGCTTCGTCGAACTCTGGCCCGATGCCCGCTACAGCCGGGCGGTCGCAGCGAATGCCGGCTGGTACACGATGCCCGATCTGGCGATCAAATATCCCTATGGCCTGAAGGACGCGCCGACCGATGCGGCGGGGCTGAAGGCGACGCTGGAACGGCCGCTGACGATTTTGCTCGGAACGGCGGATACCGATCCCAACCATCACCAGTTGTCGCGCACCCCCGAAGCGATGACACAAGGCGTCCACCGGTTGGCGCGCGGCGAGTTCTTCCATGCCTATGGCCGCAAGGTCGCGCACGAACTGGGCGCCAAATTCGCGTGGAAGCTCGATTATGCGCCCGGCATTGCACACAGCAATACGGGGATGAGCCAATACGCCCAGAAACTCGTCTGGGAATAGCGGCGGGGCCAGGGCGGTGCCGGGGCCGGTGACCGTCCGCAGTTCGCGGAGGCGCGTGCGTTCGCGCGGTGATCGTGCGCGCTGATCCGGCGTTTGCGCCGCCGTTGGCGGGGCAGGCCGTATTCCGTCAGGAGGACGCACCATGGCAAAGCGCTTGACGCTCTATATCTTCGTCGGCCTTGCGCTCGGCCTGCTTGTCGGCTGGGCGATCAACGCCGCGCTCGCCGACGGTACCGCCGCCGGACAGGTCGAGCTCGCGACGATCGCCAGCTATTTTTCGGTCGTCAGCAACCTGTTCTTGCGGTTGATCAAGATGATCATCGCGCCGCTGGTGTTCGCCACCTTGGTGTCGGGCATCGTCCATATGGCGGATACCTCGGCGCTTGGGCGGATCGGCGGGCGGGCGCTCGGCTGGTTCGTCGGCGCCAGCTTTGTCTCGCTTCTGCTCGGGCTGTTGCTGGTCAATGTCTTCAAACCCGGCGTCGGGCTCGATCTCGACCTGCCGGTGGCGACCGCGTCGGCCGATATCGCGACCGCCGATTTCAGTATCGCCAAATTCGTCACCCACCTTGTCCCGACATCGATGTTCGATGCGATGGCGAACAACGAAATTCTGCAGATCGTGGTGCTGTCTCTGTTCGTTGGCGTCGGCATCACCAGCCTGGGTAGCGGCGGCCGGCGGCTTGCCGGCCTGGTCGAGGAAATGGTCGCGGTGATGCTGAAGATCACCGAATATGTGATGCGCGTTGCGCCAATTGCGGTGTTCGCGGCCGTCGCCGCCGCTGTGATCGAGCGCGGCGTCGGGATCGTCGTCACCTTCGGCTATTTCATCGGGGTCTTCTATCTTGGGCTTGCCGCGCTGTGGTTGGTGCTGCTCGCGGCCGCATGGGCGCTTCTGCGTGCCAACCCGATCGCGCTGCTGCGGCATATCCGAGAACCGATCCTGCTCGCCTTTTCGACCGCCTCGTCCGAAGCCGCCTTTCCGCGCACGCTCGAGGCACTCGACCGCAGCGGTGTGCCGCGCCGGATTTCCAGTTTCGTGCTGCCGCTCGGCTATTCGTTCAACCTCGACGGATCGATGATGTACATGGCCTTTGCGATCATGTTCATCGCGCAGGCCTATGGCGTCGAAATGGATTTGTGGCAGCAATTCTCGGTGCTGCTGATCCTGATGGTGACGTCGAAGGGGGTGGCGGGCGTTCCGCGCGCGAGCCTGGTGGTGGTCGCGGCGACGCTGTCGTTCGTCAACCTGCCCGAGGCCGGTCTGCTCCTCGTGCTCGCGATCGACCACTTCCTCGACATGGGGCGGACCGCGACCAACGTCGTCGGCAACGCGGTCGCCTGTACCGCGGTTGCGCGCTGGGAAGGTGTGCTGGGGATCGAAGAGGGGGAAGGGTGCGCCGCAATGCCCGTACCTTCGCCCGTGACACTTGAAATCGAAACTCCGCCGGTCTCCAAGACCTGAATGGCATTCTCCCCTTTTTGCGAAAGGAATATTCATGCGTAACACGGCGTTGCTGACCCTTGCCGCGCTCCTGCTGGCGGCTTCGCCCGCGCAGGCGGCACCGAAGGTGAAACCCGAAGCGGTGCTCAAGACCAAGGGTTATAGCACGGCGATCAAGATCCTCGATCGCGACCACGACCGGCTGATCGACGAGATCGTCAAGCTGACCGAAATTCCGGCGCCGCCGTTCAAGGAAGCCGCGCGCGCCGCCGCCTACGCCGAAATGCTGAGGGATGCGGGGCTTCAGGACGTCGAGATCGACGCCGAGGGCAATGCGATGGGTGTCTATCGCGGCACCGGTCCGGCCGGTAGTCCCGCGGTGATGATTGCCGCGCACCTCGACACCGTCTTCCCCGAAGGCACGCCGATCAAGGTCCGGCGCGACGGTACGCGCCTCTATGCTCCCGGCATCGGTGACGACACGCGCAGCCTGGCCGTGCTGCTCGCCTATGCGCGCGCGATGAAGGAGGCCGGCATCAAGGTGAAGCAGGACATCATCTTCGTCGGCAATGTCGGTGAAGAGGGGCCGGGCGACCTGCGCGGCGTCCGTTACCTGCTCACCAAGGGTAAGTACAAGGACCGGGTGAAGGCCTTTTTCTCGATGGACGGAACCGACGCGTCGCGCATCGTCACCGGCGGCGTCGGCTCGAAACGCTATCGTATCACCTACAAGGGGCCCGGCGGTCACAGCTATGGCGCCTTCGGGCTGGTCAACCCGATGGCGGCGATGAGCCAGACGGTCGTCGATTTCTACAAGATCCCCGTCCCCGCCAAGCCCAAGACCACCTATGCCGCCAGCGTCACCGGCGGCGGCACTTCGGTCAATTCGATCCCGAACGAAGTGTATATGGAATTCGACATGCGCTCGGAAAACCCCGCGGAACTCGCCAAGGTCGAGCAGGCGTTTCTCGCAATCGTCCAAAAGAGCGTCGAGGGTGAGAATGCCGCACGCTCGACCAGGGAAGGGCCGATCACCGCCGACGTCAAGATGATCGGCGATCGTCCGGCGGGCCAGACCGCGGCGACCGAACAGATCGTCCGCAACGCCGACGCGATCATCCGCGCCAACGGGCTCGAGCCGCGGCCGTCCTTCTCGTCGACCGATTCGAACATGCCGATGAGCCTCGGGATTCCCGCAGTGACGATCGGGTCGGGCGGGCAGGGCGCACGCGCGCACTCGCTCGACGAATGGATCGACGTCGAAAAGACGAAGAGCCTGCACGGCGCCACCGTCGGTCTCGGCATCCTCCTCGCGACCGCGGGCGCCCAGTGACCCGGGGCCGGTCGCGCCGCTTCCGTGTCCTGCGGGTCGCCGGCAGCGGGGCGGCCGGCCTCGCTGCTGCACTCGCGCTGTCGCTGGCGGCGCAGGAAAAGCTCGAAACGCCCCCCGTGCCGACGGTGCCGGTCGCCGACGGCTTCACCATCGCCGGCGCGGGTGACCTCATCTATCTGCGCCCGATGCTCGCGACGATCGAGGCGCGCAGCCCCGACCTGCTGCGGCTGCTTCGCGGCGCCGACGTGACCTTCGGCAATTTCGAGACGAGCGTGATCGACCTTGCCGATACGCAGGCGGTGCCGCAGGCGGAATCGGGCGGCACCTGGATGCACGCTGACCCCGGCGTGCCCGCCGACGTGCGCGCGATGGGCTTCACCATCGTCAGCCATGCGAACAATCATGCGACCGACTGGGGCGTCGAGGGGATGGCGGAAACGGGCCGCGCGCTGACCGCGGCGAAACTCGTCTGGGCGGGCACCGGCAAGACCATGGCCGCCGCCCGCGCGCCGCGCTATCTCGATACCGCCAAGGGGCGCGTGGCGATCGTCGCCGCGACCTCGACCTTCACACCGATGTCGGTTGCGGCCGATCCGGTCGGCAGCGTGCCGGGGCGCCCGGGGGTCAACAGCCTGCGCACCCGGCGCTCGGCGATCGTGTCGCCGGCCGAGATCGACGCGCTCGCCGATCTTGCCGCGCGCTCGCCGCTGCGCAGCGATGGCCGCAAGGCCGACGGCGTCACCCTGATGGGCAGCCACTATATGCCCGGGACTGCGGGCGAAGGAAAACTCGCCTTCAGCTATCGCCCGAACCAGCGCGACGTGGACCAGAATCTGATGTCGGTCCGGCAAGCGAAGCAGAACGGCAATTTTGTCATCTTCTCGGTCCACAATCACGAACCGTCGAACGCGTCGCAGGAACCCGCCGGCTTCGCGATCAAGCTGGCGCACGACGTGATCGACGCGGGCGCCGACGTCTATATGGGCCACGGTCCGCACCAGCTGCGCGGGATCGAGATCTACAAGGGGCGGCCGATCTTCTATTCGCTCGGCAACTTCGCGATGATGAACAATTCGCTCGACGAAATTCCCGACGACATGTTCCAGCAATATGGCGTCGAACCGGGCGCCGCCACCGTTCCCGAGCTGTTACAGGCGCGCAACGCGCGATCATTTTCGGATCCCAACCTGTATGAATCGGTGATCGCGACCAGCCGTTATGTCGGCGGGCAGGTGATCGAGATCCGGCTGCACCCGATCGACCTCAGCGTCGATGCGCAGGGTGCGGGCAAGGGCGTTCCCGCGATGGCCTCGCCCGCGCGCGGGCAGACCATCCTCGAACGGCTGCAACGGCTGTCGGCGCCGTTCGGAACGACGATCGTCATCGAAAGGGGCATCGGGATCATCCGGGTGGGCGAAGGTGGAAGCGGGCGCCGGTAATCCCTCGCCCGTCGGGTTGCCGTCGCGTGCAGTGGCATGAGCGCGCTTGCTGCCGCGACGGTGTTCGGCGACAAGGACGACCCCAAAGGTAGGATGGCATGAAATTACCGGAACTGCAGACGCCCTGCCTGCTTCTCGACGAGGCGAAGCTGCGGCACAACGTCGAAGCGATGCATCGCCGCCTTGCGCGGCCCGGCGTCGCCTTTCGTCCGCATCTGAAAACCGCGAAATCGCTCGACGTCGCGCAGATCGCGATGACCGCGCCGGGCGGCCCCGCGATGGTTTCGACGTTGCGCGAGGCCGAATATTTCGCCGACGGCGGCGTCCGGGACATGATCTACGGCGTCGGGATTGCCCCCGCCAAGCTTCAACGGGTGTCGGTGATCCGCCGCCGCGGAGTCGATCTGGCGATCATTCTCGACAGCGTCGCGCAGGCGGAGGCCGTCGCGCGCCATGCCAGCGCCGGCGGGGACAGCGTCCCGGCGCTGATCGAGATCGACGGCGACGGCCACCGCTCGGGGGTCGCGCCCGGCGATGGTGCGACGCTCGTCGCGATCGGCCGGGCGCTGGAGACCGGCGGCGCCGAACTGCGCGGCGTGCTCATCCATGCCGGGGGCAGCTACGCGCTCAGCGATCCCGAGGCTCTGGCAGCGGCGGCCGAGGCCGAGCGGCTGGCGGCGGTGACCGCCGCCGGCACGCTTCGCGCCGCCGGCCTAGCGTGCCCGGTGGTCAGCATCGGCTCGACCCCCACCGCACGTTTCGCTCGAAATCTTGACGGCGTGACCGAGGTGCGCGCCGGGGTGTTCATGTTCGGCGACCTCTATCAGGCCGGGGTGGGCGCCGTCGCGCTCGACGACATCGCCCTGTCGGTGCTGTGCAGCGTGATCGGGCATCAGCGCGCCAAGGGCTGGATCCTCGTCGACGCGGGCTGGATGGCGATGTCGCGCGATCGCGGCACCGCGAACCAGGCGATCGATCAGGGCTACGGGCTTGTCTGCGATGCGACGGGGCGGATCTTTGGCGATCTGGTTCTGGTCGAAGCCAATCAGGAACATGGCATCGTCGCCCTGCGGCCCGGATCGGCGGCCGTATTGCCCGACCTTCCCGTTGGCACGCAGTTGCGCATCCTGCCGAACCACGCGTGCGCGACGGCCGCGCAATATGATCGCTATCATGTACTGAACGGCGGGGATGATGTGACCGCGGTTTGGTCGCGCATCAACGGCTGGTAGGAGCAGGCATGACAACATCGATCGATCGCATCGCCACCGAGGCGGTTCCTGCGCCTGCGGGGCATTATTCGCAGGCAACCGCGTGGCGTGACCTCATCTTCGTATCGGGTCAGCTCGGACCGCGAAGCGACGGGACGCATACCGCAGATCGATCCTTCGAGGTGCAGGTTCGCCAGACGCTCGCGAACCTGCTTGCGATTCTCGACCGCGCAGGGGCGGGGCCTGGACAGGTGCTGCGCGTGACCGCCTATATCGTCGGGGTCGACAACTGGCCCGAATTCAACCGCATCTACGCCGAGGTTTTCGGCGCAGCAAAACCTGCGCGGACGGTGGTTCCCGTCCCCGAACTCCACCACGGCTATCTCGTGGAGATCGACGCTATCGCTGTCCGCAGTGCATCCGCGGAATTGCCCTAGGTGGTATGCGCCAGCGGCGTTCAGGACATTTGTATCTGACCTGTAAATGACGCCGGGATGGACACGTATAGTTCGGTTGGAACGCCCGCGCAGATCGAGCGGGTGCGTACCCCGGATTCTCTTCAAGAATAAGATTGAGCATGCCTACGCAAAGAAGGGCCGGGGGCAGCCCGGCAAGATGATCGGCGCGTGTGGCCGTATGGGCCAGCCCCTCATCGCCGCCCGGAGACTGACCGAGCAACGAAGTCCAGCCGAAACATCTGTGCGATGCGGCCCAGATCACCTGCCTGCGAACGGATGTGGCTTGACTGCGAGGCACGGCTGATCGTCGAGCATTGGATAGGTAGGTGCTGATCCACGCCGTCGCGGCGAGTGCCTGCCGCACGGATATTCACTTCGCCCAGGGCCTGCATCCAAAACATGTTACGCTATGCGATGGGGGCATGAGGGCGCTTAGGTAGTGTGGCAGAATTTTCTAAGACTCATTAATAATGTCAGTTCTATTGTGGCATTTCGAGATGGCCCGGACTCGCGAGATTTATTTCTCGCGGACATCTGGCCTTTCCGTCAGGTCGTTGGTTGCCATCTCCGCGGGCGCCACCGGACGACCATATGGCCGTCCGGCCCGAGTCCCTTGTCAGGTCGCGGCCAGCGGATCGCTGATGCCATGGGTGCCGCGTTCGATCCGCCCGGCGAGGCGGGCTTCGATGCCGGGTAGCGTGACGGTGACGTCGTACCAGCCATGCTCCTTTGCGGTGGGCCAGTTCGCCACCGCCTTGCCGCGGTTCGCGACGGTCACCGTTCGCGCCGCTGCGGCGGTGTAGGCGTCGCCGGCGATGCGTATCTGCTGCACTTCGCGTCCGTCGTTGGTGAAGGCGAAAGCGAGCTGTTGCCCGGCGTGGCGCATGGTCATCGCAGGCGCGGCCGCGGCTTCGCCGAGCGTGCCGCGGAAGGCGCGATGGAAGCCGTTGGGGCCGAGGATCCAGAGGTCGAACGCCCCGCCGGATGCGGCGTCCCAGCTGTCGCTGATCGCCTTGCCTGCCTCGACCGTATAGCGGCGCGGGATGCGGTCGAGCCGGTTCTTGTCGTAGACGTGAAAAACCGCGCCCGCCGTGCCCTCGTTGATGAAATCGAGCACGATCGACTGGCCGCCCGCGTCGATGCGTGCGTCGACGTGGAGTATGTAGGGGAGTGCACGCGAGCGGCGGATGCCCCGCTCCTGAAACAGCTCCTGCGGCGCGCGCGGCGGCAGCGCCTTCGGCCGCTGGAGATGCGCGTCGAGGATCGTCGTCGAACCGCTGACGTCGGGGAGTGCGGGGAAGGCGGCGTCGGCGCCCTTCGAGAAATCGAAGCAGGAGGTCAGGTCGCCGCAGATCGACCGGTGCCACGGGCTGATCGCCGGGATGGTCACCCCGAAGCGTCTTTCGAGGAACTGACCCACCGAGGTGTGGTCGAAGACCTCGCTGCTGACCCAGCCGCCCTTGCTCCACGGCGAGACGACATACATCGGCACGCGCGGGCCGAGCCCGAAGGGGCGCGTCGTTCCCGAAATCGTGTCGTCGCGCGACAGATATTTGTCCTCATGATCGTCGAAATAATGGCCGGGCAGCGCGAGCGTCGCCTTGCCCGCGAGCGTGCCGTCGGCGTTGTACGACGGCGGCGCGGCGGGGGGCAGATGGTCGAACAATCCGTCATTCTCGTCGAAGGTCTGGAAGAAGACGGTGCCCGCCCATGTGTCGGGATTGGCGGTCAGCGCATCGAGCACGCGCGCGGTGAATTCGGCGCCCTCGATCGGCGTCGAGGCCGAGGGATGCTCTGACCATTGCTTGGGCGGCAGCACCCATGACACCGCGGGCAGCGTCCCGTTTTTCGCGTCCTCGGCCAGCTTTTCGAGCGAATGATGCGACATGCCGCGTTCGTAGATCGGCGAACCCGGCTTCGCGTCGCGAAAACCCTTGAACGCGAGGCCGCCGTGCATGGCACCGGTCCAATTGTCATTGGGGTCCTGATAGATGCGCCAGTCGACGCCCGTCGCCTCGAGCACTTCGGGGATTGTCGCCCATTCGAGTGCGTTGCCGGCATAGGTGTAGCCCGGTTCGGGCAATGCGCCCTTGATCCAGCAGCGGAAGTTGTTGGGTTCCGATTTGTCGTCGCGGCAATTGGTCCCGGTGGCGGCGACCTCCGGATCGAAATTGGAGCCGGACCAGAAGACGATGCGGTTGGGATCGGTGCCGGTGGTGATCGAGCAATGATAGGCGTCGCAGATGGTGAAGGCTTCGGCGAGCGCGAACTGGAAGGGAATATCCTCGCGCCTGTAATAGCCCATCGAATAGTCGGTCTTGAACTTCGGCCACAATCCGAACTTGCCCTGGTTCCATGCGGCCTGCGCGTCGGAAAAGCTGTGCGGGGTGCCGGGCACCTTCAGCGCGTTGGTGCGCGCGGTGTCGAGGTGGAAGGGCGGCAGATCGCGCGCACCATTGCTCTGGAACCAGACATTCTTGCCATTGGCGAGGGGGATCGGGTGGCGGTCGCCAAAGCCGCGCACGCCCTTCATCGTCCCGAAATAATGATCGAACGAGCGATTTTCCTGCATCAGGATGACGATGTGGCGCACATCCCTGATCGTGCCCGTCGTACGCTTGGCGGGGATTGCCAGCGCGCGGCCGATGCTGGCGTGGAAGGCCGCGGCCGATCCCGCGACGCCGGCCGCTTTCAGGAAATTACGTCTCGACTCGCTCATGCAAACTACTCCGGTTTGGAAGAATGGGCTGGTTTTATCGCCACGCCCGACGCGCCCGCGACGCGATCAGGTCGAGGGTCAGGATGACGAGGAAAATGGCGATCAGGATCGTACCGACGTGGCCATATTCATACATGTCGAAGCGGCCCTTCAATTCCTGGCCGATACCGCCCGCGCCGACGAGGCCGATCACTGCGCCCATGCGGACGTTGCGGTCGAAGGTGTAGAGCGTGCAGGCGATATGCTGCGGCAGGACCTGCGGCAGGACGGCCGTGCGCCAGATCGTCAGTCGCCCGGCGCCCATCGCCGCCAGCGCGGCTTGCGGACGCGGGTCGGCATCCTCGATATCGTCGGCGTAGAATTTGCCGAGGAAACCCGCCGCATGCAGGCCAAGCGCGAGCACCCCGGCGATCGGGCCGAAGCCGTAAGCGACGACAAGGAACAGGGCGGAGACGAGTTCGGGCACCGCGCGGAGAAAAGCCGATGCGGCGCGCGCGGCGGTGCGGACCGCCAGGTGCGGCGTGACGTTGCGTGCCCCGAACAGCGCCAGCGGCAGCCCGATCAGCACCGCGATCAGCGTGCCCCAAAGCGCGATCTCGATCGTCTCGATCATCTTCGCCGCAACGTGAAAGGCATAGCCGAAGGGTTCGACCAGCCACGCGGTGCGCACGACACGCTCCTCGTGGCGCAATGTGTCGGGATCGAGTTCGCTGACGGGCGTTTCGACCGTTTCTATATGCGCGAAGAGGGGGAGGCGCCCGGGATCGAAATTCTCGATCCGGCTCACCTCGCGCCGCGACGATAGCTGGATCGGCACCAGCTGGCTGAGCGTCGACGCCAGCCCCCCGGCGACCTGCGAGTGATCGACGAGCCCCGCCTCTGCCAGTACCGCTTCGCCGCTGAGCGCCAGCATCCGCCCGATTTCGACGTGCTGGCCGGTGTAGCCGAACAGCAGCAGCACTGCGACGAGCAGCGCGGCGGTCCGCGCATTGAAAACAGCCGGGAAGCGCCAGGCGAGGGGCGCATTCATGACCGCGCTGCCATCAGGCGCGGCCGTGCCATGTCGCCGTCGAACATGGCGGCGGTCCCGTCGAAGACGATGCGACCGGCGTCGAGCAGGATGATGCGGTCGGCGAAGCGGCGCGCGAGTTCGGGCTGATGCAGGCTGCAGACGAGCGTTGCGCCGAGGTCGCGCGCTTCGTCGCGAAGCAGGGCCAGCGTCGCTTCGCCGGTCGCGGGGTCGAGGCTGGCGACGGGTTCGTCGGCAAGGATGATCGCCGGGCGGTGGAGAAGCGCGCGGGCGATTGCGACGCGCTGTTGCTGGCCGCCCGAGAGGCTGTCGGCGCGGCGCGCGAGATGGGTTTCGTCGAGCCCCAGCGCGGCGAGCAGCCGGGCCGTGCGCTCGCGTGCGGGCCGCGGGTAGAGGCCGGTGCAAGAGCGCCAAAGGGCGATATCGGCGACCGCCATGACATTGCCCGCGACGCGCGCCCGTCCGCACAGCGCGAAATCCTGCGGGACCAGCCCGAAGCGGCGGCGGAGCGCGGCGCCCAGAGGCGCGCCATCGTACAAGATACCCCCGGTGTCGGGGGCGGTCATTCCCGCGATCACGCGCAGCAAGGTCGATTTGCCCGCCCCCGATGCCCCGAGCACGGCGCAGAACTGGCCTGCGGAAATGTCGAGCGATATGTCGGCGAGAGCTTCGGCGCCGCCGGGATGGCGGACGCCGAGATCGATGATGCGGATGTCGATCATCGGCGCGGCCTCGCGGCGGACTTGCGCAGCATCTCGTTTTTCAGCGCATCGCTGATTTGCGCCATTTTCCGCGCCGCGGGGGCGAAATGGTCGGGGGCGATCTGGCCGACGTAGGAATCGACCTGTGCGCCACCATAGCCGCGGATCATGGCGGGTGCGACGTCCGGCCGGTCGTCGAGATTCTCGAAGGCCGCGCGCAGTTGCGCGCGCAGCCCAGGCGGCAGACGGGGGCTGGCGATCAGCGGCGGATAGGGGATCGGGTCGCTCCGCGCGATCACGCGCAGCGACCGCGCACCGGGGACATTGGCGCGTACCGCCTTGTCGTAGGAATCGAAGGAAAGCGCCGCAGCGTCGACTTCGCCATTGATCAGCGCCGCGAGACTGTTGGCGTGGGTGCCCGTCATGCGCACCGCGGACAGGTCGCGCGCCGGATCGATGCGGGCATCGAGGAGCATGGTGACGGGAAAGACAAAGGCCGAGGTCGAGTTGACGTCGCCAAAGGCCACGCGTTTGCCGGGCAGGTCGGCGATCGCGTGGATGGAGGATTCGGGGCGGACGAACAGCCCGGCATAGTAGACCGATCGACCCGATTTGACCGCGACCGCCAGCGGCTCGGCGCAGCCGCGCTTGCGGGCCTGCAAATAGGTGACCAGGCCGACGAAGGCGATATCGGCGACATTGTTACACATCGCCTCGACCACCCCGCCGTAGGATTGGGCGACCTTCAGGTCGAAACGCATCCCGGTGCGGCGTGCCACCGCGTTGAAGATCGGTCGATAGTCGGCGAGCGTGCCGCTCTCGGTCCCGCCGTCGGCGGGGATCAGCAGCACGCGCAGCGGCGGCGGCTGTGCCGATTGCGGACGCCGTGCCAGCCAGCCCGCGCCGACGGCGAGCATCGCCGCCAGCACGCCCGCGAAGATCCAGCGTCCCATATGCAACCTCCATCGACCCGTAAGACGGAGGGCTGCTAGGGGCGGGCTGTGACAATGCCATGAACCGGACTCCAAACGGGCCCGGCGCCGTCGCCGGTGCCGGACCCGCGAACGATCAGAATTTGGTCGTGTAGGAGATGTAGACGCTGCGCGGCTTGCCCTCGAACTCATAGCCGTAGAAATATTCGGGGCTGTTGAGCGCGATCTCGCCGCGGTTGAACGCCGAGCTGTAGCGCATGTTGCCATAGCCGTAGCGCTCGGCATATTTCTTGTCGAAGATGTTGACGATGCGCAGCTGGAACTGGTGCTGGCGCTCGTCGCCCGCGCGATAGCCGATCGATCCGTTCATCAGGAAATAATTGCCGAAATTATGGCGCAGCGACTGGTTGACGCCGCCGGTCGCATATTCGGCGCCCTGGTAACGCGGGAACAGCGTGATGTGGAAACGCTCGTCCGGGCTGCGCCAGCTCACATTGCCGCCAATCATATATTCGGGGGTCTCGTTGATCTGCAATTTGCTGCCGTCGAGATGCGCCTTTTGCTTGGTATAGTTGACGCTGAACGAGAGGCCGTTGCCGACCCGCACGTCGAGTTCGGCGGTCAGCCCGCGGATCTGGGTGATCCGGTCGTTGTTGAAGAAGGTGTTCGGGGTCAGGCCCGACGTGCTCTGGATGCGGTTGGTGACGTCGGTGCGGAAGGCGCCGATTTCCGCATTCACCGCGACATTGCCGAAGTCGGTCGCAAAGCCGACGCCGCCATTATAGGTTTCGGTTTCTTCGGTCTTGAGATTGGGATTGCCGACCAGCGTCGGCGTATCGATGAACAGTTCGTTGGTCCGCGGCAGGCTGTACGAAGTGCCGCCGTTGCCGCGGATATAGAAGTCGCCGATCGGCTGGCGGAAACCGAATTTCCAGATCGTGCGCGATCCGAAGCTGTCGGCGAAATCGGTACGCAGCGCGAGTGATAATTTGGTGTCGCGGCTGAACGGAAGCACCGGCCGGAAATCGGCGTAGACGCCGGTGATCGTGTTCGACTTGTTCGAGATCGGGAAGACGGGGTCGGAATCATTCTTATACGAAACGACCTGGACGCCGGTGACCAGTTCGAACAGGTCGGGATAGGACAGGGTGTTGCGGAGGTTGAGCCCGAGTTCGCGGAAGCCGCCGACCTTTGAATCCTTGCCGAAGCCCTTGTTGGGGAAGGGAATCGACTTGCCGGTGGCGTCGCCGAACGCGATCGGCTTGCCGGTCGAGGGATCGGTACAACCCGTGGCGACCTTGCAGATTTCGGCGTAGGTTTCGGTGTTGTTGAGCCGCGGATTGCTCCAGTAGCCGGCGATCTCGGTATAGACATGGTCCGACCAGCGGCGGTCGAGCGTGACGTCGATGATCGGATAGCGCACGCGGTTCGGTGAATAGGTTTCGGCGTCGGGGAACGGATCGTGGAACTCGATCTGGGTATATTGCCCACCCACGCGGAACTCGCTCCTGTCGTCGACCTTCCACAGATATTTGAAGCCGAGATTGCCGCGGTTGAGCGGATATTTCTGGATGCCGCCGGCCTTGGCGACATTGTCGACATAGGATTCGGGGGCGAAGATGCGCGGACCGTCGGTCTGGATGCTGCCGCCGTAGAACATCAGGCTGTGGCGCCCGTCGGCGTCGAGCGGGAAGCTGGCGTTGCCCCAGATTTCGCGCGTGTTGAACGCGCCATATTGCGCGCCGAATTCGAATTTGCTGGTGCCGTCGGGGCGCTTGGTGACGAGGCTGATCACGCCGATGCCGCCGTTGCTGCCAAAGAAGAGGCTGTTGCCGCCACGGAACACCTCGGCGCGCTCGATCATGTGCGGGTCGATCGTCGTCGTGCCCCAGATATCCTCGAGCGCGGGGCCGCGATCGTAAAGCGGCACCCCGTCGAGCACGACCAGCGTGTCGCGGTCGCTGCCGCCGTCGAGGCGGATCGTATATTCGCCTTCGTCGGGCGAATAGCCGATGTTGGCGCCCTTGATCAGGAACTGGGCGATTTCGGCGAAGTTGGTCGCCCCGGTCTCGGCAATCTGCTCGGCGCTGATGATCTGGACGGCGTTGCCATATTCGATCGCCTGCGCCGCGGTCGGTGTCGCTTCGGCCGTCACCGATCCGGTCACGACGATCTCGTCCCCGGCCTCGGCGGCGTCCGCTGCCGCTTCGGTGGCGAACGCGGCGCAAGGCAGCGCGCTGGCGGTCAGGAACAGGCCAAGACGAACGGCGGCACGAAATTTGGGAGAGTTTTGCACAATATTGCCCCTGTTGAAGGATCGCGGTCACATTGGCGGTGCAGGGGCCGGTCGCGTTGGGCGACTCGATGCTGCGCCGCATCAATGTTCGAGGCCCGGCTAGGCGCGGCATGTGACAGTTGAATGAAATATTCTCATTTTCTTGATATATTTAAATGAGAGTATTTTGTTTTTGAGATGAGAGGATTCCGGGGTAGCATGATCGGTCCCAAGGGGGTTGGGCAACGGATTCAGTCAGAGAATTGCCGGATATGACCGAGAAAATCACGGAAGAGCGGGGGACGGTCGATGATCGGGGGCCGGTCGAAAATGCGCTTGTACGAATGAGGATGGCGCATGGCGGTATGGCCAAGGGCGCGCGACGCATCGCCGACTATATCCTTGCGCAGCCCGAGGGAATCGTGCGGATGTCGATCACCGAACTCGCCGACGCGGTCGGGGTGAGCGAGGGCAGCATCGTCAATTTCTGCCGCGGTATCGGCCTCTCGGGCTTCCAGCATCTGAAGCTCAGCCTGGCGCGCGAGATCGTCGAACCGGTGCAGTTCATTCATGAAGACGTCGGACGCGACGATGATATGGATATGATCTGCCGCAAGGTCTTTCATTCGGGGATTCAGGCGCTGCGCGATTCGCTTTCGGTGCTCGATCCGCAGTCGCTCGCGCGCGCCGTCGATGCGATCCGCACGGCAAAGCGTGTCGAAATCTATGGCATCGGATCCTCGGCGCCGATGGCCGAAGACACGCATTACCGCATGCTGCGCATCGGGCTCGACGCCCGCGTGGTCACCGACAGCCATGTCCAGGCGATCAGCGCCTCGCGCTGCGACCCCGATGTCGCGGTGCTGACGATTTCGCACAGCGGCGCGACGCACGAGACGGTCGCCGCGACGCGGCTCGCGAAGGAGGCGGGCGCGCGGACCATCGTCATCACCAATTTCGCGCGTTCACCGATCCAGGCGCATGCCGATGTCGTGCTCTTTACGATGGCGCGCGAAACGCGCTTTCGCACCGAGGCGATGACGAGTCGTATCGCCCAGCTCTGCGTCGTCGATGCCCTGATCGCGGCGCTCGCGCTCGGCGATTATGACCATGCGATCGATACGCTGCGCCAGACCTTCGAGGTGCTCTCGATCAAGCGTTTCTGACCGGCTGATCCGTTTTCTGCTCGATCGACCGGGCTTCCTCGCTGGGCGACGAGGGCCGCAGATTGCGAACCGCTTCGGCACGCCACCGGGCGGCTCGGCGAGATGGCGGTCGACACCGAACAAAGCCTTGACTGGCAGGACGACCTGAACAACGGCTGCGTTGGCAGGCTGGCCGTCACTGTGCATCTCATCGATGTGCCGTGTTGCGGCGGAACATTCGAAATCCGCGAAAAGGATGGCGCCCGGTTACTGTTCCAGCAAGAGGTCCTAGCCCCGAGAATGCTGACCCTGTTTCGCATCGTCCGGGCGCTCCACCATCACGCGGCGCCGATGCGAAGCGGCGCGCGCGCCGGTCTTCGGGGGCTGGCTCAGCGTCTGATCGCCGGCCCGGCGATCGGCGACAGGATCGGCATCACGGCGGGCCGGAGACGCGCCGCACCTGCAAGCGTCAGATGGCCGTGATTGCGATATAGCAGGCGTCCGTCGATTGCGGCGGGGCAGTGGGCGGCGGGGCACAGCGCGTCGAGCGGTGACCAGATGACAACATCGGGGCGCGACGCGGCAATCGCGTCGACAGCGCGATCGGTTGCCGCCGCACGGCCGGCGATCTGCGTGCGCGGTTCCGCGCACGCCGCAACTCCGCGAACGGTCGCACAGCGAAAGAAGTTCCTGGAATGGAGCGGCACGTCACGCGCGATCACGACGCGTAGCCCCCCGCGGCGCGCCATGTCGATATCGGCGGCAAGCACCCGATCCCACCCCGTCTGCGCCGCATCCCAACCACCCGCGAACAGGATGGCGCGGAGCGGATGGCGGCGTTGCAGTGCAGGAATCTCGCGGCGCGCACGATCGAGAAAGGCGGCGCAAGCGATCCAGTCCGGGTTGCCGGCGCGAACGCCTGCTGGCGATCCGCCGGGCGAGCAGGAGCCCTTGGTCCGCACGATGATACGTACCCCGGCCTGCCGTCCCGAGACATCGAGCGCGGGCACAAGCTGGGCTGCATGCGAATCGCCCCACAGTAGTAAGGCCGGGCTTCCTCGCGGCGCGCCGAATTCGCATGGTAAAGCGCCGTCGCAAAAGGGAAAGTCGCGTGCCGCGCCGCGCCGGGCCTCGCGATATTGTGCGAGCAGCGACCCTGCGGGACTCGGCTGCGCGGCCCAGGCCCAGAGGGCGCCGCCCAGCGCGAGACCTGCGGCGAGGAGCGCGCACCCGCTCGCCATAGTACCCGCGTTGCTTCGAAAACCGACGACGCGCCGCAATCGCACGGGCGTCTCGACCCAGCGGTGCATCGCGGCCGCCAACACCAACGCCAGGAGGACGAGCGCCGTATCGCGCACCCAGTGGATTCCGCCGCCCGACAGGATGCGCGCGAACGACAGCAGGGGCCAGTGCAAGAGATACCAGCCATAGGAGATCGTTCCGATCCAGACGAGCCAGCGCATGGAAAGCAGGCGCTGGACCGGTGCGTCTGGATAAGCCGGTCCCGCCGCCACGATCGCCGCGCTGCCCGCCACGGGCAGCAAGCTATGCCAGGAGGAATAGGTCATTTGCGGATCGAGGGCGACGACGGCCGCGATGATCGCGGCGCCCCCTATGAGCCCAAGCCAGCGCGCCGAACCTGCCCCGAGCGGCGGCGCAAACGCGAGCAGGCACCCCGCCGCAAGCTCCCATGCGCGCGCGGGGATCAGGAAAAAGGCGGCGCGCGAAGCTCCGAGCACGATCGAAAGGCCCAGCGACAGTAGGAGGATCGCCGCCAGCGCAATCGACAGGGCGGCCGGCGGTCGCCAGCCGCGCCGCCGCGATAGGGCAACCAGACTGGCGAAGGCGAGCGGCCAGGCGACGTAGAATTGTTCCTCGACGCCCAGCGTCCAGAGGTGCTTGAGCGGCATCAGCACGCTCGCAGCCTCGAAATAGCCGGTCCCGGCCTGCCAGAAATGAATATTGGCGGCGAACAGGAGCGACATGACCGCCGACCGTGCGAGCGCGACCTGCTCGTCGGGCAACAGCAGCAGGAACCCGCCGGCCAGCGTCGCTACGACAACGAGGATGAGCGCCGGAAACAACCGCCGGACGCGCCGCGCATAAAAGCCGGTGATGCCGATACGACCGCTTCTTTCCTGTTCGCCAAGAAGCTGCCGGGTGATCAGGAAACCCGAGATGACGAAGAAGATATCGACCCCGAGATAGCCGCCGTGGAAAAATGGCAGGCGGACATGATAGGCGACCACGAGGAGGATCGCGACGCCGCGCAGGCCGTCGATGTCGGCCCGGTATCCGGAAATGGTCGAGGATGCCTTGGCTTCCGGAATGATGACAATGCCCCCCTGGCGAATGACTGGCGAAGCTGTTGCGCACTGATATCGTCGGGTCAACCACCGGCCGTTCGGCGCAAAACAAGACGGGGAACATCACGCAATCGGCGGTAATCGGCCGGCGTGTCGCGCCAAGTCCGGCAATCGGCTGGACGGGCAATGGCGGCGTTGCTGTTTCTGGGGCCGGCGGTCGGCAACCGAGCGCGCTGTGGGGGCCGTGCCTTTACGCTGTAGTATATAAATATGCCAGCGAGATTTGATTTTGCGAATTTCTATATTTGCACGATATTCGCTTGTTGAAACTTTCGTTCCAAAGGAGGCGTCGGGATTCGGCCTGCTGCGGCAAGAGTCCCACAGGGCTGAGGGAGCGGCGATGGGATTTTGAGCAGAGGCTAGTTCATTGTGAAAATGGCAGAAAGTAGCGCGGCGAGCAAAGCGCCCCGGATGATCAGGCCTTTCCGCAGCGAAAAGTCTGCCAGATAGGGCTGCAGGTCGGAGGGGATCGGCATCGGCAGGGTCGGTGGGACATCCGCTCCGCCCGAATTGCCGATCGGGACCCAGCCAGCGATGTGAAAGCGCGTTGCTCCGATCAGTCGGACGATCTGGCCGCGCGCCTCCTTGGCGTCGCGCTGCCGAATGGCGAGCCGCAGCATATGACAATGGCTTTGCATATGTGCTGCATAGCATTGCTGCCCGAGGATGTGGGCCCGCTCCAGCTGGCGTTTGGCAAGCGCGAGGTCCCCCGCTGCCTCGGCTGACCGGGCGGAAGCCATTTCTCTTGCGAAGGCGGCACGAACTTCCGATTTCATGTCAGTATCCCTGTTCAGATATCCGTATCGGCAATGGTGGTATCAAACGCGGCGCGATCCTCGTGCACAGCAGGTGTCGCTGTCCGCGGCACGGAGGAAGCCGGGCCGGATCGCAAGGGGCGCGGCCTGATGGTTGCGGACCGGGTTCAGCTGTCCTGTGCGCGAAGCGCCGGTGCCGAGCCACGGGCATAGGCCCATGCCGTTGCCGTGAGGCCGGCGATGAGCAGCAGGCTGTATTCCACGCCGTTGCGGCCTGCCCCCACGACGAACCAGCCCGACGGAAGATGAACGAGGACCAAGCCGGTCGCGAGGATCGCTACATGGATCAAGGCCACGGTCGTGACGAAGCGACGCAGCAAGATCAATAGGGGGCCGATCCATTCGAACAGCGTCACGCCCATGGCGAGGACGTAGCCAGCCGGCAGCCCCTGCGTTTCCAGCCAGGCCCCGAATGGCGCGACGCCGCCCGCCAGCAGGCGATATACGCCATGGATGAGGATCAGGAGCGCCACGCTGACCCTGATGACCTCGAGCGCCTGCGCCGCGCGTTCAGGCGGCGCCGATGCGCCCAGGATCTGCGACATCATGATGTTCCTCCAGCCACGGGCAATGCGTGCCTCGCAACCGGACCGGTGCGCAAGGGAGGGCAGCGTATTGGTACATTTCAACCGGTCCCTTTTACGGCGCGTTGACGATGCCGGCGCGGACCGCAGGGGTGTAGGTGCGCCCGACGCGCGCTTCGGAGCCGTCGGTCAGCATCAGGACAAGCGAGGCAAAAGGGGCCGGCTTGATGCGCAGGATTGCGCGCCGGCGCACGATCGTCCCGCGATGGACCCGCACAAATTCGTCGGGGTCCAGGCGTCGTTCGAGCGACGCCAGGCTTTCCTGATACAGAAAGTCCGCGTCGTGGACGTGAAGCCGGACATAATCGCGATCGGCCTGAAAGCGGATGATCTCCTCCGCCGCGATGCGCAGATACTCGCCCTGGCTCTTGACCCAGAATTCGGTTGCGTGTCGCGGCCGGTCGCCCAGCGCGCGTTTGAGCGAGGCGACCGTCTCCTGCAGTTCGGCAAGCCGGTCGGATCGCCGCCCTGCCTCGACGACCCCCCGTGCACGATCGAGCGCGAGATGGAACCGTCCCGGTTCGATCGGCTTGGTGATGTAATCGACGGCGTTCAGCGCAAAGGCGCGAACGGCATGATGATCGAAGGCTGTGACAAAGACGATGGCCGGCGCGGCCCCGGGCAAGCGTTCGATCAGCTCGAATCCGTCGCCGCCGGGCATCTGGATATCGAGCAACAGGATGTCCGGCGGACAATCGGTCATTCGGGCCGCGGCATCGTCGACATTTGCGGCCTCGCCGATATCGCCCACCCAATCGATCCGGGCGAGCAACCGGACGATCCTGCGCCGGGCGAGCGGTTCGTCGTCGACAATCAGGACCGACAGGCCGGTCATGCGAGGCGCCAGGGCAATTCGACCGAGGCGCGGAAACGCCCGTCCCCGACGGGACCGGAACGAAGGATACCATCGCGCGCGAAACGGGCCCGCAGTCGATCCGCGACATTTTTGAGACCCAGCCCCGTTCCGACCGGACGCCACTCCCCACCCGAAGGCGCCGGAATATCATTCTCGATCGCGATTTTCAGACGGTCGGCTTCGCGGCGCGCCCGGAGTGAAATTGCTACCTTTTCCTTGCTGGCACCGACGCCGTGCTTGATCGCATTCTCGATCAGCGGCTGGAGGATCAAGCTGGGCACAAGAACGTCGCCTGCATCCTCGTCCATGTCGATCGTGAATGCCATCCGGTCCGAAAACCGCTCGCGCTCGATGTCGAGATATTCCTTCTGCAACGCGATTTCCTCGGCGAGCGGCACATCGTGTAACGGGTCCAGCGAGAGCGTGGTCCGCAGGAAGTTCGACAGCGACAACACCATTCGTTCGGCCTGCGGCGACGCGCCTTCCTCGATCAGGCCCGCGATGGAGTTCAGCGTGTTGAACAGGAAGTGCGGGTTGACCTGATAGCGGAGCGCACGCATCTGGGCGCCCAGCGCTTCCTCGCGCACCGCCGCCAGCCGGCGCTCGCGATCGCTCACCTCGAAGCAATAGACAAGCGCCATGAACAGGCAGCACCAGCCAAACAGCATCGACGCGCATTCGATGAGGAGATAGCCCGAATAGGTGCGATCGAACTGCACGGGGGCGGGATATTCGCAGATCATATAGTTGAGGAAATCGACTGCCGTCATGAGCGGTGCCGCGACTGCCGTCATCAGGAAGGCGAGAAGCGCCTTGCCGGGAAAACTCGTCCCCCACATCCGCAAGAGAATGCGCGACATGACATAGGTCATTGCCGCGCCCGCGCCAAAAAGGACGAGCTTCAACGGTGCCGATTCGACGGGGTCGATGCCGATGAAATAGCCGAGGATCGTATCCGCCACAAACATGCACGCCCAGTAGATCAGGCTCAGTTGCAAGACGGCGGACCGCAGGGCGCCGACCGGCATTCCGTTCGTATCGATTGTCAGGACGGTCCGCGGCGCTCGTCCATCGGTGGTGGCGGCAAGGTCCATGTCATTCATCCCCCATATGCAGCCATTGGCAGACTTGTCGAACCGTCTGCCGCTGCGCCATCGTCGCCCGCAGGAAACGATCTAGGTCCGTATTTTCAATCCCCGTAGCCTGACTTGCATGACGAAAACCACGCCACATTCCGGTGTCGGGCCGCCCAGGCATCGCAGGATATCGACCGAGGCGCCGACGGCAAGGCATTACGAGCGGCCACGAAACGCCGGCGCCGACCTGCGTCGTCAGGACAACCGGCCGCACGCGGCCGTTCGGATTCTGGTCGAAACATGCTACGCCGGGGCCGCGGCCGACATCGAAGCGATCCTGCCGGCGGGTTCGAGGCTGCACGTCCTGCGCGCGAACGATGCGCCCTGTGTTCATCCGGATTTGCCGCCGGCGCAAGCGTTCGCGCTTCCCGAATTGACCGGGCGCCAGCGGGATATTCTGCCGCTGATCGTGCAAAGGCTCTCGAACAAGCAGATCGGTCGAACCCTTGGTCTCTCGCCTTTCACGGTGCGGAACCATGTGTCGCTGCTGCTGCGATTGCTCGAAGTCCCGACGCGCAAGGCTGCCATCGCAAAACTGGCCTCCCTGCCGCTTCCGGACGTTCGTTCCGCCATCCCGCGAATCGCATGATCTGCATCGGCGGCGATTGTCGCGGCGCCGTCGGCCCTTGTCATCGCCTCGCCGCGCACCGGTACATCGGGAGGTGGCACCTCGGTGTCGCGGTGGATTCCCGATCATCTGTCTCAGGAGGAAACCGTAAATGATCAGCCGCTTTTCCTTCACTCTCGCCCTTTTGGGGGTCGCAACGAGCGCCGGCGCATCGGAGTGCGAGCAGAGCTTCGCGAAGAAGGGCAATCCCGTCACCGGCCTGCGCTTCGTCGCGACCACGTCGGTCGCCGACATGACCGCGGCCAGCGCCGTCGGGCAGCTTCGCGGCATTGTTCTCGGCAAGGGATATGACGTCCTCGCGGCCGAGCCCGAGGGCGGAACCATGCTCATCGAGCAGCCCGGGACGGGCAAGGCGCGCTCCTTTCCGCTGAACATCACGGTGACGCCCGAAGGCTCCGCTGGCCGCGTCCTGATGGAGGCCAGGCTACGTCCGACCATGAATGTCCCGGAGGCCGCCGCTAGGTCTGAAATGTGCGGAATTTTGAACCAGCTGCGCGGCGGCAAGGCGGGCCTTGCGCTGGCGAAGCAGGGCAATGCCGTCCAGGCATCGCGCAGCGCGCCGCCGCTCCGGATGAGCGTGCTCACCTTTTCGTCGCAAATGGCAGGCGAGGCCCGGCGCAACAGCGAGGCGATGGTGACGCGGCACAACGGCAAGGCGTTCACAATCTTTGGAACCGTCGCCAATGTCGGCAAGGCGGGAAATAGCTATCAGGTGGATTTCAAGCTGATCGAGACCGTACTGACCGGCATCGTCCCGGGGTCGGGCTATCGCCTCGATGTCAGTTGCATTCTGGCGCCGGGGCAATCGACCTATGCCCTGGGGCTGAAGCCCGACAAGCGTGTCGAACTCACCGGCATATTCGATGAATATGACATCGGTCGATCGACGATATTCCTCCGCGACTGTCGCCCGAAAACCTGATCGACGGCGTCCGCTCGCTGTCGCCGCCGCCCGGCACTTCCGCCGCACCCGCCGGCTGATTTCATCCCGCGAAAAGGGGCTGCCATGTTTTCTTTCCTGCGTCTGTCGGTCTTCGGCCTGACCGTGGTCCTGTTCTGGCTCGCGGCAGGTCGAAGCGATCCCGTTCACGCGCAAAGCGGAACCTGTCCACCGGGCTACTATCCGGTGAACGGGGGAGGTGTCATGGGCTGTGCCCCGATCCCGGGCGGGGGATCCGCCGGGGGGTATGAGTCTGGTTATTGGGCGGACCGCTATGCGACGGTCGTTTGGGCGCGGGCGCAGGATGGCTCACCGACGTTCTCTTGGGCGACCCGGAGCGCGGACCAGACATCGTCGAATATGACGGCGATGCAGGCCTGTCGGGGCCAGGGCTTTCTCGACTGCCGGGTAGCCTTGCAGTTTGCCAACGGCTATTTTGCGATCGCCCGCGCGGAGGACGGAACACTCTACGCTGGATCGGCCTTCGAGGCCGGAAGCGCAAAGAAGCAGGCGCTTGGGCAGTGTCGGAACGACAATCGGGGCAAGTGCAAGATCATCGAGGTTCAGCGAAGCAGAGCTGAGTGGATCGGCTGACAAAGGGGAACCACGCGGCCTTCTCGTGCCTTTACGCGTTGGTCCATGCGTCGGGGTGCCGTCGTGAACTACTCGAATGATCACTATGCTTCGTCACCCGGCCTCTCGCCGCCTTTCCTGCGTTCAGACGCCGTCTCGGCCGATCTTCGGCCGTCGTCGCGACGATCAGAGCCCGATATCCGGTCCTTGTGATTTATTTCCACAAGCGGACTGTCTCCAACCGGCCAGCCTCGTCCATCGCTACCCGGGCGCATTTCCAGCTTGCGCAAGGATGCCGGCTTGGGACGGTGTGGCGTCTTTGCCGGCTCAGCCGCCCGGGGCCTCGGCGATCCTGCTTATTGTCTCGGGTGACACTATAATCAGCCCTTGCCTCCGGCTGGCCAGCAGGCCCCGACGCTCCCAATCCGCAAGAATTCGGCTGGCGGTGTGCAGCGTCGTTCCCGCAATGTCTGCAATGTCCTTGCGCCGCAGTGGAAATTCGATCCGGATGCCATCACCGGTCGGGCGGCCGGCCTGATCGAGCAGCCGCAACAGGGTGCGTGCGACCCGGCGATCGGCGCTCTGCGTCGCCAGCTCGCGCAGCCGCTCCTGCGTTTCGCCGATACGCTTGCCGAGGATTGCGATCATGTTGATCGCCACGCCCGAATGCTGCTCCATCAGCGCCAGCAGGGCGAGAGGATCCCAGCTGATTTCGACCGAGTCGGTCATCGTTGTCGCGTCGGCGGGATAAAGTCCGTCGGTCAGTACCGGTACGCAGCCGAATATCTCACCCGGGCCGATCAGGCGGATCAATATTTCTTCGCCGTCGCTTCCGGATTGCGTGATGCGAACGCTGCCCGACAGCAATGCATGGGCGCGGCCGGCGTGCTCGCCCTGGTCGAAGATCCGCATATTCCCGGGAATCCGCCGCATCTGTGCCGCTGCAGCGGTCTTGCGCCGGATATCGGCAGGGAGCGCCGCCATCAGTGCAAGGCCGGCCAGATCGTCGGCGTCGGGACGGGAAATGGTCGTCACGGGGCAGACCCTAAGGCCCTGTTTGCGCCAGCGCAAATTGCACTTGTGCGTTTCGCGCTATTTTCCGAGCGGTCGGATGCACACCCGATTTCGGCGCGAATGGAGAATGGCAGATGTTCTGTCCGGAGTGCGGAGAAATCGTCAGGCCGGGACCGCTGGATCTGCGGCACCCCGGTCGCCGCGCGGCTGAAACCGCGGAGAGCGGGTTGCGGGCGATTTTCGGCGGGCGCAATTGGTTTCGATCGTGGCGGAGCGCGGGCAGGCAACGCCGCTGCGTCCGGGAGGATTGATCATGGCGATACGTCATTCGCGATCCGGCGAGCCGGTGCGTCTGGGATCGATCGGCGACGCCGCGACACGGACCGTGGCGCTTGCGCGCACGCTGGCTTTCGAGGCCGTCCATCTGGTTGTGCGCGCCGGTGATTCAATAGCTTCGCACCGCGTTGCGGGCGCGATGACGCTTTATTGCATCGCCGGCCATGTGCGTTTCGAGGGCGGTTCGCCGCCCGAACTTGGGACCGGCGACTGGCTGTATCTCGATCCCGGCACACCGCACGCGCTGGAGGCGGTGACCGACACGTCGCTGCTGCTGACGATATTGTTCGATCAATCCGGCAAAAAGTGACGGACGCCCACGTTGGGCGTGCGAGGACGCGTTGAAAGGACAGGGGGTTTTCATGGGCGAATATCGCAGGCTCTGGTGGACGTTGATCGCGGTGCTGACCGTCACCTTCGCCATATTGGGGGTGTCGGGGGTCGAGGTCTATCGCAAGGCGCCGCCCATCCCGGCGCAGGTCGTCACCGCCTCGGGCGAGGTGCTGATGACCCGCGACGATATTCTGACCGGCCAGACGGCATGGCAGAGCACCGGCGGAATGCAACTCGGCTCGATCTGGGGGCACGGCGCCTATCAGGCCCCCGACTGGTCCGCCGACTGGCTGAACCGCGAACTGACCGCCTGGCTCGGCCTCGCGGCCGAGGAGAGCTACGGCAAGGCGTTCGACGCGCTCGATGTCGAACAGAAAGCCGCGCTGACGCACCGGCTGAAACAGGAATATCGACACAACAGCCTCGACCCCGCGACGGGCACGGTCACCGTTTCGGACCGTCGCGCCCGGGCCATCGTCCTGACCGCCGATCATTTTGACCGCCTCTACGGCAGCGATCCCGCGCTGCGGTCGATGCGCGACAATTATGCGATGAAGGAGGACACGCTGCCCGATCCCGCCAGGCGGGCGGCGCTCACCGATTTCTTCTTCTGGACCGCGTGGGCGGCGTCGACCGAACGGCCGGGCACGATCGCCACCTACACCAACAACTGGCCACCCGAACCGCTGATCGGCAACCAGCCGACGCCGGAAAATATCCTGTGGTCGCTCGCCTGCGTCGTCATCCTGATCGCAGGCGTCGGTGCGCTCATCTGGGGCTGGGCGTTTTTGCGCCGGCACGACGATACGCCGCCCGTCGCCGCAGAACGCGATCCGCTGACCCTCGCGGCGCTGACGCCGTCGCAGCGCGCGCTCGGCAAATATCTGTTCGTGGTTCTCGCGCTCTTTGTCTTTCAGGTGTTTATCGGCGGCTTCACCGCCCATTATACGATCGAGGGACAAAGCTTTTACGGCATCGATGTCTCGCAATGGTTTCCCTATGCGCTGACCCGCACATGGCACGTGCAGAGCGCGGTGCTGTGGATCGCGACGGCCTTCCTCGCCGCGGGCCTGTTTCTCGCGCCGGTCATCCACGGCGGCGACCCGAAGCATCAGAAGCTGGGAGTCGACATCCTCTTCTGGGCGCTGCTCCTCGTCGTCGTCGGGTCGTTTGCCGGCAATTATCTGGCGATCGCGCAGACGATGCCGACCGAACTCGGCTTCTGGCTCGGGCATCAGGGATATGAATATCTCGATCTCGGGCGGGTCTGGCAGATCGCGCTGTTCGGCGGACTGCTCTTCTGGCTGGTGCTGATGCTGCGCGGCATGCTGCCCGCGCTACGCAAGGGGGAGGGCGACAGGAACCTGCTCGCGCTGCTCACCATCGCCACCGTCGCGATCGGGCTCTTCTATGGTTCGGGCCTCTTCTATGGCGAGCGCACGCACATCACGATCATGGAATATTGGCGCTGGTGGGTGGTCCATCTGTGGGTCGAGGGGATTTTCGAGGTGTTCGCGACCGCGGCGCTCGCCTTCATCTTCGCGTCGATGGGACTGGTCTCGAAGCGCATCGCGACCGCGGCCAGCCTCGCGTCGGCGTCGCTCTTCATGGTCGGCGGCGTGCCGGGCACCTTCCACCATCTCTACTTCTCCGGAACGACGACGCCGGTCATGGCGGTGGGCGCCGCGTTCAGCGCGCTCGAGGTGGTGCCGCTGATCGTGCTCGGTTACGAAGCGTGGGAGCATTGGAGCCTGCGCAACCGCGCGCCGTGGATGCGTCCGCTGCGCTGGCCGCTGATGTGTTTCGTCGCGGTCGCCTTCTGGAACATGCTCGGCGCGGGCGTCTTCGGTTTCATGATCAACACGCCGGTCGCGCTCTTCTATCTTCAGGGATTGAACACCACCGCGGTCCACGCGCATGCGGCGCTGTTCGGGGTCTATGGCTTCCTCGCGCTGGGTTTCACGCTCCTCGTGCTGCGCTACATCCGACCCGAGATCGCGTTCAGCGAGCGGTTGATGCGGACCGGTTTCTGGGGGCTCAACGCCGGCCTCGTGCTGATGATCTTCACCAGCCTGCTGCCCGTCGGCCTGTTCCAGTTCGAAGCCAGCGTGACGACGGGCATGTGGTACGCGCGCAGCGACGAATTCCTGCAGCAGGATTTCCTCGAAACGCTGCGCTGGGTCCGCACCTTTGGCGATGTCGTGTTCATTCTCGGCGCCGTCGCGGTGGCCTGGCAGGTCGTGATCCTCAGCCTGTGGCGCAAGGGCGCGCGGGCGTGACCCGGGCGATAGCCGCCGACGGGGACGGCCGGGACAGGGCGCCACCGCTATGGCTTCGGGGCGGCTATCGGCTGTTGTTCGGGTGCGGCGCGTTGTGGGCGGTGGCGGTCGTCGTCCTGTGGCTCGGTGCGTTCGGCGGATACTGGACGCTGCCGACCGCGATGACGCCGCTCGCCTGGCACCAGCACGAGATGCTGTTCGGTTATCTGGGCGCGGTGATCGGCGGTTTCGTCAGCGCGGCGATCCCCAACTGGACCGGGCGCCCGACGGTGACGGGCTGGCCCGTCGCGGCCGTCGTTCTCCTGTGGTTCGCGGCGCGACTGGCGATCCTGTTTTCGGCGACGGTGCCGCTACCGGTCGGGGCGGTGCTCGACGTCGCCTATCCCCTCCTCCTTCTTGCCTATGCCGCGCGCGAGATCGTCGCGTCGGGCAACCGCAACAAGCCGATCCTCGTCATCCTCTTCCTGTTCGCCATCGCCTGCGCGCTCGATCATGCCGCGATGATGGGGGCACTCGCCGACCCCGCGTGGGGTATGCGGATGGGCTTTGCGCTGATCCTGCTGCTGATTTCGCTGATCGGCGGCCGGATCACGCCTGCCTTCACGCGCAACTGGCTGGTGCGGCAGGGCACGGCCGAGGGGCTGCCGGTCATGCCGGGGCGGTTCGACATGGGGGCGATCGGGATTACCGCGCTCGCGCTCGCGGCATGGGTTCTGGCGCCCGCCGGTTCGACCGCGGGCGGGCTGCTGGTGCTGGCGGGCGGCGTGCAGGCGGCCCGCCTCGCGCGCTGGGCGGGAATCAGGGCACGACGCGATCCGCTCGTCCTTGTCCTCCATATCTCCTATGCTTGGTTGCCGATCGGCCTGATCCTGCTCGGCGGCACGATCCTGTATCCGTTCATGCCGGTTTCGAGTGCCGTGCACGCGCTGGCCGCCGGTGCGATGGCGACGATGACATTGGCGGTGATGACGCGCGCGACGCGCGGCCATACCGGTCGTCCGCTCGAGGCCGACCGCGCGACGGTCGCCATCTATGCGCTGGTGCATCTGGGCGCGCTGCTGCGCGTGAGCGCGCCCTTGCTCCCGTTCGATTACGGGCGGACCGTCGAAGTCGCCGGCGGGCTGTGGGGCGCGGCGTTCCTGCTGTTTGTTGCGGTCTACGGGCCGATGGCGCTGCGGCCCGTTTCCCGAGCCGGAACGGGCGCTTGAGATCGGGTTTCAAGCGGGGACATGGCCGTGCAGCGCAAGCCTGTCCTTCGCGGCCGACGGGCGGTGGCCAATGGCCAAACGGAAACGCGTCGCCGCCGGCTATTTCTTCCGTCCGTCGTTCATCGCCATCAGCACCGACAGCGCCAGCGTCGCTGCGCCGCGCTTGATCGTCGGTTCGGGGACGGGCGCGAAGAAGGGGGAGTGATTGACGGGCATCGGCTTGCCTTCCGCCTTATATTGTGCGGCCATCGCCGGATCCTGTCCGCCGATTGCAAAGAAGACCGACGGGACGCCGGCGTTGATGAACTCGGAAAAATCCTCGCTCGCGGTGCCGCCCGCTTCGCTCGCCGGCACGAAAGTCACCGCCTTGCCGAACGCGGCACTCAGCACCGCGGCCGAGCGTGCCGACAGCGAAGGGTCGTTATAGACTGCGCTGGTGCCGCCCGGGCGTTCGATCGTGGGTGCCGGCGCTCGGGCCATGTCCGCAACGCTCCGCGCGGTGCGCTGTACGCCGTCGATCAGCAGCTTGCGCGTCGCATCGTCGTGCGAACGCAGCGTCAGTTTCAGGTCGGCATGGTCGGGGATGATGTTGTTGACCGTGCCCGCGACGAAGCTGCCGACGGTGATGACGCCGAACGCCTTGGGATCCTTCTCGCGGCTGATCACCGACTGGACATCGGTAACGAAGCGGCTGCCCATCATCACCGGATCGATGCTCTTGTCGGGCATCGATCCGTGCGCTCCGACGCCGTGAAAAGTGATGTGGATCGCGTCGGAAGCCGAACTGACCACGCCGTCCTTCACGACCACGGCGCCGGCGGGCAGCGGAGCGACGTGCGCCGCGAAGCCGACATCGGGTTTCGGCCAGCGGGTGAACAGGCCGTCGGCGATCATCGCCTCGGCGCCGCTCACCGATTCCTCCGATGGCTGGCCGATGAACATCAGAGTGCCCTGCCACTGGTCCTTCATCGCGACCAGTGCCGCCGCCGCGCCGACCCACCACGCCATGTGGCTGTCGTGTCCGCAGCTGTGCGTGACATAGGAGAGCTTGCCGTCGACCGTCTGCTGCGCACGACTGGCATAGGGGAGGCCGGTTTTCTCCTCCATCGGCAGCGCGTCCATTTCGGTGCGGACAAGCACCGTGGGTCCTGCGCCATTCTTGAAGATCGCGACGATTCCGGTCTTGCCGACCTGTTCGGTCACCGTGAAACCCAGCTTGCGCATTTCGCCCGCGAGCCGTGCGGCGGTGCGTTTCTCCTGAAAGCCGACTTCGGGGTTGGCGTGGAGATCCTTGTAGAGCGCGTCGAGGTGCGGATACTGCCGGTCGAGCGAGGCGTCGATCCGCGCGCGCGCGGTGGCGACGTCGAAGCCCGGCTGCGCCGATGCCGACGGCTCGGCGGTGTTCCGGGCAAGCGCCGGGGCGGCGCAGGCGAGCGCCGGAATGGCGATGAGGCCGGCGGCCAGGGGCAACAACTTCTCGCGCATGGAATTACTCCGTCTGAATGGGAAACGGGGGGCGGTCAGCGCAGCAGCGCGGTGACGAGGCGTTCGAGGAAGTCATCGGTGACCGGCCGGTCCGCCAGATAGCCCTGATCGATCGCCGCGGTGATGGCGAAGTTGATTTCGAAGGGCGTCAGGACAGGGGCGATGCCCTGCTCGCCGAGCGCGCGGGCCAGCGTCGCGACATTGGCTTTCCGCCGCTGGCGCTGCGCATCGATGATCGGCGCGATCAACCCGGGCGCCGCGCGCCGCGTCTCATAGATGGCGGGCAGGCAGGTGCCCACGACCGGGTCGTCGTAGCGGTTGCGGACGCGAACCGCGAAATCGAGCAGGTCGGCTTTTGCATCGCCGCTGTCGACGAGCAACGCATCGTCGAAGCGATCGTTGAAGGCGTCGACGAGGGCTGCGACTGCCGACGGCCAGCGGCGATAGAAGGTTGGGCGCGGGATGCCCGCGTGCTGGCAGATGCGATTGATCGACAGGCCCGCGAATCCCTGTTCGCCCAGAATGGCGACTGCGCTGCGCTTGATCCGCTCGTCCAGCTCGGCCTGTCGGGGCCGTCCTGCCGTCGTGTCCCTTTCACCCACTGCCATGACTTCCATCTGTGCGGCCCCCGCAATGCCCGATCATGCCGCCACAGGCGAACGAATAATATCGATACACTTATGCATCGATATATCGAATGCGGTCAAGGGCTTCATGCCATTCGTGTCGCCGAGTCCCGCATTTCCGCCTTCGTCCGGGGATTGACACGCGCACCGATTATACGCCAAGACCGAATTTCGATGCATATTTGTATCGAAATAGATCGCGGCAGCGACAGATAATGACCAGAAGGGCGTCCGGCGGGCCAACCCTTCGGCTTCGCCGCGACGGGCAAACAGGGAAGGGCTCTCGATATGTTGGACAATCGCAAATTATTGCTCGTGATTTCGGCATCGGCTTTCGCATTCGCCGGCACCCCCGCTTTCGCGCAGGAGGCGCCTGCCGCCGCCGAGACCGCGGCCGATGCAGGTGCGAACGAGATCGTCGTCACCGGCTCGCGTATCGCGCGCCGTGATTTCGAGGCGACGAGTCCGATCGTCACGCTGGGCGCCGACGCCGTCGCGGCAACCGGGCAGGCGACGCTGGAAGGCGCGCTCAATCAGCTTCCGCAATTCTCGGCGGGTACGACGGCCTTCTCGAACGATCTCAACGCGACCGGTCAAGCGACGCTCAACCTTCGCGGTCTTGGCGCGCAGCGCAATCTGGTGCTGCTCGACGGGCGCCGCCTGCAACCGTCGAATTCCAGCCAGGTCATCGACATTAACACCATCCCCTCGATCCTCGTCGGCGGGACCGAGATCATCAGCGGCGGCGCCTCGGCGGTCTATGGCTCCGATGCGATCTCGGGCGTCGTCAATTTCAAAGTGCGCGAACTCGACGGTATCGAGATATCGGGCCAGAATACGCTGACCGAGCGCGGCGATGGCGGCATTCGCGATCTTGCGATTGGCGCAGGCACGCGCTTCGCCGATGGCCGGGGTCGCATCGTCGTCGGCGCGGCCTATACCGACCGCGATGCCGTCCACATCAGCAACCGCGCCTTCTTCCGCCGGAATCAGGGCGTCTCGGGGACGATCCCGTTCGGCATCTTCACGCCCGGCGCCAATCCTGCCAGCCAGCAAGCGCTCGACAACGCTTTTGCCGCATATGGGATCGCACCGGGATCGGTGATTCCCGCGTCGGGGATCGGGGTGAATTCGGACGGCACGCTCTTCGCCAACGGGCGCGGCGTCTACAATTATCGTGACGATGTCGCCCATCTCTACAACAACGGGCAGGCGCTGCTGCAGGTGCCGTCGACGACCTATACGCAGATTCCGCTCGAGCGCATCTCGACCTTCGGCCGCGCGACCTTCGAGGCGACCGACAATATCAAGCTGTTCGTCCAGGGACTCTACACCGACTATACGTCGACGACCATCCAGGACCCGGCCCCCAACGCCGGGCTGTGGACGATCCGCGTTCCGGTCACCAATCCCTTCGTCCCGGCGGCGCTCCAGCCCATCCTTGCGTCGCGGCCCAATCCGGCGGCGCCGGTCGTCGTGACCAAGCGCTACAGCGAGGCGGGGCCGCGCAGCGTCGACCACAAGGCGACGACGTGGCAGGTGCTCGGCGGCGCATCGGGCAAGTTCGGCGACAGCGGCATCACCTGGGAGTTCTACGGTTCGACGGGGAAGAGCGTCGTCGACGATATCTCCTACGGTTCGGTCTTCACCAGCAAGGTGCAGCAACTGGCATCGGCGGCCGACGGCGGCGCTTCGATCTGCGCGGGCGGCTACAATCCCTTCGCGGTCACCAACTCGCCCGAATGCGTCGCTTTCATCAGCGGCGTGACGCGCAACCGCACCGAGACGAAACAGGATGTCGTCGAACTCAACCTGCAAGGCGGGATTGCGCAGCTTCCCGCAGGTGAGCTGCGCTTCGCGGCGGGCATCGGCTATCGCCGCAACGAATTCGCCTTCACCCCCGATCCCGAGCAGGTCACGGGCAATATCGTCGCAATCGCGCGCACCTCGCCGACCGCGGGTTCGACGAGCGCGAAGGAAGCCTATGCCGAGCTGCTGATCCCGCTGCTCCACGACATTCCGTTGATTCAGGAGCTTACGGTCGACGCCGCTTACCGCTATTCGGACTACAAGCAGAGCGGCGGCGTTTCGACCTACAAGGTCGATGTCGACTGGACGGTGGTCACCGGCGTGCGCCTGCGTGGCGGCTATCAGCGCGCGATCCGCGCGCCGAATGTCGGCGAACTCTATACCGCGACCACGGGAGTATTCCCGACCATCGGATCGGTGGCCAACGGCGCCGGCGATCCGTGCGACACGCGCAGCACGTTCCGGAGCGGCGCCAATGCGGCGCGGGTGCGCGCGATCTGCGTTGCGCAGGGGATGCCTGATGTGCTCGCCGACTCTTATATCAACAACGTCACGCAGGTCGCGGCCTTCCTGTCGGGCAACGCGAATCTGAAGCCCGAAAAAGCCGACACCTGGACGGTCGGCGCGGTCCTGTCGCCCCGCGCGGCTTCGCCGTGGCTGTCGAATTTCCGGGCGTCGGTCGACTACTACAACATCGCCATCGACGACGCGATCGCGACGATCCCGGTGTCGGTGTCGCTGAACAAATGCTTCAACGCCGACGGCAGCAACCCGGCCTACGACGCGAACAACTTCTTCTGCTCGCTGATCGGCCGCGACGTCAATTCGGGCGGCATTACCAATGCGCTCCAGCCTTATCTGAACCTCGGCGGCTACAAGACGTCGGGGGTCGACGTGCAGCTCGACTGGTCGGTGCGCCTCGCCGATGTCGGTCTCGGCGACGGATCGGGGCGCTTCGGCATCTCGTCGGTGATCAACTATCTCGACACATTCGAGATCCAGAACCTGCCCGGCACGCCGTTCCAGGATTTCAGCCGCACGATCGGATCGGGGACGACCCTCCCTCGCTGGCGGTCGACGACCTCCTTTACCTTCGGCACCGACACGGTGAACGCGCTGCTGCGCTGGCGGCATATCGGGGCGATGATGGATGCGTCGAAGGTGACCAACGCGGCAAGCACGACACCGGGGGTCAAGGCCCATGACTATTTCGATCTCTCGCTGCGGATCGACCCGGTCGAGCGGTTCAGCCTGCGCTTCGGGGTGAACAATCTGTTCGACAAGACACCGCCGGTGGTCGGCGGCGTCCTCGGACAAACCGATGCGGGCACCTACGACGTGCTTGGCCGTACCTATTATCTCGCCGCCACCGCGCGTTTCTAAGCGTCAGAAAAGGGAGAAGACCCATGTCGAAGGGGATGCGATCGGCGGCGATATTCGCCGCTTTGGGATTGGCGACCGTACAACCTGCGCTGGCGGCGCAGACGCCGGTAGCGCAGACGGTGCCCGCTCCCGCGGCGGGAGCGCTGATCGACAGCCGGCCGCTCGCGTCCGAATTCGGCCTCGACGGAGCAGCGCGGGCCTTTGCGATCCGCTACGGATCGACCGACGGCATCGCCGGCAGCGGTATTGTACCAGTGACCGGCGTATTGTTCATCCCACGGGGCACGCCGCCCGCGGGGGGATGGCCGGTGATCGCCTGGGCGCATGGAACCGTCGGCATTGGTGATGGTTGCGCACCGTCGCGCAACCCGCGCTCGGCGCGCGACCGCACCTATCTCGATCATTGGCTGGGCGAGGGCTATGCCATCGTTGCCACCGATTATCAGGGACTCGGCGCGCCCGGGCCGCACCCCTATCTGAACAGCCGCGCCGCTGCCTATTCGACCCTCGATGCCGTGCGCGCGGTACTCGGCGGCGATTTCGGCCTCGCGAACAAGGTGCTGCTCGTCGGCCAGTCGCAGGGCGCGGGCGCGGCCTTCGCAACCGCCGGCTATGCGGCGGACTATGCGCCCGGCCTCGATATCCGCGGCACTGTCGCGACCGGTATCCCCAACCTTGCGGCGGTGCCGGCCGGGGCTGCCGGCGACGACGAAAAGGTCGACCGGATCATCGCCTATCTGCTCTACATCGCCTCGGCGGCGCAGCAGATCGATCCGAAATATGATCCCGCCGCGGTCCTGACCGATCGCGCCATGCCGCTTTTCGACCGCGCCGCCGATACCTGTGTCGTCGATATGTTCGGCGCGGTGGTCGAGGCCGGACTGACGCGCGCCAATACATTCAAGACCGATTTCTGGCGCCATTATGCGCCGATGCTGACGCACGCCGGATACCCGACGCTCGGCATTCGCACCCCGATTTTCATCGGCACCGGCGCGGAGGACATCGACACCCCCGCCTCGATGCAAAAAGCCCTTGTCGAGGCGGCCTGCGCCGCGGGATCGGTGATCGAGGCGCATGTCTATCCGGGGCTTGACCATTCCGGAACGGTCAACCGCTCATTCGCTGATTCCCGGCTCTTCGCGCGCAGCGTCATGGCAGGCGAAACCATCACCGCGACCTGTGCGCCCGACGGCAAGGAAAGTTGAACAGCGCGTACGGATATATGAGGGCGCGATCCGGGCGATCGTCCTATTCCTTTGGCGTGCGCCCAGAAGCGGACGGGCCGCTTTGCGGCCAAGTCTCGCGTAGCGACTGTTTACGGGTGCCGCCAGTTGGAGAGGCCCCAATGGGGTGAACGCGCGGATGCTCGCCATTGGGCATGCCGGCCTTCTCCAGCGCTCGGAGGTCATAACTGGCTCCGAGCAGTCATTTAAGATTCCTGCCGCTAGAAGAATCAGGTGCTTCACGAGGGATCCGAACGTTTGGCCTTCCAATCCCGATAGCCGCCGCTCGACAATTTGACCGGTTGGAAAAGGAAAAATCTCGCCGGTGGCTCTTGAGACGGCAAGACGATAATATCTCGGGAGAGGGAGGGAAGCCCACGACGAAGGGCGCCAAGTTCGAGCGGCGACGCCGCATGGCCGCGTGGGTGACCGAGCATGTCATTCCCCACGAACCCGCCGTGCGTGCCTGGCTGGCCCGCGCCCGCGCGTCGCAAGAGGATGTCGACGAGTTGATCCAGGAATCCTATTCGCGGCTGGCGGCGCTCGACAGCGTCGATCACATCGACCGCCCCGATGCCTATTTTTTCTCGATCGCCCGCAACCTCCTCATCCGCCGCTTGCGCCGGGCGCGGGTGGTTCCGATCGAGGCCATCGCCGAGATCGACGCCTATCGCGACGATATCCGCCCTTCGCCCGAGCGCGAGGCGAGCAGCCGGCTCGACTATCGGCGCCTGCTCGCGCTGATCGACGCCTTGCCCGAGCGCCGGGGCAGGATCGTCCGGATGCGCAAGCTCGAAGGCTATTCGCAGCGCGAGATCGCGGCAGCGCTCGGGGTCAGCGAGAGCATCGTCGAAAATGAAATCCATCAGGGCGTGCAGGCGGTCCAGCGCGCCTGGCGCGACGGCGAGGCGGTGAGCGCGGCGCGCCTTGCCGCCTTTGAGGGCGGAGGAGGCGGCGCATGACGGATCGGCGCGCCGGGGACATCGATGCCGAAGCTGCGCGCTATGTCGCGCGGATGGATGGCGACGACTGGTCCGATGCGAATGAGGACGAGCTTGACGCCTGGCTGGCGCGCGATCCGCGGCATCCGGGCGCCTTGCTGCGCGCGCAGGCCGCATGGATGACCCTCGACCGTCCGTTTGCGGCGCATGCCGCGTCGCGCGACAGGGCCGCGCCTGCCCCTCGGTTCAGTCGCCGGGGGCTGCTCGCCGGCGGCGGCGCGGCGATCGCGGCGTCGATCGCCGGGGTCGCGCTGCTGTCGGGCGGCACCAGCTACGCGACGGCGGTGGGTGAAATCCGGCGGGTGCCGCTCGGCGACGGTTCGATCGCTGCGATCAACACCGCGAGCGCCATCGAGGTGCGGCTGGCGGAGACGGGGCGCGACGTGCGGCTCGACCGGGGCGAGGCATGGTTCCAGGTCGCCAGCGACAGCAACCGGCCGTTCGTCGTCGCGGCGGGGCGCGCGCGCATCCGCGCGGTCGGCACGGCCTTTTCGGTACGGCGCGGCGACCGCGGCGCGCATGTGCTGGTCACCGAAGGTGTGGTCGAGGTGTGGGCCGACGGGGCCGAGGGACATCGCGTGCGGCTGGCGGCGGGATCGCGCGCCTTCGTTGCCGACGATGCCGCGATCGCGGAAACGCCCGCCGCGCCATCGGCGATCGACCGCGCGCTCGCGTGGCGCAACGGCAAGATCGACCTCGCCGGCGATCGGCTCGACGCCGCCGCCGCCGAGTTCAACCGCTACAACCGGCGCCGGATCGTCGTCGGCGATCCCGCGATCGCTGGCGAGCGGTTCGACGGGGTGTTCCGGACCGACGATCCGGAGGGTTTCGCCAAGGCCGTCGAGGTCAGCCTCGGCGTGCCCGTGGACCTGTCCGATCCAACGCAGATCCGTATCGGCACGCCCGATCGTTGAGGTGATCTGCCCGGCCTGAAAAGGAAATCGCGCACTTGAGGCTCTTGCTGGTCAGGGGCGAAAAAAGCGCCCGTCAGGGGAGAGACGGAATGGGGAATGGAATCGGGCGCGGCGCGCTTCTGGCATCGGTGGCAATCGTCTGGGTCGCGGCGGCAAGCCCGGCTTCGGCGCAGAGCAAGGCGTTCGAGGTGCCTGCGCAGGCGGCCGCCAGCGGCATCGCCGAACTCGGCCGGCAGGCCGATATCCAGATCGTTGCCGCGCGGCGCTACACGCAGAACAAGCGGGCCAATGCGGTCCGCGGCGCGATGACGGTCGAGCGTGCGCTGGCCGTCCTGCTCGACGGCACCGGGCTGGTCGCGCGGCGCACCGGGGCACAGACCTATTCGGTCGTTCCAGCAGCGCCCGCCGCCCCGCCGCGCGAGGGAAACGCACCCCCGCCCGCCGCGGCCAGCCCTGCAATTGAAAGTGACAGCGAAATCATCGTCACGGCGCAGCGGAAGGAAGAGAAGATCACCGACGTGCCGATCGCGATGACGGCCTTGTCGGGCAATGCGCTCGACGATCGCAAGATCGAGGGTGGCCCTGAACTGCTGCGCGCCGTTCCGAACGTCAGCTTCACCAAAACCAATTTCTCGATGTATAATTTCTCGATCCGCGGCATCGGGACGCAGTCGATCTCGGCAACCAGCGATCCGGCGGTGGCGGTGAGTTTCAACTCCACGCCGCTGGTCCGCAATCGCTTGTTCGAAGCGGAGTTTTTCGATCTGAATCGCGTGGAGGTGCTGCGCGGTCCGCAAGGCACGCTGTACGGCCGCAACGCGACCGCCGGCGTCGTCAACATGATTCCGGCCTTGCCCGGCCCGACCTTTGGCGGCGAGCTGAAGGGCGAGACCGGCAGTTTCGAAACAAGGCGCCTGAGCGGGATGCTCAACGTGCCGATCTCCGACACATTGGGGGTCCGCGTCGCGGGGATGATGACCAAGCGCGACGGTTTCGATTATAACAGCTTTTTCGGAACGCGGATCAATGGCCGCGACCTGTGGTCGACCCGCGCCACTCTGGCGTGGGAACCGAGCGATCGCTTCAAGGCCAATGTCATTTGGCAGCATTTCGAGGAGGATGACAATCGGTCGCGGTCGGCCAAGCAATTATGCACGCCCGATCCCGGAGCCGACAGAATTGGCAGTGTCGAAATCACCGACCCCGGCCTTCGCGGCCGTATCAGCCAAGGGTGCCTGCCGGGATCGCTTTATGACGATGCGGCCTATGGAAAGCCTAATAGCGGGGCGCTCGTTTATCTTTATTTCCCGAATACATCGATGAGTGTTGGAAGTCGGATGGAGGGCGGCAGGCGGGTTCCTGTACCTGCGGTCATCGCCGATCCGATGGGTGGGGGTATGCAATCGAGAAACTTGCGTGAAATCGAATCCAATTGGGATCCGATATTCCGTGCCAAAAATGATGTCGTCCAGTTTAACTGGGAATATAAACCATCCGATACCCTGCAATTCATTTCGCAAACGGCCTATTCCCGTGATCGCTTCTATTCGTCACAGGATTATAACCGATTTGTTACCGAACCGATGTTTGCAGATTCATCTGCAGGCCCTCTTTATGCAGCGGGTAGTCGGTTGATTGATCTGGAGAAATTTCCGGGGCCGACGCCGGGTGGCGTTTATTGCGATTACCAACTCGGTTGTTCGGATCGCATGGTGTCGGCGGATTTAAGCCGATCGAGGAATCGGCAATGGTCTCAGGAATTCCGCCTGCAATCCAGTTTCGATGGGCCATTGAATTTTCTGGTCGGCGCCAATTATCTCGATTTCAAATCGCAAGATGATTATTATGTTTTCAACAATATGTTCACCTATGTCGCTCAATGGGAATTTAGCAGAGCTCCCATTATACCAGCGGCACCTGGTTATGCCGGGGATGGATGGATTTTGCGGCCCTGTGAATTGGGCAATGAAGATAGGGAGTGCCCCTATGTCGATACCAATCCGATCGACAGCCTGAACAATCAGGGGCACAATTATTTTCTCAGCCAAAATGGTGTTCGTATTAAATCGAGAGCGATGTTTGGTGAACTATATTGGAACATCAGCGAAGATCTGAAATTGACGATTGGCGCTCGTTATACAAAGGACAAGAAACGAGCGGATCAAATTCCTAGCCAACTGTTATTGGGTGGGGGGCGTAATAGTCCTAGCGTCATCGCTTCTGGCGGCCCCGATTCAGCACTGGGTAAGCAATACATAGGCGATATCACCGGTGGGCGCGTGAACAGCGGCTATCCGGCTCAGGATGATATTAATCTGTCCTGGGGGAAATTCACCGGGCGCGCGGTGCTGGACTGGAAGCCGGATATCAGCTTCACCGACGACAGCCTGATCTACGCATCCGCATCGCGTGGCTATAAGGGCGGCGGGGTTAATCCGCCCAGAATTGATTTCAACCCCAATGTGGTCCAGTTTCAATTCCTGCCACAAACATTCCGTCCGGAGTATGTCAATGCTTTGGAAATAGGCATGAAACATAGCTTCAATGGCGGACGATTTACCTTGAACGCTACCGGGTTTTTCTATGATTATAAGGATTTTCAGGTTTCCCAGATAGTCGATCGCATTGCCTATAATGAAAATTTCAATGCGACGAGCTGGGGACTGGAGCTGGAGGCGGCGTGGCGCCCGTCGCGCGCGTTTCGGGTCGATGGCAATCTGGGCTATCTGCGGACGCGATTGGGCAAAGGCGCGCAATCGATCGACGTGATGGACCGGACGCAGGGGGATCCCGATTGGGTGGTCTTGCGGCCCTGGCTACAGGTTCCTTCGAACTGTATCGCCCCGCGCGCCTATGTCGAACAGATATTGAAGACGAATGCCGCGGGGTTGGTTCCGAAGACGCCGGGCGAGAGTGCGCTTATTTTGTCCAGCCTGTGCCCGGGTGCGGACCGTCTTGGCAGCTGGAATCCGGCGAGGCCGGTCAGAGTTACTGGCCTCAACTACTGGAATCCCACCCGGGGGAACGCGTTTCTTAATCCGGTCTATGGTTTTACCTATGATCCTCTGGCGCCCTATAATCCAGCAACCGTGGGGGCGCTTGTGCCCTATGACCCCGCCAATCCGGCGTCCTGGGTCGGGGGCGCGAGCGGCGCGCCCAATGGTGGTCGTGGCTTCTATGCGGACCTTGAGGGCAATGAGCTGCCTAACGCGCCGCGCCTGACCGCAAATATCGGTGCGCAATACACGTTCTTCCTCGAAGATGGTGATTGGGAACTGACGTTCCGCGGCGATTATTACCGTCAGTCAAAAAGCTTTGGTCGCGTCTATAACACGAATTTCGACAGGCTTCGCGCCTGGGACAATGTCAATGTCGCGGCGACGCTGGCGCGTGCGGACGGTGATTTCGTCCTTCAGCTCTACGTCAAAAACCTGCTCAAGAAGACACCGATCACCGGCTTCTTCGTGAACAGCGATGACAATGGTCTCACCACCAATGTGTTCACCCCCGACCCGCGCATTGTCGGGCTCAGCGCATCGGTGAAATTCTAGCACTCTCCGCCCGCTCCACCGGGGGGCAACCTTGGGCCGATGCCTGCCGTGTTCCGGCGGGCATCGGCTCCGCTTTTCGCCGATCGCTGTGACCTGACCTCCCTCTTGCATCCGGCGGCAATCAGCGGCCGAGGGGTGTTGTCGTCGGCCCGCCCGTCGGATGGTGCCGTATCGTCCGGAGATAGCCTGTTGACGATCTCGGCCCCTGCGATGCCGGACGTTGCGGCTGCTTGTCGATGGCATGCCCGGCCACAACTTTAAGAGGCGCCCGTTCGGGCAAAGCGCCTTGCATAGTCGCGCAACTCGGCATTGATCGCGTCGCGGTCAAGCGCGAAATGTGCCTCCCGATGGCAGTTCGGGCAGAGGGCAACGCATGTCCAGACTCTGTCGCTGACGCTCCCCCCGAGAATGTGATGCACGTCCAGAAAGCCCGAATAGGGGCGATGAACGCCGCATAGCTCGCGCTCACACCGGCCTTCAGCCCTCTTCAGCACCGCCATTCGCACTCTGGAATCGCGCCGATCACCTGAACCGGACGGTCGTCAACCGCTCGCCGTCATCGCGGCCAAGCAGGCCGGCATCTACAGGAAGATCATCAACGCTGTCGTCGATACGCTCATCACCCGACTTGGGCAGCGCCATCACGTTGATGACGCCCGGCCAATTCCACAACATTGCGGCGACCGCATTCGTGGAGGGCCAGCGATCGTCTTGCAGCCATATCGTTGGGCTGGTGCTGTTCTCAGCATGATTCTTCGTCCAGCGGCCGATGTCGTCCGCTGCGATGATGCGGGCGCTTGCTCGTCGCTGACCTTGCCAGATGGCTGGTATCTGATCGCTGGGAGCGAGGGCCGCGAAAACGAAGCCATCGGCCCCGTCTTGCACAAACAATATATGTGTGATTTCGGCGGCATCGGCACGCTGGGCGATGAATGCAAGCGTGCGATCCCAATCATTTTCGACCAGCTTCGCCCGGAGCTGTGCGGCGGAGTAGAGGCCTTCCCGCGCATTCCGGCCGTCGCGTCGCCAGCAAAGGCGAACGTGCATCTTGAACGGTTGGCGCCTTCCCGTCGGGCTGCAATGATTTGCGTGATATGCCCGAATGGCACGGGCCGCAGGTATTGCCATGGCGTCTTCACGTCTCCTGCCAGCCAAGGATGGCCCCGGTTACTTTGCTACGCGGCGGTTCGACAGGCCCGAGCCAGGGCGGCGCCCGCATATGATCTGACCTTCTCAAGCGGTCCTGGTGGTTGGCATCACCTGGCCGTCGAGGGGGAGGGGCGGACGCCGACCCGAGCTCATGTCCTGCGTCTCGCGAAACGCCATGGGTTTTCGGAAGCTCAGGTATCCCAAATGATCGAGGCTATCCGCGCCAGCATTGCCGAGTGGCCGCGATATGCTCAAGAATTGGGTGTGAGCGCCTCGCGCGACGAAATTACCGAGCGGCTCACATACATCGACAAGGTTTTTGGCTGAGGCGAATTGTCCGAAATGCACCTCATGTTGGTCGTTCCAGCCACAAAATCTCGTGTTCGAAAGCTGTCTTTCACTGATCGGATCTTTGCATGAGCATTGCTCGATCTGCGACTCCTGGGCCAAGTTCTTCGATGGAACTGAGTTGCTGAAAATCGCTGTGCAGGGTCGCCGCTTCGGCAAGGCCATCCTCAACCCCAATATCCCTTGGCCGCATTCAATCTCACGGCACTGCAGCCTAATTCGCAAACGGCCTGGCCGACATGCTGAAGACCTTTTCCCGCAAGATCGTCGCTCCTAATCTTGGTGGCGAAATCGTTCCGACCAAGGACTCTCCACCATGTCAATTGCCAAGCCGACCATCGAAGTCTTCGAATACAGCGGCGGAATATTGGGGCCTAGCATCGCCCCCGCCGGAACGGTGCGCGACGGCGGCACCATTCGCACCGGCACGCCACCGGGCTGCTGGGGGCCGATGATTACCCCCAAATTTCAGGGTGGTCACGAAGTCACGCGGCCGGTGCTGGTCGAGGGGGCCGAGGTTGGCGATGCGATCGCGATCAAGCTGAAGAAGGTCCAGGTCACCTCGCTCGCGACCTCATCAGGCGTGATGACCTTTGTCGAGGGACGATATAGTGGCGACCCTTTCGTCGCCAAGCATTGCGACGCTTGCGGTGAAATTAGCCCGCCGAGCCATGTCGAGGGTATCGGCGATGACGCGGTGCGTTGCGACAAATGCGGCGCGGAGGTCAGCGCTTTCCGCTTTTCCAACGGTTATGTCATCGTCCTCGACCGCGACACCGGCGTCTCGCTGACCGTCGGGCAGGAGATTGCCGATCGCATCGCCGCCGATGCGAACACCATGGCAGCGCTGCCCGGGCAGTCGGCGCAGCATTCGATCCTGTCGCTGGCGCGCGCGGACATCTCGGGCCTCGCCGCGCGGATGCGGCCCTTTCTGGGCAATATCGGCACCACGCCGTCGCGCGACCTCCCCGATTCGCACAATGCCGGCGATTTCGGGTCATTCCTGATCGATGCGCCGCACGGCTATGCGATGACGCAGGACGAACTCGACCGGCACAAGACCGACGGCCATATGGACACCAATTCGGTGCGCGAGGGCGCGATCCTGATCTGTCCGGTGAAGGTGCCCGGCGGCGGCATTTATATGGGCGACATGCACGCGCAGCAGGGCAATGGCGAGATCGCCGGTCATGCGACCGACGTCGCGGGCGAGGTCGAACTGGAGGTCGAGGTCATCAAGGGGCTGGCGATCGACGGACCGATCCTGCTGCAACGCGCCGACGACCTGCCGCCGCTCGCCCAGCCGCTGAACTCGGCCGAACGGTCGGCGGTCGATGCGCTGGCGCAGCGATACGGACAGACGGTGGTCGAGGACAATGCGCCGATCACCTTCATCGGCTCGGGCGTGACCTTGAACGATGCGACCAAGAACGGGCTCGACCGCGCGGCGAAGGTCACGGGTCTGCCCTATGACGAAATCCTCAACCGCGCGACGATCGCCGGGTCGATCGAGATTAGTCGCCTGCCGGGGGTCGCGCGCGTGACCTTCCTGTGCCCGCGGCCGATCCTCGAGCGGCTGGGCGTCGCCCATCTGGTCGAACAGCAATATGGCGTGCCGGGCGCCCGCTAGCTCCTCCCGCCGGGGCGGCCGGTGGCCGCCCCGCCTTTTATCGATGGCTGCCGCCGCGCGGCATCAGCGTCGCGCGATCAGCTTCGCCGGCAGCTTGGCGAACTCGCGCGCGTCGACGGCGCGCACCCACTGGCGCAGCCGGAGCAGCGCGGGCAGGCGAAGGTCGATGTCGGCCAGCAATTCGTCGATGTGATGAAGCGAGAAGGGGACGATATTGGTTCCCTTGCAATGCTTGCCGCCGGTCCGTTCGTTCATCCACGCAAGTCGCTCGTCGATCGCCCGGTTCTGCCCGGCCGCGTCGGGTAGCGCTATGCGATCCGCCATATGTTCGGCGATCCAGAACGACCCGACTTCGGCGCTCAACTGGCTGAAGAAGGAGGAATTATAGCCGTTGAACAGGAGGCGCGGAACGCCGACCGGCAACGTCGACCGGTAGAGGCGGAAATTGCCCGCCGCATCGGTCACCCGGGCGAGAACGTCGTCGGACAGGAAGGCGGCGCGCTGATCCCAGCCGGTGCCGCAGACGATGATGTCGGCCGGAAGGGGGCTCCCGCGCTTCAGCCGGATCCGCCCGGGTTCGAGCGCGGCGATCTCGTCTTCCAGAACGGTGAGGCGGCCCTGCGCGATTTTCTCGTAGAAACCGTCACTCACCAAGCTCACCGTGCTGCGCGCGATCGTTTCGAGCGGCCGGTCGGGTTCGAGACCGACCTGGTCGAGCTTGAGCTGGCGCGAAATCACGCCCTGAACGAGATTGAGCATCCCGTTGCGGAGGAAACGGCCGGGGCCGTGCAGGAAACGCTCGAACCCGCGCAGCTCGATATAGGGAAACAGCCCTTCGCCCATACGGGTCAGGAACAGATGTTTGAAATTGACGACATTGCCGATCCGTTTCGGAATCTTCCAGATCAGCTGGCGTGCGAGCAACGTGGTGCGCGCGGCGATTCCGTCCATCGCGTTCGCGACATCGCACGAGGATTTGCCATAGCCGATCACCACCACATGCTTGCCGCGCGCCTGTTCGGGCTCGGTGAATTCGCTGGTGTGGAGAAGCCGGCCGCCCGCCGCCTTGAATGCCTCCGCGCCGGGGTAGGCGGGTATGGTGGGGATCGAGAAGATGCCGTTGCACAGGATCAGCCAGTCGAAGCTCCGGACGGCGGGCGGCAGGTCGCTTGCCGCACCGGCCGGACGCGTCGTGAGCGTCCATCCCGGGCCATCGGCGCGGGGCGCGGCGTGCACGATCTGGGTTTCCAGCGACAGGTGCGGAGTGACGCCGAAATGATCGGCGTAGGATTGCAGATAGGCTTGCATCTGGCGGCCGCTCGGCCACTCGGGATAATCGTCCGGCATCGGAAAATCGGAAAAGGCATAAGTGTCGCGGGGGTTCTGCGTCGCCAGTCCGGGATAGCGCCGTGACGCGGCCCAGACTCCGCCGACCTCGGCTTCCTTATCGAACACCCGGACATCATAGCCGAGCGCGATCATCAACTTCGCGGCGCACAGGCCGGCGATTCCGGCACCCACGATCGCAACGCTTTCCACCATATATTCCCCTGACGATTTCCTGTCGGCAGGGTTAGGAAAGGACGGCCACGGCGGCCTATGCCGGAAATGCCGAGGCTGTTCCCTAATCGCATTATTCTGATCGAGCGGCGTTCCCTGGCCGCGGTTTGCCGTGATCCTGGCCGTCAGAAATCGGCAATGTCCGCATAATCGATGCAGTGGGCGAATATCGCAGAGCACCCGCCCGATCGATTGTTGGTGCCGGGCCCACGCCGAAAAGGCGGGGCGACGACTGGTCAAGGGGACTATCATGACACGCATTCCTTCTTTCCGCCGGCCCGGTGCCGCGGTGCCGGCGCTGCTCGCCGCTGCCATGCTGACGACCCCCGCTGCGGCGCAGCAGGACGCCGCCGGAGTGGACGGGGCGCGGGCCGATGCGATGGGCGGCGATATCGTGGTGACCGCGCGCAAGCGCGAGGAGCGCGCACAGGATATCCCGATCGCGATTTCGGCTTTCAGCGGCGAATCGATCGAGGCGCGCGGGATCGAAAAGATCGACGGCGTCGCGACCTTCACGCCCAACATGACCTTCCAGAACAACCCCAGCTTCGGCGGTGCGGGCTCGTCGGCCGCCATCTATATTCGCGGCATCGGGCAGAAGGAGTTCCTGCCTACGACCGAGCCGGGGGTCGGTGTCTATGTCGACGGCGTCTATGTCGCGCGCTCGGTCGGCGCGCTGCTCGATCTGGTCGATGTCGAGCGCGTCGAAATCCTGCGCGGTCCGCAAGGGACGCTGTTCGGGCGCAACACCATCGGTGGAGCGCTGAGCATCACGACGCGCAAGCCCGATGACGAACGCTCGATGAGCGGCCAGTTGCTGGTGGGCAGCGACAACCGGCTGGACGCCAAGGTTTCGGCCAATCTGCCGGTCAGCGACACGCTGTTTTCGAAGATTTCGGCCGCCAGCTTTCGCCGCAACGGCTATGTGACCCATCTGGTCGACGGGCGCGACCTCGGCAACGTGAACACGCTGACCGGGCGGCTGGACCTGCGCTGGGTGCCGAGCGACAGGGTGGAGGTCAATCTGGCGGTCGAGGGAACCCGCGATCGTTCGAACGGCCCGGCGCTGGTGCTGACCGGGGTGACCTATCAGTCGGGCGTGTTCAATCCCGACAATCTGCCGATCCTGCCCCCTGGCAGCCCGGCGACGCCGGGTTTCTATGTGCTCAATCCGCCGTTCGACGCGCCGGTCGATAATTTCACCCTGCTCAACAACTATTTCGCCGCCTTTCTGGGCGGGCAGCCGTGCATCGGTTTCAGTCCCTATGATCCGCAGGCGAGCGACGCCCCGGCCTGTTTCTCGAACCGCTTTCTGGTCGACAACACGGCCGATGCGGGGACCGCGCCGCAATATTCGAAGAACGACACCTGGGGTGCGCAGGGGACGATCGACTGGGATCTGGGGGCCGTCCAGCTCAAGTCGATCACTGCCTATCGCAAGATCGACGGCAGCTATGCCCGGGACGGCGACCATAGTTCGCTGACCATCCTGCACTTGCAGGACATATTGAAGCAGCGCCAGTTTAGTCAGGAGTTCCAGCTGCTCGGCGAGGCGCTCGGCGACCGGCTCAAATATGTCGTCGGCCTCTATTATTTCGACGAGAAGGGAAACAATATCAACGATCTGGATTTTACGCCGGTGACCTTCCGTTCGGGCGGCCGGTTCCAGACCAAAAGCTATGCCGCCTTTGCGCAGGCGACCTGGACCATCGTGCCGACGGTCGATCTGACCGCGGGCCTGCGCTACACGGACGACCGCAAATCCTTCTTGCCCGATCAGGAAATATTGGTCGACAAGACGGGCGGCGCGCTGATCGCGGGCAGCCCCAACACGCCACAGAAGCGCGTCCTGCCTTTCGTGCGCGTCCGCCAGAGCGAGGATGCCTTCACGCCGATGGTCAACCTCGCCTGGCATGTGACGCCCGACGTCATGTTCTATGGTTCCTTCTCGCAAGGGTTCAAGAGCGGCGGTTTCGTGCAGCGGGTGTTCCCGCCGCTCGCTGCGACCCCGCAATTCTCTTCGGAAAAGGCGACCGCCTATGAACTGGGGTTCAAATCGAGCCTGTTCGATCGCGCGCTGACGCTGAATGGCGCGCTCTTCTATACGCGCTACGACAATCTGCAGGTGCAGGTGTTCACCGGCATCGCCCCCGTTACCAAAAATGCCGCCGAGGCCGAGATCAGGGGAGCCGAGCTGGAAGCGCGGCTGTCGCCGGGAGGCGGCTGGTTCATCGAGGGTAGCCTCGGCTATCTCGATCCCGAATTCACCAGGATCGATCCGGCGGCGACCGAAATCGGATTGAATTCCCGTTTCGAGCGTATTGCGAAATGGACTTTGAGCGCTTCGGTTTCGAAGAGCGTCAGCCTGTCCGACGGGAGTGCCTTCACCGCGCGCGGCGACTGGTCGTACCGGTCGGGCACGTACATGGATGCGCTCAATTCACCGCAGCTCTATCAGCCCGGATACAGCCTGTTCAACGCGAACCTGACCTATGACTTTCCCGGCGAGAAGCTCAGCATCGTCGCGGGCGTCAGCAATATCGCGAACAGGAAATACAGCCTGACCGGTGTTTATGGCAGTTCCTTCGGACTCTACGAGCAGATGTTCGCGCGTGGCCGCGAATGGAGCGTCGCGCTGCGGTGGAAGCTGTGAGGGTGCGCGCCCTCGATGGCCGCACGGCGATCCTCGCAGGCGGCGCGACCCTGATCGGCCGCGCCACCGCCGCCGCGCTTGTCGATGCGGGCGTGCAGGTCGTGATCGCCGACATCGATGCGGAGGGCGGTGCAGCGGCAGTGGAGCAACTGGGAGCGCGTGCGTTGTTCGTGCGGACCGACGTCACGATCAACGCCGATATCGATCATTGCCTCGATTGCGCGGTCGCCACTTTCGGCGGTGTCGATTTTCTGATCAACGTCACGACATCCTATATCGACGACGGCCTGCACACCGCGCGCGCCGACTGGTTGCGCGCGCTCGACATCTCGCTCGTCGGTGCGGCGGTGTTCGCGCAGAAGGCGGCGCCGCACCTGATCGAACGCAAGGGCGCGATCGTCAATTTTTCGAGCATCAGCGCGCATCGCGCGCAGGCGGGGCGCTTCGTCTATCCCGCCGCCAAGGCGGCCGTCGCCCAGCTCACGCGATCGCAGGCGCTCGAATTCGCGCCGCACGGGGTGCGCGTGAACTCGGTCGCGCCCGGGTGGACCTGGTCGAACGTCATTGCATCGCTGAGCGACGGTGACCGGGCGAAGGCCGACCGCGTCGGCGCGCCCTTTCACATGGCGGGCCGGATCGGCGATGCCGAAGAGGTTGCGCGCGCGGTTCTGTTCCTCTGCTCCGATGCGGCGTCGTTCATGACCGGCGCCGAACTGCCCGTCGACGGCGGTTATCTCGCGCTGGGGCCCGAGCAGGCGGGGCAGGCGATCGCCGCGCTGGCCGACTGACTGGCGCGACTGACCCGAAACCGCAGCGCATGACCCGTGCCGGAAGCAAAGGCGGTAGGTGGGCGCGGCGGCACTTGACTCGCTGGCACGGGAAAGGGACCTTCCTCCATTGGGCTGAAATCCACGCAGGAGGAGGCTATGGGACCGGGCGGAATCATGATCGGAGACCTTGCGGGGCAGGGCTCCGCCAGTCGGCAGTTGATGGGCAATCACTGCGTTTTCGAATCCGATGATCTGGACCAGACGCGCGACCATATTGCGCACACCTATTGCCCCCATCATCTTTCCATCGGCGACCGGACCGGCAGGCTGGGCGCCTGGCTCAACCACAAACGGTTGTCGCAGGTCGGCGTGGGCGCGATGTCCTATGGTACGGAAGTCCGTATCTCGGGGGTGGAGGATCAGGATTTTATCCTCCTGATGCTGCCGCTACGCGGCGCAGCCGATATCGGGCTGGGCCGCCAGTCGATGCAGTGCCACCCCGGCCGTGCCGTCGTCGCGAGCACGATCGAGCTCGACCGGATGCGCTGGTCGGCGGATTGTTCGCAACTCGTCGTGCAGATCTCGACCGCGGCTATCGACCGGCAGGTGGCGCTGATGACCGGGCGCGGGGTCCGCGAGCCGCTGCGCTTCGCGCCGGAAATGGAGGTTCCCGCCGACCGGCTGTCGTGGTGGAGCTATGTCGTGCTGCTGCTCGACGAATTGAGCCATGCCGAGGCGCGGGGCGCGCAGGCCAGCATCGCGCATCTGGAAACGCTGCTGATCGTCAAGCTGCTCGAAACGCAGCCAAGCAATTATATCGACCAGCTTCAGCCGCAACCGGGGCGCATCGCGCCGCAGCATGTGCGGCGGGTCGAACGCTTTATCGCCGACAATGCCGGCCGGCCGATCGCGCTCGAAGAACTGGTCGAGGTCGGCGGGGTGAGCGCCCGAGCGCTCTTCGACGGTTTCCGCCGCTTCCGCGGCCTGTCGCCGATGGCTTATGCGCGCTCGATCCGGCTCGAGCGGGTACGCCGCGACTTGCTGAATGCGCAGGAGGGGGAGACGGTCACGAACATCGCTTGCCGCTGGGGCTTTTTTCAGTTCGGACGCTTTGCCGGACAATATCGGCAGGCCTATGGAGAACTTCCTTCCGAAACGCTGCGATCGCATAGCTAGGCGGCTTTCGCGCGAGGCATTACGGTCCAATCCTGTTTTCTTGAGGTAATCGATGGAACTTCGGCATCTGCGCTATTTCGTCGCCGTGGCGCAGGAACGGAATTTTTCGCGCGCCGCGGAGGTGCTGAACATCGCGCAGCCGCCACTCAGCCGCCAGATCCGGCAGCTGGAAAGCGAAATTGGCGCTGACCTCTTCGACCGGACGACGCGGCCGCTGCGGCTGACCGAGGCGGGGCGACTGCTCTACCAGCACGCGGTGCAGGCTTTGGCGGGCTTCGATCAGGTGCGCGGAATGATGTCGCGCTATTTCGGCTCGGCGACGCGTCATTGCATCATTGGGTTCGTCGGATCGATCTTGTGCGGCAGATTGCCTCAGGTGATCCGCGAATTTCGCGCGCGCATGGGGGACGGTGTCGCGATTTCCCTGCTCGAAATGGGCTCGCTGGAACAGGCCGAGGCGCTGCGCGAGGGACGCATCGACGTCGGTTTCGGCCGCCTGCGCGTCGATGACGAAGGATTGCGGCGTGTCGTGCTGATGAAAGAGCCGCTGGTCGCGGCGCTTCCCGCCGACCATGTGCTGGCAGGGCAGGAGGCTGCGCTGGGCCTCGACCAGCTCGCGGACCAGTCGATGATCCTCTATCCGCGGCCCTTCCGGCCGAGCTACGCCGACCAGGTGCTTTCGCTGTTCGAGGATCATGGGCTGACGCTGCACCATCGCCACGAGGTGCGCGAGTTGCAAGCCGCGCTCGGCATGGTCGCGGCGGGCGCCGGCGTGTCGATCGTCCCCGCGTCGGCGCAGATCATGGCGCGTCCCGATCTGGTGTTCCGGCCGGTCGCGGCGGCCGACGCGATCTCGCCGATCATCCTGAGCCACCGCGCGGGCGATGGCTCGTCGGAACTGCAATGTCTCGTCGAGATCAGCCGCGCGGTGTATCAGGCAGATCAGGACGACGGCGCCGGGCCCGTCAGTTGATCAGCTGCTTGGCGATCTGGCGTGTAGGAATGCTTGTGTCGGCGAGCTTTGCCACGTCAACACGCGCGCGATTCTGGACGAGCGCGCGACCGCCCATGAAGTCCTTGGGGCAGTTGACGGCATCGAGCGCGATGACGCCGCCGTTCTGGAGATAGAAGATCGAGAAGGATCCGCTCGCCATGTCGCCGCGCACTACCACTTCGCACGTTCCGCGCAAAATACCTGCCGACTGGATTCGCATGTCATATTGATCGGACCAGAAGGTCGGCAGCGCGTCATAGCGGCGCGGGCTGTTCATGATCGCATCGGCGGCGACCTCGGCCGATCCGGTTGCATGTTGCACCGATTCCAGCCGCCACAGGCCGCCCGCGAAGCTGTTCGGATGGCGCGCGCAGTCGCCGATGGCGAAGACGGACGTGCCCGACGCGCGGCCGCACTGGTCGACGATGATGCCGCCGTCGCAGGCGAGGCCCGCAGCCTCCGCCAGTTCGCTCCGCGCGGCGATCCCGATGCCGGCGATGACCAGATCGGCGGGCAGCCGCTCGCCCGATTGCAGCACCACCGCTTTGACGCAGCCGTCACCCTCGATCGCGGCGACATGCTGGCCGAAGCGGAACTCGACGCCGTGGGATCGATGCTTGCGCTCGACGAACCCGGCAAGACCGGGGCCGGTGACGCGCGCGAGAACGCGGTCCTGCGCCTCGATCACCGTGACCGGATGATCGAGTTCGCGCAGCACTGCGGCCGCTTCCAGCCCGACATAGCCGGCACCGACGATCACCACCTTCATGCCCGGGCGCAACGCGGCGCGAATGGCATCGGCATCGGCGATCGAGCGAACGGTATAGATGCCGGGCAGATCGGCGCCGGGGCACGACAACGTCCGCACGCTGCCACCCGTCGCAAGGATGCAGTGACCGAACCCGATCGTGCGCCCGTCGCTGAGCTGCAAGGTCGAGGCTGCAGTGTCGAGGCGATCCGCGGTGACGCCCAGCGCGACGTCGATCCGGTGCTCGGCCCAATAGGCGGCGTCGCGCAGCAATATCTGCTCGATGCCGATCGACCCCAGCATATAGGCCTTCGACAGCGAGGGGCGGTCATAGGGCAGCATCGTTTCCTCGCCGATCAGCAGGATCGATCCGGTAAAGCCGTGGCTGCGGAGGGTGATCGCGGCATGGGCTCCGGCATGGCCGGCGCCAACGATCGCAACGTCGTAAGGCTGTGTCATCGATTGTCGGCCCTGTCTGTCAGGCAAGGCCGCGGATGCAGCGTTCGACGCCGTTGCCGAGATGGCGGACGAGCAGTTCCTCGTCCTGGAAATGAATGACGGGTTTGGCGCCCGACTTCAGTTGCGCGGCCATCAGCTCGTGGGTGTAGCAATCCTCCATCATCGGATCGCGCAGGCCGATCTTCGAATATTCGCGCGCGAAGAGCTGGCCGGCGGTCGCGGCCGGCGGCGAATAGCCCTTGATTTCCCATATGCTGCGGTCGGTTGCGACCGGCCAGATGTTGAAGGTGAAGAACAGGCCGTCGAGCAGCCCGATGAAGAAATTGGGAAAGATGTGCCAGAAGTCGAACGAGCCGCGAAACTGATACCCGTCGGCGCCCGTGTCCGCCTTGGATCCGAAGGCCTGCACCGTGCCGGTCCCGAACCGGCTGGCGAGCGCGGCGGTCGGCGGCGGCGTGAAGCTATCGGGCGGCGGAGATCCGAGCACACCGTGCAGACCATAAAGTTCGATCGCGCTGTGCCGATATTGCCGCCCGTCGATCTTGACCGCACGCGCCAGCGTCTTTTCATGCAGATAGGGCAGGTGCCAGCCCTCGAGCTGTGCCTCCTGCAGCGTCTTCCAGTTCACATTTTCGTCGATCCGGTAGGAAAAGGCGGGTTCGAACCCGGCGAAATCATAACGCCCGATATGCTCCGCCACCGGCGCCAGATGCTCGGCCAGCGTCTCTTCGGGTTCTGCGGCCAGATTGATGAAGATGAAGCCTTCCCAGACGTCGCAATGGATTTTCGCGAGGCCGTTATCGGCGGCCTCGACGCTCGGAAAATTCTCGGCATCGCTGACGTGAACCAGCTTGCCCGTCGTATCATAGACCCAGCCGTGGAACCGGCAGGTCAGAAAACCGCGACAATGGCCCTGCGCGTCCCACGCCACGGGCGCACCGCGATGCGAGCACATATTGTGGAAGGCGCGGGTGACGCCGTCCTTGCCGTGCACGACGAGGACGCCGGTGTCGGCGACCTGCAGTTGCACGACGAAATAGTCTCCGGGGCGGGGCGCCTGGAGGACATGGCCGACATTCAGCCATTTCCGCCGGAAGACCGCGGCCTTTTCCTGTTCGAAATAGGCTTCGCTGGTATAGCGTTCGACGGGGATCGGATCAGTCCCTTCTTCGGGGTAGCGTGCGGTGAAGCGCCCCGCCGTTTCCGTAACGCTCATCGTGCACCTCCTGCCGCCGGCCCGGTCGCCCCCAGCGCCCAGCTGTCGTGGATGGGAAAGAAGCGATCGATGGGAAAGACATATTTCGGCTGCGGCTCGCCATACATCTCGACGGTGATCGCCACCTCGGCGAGCGCGAGACACAGATGGAGCAGCTTCTCCTGCCGCGTGTCGAGCGCGGTCAGCGGAAACCGATCGAGATAGCTCAGCGCATCGCCGCACCGTTCCTGCATCACGTCATAGAAGGCCCGACTTTCTTCCATGGTGGCCGACCATCGCTTGCGGTTGCGTAGCAGTTCGGTCGGCTGCGCCCAGTCGATCCATTGTTCGAGGTCGGCAAATCCGTCCGGCAGTGAAGAAGGCATCTCGGTCTCCCAACAAGATGCTGGGGAGTGTCGCGAGGAATATGCGGGCGAGCTAGCCCCTGGCCGCAGCCGCTACGCTAAAACGGCGGGATTCGCCGGTGCCACTGACAAGGGGCACGATCGGCCATTCCCATACTCACCGGGTATGAAGTCGACGCCAATCGGTATTTGACTCTTGTCCGTCGACGGCGTCACCTTGGCAGATCGCAAGTGCCCGTGGCGTGCGGTCGAAGGTTCGTGTCGCACACCTATCATGCCTGCGGAGTATCGTGATGACCCGACGGATCAAGATGATTGTGCCTGTGCCGGTTCCGCCGGAGGCGCTGGACGGCTTCGCCGCCCAGTTCCCGGCGCATTTGCTACGCCCTGATTTGTCGGTCGAATTTTGCAGTGCGGCGCGCGGCGGGACGGCACTTGATTCGCTCTACGAAGGCGTGATGGCCGACGCCTTCTGCCTCGATGCGGGGCTGCGCGCCGAAGACGAAGGATTTGTGGCCGTCTGCGTCAATTCGATGAGCGACTCAGGCGTCGCCGCGCTGCGATCGCGCCTGTCGATCCCCGTGCTGGGTACCGCGGCCCCGACCTATCATCTCGCCAGCCAGTTGGGGCGCCGCTTTTCGATCCTCAGCATGTGGGACCGGTGGCGCTGGCTCTATGACAAGATGCTTGGCGAAACGGGGCTCTCGCATCGTCTGGCGTCGATCCGCACGGTGGGTGTCGCGCCCGACACCGCGGAGCTGCTGTCGGGTAAGGAGGATATCGTCTTTCCCAAGCTGCTCGACGCGGCGCGCGCGGCGATCGAAGTCGACGGCGCCGACGTGTTGGTGCTCGGGTCGACGACGATGCATCAATCGCACCTGTTTCTGCAGAACCGGCTCGACGTACCCGTCCTCAATCCAGGCTTGATCGCGTTCAAGACCTGCGAGACACTTCTCGATCTGGGGCTCAGCCACAGCAAGCGGGCATATCAGTCGCCGCGAGGCCTGAATGACACCGTATTTCGGTTCGGGGAGACGCTGGCTCACCCGAAAGAGGAGGGATGCCTGTCATGATGAATCCCGGTTCGTGGCCAATGCCCAGTCCGGATGCGTGGAATGGTTCCGCGCTGCCGCTTTCGAGTTGCCCGAAACTGCAGAGCACCGATATCGACGCGGTGCACGAGCATATGAGCGCGATGTTCTGCCAGCACGACCTGTATATCGAAGGCGGCGTGCCGCCGATCACCTTCCGGCACAATCAGGCGCCGCTGCGGTCGCTCACCTTCAACGCGACCGACTATGGCAATCCCTATGGCCGGGTGGTCGTCGCGATCCCGCCGATGGAGCAGCTCTATCTGGTGCAATTCTCGCTCGCCGGTCGGGCGGAAATCAGCCAGGGTGATGACAGCTTCATCCTCGAACAGGGCGAAATGTGCGTGCTGGGTTCCAATTCGCGCATCCGTCAGGTGTTCGACGAAGGGTACAAGCATTTCACGGTCAAGATTCCCAAGAGCGATCTGGAAACGGTGCTGATGCAGGAATTGGGGTTCCGGCCGGGCGAGCTGCATTTTTCCCCCAAGCCGGTCCGGCTCGAGGGCGCGGCGGCATCCTTTGCCCATATGGTGCGCACGGTCTGCGACGACATCGATCTTGGCCTGCCGGGCTATAGCCACCCGCGCACCTGCGGCTCGATCGAGGACAGCCTGAAGCGATTGCTGCTGGCCGCGGTGCCGCATAATCACAGCGACTTGTTCAACGGATCGGTTTCTGGGCCCGCGCCCTATTATGTGCGGCGGGTCGAGGAATATGTCCGCGCCCATGCCGAGGAGCCGATCGGCCTTGCGGAACTGATCGAGGTGTCGGGCGTCAGTGCCCGTTCGCTCCACGCCGGGTTCCGCCGCTTCCGCGACGCGACGCCGATGGGCTATCTCAAGAACCACCGGTTGGCGTTGGCGCGCACGGCGCTGCAGGCGGGGGCGGACAGCGGCGTTTCGGTGACCGGCGTCGCGCTTTCCTGCGGCTTCACCCATCTCAGCAAGTTCGCGCGCGATTATTTCGAGCGCTATGGCGAACGGCCGTCGGAAACGCTCCGCGCCATGTGATGGCGCGGCCCGTCGCTGCTCAGGAGGTGAGAACGATCTCACCATCCCGTTCTGTGACGCGATAGGTGCGGATCGGGATCGAGCAGGGCGCAGCGGTGGGTTCGCCCGTGCGGATGTCGAAGCTGCCCAGATGATAGGGACAGACGATCTGCCCGTTTTCGATTTCGCCGTCGGCCAGCGACGCATCACCGTGCGAGCAGACGTCGTCGGTGGCAAACACGTCGCCGTGGAGGCGATAGACCGCGAGGACGCGCCCGTCGCCGAGATCGACCTGCAGCACTTCGCCTTCGGCGATGTCGGCGGATGCGCACAGCCGCTCCATCACGCGCCCGCCGGCTTCTTGAAAGAGAGCGCGGGGGCAATGTCCCCTTGGACCCGGATGTCCAATATCACCGTTTGCAATCTCCATACTTCTTCGGTCCTTGTTACGGTTGCGTCGTACCAGCCGCCCAGCCATCGATCCTGCGGGCCGTGATCGGCCTGCATCGTGCAGAGTTCCCAGAGATACCATTGGCATGTCGCGCTGCGGCGATCGTTCGAGAGGGTGATGATCGGGGCGACCATGAAGTGGATCGACCACAATATCTTCTCTGCCGCGATGGCGGCGAGCCCCGCGGCGATTGCATCGCGCCCTTCCAGCGCGGCGAAGCCCTCCGCCGACCAGGTGGCGTCGGCCGCGAACAGTGGGCCCATGATCGCCGGATCGTTCCGGCGGTCGGCACCGAGCGCGTAGCGGGCGACCAGATCGGTGATCGCCGCGCGCGCCTCGAGCGCCTCCAGCCTTTGCTCTAGCGACATCCCTGCGGTGCCCGACCCGGAGAATCAGGCGGCCGCAGCCGGGGACAGCCCCAACGCGGTGTCCTGATCCCCGTGGACGGCAACGAAACGGGTTTCCTCGAACGCGTAGGGGACGCCCGGTGCCCCTCCGTACAGCTCGATATGCGGTGCGATCTCGGCGAGCGACAGCGCGAGATAATAGAGCGGACGCAGCTCTTCGGGCAGGCCGCCGAGCGGGTATTCGTCGACGCGCTTCAGGATCGCCTCGATCCGCGGCAGCATCGCGTCATAGAAGATCTTCAGTTCTTCGCGGCTCGCGGTCCGGCGCCGCGTCTGGCGCGCGTCGGCACCGGGAAGGGCCCAGCTCAGGAAGGGCGTGAGGTCGGCGAAATCCGCCGGCAGGGTGATATCGCTCATGGCCTTTTCTCCCTTCACGCGTTGACGAACTGGTCGACCACGACGGTCGAGTGGCGGATCAGGATTTCATCGTCCTGCAGATGCTGTTCGCGCTTCGCCCGCGACTGCATCGCGCGCTGCGTGTCCTCCATCGTCGCCGTGTCCTCCAGCCAGGCGTTGCGCTGCAGGATCATCGCATGTTCGGTCGCCCAGCGTTCGGCGTTGGTTTGTGGCGCCTTCACATAATAGCGGCCTTCCCACAGCGTCTTGTTGTAGGCGGTCGGCCAGAACTGGTGGGTGAACCAGATGCCCTCCGACACATGGATCAGCGTGTTCGGGAACAGCACGCTGAGCTCGAACGCGAAATCCTCGCGCTTGTCGGGGTTGATCGTCGGTGGCAGCATCGTCTCGCCGCGCTGCGACACCAGCGACGCGCCGGCCAGCCCATTGGCGATACCGGCGACCGGCGTCGGCTTTGCGTTCAGCGTCAGGCACACCGCGCAACTGCGATGCGGCCCCATCAGCTTTACATTCTGAAGGCCGGTCGAGAAAACGTTGGGGAAGGACCCCGCGTGGATTGTGTCGACATGGTAGGCCTCGGCAAAGGCGTCGTGCGCGACCTTCCAGTTGCAATCGAGGTGCGTGTAATAGGTGAAGCCGTAGTCGAGCTCGTGGAACGGATAGCCGGCGAAATGGGTGGCATATTCGCCCAGATACTCGGTCAGGCTAGTCTCCGGATTCTCGGCGACATTGATGAACAAAAAGCCTTCCCAGATCCCGAGATGGACCGGCGTCAGGCCATTCTTCTCCTTCGAGAAACAGTCGTAGAAACGCTGCTCGCTCGGCACCTGCTTCAGATTGCCCTCGGCATCATACACCCAGCCGTGGAAGCGGCAGGTAACGATCGCGGCCTTGCTGCGGCCGAAGGTTTCTTCGCCGGTTTCGTTGACGACGGTGTTGCCGCGATGCGCGCAGGCGTTGTGAAAGGCGCGGACATTGCCGTCCTTGCCGCGGATCAGAATCACCGACGTGTCGGCGGCGGCGACGCGTTTGACCTTGTAATCGCCAACCTTCGGGATTTCGTTGGCGCGGCCGACGCACAGCCACACCTTGCGAAAGATCTTTTCCTTTTCGCGTTCGTACCATTCGGGCGAAATATAGGGCTCGGTGGAGATCGGGCCGGAGCCGAGCTCCGGATATTGTTCCATCCAGCGGTGTGCGGTCTCGGACATGGTCCACTCCCTTTGACAGATATGTCTGGCCCGGGCGGTACAGTCGCCGCGGTCCGTCAATCCGCTTCATAGTGCGCAGGGCAGGTGTGACCCGCTAGCCCGCCCCTGAGGACGTTAGCCTGCACGCGCAGCAAAGCGGCGTGGGGGCAGAGAGCCGCCGTCGCGGCCGGTGCATTTTCTGCACAGTCTTCCGCAGCGAGGGGATGGCGGCAGCGGGATCAGGCTAGCGGAAAAACCGGATCCGGCGTTTTCTATGTGCAACGGTGGGGCGTCGATGATCCCGCCGAAGCAGAGGAACAGACACGGGCCCGCGGCATGTCCGCGAAACACGGCCATCGGACTGATCTGAAAAAGGGGACAGGCATTATGCGTTGCATCAAGACCAACACGCGGGCCGGGGCATTGAGGTGCTGGCGAACGGGGCTGCTTGCCGGCGTTTCGCTGGCCGGGCTGTTCGCGGCCACCCCCGGCGCGATGGCGCAGGAAGCACCGGCGACCGAAACGGTCTCGGCGGGCGGCATCGAGGACATCGTCGTCACCGCTCGCCGTCGCGAGGAATCGCTGCAGGATACGCCGATCGCTATCTCGGCGGTGACGGGTGACGCCATTGCCTCCCGCGGTCTCGACAATGTGACGCAGATCGGCGATTTTACGCCGAACGTGAAGTTCAACAGCTCGGTGCCGGTCTCGGCGAGCAATGCGACCGCTGCGATCTTCATTCGCGGGATCGGGCAGAACGACTATCAGCTTTCCGCCGATCCCGGTGTCGGCCTCTATCTTGACGGCGTCTATATTTCGCGCGGGGTGGGCAATGTGCTCGACGTCCTGAACGTCGAGCGGATCGAGGTGTTGCGCGGACCGCAGGGCACGCTGTTCGGGCGCAACACGATCGGCGGCGCGGTCAGCGTTACCACCAAGAAGCCCGGCGACGTGTTGGCAGGCAGTATCGATCTGGCCACCGGCAGCTATGATCGGGCGCAGGTCAAGGCGTCGATCGACATCCCGCTGGCCGAAGGCGTCTACACCAGCTTCTCCGGATTTTTCCACCGCCGTGATGGCTATGTGAAGGGCGTCGTGCCCGGCGCGCCGGACCTTGGCGACACCAACCAGCTCGCGGGCCGTTTTGCGCTGCGCCTCGAACCTTCGAGCGACGTCACCATCGACATTGCGGTCGATGGCACCCGTTCCCGCGAGGAATCGGCGCCCAACGTTCTCATCGCGCAGGACGAGAATGCGCCCGCCGCGGCGACCTGGAACGCTGCCTATTCGGGCGCTGGCGCCATCTGCGCCGATCAGACGAACCCGGCACGCTTTGCCGACCAGCGCTGCTTCAACAGCCAGTGGGCGCTTGCGCCCTATCGCCACGGCGGCACCTTCACGACCATCTCCGACGTCTTCAATGCGACCAGCCGCCGCCCGTACCAATCGGCGTCCGATCTCAATATCTGGGGTGTTTCGGGCGTGTTGAGCTGGAATCTGTCGGACAGCGTCACCTTCAAGTCGATCACCGCCTATCGCAAGGTGACCGGCTTCTGGACCCGCGATTCGGATCACAGCCCCGCGACGATTATCCAGACCAACAGCGACTGGAAACAGGATCAGTTCAGTCAGGAGCTTCAGCTCGGTGGCGAGGCCTTCGACAAGCGGCTGAACTGGCTGATCGGTGCCTATTACTCCAGCGAAAGCGGCAACCACCGCGACCTTGTCAACATCATCGACGCGGTATTCCTGAGTGGTGCGGTGCTCGACGGCAAAAGCTATGCGGTTTTCGGCCAGGCGACCTATGAAATCGTCCCCGACCTCAACCTGACTGCGGGCATTCGCTGGACAGAGGACCAGAAGACGTTCGGTAACGCCAACCAGTATGTCGTCGAGGCGGGTTTCCTGACGGGCGCGCCGTTCAATCCGGATGGCTCGGGATTGCAGGATGGCGACCCACTAATGGGGCCGCTCGGACAGACGTCGACGATCAAGGATCGCGCCTGGACCCCGATGGCGAGCCTGTCCTATCGCTGGAGTCCGGAGGTGCTGACCTACCTCTCCTATTCGAAGGGCTTCAAGGGCGGCGGCTTCACCCAGCGCGTCTTTCCGCCCTTCGCCTTCATTCCGTCGTTCAAGCCGGAAACCAGCGAAACCTATGAAGCGGGCATCAAGACCGACCTGCTTGATCGCAAGGTGCGGTTGAATGCTGCGGTGTTTCTGAACAACTATAACAATCTTCAGATTACAGTGAATGACCCGACCTTGGGCTTCGCGCCGATCATCCAGAATGCGGCAAAGGCGCGCATCAAGGGCGTCGAGCTCGAACTGCAGGCGCGCCCGACCGACGCGCTGCGGATCGAGGCTGGTCTCGGCTATCTCGACGCCAAATATCGCCAGGTCGATATCCGCGCGCTCAACGCGGGCGTCAGCACAGCGACCCATTTGCAGAATGCGCCGAAATGGACGCTCAGCGCGGGCATCTCCTATGGTTTCGAGCTCGGCGGTTCGGGGACGTTGACGCCGCGCGTCGACTGGTCCTATCGCTCGCGCGTTTACAACGACGCGGTGAATACGCCGCAGCTTGTGCAGGACGGGTATCACCTGCTCAACGCGTCGATCGGCTATACCGATGCGGGTGAGCGCTGGTCGGTCAATCTGGGCGTCAAGAACCTCACCAAGGAAGTCTATCTCGGCTCGGGTTATGCCGACTCCTTCGGCGGGATTTTCGAGGGCGTCTACGGGCGTCCGCGCGAATGGTACCTGAGCGCGGGCTATAAATTCTAGGGCAGGGGCGGCGGGCGGCCCTTTCCGGGTTCGCCCGCCGCAAACGGGATGTTTCGTCATGACCATGCTCGCCGACCTAGCAGTACGCATCGCCCGGCTGGAAGCCCACAAGGCCATCGAGCGGCTGATCGCCGACCTGGGCCATGCCTTCGACAGCGGGCCGTCGGCCGAGGCGCTGCGCGGGCTGTTCACCGCCGACGCGATATTCGAGATCGACGGTTATGACATGCTGCGCGGGCGCGATGCGATCGCCGACGGCGTGGCGGGCAATGCCGATCGCGGCTTTCGCTGGACGCTGCACTATCTCGTGTCGCCGCGGATCGACCTTGCGGTCGACGGCGGCAGCGCCGTGCTGTCCTTCATGCTGTGGGAAGCGGCGACCGCGGCCAGCGGTCGCGCCTACTGGATCGGCGGCAGCTATGCGGCGGAGGCCGTCGCGGACGATGGCGAATGGCGCTTTCGCCGCCTGCGGCTGAACGCCGACCTCATCTCGCATTATCCCGAGGGCTGGCACGCCAAGCCCGCGGCTTTGGATAAGGCCTGAGAAAGGCCGTCATTCGCAACTGGAGTGCACACACATGCTACAAGAGGCCGCGCCGCTGGATCATATCCGGCGCACGATACCGCAGATTCGTGAGGAACTGGGCGTCGCCCCGGTCTCCGTCCGCGCGATCCGCGATCCCGCCGTCTATGCGCTCGAAAAGGAACGCATCTTCAAAAAGGTGTGGCTGAAGGTCGCGACTGCGTGGGAGTTGCCGCAGCCCGGCGATTACAAGGTCAAGGAGATGCCGGTCGCCGACACTTCGGTGTTGATCGTGCGCGGCAAGGACGGGCGTATCCGTGCCTATCACAATGTCTGCACGCACCGCGGCAACAAGGTGGTCCCGAACAAGGGGTTCGAGACCTTCGGCCGCTCGCGCGCCAATGTCGTCACCTGCCGTTTTCACGGCTGGGTGTTCGGGACCGATGGCGCGCTGAAGTCGGTGCCGATGCAGGAGGGGTTCGGGCAACTCGACAAGAGCTGCCTTGGTCTCCGCGAAATCGCCTGCGATGAGTGGGAAGGCTTTGTCTTCATCAATTTCGATCCCGAACCCACCCAGTCGCTAAAGGAGTATCTGGGCGATTTCGCGGCGCTGTTCGGCGGCTATCCCTATCATGAATCGACCACCGCCTTCCGCTATTCGACGGTGCTGAAATGCAATTGGAAGGTCGCGCTTTACGCCTTTTCGGAAGGCTATCATGTGCCGACGATCCACGCGGGATCGCTGCCCGGCTTCCGGGGGATCGAGCATACCGATTTCAAGCTGATGGGGCCGCACGCCTCATCGACCATTTACGGCGCCGGCATGGACGCCGCGCCATCGACGCAGACCTTCGCCGGCGTTCTGCACGGTTCGGAACGGCACCGGCCGCGCCCCGACCAGTTGCCGGCCAACATCAATCCGGCGCGCCGCGACGATTTCCAGTTCGAGATTCCGAACATCTTTCCGAACCTGCTGATCCACCTCGCGTCGGGCTGCGGCTATCCCGGCATGTCCTATTTCACGCACCAGTTCTGGCCGCTCGACCATGGCACCACCTTATGGGAGGGGATCAACTATTTCCGCCCGGCGGCGAACGCGGCGGAACGCGCGGCGCAGATGCACGTCAACGCGCTGCATCGCAATGCGTGGCTCGAGGACACCGCAACGATGGAAGACACTTTCTCGGGCATTATGTCGGGCGTGATCGACGAGATGCAGCTGATGGACCAGGAATTCTTGATCCGCCACGCCGCGCTCAATCTTGATGACTATCTTGCTAGGGATGACGCATGATGACCATGGATTTGCCGACCATGCCCGCCGGTTTCGAGGATCTGGTGCCGCTTGCGGCGCGCTGGGGCCGGGCGACGGAGAATGAGCGCAATGCGCTGCGCCTTGCCTCGACGACGGCCGATTTCGCCGCCTTCGATGCGGCGATGGCCCCGCGCCTCGATGCGTTACTCGCCTATCTCGGCGATTGCCCCGCCGCGCCTGAGGATCCGGCGCAGCGCAACGCGCTGATGCTCGCTTGCGCCTTTGCCGAGGCGGCGCCGCATCATGAGCTTTACGGTGGTAGCGCCGAAGTGCCGTTCAGTTTCGACGCGCGGCGCTTCGTTCCCGATCATGGCGACGAGTCCCTGTAGAGGGACCGTCGCGCCGCGTCCGGCACGCGATCAGTTGGCGATGAAATCCAGAACGGCGCGAGCGAAAGCCGCCGGCTGTTCGACGTTCGAGAGATGCGCCGCGTCGAGCATGACCAGCCGGGCGTCCGCGATGGTACCTGCCAGCGCGTCGCTGTGCGGCGGCGGCGTGGCCGGGTCGCGGCTGCCGCCGATGACCAGCACCGGCGTGTCGATCAGCGCGGCGGTGCGGCGCATATCCATGTCGCGGATCGCGGCGCAGCAGCCGGCGTAACCAGTGGGGCTCGTGTCCTGAAGCATCTGTTCGATCGGCGCGATCGCCGCCGGGGAGGCGGCGGCGAATTCGGGGGTGAACCAGCGTTCGACCGATGGCCCCGCCAGCGGCGCCATTCCGTCCTTGAGCACCGAAACGATGCGCGCATCCCAATTGGCGGGCGGCCCCATGCAGGAGGAGGTATTGGCCAGGACCAGCCGACGGAGGCGGTTCGCCGCGCGAATGCCGAGCCATTGACCCACCATGCCGCCGAGCGATAGCCCGCAGAAATCCACGCTTTCGATTTCCAGCGCATCGAGCAACTCAACCACGTCGCGCCCCAGCCTGTCGATCGAATAGCCGCCGACGGGGGCATCGGAGGCGCCATGCCCGCGCTGGTCATAGCGCAGGATTCGGAAATCCGCCGACCATGCGTCGATCTGCGGCGTCCACATCGTCCGGTCGGTGCCAAGCGAATTCGAGAGCAGGAGGACGGGCGCGCGCGCCGGACCGTCGAACTGCCAGCCGATGCGGCATCCGTCGCCGGTCGTGATGAAGCCCTTCGTCGCGTGCGCCGTGCCGACGGCGCCGGGCGATGCCGCGCTCATGCCGCGAGCGCCCCCGTGGTGAGCGGTGCGCCGGTGCGTGCCATGACCTCGTCGACGCCGACGCGGGGGGCGGTCTCGACCAGGGTCAGTCCGCCTGCCTTGCGGTCGACGGCGATCACCGCGAGATCGGTGACGATCAGGTCGACGACCGCGCGGCCGGTCAGCGGCAGCGTGCAGCGTTCCAATATCTTCGGGCTGCCGTCCTTCGCGACATGGTCCATGACGACGACGATGCGCTTCACGCCCGCGACGAGATCCATCGCGCCGCCCATGCCCTTCACCATCTTGCCGGGGATCGTCCAGTTGGCGAGGTCGCCATTTGCGGCGACCTCCATCGCGCCGAGCACCGCCATGTCGATATGGCCGCCGCGGATCATCGCGAAGCTGTCGGCGGAGGAAAAGAAGCTTGAGGTGGGGAGCGCGGTGATCGTCTGCTTGCCCGCGTTGATCAGGTCGGGATCGGCTTCGCCCTGATGCGGGAAGGGACCGATGCCGAGCATCCCGTTCTCGCTTTGCAGCGTGACATGGATGCCCGCGGGCACATGGTTCGCGACAAGGGTTGGGATACCGATGCCGAGGTTGACGTAATAGCCGTCCCTGAGCTCTTTCGCGGCGCGGGCCGCCATCTCGTCGCGTGTCCAGCTCATGCTCCATCCTCCCGCGGGCGGGTGGTCAGTTTCTCGATCCGCTTTTCGTTGATTGTCGAAAGCACGACGCGGTCGACATAGATGCCCGGTGTGTGGATGCAGTCGGGATCGAAGCTGCCCTCGGGCACGATCTCTTCGACCTCGGCCACCGTCACCCGTCCGGCGGTCGCCATATTGGGGTTGAAGTTGCGCGCAGTCTTGCGGAACATCAGATTGCCCGCGGGATCGGCGCGCCACGCCTTGACGATCGACAGGTCGGCGCGCAGACACGTCTCGCGCACATATTCTTCGCCGTCGAATATCTCGGTCGGCTTCCCCTCCGCAACGACGGTTCCGACACCGGTCCGGGTATAGAAGGCGGGGATGCCCGCGCCGCCCGCACGGATGCGTTCGGCAAGCGTCCCCTGCGGGGTCAGTTCGAGTTCGAGCTCGCCCGACAGATACTGGCTCTCGAACAGCTTGTTTTCGCCGACATAGGAGGAGATCATCTTCTTCACCTGAAGGCTTTCCAGCAGCATCCACAAGCCGAAGCCGTCGGCGCCGGCGTTGTTCGAGATGATCGTCAGCCCTTTCACGCCGCTCGCGCGGATTTCGGGGATCAGGCTTTCGGGATTACCCGACAGCCCGAACCCGCCCGACATGATCGTCATGCCGTCGAACAACAGGCCGTCGAGCGCTGTAGCGGGGGACGAACAAATCTTTTGCATAAGGTCGGGCGATCCTTGTCAGGCGACGGCGCGCGTGCGGGCGGAAAAATGTTCGTCCTCTTCGTCGTCCGCTTTCTGCAGCACGAAATCGAAGGCGATATAGGCTGCGTCGCCCTGACGATTGGGAACGGGAAGCAGTCCTTCGCGGGTGCCGAAGGCGAAGTCGTCGGCGGCGAACGGATCGTCGCCGAAATTGATCTGCGTCGTCAGCGTGCGATACCCCGGCGCCTCGACGAAGAAATGCACATGCGCGGGGCGATTGCCGTGGCGGCCGAGCGCGTCCATCAGCGTTTCGGCGGCACCGCCGGGAGGCACGCTGTAGCCGCTGGGCAGCCGCGAATGAAAGGCGTAACGGCCGTCGTCGCCGATGCGGATGCGGCGGCGGTTGTTGAACGGGCTCTGGGCGCCGGTCGGGTCGAAGTGCGAATAGAAGCCCTTGGAATTGGCGTGCCAGACGTGAAGCAGGGCGCCCTTGACCGCCTCGCCGTCCATGCCCCGGATCGCGCCGTTCATGTACAGCGTCACGGTGTCGTCCTCGTCCTGCGACAGGTTGACGTCGCCTTCGACGATCGGGGCGTCTGCCACATAGAGCGGCCCCTCGATTGTCCGCGGCGTGCCGCCGCTGCGCCCTGCCTCGGCGTCCTTCGCGTCCATATAGAGGTCGATGAAATGCTCGAGGCCGAGCCCCGGCACCAGCAGGCCGAACTCGCCGGCCCCCTGCTGCAGGAAGGTGACCGCCTTCCAGAATTCGCTTTCGTCGATATCGTGCCTGACGATCATGTCCATCACCGCTTCGACAAGGTCGCGCACGATATGCTTCAGCCGGGGATCGCCCCCTTCGGTGTCGAGGCCACTTGCCCGGTCGAGCAGATTCTGGACGGGCGCGCTCTGCACGAAATCGGTGGTCATGATGCTCTCCTGTATCGGGTCGATATTCTTGTCTGGTTCAGCGGTCGTCGTCGTGGATGGACGAGGGGTGCCGGCAAAGCGCCGTCACGCGCACGTCCATGAAGGGGTAGAGCGGCAGGCCGGTCAGTATGTTGTGCAGCTCGCCATTGCCCGCGACGTCGAAGATGCTCACATTGCTGTACTGGCCGACCACGCGCCAGATGTGACGCCAGGTGCCCGCGCGCTGCAACTCCTGGAAGCGCGCCTTTTCTGCCGCCTTCAGTGCCTCGAAGCGCACCGGATCATAATCCGGCGGCACGTTGACATCCATTTCGACCTTGAACAGCATGATCGGACCTTTCAGGCAGCGGGAATACTGATGGTGGCACGCGCCGCGCCGCGCCGCAGGAAGTCGACGCGATCGTCGTCGAGCGCGATCCCGAGGCCTGGGGCGTCGGGGACGCCGAGCGAGAAATCGCGGTAGTCGAGCGGTGTCGCCAAAATCTCTTCGGTCAGCAGCAGGGGGCCGAACAATTCGGTGCCGAAGGCGAGCGACGGAAAGGTCGCAAAGACGTGCGCCGAGGCGATCGAACCCACGCTGCCTTCGAGCATCGTGCCGCCATAAAGTGCGACGCCGGCGGCGTCCGCGATGGCCTGCACCTGCTTTGCAGCGAACAGCCCCCCCGATTGCTCGATCTTCACGGCAAAGACGTGGGCGGCCGCATGGGTCGCATAGTCATAGGCGCTGGCCGGCCCGCTCAACGCCTCGTCGGCCATGATCGGAATACGCGCGCGCGTCGCCAGCCGGGCCATGCCTGCGCGGTTGAAACGCGATATCGGCTGTTCGACGAGGTCGCAGCCGACGTCGGCGAGCATATCGATGCCGCGCAATGCCGTGGTCTCGTCCCATGCCATGTTGACGTCGACGCGCACCGACGCGCGGTTGCCCAGTGCGCGTTTGATCGCCGCGACATGTGCGACGTCATCGTCGAGCGGGCGTTTGCCGATCTTCAGCTTGAACGCATTGTGCCGGCCGCGCTCGATCATCTCGCCGGCCTCGTCGATGTCGAGCGCGGTGTTCCCGCTCGCCAGCGTCCAGAGCACCGGCAGCCGGTCGTGCAGGCGCCCGCCGATGAGCTCGCTGACGGGCAGTCCCATCCGCTTGCCCTGCGCGTCGAGCAACGCCGTTTCGATCGCGCATTTGGCGAAATGATTACCGACGATATACGTTGCGAGCTTTGTCATGGCGGCCGCGGGACGGGTCGCGTCGCACCCCTTGAGCAGCGGCGCCAGATAGGTTTCGATGGTCAGCTGGATGCTCTCGGGGCTTTCGGGGCCATAGGAAAGCCCGCTGATCGTCGTTGCCTCGCCGATCCCGACGATACCGTCAGAGCAATGGAGGCGGACGAGGCACAGCGTCTGGCTGTGCATTGTCGCCATCGCGAGAACGTGCGAACGGATGGTTGGAAGGTCGACAAGAAAGCTTTCAATATGTTCGATTTCGACCATCAGGCACCCCGTTTCCGACGCCGATGATATCCGGTGACCGCCGAAAACGGAAAGACTGTGTCAGTCCACTATTATATCTGAAAGGTATGAATATTCTGAAAGCCTGAAGGCGCGACGAATGCCCTTGGGCCGTCGTATGCGCCCGAGGGATTAGAGTCTGTCAGTGCTAGCGCATTTGTCGTCGATCGGCGTCGGTGAAATGATGCGGCTGCTTACATCAGATTCGGCGCGTCCTCGGTCGCATCTTCCACGAGCCGGTCGGTGAGAGCCGCACCATTGTCGCGCTCGGTCTGGATGTGCGGCAACGTTCCGGCCCACCCGGTTCGGTTAGATGCTCCGTTGGAAATCCAAAACCTATTCCCTCGCCATAATTGGGTGAATCTGTCGACTGGTTGAATTCCGTGCAGTCTGTTGAGAAGGTTTCGAAGCAATAGTTTAGAGTGGATCACCGCGTTTCAACCGACATCGGGAATGGCGCAGATGCCTGCATTTCAAGGCGTGCGCCCTGAAGTGTACGGTCTGCAAAAGGCCAGACTCCGCCTAGCGGCTGCAGCGACGGTGTGCCCAAAAACCATGAGAGCTGTTCGGCTGAAGAACGAGCTCTATTGATCATGAAACGGTAACTTCAAATTTGAATCGCTAAAGGCGAGCCGGGGTTATCGGCAGGGTCAGCCGGACCACCAGCCCGTGCGGAGAATTGGCTTCGAGATGCATCGCCCCCCCGTGCAGATGGGCGATGGTTTCGACGAGCGACAAGCCAAGCCCCGCGCCGGTTCCGCCGCGAGCCGGGTCGAGGCGGACAAAGCGCCGGGTTGCTTCGGCCATCTGGCTTTGGCTCAGCCCGGCGCCATCGTCGCTTACCGTCAGTTCAACCTCGCCGTCGCCGGCTTTGCGGGCACCGATCCGGATCACCGATCCCCCGGCCGCATATTTGAGCGCGTTGTCGACGAGGTTGGACAGCGCCCGCACCAGCAATTCGCGGTGCGCGAATATGTCGAGCCCGGGCGCGGCGTCGACCGCGATCGCAAAGCCACGGTCCTCGGCGAGCGGGCCATAGACCTCCGCCATGTCGTCGAGCATCGGGCGCAGGGCAAATCGCGCGAACTGGTCGCGCCCGATCCCCGCCTCGGCCCGGCTGATTTCGAGGGCGGTGTCGAGCAGGCGATGCAGGCCGTCGACCTCCTCGATCGCACCGGCGATCGCCGTCTGCGCGTCCGCATCCTCCGTTCGCCCGAGCGCCTGTTCGAGCCGGGCCTTCATCCGCGACACCGGCGAGCGCAAATCATGCGCCATCGAATCGGTCACCATGCGCAGCTCGCGCACCAGCCCCGCGATGCGGCCGAACATCGCGTTGATCGAAAGTGCCAGCCGGTCGAAGGCATCGCCCGTATCGTCGCGTTCGACTCGGGCATCGAGCCTGCCGCCGACGAAGGCATTCGCCGCGCGCGAAAAGACATCGATCCGGCGTGCCAGGATCCACGCGACAAGCGTGGCCATCAGCACCGCGATAAGGAGCCCGACGCCGATTGCGTAGAAGAAAGCCGTTTCGCTGGCTTCGGCCAACTGGCGCTGCGTTTCGAGTGTCTCGCCGGTCAGCAGGGCATAGCCGCCGGGCAGGCGCGTGGTAACGACACCGATCGGTTCGGGAGCGGTCGCGCCTTCGCGGGTGAGCAACCTCTGTCGCCAGTTCGCGGTATCGGCGACCGTTGCCGGCCATTCGTGCAGATTGCCCACCAGCCGTTTCCCGTCGGGGGCCTTCAGCAGCACGACGAAATTGCGGTCGTCGCGCGCTTTCAAGCGATATTCGATCGCCTCGATCAGGCCCGACAGGCCGAGCTGCCGATAGTCGTCGATCAGGTCGTCGCGGGCGACTTCGGCGGCGGTGCGCGCGTCGGACAGGATCGCTGCCGCGGTGAAGCGGTGGATGACGGTCAGGCCCAGCGCGAGCGCGGCGACCTGTGCGAGGACGAGCATCAGCGTCAGACGGACAATCGTGCTGCCGAAAAGCCCGCGTCGCATGGCGCGTCAGTCCGGGCTGCCGAGCATATAGCCGGCGCCGCGTATGGTGTGGACGAGCGGCTTGTCGAAGCCGTCGTCGACCTTGCGGCGCAGGCGGCTGACATGGACGTCGACGACGTTGGTGCCCGGGTCGAAATGATATTCCCAGACCCCCTCCAGCATCATCGTCCGGGTCACGACCTGATCCTTGTGGCGCAGCAGATATTCGAGCAGCCGGAATTCGCGCGGCTGCAGTTCGACGCGCTTGCCCGCGCGCGTCACGCGGCGATTGAGCAGGTTCATCTCCAGATCCTCGCATGCCAGGATCGTTTCGGTGGCCGCGCCGGCCGACGGTCTTGCGATCAACAGTTTCAACCGCGCGAGCAGTTCCGAAAAGGCGAACGGTTTGGCCAGATAGTCGTCGGCTCCCGAAGTGAGCCCCTCGACCCGCGCGTCGACCGCGCCGAGCGAGGAGAGGATGATGACCGGAGTGCTGATCCGGGCCGCGCGCATCGCGGCGAGCACCGCCATGCCGTCCATGCCGGGCAGCATGCGATCGAGGACGATCGCGTCGTAGCTGCCGTCGGTCGCGTGGAACAGGCCGTCGCGGCCGTCGGCGGCATGATCGACCAGGAAACCTTGGCCGGTCAGGCTCTTGCAGATGAAATCCGCCGTGGTCCGGTCGTCCTCGATCACCAGTATCTTTTGCGACATGGGCAAACTTTCTAGTGCGAAGGCCTGTGCTCGATCGATGGCTATACCCGTTTGCCCGGTCATGGCTAACAGGAAGCCGCAGGGGCCCGGTCTCCGGTCGCCGGTTGGGGTGCCATGCGCTCCTCCTTGCCGCGGGCGGGACGCGAGACGATGTGATGGATCGCGGTCATGCCGCTGGCAAAGGCCATGCCGCGCGGTCCGGCAATATAGCGCGGTTCCCAATGCGTCGCGAACTTGGCCTTGTAGCTTCTCAGCCCCTCGAAGCCATAAAGCAGCTCGCCATGCCGGAACAGGAAGGCGGCACCACGTGCCCATGCCGGGGCAAGCTTGCGCCCGTCGATCCCCGACAGGGGCGCGATCCCCAGCGTGAACCACCGGTAGGCTTCGGCCTGCGCATGCAGGATCAGGCGGACGAACAGATAATCCATCACGCCATAGGGGATGTCGCGCGCATGGCGCATCAGGTCGACCGACATTTCTTCGTGGTTCGGGGTCGCGAGAATATTCGCGAAGGCGACGATGCGCCCGCCGACGCGCACCACGGCGCATGGAAAATGCCCCAGATAGGCGGGATCGAAACTGCCGAGACTGAACCCCTTTTCACGCTGTTTTTTCGCGTCGAGCCAATCGTCCGATACGGCTTTGAGTTCGTGGAGATGTTGCGGCACCTCGGCGGCGGGGATGATGGCGAACGCGGCGCCCTCCTGCACCGCGCGGCGTTCGGAATGGCGCAGCGACTTGGCCTGGGAGCCTGCCAGCGAAAAGCCTCCAAGTTCGACCCGCGCTTCCTCGCCATATTTGACGATCGACAGGCCCAGATCGATCGCCGGCGGGAGGCAGGCAGCGCTGATCTGGTAGAGCAGGATGTGGCCCTGTGCGGCGTCGGCGCGTTCGCGAAGTTTCCAGAGCAGGTCGGCCCAGCGCTCCTCGCGTCCGACCGGGTCGCCCATCACGATCCAGTTTGCGCCCTGTACCCGGTACATGAGGAAGGCGTCGCCTTCGTCGGCGAGCAGGAAATGCTTGTCGCCGGTGAAAGCGAGAAAGGCGTCGCTGTGGTTGGCGGCCGCCATCGCCGGCGCGAGTTGATCGAAATTGACGATCGCATCGCGCGGGGGGCGCGGCGATGGCGCAAACAGTCTCCAGAGTGCGAGGCCGGCCACCAGCACCGCGATACCGAACAGTGCGCGCAAAAAGCGCGGGGCGTCGCCGTTCAGGCTGAACTGCCACCATAGACTGCTGGTGTAGGCGACATGCTTGTATGCAAAAAAGCCGGCGAAAGCCGACGCCATGACCGCGGTCAGCGCCGCGACGATCCAGCCGCTTGAAAGTGGAGCGTCGAGCAGGGAGGTGGTCCGGTAAAAGGCGGGCCGGCTCCACTGGAGCGCGGCGCAGATCGCCGACAGGATCAGCGCCTCTTCATAGTCGAAGCCTTTGGCGAGCGAAAAAAGGATGGCACCGAGCAGCAGGGCGCGTGTCGCGAAAAAGGCGCCGTCGAGCCGGCGAAGCAGCCCGGGCGCAAGAAAGAGCAACAGCGTTCCCGACAGGCTGGCGGCGATGTGCGACGCCTCAACAAAGGGCAGCGGCAGGACGTGCCTGAGGGCGTGTATCCTGCCGGCTTCGGCTGGCGTCGCGCCCGACAGCAGCAGGATCAGGCCACCCGCGAATACCAGCGCGGCGAGGAGAGGGGGGGCGAGGTCGCGGAGGAGCGATTGACCGGCCTGCGCAATCTCTCTTGCAGGCGGCCGCCAGGCCTTGCTTTCGTGCCAGACGAGCAGCAGCGCTGCGAGCAACAGCGGCAGCAGGTAATAGACGACGCGATAGGCCAGCAGCGCCGCGAGCAACTGCGCCTTGTCGCCGGGCACGGTGGCGATCACCACCGCCTCGAAGACCCCCAGTCCGCCGGGCACATGACTGATCAGCGCGGCGATAATGGCAAGCGCATAGCCGAGGAAAAAGGCGGGGTAGGCTGAAGGATCGGGGGCGGGGAGCAGAACATAGAGCGCCGCGCTCGCGGCGGCGAGATCGAATGCCGCGACCAGGGTCATCCCGGCGCTTTGCCCGAGGTGGGGCAGCGGCGTGCGCCAGCCGCCGATATCGACGGCATCAAGCCCGAAATGACGGAGCAGCGGCGGGATGAGGCACAGGGTCAGCACCGCAAGGCCGGCGAGATGGAGCCAGTGAAGCGACAGTCCCCAATCGAAGAAGGGAAGGATATGGGTGCTCGCCAGAGCGGCAAGGCCGGCGAGAAGGATGACGCCGTTCCAGAAACCGAGGCTCGCCAGCGCGATCACGCTGCCGATCTGGCCTCCGCTCAGTCCCGCCGCACGATAGATGCGGTAGCGCGCGGACCCGCCGGTCAGCAGCGCCAGCCCCAGATTGTGGCTGAGGGTGTAGCTGGTGAAGGATGCCAGTGCGTAGGTTCGCCAGGGCAGCTTCCGGTCGATGACTTTCAGCGCGAAGCGATCGTACAGCGTCAGCATCAGATAGCTTGCGGCGGTCAGCAGCAGCGCTGCGCCGATCTGGCCGGCCGATAGCGTGTCGAAGGCCTGACGGACCGCGTGTGGCCGGACCGAATGGAGCAGCCTGAACAGCGCAGCCAGCCCGAGCGCCGCGACCAGCAGCGCGGTCGCGATCGACAGCACCCGCTTGTTGCGCCGCCCCCACGTCATGGCATTCGCCAATATCGTCATCGCCGGGTCCACTCCTGATGCTTGCAGATCAGGCCGCCAAGGATACAGCCCGATATGCGCAGGCTGTTCGCACTCTTTAGTTCGATCGTAGAGTAAAAGCGACGCCCCTCGTCGGGAACATAGACCTTTCCCGTCCAGCGGCCGGTCCCGCTTGCGCGATAGTCGCTGAGCAATTCGGTGCCGACCAGCGCGCTCACACCTGCGGCGCGCGCGTCGGCGATCGCTTGCGGGCCGGCCCAGACGATATTGCCGCACAGCAGCGCGCCGCAACCATGGGTGCGCACAAGGATCGTTCCCCTGGGGTTTTGCCACAGCCCGAAGGGTGTTGCGGTCGTTGTCGCTTGAGCGCTGCCAGCGAGCGCCGCCAGTGATGCGATGGTCAGGAAAAGCCTCATCTCATTCGCTCCTTTCCGGTTGGGCCGCGCCGAGCGCGGGCAGGATTGCCGCCGCGAGGGCCTGGTCGTCCGAATTCAGCTTGTGCCCGCCGGGCAGGGCGATGCGGCGGACGTTGGGCATCTGGAGCTCGGGGCACAGGCTGCCCGCCTCGTCGATGCCGTGAATGCAGGTCACGGACACCCAGCGGAGTCGCGACGCCGTTGGATAGGCGCGCTGATCGGGCGTTTCGAGCCCGGCGAGTTCGATCGGAGAAGCCCGGAATATGACATCCTCGCCGGGTACGATCAGCACCACCGACCGGATCGGCTGACGCGCGGCTTCGGTGAATTGTGCGAGTCCGGCGTGGAGCATGTCGGCGCCGAAGGACTGGCCGATCAGCACGACATGATCCGTCTTCCCAAGCGTCATCGCCCGGATCATGGCGATCCTGATCAGGCCGGCCGTTTCCCCCGGCGTCCGGCGCGGCGAAAAATAGGTCAGCGAATTGACGGTGACGACGGCGTATCCGCGCGCGTGCAGGCGTGCGGCAATGCGCGGAGTCATCCCGATCCGGTTGCCCATGTCGCCCGACAAGACGACGATCGCGGGTTTTGCGGGACCGGCGCGGGCAGCCGGCATGTCGAGGAACAGCGGGCCGTTGTAGTAGCCGGCGTGGAGATAGACTCCGGCCGCGATACCGAGCGCGAAGAGCAGGGCGAAAAGCCATTTTTTCACGGGACCTCCTTCGCAGTCGTGGCGATGATCGCACCTGGCCTTTGGGCTGACGGAGCGAGGATAGGCGGTCGCGCTCGTCCGGAAGCTGGCGCGAGGATTACGATATTGTCATGTCGCGGCCATGCCCCGGTCGGATCGCAGCGGGTAGAAGGAGAGCGTCCAAGGCGGGGTTTTCCTTGCTCCCTGCACCCCCCGGTCCCCGCCTGGACACCCCACATCAACCCGCCCGCATCCGGGCGGGCCCTCTGGAGAGAAGAGCATGGCACGCATTGGAACCCTGATCGGCCTCGGTCTCGCATCGACGTTGATGATCACCGCGCCGGTATTCGCATCGACACCGGCGGCATCGACCGCCGCTGCCCAGCCGGCGACGCACACTCTGGCGAAACAGACCGTGGCTCCCAAGACCGCAACGCCCAAGCGCGTCGCGGCGAAGCGGCACAATACGCATCTCGCAAAGGCGACGCTGAGCAACGGCAAGAAGGTCACCTACAACTGCAGCCTCGCGGGCAACAAGAACAAGCAGGCCTGCAAGAGCTGACCCCGGCACCCGCCAGCCGCGGACGGCCCGCTGTCCGTCCAGTTCCCGAACCCGCCGGGAGCTGGCCGGGCAGCGGGCCGTTCCGCAACGGGAGCAAAGGTCGACGCTCCGCAGCCGGATGAGGCACGCCCGGCTGCGCTGGATTTGGGGGACGAAAAACCGGCGGGCGACGACCGCGGCGATCGGGTGCCGTTGGCGATCCCGCGGATCGCCGTTTGACAGGAGCGCGTGGCCGCTGCCAACAGGGCGTCAGCGAGGAGGCTTGGGGTGGTCCACGATATGCTCGGCCATGTCGACGTGATGCATGTCACTGCGGGTTTGCTCGTCGGTATCATGGTGGGGCTCACGGGGGTTGGCGGCGGGTCGCTGATGACGCCGCTGCTGGTGCTGATGTTCGGGGTCAATGCCAAGACGGCGGTGGGCACCGACCTGCTCTTTGCCGCGATAACGAAGACGGTGGGGAGCGCCGTTCACGGTTGGCGCGACACCGTCGATTGGCACATTTTTCGCCGGCTTGCCGCAGGATCCATCCCCGCCGCGCTTCTTGCGGTCGTCGCGCTGCAGGGGCTCGGCGAAATCGGTTCGCACGCCGAGCATGTCATCATCCTGTTTCTCGGTTGCATGCTGATCCTGACCGCCTTCGCGGCGCTATTCCAGAACAGGCTGATGCGGCTCGCTCGGCGGAGCGGCAGTCGGAGCGACCGGGGCGCGTTGCTTCCGACGGTGATACTCGGAGCCTTCATCGGGGCTGCGGTCTCGATTTCGTCGGTCGGGGCGGGCGCGATCGGCGTGACCGCGTTGCTGATGCTCTATCCGAACCTGCCGGTTTCGCGGATCGTGGGGACCGACATCGTCCATGCGGTCCCGCTCGCTCTGGTCGCGGGTTCGGGACACTGGCTCTATGGTGATGTCGATCCGGTGCTGCTCCTCAGCCTGCTGGTCGGGTCGATCCCCGGAGTAATCGTCGGCAGCCTCCTGTCCAGCCGCGCGCCCGATCACCTGCTGCGTCCGGCGCTTGCCGCCGTGCTGCTGTTTTCCGGGGTCAAGCTGCTCACCGGTTGATGCGTGGCGGGAAGGTCCCAGACATCCAGGGTCCCCATTTCCTTTACCAGCTTCGCGTGTAGGCGACGATGAGTGTCGCGCCATTGGCGGGGACACGGCTCGTGTTGGTGTTGCTGCGCAAGAGCTGGCTATAGACGGGCAGATACTGGTTGTTCAGCAGATTCTCGACCCCGAGCGTCAGCTGATCCTTTTCGGTGACCTCGTAACGGGCAATCAGGTCGACGAGAAAATAGCATTCGACCTCGCGCCGGCCGAAGCTCGCAACACCGTTCAGGCGATAGTCGCGGTCGCCCGAAAACAGGCCCTGGAGGCGGAGGCTCAGCCGGTCGGTGGGGGCATATTCGGCGTAGGCGGTGATCTTGAGCGGCGGGATGCGGTAACCGGTCATCGTCTGCCAGCGGGGCGCGGTCGCCGCCTTTTCACGCCCGCGCAAATAGGTGACGCTGCCGCCGAACCGCACTGCGTCCCCCGCATCGCCGAAGTCGAGCGACGCCTCGACGCCCTTGATGCGCTCGGCGGTGCGCAGCAGGATCAACCCGTTGTTGAAGCTTTGCACGTCGCCGAGGTCGGAGGTGGTGCGGAACAGCGCGACCGCGCCCTTCACCCTGCCGAAGTCGCCGCGCCATCCCAGTTCATAGCTGTCGATCCTGACCGGCTTCAGGTCCGAATTGTCGATGTTGAACCCCGCATTGGCGTTGCGCAGCTGGAGGCCGATGTCGGGAAGCTGGAAACCCTGCGAGAAGGAGGCGTAGACGCTCTGGTTTGCGACCGGAGTCAGCGTCGCGCCGGCATTGAAGGTCCAGCCGTCGAAGCTGATCGTGCCGCCCTCGACTGCGACGGGGGCGGGCGCGCGATATTGCGAGAGCGGGGTGAAGGTGTCGAACGATGCTTCGGCGCGATCGTAGCGGACGCCGCCTTCGACCGCGAGCAGGTCGGAGAAGCGATGCTGGAGCTGGACGAAGGCGCCCTGCGTGTCCGTCGTGAGTGCGGGCATATAGACGAGCGTGCCGGTCCGCCTGAAGACGAGCCCGCCGCTCGCGTCATAGGCCGCGGGGTCGAAGACATCGAGCGGCATGTCGCTGACCTCGCGGCCGAGATCGCCGCCCCAGCTGATCGCGGTCCGCTCGGCAACCGGCGTCTCGATGGTCAGCCGCGCGCCATAGGTTTTGCTGTTCTGATACACCTGATCGACGTTGCTGCCGCGCGTGGCGACGCCGCGGGCGTCGAACGGCGTGAAGCGGACGAACATGTCGCGGTAATAGCCGAGCAGGTCGAGCTTGCTGCCGAACAGGTCGCTGTTGCGGTAACCGAAGGTCGCGACGACGTTGCGTACCTGGTTTTGGTCGGCGAGTTCGAGGCCCTTGATCGGGCGCGCGAGCGCGCTCCCTGCGGGCAGGCGGCCGGGCGCCGGGTCGGCGGCATAATCGCTGTTCTGGTCGGCGCGATAATAGCTCGCCGAGGCGTGGACATAGCCGGCGTCGCCGAGCCTGTGCCCGACTTTCCCGCCGATATTCCAGACATTGCTGTCGATCAGGTCGCCCTGGCTCGGTTCGGGGGCGCGGCGGTCGCCATGGCCGTCGAAGCCGGCACCGATGCGCTGGTAGCCCCCGTTGAGCGCGAAATCGAGCGAGCCCGCGGTGCCCGACGCGAATTGCTGGAGCCGCACGCCAAGGCTGTCGTCTGTCAGGTTCGAAAGCGATGTGACGGCCGACAGGGTGGTTTCGATCCGCAAGGGGCCGCCCGCGGGACGCGTGTTGATCGAGATGATGCCGCCGGTCGCACCGCTGCCATAGATCGCGCTGCCGCCGCGCAATACCTCGACGCTCTCGATATTGTTCGGGTTGACGCTGATCAGGTTGCGCGAGCTGTCGCGGTTGGTGTTGTAGGGAACGCCGTCGACGAGCACGAGCGCCCCGCGCCCGCGCAGCGTCTGTCCGTAATCGGTGATGGTGCGGCTCGAATCGGCGAGCCCGGGGACGGCTTTGGCGAGGATCGTCGAAAGCGTGTCCGACGCGGCCCGCGCCGTCTCCAGTTCCTCGCGGTCGATCGTCGTGATCTGGTGCGTCGGGGCGACGATGCCCGAGCTGGTGCGCTGCGCGGTCACGACGATATCGCCGCCGGACTTCTGTTCGTCCTCCGCGCGCGCCGGCGCCGGAATGGAAGCGAGCGTTGCCGACATGACGATGAAAGAGACCGGACGAACGCCAGAGAGGAACATGCAGGCACCTGGAAGCTGGGAGAGGAGCGCGCCCTTAATCGCAACTGCGAGTGAATTGCAAGAATCGAGGTTGCGGTCCAGCGGGTCGGGGCAGGGGCGATGTTGCGGCGGGTTCCTCTACGGGCAGTTTTGCCCGATGCTGGCGGTCCTGTTTACCCATTCGCGCTGGCCGGCGTTGCGGGTTCGCTGTCTTGGCCGGTCGGGGACGCCCCTATCCCGCGTCAATCTCCACCAGATCCTCGATGAACAGCGAGACGAGCATTGCCTGGCTGTTCACGCCGGCCTTGGCGTAGATCTGGCTGAGTTGCGATCGCACCGTTCCCGTCGCGGCGCCGCGCAGCCGTGCGATGTCGGCGATTTCGAAACCCTTGAGCGCGAACAGTGCCACGTCGCGTTCGCCGGGGGAAAGGTCCCATTCCGCGAACCGCAATGCGATATGCTCGGACAGGGCGCCCCTTGCCCTGGCGAGCGACTGCTCGTTTCGGTGCAATTCCCGGTGGATCGCGCGAACATAGCGCGACCCCATGACGACGCCGGCGAGCAGGGCAAAGGCGACGAGGCATTCCATCACGACTTCAAGGTCGACGCCCTGTTTCGCCTGACCCAGCAGGTCGTCGACGCCGTCGATGACGAAATAGGCGGCGGCGACCGACTGGATGATCAGGATGATGACGGGCAGGGTGATTGTGCGGTTTGCCATCCCGTTCGGCGGTGCAGCGATGATCTTTGCAGGTTGCGGCATGGACTTCTGCTTAGCAAGGGGAGTTCAAGCGCCTGCTTATAGGCAGGATCTGCCGGACGACCTAGCTTCTCTTCCACCGACAAGCTCAGATGGAGGAGACCATGTCATGCCGGATTCGGTGCAATCGGCGCTGACAAAAGTGCCCGCGGTGACGCTGGGTTTCTGGATCATCAAGATATTGGCCACGACCTTCGGCGAAACCGCGGGTGACACGGTCAGCATGTCGATGAATCTCGGCTACCTTGCCGGGACCGGCATATTTGCGAGCCTGCTGATCGTCCTTGTCGGTGCGCAGATCGCGGCTCGGCGGTTTCACCCGATGCTGTACTGGGCGACGATCATCGCCTCCACCACGGCGGGAACCACAATGGCGGACTTCGCGACGCGCTCGCTTGGTATCGGCTATCCGGGCGGGTCGATCATGTTGCTGACGCTGGTGCTGGTGTCGCTGGCAGCCTGGCACCGGGCGCTTGGCAATATTTCGGTCCGGTCGGTGCACGAACCCAGGGCCGAGATATATTATTGGCTGACGATCACCCTGTCGCAGACGCTCGGCACCGCGCTCGGTGACTGGGTTGCCGACGGGGCGTTCGGTTATCTGGGTTCGGCGCTGTTGTTCGGGGCTTTGCTCGCGCTTCTTGCCTGCGCTTATTACCGCACGTCGATCGACCGGGTCGGCCTATTCTGGGCGGCGTTCATCCTGACAAGGCCGCTCGGCGCCGTGGTTGGCGATTTCCTCGACAAGCCCGTCGCAAAGGGCGGGCTCGAACTCAGCCGGGCGGGGGCGTCGCTGGTGCTCGGCATCGCCATCGTCGTGCTGATCCTTGCTCTTCCCCAGCGTGCTGCGACGAAGGAGGCGGAGCATGGCGCCTAACCGGCTTTCCAAAGGCGCGTTGATCTACGCGCTTGCGGCCGCATTCATATCGGGTAGCGCATGGGCGGGACCACCGTTCCTGACCGATGACCCCGAGCCCACCGATGCCGGGCATTGGGAAATCTACGCCCCGCTCGTCGAAGCCGAAGGCCGCGGCGCGGATTTCGAGGGTTCGGCGGGCGTCGAGCTGAACTATGGTGCCGCGCCCGATCTGCAGATTACCATTGGCGTTCCTATGGCCTTCTCCCACGATCGGGGCGGGTGGCGCCACGGCGCTGGCGACGTTGCGGTCTCCGCAAAATATCGTTTTTATCATGACGAAGGCGCCGGGCTCTCGATCGCCGCCTTTCCCGGCATGACCCTGCCGACGGCGAGCAACGGCATGGGGAATGGCAGGGTGACGGCGCTTTTGCCGGTCTGGGCGCAAAAGGACATCGGCGCATGGTCGATCTTCGGTGGCGGAGGTTATGCGATCAATCCCGGGCCGGGAAATCGCGATCATTGGGAAGGCGGCATTGCGGTCGCCCGCCGGATCGACCCCCATCTTCTGATCGGGATCGAAGCCGACCGGAAGGGAGGTGATACGATCGACGGGCGCTCTTCCACCAGCCTTGGTCTGGGCGGTATCTATCAGTTGAGTGGATCCCTGCGGCTTTTGGCGTCGGGCGGCCCGAGCTTCGCCGATGGCGAAGGCAAAGCCGGGTTTCACGGCTTTCTGGCGTTGGGGATGGATTTGTAGATCCGGCCCTTCCTCTCTCGAGTTGGTTTCGATCCGCATTCATCTTGGAGGCGAGGGGCGGAAGCAGACGAGTGCGGTTGCGATGAACAGATGATCTTGCGGACGGCTGCTTTTGACGGTTCGCGCTCTGAAGCAGCCCGTCCGCAAATGGCCAAACTTACAATGCGTGCAGGTCTTGCTCGTCCGAAGCTATGGGCGGCCAGAATCATAGGCAGCCGTTACGCCAGTGATGCGCCAGCCTGGAGGCGACAATAGCGGGCCGCTGGAATTGGGGCGGAACACGCAGGTCGGTTGATTGCACGGCACAGTTTGCATCTGACCATAGCCGTTGACCATTACGACGCCGGTGACGGCAATATAGGTCGGACAGGCGTTCCCCGTCATGCCGCCGTTTATCCAGATGCATGATATGGGGTCTATGGCGCGTTGCCCCGCGGTGTTGAGATCGGTCCACGACAGCTGCCTTTTGAAAGCACCCGCATCGACCTGCAGATTGTAGGACGCGGTTTGGCGAACAGCCCGCATGATCGCCGAAGCATTGGCGCTCGCTTGGCCTTCGATACCCGACGAGTTTGCGATGTAATTGAACGCGAAGGTTTCGACACCCATATTCTGATATTGCATTACGTGGGTGAGTTCGTGCGCCCAAAGTTCCACATTGCTGCTGGCGGTTCCTTTAGCGAGCCCGCTGCTGCTAAAGACGATGATATCGTCGAGCGTGACCGCACCGGTTTGGTTGAATACCTGCGCGAGAAGCGTATCGATCGATATTCGGCCATTCACTGTCGTCCAGCGCGCCTTGTCGAGGATCGACTGCGGGAAATAAGGCGCAAGCTGCGCGCGGATATGCGGTGGGATTGGTTCGACGCCTTGGTTGAGGGCCTGTCCACGTGAAAAGCGGATCGACGACGCGAGCCCCGGCGCGGCTGGATTGAGCAGGGCTTGCCCGACGTCCTTCGGCAGATTCCTGACTGCATCCGGGATGGCCGCAATATTGGGAGGCTTCACCTCGATCGTACCCCTATTGAGGTCGATATCGACGCCAGTGATTTCGCTGAACCAACTTGCTTCAGCTGGTGCGGCGAGAAGGATCAGGGTTGCAAGTGATAGATATCGAGTATAATTCCCCAGCATAAATCTCTCCAAAATGATCAAGTGCAAAAAACTTCATTGCGGGGAGAGATGGTTCCGGATTTTAGATGGCAGAATGCTGAGGCAATACTCCGAAATACGATGAAGAGCAAATGGAACTGCGAAGAATTTTCTTCAAATTGGTGCTTCAGTTCATGTTTCGTAATTCTGAGCAAGGCGGGGTCACTTTAGGGTAGTATCAGCGCATTGCGTGCCATCGCGAAAATGCCGATCAGCCGACGGAGAAATCTGCTAGGCGGAATTCGTAATTGAGGGGAGGGCAGCGTGGCGCAATCGGGCGGTGAAAAATGGGTGCTGCCCTCGAGCATACCCTTCGGCCGGTGAAGGCGCATGATATTGAGGCCATCGGACGCGCGTGTCCGCTTGTTAAGATTTTTGCCCGCAAGCTGACCGTCTCCAATCGGCCACATTCGGCGTTACGCTCCCGGAATTCCAGCAAGTTCGGCAGGCGTGACAACCGGTTCGTTCAGTTCCTTCCGCTCCGAATAGCGGTCAACGAGCTGGTCGGAGTGGCCACGGGTCAGGACGGTGAAGCGCACGAGTTCCTCGGCGACGTCGACGATCCGGTCGTAATAGCTTGAGGGTAGCATACGCCCCGCTTCGTCGAACTCGGCGTAGGCTTTGGCGACGCTCGACTGGTTGGGAATGGTGATCATCCGCATCCAGCGCCCGAGGATGCGTAGCGTGTTGACGCTGTTGAATGATTGCGATCCCGCCGATACCTGCATGACTGCGAGCGTGCGGCCCTGCGTCGGACGGAGCCCCTTATAGGCGAGCGGCAGATGGTCGACCTGCGCCTTCATGATGCCGGTGATCTGGCCATGACGCTCGGGGCTGCACCAGACCTGACCTTCCGACCAGAGCGAATGCTGCCTCAGTTCCTCGACCGCCGGATGATCGTCGTCGGCGATCTGGTCCGGCAGCGGCAGATCCGAGGGATCGAAGATGCGCGTCTCGCAGCCGAAGAGCTGGAGCAGGCGCGCGGTCTCCTCGACGACAAGCCGCGAATAGGAACGCTCGCGCAAGCTGCCGTAGAGGAGCAGGATGCGCGGCGCGCGATCGAGCGGCCCGAGTCCGAGAGCAGGCTGCGACCGGATATACTCGGGACTGAGGGCCGGAAGATGGTCGGGGTCGGCGAGCGTCCGCAGACGGGAGTCGTTCGAGGTGCGCATCGGTCAGTCCTTCGCGGGGGTGGAAGTAGGAAACCAGCGGCGCCCGAGCCATAAGGCGACGCTTACCAGCAGGATCAGCACGGGTACTTCGACGAGCGGGCCGATGACCGCCGCAAAAGCGACCGGCGAGGCAAGCCCGAAGGCGGCAATCGCAACCGCGATCGCGAGCTCGAAATTATTGCCGGCGGCAGTGAAGGCGATCGCGGTCGTGCGCGGATAATCGGCCGCGATCAGCTTGCCCATCCAGAAGCTGATGATGAACTGAACGACGAAATAGATGGTAAGAGGAATTGCGATCCGCACGACATCGCCCGGAATGGTGACGATCTCGCTGCCCTTGAGGCTGAACATCGCGACGATGGTGAAGAGCAGCGCGATAAGGGTGATCGGAGCGATCTTCTGCAGGAAGTGCGTCTCGTACCACTCATTGCCCTTGGCGCCGGCGAGCCATTTGCGGGTGAGAAAGCCGGTCAGGAATGGAATGCCGAGATAGATCAGCACGGCCTCGGCGATCGTCCAGAAGCTTACTTCGATGACGCTGCCTTCCAGCCCGAGCAGCGGTGGCAGGACGGTGAGGAAGAGCCAGGCGTAGACGCTGAAAAAGAGGATCTGGAAGATCGAGTTGAACGCGACGAGTGCGGCGACATATTGATTGTCGCCCTTGGCGAGCTGGTTCCACACGATCACCATCGCGATGCAGCGCGCGAGGCCGATCAGGATCAGGCCGGTCATGTATTCGGGCTTGTCCGACAGGAAGATGACAGCGAGTGCGAACATCAACACTGGACCGATGATCCAGTTCTGGATGAGCGAGATCGCAAGCACGCGCTTGTCGTCGAACACGCGCGGGAGTTCGTCATAACGAACGCGTGCGAGGGGCGGGTACATCATGAGGATCAGGCCGATCGCGATCGGGATATTTGTCGTTCCGACTGACATCGCGTCGATGGCGGCGGGCAGGCCGTCGAAGGTTGACCCCAGCAGAACCCCCAGCACCATCGCGAGGAAAATCCAGAGCGTGAGGTAGCGGTCGAGGAACGACAGGCGTTCGCTTTTGGGCGCGGATGGCACGGCGATCCTCTCAGCGCGGGATACGATTGCCGTCGGCGTCGATCACCTGCTCGCCGTCTTCCTTGACGAAGGCGCCGCGCTGACCTTCCGGGATGAGATCCAGCACGGCCTCCGACGGGCGGCACAGCCCCACGCCGAGCGGCGAAACGACGAGCGGACGGTTGATCAGCACCGGATGGGCCATCATCGCGTCGATGAGCTCGGCATCGCTTAGCTCGGGATCGTCGAGGCCGAGTTCAGCGAAGGGTGTGCCTTTCTCGCGGAGAAGCTCGCGTGGCTTGAGCCCGGCGCGCCCAATCAACTCTTCGAGCAGGGCGCGTGACGGAGGTGTCTTCAGATATTCGACGACGTGCGGTTCGATCCCTGCGTTACGGATGAGGCCCAGCGTGTTGCGCGATGTTCCGCAGTCCGGGTTGTGGTAGATGATGATGTCGGTCACGGCTTTACCTCTCAGCAGCAGGCCAGCTCAGCGAGCAAGGGCTCGCAGAGTTCTGCGCGGCCCTGGCAGCAGTCCTTGGCGAGGAAGAGCATCAGGCCGCGAAGCGCATCGATGTCTGCACGTTGGATCAGATTGCGCCCGCGCTTTTCCGACTGAACCAGCCCGGCTTTGGCGAGGACGGCGAGGTGCGTGGAGAAGGTGCTTTGCGTCAACCCAGCATGTTCGACCAGCTGTCCTGTCGAGAGTCCTTCGGGTTCATGTTGCACGAGCAGGCGGAAGGCATCGAGCCGTGTCGGATGGGCGAGGGCGGCGAGCGACCGCAGGGCAGCGTCATTGTTCATGCATCGGAATTATCCGATGGATTTGGGCTGGTCAACACTTATCGTAAATTGCCGATGGGTCTATGTCCGCTTCTTAGTTTCCCTCGCCAAAAGCTGACAGTCTCCAAACGGCCATTGCCGGCGGAGGGGCCAAGAAGAAGCGCGTTCAAGCCAACTGCAAGTCCAACGCCTCGTCGATCACTCGAATCGATCACAACTCCGATCGGCGATCCCCCAGTAGGGTACCAGCAGAGTGCGTAGCTTACGGAAGGCAGGGGGTGGAACCTATAGGGAACCTATAGTGAAATCTGGGTTCCACTACTGCCAATAGTGGCAAGGCGCGCTTCGCATAAGCTGTTGATTTTATTGTGAAAGTTTGGTGGACGCACTAGGGCTCGAACCTAGGACCCGCTGATTAAGAGTTTCAATAAGTGTCTGATTATACTGTATTATTATGTTCGATCTTGTAGCGTAACGCATTGGCAATGCGAATCTTTGGTGTAGTGATGCGTTCGGATCGATTTCACCCTGTTTGATTCAATTGCACGTGTCTGATGCCCTAAAAATGCCCCGCTTGGATAGCTGCAAAGCGAGGCTTGGGAGCGACATATCGCTGGTTACCACAAGCGCACATTTGTGGTAATGTGGGATCGAGCAATATGCGAGGTTCCCATGAGTCGCCTGACCATAGATATTACTGACCAGCAGCACCAAAGCCTAAAAGCCTTGGCTGCGTTGCAGGGCAAGACGATCAAGCAATATGCCATTGAGCGGCTGTTTTCCGCCGACGCGGGGGAAGATACAGCATGGCAGGAACTGAAGACGCTGCTGGGAGAACGGATTGCCGAGGGCTTGGCAGGCGGCGTGTCCACCAAGAGCATTGATGCCATCGTTGATGAGGAACTGGGCAGGGATAGCCGCGCTTGACCGCCACCTATGTTCTGGCGTCGGCGGCGGAAGCCGACCTGCGCGACGTTATCCGCTATACACGCAAGCAATGGGGCGATGCGCAGACCCGTAGCTATGTGGCCAAGCTGCGAGCTGGCATGGAAAGCGTCGCGACGGGAGAGGGCTTTTTCAAGGACATGTCTGCGCTCCATCCGGGCTTGCGGATGATCCGTTGCGAGCATCACTATGTCTTCTGCCTTCCGCGTGACGACGCGCCCGCCCTCGTGGTGGCGATTTTTCACGAGCGCATGGACCTGATGGTGCGACTGGCTGACCGGCTCGAATAGATGCCTCGCGCTCAATCCTCCGTAGTCGGCAAGCGGCGCCTGCGGTTTGAAGCCGCTCCCTCGGGAAGGCGAGACATCTTTTGCGTCGTCGGTTAGGAAGTTGGGATCGGGGGACGAATGGACTCGCTCAATTTCGGTTTTCTGTCCACGCATGATGGACGATTGGTAACGCTGGGAGGACTCGCGGAACGCTACTTCCGCGACGATCCCTCCACGGCCATCGTCAAGCTGCGCCAGTTCGCCGAGCTGATGGCCAAACTGATCGCGGCCCATCACGCGGTCTATCGCAACGAACGGGAGAGCTTTGAGGAAACCCTGCGGCGGCTGTCCTACGAACGCTATATCCCGAAAGAGGCCGCGGATATCTTCCATGCTCTCCGCAAGGCCGGCAACACTGCCGTGCATGAAGCCAAGGGCAATCATGCCACCGCTCTGACGGCGCTGAAGTTTGCCTGGTCGCTCGGTATCTGGTTTCATCGCACCTATGGGCGGGACACCGCCTTTTCTGCGGGGGTGTTCGTCCCGCCGCCCGAGCCGGTCGATGCCACGGCCGCGCTTCGCGAAGAGATCGAGGCGCTCCGTCGGAAGGTCGCCGAAACCGAGGACGCGGCGACCCGCGCACGCCGTGAAGCGGAGGAGCAAGCCCGTGCCCGCGAGGCGATAGAAGAGCGGCTGGCACGCGAAGCCGAAGAGCGGGCGACTTGGGAACAACTGGCTCAGGATGTCGAGGCCGAAAAGGCGGCGATCGCGGAGAAGCTCGCCGCCCTCCAGGCCGAGGCGGAAGCGGCGCCGCGCATGGAGCTTGCAACTCTCGTCGAGCTTGGGACACAGGCGGCCGCTAAGATCGATCTGGACGAAGCGGAGACCCGCGCCCTTATCGACCAGCAGCTTCGCGATCGAGGGTGGGAGGCCGATACGGGCGCTTTGCGCTACAGTGCCGGCGTGCGTCCGGCCAAGGGACGCAACATGGCGATTGCGGAATGGCCGACGGCAAGCGGCCCGGCCGACTATGCGCTGTTCGTGGGAACGACGCTGATCGGCGTCGTAGAGGCCAAGCGGCGGCGCAAGAATGTGTCGGCGGCGATCGATCAGGCCGAACGCTATTCGGTGGGGATCAAGGACAGCGTCGATTTCGCCTTCGCTGGAGGACCTTGGGGCGAGCACAAGGTGCCGTTCGTGTTTGCCGCGAACGGGCGTTCCTATCTCAAGCAGATCGAGACCGAGAGCGGCATCTGGTTCCGCGATACGCGGCGCGCCGCCAATCACCGCCGCGCGCTGGTCGATTGGCCGACGCCCGATGGCCTGTCCGGGCTGCTTGAGGTCGATCAGGACGCAGCCGATGCGGCCCTGAAGGCTCAGCCGTTCGAGTTCGGCTTTCCGCTGCGGCACTACCAGGAAAGCGCAATCCGGGCGGTCGAAAAGGCGCTGTCGGCTGAACAGCGCGCCATGCTGGTCGCGATGGCAACGGGCACCGGCAAGACCAAGCTCGCCATCGCCATGCTCTATCGCCTGCTGACGGCCAAGCGGTTCCGCCGCATCTGCTTCGTCGTCGATCGCAGCGCGCTTGGCGATCAGACCGAGGGTGAGTTTTCCACCACCAAGGTCGTGTCGGGCAAGACCTTCGCGGAAATCTTCGGGTTGAAGGGCTTGGGCGATGTCGCGCCTGATGTGGAAACCAAGGTCCATATCTGCACCATTCAGGGCCTTGTGAAACGGGTGCTGTTCGCAGCCGACACATCCGAAGCGCCGCCCGTCGATCAATATGACCTGATGGTGATCGACGAATGCCACCGGGGCTATCTGCTCGACCGCGAGATGTCGGATGCGGAACTGAGCTTCCGGGGGCAGGACGACTACATTTCCAAATATCGCCGCGTGCTCGACTATTTCGATGCGGTGAAAGTCGGCCTCACCGCTACGCCTGCCTTGCACACCACCGAGATCTTCGGCGATCCGATCTTCAAATATTCCTACCGGGAAGCCGTCATCGACGGCTATCTGATCGACCACGAGCCGCCGATCCGGATCGAAACCGCCCTGGCCCGTGCCGGCATCAAGTTCGAGAAGGACGAAGAACTCGAGCTGCTGAATACCCGGACAGGTGAAGTCGATCTCGCCCATGCGCCCGACGAAATCCGGTTCGAGGTCGAGGCGTTCAACAAGAAGGTCATCACGCCGGAATTCAACCGGGTGGTCGCCGAGGAGCTGGCGCAGCACATCGATCCGGCGCTTCCCGGCAAGACGCTGATCTTTGCTGCCACCTATGCCCATGCGGATATCGTGGTGGATGCCGTCAAGAAGGCATTTGCCGAAGCCTATGGCGAGATCGACGACGCAGCGGTCAAGAAGATCACCGGCAGCGTGGATAGGGTAAAGAACCTAATCCGCTCATTCCGCAATGATGCTAATCCGCAAATCGTGGTTACGGTCGATCTGCTCACCACCGGCATCGACGTGCCCAAGATCACCAACCTCGTGTTCCTGCGCCGGGTCAACAGCCGCATCCTCTATGAACAGATGATCGGGCGAGCGACCCGCCGTTGCGACGAGATCGGCAAGGAGGTGTTCCGCATCTTCGACGCGGTGGACCTCTATCCGCATCTCCAGAACCTCACCGACATGAAGCCGGTGGTAGTGAACCCGTCGATCAGCTTCGAGCAACTCGTCCGCGAGATGACCGAGGCGACCGAAGACGCCCAGCGCGAGACGATCCGCGAACAGCTTGCCGTGAAGCTGCGCCGCCGCCTCGGGAAACTGACCGACGAAGCGCGCGAGCAGTTCGAGGCGGTTGCCGGCGAAACGCCCGAAGCGATGCTGCAACGCGTGCTGTCCGGCGATGTGCCCGGCCTTGCCGCATGGCTCAGGGATCGCGCGGCGATCGGGCCGATCCTCGATTGGGAGGCGGATGGCGACAATCCGCGCTTCGTGCCGATCTCGCATCATGACGATGAAATCGTCGGCGTGACGCGCGGTTATGGCGAGGCGGAAAAGCCGGAGGACTTCCTCGACAGCTTCGCGGCCTTCGTGCGCGACAATGTAAACAAGATCGCGGCACTCAAGCTCGTCGTCCAGCGGCCCCGCGACCTGACCCGCGCCGACCTCAAGGACCTGCGCCTCGCGCTTGATCGTGAGGGGTATTCCGATGCCAATCTGCGCCGGGCTTGGGCGGATGCGAAGAATGAGGATATCGCCGCTTCGATCATCGGCTTCGTGCGCCAGGCGGCGCTTGGCGATCCGTTGGTCCCCTATGAAGACCGGGTGCGCGCAGCCATGCGTGCGATCATGGCGAGCCGCCAATGGACCGAACCGCAGAAGCGCTGGCTGAGCCGCATCGGGGACCAGATCGCGAAGGAGATCGTGGTGGACCGCGAAGCTATCGACAAGGAGCCGTTCGTCGCAGATGGCGGGTTCAATCGCCTCAACAAGGTGTTCGGTGGAGAGCTTGAGAGCATCCTTGCCGGGATCAACGAAGAATTGTGGAAGAAGACCGCCTGATGACCACGACCACCGATATCGTCGCCAAGCTCTGGAGCCTCTGCAACGTCTTGCGCGACGACGGCGTCACCTACAACGAGTATGTCACCGAACTCACCTTCCTGCTGTTCCTCAAGATGCTGGAGGAAACCGGTAAGGAAGATCGCCTGCCTGAGGGCTGGCGCTGGGGCATCCTCGCCAAGCGTGAGGGAATGGAGCAGCTTGATTATTACAAGGCCATGCTGCTCGAACTCGGCAAGGCGAAGGACGAGCTGGTCAGTGCCATATTCATTGACGCGCAGACCCGGCTCCGCAAGCCGACCAACCTCAAGGCGCTCACCTCCAACATCGATCAGCTCGATTGGTTCTCGGCCCGCGAAGAGGGATTGGGCAACCTCTATGAAGGGCTGTTGGAGAAGAACGCGTCCGATAAGAAATCGGGTGCGGGCCAATATTTCACGCCGCGTCCGCTGATCGACTGCATCGTACGATTGATGCAGCCACAGCCGGGCGAAACCGTGCAGGACCCGGCAGCGGGAACGGCGGGGTTCCTCGTTGCGGCCGATCGCTACATCAAGGATCACACCGACGATCTCTACAAGCTACCGGAGGCCAAGGCCTTCTTCCAGCGGCACAATGCATTCGTTGGAGCGGAACTGGTCCCCGACACCCATCGCCTATGCATGATGAACCTGCTGCTGCACGGCATCGAAGGCGGCGTCGACAATATCGACACGCTGTCGCCCGATGGCGAGGCACTGCCCAGGGCCAACCTCATTCTGACCAATCCGCCATTCGGCACCAAGAAGGGTGGCGGTCGTCCGACGCGCTCCGACTTCTCGATCACGGCCGACACGTCGAACAAGCAGCTTGCCTTTGTCGAGCACATCGTTCGCGCGCTGGAGCCGGGCGGTCGCGCCGCCGTGGTAGTGCCGGATAATGTGTTGTTTGAGGACAATACCGGCCGCCGCCTGCGCACATGGCTGATGGATCTGTGCGACCTCCACACCATCCTGCGCCTGCCGACCGGCATTTTCTATGCGCAGGGCGTCAAGACCAACGTGCTGTTCTTCCGGCGCGGCAAGACCGATAAGGGCAACACCAAGGCGGTATGGGTCTATGACATGCGGGCGAACATGCCCGCTTTCGGCAAGACGCGTCCGCTGACCGTTGCGGATTTTATCGATTTCGAGGCGGCCTACGGCGTCGATCCCAATGGTGGGACCGAACGGCAAGACCAGGGCGGCGATAGCCGCTGGCGCCGGTTCGACCGCAACGCCATCGCCGCGCGCAACGACAATCTCGACATCGCCTGGCTGCGCGACACCGAAGCGGAAGCCGAAGAGGCGCTGACCGAGCCGGAGGATATTGCCGCCGCCATCATCGGGCATCTGCGCGCTGCGCTGGAGGAAATCGAGACACTGTCCGAGGAACTGGAACCGGAGGGCGAGGAAATCGACCTAGCGGAGGCGGCGGAGTGAGCGGAATGCCGCAGGGGTGGGCGGAAACGACGTTGGGCGATATTGTGACCTTGCGGGGTAACAAAGTTGATCCAGCCAAAATCCCGGAACAATCATTTATTGGGTTGGAGGATATTGAGCCGCACACATCCGCTATTTCGCGGGTTGGTCAAGCATCTGAAGTCAAAAGCTCGGTAGCCTGCTTCGAGGCAGGTGACGTTCTTTACAGCCGTCTCCGTCCGTACCTTAACAAGGTGACGCGCCCCAACTTTTCTGGCGTAGCCTCAGCAGAAATTCTGGTGTTGCAAGCAAGCGATGCCGCTGACGCAGAGTTTGTGCGTCGGAAGATCATGACTAGAGAATTTCTCGATTTCACGGCCATGCTCGATAAAGGAGACAGGCCGCGCGTGAGTTACGACGAGATCGCCGATTTCGTGATCCCCCTCCCGCCACTTTTAGAACAGCGTCGGATCGTAGCGAAGATCGACAGCCTCACCGGCAAATCCAAGCGTGCCCACGACCACCTCGATCATATCCCGCGCCTAGTTGAAAAATATAAGCAAGCTGTGCTGGCAGCGGCATTCCGTGGCGATCTGACGCGTGAGTGGAGAGCCCAAAATTTGATCTCCGTTACAGCATCCGATTTCGTGGCTGGCCGTCAATTTCACGCTAGTGAAATAGTCCGATCCACGGGGAAAGGGCGCGATGAAAAGACTGCTCAATTCTCCCCCGATGCGGACATGTCCAACGAGATCGCGGCGGTTAGCGCAGAACGTATCCTGCCGGAGGGTTGGTGCTGGACATCGATCGGATGTGTCTTCGGCGTCTATATCGGTGCCACCCCGAGTCGCAAGGAACCGAACTTCTGGGATGGCGATATCCCTTGGGTTAGTAGCGGCGAAGTTGCATTTTGCAGGATTGCTGAGACCCGCGAAACGATCAGCGCCAAAGGGTTGGCGTGCACGTCCACCCGTCTCCATCCACCCGGCACGGTCCTGATCGGAATGATTGGGGAGGGGAAAACTAGAGGGCAGGCTGCCATTTTGGACCTGCCTGCCTGCAACAATCAAAACTGCGCGGCTATCCGTGTTTCAGAGGCCGAATATAGCGCCGAGTACGTGTATTGGTATCTTTGGTCGGTGTACGAAAACACCCGCAACGTGGGGGCGGGGAATAACCAACCAGCGCTGAACAAGGATCGTGTGCAACGATTGATATTGCCGCTTGCCCCGGCAGCGGAGGCTATAGAAATCGCCAAATTGGTCGATACGGCTTTTGCGCGGATCGATCGTCTCGCCTCCCAAGCGAATAGTGCCCACAGGTTGATTGAACACCTCAACCAAGAGGTCCCCGCGAAGGCCTTCCGAGGCGAACTGGTGCCGCAAGACCCTGCCGACGAACCCGCCAGCATTCTGCTGGAACGTATTGGGGCAGAGCGCGCCGCCGCGCCCAAGCAGAAGCGCGGTCGTAGAAAGGCGGCCTGAGACGGCTAGTCAGCAATTTTACAGCCGTGAGCTTCACGACCATTGCCTAAAATCACGAAATTTCGTTACTCTGAAAACCAAGAAATAGTGTCGCGGAAGATGGTGCGTGCATCGGCATGGGCTTTCGATCCAATGCACCCCCCGGTTGATCGCGGACTATAAGCCCTGTTGCATTCTGCGTCAGGATGAACTTTTCCGCCTTATGCTGTCCAAGGTAGATTATTTCTTTGAGAAATGCGGAAATCGGTGATTATTAGGTTGTCATCGAAAGGATGGCGACGGTGCGAAGAGTATTATCGAATAGGTTCTTGGAAACGGCGAAGGCAGGCGTGAAGCGGGTCGATATCCGTGTGTCCCCCGTCAGCGCTAATGGCACAGATTTGAGGTTGTGATTTAAGGAGGATTTGGGCTTCGTCGTAGTGACGAAGGAACGAAGATGAAGCCCAAATCCTCCTTGAAAAAATCGTTGGCGAAGGCC